>Ga0209646_1000022_pt1 | contig 446621 bp, 416 predicted proteins | sample AraplaL_Col_mTSA_FD_184259 | JGI IMG/M metagenome (GOLD analysis project Ga0209646, IMG submission 184259) | Arabidopsis root microbial communities from the University of North Carolina, USA - plate scrape CL_Col_mTSA (SPAdes) (version 2) | ecosystem: Host-associated > Plants > Roots >...
GAGGCTCGTTTGAGCGAAGCGAGTTTGCCTCCCCTCCCTCCTTGCGACAGAAATTCAAGGAGGGGGTCGCCATCTCGGGCGCGCCTTTCTTTGCTGACTTTCTTTGGCAAGACAAAGAAAGTGAGTCAGCCCCGGCAGGGGATGAAACATGGGATGGACCAACAGCAAAAATCACAAATCCGTCCGCAACTTCCAGAGCTCCGGAAACAACACCACATCCAGCATCTTCCGCAGATAGCCCACACCTTCGGTGCCGCCCGTGCCGCGCTTGAAACCGATCACGCGCTCAACCGTCGTCACATGCCGGAAGCGCCATTGCCGGAACGCATCCTCCAGGTCGACAAACTTCTCCGCCAGCTCATACAACTCCCAGTGGTGCGTGGGGTCGCGATAGACCTCCAGCCAAGCCGCTTCCACTGAAGCGTTGTACGTCACAGGCCGCGACCAATCCCGCTCCACGCAATCCGCATCAAACGCAAAGCCATGCCGCGCCATGTAGCGCACAGCTTCGTCATACAGCGACGGTGTTTCCAGCGCCGTTTTGACCTGCTCGTAATGCTCAGGCCGATGCGCATGCGGCTTCAACATCGCCGCGTTTTTGTTGCCGAGGATGAATTCAATCTCGCGGTATTGGTACGACTGGAAGCCCGACGATTGCCCCAGGTGCGGGCGCATGGCCGAGTACTCCGGTGGGGTCATCGTGGCGAGCACGTTCCACGCCTGCACGAGCTGATCCATGATGCGCGACACACGCGCCAGCATCTTGAACGCGGGCGGCAGGTTGTCGTTGCGCACACAGTCACGCGCGGCGCGTAGCTCGTGCAGCATCAGCTTCATCCACAGCTCGGTGGTCTGGTGCTGCACGATGAAGAGCATCTCGTTGTGATCGGGCGAGCGCGGGTGCTGCGCGTTCAGGATCTGGTCGAGCGCGAGGTAGTCGCCATAGCTCATCGACTTGGAGAAATCGAGCTGTGCGTCGTGCCAGCCTTCGCCCTGGGGAGCATGCATAGGGCAGCCCGATGCCACGGGCTTGATCGGTTCAATCGGGTTCGACATCTCAGGTCACCAGCGTACGTTCGTTGAATTGGGCCGATTGCCACGCGCCGGTTTCCAGCACGTCGCGCAGCACTTCCACCGCATCCCACACATCGGCAAAGCTCGTGTACAGCGGCGTAAAGCCGAAGCGCATGATCCGTGGCTCGCGGTAGTCGCCGATCACGCCGCGCGCGATCAACGCCTGTACCACCGCATAGCCATTCGGGTGTTCATAGCTGACGTGGCTGCCGCGCACGGCGTGGTCACGCGGTGTGACCAGCGTGAGCGGATAGCCCGCGCAGCGCGTTTCCACCAGAGTGATGAAGAGGTCGGTCAGCGCGAGCGATTTGGTGCGCAGGGCGGCCATCGAAGTCTGCGCGAAGATATCAAGGCCGCATTCGACCATCGCCATCGACGTGATCGGCTGCGTGCCGCACAGGAAGCGCCCGATGCCAGCATCCGCGTCGTAGCGCGATTCCATTGCGAACGGCCGCGCGTGGCCCCACCAGCCCGACAGCGGCTGCCAGAAGCGCTCGCGCAGCGCCGGCGATACCCACACGAAGGCGGGCGAACCCGGGCCGCCGTTCAGGTACTTGTACGTGCAGCCGATGGCGTAATCGGCGCCGCCCGCGTGCAGGTCCACCGGCACCGCGCCGGCCGAGTGCGCCAGATCCCAGATCGCCAGCGCGCCGTGCTTGTGCGCCAGCGCAGAGACAGCCGCCATGTCGTACATGTGCCCGCTCTTGTAGTTCACGTGTGTGAGCATGGTGATGGCTACGTCGTCACCGAGCGCATCTTCCAGCTCGTCGGGCGAATCGATCAGACGCAGCTTGTAGCCGTCGCGCAGCAAGTCGGCCAGGCCTTCGGCGATGTACAGGTCGGTCGGAAAGTTGTGCGTTTCCGAGACGATGATCTTGCGATTCGGCGCGTCTTCACGCTGCACGCGAATCGCAGCGGCCAGCACCTTGAACAGGTTGATCGACGTCGTGTCGGTGACGACCACTTCGTCCTCACGCGCGCCGATCAGCGGGGCGAGCTTGTTGCCCAGGCGGCGCGGCAGTTCGAACCAGCCGGCCGAATTCCAGCTGCGGATCAGGCCGTCGCCCCATTCGTTGGCGACAACTTCCTGCGCGCGAGCCAGCGCAGCTTTCGGGCGGGCGCCGAGCGAATTGCCGTCCAGGTAGATCACGCCGTCGGGCAGCGCAAAGGCGTCGCGCAGCGGGGCGATCGGGTCGGCCGCGTCGCGTTCGAGGCAGGCGTTTCGGGTGAGGGTCATGGACATGTCGAGGGTGGCTGTTTTGAGGTTCAAGGCAGGCTGCGCAGCACGGCGCGCACGGGGCTCGCGTCGAGCGTGGCGAACTTGAGCGGCAGGGCGATCAGTTCGTAATCACCGGCCGGCACCTCGTCGAGCACCAGCCCTTCGAGGATGGCGAGGCCGTGTTTGCCGACGGCGTGGTGCGCGTCCATGGTTTTGGAGGTCTGCGGGTCAAGCGAGGCGGTGTCGACGCCGACGAGCTTGACGCCGTGCGCGGCTAGCAGCTCGATCGTCTCGGGCGCGACGGCGGCGAAGTGGTCGTCCCAGGTGGTCTGCGGCATTTGCGCGTACGTGCGCAGCAGCACGCGGGGCGGGGTGTCCGTCAGCGCATCACGCACGTGTTCCGGCTCAACGCGCGCGGCACCCACGCAGTGGATGACGCGGCAGGGGCCGAGGTACGCGTCCAGCGGCACTTGCCCGATGGCAGCGCCGTCTGCGTGATAGTGCAGCGGCGCATCGGCATGCGCGCCGGTGTGCGGCGACAGCGTGATGCGGCCCACGTTGACTGGGCAGTCACCTTCGAGCTTCCACGCAATTTCTTGCGAAAACGGCGTGTCGCCGGGCCAAGTGGGCGTGGCGGGCGAAAGGGCGGGGCTGATGTCCCACAAAGTGCGTTCCAAGGCGGCTCCCGGGGTGAAAACGCGTGTCAAAAAGCGTGAATCCGTGCCGGAATGATAGGGAAATCCGCGCGCAATGGGTTTGCATATTCGTGCGTGTAATTTCGATGAATTCGCATAAAATTCAACGTATCAAAGAAATCACGCAAAGAACGACGACATATGCAACTCGACACCACAGATTTGCGGATTCTCCAGGTCTTGCAGGAAGACGGCCGCATCAGCAACCAGGACCTGGCCGAGCGCGTGGCGCTATCGCCATCAGCGTGTTTGCGGCGTGTGCGGATGCTGGAAGAGGGCGGCGCCATCACCGGTTATCGGGCGCAACTGGGCCGGGCGGCGCTGGGGCTGGAACTGGAGGCCATCGTGCAGGTGTCGATGCGGCAGGACGTGACCGGCTGGCACGAGACCTTCATGGCCGCCGTGCAGAGCTGGCCCGAGATCGTGGCCGCTTACATCATCACCGGGGATTGCAACTACATCCTGCGCGTGCAGGCGCCCACGCTGCAGCACTACTCGGCGTTCATCATCGAGCGGCTGTACAAGACGCCGGGCGTGATGGACATCCGCTCGAACATCGTCCTGCGCACGATCAAGGACCGGGAAGGCGGGCTGGCGCTGCTGATGGAATCGCGCGGCGTGCGGCCGTTGGAGGCCGGGGCGGGCGCGGGCAAGCGCCCGAAGGGTGGCTAGTCGCCGATCGCCTTGAGCGATGAGAACGCGCCGCGGTGGAATATCAGCGGGGCGCCATCCGGATCGACCACGCCGCAGCGCTCCACCTCGCCAACAAAGATGACGTGGTCGCCTTCATCATAACGGCTGCGGTTGTGGCATTCGAACCACGCCAGGGATTGCGCGAGGATCGGCAGGCCGGTCGGGCTGAGGGCGTAATCGACGTTGGCAAAGCGGTCGCCTTTGAGCGTGGCGAAGCGCTTGCACAAGTCCAGCTGGTCGGCCGACAGGATGTTGATGACGTAGTGCGAGCCGCTGTGGAACAACGGAAACGAGTTCGCCTGCGTGCCGAGGCTCCACAGCACAAGGGGCGGGTCCAACGACACCGAATTGAACGAACTGGCCGTCACGCCGACGAACGCCGGCTTGCCATGACCACCTTCAGAGCGCGTGGTGACCACGGTCACGCCGGTGGCAAACTGGGACAGCGCGCGCCGGAAATGCGCAGCATCAAAATCAGGCGGGGCGGCGCTGCTCTGTTGACGTCGATGTGCCGACGGTTTGCGCGCAGAAGGTTCGCTGTCGCGCGCATCCATGGGAATGGCTCCGGGTTGATCCATGCAAACGACCGAAAGTAATACCTCAATTGTAACGGACGCCCAATAGGGCCGCCCGGAGGTAGGGCTTTGCGTGATGTCGTGTACATATGGCAGCGCGCGCACCCGCGCTTGTGTCAGGATAGGCGCCCTTGGCCGACTGATGGCATCCCATCCAACCCAGCAGGAGAAACCGAATGACCGAACAACGTGCTCTCGAAACCGCTGTCCTGGGCGGAGGTTGTTTCTGGTGCCTGGAGGCCGTGTTCCAGCAGGTGCAAGGCGTGCGCAGCGTGGTGTCCGGCTATGCCGGCGGCCACGTCGATCAACCCAGCTACCGCGCTGTCTGCAACGGCGACACCGGCCATGCTGAAGTGGTGGCCGTGCAGTTTGACCCGGCGGTGATTCCGTATCGCGAGATTCTCGACATCTTCTTCGCCATCCACGACCCGACGACGCCAAACCGTCAGGGCAACGATGTTGGCCCGCAATACCGGTCCGCCATCTTTGCGCAAACGCCCGAGCAATTGGCGACAGCCCGCACGGCCATCGACGAACTTGGCGGTAGCGACATCTTCGAAGCGCCCATCGTGACGGAGCTGGCGGACGCCACTGACGGCAAGGTGACGTTCTGGCGCGCCGAGGATGAGCACCAGAACTACTTCCGCGATCACCCGGCACAGGGCTACTGCGCGTTCGTTATCTCGCCCAAGGTAGCGAAGTTCCGCAAGCAGTTCGCGCACCGCTTGCAGGGCTGAGGGAGGAAACCGAGGCTACGCAGCGTCGGCCGGCAGGCGCGCGGCAATGGCCTCGGCCAGCTTGATGCACGACAGCGGGGATGATCCTTCGGCCTTGTTGCTGACCAGGATCGTCACCTTGCGCCCGGCAGCGAGCGCGGCCACGGCCATGTCGGCCAGCGTCTCGCGCGAGAACGGGTCTTCATCGACGAGCTTGTTGAACGGCTTGTACGCCGCTTCGGCTTGCGCGTAGCGATAGCGGCTGTTCAGGTTCCAGCGCACGACCAGCGGGCCGCCCGCGCCCTCATCCAGCAGCGCAACTGCAGCGGCTTGCCGATCCGCTGCAGGCATCCGTTCATGCAGCCCCACGCAATACCGCACGCCGGCTGCGCGCAGCATCTTGATGAAGCGTGGCGTGAGCAACGTCGCATCTCGCAGTTCCACCGCATACACGGCATCGGGATTCAGTTGCGGATCGAGCGGGGGCAACGCGGCCAGGAAGGCTTCAAGCCGCTCCACAAAGCCGGTGGCATCCTCCGCCAGTGCACCGAGCGGCGAGAGCTGAAACACCAGCGGTCCGCAGCGCATGCCGAGTCCGCGCGTGGCCGGGTCGACAAAATCGCGGATGGCGAATTCAGCGTTCAAGAAGGCGGGATTGGCCATGCGGCCACGGCCGTCCGATTCACGGATCCACGCATCGCATACGGCGGACGTTGCCTTGACGGCAAAGCGGAAATCTTCGGGCACGCTCGCCGCGTAGGCCACGTAATCGGCCAGCGGAATCGGCGAATAGAAGCCACGATCAATGCTGACCGTGCGCAGCAGCGGATGCTGCGCGTAGGCCGCCAAGCCTTTGCGCGCGAGCATGGAATCGGAATACTCGCCCGCATACACCAGCCCATCCCACCCCGGGTACGACCACGACGATGTGCCAATGCGCAATCCAGGCAGTCCGCGCAGCAGACGCTGCGCAAGCGCTGTCACTTGAGGCGCGACCGTGGCCGGCTGCACGCCTTGTCGCGCAGGTGAACGCTTGGGTTTGGCGGTGGGAGGCGTCGGTTCGGCTGCCGCCGTGTCATTGAGCGCGGGCGGCGTGCCGAACAGATCGTCGATGGCTGGTGTGGTGGTCAAGCAATCAATCGTAGATATAGCGGCGCGACCACGGAATCGATGTCGCCGACTTGCCGGCCTTCTGCAGCACGGTCTGGAAGATCGAGATCTCGTCGGCATCGAAGGCGTGTGCGCAACCGGCCAGGTAGACGCGCCAGATGCGGTACTTCTTCTCGCCGACCATGTTGCGGATGGTCTCGCCGTTGGCTTCGAACCGCTCGGCCCAGTGCTCGAGCGTGCGCGCATAGTGGCGGCGCAGGCTTTCAACGTCAAGCGCTTCCAGACCACCCTGCTGCGCGGCGGAGAGCGCCAGCGAGATGTGGGGCAACTCGCCTTGCGGGAAGACGTAGCGATCAATGAAATCGCCGCCGCCCATGGCCGTTTCGCCGCCAGCCGGGTCGGAAGAGGTGATGCCGTGGTTCATGGCGATACCGTCATCGGCGAGCAGATCATGCATGCGGCGGAAATAGCCCGGCAGGTTCTTGCGCCCGACGTGCTCGAACATGCCGACGCTGGTGATGCGATCGAACTGGCCGGTGAGGTCGCGGTAATCCTGGATGCGGATTTCGATCTGGTCTTCCAGACCGGCGGCCTTGACGCGTTCGCGTGCCAGGTCGTACTGGTTTTGCGACAGCGTTACCCCAAGGCAGCGCGCGCCGTATTTCTGCGCCGCGCGCAGCACCAGCGCGCCCCAGCCGCAGCCGATGTCGAGCAGCGTCTGTCCGGGCTGCAGGCGGATCTTGGTGAGGATGTGGTCGATCTTCTTGAGCTGCGCCTCGTCGAGCGTCTCGTTGCCGTTTTCGAAGTAGGCGCACGAGTAGACCATGTTTTGGTCAAGCCACAGCTTGTAGAAGTCGTTGGAGACGTCGTAGTGGTACTGGATCGACTCCTTGTCGCCTTCCTTGGTGTGGGAGAAGTGGCGGACCACGCGGGCCAGCGCATTGCCGCTCTTGGCGGCCGCCGCAGAAGCCAACCCGTAGCTCACGCTGATGATGTCGGCCAGTTTGCCTTCCAGGTCGATCTTTTCCTGGACGTACGCTTCGCCGAGGTTGTTGAGTGTGGGGGAGAGGAGCAGCGGCAGGGCGCTGGCTTCGCGCACCGTGAGGGTGACGCGTGGCTGGTCGAAACGGCCCAACTCGTACTGGTCACCATTCCATAACCGCAGGCGCACCGGGAGGTTGGCGGACTCGCGGATGTCGTGAATCCACTGTTCGAGCTTGCGGTCAATCGCCTGTTGGAAAAACATGTCGACGCCTCCCTGATGTGCACGGTTTCGGGGCGGCCATCGGATTGCCGCCCGAACGGATCACATTAGCTTACGACAAACTTTCCCATTGTGCTGTGCGGGTCTTACAGGCGCTGGCCACCTCAATCCGCTGGGCAGCAAGCGCCATGCCGGGGATGCCGCAATGCGCAATAGCGCGTTGCGCTCGGCCGTTTGGACGGGGGTCAGGGTGCGAGGCGGACGATCTTCCAGGTGCCGTCGGCCTGTTTGCGATATTCCAGCCGATCGTGCAGCCGCGACGGGCGCCCTTGCCAGAATTCCAGCCGCTCGGGCAGCAACCGATAGCCGCCCCAGTGCGGCGGGCGTGGCGGGGCCACGCCAAAACGCTGGCTGTATTCAGCCTCGCGTGCCTCAAGCGTGGCACGGTCCGGGACTTCGCTGCTTTGTTCCGACGCCCACGCGCCCAGGCGCGAGCCGAGCGGGCGCGAGTGGTAGTAGGCATCGCTTTCCGCCTCGCTCACCTTTTCGACGATGCCCTGGATGCGCACTTGCCGCTCCAGCCCGATCCAGTGGAACAGCAGCGCAGCGCGCGGGTTGGCGGCGAGTTCCTCGCCCTTGTGGCTGGCGTAGTTGGTGAAGAACGTGAAGCCGCGCTCGTCTAGGTTCTTGAGTAGGACGATGCGGGCTGATGGTTGGCCCTGCGCGTCGACCGTGGCCAGCGACATGGCGTTGACCTCCGCCACCTCGGCCTTCAGGGCCTCGTCAAACCAGCGGCGGAACTGGCGCAGGGGGTTGGCGTCCACGTCGGCAATGTCGAGCGAAGCGCGGGCGTATTCGGTGCGGATATCGGCAATGGAAGTCATATGCGGCAAGGGAGCAACGTGCGAACGGGCCGAGTATAGACAAACCGAGCTCCCCGCCGTTTGCTTGTACGCAAGGAGCTGGCACGGTTTGCGCTAGGCGGCATGTTCTAGCGATCTGTTCTGCGCCGCCTATATTGGCTAGTCAAGGGCGTTCGGCAGAGGCGCCCGCCCATCCCCCGCAGAAGTTTCAACAGGATGTCGAAATGGCCCCCCGTTCCTATTCTCCTGATACCTCCGCCGGCCTGACGCGCCGCCAGTGGCTGCAGGGCACGCTGGCGTTGGCTGCGGCCGGGCTGGTGGGCTCGCAGGTGCTGCACGCGGTGGCCCAGGCACCCGGTGAATCGCTGGATGCGTTCATGGCGTTGTCACAAGCGCTCACAGCGCGGCCGGCGCTGGATCGTGCCGTTGGCACGCGGCTGTTGGCGGCGCTGGGCAAATCCAGCGCGGACTTTGCCGCGCAATTGCGGCCGCTGGCGCAGGCATTGGCGGCGGGCTCGCTGTCGGATGCGCAGCAGAAGACTGCGCTGCAGATTCTGGAGGCGTGGTACGTGGGCGTGGTCGACGGCAATGTCGTCACGTACGAGCAGGCGCTGATGTACGGCGTGGTGTCCGACACCTTGGTCATCCGCACGTATTGCCCCAACCAGCCCGGCTTCTGGGCCGAGCCCCCCGTCGAGAGGCAAGCCTGATGCCTGATACCCAACAAGCTGACATTGTGGTGGTGGGCTCCGGCGTGGCCGGGGCGCTGGTGGCGTACGAGCTGGCGCGCGCGGGCAAGTCGGTGCTGATGCTCGAAGCCGGCCCGCGGCTGCCGCGCTGGGAGATCGTCGAGCGCTTCCGCAACCAGGCCGACAAGATGGACTTCATGGCGCCGTATCCGTCCACCTCATGGGCGCCGCATCCGGAGTACGGCCCGCCCAACGATTACCTGATCCTCAAGGGCGAGCACAAATTCGACTCGCAATACATCCGCGCGGTGGGTGGCACGACGTGGCACTGGGCGGCTTCCACCTGGCGCTTTCTGCCGAACGATTTCAAGCTGCGCAGCGTGTACGGCATCGCGCGCGATTGGCCGATCCAGTATCAAGACCTGGAGCGCTACTACGGCCTGGCCGAAGCGGCGCTCGGCGTATGGGGGCCGAACGATGAAGAGTTGGGGTCGCCGCGCAGCCAGCCGTATCCGATGGCACCACTGCCGCTGTCGTTCAATGAACGCACGATCAAGGAAGCGCTCAACGCGCATGACGCGAGCTTCCACGTGGTGACCGAGCCGGTGGCGCGCAACAGCCGCCCGTACGATGGCCGCCCCACCTGCTGCGGCAACAACAACTGCATGCCGATCTGCCCGATCGGCGCGATGTACAACGGTATCTTCCATGTCGAGAAAGCCGAGCAGGCCGGCGCGCGGCTGATCGAAAACGCCGTGGTCTTCAAGCTGGAAGTCGGCCCCAACAAGCGCATCGTGGCGGCGCGCTACAAAGACTCGAAGGGCGTCGAACACCGTGTGGAAGGCAAGTGGTTCGTGCTGGCCGCCAATGGCATCGAAACGCCCAAGCTGATGCTGATGTCAACCAGCCACGATTTTCCCAAGGGCGTGGGCAACAGTTCGGACATGGTCGGCCGCAACCTGATGGACCACCCCGGCACCGGCGTGAGTTTTTACGCCGACCGCAAGCTGTGGCCGGGGCGCGGGCCGCAGGAGATGACTTCGCTGATCGGCTTTCGCGATGGGCCGTTTCGCGCCACGCAGGCAGGCAAGAAGCTGCACCTGTCGAACATCTCGCGCATCGAGCAGGAGACCGTGCGCATCTTCAAGGAAGGCAAGCTCATCAAGCCGGCCGAACTGGATGCGCGCATCCGCGACCAGGCCGCGCGCTATGTGCAGTTCGACAGCTTTCACGAGATTCTGCCGCTGCCCGAAAACCGCATCGTGCCGAGTGCGACGGAGGTGGATGCCATCGGCATACCGCGCCCGGAGATCACGTACCGCATCGACGACTACGTCAAACGCAGCGCCGTTCACACGCGCGAGGTGTATGCCACGGCGGCCAAGGTGCTCGGCGGCACCGACGTGCAGTTCCATGACGACTTCGCGCCCAACAACCACATCACCGGCGCGACCATCATGGGTGCGGACCCGAAGGATTCCGTGGTCGACAAGGACTGCCGCACGTTCGACCATCCGAACCTGTTCATCAGCAGCAGCTCAACCATGCCGACGGTGGGCACCGTCAACGTGACGCTGACCATCGCGGCGCTGGCCCTGCGCATTGCCGACCAACTGAAGAAGGAGGCTTGAGATGAAAACAGTCGCCTCCTTGTCGTTGTTGTTGCTCACGGGTCTGGTGGCCAACGCCTGGGCCAAGGACACACCGGCCGACGCTGCGCAGATCAAGCGTGGCGAATACCTCGCCATTGCCGCGGATTGCGCCGCGTGCCACACCGCGCCGGGCGGCAAACCATTCGCCGGTGGTTTGCCGATGCAGATCCCGATGCTGGGCACGATCTACAGCAGCAACATCACGCCCGATGAGAAGACCGGCATCGGCAAATGGACCTACGAAGCGTTTGAGCGCGCCGTCCGCAAGGGTGTGGATGACGATGGCGACAATCTGTATCCGGCCATGCCGTATCCGTCGTACGCGAAGATCAACGATGCGGACATGCGCGACCTCTATGCGTACTTCCGCAATGGCGTACCGGCCGTGCAGAACGAACCGCCGCCGAGCACGATCCGCTGGCCGCTGAACATGCGCTGGCCGCTCAAGCTGTGGAACCTGATCTTCCTCAAGACCGAGCCGTATGTGCCCACGGGCGATAAATCGCCGACATGGAACCGCGGTGCCTATCTGACGCAGGGCCTTGCCCACTGCGGCACGTGCCACACGCCGCGCGGCTTTGCCATGCAGGAGAAGGCGCTGGACGAGCGCGGCAAGGGCTATCTAGCGGGCTCCACCCTGGCGGGCTGGACGGCGTTCAACATCACGTCTGACCCGACCAGCGGCATCGGCGCCTGGAAGGCGGAACAACTGGTGCAATATCTGCGCACGGGCAGCGTGCCCGGCGTGGCACAAGCCGCGGGCCCAATGGGCGAGGCGATTCAGCACAGCTTTTCGCGCATGACGATGCAGGACGTCGCATCCATCGCGGAATATCTGCGTACCGTGCCTGCGGTGAGCAACAACCTCGAACGTGCGCGGCAGGATTGGGGCAAGCCCGCCACCGATGTCACCGCGCTGCGCGGCAAGCCCATCGAAACCACCATCGATGCCGCGCGCCTGTACCTCGGCAACTGCGCCACGTGCCACCAGGCGGATGGACGTGGTACGCCCGACGGCTATTACCCGCCGCTACTGCACAACTCCGCGGTTGGTGCGCGGGATTCGACCAACCTCGTGCAGGTGATTCTGTTCGGCATCGAGCGCAAGGCGGGCGACAGGCACATCGGCATGCCGGCATTTGGGCGGCAGCTCTCCGATGCGCAACTCGCCGCGCTCACCAACTACGTGACGCGGCAGTTTGGTGATCCCGCCACGCCGCAGATGACGGCGGAGGCGATTGCAAAGCGGCGCTCAGCAAAATAGGAGACCGACGCGCGCTCAACCGCCGGTTGTCATCGAATCCCGCGCAGGGAGCGAGGGCCGCGCGGTAGGGGTGGGAGGAGCGGCAGACGTGGTCGGCTGCGTGGTTTTGAGATCGCCCTCCGGCGTGCGCCCTGGCTTGCTGCTGCGATACGTCTTGCCCGGCGGCGGCGCGGTCGGACGTTGCCGCACGTCAGCGAGCAGCTTGCCGCAAACACTGTCCGGCGCCGGCTTGAGTTCCAGCACCGGCAACACCGCTGCCACCGGCGCGGCAAACGCCAGCGCTACGGCGCCACCGGCACGCAGCGCCACCACAGCCGGGTTGATCGACACATCCGGATGCTTGTAGGTGCCCTTCACATACAGCGGCGTGCGCAGCGACAACACGCGCAGCCCCTTCGAGTCCGGATGGATGGTGAAGTCCAGCGCCTCCTGCTTGAAGCTGGTCGCCCCGGTCACGTCGATGACAGCATCCTGCGTGTCCACCACAAACGTACGCGCCTGCGCCAGCCCGTTGCTCACGGCAAAGTCGCCCGCCGCGCAGTTAATGGTGACCTGCTTGTCGCCAAAGAGCTTGGTGAGGATCACGTTGCCGACATTCAGCCCCATGGCTTCGAGGATGAACTTGCTGATGGTGCCCTGCTCCACGAGGAGCTTCACCTCGCCGTTGGATGCGCCGAGCAGGGTGGCCACCGAGTTGCCAGTCGCCGTGAGTCGCGCATCGCCGTTGATCTCGCCCACACTCGCGCGCACAGACTCGATCTTCGGGAACAGCTGCTTGATCTTGAAGTGTCGCGCTGCCAGGGCTGCGCGCGCCTGCATTGGCGTGGCGTGACCGTCCAACTGGATGTTGGAAGTGAGCGTGCCGCCCGCAATGCCGAAGTTGAGCGGGTCGAGCGTGAGCACTGCGTCCTGCAGCTTGATATGTGTGACGAGGTGGTTGATCGGCAGATCTGCCGTCTGAACGATGCGCTCGCCGGTGAACTTCACGTCGGCGTCGATGGCGTTCCAGCGGTCGGTGCGGAACGGCTCGACGGGCAGTACCTTGTCGGCGGGCTGGCGTACGGTCTTTTCACCGGCTTCGGCACCGGGGTCAGCACGCCTTGCCTTGCTGGCATTGGAGTCGGCACCGATGATCGGCGCGAGGTCAGCAAACAGCAGTTGGTGCGAGACGAGTTCACCGGTCAATTGCGGGCGCGGTTCTTTCATCGCAAAGGTGAGCGTGCCGCCCAGGTCCGAACCGCCGACGCGGCCCGTGAATTTTTCATAGCGCCACGTCGAACCCTGCTTGCGCAACTCGCCGATGAGGCGGCCGCGTGTGTCGAACGGCGGCGTATCGGGCAGCACCACGCCCGTGAGCGGATACAGATGCGCCATGCTGGCGCCCGAGAGGTGCAGACGCAGGTCCAGCGCCGTCAGGCTGGCCGGGTTGGTGAGCGTGCCCGCGAGATCAATGCGTGTCTTGCCGACCGTGACGTCGGCCTGTAGCGGGTAAGGGCGGTTGGCGTCTTGCAGGCGCAGCACGCCCCCGGCCTTGCCGCTGCCGTTGATGGCGGCGTTGTTGTAGGTGCCCTTGACCGTCCACGCAATGCCATACGGCTGTTGCGGATCAGGCCCGCCAAGCCCTACAGGCGTTGATGCTGCCGCGCCGGAGGCCGTGGCGTCCGACGCGGTCGGCACCTTGGCGGGCTGGTCTGCGTTTTTGATCGTGGTGCCGTTGGCGGCCGTGTACAGCGTCTGGTTATCCACGGTGTCAATGGTGGCGGCCAGGTGAATGCGCTTGATGTCGTCGTCCAGCGCCAGCGTGCCCTTGCTGAAGGCAATCTCCTGCAACTCGAGCTTCCAGTCGGATGGCTTCTTGTCCGGCTCGTTGCCGGCCAGGTCGAAGGTCCAGTTGTTGCGGCTTTGCTTGTCGCGTTCCAGTGCAATGGCAGGCGTGTCCAGCGTCACGCTCGGGATGACGATGCGATGCGCCAACAGCGGCAACGCCTCCAGCACAAACGTGAGCTGATGGATGGTGGCCACATGCGGTTGTTTGGTCCACTCCGGATTGCCGACCGTGATGTCATTGGCAATCAGCCGAGGCCACGGCACAAACGCACGCCAGCCCGATTCGCCTTCGGGCTTCTTCCACGTCAGCACCAAGTCGCCGTTGATGGCGAAGGGTCGGCCGATGGCTTGCGAGACGCGATCGTTCAGATAGGGTTTGGCGCGGTTCCAGTCGAACGTCAGCACAAAGATGACCGCCGCCGCCACGATGACGACGGGTGTGATGATCAGTCCGAGGGCGAGTTTGCCGGATGTACGCATCGTGTTTTTGTTGGGATTGGCACAAAAATGCGACTGCGCACGTTGTTATATAGTTCGGCGCAACCACGATTTCATTGTGTCATGAGCCAAGTAGCAATCAGCGCGCCCGCGCATCCGCCCGTCCTCGATGATGAATATGCACGCCGGTTTGGCGGCGTCGCTCGGCTCTATGGTCCGCAGGCGTTGGAGCGTTTTGCGGCAGCGCACGTTTGCGTGATCGGCATCGGCGGGGTGGGCTCGTGGGTGGCCGAGGCGCTTGCGCGCTGCGGTATCGGCAAGATGACGCTGATCGACCTCGATCACATTGCCGTCTCCAACACCAACCGCCAGATCCACGCGCTCGGCGACGCCTATGGCATGGCCAAGGTCGACGCCATGGCCGAGCGCATCCTGCAGATCAACCCACGCGCGGAGATCAGCCGCATTGATGATTTCGTGACGGTGGAAAATGTCGAGGCGCTGCTCGGCCACCCGTTCGATTACGTGATCGACGCCATCGATGCGGTGAAGGTGAAGACCGCAATCCTCGCGTTCTGCAAGCGCACTGGCAAACGCGTGGTGACATGCGGCGCTGCCGGCGGGCAACTGGACCCGACGCGCATTCGCGTGACGGATCTCACGCGCACGATTCAAGACCCGCTGCTCGCGAAGGTGCGCGGCAACCTGCGCCGCCAGCACGGCTTCTCAAAAAACCCGAAAGCCAAGTTCGGTATCGATGCCGTGTTCTCGGATGAGCCGCTGCGTTACCCGGAACCGGAGCAGCAAGCCTGCGCCGTTGCGCTGCCGGTCGAGTCGAGCCACGCCGGCATCGATGACCTGGCTGCGGCGGGGGAGATTGAAGTGGTCAACGCCCCGCCTGCGCCTCAACCTGCGCAAGGGCCGCAGGGCCTCGCCTGCGCGGGCTTCGGTTCGTCCGTGTGCGTAACGGCAGTGTTCGGGATGGTGGCAGCGTCCACGGCGCTGCGCGCGATCGCCGCCATCTAACGTACCTCGCGTACAACGCGGCTCAGTGCGTTCTCGGTGCGTTAGCGCGGGATGACCTGATCCAGCTTTTCGCGGATGGTGTCGGCATACACGCCCGACCATTCTTCACCCGGCTGGCTGTTGGCGAACACCACGAAGCCCGGCATGACGGACACTCCGTACCGGTCGGCTGTGCCCTGGTTCTCGTCAAAATCCATCGTCACGAAGGTGGCACGCCCGGCGTAGCTCGATTCCATTTTTTCAAGACTGGCGACTGCGCACTGGCTCGGGTGGCTCCACTCCGCGGCAAAGCACACCACCACGGGCTGGCTTTGCGAGGCGTCGATCACGTCGGATTGAAACGAGGCATCGTTGACGATCTTCATGGGCACTCCTACCGGGGTGGACGCCCGCGCAACGAAGGCCTGCGGGCAGGGCCACTCTGACTCTAGGCAGGGCAGGCCCGATCGACAACCCGCGCTTACTTGACGTGCGCGATGTTGCCCATGGGGTTGCCAACTTGAGCCAGGTACGTCGTCATCATCCGGTCCATCACATCCACATGCTGGGCGAACCACGCGGGCAGCTCTGCCACTAGGCGTCGGCCCAGCTCCATCTCGCCGGCAGCGGCGCGCTTGCGCACTTCGCGGCACAGCGCCAGCACGTTGTCGTGTTCGCCGCGATGGCAATGGCGCGGCGGAAAGTCGACCGCTTCCATCCAGCCATTTTCGTCGGCAAAGTGCACGTCGGTGTGCGCGATAAAGGCGTCGAGTTCGGCGATGAAGTTGTCGTCCGACGCGTCTGCCACGGCGTTGAGCAGCGCACAGAACTCAGCGTGGTTGGCGTCGGTGGCGGCGTCTCCGAGTTGGAGCGCCTCGGACCATTCGATCACGGGCATGCGGGGCGAGAATGAGGTGGACGAGGCTGCTAGCTTAGCGACGGCTGCCTCGTCTCGATTTGATGCGGGGCAAACGGATCAGCCGGCGTTTGGCGCGGGATGCTGCTGCAGCACTTCCACGGCGCGCGCGTAGAGCGCCGCCGACGGCGCATAGCCGCGCCCGATCTGGTACAGCGTGCCACCTTGTTCGGCCAGCAAGCTGGGGAAGCCATTGATGCCCCAGCGGCGCGACAGGCGGAAGTCTTCGCGCGTTTCATTGCGCAGCGCTTCCGTGTCGAACGCCGCATCGAAGTGACTCGCTTCGATGCCGTTGGCGAGGGCGACTTCGCGCAGCACGTCGGCCTGCGTAGTGTCGCGGCCCTCTGCGTAGAACGCGTGCTGGATGGCGTGGAAGAGAGCGAGCACGCGCTCATCGTCTTCACCCCAATGCTCGCGTGCCAGGACGGTCGCACGGCACGCGGGCTCGGTGTCGTAGACGAAGCCTTCGCGGCGCATGGCCATGTCGGGCGAATGGTCGAATGGCATGCCGCTGCGCTCGGCGACGGCCTGCCAGTGGTGCAGGATTTCATCGCGCTTGTCGGCGGCCATCGGCTCACGCTGACCCGGGCGCAAGCCGCCCATGATGAGCGTCAAGGGCGCCGGTGCGCCGAGCGTATCGCCCAAGCGCTCACGCAGGTCTGCAAGCTGCGGACCGAAGCCGTAGCACCAAGAACACATCGGGTCGGCAACGTAGATCAGGCGCATGGTCATGCTCAATTCAGTTTGGAGGCGAGTTGCCGGCGCCAATGCGACACGGCTTGCGGCGTGTCGCGCATCATGTCGAACACCGACACCATGGTTTTGCGCGCGATGTCGTCGCGGAAGGTGCGGTCGCGTTCCACGATGGCGAGGAGCTGTTCGAGGGCAGCTTCATATTGCTGGCTGGCGATGTGGTGCTGGGCCAAGTCCAGGCGGCCCTGCAGGTTGTCCGGTTCGGACGCCACGAGCGCGCGCAGGGCGTCGGCGTCGGGTAGCGCGTCGGCGCGTTCGGAGGCGTTCAGGCGCGTTTGCAGCGGTGCATAGCGTTCGTCCTGCGCGGCTTTGGGCGACAGGAGCGCGAACTCGCCTTGCGCGCCCTGCACATCGCCACTGTCCAGCAGCACGTTGGCCAAGGCAAAGCGCGCAGCATCCAAGCCCGGATCCAGCGCCAGCGCGTTCTGGAAGGCCTCGCATGCGTCTTCGATTGCGCCCGCTTGCTGCGCCGCCAGCCCCTGACGGTAGGCCACGTCCGCCGGCTGCGGAATCACGCGATCCAGGAACGCACGCAGTTGCCCCTCGGGCAGCACGCCGACGAACTGGTCGACGGGCTTGCCATCCACAAACGCCACCACGTACGGAATGCTGCGCACATGGAATTGCGCGGAAAGCTCCGGGTTGTCATCCGAGTTCACCTTGGCGAGCTTCCACTTGCCGGCATATTCGGCTTCGAGTTTCTCCAGCATGGGGCCCAATGTGCGACACGGCCCACACCACGGTGCCCAAAAATCCACCAGCACGGGGACTTGGCGAGAGGTTTCGATCACTTCCTGCGCGAAATCTTGCGAGGTGACGTCGCTCATCGTCGGGGTTTCTCCTAAGAAAAAAAGCCGCCGGCACTGCATGCCGGCGCGGTCTTGTCCCATTCTACTTGGGGGCATCCGTGGCCGTTTTCATGTCTGCAGAAATGCCTGTCCTGACAACGGTTGAAAATAGAACGATCGTTCGGATACCATCCGGTAAAAACAACAGACAGATTCACGGAGACATGGCATGACACGACCGCACTTCCAGTTCTGGCCCCGGCGTTTGCCGCACAACATCCACTCGCCGCAAACCAGCCTTTGGTACAACCTGGAAGTGTCAGCCCGACGCTATCCGGACAAGGACGCGATCATCTTCTACGGTCGCCACACCCCCTTTCGCGAGCTGCACGACGATGCGCTGGCCGTGGCCGGGTGGCTGCAGCAGGTGGCGGGCGTGCAGAAGGGGGACCGCGTGCTGCTGTACATGCAGAACTGCCCGCAGTTCATGGCCGCGTATTACGGCATCCTGCGTGCTGACGCAGTCGTCGTGCCGGTCAACCCGATGAACCGGCCGGAAGAGTTCAAGCACTACATCACCGATGCGGGCGCGGCCACCGTCATCTGCAGTGCCGACCTGGCCCCGATCGTGAGCACGGCCAACGCCGAGCTACCCGAGGCGCAGCGCACGCGGCATCTGCTGGTGACGTCCTACGCCGACGCACTGCCGGCCACCTATGAATACCCGGAAGACGCGCCGCCTGCGTGGATCACGGCGGAGCATCCGGCTCAGCCCGGAGCGGTGGCGTGGAAGGGTGTGCTTGCCCAGCGCTTGCAGCCCGGCCCGCACACGGCGGGGCCCGATGATCTCGCCGTGATGCCATACACGTCAGGTACCACGGGCTTTCCGAAGGGCTGCATGCATCCGCATCGCACGGTCATGCACAACATCGTCGGTGGGTCGCTTTGGTCGGGCGGGACGATGGAGGGCGTGAGCCTGTCGATCATTCCGCTGTTTCACGTGACCGGCATGCAGTACGGCATGAACGCGCCGATCTACATGGGCTCCACCGTGGTGATGCTGCCCCGGTGGGATCGGGAAGTCGCTGGGCGGCTGATCTCGCGCTACAAGATCACGCACTGGACGAACATCCCGACTATGGTGATCGACTTTCTTGCCAGCCCGCAGTTGGCCGAGTTTGACCTGTCGAGCCTGACCTACATCGGCGGCGGCGGCGCGGCGATGCCGCAGGCCGTGGCGGAACGCCTGCTGAAGGATTTCAACCTCGCCTATCAGGAAGGCTACGGCCTGTCGGAAACGATCGCACCCACGCACAGCAATCCGGCCGACCGTGCCAAGCAGCAATGCCTGGGTATTCCCGTGTTCAATACCGACGCGCGCATCGTCGATCCGCAGACGCTGCAGGAGCTGCCGCCCGGCGAGGTGGGAGAGATCATCGTCAGCGGCCCGCAAGTGTTCCTCGGCTACTGGGGCAAGCCGCAAGCGAGCGCCGAGGTCTTCATCGAGTTCGAGGGCAAGCGCTTCTTCCGCACGGGCGACCTCGGCAAGATGGACGAGGAAGGCTACTTCTTCCTCACCGATCGCCTGAAACGCATGATCAACGCGTCGGGCTTCAAGGTCTGGCCGGCCGAGGTGGAGAGCCTGCTGTACAAGCACCCGGATGTGCAGGAGGCCTGCATCATCGGCACGCGCGACGCGTATCGCGGCGAGTCGGTCAAGGCCGTGGTCGTGCTCAAGGCGCAAGCGAAGGGCAAGACCACGGAAGACGACATCATCCATTGGGCGCGCGAGAACATGGCTGCGTACAAGTACCCGCGCGTGGTGGAGTTTGTGGATGCGCTGCCGAAGTCCGGCACGGGCAAGGTAATGTGGCGCACGCTGCAGGAGCAGGAGAACGCCCGGAACGAAGCCGCGGAGAAACCGGCGGCCGCGTAAGGAGACAGGGAGACCGTCAAGAGAAAGGGGCCAGCGTGGCCCCTTTTTTCAATGTCCGCGCGCTTTGAAAAGCAGCGCGCCGATGCCGTGGAAGCCGCGTTGCCGCGCATGCCGCATCGGCGTGATGCCGCCGCGGTCGGGCAGGTTGGGGTCGGCGCCGGCGTCGAGCAGCAGTTGCACGGTCTTCTCGTACTTCTCGCTGCCGTCGCCCAGGGCTACGGCTTCGATCAGGGCGGTCAGGCCCAGGTTGTTGGTCGCATCGGGTGGCACGCCGGCTTTGACGAGTTCGTTGACGACTTCCACATAGCCGCGGCGTGCGGCGGGGATGAGCGCGGTGTCGCCATCGGCGTTGGTGGCGCGCACGTTGGCCCCATGCGATAGCGCCAGGCGCACGGTTTCCGCATCGCCCTGGGCGGCGGCGAGCAGGAAGGCGCTGTTCTGCGCGTTGTCTTGCAGGTTGACGTCGGCGCCGGCCTGGATGAGCAGGCGTGCCGCTGCGCCCATGTGTGCGGCCACGGCGGCGATCAGCGCGGTGCGGCCGTCAGCATCGCGCGCCTTGAGGTTGGCGCCATCGGCCAGCAGCGCCTGGATGGCCATGGTGTTGCCGGTCTGCGCGGCCAGGATGAGATCGCGGTCGCGCGTGGCGGGGTTGCTTCGGTGGCTTGGCTGCGTAACAGGCGCCGCGCCCGGGGTGGCCTTGGCACTGGAGCCCACCGCCGCACGCAGCATCGGCAGATGTTGTTCCTGCCACGCGTTGGCCATGTCGCCCACGGCCAGCGCCAGCCCGAGCATGACGCCGATGAGCTGGTTGATCGCGGGATGCGGGGCGAGGAGCATGGTGGGCGCGCGCTCAGGCGCTCAGGTAGGGGTCGGGCAGCGGCGCGTTGTCCGTTGCTGCGCAAGGCGCGTTGGCGGCGTCCATGGCTTGCAGCCGTGTCCAGAGACGGTCCAGATACGCATCGCGCAGCCCGTTGCTGGCCAGCCCGATCAGCGTGCGCTGCAGATATTCGCGTGCCGGGCCGTACAGCCCGACGGCTTCGCGCAGGCAGCTAACCACACGTTCGTCCGGCAGGCGGCCGGCATAGGCCTCATGTGCGCGGTTCATGACGAAAGCCAGCGCGAAGACGCGTTCGCCGTTGATCTCGGTCGGCAGCCAGCGGGGCAGGTAGGCGCCGGTCAGCATCTCGCGGCGCCAGAGCACGCGGAATTCATGCTCGGCGCGCTCACGTGGCACGCGAAAGGCCACGCCACGGCAACTGCCACCGCGGTCCAGGCCGAGCACCAGCCCCGGGTTGTCCCAGGTGCCACGATTGATGCGGGAGTAGAGGTAGAAGCCGCGGTGATACCCGTGCACCGTGGCGGGCGCCGCCTCGGTGTGGAAGATCATCGGGTTCCAGATGAGGGAGCCGTAGCCGAACACCCAGGCGTCCTGGCACTCGCAGGGCGCAGCCGACAACCGCGCGAGCGTCGATGCAAGCGACGCTTCCAGCGCAGCCTCGGTCAGCAACGACGACGCGACGGGCGAATCACCCAGGGCGGCGCGCAACCGGTTCTGTTCGAGATCCTCTCGGGTGACGGCCATGTCGCAAGCATAGAGCAATCGTTACGCGTGGTCACGCGGGCGGAGGGCCAACGCTGCGGAAACAGCGCGTTGCAGGGCGTGGGGAACGTTTGACTATGGCGCGGCCGCAACGGTGGAGCATGCGCAGCCGGAAGTATGGAGGCGGGGGAACGGAATTGAACCGTCTTATACGGCTTTGCAAGCCGCAGCATTGACCACTCTGCCACCCCGCCGGGGGAGGGGGCTTGCGATGCATCGTGTGACGTATCGCAAGCCGGGTGCGGATTCTAGCGCAGGATCAGACTTCCAGCAGATCGACTTCGAAAAGCAATGTTGCGTTCGGGGGGATCACGCCGCCGGCGCCGCGTGCGCCGTAGCCCAGGGCCGCCGGGATGATCAGCTTGCGCGTGCCGCCGACCTTCATGCCTTGCACGCCTTCGTCCCAGCCCTTGATGACCATGCCGCCGCCCAGGTGGAAGGCGAACGGGTCGTTGCGGTCCTTGCTGGAGTCGAACTTCTTGCCGGCCTGGCCGTTGTCGTACAGCCAGCCGGTGTAGTGCACGGTGACGTACTGGCCGGCTTTGGCCTCGGCGCCGTCGCCGACGACGACGTCTTCATATTGCAGGCCGCTTGCAGTGGTTTCGATGGTCATGGTGAGCCTCGTGGGTAATGACGGGGTGAGAGACAAACTCAGGCGTGTGCCGCCTTGAGCGTTTCGAGCTGGACGTGGACGTTGTCCGCGTCGTTGGCGATCCAGATGTCGCCGTCCTGGATGGTGACTTGCAGACGCATGGTGCGTTCCACCATGGCGGCCAGCGCGGCAACGGTGTCCGCAGCGACTTCGTAGACCGACACGTTGGCAAAGCGTGTGACCTTGGTCTCGGTCTGTTGCCACCACACGCGGCTGGCATTGCCGCTATACGTATACACGGCGACTTGCTCGGCGCGGTTACTGGCCTTGCGGATGCGGGTTTCGTCGGGGTTGCCGAGGTCGATCCAGAGTTCGATGGCGTCGGTCAGGTCGCGCTGCCAGAGTTCGGGTTCGTCAGGCTCGGACAGGCCGCGCGTGAAGGCGAGCGATTCGCTGGCATGGCGGGCAAAGGCGAGCACGCGCACCATCATGCGTTCGTCGTTCTCGCTGGGGTGGCGGGCGACGGTCAGCGCGTGGCTGGCGTAGTAGTGGCGATCCATGTCGGCGATCTGCAGATCGACCTTGTAGATCGTGGATTTCAGGGCCATGCGGGTGGTCGGCTGGTTGGCCGGCAGAAGGGCCGTTTTCGGCAAAGCGCGCATTGTCGCACGGGCGGATGACGCGTTTGTCATGACGCTCTGCAGTTTGGTGCATTCCCAATGGCCCCCGTTTGCGGTATACGCAAGCGGTGCGTGCGTTTCCGGCCATGTCGGGTCGCCGAAAGCGCAGGGGGTACGCGCAACTCTTTCCTATCCCAACAGGACAATCAGAACGATGCGTTGGATATTCGGAATCGTGGGTCTCGTGATCGGGGCCTTGGGCGGTGGCGTTGCCGGCGCGTTTTTTGGGGCGCTGATCGGTGTCGGACTGGCTTCGCTGATCTTGCATATGGACAAGCGGGCCAGTTCGCAATGGGCCAATCCGCCACAAGCGACCGAGACGCGTGCGCAAGCACCGGCAGCCGCGCCGGGGGCGACGACGCTACAGGAGCGCGTGGCGCGGCTGGAGCACGAGGTCTCGCTGCTGCGCCGGCAGATCGCCGAAATCAAAGGCGGAACGTTTGCCGCGCCTGCCACTGTGGAAGAGGCTGCCGAGCCGGTGCCGGCCGTGGCCGAGGCATTGCCGCCGGTGGAAGCGCCAGCGGCGCCTGTGCCGACGCCGCCTGTGGCGGTGCCACAGCCGGTTCCGCAGCCTGCTTCGACGCCGGTCGCGGCTCCGGCACCGGTGTTGGCGCCATATGAGCCCGATTGGGTCGAGCGCGCCGTGGCAGCAGCCCGCGACTGGCTGCTGGGCGGCAACAGCGTGGTGCGGGTCGGCATCCTGATCCTGTTCTTTGGCGTGGCCTTCCTGCTGAAGTACGCGGCGGACAACAGCCTGCTTCCGGTGGAATTCCGCCTGGCGGGCGTGGCGGTGGGGGCCATCGCGCTGCTGGGCATCGGCTGGCGCCTGCGCGAAAAGCGCCCCGGCTATGCGCTCGTGCTGCAGGGCGGTGGGGTTGGTGTGCTCTATCTGACGGTGTTTGCGGCCACGCGCATGGTGCCGTTGCTCAGCCCGGGGATGGCATTTCCGCTACTGGTGTTGATCTGCGCGTTGGCCGCCGGGCTGGCCGTCAAGCAGAACGCGCCGGCGCTGGCCTTCACGGGCAGCGCCGGCGGTTTTCTCGCGCCGATCCTGATCTCGACGGGACAGGGCAGCCATGTGGCGCTGTTCAGCTACTACGCGCTGCTGAATGCGGGCATCTTCGCCATCGCGTGGTTCCGCGCGTGGCGGGCGCTGAATCTGCTCGGTTTCGTCTTCACGTTTGGCATTGCCACCGCGTGGGGGGTGTTGCGCTATCAGCCCTCGCTGCTGGCAAGCACCGAGCCGTTCCTGATCCTGTTCTTCCTGATGTACGTGGGCATTGCGCTGCTGTATGCGCTGCGCCGACACGTCAGCCTCAAGCACTACGTGGATGGCACGTTGGTGTTCGGCACACCGCTGGTGGCGATGGGGCTGCAGGCCGGGCTGGTGCACCACGTTCCATTCGCCATGGCGTGGAGTGCTGCGGCGCTGGCGGCGTTCTATCTGGCGGTCGCGGCGTGGCTGACGCCCAAGCGCACAAGCCTCGGCCTGCTGTACGAATCGATGTTTGCGCTGGGCGTGATCTTCATCACGCTGGCGATTCCCCTGGCCTTCGACGGGCGCACCACCAGTGCCGTGTGGGCGCTGGAAGGCGCCGCCGTAGTCTGGCTTGGCCTACGCCAGCAGCGTCGCTTGGCGCTGGCGGCGGGTTTGCTGCTGCAGCTGGCAGCTGGCGTGGCCTTTGCGGTCGATACCGTGTTCGATTGGGCTCCGCAGAGCGGCTGGATCGTGCTCAACAGCCGGTACATCGGCGGGCTGCTGATTGCGCTGGCGGGCCTGTTCAGCGGCTGGAGGCTGCACGGTAAGGCCGAGGCCCGCACTTGGCTGAAAGCTGCGCCGGCACTGGGTATGGCGGCGTCGGTGTGGGGCTTGCTGTGGTGGCTCGGCAGCGGCAGCGCGGAGATTGATCGCTGGGCCTGGCGCGCCGCCACCAAGGCAGTCGACCGGCCCGACATTCCGCTGTACGCCGCGTTTGCCGTACTGACGGCGTGGGCGGCGCACGGCCTGCGTCGCAAGCTCGATTGGGCGTTGGCCGAGTGGCCCGCTTTGGCGCTGTCGCCGGTACTCGCCTTGATCTCGCTCGCGGCAATCGAGCACTGGCATCCGTCGCCGTTGGCGGGGTGGGGCGGGCTGGTGTGGATCGCGTCGATCGTGCTGGCCTTCGTGTTGTTGCGTCGCCAGGAACGCGAGGTGAAAGACGCCATCGTCGCGCCGTTGCACACCGTGCTGTTCTGGATGATCTGCGGCCTGCTGGCCACCGAAGGTTACTGGCGCCTGGATGCCTACGTGCCCGAAGGCACGTGGAGCTTCGCCGCGTGGGCCTACGCGTATGGCGCGCTGCTCGCCCTGCTGGCTGGGGTGGGCTGGCGCATCCGCTGGCCGATCGCCCGTTTCGAGCGTGCTTATCTCTTGTGGGGCGCTGCACCGCTGGCCGCGCTGCTGTGGCTGTGGAGCCTGGCAAGTGCGGGCAGCGACGGCAACGCCGCACCGCTGTTCTATCTGCCGATCCTCAATCCGCTGGACGTGGCGCAGTTGCTGGTGTTTCTCTCCATCGCGTTGTGGATGCGGCGCGTGGCATTGCAGAAACTCGTGCCCGAGCCGATGGTGATCGGTTACGCCGTCGGCGCGACGCTGTTCATCTGGGCCAACGCGGTGCTGTTGCGCACGCTGCACCACTGGGCGCACGTGCCGTACACGCTCGACGACTTGGGCGATTCGATGCTGGTGCAGGCGTCGCTGTCGATGTTCTGGACGGTGCTGGCGCTGGCGGTCATGGTGGTTGCCACGCGGCGTGCGAGCCGCGCGCTGTGGTTCACCGGCGGGGCGCTGCTGGGCGTGACCGTGGTCAAGTTGTTCCTGTTCGACCTGTCGCGCGTAACCGGCGTCGAGCGCATCGTTTCGTTCATCGCCATTGGCGTGCTGCTGCTGTTGATCGGCTACCTGTCGCCGCTGCCGCCCAAGCCCAAGGCCGAGATCGAACCTAAGGAGGTTGTGTGAAGAAGCTTGTGTTAGCAATGGCCGCGGCGTCGTTGCTTTGCGCGCCGGCCTGGGCCGAGCGCTTTGCGTTGACGGGCACGCCCGGTGCCGCGTACTACGCCGTCACGCTCAATGAAGAGGTCTATGCCCATGCGCACGAAGCCAGCCTGGCGGACTTGCGCATCCTGAATGGCGACGGCGAGCCCGTGCCATTCACCATCGACATCCCGCGTGACCCGGCGCCGCAGGCGCGCACGCTGCAAGACGTGCATTGGTTCACGACGCCCGTCGACGACGCGCAGCAACCGATCACCGCCGGCGTGGTGCTCGGCGCCGATGGCGTGCTGCGCGCGACGGGCACCGCGCCTGCGCAGGCCTCCGCTCGCGCGTGGCTGGTGGATTTGAGCCAGCTCCGCGATACGGTGACCGCGCTGGTGGTCGGGCTGCCGACGGCTGAGTACCAGAGCGGTGTGACCGTGCAGGCCAGCGATGATTTGCAACACTGGAGCCCGGTCGCCCAAGCGACGTTGTTTCGCCTGTCCAACCAGGGCAGCCTGCTCGTGCAGGACCGCATCGAGTTCACCGGCTTGCACGCGAAGTACCTGCGCCTGACGTGGCAAGGCAAGCCGCCCGTGCCCGATAGCGTGCGTGCCGAGCTGGCGGCCGGGGCGCCCGCACTGCCCGCCGACAGCGCAATCCAGTGGCACACCGGTCTGGCGCCGGCACAGACGCCTGCCCCGGGCGACTATCAATTCGACACTGGGGGCGTGTTCCCCGTTGAGCGCTTGAAAATTCGCCTGCCGCAGCCCAACACGGTCGCGCAGGCCACCGTGTATGCGCGTGCCGATGTGCAGGCGCCCTGGCGGCCGGTGACGTCTGCGCGTTTGTTTCGTTTGGCCGGTGCCGGTGGTCAAGGTGAGCAGGAAAACGCGGCCATCGTCGTGCCCGCCAGCGGGGAGCGCTACTGGCGCTTGCAGGTCGACACGCGTGGCGGTGGCCTCGGGGCCGGCGCGCCGCAGTTATCGATCGGCTGGCGCCCCGCCACTGTGACGTACGCGGCGCGCGGCACTGTGCCCTTCATGCTGGCGGTGGGGGAGGTGGCACGCAGCAGCCCGATCGCCCGGGCGGACTTGCTTGCCGGCGCGTCGCCGGCGGTCGCCCCCGCACAACTCGGCACGATGAGCGCCTCCCCGGCGGATGCGCTCACGGCAGAACCGCCAGGCGGCCGGACACGCCAGTGGGTGCTGTGGGGCGCGTTGCTGGCTGCAGTAGCCGTGCTGGGTGGCATGGCGTGGCGACTGTTCAGGGCGTCAGCACCGCCGACAGACACATCGCACTGAAGCAGCGAACCCCAAAAGAAACGGCGCCACTGGAGCGCCGTTTTTTATTGAGTGAGACGTCGTATCAATGCACGAATGCGGGCTGTACAAACAGCGCGATGGTGATGGCAAACCCGACCGTCCATACCAGCGAGCGCAGCGGCGGCCAGTCTGCCAGATAGCAGACCGTGTACACCACCCGCGCAGTCACGAAGCCGATGGCCAGCCAGTTGACGCGATCCACCGGGCTGCCGCCCAGAATAGCGACCAGCACCGCCACCGCAAAAAACGGGAACACCTCGAGGTGGTTGCTGTGGGCACCGTGGGCGCGGCGGGCGAGGCCGGCCAGGTTGGCCGCCCATTCGCGCGGGTTATGGTTGTCGCGCTTCGGCCCGGAGGCGCGGGTGATGCCCATGCACACGTAGGGCAGCAGGGCGGCAATCAAAACGCACCAGAGGGCGATCGGCATGAGCAGTTTCCTGGACGAGACTAGGGGTGCCAAACCGTAGCACAGGCGGCACGTTCAAACACTCTCAACGCTACTCGGCCCCATGCACGGCGATACGGATATCGCCCAGCATGACCACTTGGCCCGAGCGGATCTTGGCGGTCTTGCGCAGCTCCGGTTCGCCGTCGACGGTGACGGCGCCATCGGCGACTACCGCCTTGCCGGCGCCGCCGCTATCCACCACGCCGGTGAGTTTGAGGAGCTTGTGCAGCTCGATGTATTCGGTGGTCAGGGCGAAATCGATATTGGGCATAACGTGATTGCGTGGTTTATTGAGGCGTGGCTTCCACGCTGATGTCGACGTCGACACTGTCGCCCACGTCTGGCAGGAAACGGGTCATGCCAAAAGCACCGCGCTGGATGGCGAAGTGGAAATCGCCGCCGCATACGTGGCGCGTGCTGCCGGGCAGCTTCATCTCGCCGCAACTGAAGCGGCGTACGTCAAGCCGCACGGGCAGTGTCACGCCATGGAGCGTCAAGTTGGCCTCAATGGCGACGAGCTTGCCGTCCTGTACGACAAAGCGGTCGCTGCGAAGGCGGATCGTGGGGTACTGCGCAGCATCCAGGAACTGTTCGGATTTCAGCACGCCATCCAGCACCCGCAAGCGCGTGTTGATGGAGGTGGCATCTACCGTGAAATCGAAGCCGCCCTGGTTGCTGGCTTCGTCAAAGTTGATGGCGCCGTCGATCTTGTCGAAGCGCCCACGCATCGTGGTGCGATCGAAATGCGACGCGCCAAAGTAGACCGAGGTGTGCGCCAGATCCGGCGCAAATGGCGCGGCAACGGCGGGGAAGGCGGACGCGGTGAGTGCGCCCGCCAGCAACAGAATCCATGCACGCATGGTGCCTCCTTGATGAGGCCCACGCATGCATGGGCCTGTGCTTACTTGCCCCAGCTGTCCTTCAGGCCGACCACGCGGTTGAACACGGGCTTGCCCGGTTGTGAGTCGATGCGGTCGGCCACGAAATAACCGTGGCGCTCGAACTGGAAGCGATCTTCCGGCTTGGCCGTTGCCAGCGTCGGCTCCAGGTAGGCCGTGACGATCTTCTTGGAGTCCGGGTTGAGCGCATCAAGGAAGTTCTTGTCACCCGAATCCGGCTGCGGGTCGCTGAACAGGCGGTCGTACAGGCGCACTTCAGCTTCCAGCGCGTGTGCGGCGCTCACCCAGTGGATGTTGCCCTTCACCTTCACGCTGTCAGCACCCGGCGTGCCACTCTTGGTGTCCGGAATGATGTTGGCGTGCACGGCGGTGATGTTGCCGTCGGCATCTTTATCGCAGCCGGTGCATTCGATCACATAGCCGTAGCGCAGGCGCACCTTGTTGCCCGGGAACAGGCGGAAGTACCCCTTGGGCGGCGTCTCGGTAAAGTCTTCGCGCTCGATCCACAGCTCGCGTGTGAGCGGGAATTCACGGCGGCCAAGTTCAGGCTGCTTCGGGTGTACCGGCGCCGAGCACGGCTCGTTGAAATCGGCCGGCACGTTGTCGAGCACGAGCTTGACCGGGTCCAGCACGCCCACCGAGCGCGGCGCGCGCGCATCGAGGTCGTCACGCACGGCGCCTTCCAGGATGCTCATGTCGATCCAGCTATCGGCCTTGGACACGCCCACGCGTTCGCAGAACAGCTGGATCGATTCCGGCGTGTAGCCGCGGCGGCGCACGCCTACCAACGTCGGCATGCGCGGGTCGTCCCAGCCGTCGACGCGCTTTTCGTTCACCAGTTGCAGCAGCTTGCGCTTGCTGGTGATGGCGTAGGTCAGGTGCAGGCGTGCGAATTCATACTGATGCGGCAGCGGTGCAGGCAGGGCGCCGGCATCGCGCAGGTGATCGAGCACCCAGTCGTACAGCGGGCGGTTGTTCTCGAACTCCAGCGTGCACAGCGAATGCGTGATGTTTTCCAACGCATCGGAAATGCAATGCGTGAAGTCGTACATCGGGTAGATGCACCATGCGTCGCCGGTGCGATGGTGGTGCGCGTGGCGAATGCGGTACAGCACCGGATCGCGCATCACGATGTTGGGGGCGGCCATGTCGATCTTGGCGCGCAGCACCAGCTCGCCGTCCTTGTACTTGCCGGCGCGCATGTCGCGGAACAGCGCAAGGTTCTCGTCCACCGAACGGTCGCGATACGGCGACGGCGTGCCCGGCCGGGTGAAATCACCCCGGTTGGCGGCGATCTGCTCGGCGCTCTGGCTGTCGACGTAGGCCACGCCGCGCTGGATCAGCACTTCGGCAAAGCCGTAGAGCTGCTCGAAGTAGTCGCTGGCGTAGTAGAGGTGCTCGCCGCCGGCGTCGTTCCACGAGTAGCCGAGCCAGTGCACGGCGTCGATGATGGAATCGACGTATTCGGTGTCTTCCTTGACGGGGTTGGTGTCGTCAAAGCGCAGGTGGCAGCGGCCGTTGTAGTCCTTCGCCATGCCGAAGTTCACCCAGATGCTCTTGGCGTGGCCGATGTGCAGGTAGCCGTTGGGCTCCGGCGGGAAGCGCGTGACCACCGGCGGAATCGGCTGGCCGGCGGCGTCCTTGCGGTTGGCATAGGTGCCAAGGGCTAAGTCGCCGTCGATGATTTGGCGCAGGAAGTTGGACGTGGGGGCGGCGGCAGTCGACCCGTTGGCGGTGGCGTTGTCTTGGCTCATGGGAGTGCGTGATTCGGCAATCCCGGGATTTTACCGTGCCCGGCGGTCGACGCCCGTGGTGGCCTATCTACGCTGGGCAAGACCATCCAGCGCCTGTGCGCGCAACAGCTCATTCGACGCGGTGAAGGTCTGTTGGCGCAACTCGGCGATTTGGGCGGCGCGATCGGCGTCCGACAGGCCGGAAAAGGCGTTGATGCGGTCGCGCTCGCGGGCGTAGGCGTCGTAGCGAGCGTGCCAGTCGGCTTCTTCGCGGTTGCCCTGGATCAGGCGGTCGGCCACCACGGCGTCCACGCCCTGGGCAGACAGCCGCTGGCGGATCTGGGCATCGCTCAGGCCCTGCTTGAGCCAAGCGTCCATGTCGTTGGCAAGCCTGGCGGGGGCGGAGGCGTCGCGGCGGGCTTGCTGCACGGCAGGGGGCAAGCTGGCATCGATGGCGGCGATCCGCGCGGCGCGTTGGTCGGGCGTGAGGGATGCATCGGTCACCACGGCCAGGCGTTCGAGTTCGGCAGCGTCCACCGCATCGGCATCGCCGTACCAGGCTTGCGCGACCTCCATGCCGAGGACTTGGCGGCGCAGCGCGGTGCGGGTGGCGAGCTGTTGACGCAGCGTGGCGATCATCTCAGGGCGTTGTTGGAGTTGCATGATGCTCGGCTTGCTGCGTCCCACATCGCCTTGCGCAGCCAGCGCTTTGCGATAGGCGAGGTAGCGCTGCAGCAGCGATTGCGCCTCCCCCAGCGCGGGCGATACCAGCTTGGCGCGCAGATGCGCTTCGGCCATCGCCATGCGCTGCGCTTCGGGCAGCGAAGCCGGCACGTCGAGGAAGTAATCGAACACTGCGCGGTTGGCGGCTTCGATGACGAGGTGGCCATGCGTATCGACGTGCAGGCCGTCGGGCGCTTGTGTGTCGGCCAGTTCTGGCGCTTTCGCGGCGGCAGCCGCTTGCGTACGACCCACACTACCGATGAAGGCGCCACGGGCGGAGGAGGGCGCCTCCGCCGTGGGCACGGGTGTACTGCCTGACGCGTGCCACCAGAAGACGCCGCCCGCCGCCGCCATGGCGACCAGCATGGCAGCAACAAACGTCATGGGTTGCATGCGCGGCGCGCGGGTCTTCATGGCGGCGGCGCGCTTACAGGCCAGCTTGCTTCAGCCGGTTGGCCTGGGTGCGGATGACGGCCACGGGGTCGGCTGCGCCCCAGCCGATCAGGCCGAGCAACTGGTTGACCTCATCCAGATGGTTCCACGCGTAGTCTGTCGACAGGACCTGCCCAAACTTTGCGCTGCACACGGAGACGAGCCCATCGTTGGTACCCGAGCCACGCGCCTGCATGACCGAGCCGGTAAAGACCAGCACGGGGTCAAACGCATCCAGGATGTTGGTGGCGGTTGAACGCCCGGCCCAGGAGTAGAGCTTCTGCACGTTGCCGTTGCGCACGTCGGTGGCGCTGCCGGTGTTGCAGCCGCTAGCCAGACCGGCGGATGGGAACTGCGCGTTGAACTGAGCCGCGCCCGCTGTCGACAGAATGTGCAGCGCGGCAAAACCATCCTGCGGGTTGCTCGCGCCGTTGAACCAGCCGAGCACCGAACCGAAGACATCTGCGCCCAGGCTCACCAGCGCCTGGAACGGCTGCGGCGTACTTTCGACAAAGTCCGCAAACTCCGAGCCCTTGTGCGGTGTGCCAATGGTGGTGACAGAAGCCACCAGATTGGGCACCACGGCAGCTGCATAGCGCGAGGTCAATCCACCCTGGCTGTGTCCGATCAGGTTGACCTTGGCCGCGCCGGTGGTGGCCAGCACGGTGCGGATCTGGCTGACGAGCTGTTCGCCGCGCACGGTTTCATCGTTGAAGGCAGATACATCGGCCACGTAGACGTTGGCGCCGTTGGCACGCAGGTCTTCGGGGATCTGGTACCAGTAGTCCACCACGCCGAGGAACTTGCTCGTGCCCGAGAGGCCATGTACCAGCACGATCGGGTATTGCGTGGCGGCATAGGTGCCCGCGGCGTGCACAGGTGCTGCCCCCAACGTGAGGGCGGATGCGGCCAGGATGGCAGCTGCAGCGTGCGTGCGAAGGAAGCTGCGCAGGGTGCGCAGTCGGGAGGTCTGTGACATTCGGTTGTCTCCTGGACATTGGATGGGTGGTCGACCTCTGTGGGTCGATCGCCCTCCGTTATCCGAAGCGACGCATCGGGCGTCAACCGAAGTGGAAGTTAGGCTCTAATGCTGCATTGCCGCGTGCGCAAAGAAAAACCGGAGGGCAGGCCTCCGGTTGTGTAGGGTGCGATGCAGCAACGCCTTAGAGCCGCTAACAAAACCGCCCTGGCGTCGTTGCGCCTTCTTGCCGTTTCAGTACTGTCTGCGTCGGTATGCCTAGCCAGGACAGTTGTTAGCGGCTCTTACTCTTCCTGAAACGCTTCTTCGCGCTTTTTGCGGATGGCGGGCAACACCACCAACAGCATCAACACCGCCGACGCGATCAACAACCCCAGCGACAGCGGCCGCGTGACGAACGTCGAGAAATCCCCGCGCGAGAACTGCAACGCGCGTCGGAAGTTCTCTTCCATCATCGGCCCCAGCACAAAGCCGAGCAGCATGGGTGCGGGCTCGCAGCGTAGCTTCACGAACACGTAACCGATCAGCCCGAAGAGCGCCGTTTGAAACACGTCGAACGTGGTGTTCGAGACCGAATACACGCCAATGCAACAGAACACGAGGATGGCCGGGTACAGAAAGCGATAGGGCACCTTCAGCAGTCGCACCCACATGCCGATCATCGGCAGGTTCAGCACGATCAGCATCAGGTTGCCGATCCACATGGAAGCGACAAGCCCCCAGAACAGCGCAGGGTTGGTGGTCATCACCTGCGGGCCGGGCTGGATGTTGTGGATGGTCATGGCGCTCACCATCAGCGCCATCACGGCGTTGGGCGGAATGCCCAGCGTGAGCAGCGGGATAAACGACGTCTGCGCCGCTGCGTTGTTGGCGGATTCCGGGCCGGCCACGCCTTCAATGGCGCCCTTGCCGAATTCGTGGGCGTACTTCGACGCCTTCTTTTCGAGTGAATACGACGCGAACGACGCCAGCGTGGCGCCGCCGCCAGGCAGTATCCCCAGTGCCGAGCCCAGCGCCGTACCGCGCAGCACGGCTGGGATCATGCGCCGGAAGTCTTCGCGGCTGGGCCAGAGGTTGCGCACATGATTGACGAAGGTTTCGCGGTGCTCTTTCTGTTCCAGGTTGACGATGATCTCGGCAAAGCCGAACAGGCCCATCGCCACGGAGACAAAGCTCAACCCATCCGCCAGCTCCGGCACATCGAACGAATAGCGCGCCACGCCGGAGTTGACGTCCCTGCCGACCAGGCCCAGCAGCACGCCCAGTACGATCATCGCCAGCGCCTTGGGCAGTGACCCCGAGGCCAATACGACCGCGCCCACCAGGCCCAGCACCATGAGCGAGAAGTACTCCGCCGCGCCAAAGTGGAAAGCGAGTTCCGACAGCGGCTTGGCGAACGCGGCGAGGATCACCGTGGCGACGCAGCCCGCGAAGAACGAGCCAAGGCCCGCGGTGGCCAGCGCCACGCCAGCACGACCCCGGCGCGCCATCTGATAGCCATCGATGGTGGTGACCACGGACGACGATTCCCCCGGCAAGTTGACCAGGATGGCCGTGGTGGATCCGCCGTACTGGGCACCATAGTAAATGCCGGCCAGCATGATCAGCGCGGCCACGGGCGGCAGGGCGTAAGTGGTCGGCAGCAGCATCGCGATGGTCGCGATGGGGCCGATGCCCGGCAACACGCCGATCAACGTGCCGAAGATGCAGCCGATCAGTGCATAGATCAGATTCTGGAGGGACAGCGCCGTTGAGAAGCCGAGCGCGAGATTGGCAAAGAGATCCATCGTGTGGGCGCCCTAACTGATTAAGCGATAAACGCTGGCCAGAGCGGAATCTGCAGATTCAGCAGCCACACGAACGTGCCCCAGCCGATGAGCACCATGACGCCTGCGGTGGCCAGTGCGCCTCGCCAGCCGAACTCGTGGCTCGCCAGACTGGACACCACCACCAGCGCCACCACCGAGAGCACCAGCCCGAGCGGCTGCAGCAGCAGCCCGAACAGCACCACCGAGCCGAGAATCCACAGCAGCGTCTTCACATCCAGACGCGGAATGCGGTCTGCAACGCCGTTGCGCGACAGCGATTGCACCAGCACCACCACGCCCAACAGCACCAGCACCACGCCCAGCCAGAACGGAAAGTAGCCGGGGCCCATGCTGCTGGCCGTGCCCATGCGGTAGATGCGTGCCAGGATGGCAAACGCCGCACCCGCGACGATGAACATCAGGCCGGACGCAAAGTCCTGATGGCTGCGGATGAGGGGGCGGTTGTGTGGCGCGTTCTGCAAGATCGGTCTCCTGGGGCGCGAGTTACATCCCGCGCATTACAACCCGCGTATTACAACCCGATCCCGCGCGCCATCAACACCGCCGCCAGCGGAATGAAGACGATCAGGTGCGATTCGACCATCACCCAGCGGCGCGTCTTGGCGATTTCCGAAGGCATCGGTACGAAGTCGGGCAGCGTCTTGGCCTGCTTCTTCCAACGCAGGATCGTCACCGTTGGCATGATCGACAGCAGCCCCACCAGGATGAACAAGCCGACTTTGACGTGGAACACCGGGTTGTGAACATAGAACGCATAGCCCTTGGCGCCGTAGAACACGCGCAGCCCCCCGGTGACGAGCACCGCCAGCGCCGCAAAGCCGTACACCGCGTCATAGCGCACCAAACGTTGGCGCGTCTCCGGCGTCATGCCGGGGCGCAGCACCACGGCCTCGGCGGTGATGAAGACGATCAGCGTGAAGATCGAGATGTAATGCAGGTAAGCCAGCAACGCATCAAGCCACATGGTGACCTCGTCAGTGTGGGGGAGGGTTAGCGTTCAAATTACGCCGCGTGCGCGCAGCGCATCGATCTGTTCAGCGTTCAGGTCGAGCACGTCGCGCAGCACGGCTTCCGTATGTTCGCCAAGCAGCGGCGGGTGGCTCGCAGCCTTGGGCGGTGTGGCGCTCATCTTGACCGGGCTGCCGACCAGCTTGACGGTACCGGCGCTCGGGTGGGGCAAGTCGACGCGCAGGTTGCGCGCCTGCACCTGCTCGTTGTCGAACACCTCGTCCAGATTGTTGATCGGGCCGCAGGGCACGCCGGCAGCTTCGAGCTTGCTGATCCACGCCGTCTTGCCGAAGCGCTTGACCATCTCGGCCAGGATCGGCACCAGTACGTCGCGGTTGGCCACGCGCTGGGGGTTGGTGGCAAAGCGCGGGTCGTCGGCGAGTTCCGGCATGCCGCCGGCTTCCACAAAGCGGCGGAACTGGCCGTCGTTGCCGACCGCGACGATGATCCAGCCGTCCGAGGTCTGGAATGTTTGATACGGCACGATGTTCGGATGTGCGTTGCCCCAGCGCTTGGGGGCTTGGCCGCTTGCCAGGTAGTTGGTGTTCATGTTGGCCAGCATGGCGACCTGAACGTCGAGCAGCGCCATGTCGATGTACTGGCCCTCGCCGGTGCGGTCCCGGTGCGCCAGCGCGGCCAGCACGGCGACCGTGGCGTACATACCGGTCATCAAATCCGAGATGGCCACGCCGGCTTTCTGCGGGCCGCCGCCGGGCAGGTCGTCGCGCTCGCCGGTCAGGCTCATGAAGCCGCCCATGCCTTGCACGATGAAGTCGTAGCCGGCGCGCGCGGCGTAAGGGCCGGTCTGGCCGAAGCCGGTGATGGAGCAGTAGATCAGGTCCGGTTTGACGGCCTTGAGCGAGTCGTAGTCCAGCCCATACTTCTTGAGCTGGCCGACCTTGTAGTTCTCCAGCACCACATCGGCATGCGCGGCGAGCTTGCGGACGATGTCCTGGCCCTCGGGCGTGCTGATGTCGACGGTGATCGAGCGCTTGTTGCGGTTGGCGGCCAGGTAGTAGGCGGCTTCTGCGGTGTCTTGGCCGGCTTCGTCCTTGAGCCAGGGCGGGCCCCAGGTGCGGGTGTCGTCTCCCGCGCCGGGGCGTTCTACCTTGATGACGTCGGCGCCGAAATCGGCGAGGTTTTGCGCGCACCACGGGCCGGCAAGCACGCGGGTCAGGTCAAGAACACGGAGATGGCTCAGAGCGCCCATGGATTGACGAATCGACACGATTGGAACGGGTGCACTCTACACCACGCTTCAGGATCCCTCTAACCCCGTGAGACGAATGGGCGCGAATAGGGCACGAACCCCGTATAATCAACGGTTTGCACTAATCCAAGGCGCTCCGGAGCATCGCTCCGACGCGCAATGCTGACTCCGGCACCCCGCGACATGAAAGCCTCCGATATCCGCCAAAAATTCCTGACCTTCTTTGAGGGCAAGGGCCACACCGTGGTGCGCTCCTCGCCGCTGGTGCCGGGCAACGACCCGACGCTGCTGTTCACCAATTCCGGCATGGTGCAGTTCAAGGACGTCTTCCTCGGTACCGACAAGCGCCCGTACGTGCGGGCGGCCTCCGTGCAGCGCTGCCTGCGCGCCGGCGGCAAGCACAACGACCTGGAGAACGTCGGCTACACCGCGCGCCACCACACGTTTTTCGAGATGCTCGGCAACTGGTCGTTTGGCGACTACTTCAAGCGCGACGCACTCGTGTGGGCGTGGGAGCTGCTGACGCAGGAATACAAGCTGCCGGCCGACAAGCTCTGGGCCACCGTCTACCAGACCGACGATGAGGCCTACGACATCTGGACCAAGGTCATCGGCCTGCCGCCCGAGCGCGTCGTGCGCATCGGCGACAACAAGGGCGCGCCGTATGCATCGGACAACTTCTGGCAGATGGCGGAAACCGGCCCGTGCGGCCCGTGCTCGGAAATCTTCTACGACCACGGCCCGGACGTGTGGGGCGGCCCCCCGGGAAGCCCGGAAGCCGATGGCGACCGCTACATCGAGATCTGGAACAACGTGTTCATGCAGTTCGACCGCCAGCTCGATCCGGCCACCGGCGAATACACGCTCACGCCGCTGCCCGCGCCCTGCGTGGATACCGGCATGGGCATGGAGCGCCTGGCTGCCATCCTGCAGCACGTGCACAGCAACTACGAGATCGACCTGTTCCAGGCGCTCATCGCTGCCGCCGCGCGCGAGACCAACACGAAGGACTTGTCGAACAACTCGCTGCGCGTGATTGCCGACCACATCCGCGCGTGCTCGTTCCTGATCGTCGATGGCGTGATTCCGGGCAATGAAGGCCGCGGCTACGTGCTGCGCCGGATCATCCGCCGCGCCATCCGCCACGGCTACAAGCTGGGCTGCCGCGCCGCGTTCTTCCACAAGCTGGTGGACGACCTCGTCACGCAGATGGGCGAGGCCTATCCGGAACTGCGTGAAGCCCGTGACCGCGTGGTCGAGGTGCTGCGCACGGAAGAGGCCCGCTTCTTCGAGACCATCGAGCACGGCATGTCGATCCTGGACGCCGCGCTGGGCGAGCTCAAGACCTCGGGCAGCAAGATGCTCGACGGCGAACTCGCTTTCAAGCTGCACGACACCTACGGCTTCCCGCTGGATCTGACGCAAGACGTCTGCCGCGAGAACGACGTGATCGTCGACGAAGCCGCCTTCGACGCCGCCATGAATCGCCAGCGCGAGCAGGCACGCTCCGCCGGCAAGTTCAAGATGGCCGCCGGCACGCTCGACTACACCGGCGACAAGACCACCTTCCACGGCTACGACCAGCTCGTGCGCGAAACCGCGCGCGTGACGGCACTGTTCGTCGATGGTGCCTCGGTGCAGGAAATGCACCCGGGCCAGACCGGTGTGGTGGTGCTGGACCACACGCCGTTCTATGCGGAATCCGGTGGTCAGGTGGGTGACCAGGGCACGCTCAAGGCCGCCACCGTCTGGTTTGACGTGGCTGACACGCTCAAGGTGCAGCCGGACGTCTTCGGCCACCACGGCGAGTTGCGCACCGGCGTGCTGAAGGTCGGCGATGCCGTGGCTGCGGAAGTAGACGCCGTGCGCCGTGCGCGCACTATGCGCAACCATTCGGCCACCCACCTGATGCACAAGGCGCTGCGCGAAGTGTTGGGCAGCCACGTGCAGCAGAAGGGCTCGCTGGTGGATGCCGACAAGACCCGCTTCGACTTCTCGCACAACGCGCCGATGACGCCGCTGCAGATCCGCGAAGTGGAAGCGCGCGTCAACGCCGAGATTTTCGCCAACGCCGCCACCAGCGCTCAGATCATGGGCTTTGACGATGCGGTCAAGAACGGCGCGATGGCGTTGTTTGGCGAGAAGTACGGCGACGAAGTGCGCGTGCTGTCGATCGGCACGTCGAAGGAACTGTGCGGCGGCACCCACGTGGCGCGTACGGGCGACATTGGCCTGTTCAAGATCGTGGGCGAATCGGGCGTGGCGGCCGGTATCCGCCGCGTGGAAGCCATCACCGGCGACAACGTGCTCCACTACCTGCAGACGCTCGACACGCGCATCAACGAAGCCGCTGCCGCACTGCGTGCGCAGCCGTCGGAGCTGACGCAGCGTATTGGCCAGGTGCAGGACCAGGTCAAGACGCTGGAGAAGGAGCTGGAGCGCCTGAAGTCGAAGCTGGCCGCAAGCCAGGGCGACGAGCTGGTGAACCAGGCCGTGGACGTGGCCGGTATCAAGGTGCTGGCCGCCAAGCTCGACGGTGCCGACGCCAAGACGCTGCGTGAGACCATGGACAAGCTCAAGGACAAGCTGCAGACCGCCGCCATCGTGCTGGGCAGCGTGAGCGACGGCAAGGTTGCGCTGATCGCTGGTGTCACGGCCGATGCGACCGCCAAGGTCAAGGCGGGCGAGCTGGTCAACTTTGTCGCCCAGCAGGTCGGCGGCAAGGGTGGTGGCCGTCCGGACATGGCACAGGCTGGCGGCACCGAACCCGAGAAGCTGCCGCAAGCGCTGGCCGGTGTGGCCGCATGGGTGCAGCAGAAGGTGTGATGTTGTAACGCTTTCAACGCGATGCGCTGAACGGCGCGCGTTCCCGGCAACGGGGCGCGCGCCGTTTTGTTTTGGGGCCTGACCGGGAGCGTCACGCACGCGAAGGTGGCTTGTATAGAGCAACAAAACAAGTTGCGGCTCGGATGGCGGGGAGTGGAGGGCGGTTGTGCCATCGCCTATACCGGGGGAGCGCGGCCGATTGTGTGGGGAGTGTGTCCTGCCTGGCAGGCAACTTGCATCGGTGGCGCGCGCTGTTCCCCAGCAGCGCGGTGTACCCCTATCCCTATCCCCAAATCCGAGGAGAACCATGAGCGTCCTATCTGACAAGGTCGACGCTGTGCCGCCCGAGCCATCGGCCGCGCGGCGCAGCAAACGATTGCTACGGGCGATCGCGGCCGGCGTGCTGGTGGCCGCCGGCATTGGCGCATCGACACAGCCGGTGGCGCAACTCGCGCCCGAGTCGCACGCGCGCAAGGTCAAGGTGCTGATCATCAGCATGTTCGCGCCCGAGGCACAGCCCTGGATCGACAAGCTGGGCCTGACGCAGGAGGTGCCGGTGCCGGGCCTGTCGATCGACTACCCGAACGTGCATTGCAACGCCAACGACGTGTGCCAGCTCACCACCGGCATGGGCAAGGCGAATGCGGCGTCGTCAGTATCGGCGCTGATCTACAGCGGGCAGTTTGACTTGCAGCGCACGTACTTCCTGGTGGCGGGCATTGCCGGGATCGACCCGTCGCAGGGCACGCTGGGGAGTGCCGCCTGGGCGCGCTTCCTGGTCGACAGCGACATCGCGTGGGAGATCGACGCGCGCGAGATTCCTGCCAACTGGCCGAACGGCTTCATCGGCATCAACACGCAGGGGCCGGGGCAGAAGCCGCCGCTGGATTACAAGACCGAGGTGTTTCGCGTGAACGAGGCGTTGCTGCAGCAAGCGTTGGCGCTGTCGAAAAACGCGGCACTGGACGACAACGCTACCGCGCGCGCCTACCGCGCCAACTACCCGAGCGCGCCGGCCAATCAGCCGCCCAAGGTCGTGCAATGCGATACCGCTGCCGGCAACACCTACTGGCACGGCGCCAAGCTGGGCGAGCGCGAAGCCGCATGGGTCAAGCTGCTGACGGATGGGCAGGGCACCTACTGCACCACGCAGCAAGAAGACAACGCCACCTTCGAAGCGCTCACACGCGGCGCCATGGCGGGCTTGCTGGACCTGCAGCGCGTGGCCGTGCTGCGCACCGCATCCAACTTTGACCGGCCATATCCGGGGCAAACGCCATACGACTCGCTGGTCAACAGCAACTCGGGCGGGTTCGTACCGTCGCTCAACAACCTCTATCTGGCGGGCGGCCCGCTGGTCAACGAGATCGTCACGCGCTGGAGCGTGTGGAAACACGGAGTGCCCTCGCCATGATCGATTCCAAGAGCACAACCCCCATGCGTTCCATCACCAAGCTGCTCGCCGTGGGCGCGGCAGCACTGACCTTGAACAGCTGCGCGTATGACGGCGTAAAAGTCATCGTCATCAACATGTTCCAGGGCGAAGCGCAGCCCTTTATCGACCGCTATGACCTCAAGGAGAAGGTCTACATCTCTGGCCTGTCGCCCGACGCCCCCAACATGCTGTGCAATTACGACGGCGTTTGCCAGGTGACCACCGGCATGGGCTACGCGAATGCGGCGTCGACGATTTCGGCCCTGCTTTACCGCAGTAAGCTGGACCTCACGCACACCTATTTCGTGATCGCTGGCATTGCTGGCATCGATCCGGGGCAGGGCACGGTGGGCTCGGCGGCGTGGGCGCGCTATGCGGTGGACTACGGCCTCTCGCACGAGATCGACGCGCGTGAAATGCCCAGCGGCTGGCCATACGGCTACTTCGGCATCGGCACCAAGGGCCCCGGCGAGAAACCGCCCATGGACTACCGCACCGAGGTCTTCCAGTTGAACGAAACGCTGCTGCAGCGTGCGTACACGCTGTCGAAATCCACCACGCTGGAAGACAGCCCCGAGGCCATCGCCTTTCGCAAGAACTACGCGACTGCGCCGGCCAACCAGCCGCCCGCCGTCATCCAGTGCGATGTGGCCTCTGCCGACACATGGTGGGCCGGCCGCAACCTGGGCCAGCGCGCGCGTGACTGGGTGAAGACCATGACCGACAACAAGGGCACCTACTGCACCACTGCACAGGAGGACAACGCCACGCTGGAAGTGCTCACGCGTGGCGCCCGTGCCGGCAAGGTCGATTTCAGCCGCGTGGCGCTGCTGCGCGCGGGCTCCGACTTTGACCGTCCGTACGACGGCCAGAGCGCCTCTGACGGCCTGATCAACTATGCACAGCAGGGCGGCTTCGTGCCGGCCACGCACAACCTCGTCAACGCGGCCAAGCCTTTGCTGGACGATATCGTGCAACGCTGGCCGCAGTGGAAGCAGGGGGTACCCGCAAACTGAGGGCCGTATGCATGGTTGCTTACATCACATTCCAAAGCGTATAATGCGAATCATTCTCATTTGATGGGCGGCAGCGGGCATCTTGCCTGATCGCTGGCCATCGCTTCTGCCGGGCGAGCCAGCGGGTGTTCATCTGCCAGCCAATGGATCGACGCGCCGCGTGTTGTACTGCGGCGCGTTTTTTCTTCTCCAGCGCATTGCCGCGCGTCCGGTTTCGCCAATCCTGATCCACCTGTTGCCTGCGATGACCGGTTGTCTCGCGGCCCGCGCATTGTCTTGCGCGCTTGCCGCCATTCCTCTTGCTGTTTCCACGTTGGCGCGTGCCGACGACACACAACCCGCGGCCGACCACGCCAAGGTCGACCTGGACGAAACGACTGTCACCGCGCGCAGCCAGCGCGGCTTTGCGGCCAGCACGGCAGAGGTGGGCGCGTTCCGGGGCATGGCGCTGCGCGACATCCCGGCCACCGTGAACGTGGTGACGCGCGAGGCGTTGGATGCACAGCAAGACACGTCGTTGTACGACGCACTGCGCAACACAGCGGGTGTCACGCGCCAGCAGCTCTCGGGCGAAACGTTCGACAACCTCGCCATTCGCGGCGTCACGCTGGAAAACCGCACCAACTTCCGCTTCAACGGCTCGATGCCGATCGCGGCGCTTACGGCCATCCCGCTGGAAGACAAGGAGCGCGTGGAGGTGCTCAAAGGCGTGTCCGCGCTGTACTACGGCTACACCACGCCGGGCGGCGTCGTGAACTTCGTCACCAAACGCGCGGGCAGCACACCCGTCACCACGCTCGGCATGCAATTCGACAGTAACGGCACGGCCGTCGCCACCGCCGATGTGGGTCGCCGCTTTGGTGAGGACAACCAGTACGGCATTCGCGTCAACGCGGCGGGCGGTTCGCTCCAGTCACCGACCAGCGGTATCGATGGCACGCGACAGTTGGCCGCTGTGGCTTTCGATTGGAAGGTCAACAGCCGCCTGAACTTGAAGGCCGATGTGGAGTATTCACGCAAGGTCATCACGGAACAGTCAGTGGTGACGTTGCCGGCCGCCAGGAATGGCGTCATCACGCTGCCGACGATGCCCGACCCGACCAAGCGCATCGCACCCGGCTGGGCCGACTTTGATGGCAACAGCACCAACGCGCTGCTGCGTGCCGACTACGCGCTCACCGATGCATGGTTGCTGACGGTGGAAGGTGGCATGTCAGAGACGGCGCGCACGCGGGCGTTTTCGGAGTTCCGCCTCACGAACCCGGTGACGGGCGCAGGCACGCTATCGGGTCAGCGCCAGAGCGGCCGCTGGAACACCAGCCACGTGCGCGCAGACATCAGCGGTACGGAAAGAACGGGCTGGATCACGCACGACCTGACCTTCGGCGTGGCGCGATCCGACATGCGTCAGGCGGCGGTGTATTCCGATCGCTTCTCGGGTGCGCAGAATCTGTACAACCCGGTCGACCTGGGCTGGTTGCCCACCACCGGCAGCGGCTTTACGGCAGAACAACGCGCCGTCGACATGGGTGTCTACGCACTGGACCGCATGACGCTGTCGCAGCACTGGCAGGTGATTGCCGGCCTGCGCTACACCAGCTACACCAGCACCCAAGCGCCCAACCGCTACGAAGCCACCAAGACCACGCCGCTGGGCGCCATCATCTACAAGTTCACGCCCACGCTGTCAGCGTATGCGTCGTATGCGCAGGGCTTGGAGGCGGGGGCACGTGCGCCCAATACGGCGGCCAACGCCAACGTAGCAATGCCGCCCGCATTGAGCGAGCAGAAAGAAGTGGGCGTGCGCTACGAAACGTCGGCCGGCACACAACTCGCCGCCGCCGTGTATGACATCGACCGCGCCGCCAGCTACACCAACGACGCCAACATCTTCGTGCAGGACGGCCGCGAGCGCATCCGGGGCATCGAACTGACCGCACAGGGCCGCGTGACCAAAGACCTCTCGCTGCTCGCCTCCGCCGGCTGGACCGACGCCAAGTTCCGCGGCGTCGGCAACGGCCTCGACGGCAAGACGCCCGAGAACACGCCGCGCACCACCGCCAGCGTATTCGCCGAATACACCTTACCGATGCTGCGTTCGGTCTCGCTCAACGCGGGCGCGTACTACCTTGGGCCCCGCCCCGTGAACGACGCCAACCAGGCCGAGCTGGGCGGCACTACGCTCTTCAGCGCCGGCGTGCGCTACGTCACGCGCATCTCGGGCAAGCGCACCACGCTGCAGTTCAACGTCGACAACCTGACCGACAAGCGCTACTGGGCGGGCGCCGGCAACAACCGCCTGTCGATGGGCGCGCCGCGCTTGTTCAAGCTGGGCATGAAGATCGACCTTTGATGCAGGGGGCGCATTCGCCATCGCCCCAACGCACGCGTTAAGACGGTTTGGCCTTTGACGTTCCTGCCCTATGCGGCACCTTGAATTTTTGTGAGCGGGCGGATAAAGGAAGGAGGCCTGTCTGAGCGCAGCGAGTTTGCCTCCTTCCCCGCCCGGTCACGGAAATTCAAGGAGTGTGTCGCCGGATCGGGCGCGCCTTTCTTTGCTTACCTTTCTTTGGCAAGACAAAGAAAGTAAGTCGGCCCCGGCAGGGGACGAAACAAGGGACGGACCAACAGCATCCATCAATTGCCGCAAACCCAAAGTCCCTAAGCCTTCTTCAACGCCCCCAACACCTCAATCGGCAACGGAAACACAATCGTCGAACTCTTATCCCCAGCAATCTGCGTCAGCGTCTGCAGATAACGCAATTGAATTGCCTCCGGCTGCTGCGCCAGCATCCGCGCCGCCTCCAGCAGTTTCTCCGAAGCCTGCAATTCCCCCTCCGCATGGATCACCTTGGCGCGCCGCTCGCGTTCAGCTTCGGCCTGACGCGCGATGGCGCGGACCATCGATTCATTCAGGTCGACGTGCTTGATCTCCACATTGGCGATCTTGATGCCCCACGGATCAGTCTGGATGTCGAGCACCTTCTGGATATCGAGGTTGAGCTTTTCACGCTCGGCCAGCATTTCATCCAGTTCATGCTTGCCCAGAATGGCGCGCAGCGTGGTCTGCGCAAGCTGGCTGGTCGCCTCCAGAAAATTGGCCACCTGGATGATCGCGCGCTCGGGGTCCACCACCCGGAAGTACACCACCGCGTTGACCTTGACCGACACGTTGTCGTGCGAGATCACGTCTTGCGGCGGCACGTCCATCACCACGGTGCGCAGGTCCACGCGCACCATCTGCTGGATGGCCGGCACGATCAGCACCAGCCCCGGCCCCTTCACGCGCCAGAAGCGGCCGAGCAGGAACACCACGCCGCGCTCGTACTCGCGCAGCACCCGAAACGACGAGATGACGAGCAGCACAGCCAGGAAAATCAGGCCGCCTGCGCTGAAAAATCCGTAGACCATGTTTCTTCTCCTTATGAGGAAGCGGCCATGGGCTCGGCCGGTTCCACCATGAGCGTTAGCCCGTGTCGTGCAATAACGCGAACCCGATCGCCGCGCGCGATGCCGCCATCGCAGCGCACACGCCAGCGCTCCCCATGGATGCGCGCCCAGCCGTCGCTGTCAGCATCGGCGTTCGGGGTGTCGATATCGACCACTTCCCCCGTCATGCCGATGAGCGTGTCGCCACCCGTCACCATCGGCCGGCGCCGCGCACGCACCGCCAAACTGGAGACCGCCAGCATGATGGCCAGGCTCACGAAGGCGAGGCCAATGATCAGCGGCACAGGCACGCCAAAGCCAGGCGTTTGCGTGTCGATCAACATGACCGCACCGAGCACGAATGCGACGATGCCGCCCACGCCCAGCGCCCCGAACGTCGGCAGGAACGCCTCGGCCACCATGCAGCCAAGGCCCAGCGCGATGAGCGCCAGCCCCGCGTAGTTGATCGGCAGCATCTGCAGCCCATACAGCGCCACCAGAATGCACATCGCGCCCAGCAGGCCCGGCACCACCATCCCCGGCGTCGAGAACTCGAAGATCAGCGCATACACGCCCACTGTCAGCAGCAACAGCGCAAGGCTCGGATCGGTGATAACAGCGAGGAAATGGTTGCGCCAGTCGGGCTCCAGCGTGACGGCTTGCACGCGGGCGGTGTGCAGCGTGACGAGGCCGGCGGATGTGCGCAGCGCGCGGCCATCCACTTGTTTGAGCAGGTCGGGAATGTCGGTGGCGATCAAGTCGATCACGTGCTGGTTGGCGGCTTCCGGCGCGTCCAGGCTCACAGCTTCGCGGACGGCGCGTTCGCCCCAGTCGGCATTGCGGCCGCGCAGTTGGGCCAGGCCGCGGATGTACGCCGCCGCATCGTGCATCTGCTTGCGGGCGAGGGTGTCTTCGTTGCTTGAAGGTCCGGCAGGTGCGCTGGCCGGTTTGGCGGCATCACCCGGACTTGGCGCATGCCCACCAATGCCAATCGACACCGGCGATGCGGCGCCCAGGTTAGTCGCCGGCGCCATTGCCGCGATGTGGCAGGCATAGAGGATGTAGGTGCCGGCACTGGCAGCCCGCGCGCCGCCCGGCGCTACATAGCCCGCCACCGGTACAGGCGAAGCGAGGATCGCCTGGATGATCTGCCGCATCGATGCATCCAGGCCGCCAGGCGTATCCATCTGCAGCACGACAAGCTGGGCGCCTTGCTCGCGCGCCTGCTGCAATCCGTGGACGACGTAGGCGGCGCTGGCGGGCCCGATGGCACCCGTCAGCGGCAGCACGACCACCGGCGCAGCTGCCATGGCAAGGCTGCCCCACATGACGGCGATGCCCGCCGCCAGCCAGCCCGTCCATTGCCGAATCCACCTTGACGGTCGCATGTGCGCCTCCGGCCCGTGATTGCCGCCCTGCAAGATTGGACCGGCGGCACGGTCCATGTGCTCACTTCAGTTTAGGCAGCGACGGCCTCATTGGTGGGCGCGCGGGCTTCGGCGGGCGGCTCGCTCAGCACCTGCAAGAGTGCTTGCAGGGCGGGCCCGGCCATGTCGCGGTGCCAGGCGAGCACCGTGTCGACGCGGCCGGGTGTGCCGAGTTCGTGGACGCTGATCTCCGGCGCATTGGTGTACAGCTCCAGCACCGAACGCGGCACCAGCGCCACACCAATCCCCGCCGCCGCGCACGCGATGATGGCGTGGTACGAGCCCAGCTCCAGCACACGCGACGGCACCACGCCATCGGCCGCAAACCAGTCTTCGATCAATTGCCGGTAGGCGCAGCCGGGCTCGAAGCCGAGCAGGACGGGCATCTGCACATCGGTGGCGCGGCGGATGGGCGGATGGGCGCGATGGGCGATCAGTACCAACGCTTCGGCAAAGGCGGGCAACGTGGTCATTGCCGCGCGAGTGTTGGTCAAACAGGCTGTCTCGGCAACAAATGCACAGTCCACCTCGAAATTCGACAGCGCCTGGATTGATTGGCGTGTCGTCATCGTCACCAGCTCCAATTGCACGCGTGGCCAGCGCTGGTGCAGTGTGGCCAGCAGCGCGGGCAAGCGGCTGGCGGCTGTGCTTTCCATGGAAGCGATACGCAGGCGCCCGTGCGGCTCGCTCGGCTGCACGGCCTGACGCGCTTCGGCAGCCAGGCGCAGGATGTCGTCAGCGTAGGTCAGCAGGGTCTGGCCGGCGGGCGTGAGCACCATGCGTTTGCTCTCGCGCACAAACAGCTGCACGCCGAGCGACGCCTCCAGCTGACGGATGCGCGTCGTCACGTTCGACTGCACGCGGTTCAGCTGCTGCGCCGCGCGCGTGACGCCGCCTTCGCGCACAACCGTCCGGAAAATCTCGAGCGAGGCCAGATCCATGATGTATCTCGAATACTAATGGGTTCGTTCAATATAATTCATTTTTCAGGATGATCGGCGCTGCGTACGATGCAGTACCGATGCCGTCATCCCGAGCCATTCCATGGAGCACACCCTGTCGTCGCCCTCGACCCTTTCCGCCGCCCGGCAGCAGCGCGCCACCGCTTGGCGCGTGGCGATCGCGGGCATGGTGGCGCTGTCAGTGGCGATGGGCATCGGCCGTTTCGCCTTTACGCCGATCCTGCCGATGATGCTGCACGACGGCAGCTTGACGCTCGCGCAGGGCAGTTGGCTGGCAACGGGCAATTACCTTGGCTATTTCGTCGGCGCGCTGGCCTGCATGGCGTTGCGCGGCGACGCGGCGCGCTTTATTCGCATCGGTCTGGCGGCCACGGTTTTACTCACAGCAGGGATGGGCGTGCAGCAAGGCCAGCCGGCGTGGCTGGCGCTACGCTTTGCGGCCGGCATGATCAGCGCGCTGGTGTTCGTGTTCACCGCAGGCTGGTGTCTGCACAAGCTGACCGAACTCGGTCACGCGGCGCTGGGCGGCATCATCTTCTGCGGGCCGGGGCTGGGGATTGCCATTCCGGGCCTGATGGCCAGCGGCATGGTGGCGCTGGGCTGGCATGCCACGTCGGCGTGGATGGCGTTTGGCGTGCTCTCTGCGGTGCTCTCGGCGGCGGTGTGGCCGACCATCCGGCCGGAAGCGCGTGCGCATGCTGGGCCTGCGGCGGCTACCTCCGGTACGACGCCTGGTCTCGATGTACCCACCACCGCCATCGCACTCGCTTACGGCCTGGCCGGTTTCGGCTACATCATCACCGCGACGTTCCTGCCGGTGATTGCGCGCAAGGTGCTGCCGGCCGGTTCCGTCTGGCCCGATCTGTTCTGGCCGATGTTTGGTGCGGGCGTCGCGCTGGGCGCGTTCCTTTCCACGCGGATCAGCCTGGCGCGCGACAACCGTGCGCTGCTCGCCACCGCCTACGCGATGCAGGCCGTTGCCGTGACAGTCAGCATCGTCTGGCCGACGGTGGCGGGGCTGGCGCTTTCCAGTACGCTGCTCGGCCTGCCATTCACGGCGATCACGCTGTTCGCCATGCGCGAGGCACGTCGCCTGTGGCCGAATGCGGCACCGCGCCTGATGGGCTTGATGACGGCGGCGTACGGTATCGGCCAGATCGCCGGGCCGCCGCTGGCGAACAGGCTGTTTGCGGCCACGGGCGGCTTCAATGCCTCGCTGGCGGTGGCGGCGATGTCGCTGGTGGCGGGCGTGGTCACGTTTATCGCGGTCAAACGTGCTGCGCCGGTACGTGCGTGATGGACAGCATGTAGCGCAGGTCACCACACGATCTGCACGCACGTTCTAGAATGCCTCCTCCATTGGAGGAGCCCCATGTCTTTTGCCCTGCGCCCCGGCGCTGTCGTGCCTGGGGGCGAGATCAGCGAGGCCGAACGCGCCGTGCGTGTCGACCTGGCAGCCGCCTATCGACTGGCCGCGCTCAACGGCTGGGATGACCTGATCTACACGCATCTCTCGGCCACCGTGCCCGGTGAGCCGGACCACTTCCTCATCAACGCCTTCGGCTTGTCGTTCGACGAGATCACCGCATCCAACCTGGTGAAGATCAACGGCGCCGGCCAGCTCGTTGGCGATTGGCCCGATGCCGCCACGCGCCCATCCGTGAACGTGACGGGCTTTGCGCTGCACGCCGCCGTGCACGCGGCGCGGCCGGACGCGCATTGCGTGATCCATCTGCACAACACGGCGGGCATTGCCGTGTCGGCGCAGAAGCACGGGCTGCTGCCGCTGTCACAGCACGCGCTGCGTTTTCACAAGCGCATCGCGTATCACGACTACGAGGGCCTTGCCTTCACGCCGGAAGAGGGCATGCGCCTGACCGCATCGCTTGGGCCAATGTTCGCCATGCTGCTGCGCAACCATGGCACGCTCACCATCGGCCGCACGGTGGCCGAGGCCCACGTGCTGATGGCCACGCTCATCAAGGCGTGCGAGATCCAGATCCAGGCGCTGACGGCCGGTGAGGTTGTATCACCCGCACCGCAGGTGGCCGACCGCGCTGCCGAACAACTCGAAGACGGCGGCGCCATCGAGGGCGTGACGGAGTGGCCGGCGCTGTTGCGCAAACTGGATAGAATCGACGCATCCTACCGAGACTAACGACCGGAGACCCCATGCCGACTTTCCATATCGAGATGTTCGAAGGCCGCACCGTCGAGCAAAAGAAGAAGCTCGTTGAAGAAGTGACGCGCGTCACGTGCGAAACCCTCGGCTGTGCCCCGGGCGCGGTCGACATCATCATTGCCGAGGTCAAGCGCGAGAACTGGGCGACTGGCGGCGTGCTGTGGTCTGAACAGAAGTAACCTGCGCCCTCAGCCCTCCACTTCATGCTCTCATGCCTGCCGCCATGCAACACTTCGCCTCCGACAATTACGCGGGCTTCTGCCCGGAATCGCTGAAGTACTTCCTGGAAGCCAACGGCAGCGGCCACGAGCCCGCGTACGGCGATGATTCCTGGACGCAGCGCGTGTGCGATCGCATCCGCGACCTGTTCGAGACCGACTGCGAGGTCTTCTTCGTCTTCAACGGCACGGCCGCCAATTCGTTGGCGCTGTCATCGCTGTGCCAGTCGTATCACTCCGTCATCTGCCACGAGCTGGCGCATATTGAGACAGATGAGTGCGGCGGCCCCGAGTTTTTCTCCAACGGCTCCAAGCTGCTGACTGCCAAGGGCGAGAACGGCAAGCTCACGCCCGATGCGGTGGAAGCGCTGGTGACGCGCCGGTCCGACATCCACTACCCGAAGCCGAAGGTCGTCTCGCTCACGCAGTCCACGGAAGTGGGCACCGTCTACACGGTGGAAGAAGTGCGTGCGATTGCGGCCATCGCCAAGCGCCGGCAATTGCGTGTGCACATGGATGGCGCGCGCTTTGCCAACGCCGTGGCATCGCTCGGCGTGCATCCGTCGGAAATCACCTGGCGCGCAGGCGTCGATGTGCTTTGCTTCGGCGGCACGAAGAATGGCCTGCCGGTGGGCGAGGCGGTCGTCTTCTTCGATCGTCGTCTGGCTGAAGATTTTGCGTATCGCGTGAAGCAAGCTGGGCAACTGGCGTCGAAGATGCGCTTCATCTCCGCACCGTGGCTGGGCTTGCTGGAGGACGATGTCTGGCTGCGCAATGCGCGCCACGGCAACGCGATGGCGCAGTTGCTGCACTCGCGCATCGTCGATGTGCCCGGCGTGCGCATCATGTTCCCGACTGAATCGAACGCCGTGTTTGCGGAACTGCCGCTGCCTGCCATCGAGGCGCTGCGCGCACGCGGCTGGAAGTTCTACACATTCATCGGCGCGGGCGGTTGCCGCCTGATGTGCTCGTGGGATGTGCAGCCCGAGACGGTGGAAGCCTTTGCCGCTGACATCCGCCTGGCTTGCGAACGTGCCGCTTGAATCGCCACCTCACTCAAACCATCACCATGAGCTTCGACTACCGCTTCTGTCCGCAATGCGCCACGCCGCTCGTGGAGCAGCACAACGCCGGCCGCCTGCGCATTGCATGCCCGGCACCAGACTGCGGCTTCGTCCACTGGAATAACCCGCTGCCGGTGCTGGCCGCGGTGGTCGAGTATCGCGGACAGATGTTCCTGGCGCGCAACGCACAGTGGCCCGAAGGCATGTTCGCGCTCGTCACCGGGTTCATGGAGCGCGATGAAACGCCCGAAGAGGGCATCGCGCGTGAGCTGAAGGAAGAGACGAACCTGGACGCGCAATCGATCTCGTTGATTGGCGTGTACGAGTTCATCCGCAAGAACGAGCTGATCATCGCGTACCACGTGGTGGCCGATGGCGAGATCGCGCTGTCCGAAGAGCTGGCTGAGTACCGCCTGAAGCCGTTCGACAAGGTGCGCCCGTGGCCTGCGGGCACGGGCTATGCCGTGGCGGATTTCCTGACGGCACGCGGCTTGCCGGTCAGCTATATCGACATTCGTACTGGCGAGCCTGCCGAGCCGCCGCCGCGTGCTTGGACGCCAGCCTTGCAGCCCACGCGGCTCGTTACAATAGCGGAATGATTGACGCGGGCAGTGCCACACTGCTCGCTTGCAACCCAGAGGAAGACATGGAGTATCAGAAGGAAGTTGACGCACGTGGCCTGAACTGCCCGCTGCCCATCCTGCGCACGAAGAAGGCGCTTGCCGACATGCAAAGCGGCGACGTGCTCAAGATTCTCGCCACCGACCCGGGCGCCACGCGCGACTTCCAGGCGTTTGCCAAGCAGACCGGCAACGAACTGCTGGAGCACAGCGAGCACGACAAGGTCTTTACGTTCTACATGCGCCGCCGTTAAACGCCACGCGTACAAAAACAGAGCGGGGCGATCCGGATAGCTTGCCGGATCGCCCCGCAGTCATTTTGGAAAGCCGTGGCTTACTTGCGCGCTTCCATCGCCATGCGCAGCGCCAGGCCGGTCAGCACGGAGCCCATCAGATAGCGCTGCATCGACAGCCAGCTCGGCTTGCGCGAGAGGAACGCCGCAATGCTCCCGGCCGTGGCAGCGATCATCGAGTTGACGGTCACGCTCACGCAGATCTGCGTGATGCCCAGGCACACCGATTGCACCAGCACGCTGCCGTGCGAAGGCTCGATGAACTGCGGCAGCAGCGACAGATACAGCACCGCTACCTTCGGGTTGAGCATGCTGGTTAGCAGGCCCATCGTGTACAGCTTGCGCGGGCTATCCACCGGCAGCTCACGCACCTGGAACGGCGCACGCCCCCCCGGGCGCACGGCCTGCCAGGCGAGGTACAGCAGATAGATCGCGCCCCCGAAGCGCAGGGCGTCGTAGGCAAAAGGCACCGCCATCAGCAGCGCCGTGATGCCGAACGCCGCACACAGCATGTAGAAGACGAAGCCCGTCGCAATGCCCGCCAGCGAGATCAACCCCGCATTGCGCCCCTGGCAGATCGAACGCGAGATCAGATAGATCATGTTCGGGCCCGGCGTGAGCACCATGCCGAGTGCGACCAGGGCAAAGGTGAACAGGTTGGTGAACGTGGGCATGGCGGGGCGTGCAAGCGAGAGGAAGAGCTCGCAGGCTAGCACTCGTCACGAACCGGCCGACAGGTACAGAAACAGAAAAATCTAGGGAATTCTGTATTGGTCACCGACGCAGCCTGGATGATGTCGTGGCCCACTAAAGAGGGATTGCCATCGCCCGCAAGTTTGTGATTTAAAGCCGCCTTCTGGTTGTTTTTGGAGTCGACATTGATCTCTCATCTGAAGTCTGTCTTGTCCACGCTGGCGTTGCTCGCCGCGATTCCCGCTCACGCTGCACAGCCGGCCGCCAACGCCGCCACCCTGGAAGCCGTGTCGGGCAAGGTGGTCTGCCGCACGGCCGGGGCCATCGATGGAAAATCCGCTGAGCTGTGCGTGGCGCAAGGCATGTTTGCGCACGACATCTATGAAGTCCGAGTTGGCGACGCCACTGCGGTGAAGGGCATCGACGATGCAACAACCACCGGCATCTCAGGCACGTTCAATGGGCAGACCGTCTCGCTGAAGTGCGATCCCGTTCTGTCGGCGCCTGACAACCTGACCGATGGACAGATCGAAGGTTTTCGCTTCATGAAGCCTTCCGCATCTCGCGAGGAACTGAAGCAATTGGCCATCCGCGTGAACACAGTCGAGACTGGGCGGCATTGTGTTGCTCGCTCCAATGCTGACGATGTTTTCACGGTGGACGTCAAGTTTCAGTAGGCTTGAACTGGCGGAATACGCTACCCGCGCGAGTGCGACTGCGCGGTTTTTTTGATGTGCGTTGAAGCACTCACCCCGAGCCAACTAGTGAGTGGCGCACAGAAATCTGTCGTTACATCCTTAACTGCATTGGTCACAGCCTTGGTGGGACGTTCAGCCTAGACTGCAAGCGAGGTCCGGCATTGACCGGACGTTTCCTGGGAGCACATCCATGCAGAAAGCCAAGATCCTGACCTCCTTGCTTCTGGCGGCCTCGGCACTGGCGCCCCTGGCGAGCCACGCGCAAGACCGCGACCGTGACTATCGCGGAGACCGCGATCACCGTTATGAACAACGTGACCGAGGCGACCGCGATCGCCACGACGAGCGCGTTGAGATCGACCGTCGCGCAGATCGCATGGCATATCACCGCTGGAACCGCGGCGAGCGCATTCCGCCGGAATACCGCGATCGCCAATACGTGATCGACGACTGGCGCGAGCACCGTCTCGCACCGCCACCGCGCGGTTACCACTGGGTAGGCGTGGGTGGCGACTACTACCTCGTCCGTCCGGACGGCTTCGTCTTCAACGTGACGATTGGTGGATAACACGCCCGCCGTTGCACCCAAAAGACAACCCGCGATTGCGTAAGCGTCGCGGGTTTGTTCTATCGTCAGTTTCGCCGATGGCCTTTCCGGTGCGGCTTCCTAGTATGGCCAAGAGGGTTGTGCCGCTCGATCGTCCGGCTCGTGATGCCGCCAGGCAGGTGGAATTCCACGTCACGATAGGAGGCAATCATGCTCGGACGTTTGGCCATCGGCGCGCTTGTCTGCCTGGGCGCATTCATGCCAGTCTCGACCCACGCGCAGAACGCAAAGCGTGTGGCTGCCCCGATTGAATACATCCATGCGGAAGGCCAGTTCGCAATTCCCGTGCCGCTGTCCCTGGCAGTCAAGGTGGGCAATCTGATTTTCGTATCGGGAATCCCGGCTTACGACAAGAGCGGCAAGCTGGCCGTCAATGATTTTCCTGCGCAGATGAAGCAGGTGATGGACAGCACCACCGGCACTCTGCAAGCGGGTGACGTCGGCTGGAACCGTGTCGTCAAAGTGAACGTCTTCATCACCCGGCGTGAAGACTTCAAAGAGATGAACCGCATCTACGCAAGCTACTTTCCCGACGGAAAATTTCCTGCCCGGACCAGGCCGTGACCGCATTGCCGAATCCGGATTTCATGCTGGAGATTGAATGCATTGCCGTGCAGGAGTAGGGGGGCGCCGATGCAAGGTTCACCCCACCACCCTCTAGCTCGATACCGTCTCCTCCAATGACGCCCACAAGTCCTGCATGGTCGGATTCGTATTCGATACCGCGCGATACGACCGAATCTCCAGTTGCGCGCTCCACTCCTCGCCACCCGCGCGCACCAGCCGACCGGCATCGATCTCGTCTCGAACAGCGCTGAAGGGCAGCCACGCCACGCCGTAGCCTTCCACGACCATCTTCATCAGCAGCATCGCCATGTCGGCCTCGTAGCAGCTGCGTAGGTGGTAGGGGCGGTCCGCGCTGTTCAGGATCATGTCGACCACCCGGCCCATAAAGGTGGTTGCGGTGTAGGCCAGATACGGCAGCGGCGCGCTCGGCGTGCCGGGCAGGGCGAATAGTGGTGCACCACGCGGGTTTGGCGCGGAGACAGGGATGAAGTCTTCCTGGCCCAGCGTCAGGCTCACAAACTTGTCGCGGTCCAACAGGATCGGCGCCAGCGGATGGTGGTAGCCGATCATCAGGTCGCAACTGCCCTCGGCCAGTGCGATGACTGCGTCATGCACGTTGGCAGCCACCACGCGCGCGTTGAAGTCGCCAGTTCGCTGATGAAATTGCTGGAGCCACTTCGGCAGGAACGTGAGCGAGAGCGTGTGCCCCGCCGCGATCTGGATCGAGCGCCCCGGCATTTTGGCTTCGAGCCGCAGGTGCGAGCGCAGGTCCGTCAGCGCTTCGACCGATTCCTTGCTTTGCTCGCAGAACCGCTTGCCGGCAGGGGTGAGTTCGATCGGGTAGGTGCCGCGATCCACCAGCTCCACGCCCACCCATTCCTCCAGCGACTTCACCCGACGGGATAAAGCCGATTGCGTGACAAAGCGCAATTCCGATGCCCTGGAAAAGCTGCGCGTTTGCTCGATGGCGAGGAGGTCTTCGATCCACTTGAGTTGCATAAAAATGCCCGAAAAGGCGAAGGAAGCCCCTAGCTTATCGTCGGATCGCGTGTGTTTCCATAACTATGCGAAAGTGGAATAACTTGATCGCGCATCCTCATCAAGTTATTCCTTTCTCGCTCCTAGAATCCGAAGGCGCCAAGGAGGCGCATGGACGAGGAACGCGATGGCTATTCAAGAGAAGGTAAAGGGGGCGCGGCGCGAGCACGACTTGTTGGGGTATCGCGAGGTCCCTGCCGAGGCGTACTACGGCATTCACACGCTCAGGGCGCTGGAGAATTTTCCGATTTCGGGAGACCCGATCTCGAAGTATCCGGAGCTGATTGTCGCGTTGGTCGACATCAAAGAGGCCGCCGCGCTGGCCAACTATGAGCTTGGCATGTTGGACGACATGCGCTGCCGGGCGATCGTCGCTGCGTGCAAGGCCATCCGCGCCGGCCAGCACGCCGACCAGTTTGCGGTCGACCTGATCCAAGGCGGTGCGGGCACATCGACCAACATGAATGCCAACGAGGTCGTGTGCAACAAGGCGTTGGAGCTGCTCGGCCACTCGCGCGGCGAATACGACGTCTTGCATCCGAACGAGCACGTCAACATGAGCCAATCGACCAACGACGTGTATCCCACGGCGTTGAAGATGGCGACGTACCGCAGTGCCCAGCGCTTGCTTGATCAGATGGCGTTGCTCGAAGCGTCATTCGAGCGTAAGTCGGGCGAGTTCCGAGCCTTTCTGAAGGTCGGCCGCACGCAGCTTCAAGACGCGGTGCCCATGACGCTTGGGCAGGAGTTCGGCACGTACGCGGTCATGTTGGGCGAAGACCGTCAGCGGCTTGGCGAAGCGCTACCGCTGATCTGCGAAATCAATCTTGGCGCCACCGCGATTGGCACCGGCATCAACGCGCATCCTGACTATGCGGTGCTGGTGCGCAAGCATCTGTGCGCGGTCAGCGGCCTGCCCTTGCACACCGCGCCCTACCTGATTGAAGCCACGCAAGACTGCGGCGCGTTCGTGCAGCTTTCCGGCGTGCTCAAGCGCATCGCGGTCAAGCTCTCCAAGGTGTGCAACGATCTGCGGCTGCTCTCCAGCGGGCCACGCGCCGGCCTGGGCGAGATCAACCTGCCGCCCATGCAAGCCGGCTCCAGCATCATGCCCGGCAAGGTCAACCCGGTGATTCCGGAAGTCGTGAACCAGGTGGCGTTCGAAGTCATCGGCAACGACATGACCATCACCATGGCTGCCGAGGCAGGGCAACTGCAGCTCAACGCATTCGAGCCGATCATCGCGTACTCGCTGTTCCGCAGCATCAGCCACCTGACGCAAGCTTGCGCCACGCTGGACGAAAAGTGCGTGCGCGGCATCACGGCCAACCAGGACCATATGCGCGACGTGCTGGACCGATCGATCGTGCTCGTCACGGCGCTCAACCCGTACATCGGCTATGCCAACTCCACGGAAGTCGCGCGCGAGGCGCTGGAGACAGGCCGCAAGGTCGCAGACATCGTGCGCGAGCGCGGCTTGCTTTCCGCCGAAGCGCTGGCGGAAATCCTCCGCCCCGAAGTGCTGACTGCACCGCGTGCACCGATCAGGCTTACCCAATAACGCTCAACCAATAACACCGGAACGCATCGACATTCCGGGACACATCATCCGTAGGTGGAGGACAACATGAACACAAAGAAACTGACCACGCAGATCGTGGTCGCCATGGTGGCCGGCGTTGCCGTCGGCTGGCTATGCCACGCGTTCGCCAAGGACGCACAGGCGGCGAAAGACATCGCGAGCTATTTCGGCATCGTGACCGATATCTTTCTGCGCATGATCAAGATGATCATTGCGCCGCTGGTTTTCGCCACGCTCGTAGGTGGGCTGGCGAGCATGTCGGATGGCAAGGCGGTGGGGCGAATCGGCCTGAAGGCCATGGTGTGGTTTGTTTCCGCCTCGGCGATTTCGCTGGCGCTGGGCATGCTGTTGGTCAACGTTTTTCAGCCGGGCGCGCATCTGAACCTGGCGCTGCCGGACGTGGCCGCCGCCACCAACCTGAAGACGGGCGATTTCAGCCTGAAGGGTTTCTTCACCCACGTGTTTCCGAAGAGCATCTTCGAGGCGATGGGTAACAACGAGATCCTGCAGATCCTTGTGTTCTCACTGTTCTTTGGCGCGGCGCTGGCCTACGTCAAGGGCACCGGCAAATCCACCATCGTCAGTTGCATCGAAGAGCTGACCAAGGTGATGTTCCGCATGACCGACTACGTGATGCGCTTTGCCCCGGTGGGCGTGTTTGCTGCCATGGCGGCCTCCATTACCGTTGAGGGCATCGGCGTATTGGTCAGCTACGGCAAGCTGGTCGGCGAGTTCTACCTGGGCCTGGCCATTCTGTGGGCCATCCTGTTTGGCGTGGGTTACCTGTTCCTCGGCCGGGGCACGGGCCGCTTGGCCAAGCTGATCCGCGAGCCGATCCTGCTGGCGTTTTCCACCGCCAGCAGCGAGTCTGCTTACCCGAAGACGATTACCGCGCTGGAGCGCTTTGGCGTGTCCAAGCGCGTGTCGAGCTTCGTATTGCCGCTGGGCTACTCGTTCAACCTGGATGGGTCGATGATGTACCAGGCCTTTGCGGTGATGTTCATTGCGCAGGCCTACAACATCGAACTGAGCCTCACGCAGCAGTTGACCATCTTGCTGGTGCTGATGGTGACGAGCAAGGGCATGGCAGGTGTTGCACGTGCGTCGCTGGTGGTCGTGGCGGCTACGCTGCCGATGTTCCATCTGCCGGAGGCGGGCCTGCTGCTCATCATCGGCATCGACCAGTTCTTCGACATGGGCCGCACGGCGACGAACGTGGTCGGCAACAGTATCGCCACCGCGGTGGTCGCCAAGCTGGAGAACGAAACATCGCCCGTGACCGACGTGGATGGAGCGCAGGCTGAACCGGCCATCAACCCGGCTCCCATCGTGTAGGCTGAATGAGATCGAGCCAGCCTCGGCCCGGACAACGATCCATCCCACAGCATGCAAGACCTCACTTTCGGAATCATCGGCGGCCTCGGCACGCTTGCCGGGGCAGACCTCTTCCTCAAGCTTGTGAAGAGCCGTGCCGTCATGGCAGACCAGGGCCGCTACCACTTTCTGTTCGAGCAGCATCCGTTTCGGGATGTGACGTTGCCGCTCACGCGCGACGCCAGCATGACGGGGCGCAAGCTGTATGTGTTCAAGACCTGCCAGTCCTTCGAGACGAGGAAGGTCGACGCGGTGCTGATGCCGTGTTTTGCCTCCCACACGTTTCGCGAAGAACTGCAGGCGGAACTGTCGGTGCGCATCGTCAACATGATGGATGCGCTGGCACGCACACTGGACGATGCGCTACCTAATGGTGGCAATAGCGGCAGCAAGATCGGCGTTCTGGCGTCGGACTATGTCCGCCACGCGCGCCTGTTCGAAGGCCGATTTGGCGAGCGTTTCGAGATCGTGTATCCCACCGAGGCGATGCAGTCCAAGCTCATGGACGCCGTGTACGGTGCAGACGGCATTCGCGCGGGCAACACCGATGGGCTTGGCCTGGAACACGTGCATCAGGCCTGCCAGGAGCTGGCGGAGGCGGGTGCCGCCGTGATGGTTCCGGGCATGACCGAGCTGTCGCTGGTGGCCCCCGCGCTGCAACGTCGCGGCATTGCGATCATCGATGTCAACCAGGCCTACGCAGACTACGCAACATCGTTGGCCGATGGGCGTGTGGATGTGGCGTTCAAGCTCGGCATCGTCGGGGGCGTGGGACCAGCCGCCACCGTGGACTTCATGGGCAAAATCGTCAAGAACACGAAGGCGGCCAAGGACCAGGACCACATCAAGATGGTCGTGGAGCAGAACCCGCAGATCCCCGATCGAACCGCGAACCTGCTGCACCAGGAAGCCGACCCGACCGTTGCGCTGTATGCCACCTGCAAGCGGCTCGAATCCGAGGGCGCCAACGCCATTGCCATCCCGTGCAACACGGCGCATGCGTATGTCGAGCGTATTCAGTCGCATCTCTCGGTGCCCATCGTCAATATGCTGACCGAGACGGTGCGGCATATCGTTGGCAAGTATGGGCAGGGCACCAGGGTTGGCTTGCTGGCCACCTCTGGCACGGTGGAGAGCCGCGTGTATCACGATGCGGCTGCCGGGCAACTAGAGCTCATCGCGCCCGAGCCGGCGTTCCAGGCGCAGGTGATGGACGCCATCTACGGTGCGGAGGGCGTGAAGGCCGGTCACACGGAAGGCCGCTGTGCCGAGCAATTGCGTGCTGCGATCGCGCACTTGGAGCGTCGCGGAGCCCAGGTGCAGATTCTTGGCTGCACGGAGCTGCCACTGATCTTCGCGCAGACGGATGCGTTTCCGGTGAATGGCGTGACCGTCGCGCTGGTCGATCCCACGGATGTTCTCGCCAGGCGGTGTGTGGCGTTGGCCCGGCCGTCCATGGGATGAACAAGAAAAAACCCGCGACGCTTTCGCAGTCGCGGGTTTTTTGCTTCGGAATGCTGGTGGAGCCGGCGGGAATCGAACCCGCGTCCGCAAGCCCTCCACAGAGAGTTCTACATACTTAGTTCTGTCATTTGATTTAACCGCCGCATCGCGGACGAACACGCTCTACGACGGCGATTCACTAGGTTTTCGTCTCTAGGCCCGTGACTCACCTAAAGCTTATCTGACGTAAATGACCTCGCTAGTCTTGCGACCCTAGCCCGTCAGCGAGCCAGTGCGAGGACGGCGGCCCTTAGGCTGCCAGTGCGTAACGTTCGTCGTTAGCAGTTATTGCATTCCCATTGATTAACGAGGTGACGGGTCCTCGGTATGCCCTCCACTGCTTCGCAACCCACGTCGAAACCAGGTCGGCCCCAGTAAGGAAGAAAAGATTATCCCATAGATGGGCTACTTCAGCGAGAAATCAACCCGGGTCGTCTTGCCCTTGTCCTTGATGCCCTCGGCGTTGAGCTTGGGCGCCACCACGAAGAGGCGTCCGGGCTCCACGCGTTCTGCCAGCGCCACATGCACGGCATTCGCGCGGCGCTGAGCGAGTTCACGCAGGTCCGCATCCGTCACTTGCACGTTGGTCTCCATCAGCTTGCGCATCTCGTCGGGTGGCAGCGATTTCGCCAGGCCGATCACGTTGCGCGGCTTGGGGAACTTGGCGGCCTTGTAAGCGCGTTCAAGGTACTTGTTCTCCTCTTCGGGTTTGACGGTGGTGTCGGCCTCGGCGGCGTCACCCGCATCCTTGAGCTTCTGTTCGCGGATCTGGCGGTTCACGGCTTCGCGGCGCAGGCCGTCGCGGTCGAATTCGGGATCGACGCGGCCGACGATGTCGACCTTCAGCGCCGGGCGATCCTTGAGCGCGGTGGCCAGCTTGTCCATCTTGGCGACCGATGCCTGGCTGATGCTCGACGTACCGGGGTCGAACTCGATGTAGCCGAGTTCTTCGCCGCCACCGCCGCCGAAGGCGCTGGCGAGCAGCGAGAACGGTGCCGTCACCGCCCGTGCGATCAGGTTGACGAACGCGCGCAGGATCACGCCGCCGATGCTGAACTGCGGATCATCGAGCGAGCCCGACACCGGCACGCGCACGTCGATTTCGCCGCGCGAGTTTTTGAGCAGCGCCACCGCCAGGCGCACCGGCAGGTTGGTCGCGTCCTTGCTCTCCACGCGATCGCCGAAGGTGAGCTGGTCGATGAAGATATGGTTGTCCGCTGTCAGCTTGCCATGGTCGAGCAGGTAGTGCAGGTCCATCGTCAGCTTGCCCTTGGTGATCGGGTAGCCGGCGTATTTGGCGGAGTAGGGCGTGAGGTTGGTCAGCTCCACGCCATCCGCTTTGGCGGTCAGGTCTACAAACGCCGTGGGCGCAAGCGGGTTCACCTTGCCGTGGATATCCACCGGCGCCGTACCGTCGACACTGCCGCGCAGCGTCACCTCGGCAGGCGTCTGGTTGGCGGCGGTGCTGATCGTGCCGACGTTGCCGCCGATGGCCGTCAGGTTGGCGGTGTAGTTCGGTTTGACGAAGTTGTCGGTGAAGCGGATGTTGCCGTCCTGCAGCGTGATGGCGTCAATGCGCAAGTCAGCGCCGCCTGCCTTGGGCACCGGCGCAGTGGCCACCACCGCAGAGGCGGGCGCCGATGCCGGCGTAGCGGCGGGCGCGGAAGCCGGTGCCTGGGCCGGTTGCGCTTGCGTTAGCGAACGGCGTTCCTCTTCGGGCTGCACGCGGATGTCCTGCAGGTTCAAGCGCCCGTTCGGGTTGATGATGATCCGCGCATAGAACGTGGACAGCGCCACCGCACCCACACGCACGTGCGGCGTGTTGCCGTCGTAGTTGGCCTGGATGCGATTGAGCGAGAGCGAGCGCCAGCGCAGGAAGTCGTCCGAGCTCACGCGGTCCTGCAGGCGCACGTTGCCCAGCGTCGCGTTGCCCTGGTAATTGACCGTCAGCGCCTTGCCTTGATTGAGCACGAGGCGCCCATCCATCGTCAGCAGCGCGCTGGTGATGGCAGCGTTCAACGACTTGTCGAGATACGGATCGAAGCCCGCCAGCGACAGGTTCTGCGAGTTCACCCGCAGGTCGGCCTTGAGCGGTTGCGGCACGACATCGCCGCGCACGTCGAGCTTGCCCTTGCTGCCAAGGCCCGCGTTGATCTGCACGTTGACCGGCTTGCCGAGATCGCTCGAGGCGTTCTGGACGACCACGTTCAACGGTTCGACGCGCACCTTCACCGGATGCGCGTTGGTCTGATCTTCAAAGCCGACGGCGCTGTTGTCCAGTTTCAGCGTCTGCACGGTCACCGCCCAGGGCTTCTCTGCCGGCGCGTTGGCTTTGGCCGGTGGTGTGACGGGTTTGGCCGCAATCGGTTGAGGGCTGTCGAGCAACGTCAGCGTGGTGGTGCCGTCTTTCTTGCGCAGTGCGTCGAGTTGCAGCCCATCCGCGCGGACTTCGTTCAGGGCGATGGTGCGGGCGGCTAGGTCGAAGCTCTTTACATCGGCGCGCAGCAGCTTGGCGCGCAGCGCGGTGTCCTTGCCGGATGCCGGTGCCATCGACACGTCGGCGAGGGTCGCAGTCAGCGGCTCTGCGCGGACGTTGAATTTGTCCGGCCCGAAGTCGAGCGCGACCTTGCCGTCGGCCGACAGCGCACCGTTCTGCAACTGCGGCGCGCCTGCCTGCCGCAGATATGGGCCGACGCCAGCCAACTTCACGCCGTCGAGTTTCAACTCCAGCTCGCCGTTGCTCTTCTCCAGCGACGTGTTGCCTTTGACATTCAACGTGCCGCCCTGGGCGAGCTTGGCGCCCACATCAAATGTGGTGGGTGCGCCAAGCGTGCGCACGGCCACGTCGCCGCGGAGGTCTTCCAGCGTCAGATCGGCGGCCGGTTGCGTGGTGGCATCGCGCCAGTGCACGCTGCTGTTGGCGAGTTGGAGCTTGCTGATGGCCACGTCCAGCGGCTTCGGCTTTGCGGTGGGTGTCGGGTCGGGTTTGGCGGGTTTCGCTTCAGCCGGCGCGGGTTTGCCGCCCAACTGCGCGAAGTTGATCGCGCCATCGGGGCCACGTGCAGCGTCGACGCGCACGCCGTCGAGGGTCAGCGCTTCGAGGTGGAAGACATTGTCGAGCGGGCGCACATCGGCGAGCGTCGCGCGCACCTGCTTGGCGGCGACCAGCGGTGCCTTCTTGGCGTCGGTCACTTCCAGGTTGTCCAAGCCAGCGGTGCCATGGACGCGCAGCACCGGCGCGCCGGTCTTGGGTTTCTGGAAGTCGATCGTCAGATCCGTTGTCAGCTTTCCGTGCGGCACGGTCACCGGCAGCGGGCCGGGCACGTAGCCGAGGTAGCGGGGCAACTCCAGGCTGTCGATCTTGATGTTCAGGTTCGATTCCAGTGAATCGGCAAACGGCTTGGTCTTGCCGGCAAAGTGCAACGGTGCACCATCGATGCTTGCCGCCAGCAGCGGTTGCACGAAGATGTCCACATCCGCCGGCAGGCTCGCCAGGAATGGCACGCCAATCTGGAGACCCTCCACCTTGTGCTGCGCGCCGAGCGGCTGGTCGACAAAGTCGATGGCACCGTTGGTCAGTTGCAGGTTGGCGAACACAAAGCGCGCCGGCTCGGCGGACTTCGGCTTGGGCGGGTTCTCCGGCTGGTTCAGCTTGTCACTGATGTCGGAGAAGTTGAAGCGCTGTTCGGCCGTGCGCACGATGTGCACGCGGGGCGCATCGATGCTCAGTTCTTCAATGACGGGCGCACGGCGGAAGATCGAGCTCCACGATGCATTGACGTGCAGGTGGCCGACATCGACGAACGGCGTTTTGCCATCGCGCTCGGCAATGTGAAGCTGATCCGCATCCACGCGCAGCGTGTATGGGTTGATGCTGATCTTGCCGACCGACACGGGGCGATCCAGCAGTTTGCTGAGCTGGGTTTCCGCCAGATGGTGCAACAACGGCGGCCCACCGAACGCGCCCAGCAGTCCGAACACCACCAGAAAGATCAGTACGCCCAGCCCGACGCGTTTCGTGCGCCGTGAGGTGCCGACCTGTGTTGCCGCTCCACGCACGCGTTCAAACCGTGTACGCCAGCCGCTGGTGTTCGATGGCAGGTCAGGACGTGAATCGGGGGAGGTGCTCATGCTGGTGTCAGTCCGGCCACGGCGTGGCGTGCTTCGTCAGTCGGTCGACCGCCGCGTCCTGGCCAGGAGGCGGCGGTCGTGAAAGGTGTCGGGCATCGGCCCGGGAGTCCTGCTTAGGCGCGCTGCGATTCGAGCAGCAGCGGAATTAGCTCGGCAGCACTTGCGATCAGTGCGTCGGCTTGCCACTCAACGGGCGACGGTCCATTACCACAATAGCCGTAACTGGCCGCAACGGTAGGCATGCCGGCGGCGCGGCCGGCTTCGATATCGCGCAAGTCGTCGCCTACGTAGACGATCTGCCGTGCGTCGATTCCAATCGATTCGGCCGCATGCAGCAGCGGGGCGGGGTGGGGTTTGGCATGCGGTGTGGTGTCGCCTGCGACCACGCAGGCTGGTGGCACCGGAAACGTCAATTGCGCCACGAGGGGAACGGTCAGCCGCCCAGATTTATTGGTGACGATGCCCCACGGGATGCCGGCCCGGCCGAGTTCGGCCAGCACGTCATGCATGCCCGGAAACAGCCGCGTGTGCACGCAGATGTCGGCTTCATAGTTGGCCAGAAAGGCCAGCCGCAACGATTCGAATTCCGCATCCCCCGGCCCTACGCCGAAGGCAACGCCAATCAGCCCACGCGCACCGTGCGAGGCGACCGGGCGAAAGGCCTCATAGGCCAGCGGTTCGAGGCCACGGTCGGTACGGACCTTGTTGGCTGCCGCGGCCAGGTCTGGCGCGGTGTCGGCTAGCGTGCCATCCAGGTCGAACAGCACCGCGCCCAGCGGATTCGGAAACTTGCCGGCCGTCATGTGTTGTCGGGGCGGCGCGTGGCCATCAAGTAATTGACGCTGGTGTCGTTCGTGAGTGCGTAGCGGCCGGTGATGGGGTTGTATTCGAGGCCGCGCATCTGTTGCGGCTCCAACCCCGCCGCGCGAATGAAGCCAGCAAGCTCCGATGGGCGGATGAACTTCGCGTAGTCATGCGTGCCGCGGGGCAGCATGTTCAACACGTATTCCGCACCGATCACCGCCAGTACATACGCCTTTGCGTTGCGATGGATGGTCGAAAAGAACACATGGCCGCCCGGCTTCACCAACGTCGCGCAAGCACGCACAACCGACGCCGGATCAGGCACATGTTCGAGCATCTCCATGCAAGTCACCACGTCAAAGCTGGCCGGCTCGCGGGCTGCCAGCGCTTCTGCAGCGATCTCTTCGTATTCGACTGCCACGCCTGCTTCCAGGCTGTGGAGATCGGCCACCCGCAATGCTTTGCGTGACAGATCGATGCCTTTGACGCTCGCCCCGGCACGCGCCATGCTTTCCGAAAGAATGCCCCCGCCGCAGCCGATGTCGACGACGCGCTTGCCCGCCAACGGTGCAAGCGACTGGATCCAGTCCAGCCGTAGTGGGTTGATTTCGTGGAGGGGTTTGAACTCGCTGTTCGGGTCCCACCAGCGGTGGGCGAGTTCACTGAATTTTTCGAGTTCGCCGGGATCGGCGTTCGCGTGAGTGGTAGTCATGTTGCGCTGCGCCTGGGCAGTTCGGCTAGGTGAGGAAATGTACCAAAAAGCACCGTCCCCACCAAATGACGCACACCGGGAAAAAGGTTTCACATTGAAACATAGGTGAACAAACGCGCATGCGCTTTCTCCAACTGTCACCTTCTTTCAAGGAGAGATCATGAAATCCAAACAAATTCTGGCGGGACTCGGGATTGTGGGCCTGACGGTGCTGGCTGGCTGCGCCGCGCCGGGTTATGGCGGCGGGTATGGCGGTGGCGGGTATGCTCCGCCGCCGGCCTACGGCGGACAGCCGCAACAGCAGCCGGGTGCCTTGTACGGCCGGGTGGAGTCGATCGAGCCGGTGCAGGTGCCAGCCAATAGCCCTGGCATCCTGGGTACGATCATTGGCGGCGTGGCTGGCGGTATTCTGGGCCACCAAGTGGGCGGCGGTACCGGTAACACGGTCGCGACCATCGGCGGCGCGGCACTCGGTGCCTACGCGGGTAACCAAGTCGAGCAGCGGGCGGGTGCTGGCGGGCAGACGGTGTATCGTATCAGCGTCCGCCTGGACGACGGCCGCGTAGCCACCGTCACGCAAAAGAACCCGAACAACCTCCGCGTTGGTGATCGCGCCATGGTCGCCAACGATCAGGCGACGCCGTCTTACTAATCGAGATAGAGGGGCCAAAGTCCCAGCGGTGGCGCATGGGCGTCACCGCTTTTCTCGCGGCTTCGCATGTCGGCGAGCTATGCAACGCATTGGCGCGTGACACGCAGGCAAAAAAAGCCCAGCTTTCGCTGGGCTTCTTCTTTGGCGGGAACCAAATTACTTCTTGGTGCCAACCACTTCCACGTCCACGCGGCGGTTCGGTTGCTGGCAGGCGATTTGTGCCTTGCGAGCGCCCTTGCACGACTTCGGATCAACCTTCAGCTGGCGCTTGCCCTTGCCTTCCGTGTACACGCGGTTGGCTTCGATGCCCTTGCTGACCAGGTAGCCCTTGACGGCTTCAGCACGACGGACCGACAGGCGGTCGTTGTACTTGTCCGAACCGAACGAGTCGGTGTGGCCAACAGCGATCACGACTTCCAGGTTGATGCCTTGCAGCTTCGAGACCAGGTCGTCCAGCTTGGCCTTGCCTTCCGGCTTCAGCACAGCCTTGTCGAAGTCGAACAGCGTGTCAGCAGCGAACGTGACCTTCTCGGAACCAACCACCGGAGCAGCCGGAGCGGCCGGGGTAGCAGCAACCGGAGCAGCTGCCGGAGCCAGAGCGCCGTCGCACTGAGCATTGGCGGTTGCCGGCGTCCAGAAGCCATTGCGCCAGCACAGTTCGTTCGTGCCGTTCTTCCAGACCCACTCGCTCGTGCCGTTACCCCAGTTGTCGTTGACGGCCTTCTTTTCGTAGGGCACCGACTGAGCGTAAGCGGACGCAGCCATGGCTACCGCAGCTGCAGCGAACGCGAGCTTGGCAAATTTTTTCATATTTCTCCTCTCAGGATGAGATCACCGCAGAAGACTGCGAGCAGATGGGACGAAAACAAGTCATACATTCTTCGGAGTGTAGCATCCTCGATGTAGCGAATTCGCCACTTCGAACAATGTCTGCCTCTTCGCTGGGGGATTGTGCCACAAGCACGCACTCCTAAAAAGCAAATATAAGCGATTCGAACGGGGCACCAGGGCCTTGTGGTGTGTACGCAACAAGGCAAGAAACGGCTCGCAAACCCTTATGGGGATTGGATTAGCGGTTTTGGCCTCCCTCGCAGGGAACGTGCCTGGGGTTGAGCATGCGCCGCACGCCTGTGTGAGGGGAGGGGGCTTGCGGCATGGTAAAATGTTCTGTTATTCGCGCAACCGCAGCGCCTAGTAGTGCTCACCCTCGTGAGCCACTGCCGGGCCTCCCACTGTTCGCCCAATGGATCAATTCGCCAAAGAGACACTCCCGGTATCGCTCGAAGAGGAAATGCGCAGTTCGTACCTCGCTTACGCCATGAGCGTGATCGTGGGCCGCGCCCTTCCAGATGTACGGGATGGTCTCAAGCCGGTGCATCGTCGTGCGCTCTACTCGATGCACGAGTTGAACAACGACTGGAACCGTCCCTATAAGAAGTCCGCGCGTATCGTCGGGGATGTGATCGGTAAGTATCACCCTCACGGCGACACCGCTGTATACGACACCATCGTGCGGATGGCGCAGAACTTCTCGCTGCGCTACATGCTGGTCGATGGGCAGGGTAACTTCGGCTCGGTCGACGGCGACAACGCCGCGGCGATGCGTTACACCGAAATCCGGCTGTCGAGGATCGCCCACGAACTGCTGGCCGACCTCGACAAGGAAACCGTCAATTTCGAGCCGAACTACGATGGCAGCGAAAGCGAGCCCTCGGTGTTGCCGGCGCGCATTCCGAACCTGCTGGTCAACGGTTCGTCCGGGATCGCGGTCGGTATGGCGACCAACATTCCGCCGCACAATCTGAATGAAATTGTCGACGGTTGCTTGCATCTGCTGAACAATCCGGAGGCAACGGTTGATGAGCTGATCGAGCTGATTCCGGCGCCGGATTTCCCGACTGCCGGCATCATCTACGGCATCTCGGGCGTGCGCGAAGGCTATCGCACCGGCCGTGGCCGCGTTGTGATGCGCGCCAAGACGCACTTTGAGGATATCGACCGCGGCCAGCGCCAGGCGATCATCGTCGATGAGCTGCCGTATCAAGTTAACAAGCGCACGCTGCTCGAGCGCATCGCCGAGTTGGTGACGGAGAAGCGCGTTGAGGGCATCTCGGACATTCGCGACGAGTCGGATAAGTCCGGCATGCGCGTGGTGATCGAACTCAAGCGCGGCGAAGTGCCGGAGGTCGTGCTTAACAACCTCTATAAGAATACGCAGTTGCAGGACACGTTCGGCATGAACATGGTGGCGCTGGTCGATGGCCAGCCGCGCCTGCTGAACCTGCGCCAGATGCTGGAGTGCTTCCTGCTGCACCGCCGTGAGGTGGTGACGCGTCGCACGGTGTTCGATCTGCGCAAGGCGCGCGAGCGTGGTCACATCCTGGAAGGCCTGGCCGTGGCGCTGGCCAACATCGACGAGTTCATCGCCATCATCAAGGCGGCGCCGACCCCGCCGGTCGCGAAGGCTGAATTGATGAGCCGTAGCTGGGATTCCGGTCTGGTGCGTGAAATGTTGTCGCGTGCCGAAGGCGAAACCACTGGCGGGCGTGACGCCTATCGTCCGGAAGGCCTGCTGCCCGCGTTTGGCATGCAAGGCGATGGCTTGTACAAGCTGTCGGACACGCAGGCGCAGGAAATTCTGCAGATGCGCCTGCAACGCCTCACCGGGTTGGAGCAGGACAAGATCGTTCAGGAATACCGCGAAGTCATGGCGCAGATTGCCGACCTGCTGGATATCCTGGCGCGCCCGGAGCGTATTACTGCCATCATCGTCGAGGAACTCACGGCGATCCGCGCGGAATTCGGCGATGAGCGTCGTTCGCAGATCGAGCACAATGCCACCGAGTTGGATACCGAAGACCTCATTACGCCGCAAGATCTGGTGGTGACGCTGTCCCACAGCGGTTATATGAAGAGTCAGCCGATTTCCGAATACCGTGCGCAGAAGCGTGGCGGGCGCGGCAAGCAAGCGGCTGCGACGAAGGAAGATGATTGGATCGACACGCTATTTGTCGCCAACACGCACGATTACATCCTCTGTTTCTCGAATCGCGGCCGCCTGTACTGGCTGAAAGTGTGGGAAGTGCCGCAAGGCAGCCGCAACTCGCGCGGCCGTCCGATCGTCAACATGTTCCCGTTGTCCCCGGGCGAAAAGATCAACGTCATCCTGCCGGTCAAGCAATTCGACGAGCAGCATTTCGTCTTTATGGCCACGTCGAAGGGCACCGTGAAAAAGACGGCACTGACCGAGTTCTCCAACCCGCGCAAGGCCGGCATCATCGCCGTGGACCTGGACGAGGGCGACTTCCTGATCGGCGCGGACATCACCGATGGCCAGCACGACGTGATGCTGTTCTCTGATGCCGGCAAGGCCGTGCGCTTCGATGAGAACGACGTGCGTCCGATGGGCCGTCAGGCGCGCGGTGTGCGCGGCATGAACCTCGAAGAAGGTCAGCAGGTGATCGCCATGCTGGTGGCGCCGGCAGAAACGGAAGGCGAGGGCGCGCAAGCCGTTGCCGGCAGTGTGCTGACGGCCACCGAAAACGGCTACGGCAAGCGTACGCCGATCTCCGAATACACCCGTCATGGCCGCGGCACCAAGGGCATGATCGCCATTCAGACCTCCGAGCGCAACGGCAAGGTGGTCGCTGCCGCGCTGGTGGCGCCTGAAGACGAAATCATGCTGATTACGACGGGCGGCGTGCTGATCCGTACACGCGTGGATGAGATTCGCGAAATGGGCCGTGCGACGCAGGGCGTTACGCTCATCTCAGTGGGCGAGGGCAACAAGCTGTCCGGGCTGCAACGCGTGGTGGAGTCCGATGCAGAAGGGTCTGAGGGTGTCGAGGACTCTGATGCAGCAGATGTTGCGCCGGACGCGGATGCACCGTCGGATGACAGCAGCGAGACATAATTAGAAACATCTTTTGCTTGCCGCAGAGCGCAGTTCTGTCATGATGCCGGACCTGTGCGCGGCAAGGGATTGGAACTTTTACATCACCCGCCCGGCCCAACGGCAACGCTTATCTTAAGGGAGCAACAATGCACAAGAGTCTCAAACTGAAACATCTGATCGTGGTGGCCGGCTTCGCTCCGCTGTTTGCTTTCGCCCAAGCTGGCGATGCCGACAAGACGGCTGCCATCAAAGACTTGCTGACGACGATGAACGTCGACGCAGCGATCAAGGGTCAAGGTGAGGTGCTGCAAAGCGGCGCCAAGCAGGAAGCCCCGCTGGTGCTGGAACAAGCACTGGTCGAGAACAAGACCCTGAACGATAAGCAAAAGCAAGCTGCTGTCGAGAAGTTGAAGGCGAACGGCGCCGTGCAACGCATGACGGACAGTGCCGGCAAGGCTTTCGAGACGGACGCCTTCCGCAAGGACGCCCTGCAAGCTCATTACGATTCGCTGGGCAAGTACTACTCGACCCAGGAAATCAAGGACCTGACCGCATTCCTGAAGACGCCGAGCGGCCAGAAGTTCATGGCCAACCAAGGCAAGGCCATGCAGGAAGTGTGGGGCAACGTAATGCAGAAGTACGGCCCGCAAGTCGGCAAGTCGATGCGTGACGCAGCCGACAAGGAAATCGCGGCCGCGACGAAGGGCAAGTAACCAAACTCGGGACCGGCGCGACCCCTCGCGCCGCCAGTTGGTGGATAATGGCTGTTTGGGTTTGCGCCCAGACAGTCATTTTCTTTTGTCCTTCACCCCATGAACCAAGCGGATCGAGCTCTTCAAGCCAGCCAGGCGCGCGTGTACAACTTTTCGGCAGGTCCGGCAGTGCTGCCGGCCGAAGTGCTGGAGCAGGCGAAAGAGGAGATGCTCTCCTGGCACGGCAGCGGCATGAGCGTGATGGAAATGAGCCATCGCGGCCGCGAGTTCGAAAGCATTCTGGCCGCAGCCTTCGCTGATCTGCGCGAGTTGCTGGCAGTGCCCGACAACTACGAGATTCTGTTCCTGCAGGGCGGCGCCATCGCCGAGAACGCCATCGTGCCGCTGAACCTGATGCGCCGGCTGTCGGTGGATGCGCCGAAGGCCGACTACGTCGTCACCGGCACATGGTCGGTCAAATCGCAACAGGAAGCGCGCAAGTACGGCGAAGTGAATATCGCCGCCACCTGCGAGGCCGAGCGGTTCCATAAGATCCCTGATGTGTCGACGTGGCAGTTGTCGAGCGACGCGGCCTACGTGCACTTGTGCACGAACGAGACGATCGTCGGGGTGGAATATCAAGAGACGCCGGATATCGGTCAATCGCACGGGCGCGTGGTGGTGGCTGATGTCTCGAGCCACATCCTCTCGCGGCCGATTGACTGGAACGGTTATCAGGTTCTGTACGGCGGCGCGCAAAAGAATATCGGCCCGGCCGGCTTGACGATTGCCATCGTGCGCAAAGACCTGCTCGGTCATGCACACCCGCTGTGCCCGTCGGCGTTCAACTGGCGCCTCGTGGCCGAGAACGGCTCGATGTACAACACGCCGCCCACTTATGCGATCTACATCGCAGGCCTCGTGTTCCAGTGGATCAAGCGCCAGGGCGGCGTCGAAGCGCTGGAGACGCGCAACGTCATCAAGTCGAAGATGCTGTACGACTTTATCGACGCGAGCAGCTTCTACCGCAATGAAATCGATCCGACGTGCCGTTCGCGCATGAACGTGCCGTTCTTCCTCAACGACGAATCCCGTAACGAGGCGTTCCTCACGCAGGCACGCGAACGCGGTTTGGTGCAGCTCAAGGGCCACAAGTCCGTGGGCGGCATGCGGGCGAGCATCTACAACGCGATGCCGCTGGAAGGCGTAGAGGCGCTGGTCGACTTCATGCGTGAGTTTGAGCGGGCCTCCGCTTAAGTTGCACGCCCAACCACGGCAGAACATTGCGCGAAGCGCCTGCTTCGCGCGGCAATTTGCAATCCGTTGCCGAACCCGATTCTTACAATGACCAGTCAGTCAGACGATACGAAACAGAACAAGGACGCCGCACTCGCGGCGGAGTTGGCGCCGTTGCGCACGCAGATCGATGCCATCGATAGCCAACTGCTGACCTTGCTCTCCGACCGTGCCAAGGTGGCGCAGGAAGTGGGCGAGGTGAAGAAGCGCTATTCGTCGCCGGCGTTTCGGCCCGACCGAGAGCTGCAGGTCATCCGCAAGATGCAGTCGAGCAATGCGGGCCCACTGCATGACGAGAGCATCGCCGCCATCTGGCGCGAGGTGATGTCCGCGTGCCGCGGCCTGGAGCAGGCGCTGCGCATCGGTTACCTCGGTCCGGCGGGCACGTTCTCGGAGCAGGCGGTGATCGCGCATTTCGGCCACGAGATTCAGCCGGTGCCGTGCCCGAGCATCGACGAGGTGTTTCGGGCGGCGGAGTCGGGTTCGGTCGATTGCGGCGTGGTGCCGGTCGAGAATTCAACAGAAGGCGTGGTGTCGCGCACGCTTGATCTGTTCTTGCAGACGTCGCTGAAGATCAGCGGCGAGATCGCGCTGCGGGTGCACCACAACCTGCTGCACAAGACCGGCGACATGTCGCAGGTGAAGGTGGTGCGGGCACACGCGCAAGCGCTGGCGCAGTGCCAGCGTTGGCTGAACACGCACTACCCGCATCTGGCGCGCGAAGCCGTCTCGAGCAACGCAGAAGCCGCGCGCATGGCAGGGGAAGACGAGACCATTGCCGCGTTGGCCAGTGTGCAGGCAGCCAACCGCTACGGTTTGCATGTGGTACGCGCCAACGTGGAAGACGATCCGCACAATCGCACGCGCTTCGTCGTGATCGGCAACTACGAAACCGAGCCGAGCGGGCGCGATCACACGTCGCTGATCCTGTCGGTGCCAAATGAGGCCGGTGCGGTCTACAAGCTGTTGGCGCCGCTGGCGGACAACGGCGTGTCGATGTGTCGCTTCGAGTCGCGGCCGGCACGCAGCGGCGCGTGGGAGTACTACTTCTACGTCGACGTGGAAGGGCATCAGCGTGACCCGCAGGTGGCGCGCGCGCTGGAAAAGCTGCGTCATGATGCGGCGTATTTCAAAGTGTTGGGGTCCTACCCCTCGGCACACTAGCGGGAACGAGGCAAACCGGCGCTGGTTTGCGGCGCTCCCGAGGGATTCAGAAGCGCGCCTCGCATGGGCGGGGCGCCGATACCAAAGGAGCACCCGATGTCTTTGCAGTTCGGCCCTGAGTATGTCCGTGCCATTGCCCCCTATGTGGCCGGCAAACCGATTTCCGAAGTGGCACGCGAGTTTGGTCTGGATGCGGCGCGCATCGTCAAGCTCGCATCCAACGAGAACCCGCTGGGCATGCCGCAATCGGCCAAGAACGCGATGGCCGCAGCGATTGACGAGCTCGCGCGCTACCCGGATGCCAACGGTTTCAGCCTGAAGGCCGCGCTGCATGCCAAGTTTGGTGTGCCCGAAACGTGGATCACGCTCGGCAACGGCAGCAACGACATTCTCGAACTCGCAGCACGCGCGCTTGTGGAGCCAGGGCAGGGCGTGATGTACGCGGAGCATTCGTTTGCCGTGTATGCGCTGGCGGCGCAGGAAGTTGGTGCTCGGGCCATCGAAGTGCCGGCACGCGACTATGGCCACGATCTCGACGCGATGGCTACTGCCATCACGCCGGACACGCGCCTGATCTACATCGCCAATCCGAATAATCCCACTGGCACGTTCCTGTCGGCTGACGAGATTGCTGGGTTCCTGGCCAAAGTGCCGCCGACCGTGGTCGTGGTGCTGGACGAGGCGTACAACGAATTCCTGAAACCCGAGCAGCAATACGATTCGACGGCCTGGGTGCGTCAATATCCGAACCTGCTGGTGTCGCGGACGTTCTCCAAGGCGTACGGGCTGGCCGGTTTGCGCGTGGGCTACGGCATTGCGCAGCCGCAATTGACCGATCTGCTCAACCGCATTCGACAGCCGTTCAACGTCAACAGCCTGGCGCAGGCTGCAGCGGTGGCGGCACTCAACGACGCGGAGTTTCTGCGTCAATCGGCGGAACTGAATGCTGCAGGCTATGCGCAACTGACAGAGGCATTCGATCGTCTGGGCCTGCAATACGTGCCGTCATCGGGCAATTTCGTGCTGGTGCGCGTGGGTGACAACAATAGCGCGGGTGCACGCGTGAACATTGCGCTGCTCAAGCAGGGCGTGATTGTGCGTCCGGTCGGCAACTATGGTCTCCCGCAATGGCTGCGCATCAGCATTGGATTGCGCGAAGAGAACGCCACGTTTATTGCGGCGCTGGAAGTGGCGTTGGCGCAAGAAAAAGCCGCCGCGTAACGTCTGTCGCAACCGGCGCGGTGCCCTGGTTGGGCATCGGGTGCCATGCACATCGGGCTACAATGCCGCTTTGCTTTTTTTCTGGCAGGGCGGTGTTGTGGCCTCTTCTTTTTCCAGTTCCCGGTTGGTGATTGTCGGCGTTGGCCTGATCGGCGGTTCGCTGGCACTGGCGCTGCGCCGCGCGGGTGTGGTCGGGCATATCGTTGGCGTGGGGCGTTCGGCCGCATCGCTGGAAGCAGCGATCCGCCTGGGCGTGATCGACGAGGCGCTGCCGGTGGAAGAAGCCGTGCGCGGCGCCGACATGGTTGTGCTGTGCGCGCCGGTGGCGCAGACGCTGCCGCTGCTGCTGGCCATGCAGCCGCACCTCGGCGCGGATGCCATCGTCACGGATGCCGGCAGCACTAAGTCCGACGTCATCATGGCGGCCAAGACCGCACTGGGCGATCAGGTCAGCCAGTTTGTGCCCGCGCATCCGATCGCCGGCCGCGAGTTGAACGGCGTGGAAGCCGCGCTGGCTGATCTCTACGTCGGAAAAAAGACCGTGCTTTGTCCGCTGCAGGAAAACCGCCGCAGCGATGTCGCCCGTGTGCAGGCGATGTGGGAAGCCGCCGGTGCGTATTGCCACATCATGTCAGCCGTCCAGCACGATGCTGTGTTTGCTGCCGTCAGCCATCTGCCGCACGTGCTGTCGTATGCGCTGGTCGCGCAGATCATCAATGCCGAAGACGCCGACCTCAAGCTGGATTTCGCCGGCGGCGGCTTCCGCGATTTCACGCGCATCGCTGCCTCGTCGCCTGAGATGTGGCGCGATATCTGCCTGTCGAACCGCGAAGCGTTGCTGCGCGAATTGAATACCTACGAAGCCGTCATCGGTCGCCTGAAAGCGATGATCGCCGAGCGCGACGGCGCGGCGCTGGAGCGCGTGTTCCGCCGCGCCAGCGACGCGCGCTTGGCGTGGCCGCAGCGCGTGGCACCGAGCACCCAACCCGAATAACGTTTTGAACAGACTGGATTCATGGAACATCTCGACGTCGGTCCGCTGAAGACGGCGCGCGGCACCATCAAGCTGCCGGGCTCGAAGAGCATCTCCAACCGCGTACTGTTGTTGGCTGCGCTCGCGCAGGGCGAAACCGTTGTGCGCGAACTGCTGGATTCTGACGACACGCGCGTCATGCTGGCTGCGCTCGACAAGCTCGGCGTCTCGGTCGAGCGCCTGGGCGGAAGCGACAATCGCGATTACCGCGTCACCGGCACTGCCGGCCGTTTCCCGAACAAGTCCGCGGATTTGTTTATGGGCAACGCCGGCACCGCCATCCGCCCGCTGACTGCGGCGCTCGCCCTGCAAGGCGGTGAGTACACGCTGCACGGCGTGCCGCGCATGCACGAACGGCCGATTGGCGACCTGGTCGACGGCCTGCGCCAAGTCGGTGCCCGCATCGACTACACCGGCAACGAAGGCTACCCGCCGCTGGCGATTCACGCGGCACCCGTCAAGATCGACACGCCAATCCGCGTGCGCGGCGACGTGTCGAGCCAGTTCCTGACCGCGCTGCTGATGGCCTTGCCGCTGGTGGAGTCCGTCGGCACTGTCACGATCGAAGTCGTCGGCGAGCTGATCTCCAAGCCCTACATCGAGATCACGCTGAACCTGATGGCGCGCTTTGGCGTGCAGGTCGAGCGCAATGGCTGGGCGTCGTTCACCGTGCCGACGGGTGTGGCCTACAAAGCGCCGGGCGAGATTTTCGTGGAAGGCGATGCGTCGTCGGCCTCGTACTTCCTGGCGGCCGGTGCGCTTGGCGGTGGGCCGGTGCGCGTGGAGGGCGTCGGCATGTCCAGCATCCAGGGTGACGTGCGTTTTGCCGACGCGCTCAACCGCATGGGCGCCAACGTCATGGCCGGCGACAATTGGATCGAAGTCCGCGGCGTCGAGCGCGACGACGGCAAGCTGCACGCAGTCGAGTTGGACTGCAACCACATCCCCGATGCGGCGATGACGCTGGCGGTGGCCGCACTCTTTGCCGACGGCACCACGACGCTCACTAACATCGCAAGCTGGCGCGTCAAGGAAACCGACCGCCTGAGCGCGATGGCGACCGAGCTGCGTAAGCTCGGCGCCGAGGTGGAAGAGGGGGCGGACTACATCCGCGTGACGCCCCCGTCGCAGTGGACTACGCCCGCCGGCGGTATCGACACCTACGACGACCACCGCATGGCGATGGCGTTTTCGCTGGCCGCGTTTGGCCCGGTGCTGGTGCGGATCAACGACCCGCGCTGCGTCGCCAAGACCTTCCCTGAATATTTCAAGGCGTTCGGCAGTATTGCTGCTTGAAACGCAATTAACCGACAGCATTTCATCATGTCCGACACCGCTGCTTCCACGCCGTACCCGGTCATCACCATCGACGGCCCGACCGCATCCGGCAAGGGCACGGTCGCACACCAGGTGGCCGATTTGCTTGGCTTCCATCTATTGGATAGCGGATCGTTGTACCGCTTGGTGGCGCTCGTGAGCATGCGTGAGAACGTCGACGATCACGATGTCGCCAATCTCGTCCGCATCGCCAGCGAACTGGATGTGCGCTTCAAGGCTGATCACATCTGGCTCCAGGGTGAAGATGTGAGCTTGGCGCTACGTCATGAATCCGTGGGTAACCAGGCCTCCGCGATTGCGGTGCACGGCGCGGTGCGTGAGGCGTTGCATGCACGCCAGCGCGCGTTCCTGGAGGCGCCTGGCCTCGTGGCCGATGGCCGTGACATGGGCACGGTGGTTTTCCCCGAAGCGGTGCTCAAAGTCTTCCTCACGGCAAGCGTGCAGGCACGCGCTGAGCGGCGCTATAAACAATTGATTGCAAAGGGTTTTTCTGCTACAGTGGAAAGTCTTTCGCAGGACTTGGAAGCGCGTGATTTGCGGGATCGCACCCGCAGTGTCGCGCCGCTGCGTCCGGCGCAAGATGCGCGGCAACTGGATTCGTCCGATATGTCGGTCGATGAAGTGGTTGCGCAGGTACTGGACTGGTACCGGCAGGTACAGGGCGCCAACAAGGCGAACTGAGCCAGCTGAACTGGTTCGATCGGTGCCGGTGGCATGTTGCTGTCGGCGGTTGTTCAACTCATAACCCCGCATACCTGTCTTCGCCCATCCTGAGCGAAAGCCATGCGAGGCATGTTCTGCGGATGCCTATTTTTTATGTCCCAAACTAACGAATCTTTTGCCGCCCTGTTTGAAGAGTCGATCGCCAAGTCCAATATGAAGGCTGGCGAAGTGATCTCTGCGGAAGTTGTGCGTATCGACCACAACTTCGTCGTTGTGAACGCGGGCCTGAAGTCTGAAGCATTTGTTCCGGTCGAAGAATTCCTGAACGACCAGGGCGAGCTGGAAGTGCAAGTCGGCGACTACGTTTCGGTCGCAATCGACGCACTGGAAAACGGCTACGGCGACACCATCCTGTCGCGCGACAAGGCCAAGCGCCTGGCTTCGTGGCTGAACCTTGAGAAGGCACTGGAATCCGGCGAGATCATCTCCGGTACCGTGACCGGCAAGGTGAAGGGCGGCCTGACCGTCATGGTCAACGGTATTCGTGCATTCCTCCCGGGTTCGCTCGTCGACGTGCGTCCGATCAAGGACACCACGCCGTACGAAGGCAAGACCCTCGAATTCAAGGTCATCAAGCTGGACCGCAAGCGCAACAACGTTGTGCTGTCGCGCCGCGCCGTGGTTGAAGCCACGCTGGGCGAAGAGCGCCAGAAGCTGATGGAAACGCTCAAGGAAGGCGCGATCGTCAACGGTATCGTCAAGAACATCACCGACTACGGCGCGTTCGTGGATCTGGGTGGCATCGACGGTCTGCTGCACATCACCGACCTGGCATGGCGTCGTGTGCGTCACCCGAGCGAAGTGCTGTCGGTTGGCCAAGAAATCACCGCCAAGATCCTCAAGTTCGACCAAGAAAAGAACCGCGTCTCGCTGGGCGTGAAGCAACTGGGCGAAGATCCGTGGGTCGGCATCTCGCGCCGTTACCCGCAAGGCACCCGCCTGTTCGGCAAGGTGACCAACCTGACCGACTACGGCGCGTTCGTTGAGATCGAAGCCGGTATCGAAGGCCTGGTCCACGTGTCGGAAATGGACTGGACCAACAAGAACGTGGCTCCGTCGAAGGTTGTCCAGCTGGGCGACGAAGTGGAAGTCATGGTTCTGGATATCGACGAAGACAAGCGTCGTATCAGCCTGGGCATGAAGCAGTGCAAGGCCAACCCGTGGGACGATTTCGGCCGTAACCACAAGAAGGGCGACAAGCTGTCGGGCCAGATCAAGTCGATCACCGACTTCGGCGTGTTCATCGGTCTGCCGGGCGGCATCGACGGCCTGGTGCACCTGTCGGACCTGTCGTGGCAAGAGACCGGCGAAGAAGCCGTTCGCAAGTACAAGAAGGGCGACGAGGTGGAAGCCGTTGTGCTGGCCATCGACATCGACAAGGAACGCATCTCGCTGGGTATCAAGCAGCTGTCGGGCGATCCGTTCAACAACTTCGTGTCGACCAACGACAAGGGTTCGATCGTGAATGTCACGATCAAGACCGTTGATCCGAAGGGTGCCGTGGTGCAACTGGCTGACGACGTGGAAGGCTACCTGCGTGCCTCGGAAATCTCGAGCGACCGCGTGGAAGATGCCCGCAACGTGCTGAAGGAAGGCGAAACGATGACCGCGATGATCGTCAACATCGATCGCAAGTCGCGCAACATCAACGTCTCCATCAAGGCGAAGGACAGCGCCGACCAACAGGAAGCCATGCAGAAGTTCTCGGCGGATACCGGCACGGCTGGTACCACGAACCTCGGCGCGCTGCTGAAGGCCAAGCTGAACGAAACCAACCAGTAAGCATCCACCGGGTCGACCCTAAAGAACGACGAGGACGCGCGCACGATGCCCATGACCAAGTCCGAACTCGTGGAAAAGCTGGCCGCCCGCTTTCCGCAGCTGTTGCTGCGGGATGCGGACATCGCGGTCAAGACGATCCTGGATGCGATGTCCGACGCTCTGGCCGATGGCCACCGCATCGAGATCCGCGGGTTTGGCAGTTTTGGGTTGAATCGTCGTCCGCCTCGTGTTGGGCGCAACCCCAAGTCTGGCGAGAAGGTGCTGGTGCCCGAAAAACGGGTGCCGCATTTCAAGGCGGGCAAGGAGTTGCGCGAACGGGTTGACCGCAGCCTGGAGCGACAAGGCGAACTCTCTACGGAGGGCGAGCCAGCGGTGTCGCTTACGGCTGTCAAGGCTGCTCGACAGACTGACGGGAATCGCCAAGCCGCTGCATTTTCAGCGGAGACGGCGCTGCCGCTGGTCATGTCGCGGTGAGCCTTGGTTGCAAAGAGGTTTCAGAAACGCCCCGGTTTTGCCGGGGCGTTTTTTATTGGCGCAGCCCGCGTGCGTACGCGCTCGTGCGTGGCTGGCTGACAGATGAATCCGCTACAATGCGGCACAACCCGGCATTCGCACACTCAGTCGCTGCACCGCCGTCCGCTTCCGAATCCGCATGAAATTTCTCGTCTGGGTCATCCGCATCCTGTTGTTTGTGCTGCTCTTTGTGCTGGCACTGCATAACACGGCGGAAGTCTCGCTGGTGCTGCCATTTGGCGTGACTTGGCGCGCGCCGCTGATCTTGATTGCGCTGATCTTTTTCGCGGCTGGCATCTTGCTGGCCATGTTGGCGATGGCGCCGCGTGTGATTCGACATCGCTTTACCGCGAGTCGCTTGCGTCGTCAGATTGGTCGCATGAAAAAGGCTGAAGAGGCGGTGACACCGACTGAGGTATCTGGCCCCGTCGTTGCCGATTCTCCGTATCACGTTCCCGGCCCCAAGGTCTGACGCATGGATTTTGATCTCTGGTGGCTATTGGCCATCCCCCTGGTGTTTGGCTTGGGCTGGGTGGCTGCCCGCCTTGATGCCCGCCAGTTGCGCACCGAGCAGTCCTCGCTGCCGCGCTCGTATTTCAAGGGGCTGAATTTCCTGCTCAACGAGCAGCCCGATAAGGCCATCGATGCCTTCATCGAAGTCGCCCGCCTGGATCCGGAAACCACCGAACTGCACTTTGCACTGGGCAGCCTGTTTCGCCGCCGTGGCGAGACCGAGCGAGCGATCCGTGTGCACCAGAACCTCGTCAATCGTCCCGATCTGCCGGCCAACGAGCGCGATCACGCGCTGTACGAGTTGGGGCAAGACTTTCTACGCGCAGGCCTGCTGGACCGAGCGGAAGAATCCTTGCGCATGCTGATGGAAGGCGCATTTGCGGAGCCGGCCAAGCGCGTGCTGCTGGAGTTGTACGAAATCGAGAAAGAGTGGAGCAAGGCCATCGACGCGGCCCGCGAGCTGCAGACGCTGCAAGGCAAGGATTATTCCGTGCAGATCGCGCAGTTCTGCTGTGAGTTGGCGCAGGAAAAGCTGCAGCGCAAGGATGTGCCGTCCGCGGTGGAATGGCTCGAACGCGCGCTCCAGGAGAACCCCAAAAACGTGCGCGCCACCATCCAACTCGGCGATGTGGCGCAAGGCCACGGCGATGTTGAAGGCGCCATCAAGCGCTGGCGCAGCATCGAGCAGCAGAATCCGTCATTCCTGCCGCTGGTGGCTGAGCGGCTGATGAAGGCGTATGCACAACTTGGCCGTGCGGCTGAGGGTCTCGCATGGCTGCGCTCCAAGATGGACGCGCGCCTGGGGCCCGAATTGCTCGATACGGTCTACAAATACGAACTGGATGTGCACGGCATTGATGATGCCGTGGCATTGATGCGTGACCAGATCCGCCGCCAGCCCTCGTTGATGGCATTGACGCGGCTAGTGGAGGCCGAGGCATCGCGCGCATCCGAGGCGGTGAGCCATGAGGCGCCAGCAACGGCGGATGTGGCCGAGAGCGCGCTGGCCGATCCGGTGGAAGCGGGCAGTAATGCCGACATCCAGCGCGCGCAGGATCTCGGCGCCATCCGCGATCTGCTGCAAAGTCGCACGCGCAATCTGGCGCGCTATACGTGCCAGGAGTGCGGCTTCCGTGCACGTCTGTTCTATTGGCAGTGCCCTGGCTGCAACCGCTGGGAAACGTACGCGCCGCGCCGTACCGAGACACTCGGTGGCAGCGGTGGGGCCAGCATGTAATTCAGTCCGGCGTGGTTTGCTTTCGTGCTCCGCGCTGGCGCTTTTTTAATCTTTGAAGTGTTCGTATGAAAATCACCATCATCGGTAGTGGCTATGTCGGTCTGGTCACCGGCGCCTGTCTTGCGGAACTGGGCAACGATGTGTTCTGCCTCGACGTCGACCAGAAGAAGATCGACCTGCTCAACGCCGGCGGCGTGCCTATCTACGAACCGGGCCTGAAGGAGCTGATCGAGCGTAACCGCGCTGCGGGGCGCATCCAGTTTTCGACTGACGTGGCTGCTAGCGTGGCGCACGGCGATGTGCAGTTCATCGCCGTCGGTACGCCACCTGATGAGGACGGCTCCGCTGACTTGAAGTACGTGCTAGCCGCGGCGCGCAACATCGCCCAGCACATGAACGGCTTCAAGGTGATCGTCGACAAGTCGACCGTGCCGGTGGGCACTGGCGACAAGGTGCGTGCTGCCGTGGCGGAGGTGCTGGCCACGCGCGGCAAGTCGGACGTCGGCTTCTCCGTGGTGTCGAACCCCGAGTTCCTGAAGGAAGGCGCGGCGGTGGACGATTTCATGCGCCCGGACCGCATCGTGCTCGGCACGTATGGCGATGCCGACGGCCTGAAGGCCAAGGCCATGATGCGCACGCTGTACGCGCCGTTCAACCGCAACCATGAACGCACTTTCTACATGGATGTGCGCTCGGCCGAGTTCACCAAGTACGCCGCCAACTCGATGCTGGCCACGCGCATCTCCTTCATGAACGAGATGGCCAACCTCGCCGACAAGGTGGGCGCCGACATCGAACTCGTGCGCCTGGGCATCGGCTCCGATCCGCGCATTGGTTACAGCTTCCTCTACGCCGGCACCGGCTACGGCGGTTCGTGCTTCCCGAAGGATGTGCAGGCGCTGGTGCGCACCGCGCAGGAGTATGGCCAGACGCTGCATGTGCTGGAGGCCGTCGAGGCCGTCAACGACAAGCAAAAGGAAGTGCTGGTCGCCAAGATTGAAGACCGCATGGGCGCGGACCTGACCGGCCGCACGTTCGCCATCTGGGGCCTGGCGTTCAAGCCGAACACCGACGACATGCGCGAGGCGCCGAGCCGCATCCTGATCGCGGCGCTGCTCTCGCGCGGCGCGCGCGTGCAGGTGTATGACCCGGTTGCGATGGAAGAAGCCCGCCATGCACTGGCGCTGGATCTTTCTGCGGAGCAGTTGGAACGTGTGACGTTCTGCGCCGGTCAGATGGACGCGCTCAAGAACGCCGACGCGCTGGTCATCGTGACCGAGTGGAAGGCGTTCCGTAGCCCCGACTTCAACGCCGTGAAGGCTCTGTTGAAGACGCCGATGGTGTTCGATGGCCGCAACCTGTTCGAGCCGCAAGCCATGCGCGATGCCGGCTTTGAATACCAGGCCATCGGGCGTTCCACCCAATCGTAATCGCTGTGACCTCGGCTGCTGCCGAAACTCTAGACTCATGACTACGCTCGCTTCCGAACAGATCCACGCCGCCCGCATCCTCGTGGTGGGCGACATGATGCTCGACCGCTACTGGTTTGGCGACGTCGATCGGATTTCTCCGGAAGCGCCGGTGCCCGTCGTGCAGATCAAGCGCCAGGATGAGCGCCTGGGCGGCGCCGCCAACGTGGCACGCAACGTGGCAGCGCTCGGTGCGCAGGCTGGCATGCTCGGCGTGATCGGTGACGACGAACCCGGTCGCAGCATCGAAACGCTGCTCGTCGAAAGCCATGTCACCGGCCACCTGCATCGCGACCCGGCCGTCAACACGACGATCAAGCTGCGTGTGCTGGCACGCCAGCAGCAGTTGATTCGCGTCGATTTCGAGAACCCGCCCACGCATGAAGTGCTGATGTCGGTGCTCGATCGTTTTGGCGCGCTGGTGCCGCAACATGACGTGGTGGTCTTGTCCGACTACGGCAAGGGCGGCCTCACGCACGTGGGCAAGATGATCGAGACGTCGCGCCAGGCAGGCCGCCGTGTGCTGGTCGACCCGAAGGGCGACGACTATTCTCGCTACAAGGGCGCGACCATGATCACGCCCAATCGCGCTGAGATGCGTCAGGTGGTCGGCACGTGGAAATCGGAGCAGGACCTCACCATCCGCGCGCAAAACCTGCGCCGCGAGCTGCAGCTTGAAGCGCTGTTGCTCACGCGTTCGGAGGAGGGCATGACGCTCTACACCGAGCACGAGGTGCTGCACGTGTCGGCCCAGGCACGCGAGGTGTTCGACGTGTCGGGTGCGGGCGACACCGTGATCGCCACGCTGGCGACGCTGCTGGGCGCCGGCGCCAACATCAAGGAAGCCGTGCAGTACGCCAACCGCGCAGGCGGCATCGTGGTCGGCAAGCTGGGCACGGCTGTCGTCACTCACGCAGAACTTTTCTCCCAAGCATCATGACCATCATCGTTACCGGCGCGGCAGGCTTTATTGGCGCCAACATCGTCAAGGGCCTGAATGAGCGCGGCGAGACCGACATCATCGCCGTCGACAACCTCACGCGAGCCGACAAGTTCAAGAACATCGTCGATTGCCAGATCAGCGATTACCTCGACAAGACCGAGTTCGTGGAGCGCTTTGCACGCGGCGATTTCGGTAAGGTCCGCGCGATCTTCCACGAAGGTGCCTGCTCCGACACGATGGAGACCGACGGCCGCTACATGATGGAGAACAACTACCGCTACACGTTGGCGGTGATGCGCGCGTGCCTGGACCAGGGCGTGCAGTTCCTCTATGCCTCGTCGGCGGCCACGTATGGTGCGTCGGAAACCTTCCGCGAGGAGCCGGAGTTTGAGCGGCCGCTCAACGTGTACGGCTACTCCAAGCTGCTGTTCGATCAGGTGGTGCGCCGTGTCATGCCGACGGCGCTGTCGCAGATCGTCGGCTTCCGCTACTTCAACGTGTACGGCCCGCGCGAGCAGCACAAGGGGCGTATGGCATCGGTGGCGTTCCACAACTTCAACCAGTTCCGCGCCGAAGGCACCGTCAAGCTCTTCGGCGAATACAACGGCTACCCGCAGGGCGGCCAGATGCGCGACTTCGTGTCGGTGGAAGACGTGGTGAAGGTCAACCTGTTCTTCTTCGACAACCCAGACAAGTCTGGCATCTTCAACCTCGGCACCGGACGCGCACAGCCGTTCAACGACATTGCGACGACGGTGGTGAACACGTTGCGCGAGGCTGAGGGCAAGCCGGTGCTCTCCACCGAAGAGCTGGCGCAGGAAGGCCTGATCGAGTACGTGAAGTTTCCGGACGCGCTGCGCGGCAAGTACCAGTGCTTTACGCAGGCGGATCAATCACGCCTGCGCGAGGCGGGTTATACGGCGCCGTTCTTGACGGTGCAGGAAGGCGTGGCACGCTACTGCCAGTGGTTGCTGAAACAACCGGCTTGATCTGCTGCCCGATCAGACAGCGCGTCACTTTTTGTGTGCGTGCAGCAGCATCTTTGCGATGCTCTTTAAGATGATCTGAAACCGCCACCTGTGTGGCGGTTTTCTTTTCTCTCACCTCAAAAGATCTGGAGGAGCATATGTTGAAGAAGCTGTTGGCCGCTGCGTTGATGTCGTTGTCCATGCTGTCGGTTTCATGGGCGGCCGTGGACGTAAACACGGCAGACCAGGCTGCGCTGGAAACGCTGTCAGGTGTCGGCCCCAAGCGTTCCAAGACCATCATTGAAGAGCGCACCAAGAACGGCCCGTACAAGGATGCCGCCGACTTCAAAGCCCGCGTACCGGGCATCGGCGACAAGACGCTCGCCAAGCTGGAAAACGCCGGGATGACATTCGGCGCGGCGGCCCCCGCACCTGCACCGGCAGCCGCCAGGAAAGACAGCAAAGACGCCAAGAAGAAGTAAGCGCCGCATTCTTCTGCCCCATGACGCCCCGCTCATGCGGGGCGTTTTGCCATGCGCGAGGCAGGGTTGTCCTGCTGCATTACAATGGTCTGATTCCATTTCCTACGCACCATGGCTTATCCCACCATTGAAGACACCATCGGCAATACGCCGCTGGTGCAGCTCCAGCGCATTCCTGGCGAAGCCAGTGCGCGACGCGGCAACGTCATCCTCGGCAAGCTGGAAGGCAACAACCCGGCCGGCTCGGTCAAGGATCGCCCCGCGCTGTCCATGATCAAGCACGCCGAGGCACGCGGCCGCATCAAGCCGGGCGATACGCTCATCGAAGCAACGTCGGGCAACACTGGCATCGCGCTGGCTATGACGGCTGCCATCCGCGGCTACAAGATGGTGCTGATCATGCCGGAAGACCTGTCGGTTGAGCGTCGTCAGAGCATGGCCGCCTATGGCGCGGAGATCATCCTGACCCCCGTCAAGGGCGGCATGGAATACGCGCGTGACTTGGCCGACGCGATGGAGAAGGAAGGCAAGGGCGTCATCCTCGACCAGTTCGCCAACCCGGACAACCCCCTCGCGCACTATGAGACCACCGGCCCCGAGCTGTGGCAGCAGACCGAAGGTCGCATTACGCATTTCGTTTCGGCCATGGGCACGACGGGCACCATCACGGGTGTTTCGCGCTTCCTGAAAGAGCAGAACCCGGCCGTCCAGATCGTGGGCGCGCAGCCGGAAGAGGGCTCGCGTATTCCGGGCATCCGCAAGTGGCCGGAAGCGTATATGCCGAAGATCTACGATCCGAAGTTCATTGATCGCACCGAGCCCGTGAGCCAGTCCGATGCCGAACACATGGCACGTCGCATGGCGCGCGAAGAGGGCATCTTCTGCGGGATTTCGGCGGCAGGCGCACTGTGTGTGGCGCTGCGGATTGCTGAAGAAGTCGAGAACGCGACCATCGTGTTCGTGGTGTGCGACCGCGGCGATCGCTACTTGTCGACGGGTGTGTTCCCGGCCTGATAGCCGCCCGCGTCGTTATGAAAAAAGCGCAGCCGAAGCTGCGCTTTTTTTTATGCGGATGCGGCCCCGATCAACCGCGCATCGCTTGTCGTACTGCCTGGCCGAGCTCGTACACCGCCGCCGCATAGAAGAAGCTGCGGTTATAGCGCGTGAGCACGTAGAAGTTGCGCAGGCCGACGCGGTATTCGGTCGGCTGGCCGGGCGTGGGCAGGTCGATCATCAGCACTTCGGTTTCCTGCTCGCGAGCGGCATCCACGCCGGGTGCCAGCGCAAGCCCAGCACGCGTGAGCTTGGACAGCGTCATGCGCGGATATGGCTGGCCGTCGGCTGCAGCGGCCGCAATGCCTTGGCTGTCGGTATCGCCGGCGATGTTCCACATGACCGGGCGGTTCGGCTCCCAACCGTGCATCTGCAGAAAGTGCGCGACGCTGCCGATGGCGTCCACCGCGCTGTTGCGCAGGTCGATGTGGCCGTCCTTGTCGTAGTCCACTGCGTATTCGCGAATGCTGGTCGGCATGAACTGCGGAATGCCCACCGCACCCGCGTATGAACCCAGCACCGAGAACGCATCCGTGCCGGTGTCGCGGCACCAGAGCAGGTAGTCCTTGAGCTGGTTGCGGAACATCGTGCTGCGGTCTTCGCGGTTGGGCGTGTCGGGGTAGTCGAAGGCGAGCGTGGACAGCGCATCCATCACGCGGAAGTTGCCCATGTCGCGGCCGTAGATGGTCTCCACGCCCAGGATGCCGACGATTACGTCGGCCGGTACGCCAAATTCGCTCTCGGCGCGACGCAGTGTGTCGCCGTATTGCTGCCAGAACTGCACGCCCGCGTTGATGCGGATGGGCTCGATGAAACGGCCGCGATAGGCCGTCCAGCTCCGGCGTGCGGGTGTGGCCGGCGGCAGGATCAGCCGCGCAACGGTGGCGGAGTACGCTGTACCCGCAAACAGCGCGTCGAGCGATGCGCGATCGAAGTTGTACTTGCCGACCAGCTCGTTGACGAAGGCCTGCGTCTGCGGATTGTTGCGGTAGCGATCCGGATCGATCTCTTCTTCATGCACGGCAACGCGGCGCTTGGGCGACTTGCTCGCTTTCTTGGCCGCCAGCGATAGCGCTGGGAAAGACAGTGCGGAAAGCGCGGCACCCGCCATCAGGGCGCGCAGTACAGGACGACGGGAAGAGGGCGATTGGCTCATGGGCAGGCTTCAAACAGGATCGGGGCATTGTAGCGGATGGCTCTGGCGGATCACCCCGGCGTGCGGCGTTGTTGCGCACCCGTGCTAACGTAGCGGCTGGAGACACCGAAGCACCCGGATCACAACACCAACATGGCGACCGGCCTCTACACGCATCCCGAATTCCTCCGGCACGAGATGGGTCCGCACCATCCCGAATGTCCGGACCGCCTGCGCGCGATCGAAGACCAACTCATCGCCAGTCGCATCGAAGACCTGCTCGTCCCGTGCGAGGCGCCGCCTGCCACCGAGGCGCAATTGTGCCGCGTGCACCGCCCCGAGTATCTGCGCCAGTTGGTATCCAGCGTGCCGATTGCCGGCTACATGCCGATCGATCCCGACACCTCGATGAATCCGCACACCTATATGGCGGCCGTGCTGGCGGCAGGTGCGGCGGTGGATGCGACTGACAAGGTCATCGCCGGCGAGCTGGAAAACGCTTTCTGCAGCGTGCGCCCGCCTGGCCACCATGCCGAGCCCGGCCGCGCGATGGGCTTCTGCTTCTTCAACAACGTGGCCGTGGCCGCGCGTCATGCGCTGGAGCACCACGGCTTGCAGCGCGTCGCCATCGTCGACTTTGATGTGCACCACGGCAACGGTACCGAAGCGGCGTTTCGCGACGAGCCTCGCGTCATGATGTGCAGCATCTTCCAGCACCCGTTCTATCCGTATTCCGGCACGGAAGCCGTGGCGGCCAACATGGTCAACATTCCGCTGCCCGCCTATACGAATGGCCTGACGGTACGTGAGGTGGTGGAGACGATCTGGCTGCCGCGCCTGGAGGCGTTCAAGCCCGAGATGTTGTTCATCTCCGCCGGCTTTGACGCGCATCGCGAGGACGACCTGGGCCAGATGGGCCTGGTCGAAGCCGATTACGCCTGGATTACGCAGCAGCTCATGCAGCTGGCGCGCGTGCACGCCAAAGGCCGCATCGTCAGCTGCCTGGAGGGCGGGTACAACCTCAGCGCCCTCGGCCGGAGCGTGGTTGCCCACGTGAAGGCGCTGGCCGAGCTTTAGGCGATGGACGCCAACGATTCATCAATGTCATTCGTAAAAGTAATAAAGACATCGTTAAAGAATCGTTCCTCGCATGTAGTGGCTGCCTTACACTAGCGCCTCATTCAAATAAGAAAGAGACGGCAACGGCCTGATTTTGCGGCGGTTGCCGTTTTTGTATGGACTCATGATCGAACTCAAGGGGATCTCGCAGCACTTCCGGGGGGCGGGCGGCACCGACGTCCACGCGCTGCGCGACGTCGACCTCACCATCGAGCGCGGTGAAGTCTTCGGCATCATCGGCCGTAGCGGTGCCGGCAAGAGCACGCTGGTGCGCGTTATCAACCTGCTGAACAAGCCGACCGCGGGCACCGTCACGGTGGCGGGGCAGGAACTCACCGCGCTCAACGCCGACGGACTGCGTCAAGCGCGCCGCAAGATCGGCATGATCTTTCAGCACTTCAACCTGCTGACGTCGCGCACGGTGTATGACAACGTGGCGTTACCGCTGGAGCTGGCCGGCACGCCGCGCGAGCGCATCCGCGAAATCGTGCTGCCGCTGCTGGATCTTGTAGGCCTGGCCGCATTCAAAGACCGCTATCCCGCGCAGCTCTCCGGCGGGCAGAAGCAGCGCGTTGGTATTGCGCGTGCGCTTGCCAGCCAGCCGGAAGTCTTGCTCTGCGATGAAGCGACCTCCGCCCTGGACCCGGAGACCACGCGCTCGATCCTCGACCTTCTGCGCAAGATCAATCGCGAGCTGGGCTTGACCATCGTGCTGATCACGCACCAGATGGAAGTCATCAAGCAGGTGTGTGACCGCGTGGCAGTGCTCGACGCCGGCCGCGTGGTGGAACTCGGCCGCGTGATCGACGTGTTCCTGCAGCCGCATCACGACGTGACGCGCGCGCTGATCGGCGAGGTCATCTCGCAGGAGCTGCCGCCTTCGGTGCTGGCGCGTGTGGAAAGCCGCCTGGTTGCCCGCGAGCACGGCGGACGCGACCACCTGTTCCGACTCGCCTTTACCGGCGAGGGCGTGGACCAGCCCGTGCTGGCGCAAGCTGTCCGCACGTACGGGTTCGACTTCAACATCCTGCACGGCCACATCGACGAAATTCAGGGCCAGGCCTTCGGCTCGCTGGCGATTTTGGCCACGGGCGACACGGCTGACATCAACAACGCAATGCACTTCCTGCGCGAGCAAGGCGTGGTGGTCGAGGAGATCAATCATGTGGTCTGACTTGACCGATCTGTTTCTGCCGGCCTTCTGGGAAACGCTGGCCATGGTGGGCGTGTCGGGCGGCATCGGTGCGCTGTTTGGCGTGCCGCTGGGCGTGCTGCTGTATCTGACGGCCTCCGGTGGCGTGCTGTCGGCGCCGGTGTTCAATCGCGTGGCGGGCCTGATCGTCAACGCCGTGCGCTCGGTGCCGTTCATCATTCTGCTGGTGGCGGTGATTCCGTTCACACGTCTGCTGGCGGGCTCGTCCATCGGCACGGCTGCAGCCATTGTTCCGCTGACGATTGCAGCCATTCCGTTCATCGCGCGCCTGGTGGAAACCGCCCTGCGCGAAGTGGACCGCGGCCTGATCGAAGCCGCCCAATCGATGGGCGCGACCACCGGCCAGCTCGTCTACAAGGTGCTGCTGCCCGAGGCGATGCCCGGCATCCTCGCTGGCCTGACGATCACCTTCGTCAGCCTGGTCGGCTACTCGGCTATGGCCGGCACGATCGGCGGCGGCGGCTTGGGCGATCTGGGCATCCGCTACGGTTATCAGCGCTATGAATCGGACATCATGCTGGCGGTCGTCGTCATCCTGATCGTCTTCGTGCAGGCGGTGCAATCCACGGGCGACTGGCTCGTGCGCCGTCTCAGCCATCGTTAATCATTTATCGACATCAATACGGGGGAACCTTATGAATCGTCGTCAACTGCTGCAATGGTCCGCGAGCCTGGGTGCCGCGCTGGCACTGGTCGCAGGCAGCGCCCTGGCGCAAAGCAAGCCGATCAAGATCGGCGTGACCGCCGGCCCGCACGCCGAGATCATGGAAGAAGTGAAGAAGGTCGCCGAGAAGGACGGCTTGAAGCTCCAGATCGTCGAGTTTAACGACTACATCCAGCCGAACGCCGCCTTGGCCTCCGGTGACTTGGACGCCAACAGCTACCAGCACCAGCCTTATCTGGACGACCAAGTCGCCACGCGCGGCTACAAGTTCGTGAGCGTGGGTCAAACCATCACGTTCCCGATGGGTATCTACTCGAAGAAGATCAAGTCGCTCAAGGAGTTGAAGGACGGCGCACGCTTCGGCCTGCCGAACGATCCGACCAACGGCGGTCGTGCACTGTTGCTGCTGCAGGCGCAAGGCGTGATCAAGCTCAAGCCGAACGCCGGTTTCAAGGCCTCGCCGCGCGATGTGGCCGAGAACCCGAAGAAGCTCAAGTTTATCGAGCTGGATGCCGCTCAACTGCCGCGCTCGCTGGATGACCTGGACGCCGCCGCCGTCAACGGTAACTATGCCGAGAAGGCCAACCTCGACCCGACCAAGGACGGCATCGCCATCGAAAGCCCGAAGGGCCCGTACGCCAACGTGCTGGCCGTGCGTGCAGCGGACAAGAATCAACCGTGGGTCGCCAAGCTGGTCAAGGCCTACCATTCCGACGCGGTCAAGGCCTTCGTGAAAACGAAGTACAAGGACGCGGTGATTGTGGCTTGGTAACCACTTTGTGATCGCTGGGGCGATCCGATAGAGGGTTCTACCAAACAGATTGCCGGACGTTTTACTGGCGTCCGGCAATTTTTCAGGGTTAAAATAGCACGACCGTTCGGAAATTTAACGCGGCCGACCGGCCCCCCTTATAATGGCCGGCGTTTTGCAAAATCGTCTTATCAAATAGTGGAGTGAGCGCATGAAAGTCCTGGTCGCAGTCAAGCGCGTGATCGATTACAACGTGAAGGCTCGCGTGAAGGCGGACGGCAGCGGTGTCGATCTGGCCAACGTCAAGATGAGCATGAACCCGTTCGACGAGATCGCCGTGGAAGAGGCGGTTCGTTTGAAGGAAGCGGGTGTCGCTACCGAAGTGGTCGCCGTGTCGTGCGGCGTGACGCAGTGCCAGGAAACCCTGCGCACCGCCATGGCCATCGGTGCCGATCGCGGCATTTTGGTTGAAACCACTGAAGAGCTGCAGCCGCTGGCCGTCGCCAAGCTGCTCAAGGCGCTGGTCGACAAGGAACAGCCTCAGCTGATCATCCTGGGCAAGCAAGCCATTGACGATGACGCCAACCAGACCGGCCAGATGCTGGCTGCGCTGGCCGGCCTGCCGCAAGCTACGTTTGCCTCGAAGGTGCAGGTTGCTGACGGCAAGGCTTCGGTCACGCGTGAAGTGGATGGCGGTCTGGAAACCCTGTCGGTCAAGCTGCCGGCCGTGGTCACCACTGACCTGCGCCTGAACGAGCCGCGCTACGTGACACTGCCGAACATCATGAAGGCGAAGAAGAAGCAACTCGACACGGTCAAGCCGGAAGACCTGGGCGTGGACGTTGCCCCGCGCCTGAAGACGCTGAAGGTGGCTGAGCCCGCCAAGCGCAGCGCTGGCGTGATGGTGCCCGACGTGGCCACGCTGGTCGCCAAGCTCAAGACCGAAGCCAAGGTGCTGTAAGCGGTCACGCTACTTGCACGCAACTTCAAGCACACCGAACAGGCAGATCAAGATGACCGCACTCGTTATTGCTGAACACGACAATCAATCCATCAAGGCCGCCACGCTGAACACCGTGACGGCAGCCGCTCAATGCGGCGGTGACGTCCATGTGCTGGTGGCCGGCGCTGGCTGCGGCGCTGCCGCCCAGGCCGCCGCGCAGATCGCCGGCGTGACCAAGGTACTGGTGGCCGACGCGCCCCAGTTTGCCGATGGCCTGGCCGAGAACGTCGCCGAACAGGCCCTGGCCATCGCCGGCAACTACAGCCACATCCTGGCGCCCGCCACCGCCTACGGCAAGAACATCCTGCCGCGCGTGGCCGCCAAGCTGGATGTGGCCCAACTGTCCGACATCACCAAGGTCGACGGCCCGGACACCTTCGAGCGCCCGATCTACGCCGGCAACGCGATTGCCACCGTGCAATCGGCCGACAAAGTGAAGGTGATCACTGTGCGCGGCACGGCCTTCGACGCCGCGGCTACCACCGGCGGCTCGGCTGCAACCGAAACCCTGACCGCCGTGGCGGATGCCGGCATCTCGCAATTCGTCTCGCGTGAAGTGACGAAGAGCGACCGCCCGGAACTGACCGCCGCCAAGATCATCGTGTCGGGCGGCCGTGGCGTGGGCTCGGGCGAGAACTACACCAAGGTGCTGACCCCGCTGGCGGACAAGCTGGGCGCCGCACTGGGGGCCTCGCGTGCCGCGGTGGACGCCGGCTTCGTACCGAACGACTATCAGGTTGGCCAGACCGGCAAGATCGTCGCGCCGCAGCTGTACATCGCCGTCGGTATTTCGGGCGCGATCCAGCACTTGGCCGGCATGAAGGATTCCAAGGTGATCGTCGCGATCAACAAGGATCCGGAAGCGCCGATCTTCCAGGTGGCCGACTACGGCCTGGTGGGTGATCTGAACACTGTGGTGCCGGAGCTGGTGGCCGCACTGTGACCGCACAAAGCGGCGCCGGGTCTACGTAATCCGGCGCTGCTACGTCGTACAAGTGAAGCCGTTTCCGACACGCTTGGAAGCGGCTTTTTTGTGGCCCAATCATTATTAAGGCCATCAGGGATTGGAGAGAGACATGACCTATCAAGCCCCCGTCAAGGACATGCTGTTCGTAATGAACGAACTCGCAGGCCTGGACAACGTCGCCAAGCTGCCCGGCTTCGAAGACGCCACCGCTGACACCGCACAGGCTGTGCTGGACGAAAGTGCACGCTTTACCGGTGAAGTTGTCGCGCCGCTCAACGTGGAAGGCGACCGCAACCCGAGCAGCTGGAAGGATGGCGTCGTCACGGCCACCGCTGGTTTCAAGGAAGCGTTCGCGCAGTTCGGTCAGGGCGGCTGGCAGGGCGTGCAGCACCCGCTGGAATACGGCGGTCAGGGCCTGCCCAAGCTGATCGCCACCGCGTGCATCGAGATGCTGAACGCGGCCAACCTGTCGTTCGCGCTGTGCCCGCTGCTGACTGATGGGGCTATTGAGGCCTTGCTCACCGCCGGCACCGAAGAGCAAAAGCAACTGTTCGTGCCCAAGCTCATTTCGGGCGAGTGGACCGGCACGATGAACCTGACCGAGCCGCAAGCCGGTTCCGACCTGGCACTCGTGCGCACGCGCGCCGAGCCGGTGGGCGATGGCACGTTCAAAATCTTCGGTACGAAGATCTTCATCACCTGGGGTGAACACGACATGGCCGAGAACATCGTCCACCTCGTGCTGGCGCGCACGCCGGGTGCGCCGGAAGGTGTGAAGGGCATCTCGCTGTTCGTGGTGCCGAAGTTCCTCGTCAATGCAGACGGCTCGTTGGGCGCGCGTAACGATGCGCATTGCGTGTCGATCGAGCACAAGCTCGGCATCAAGGCGAGCCCGACGGCTGTGCTGCAATTCGGTGACAACGGCGGTGCCATCGGTACGCTGGTCGGCGAAGAAAACCGTGGCCTTGAGTACATGTTCATCATGATGAACGCCGCGCGCTATGCGGTGGGCATGCAGGGCATCGGCGTGTCGGAGCGTGCGTATCAGAAGGCCGTGGCCTACGCACGCGAGCGTGTGCAGAGCCGCCCGGTGGATGGTTCGGCCGGCAAGGCAGTGGCGATCATCCATCACCCGGATGTGAAGCGCATGCTGCTGACGATGCGCGCCATGACCGAAGGCGCCCGTGCGCTGGCCTACGTGGCCGCTGCGGCGTGCGACGCCGGCCATCACGCCGCCGATGACGCTGCACGCAAGCAGAATGAAGCGCTGTACGAATTCCTGGTGCCGGTCGTGAAGGGCTGGAGCACCGAGATGTCGATCGACGTGACGAGCCTGGGCGTGCAAGTGCACGGCGGCATGGGTTTCATCGAAGAGACGGGCGCTGCGCAGTATTACCGTGACGCACGCATCCTGCCGATCTACGAAGGCACGACGGCCATCCAAGCCAACGACCTGATCGGCCGTAAGACGGTACGTGATGGCGGCGCGGTGGCACTGGGCATCTGCGCAGAAATCGCCAAGGTGGAAGCGGCGCTTGCCGCGAAGGGTGGTGCGCATTGCGAAGCGATGCGTGCGCGTCTGGCGGCGGGCCGTGAGGCGATGGAGTCGGTGGTGCGCTTTGTGGTCGCGCAGACCAAGGCGCAACCGAACGCCGTGTTCGCGGGCAGCGTGCCGTATCTGCGCCTGTGCGGCATCGTGTTGTCGGGCTGGCAGATGGCGCGTGCGCTGCTGGTGGCCATCGACCGGGAGAGCGAAGACCCGAACTTCTACGGCGCGAAGATCGCTACGGCACGCGTGTTTGCCGACGTACTGCTCACCCAGGCGCCAGGCATTGCGCAGTGCGTGCTGACCGGTGGCGAGACCATCGGCGCGGTGCCGGAAGTGCAGTTCTAAGCGGCATCAGCGAGTATGAAAAGGGAGGCTTTGGCCTCCCTTTTTTCGTTGGTGCGTTGCTGACGTCAAGCCGGCGCGATTGCCAGGTGCAACGGTTGATCCGGCCGCAACGTAACGTTCATCACGGGGCGCGGGGCATGCATGTTATCCGGCACCGACAACGTGAAACGCTGCAGCAGCATCGCGGCAATCACCGTCATCTCAGACATGGCCAGATGCTGCCCGAGGCAGACACGGGGGCCGGTGCCAAAGGGTAGGTAGGCACCGCGTGCGCGTGGTAGCTCTAGGGCATCGAGCGCAAAGCGTTCCGGGTGGAACGCCAGCGGCTCGGGGAACCAGCGCGGGTCGTGGTGCATCGCTTGCACCGGAATCAGGAACATGGTGCGCGCAGGCAATTGCCACGCACCCAAGGTGATGGGCCGGGTGCTTCGCCGGCTGACGAGTACTGGTGCAGCCGGGTAGAGGCGCAGCGTCTCCTTGATCGTCTGCGTGAGGTAGGGCAGGGAAGCCAGCGTGTCGGGACTCGGCGTACAGCCCTGCAGTGTTTGCTGGACCTCCTCGCGTGCAATGGTCTGCGCAACCGGGTTCGATGCCATGCACCAGGCCCACCAGATCAGCGTGGCTGCTGTGGTTTCGTGCCCCGCCAGGAAAGCGGTCATGCATTCGTCGCGCACGGCATGCAGGGGCCACGTGGTGGGATCATCGCGGTGCAGCTGTAGCAAGCGGGTCAGCAGATCGTCGGGCCAGGCGTCTTGTGGCTGAGCCAATCGTGCTTGCAGGTGGTGATTGATCAGGCCATGCAGTGCCGCCAGGGCACGCCGTTTCTTGCGCTTCCAGGGTGCCCAGTCCGGCCAGCTTGCGGGCCAGTAGAACTCCGAGTTGGCAGCGGCACCGACGACGCGGATGGCCTGCTCCGCGGTGCGCGCCTCCTCGCCGATTTCGCTCGAGAACATCATCCGCGTGATGACGTCCATGGCAAGCGACGTAATCGCGCTTTCCATCGGCCAACGCGTATCGTGCTGCGGCCATTGTGCGAGCGCTTTCTCTGTGGCAGCGCTCATGGTGGGCACGAAGGCCTGGACAGCCTTGGGGGAGAAGTTCGGCTGCATGGCGTGTCGCTTGCTACGCCATGTCTTGCCTTCGGCAATCAGTACGCTGTGCCCGTGCAGTTGTGCGAACACGTGCATTCCGCGCTCCCAGCGGACCAGCGCGTCGTGATGCGTCACCAGCAGTTCGCGCGCGAGTGACGGGTCTGAGACGACGATTTCGTGTTCGGGCCAGAAGCGCAGATGCACAACATCGCCGAACTCGCGCTGCCATGCTGCCAGCGTCCCCAACAAGTCACGCGACATGCGGGCGAGCAGGCTCCAGCCAGTCAGCGCGGTCGACGGGCCCGGCGGCCAAATGCCGGGCGGATGGGCGGCGGGTGTGGGCGATGCGTCCTTTGCGTGGAAAGGGCATTGGCCGGAAGTGGTCGGGTTCATCTGGGTCTCCACGTGCATCTGGGCATGTCTGACATTGTTCGCTTGGCGGCGCGACCTGTCTTGAACGCAAACGACATCGACACCTGTCCGGCGTCTGCCTATACTGCGCCGCCATGCCATCCACATTCGAGTGTCCCGATCCTCTGGCGCGTGCGCCGCGCGTGTTGCGCGACGGCCATGCACCGGACACGCGGTTGTACCTCGCGCCGCCTGCCTTACAGGGCGCCATCGTGGCCATTCTCTGCCGCGACACGCGGGGCTTTGCGTTGACCGATGCGCAGCGCCTGTCCCATTTCCCTGCGTCGCCCATGGTGTCGCTGTCGTGGTTTCAGGGCATCGATGCGGGGCTTGTCGAGCGTACGGATGACGGACCGCAATGGCGGCCGCTCGGTGCGTCGGTTGTGCTGTCGGGTAGCCAATCTCAGCCCACGGTGAGTTGGGCGCCGACCACTGGGCGTGGCGGCATGATCTGCTTGACGGCAGATGTCGCGCAGACCTTGTTTGGTATCGACATGGCTATGGTCGCGGACCGCGTTGTCGACGCCTATGCAGCGCTGGGGACAGCCTGGGCGCCGCTGCTGGACGCCTTGCTTGACACCCATGATGATGCGGCGGCGCTCGCTGTGCTGGAGCAGCATCTTGCCGCGCGCTGGCACGCACTTCAGAGGCCGAGCACGGTTGTGTCGTCGCTACGCAGGGCCGGCCGTCACTGGGTGGAACGGCTCGGTTGGCAGGCCCATGAATGGCGCCGCACGCATAGTCCGCGGCAGGTGGAGCGGCGCATCAAGACGTTCAGCGGACGGTCCTTGCGTGAGTGGCAGGCACTTGTGAAAAGTGAAGGGGCGTATTTTGCGGCAATGGATCGGCATGCGGCGGGCTTGCCGTTCGATTGGGCTGCGCTGGCACAGGATGAAGGCTTTGCCGATCAGGCGCATCTGAGCCGTACGGCCAAGCGCGTCACTGGGTTTGCCCCGAGCGAGTTCGTGCAGCGTTTTGTCGAGGATGAGTCGTTCTGGGCGTACCGGCTGTGGGTTTGAGCGTGCCAGAAAGAAAGGGAGGTCGAGGCCTCCCTTTTTTTGTTTGATGCGGCGAGCAATCAGGCCAACGCAGGCTTGGTCGCAGGCATCGGCGCGCCGCCCAGGTAGCGATACACCGACAGATCATCTGCGCGGATGGCAGGCGAGCGGCCCGACACCAGATCCGACAGCAGCTTGCCGGAGCCGCACGCCATGGTCCAACCCAGCGTGCCGTGGCCGGTGTTGAGCCACAGGCCGCGCACCGGCGTCTGGCCGACGATCGGCGTGCCGTCCGGCGTCATCGGGCGCAGACCCGTCCAGAACGAAGCGCGCGACACGTCGCCGGCACCCGGGAACAGATCGTTGACCACGAATTCCAGCGTGTTGCGCTTGCCCGGGTCCAAGCGCTTGTCGTAGCCGACGATCTGCGCCATGCCGCCCACGCGGATGCGGTCGTCAAAGCGCGTGACGGCCACCTTGTAAGTCTCGTCCAGGATGGTGGACACCGGGCTCTTGGCCGCATCCGTCATCGGCACGGTGATCGAGAAGCCCTTGAGCGGATACACCGGCACGTTCACCAGGTTCTTCAGGAACGGCGTGCTGTAGCTGCCCAGCGCCACGACCACAAGGTCGGCCTCGATCGGTTGCCCGTCGACCAGCGCACCGCGCACCGCATCGTTCTTGAAGATCAGGCTATTGATGGTGCTGTTGAAACGGAAGCGCACGCCCAGCTTCTCGGCCATCGCGGCCAGGCGCGTGGTGAAGAGCTGGCAATCGCCCGTTTCGTCATTGGGTAGGCGCAGGCCGCCAGCCAGCTTGTGGCGGGTGGCGGCCAGGCCTGGTTCACTGCGCACGAGGTCTTCGCGCGAAAGCAGTTCGTAGGGCACGCCGGCACGCTCCAGCACGGCGATGTCGTTCGCGGCGCCGTCGAGCTGTTGCTGGGTGCGGAAGATTTGCAGCGTGCCTTGCTGGCGGCCTTCGTAGGCAATGCCGGTGTCGGCGCGCAGCTCGCGGATGCAGTCGCGGCTGTACTCGGCCAGGCGGACCATGCGCTCCTTGTTTTGCGCATAGCTGGCGGCGTCGCAGTTGCGCAGCATCTGCCACATCCACTTGAGCTGGAAGAGGGTGCCGTCGGGGCGGATGGACAGCGGCGCGTGCTGCTGGAACATCCACTTGATGGCCTTGAGCGGCACGCCCGGCGCGGCCCACGGCGATGCGTAGCCCGGCGAGATCTGTCCGGCATTGGCAAAACTCGTCTCCAGCGCCGGACCGGCTTCGCGGTCGACGACGGTGACTTCATGGCCGGCGCGGGCCAGGTAATAGGCGCTGGTTACGCCGATCACGCCACTGCCTAGAACGAGCACGCGCATGGTGATACTCCCCGGAGATGCATTTACGATAGATGCCGCTATCGTATTCGTACCTATCCAGTCATTGTTTCTGTATATTTTCAGGAAACAGGAACAATTTCGATTTTGGGGTGTTTTTCACCATGCGAACCCAGCGCAAGCCCGTCCGGGCCCTCGACAAGCTCGATCGCCGCATCCTCGACCTGCTGCAAAAGGACGGGCGGTTCTCCATGAAGGAGTTGTCCGAGGCGGTCGGGCTGACCATCACGCCGTGCATCGAGCGCGTCAAGCGCCTGGAGCGCGAGGGCTTTATCCTCGGCTATTACGCGCGGCTGAATCCGGCCATGCTGGGCGCCTCGCTGCTGGTGTTTGTGGAGATCAGCCTGGGCAGCAAGGCCGGCAATATGTTCGAGCAGTTCCGGCGCGAGGTGCTGCGCATTCCGGAGGTGCTGGAGTGCCACCTCGTCTCGGGGGATTTCGATTACCTCATCAAAGCGCGCATCCGCGAGATGAGCGAATACCGGCGCCTGCTGGGTGACATCCTGCTGCAGCTCCCGGGCGCGGTGCAGTCCAAGAGCTACATCGTGATGGAGGAGATCAAGGAGACGCTCGCCATCGATGTGACGGAAGAGGGCGGGTGACGTAGCGTTGTCACGGAAGCGACTTACGCTGGGCGGCACCTTCATCACCGATATGCGGAGCGCCCATGTCCGACCAGCCCATCTTCAAGCCGACCCGCCGCACGCTCATCAAGGGTCTTGTTTCTGTTAGCGGCACCACGTTGCTCGGCTCGCGCATTGGCGACGTGCTGGCCCAAGGCGTTGCACCGGCGGCGGTCACGTCCGAACGTCTGCGCCCGCAAGTGCCGGGTGGCGTCATGAGCGGCGACATCACCGCCAACAGCGCCATCATCTGGAGCCGCACTGATCGCCCCGCGCGCATGATCGTCGAATACTCGACCGATGCCGCTTTCAAGAACGTCGCACGTCGCATTGGCCCGGCGGCCCTCGAAAACAGCGGCCTGACTGCCCGCGTTGACCTGACCGGCCTGCCTGCCGGTGCCGATCTGTTCTACCGCGTCCGCTTCCAGGATCTCGTGCACGACAAGGCGCTCAGCGAGCCTGTCACCGGCCGTTTCCGCACAGCGCCCGTGCAAGCCAATCGCCCGATCTGCTTCGTGTTCTCCGGCGACGAAGCCGGCCAGGGCTGGGGCATCAACGAGCGCTTCGGCGGCTACCGCCTGTATGAAGCCATGCGCCGCGAGTCGCCCGATTTCTTCATCCACTCCGGCGACCAGATTTACGCCGATGGCCCGATCCAGGCCGAAGTGAAGCTGCCCGACGGCTCACTGTGGACCAACCTCGTGACCGAAGCCAAGTCGCACGTCGCACAAACGCTGGATGACTACCGCGGCGCTTTCGCCTACAACCAGCTCGACATGAACAAGCGCCGCTTTGCCGCCGAGGTGCCGTTCCTGGTGCAATGGGATGATCACGAGGTGCGCAACAACTGGTACCCCGGCCAGCAGATCGGCCCGGAAGAAAAGCGCTACCAGGAGCGCAGCACATCGGTGCTGGCCGCCCGCGCGAAGCAGGCGATGTTCGAATACAACCCATTCCGCTTCAACGCGGTTGACCCTGCGCAGATCTACCGCGCGTTCCAGTACGGCCCGTTGCTCGACGTGTTCATGCTGGACGAGCGCAGCTACCGCGGCCGCAACTCGCCGAACCGCCAGACCACGCTGGATGCCGATTCCGCCTTCCTCGGCCCGAAGCAGGCGGCGTGGCTCAAGCAATCGCTCAAGCAATCGAAGGCGACGTGGAAGGTGATTGCCAGCGACATGCCGATCTCCCTCGTGGTGCCCGATCTGAACCCCGACGTGCCCAAGGGCACCTATGAAGCCTGGGCCAATGCCGATGACGGCGCGCCGTCCGGCCGCGAGCTGGAGCTGGCCGGGATCCTGCGCTTCATCAAGCAGGAGAACATTCAGAACGTCGTGTGGGTAACGGCCGATGTGCACTACGCGCAGGCCACGTACTACCACCCGTCGCGTGCCAAGTTCACGGAGTTCAAACCGTTCTGGGAATTCGTTGGCGGCCCCATCAACGCGGGCACCTTCGGGCCGAACGAGGTCGACCAGACCTTCGGACCGGACCTGCGCTACATCAGCATCCCGAAGGACAATCCGCAGAACCAGTCGCCGGCCGCGCTGCAGCAGTACTACGGTCGCGCCAAGATTGATCCGGCCACGCGTACGATGCATGTGTCGCTGCATGATCTCGACGGCAAATCGCTCTGGGAAGTGAAGCTCGACCCGGAGGCGTAGCCAGCGCCACTCACAGCGCAGCGGTGGCGGATGCGATACGATCAGCAGGCCCCCGCATCCGATCCGTTCCGCTGTGTCTGACATGTCCGATCGCCACGTTCCACGCAAGGGACGCGGCGCTACTTCCAACCTGCAAGGCCGTTTTGAACGCGATGAACGCACGCGCGTGGATGACGGCTGGCAGCCGCTCGTCGGGCAATTCGATTCGGAAGACACCCCGCCGCGCATCGAGACTTCCGTCTCGATCGAGCGAGCGCGCTCGATCCTGAGCCACAACCAATCGCCGGACATTCCGTTCAGCGTGTCACTCAACCCATACAGGGGATGCGAACACGGGTGCGTGTACTGCTTTGCGCGGCCGACGCATGCGTATCTGGAGCTGTCACCCGGGCTGGATTTTGAGACCAAGCTGTTTGCCAAGACGAACGCCGCCGAGGTGCTGCGCGAAACGCTCGCCAAGCCCGGCTACCGTTGTGAGGCGATTGCGCTCGGCGTGAACACCGACGCCTATCAGCCCATCGAGCGCGAGCTGCGCATCACGCGCGACGTGCTGCAGGTGCTGCACGATTGCGATCACCCGGTTGGGCTCATCACCAAGTCATCGCTGATCGAACGCGACATCGATCTGCTCGCGCCGATGGCCGCGAAGAACTTGGTCGTCGCAGCCGTGACCATCACGACGTTGGACTCGGATCTCGCGCGCAAGCTGGAGCCACGCGCGGCCACACCATCGCGCCGCCTGCGCACGATTCGCACGCTGGCCGAAGCGGGTATTCCTGTTGGCGTGAGCGTCGCGCCGATGATCCCGTTCATCACCGACGATCATATGGAGCAGATCCTCGAAGCAGCGCGCGAGGCGGGCGCCACCTACGCAAGCTACATCGTGCTGCGCTTACCGAATGAGCTGAACGCCGTGTTCCAGGATTGGCTGATGGCGCATTTCCCCGACCGCGCGCAACGCGTGATGAACCGCATCCGCGATCTGCACGGCGGCCAGGACTACAAGGCGGATTTCGCCACGCGCATGCGCGGCACCGGTATCTGGGCGGACCTGCTGCGGCAGCGTTTCTACAAGACCGCCGACAAGCTCGGCTTCAACTACCACCGCTACAACGAGCTGGTGCTCGACACGTCGCAGTTCAAGCCGCCTGCGCGTGCAGCCAAGCCAAGAAAGCCCGTCGACGAGCGCCAGGGCAGCTTGTTTTGACGGTGGATTACTGCGACAGCGCCTTCGCTGCCTGCACCTGCGTTTCGAAGTAGGTCTGGAATGTGATGGCGAGGCCGGCCATCAGCAGGCCGGTACCGATCATCAGTGTGAGGATGGTCAACAGAACGACCGGCCAGCCTGAGCGCGTGGGCGTGCCGTCGGCATTGAATTGCGCATCCCATTTGTCGTCAGGACGCAGGCCGTACACCAGTGCCGATAGAAACCCCGCCAGCACAGACGCCCCGCCGATGATCGCGCAGGCCCAGCCCGGCACACTCGCCCGTTGGGTGGACCACAATAGCGCCACGCCAATCGCCCCGAGCCCCATTGCAAACACCTGCGACCAAGCCCAGAAGTCGCGTCCACCTTTGAGATAGAAACGGTGCGCGCCCACGCTTCCGAACAGGAAGGCGAGCAGCACGGTCAGCAGCTTGGATTTTTTCTGGAGAGCGGTCGTAGACATGGCAGGCGGAGAACACACGGCAACACAACACAGCGCCGCGCATTCTACGCCCAACATCATCCGCGACGCGGCCAGACGGCGGCGTCGGGAGCGCGTCCTAAAGACGCAATCAGCAGTTCGGGAAATTGGCCGTCAGTTCGGCTGGACGCGCGCAGCGCTGAGAGGTGCCTGCGGCGGGCGGGGTAGGGGCACTAAATCGGCACCAGACGCGGAGCGGACACGCTCATCGACGCCGTCAGGTCTTGCAGCAGTTGGGGCGCGCGTTGGCGCAGGCTGACTTCACCATAGAGCAGGTGAGCTAGCATCAGCATGAAGGCAGAGGTCCATATCAGACCGAGGATCAGCCGCACATGGCGGTGGAGTAAGGACAGCATGGAGGCACCTATTGTCGTTGTGATGGGTGTGATGAAAAGCGCACGACAAACGTGTGCCCTTCACCATCCAATACGACAAAGGCGCCCGCGGGCAAGTTCCGGGATGTGAAATGCGGAGCGGGGAATCAGCCTCGGCGCGAGCCGCGCCAGTTGCCGCCCTGATCGCCGTTGCCGCGTTCCTGGCGGAAGCGTTCCTGCTGTTGCCAGTCTCCCCGACCGCCTTCGTGAGGCTGCACGCGGCCGTTGAGGCGGTCATCGGCACGGGCACGCGCTTCCATGCGCTCCATTTGCTCGCGGATGCGTGCAGCCTGTTCGCCACGGGAGTCAACGAAGAAAATTTGCGCCACCGCTCGGTGGGCGCCTGGTGCGGCCTCGGTGGCTTGCGTCCACGCGGGCATGGCGGATTCTGCAAAGGCAGCGGCGGCCTGACGCGCCGATGCGTTGGCAGCCAGAGCGCCCGCAGAGGCGACGATCAGAACACCCGCTGCCAAGGGGCGAAGCAATGCGTGGATCGGCATGGCTATCTCCTATTGGGCGAGGGTTCGAAAGCGCCACGCGCTGCTGGCTGCTGTGCGAGGAAGAAGTCGGCAGCGCGTGTTCATGCCTGTCAATGTAAGGCTTCACTCAGCGGGCATCCACTGTCCGAACGTTACCCATGTAACGAGATGTTTCCCGCACGCCTTGCCCAGGCGGCAGGCGTCGTGCTCGTCATTTTCCGGTGTAGCGGATGCGATACACGGCCCCCGCTTCGTCATCGGAAACAAGCAGGCTGCCGTCGGGTGCTACGAGCACATCGGCGGGACGGCCCCACGCGCGTTCTCCTTGTAGCCAGCCGTGCACAAAGGGTTCCTGTCTTGTGACGTTGCCGGTCGCATCAAGCACGACACGCATGACGCGGTAGCCGACCTTGGTCGATCGATTCCACGAGCCGTGTTCTGCGATGAAGATGTTGTTGCGATACGCCGGCGGAAAGCTGCTGCCCGTATAGAAACGCATGCCCAGCGCCGCCACATGCGCCCCTAGCTTGGCAACGGGTGGCACGTATTGGCTGCATGGGTGTCCAGTACCGAATTCCGGGTCCGGGATGTCGCCCGCGTGGCAGAACGGGTAGCCAAAATGCGGGTTGGGTTTGCTAATACGGTTGAGCTCGTCGTCGGGCACATCGTCACCCATCATGTCGCGTCCGTTGTCGGTGAACCACAGCTCGTGCGTGATGGGGTGCCAGTCGAAACCCACGGTATTGCGGATGCCGCGCGCAACGAGCTCCAGGCCGCTGCCGTCCGGGTTCATGCGCATGAGGTTGGCGTAGCGGTTTTCGTCAGGGCGGCAGATATTGCATGGCGCACCCACTGGCACATACAGCTTGCCGTCCGGCCCAAATGCGATGAATTTCCAGCCGTGATGCGTTTCGGGCGGTAGTTTGTCGTTGATGACCACGGGCTCAGGCGGATCGTCGAGCCACGTGTCGATGTCATCGAGTCGCACCACGCGCGACACGGCCGATACATAGAGGCTGCCGTCGCGCCAAGCCACGCCCACCGGCAGCTGCAACCCTGAAGCCACCACGTGCACGCGTGTGCCCGGTGCTTGCAATGGCAACGCGTACACCTTGCCCGCACGGCTGCCGACATACAGGACGCCCGCCGGGGAGAGCGCCATTTCACGTGCTGCAGGCATCGCATCCGTCAACACCTCGACCTGAAAGCCCGGCGGTACGCGCAACTTATCGACAGGCAACCTGGCCTCGGCAGGCAGCGCCACGGCAAGCCAAGCCGCAAGCACAAACGCCTCGCCGATATGTCGAGCAAGCCACGCGTGCCAGCCGCTGTGCCACCGCCTTGTGGCTAAGTGTTTGTTTGGTCTGGAAAATTGGGCTATACTTGCGTGTTTCTCTGTACGCATACCCAGTTTTTCAAGGAAAAGATCCATGGTCGTGATCCGTCTGGCCCGCGGTGGCTCCAAGAAGCGCCCGTTCTTCAACATCGTTGCGACTGACTCGCGTAACCGCCGTGATGGCCGTTTCATCGAGCGCGTCGGTTTCTACAACCCGCTCGCCGGTGAAGGCGAAGAAGGTCTGCGCATCGTGCAAGACCGCCTGACCTATTGGGAAGGCGTGGGCGCGCAACTGTCGCCGACGGTTGCCCGTCTGGTGAAGCAGGGCGCCAAGAAGGCAGCCGCCTAAGTTTTAGCATGTGTCGATCGACGGTGCCGTCCGAGCACATTCTGCTGTGACGCGCGCTGCATCGACACGGCCCGGTCCGGTGGCTGTAGCAACGCAAGCGACCTCGCAAAAGGTCGCCGAGCGTTTGCAGGCCATGCGTCCGGGCACGGGCGCCAACCCCGCGCTTCCCGATGACCTCGTCGAGGTGGGTTACGTGGGTGGTGCCTATGGTATTCGTGGTTGGATCAAGGTCCAGCCACACGGTGACGCGGACGCGCTGCTGAACGCCAAGATTTGGTGGCTCAAGCCAGCAACCGGTGCACTGGCAACGTCAACGGACTGGCGGGTGTTTCCTGTCGATACGTCGCGCGCGCACAGCGGCACGGTGGTGGCAGGTTCGCCTGCCGCGCCGGATCGCAATGTTGCCGAAGCGCTGCGCGGATGTCTCGTGTGGGTCAGTCGAGCCGACTTTCCTGAGCCGGACGATGACGAGTTCTATTGGGTCGATCTGATCGGCGCCACGGTCGTCAACGAGCAACAGGAAACGCTTGGCACGGTGGCCGGCCTGATCGATAACGGCGCGCATCAGATTCTGCGCATCGTTGATGAGGGCGAGGTCGAGCGGCTCGTGCCGTTTGTCGAGGTTTACGTGAAGTCGGTGGATGTGGCTGGTCAGCGCATCGTCGTCGACTGGGGTCTGGATTACTGAACATGCGGCCGGAGAATTCGGCGATGCAGTTCGACGTCATCTCGCTGTTTCCGGACATGTTCCGGGCGCTGACGGACTGGGGTATCACCAGCCGCGCAGCCAAGCAGCAGGTATACACGTTGCGCACCTGGAACCCACGCGACTTCACGACGGACAATTACCGTACCGTGGACGACCGGCCTTACGGCGGTGGCCCCGGCATGGTGATGCTGGCCAAGCCGCTGGAAGCCGCGCTGGATGCCATTGCCGAGGCGCAAGCACCGGCAGCGTCGCATGTGGTGCTCTTGTCGCCGCAGGGCAAGCCGCTCACGCACAAGCGGGTGATGGAATTGGCGCAGTTGCCGGCGCTCACGCTGCTGTGCGGGCGTTACGAGGCGATTGATCAACGGTTGGTCGATCGTCGCGTGGATGAAGAAATTAGCCTTGGCGATTTTGTGCTGTCCGGCGGTGAAATCGCCGCGATGGCGGTCATTGATGCGGTGGTGCGCCAGTTGCCCGGTGTGTTGGGCGATGCGCAGTCGGCGGTGCAGGACAGTTTCGTCAATGGTCTGCTCGATTGCCCGCACTACACTCGGCCGGAAGAGTACGAGGGTGTGCGTGTGCCCGATGTACTGCTGGGCGGTCACCACGCCGAGATCGAGAAGTGGCGTCGCCAGCAGGCGCTGTTGAATACCGTGCGCAAACGGCCCGATCTGATCGATGCTGCGCGCGAGCAAGGTTTGTTGTCCCGCAGCGATGAGGTTTTCCTCGCTGCCGCGGCGATAACGGCAAAGGGGTCGGAAGCTTCCACACCGGAAGCCTCGGCCAAGTGATGTTCCCATCCTCTACCGGGGCCGCGATCAATCGATCAGGCAAAACGCCGGCATGATGGTCAAGGAGAAAAAGATGAATCTCATCGAGCAAATCGAGCAGGAAGAAATCAAGCGCCTGACGGCCAACAAGACGATCCCCCCGTTCGCCCCTGGCGACACCGTGATCGTCAACGTGAACGTCGTTGAAGGCAACCGCAAGCGTGTGCAGGCGTATGAAGGCGTCGTGATTGCCAAGCGCAATCGTGGCCTGAATTCGTCGTTCATCGTTCGCAAGATCTCTTCGGGTGAAGGCGTGGAACGTACGTTCCAGCTGTACTCGCCGCTGCTGGCTAGCATCGAAGTGAAGCGTCGCGGTGATGTGCGCCGTGCGAAGCTGTACTACCTGCGCGAGCGCTCGGGCAAGTCGGCTCGCATCAAGGAGAAGCTGACCTTCAAGCGCAAGGAAGCCGCTGCGGAGTAATCTGCGCGCGTTGCGAAAAGGCACCTTCGGGTGCCTTTTTTCTCTTTTGCAGCGGAAGATTGTGCTCACTGTCCTTCGTGACGCTGGTGAGTCTCCCCCCTGCGATCCATTCTGTTTCCGCCCTCATGCGCCGTCCCGCATTCGATCCTGAGAAATTGCCGGTGTTGCCGTCGTCAACGCCGCTGCCGGCGCTCGGGGTGCCGCGGTTGACGGCCGATTTCGTACGCGAACGCCTGCGTGCCCAACCCGCGTGGGAGCCGGAACATACTGACGAATCCCGCCTGATCGATGCATCGCTCAAGCTGCGCGAGGCGGCTGTGCTGGTGCCGTTGGTGCAGCGCGACGTGGGTCTGGCGGTGCTCCTCACGCAACGCAATGCGTCGCTCAGCCAGCATGCCGGTCAGGTGAGCTTCCCTGGCGGCGGGCGTGAGGCGGTCGATTCCGATGTGGTTGCCACCGCGCTGCGCGAGACGGTGGAGGAGGTCGGCATTGGCCCGGAATTCATCGAGGTTGTCGGTCGACTGCCTGACTACATCACCGGAACGGGCTTTCACGTGAGCCCTGTCGTGGGGCTGCTCTCGCCCGATTTCACGCTCAAGCCGGACCCGAGCGAAGTGGCCGAAGTATTCGAGGTGCCGCTCGCCTTTCTGATGGATCCGGCCAACCACGAAGTGCGCGAGCTTCGCTGGGAAGACCGTGTACGCCGTTTTTACGCGATGCCATATCGCAAGGCGGATGGCGGCTACCACTTCATCTGGGGTGCGACGGCGGGCATGCTGCGCAACCTCTATCACTTGCTGGCGGCGTAGCGCGCAAGGTACGGTGCGCTGTGACGCGCACGCCGTGTGCTATCGTCATGCACATCGCATTCACGGCGTGAAACGCGCCTCGCAACACCCTTCCCATGACCTTTTTCTCCGTACTCTGCGCGCTGATCCTCGAGCAATTCCGTGCGCTCAGCCGGGATAACCCGATCTACGATGTTGTGCGCGTGCTGGCCGCACGGGCTGAAGAATGGTTCGACACCGGGCATCGCCGCGATGCTGTGCTCGCGTGGTGCGTGGTCACGCTGCCAGCTGTGTTGGTGGTGGCGCTGGTGCACTACCTGCTCTCGTCAATCAGCCTAGGGCTGACGTTCTTGTGGAATGTGCTGATGGTGTACCTGACGCTCGGTTTCCGCCAGTTCAGCCATTACTTCACCGACATCCATGAGGCGCTGCGCAGCGACGACATCGTCACCGCGCGATTGCTGCTCAATGAGTGGTCCGGGCGAGACACGACTGACATGCCCGTCAACGAGGTCGTTCGCCACACGCTCGAATGCGCGATCGTGGCGGCGCATCGTCATGTGTTTGGCGTGTTCTTCTGGTTTTTGGTGCCGATTGGTCCGGCGGGCGTTGTGCTCTACCGCGGTGCTGAGTATCTGGCGCGCCATTGGAGCGATACATCGACGGAGCGCAGCCCAGAGTTGGGTCTGTTTGCGCGTCAGGCGTTCTTCGTCATTGACTACGTTCCTGCGCGATTGACCGCGATCGGCTTCGCCATCGTTGGCAACTTCGAGGATGCCGTCTATGCCTGGCGCAATCGCGCGGCCAAGTGGAGCGATGAAGTGAACGGCATCCTGCTGGCGGCGGGTGGGGGTGCGCTTGGCGTGCGCCTCGGCACGCCGATCGCGCAGCGTGATTCCGCAGAGCGTATTGCCGATGAGGACGGCGCCTATCCGATGGAAGTCGGGCAGGAGCCCAATGTGCGCACGCTGCAGTCGGCGGTGGGCCTAGTGTGGCGCGCCGTGGTGCTGTGGATGCTGCTGCTGGCGATGCTGTCGATCGCCGTGTGGCTGGGTTGATTCGCTCGCACGGAATCTGTCAGGCCGCATCCTCGCGGTCTTTGCCGCAGCGCCAGCACTGAGCGAACTGCGGCTCGTGCACCTCTCCGCAATGCCGACAGCGCCAAGCGGGGCCGGCCGGCGGATGGCGTGCCTGATCAAGCAGCGCTTGCGCCTGCGCTTCTTGCAATGGATTCACCAGCCAAACTTGCGCCGCGCAATCTTGCGGCGGAATATCCCCCGCCACGCTGCTCAGATAGATGTTCCGCAGCTCGGTACGAATGCCGGCGGCGGACAACACGTTCTGCCAGTGCGCCGCCATGCCAAGCGATGGACTGCTGATCAACAGCTTCATCCCTGCCTCCCCGAACTTCATTCCCCGTTACCAGGGCTTTTGCTGCTCCGATTCGTGCAGCAACTGCGCATAGAGCTGATGCCGGCGCGGATCGATCTGGCCGTCCGCCATGGCCCCCAGAATGCCGCAGCCGGGTTCCTGCAGGTGGCGGCAGTTATAAAAGCGGCACTCGGTCAGGCGTGAGCGGAATTCAGGGAAGGCGCGTTCCAACATGCCTTCGCTTAGATGGTGCAGGCCAAATTCCTGGAAGCCCGGTGAGTCAATCAGCACGCCGCCCTGGCCCCAATCGGCGGGCAGGTGATACAGGCGTGTAAACGTGGTTGTGTGTTTGCCGGAATCGAGCTTTTCGGAGATCTCGCGCGTCTGGGCGTCCACGCCTGGAATCAGCAGATTCAGCAGCGACGATTTGCCCATGCCTGATTGTCCGATCAGGATCGACGCGCGCTCAGCCACGTGCGACTCCAGTGCGGCATGCGCGGCTTCGGGTGCGCCATGCACCGTCAATTCGACGATCGTGTAGCCGAGGTCACGATACAGCGCCAGTCGAGAGCGGGCCGTTTCCAGTCGTGCCGTCAGGTCGATCTTGTTGAGCAGGATCAGCGGCGTGATGCCGAGTGATTCTGCGGCAACGAGCGCTCGGCCGAGCAGGTCTTCCGAGAAGCTCGGCTCCGTACCGAGCATGATGATGACCTGGTCGAGGTTGGCCGCCAGCATCTTCGACTTGAACTGGTCGGAGCGGTAGAGGAGGTTGCGACGCTCATCCACGCGCACGACCACGCCCTGGTCGACTGCGGTGGCTTCAAAAACGACACGATCGCCGACGGCACATTCGCTGCGCTTGCCACGCGGGAAGCATTGCAGGTAGCCGCCGCCCTCACGCTCAACCAGGTAGTGCCGGCCATGCGCGGCGATCACGAGCCCGTGTTCGCCGGTGGCGGCCTGCCTCTGGGCGCGGCTTGGTTTGCCGCGTGTCATGCGCTGGCCTGCACAAGGCGCGCGACACGCTGCGACGCCGTCGGGTGCGAGTAATAAAACGTCGAGTACACCGGATCCGGCGTGAGGGTTGAGGCGTTGTCCTGGAACAGCTTGACCAGCGCCGAGACGAGTTGCTTGGCATCCGCATGCTCGGCGGCAAAGGCATCGGCTTCGTACTCATCCTTGCGCGAGGACAGGCTCGCCAGCGGCGAGATGAAGAACGTGAACACGGGCAGCACCAGGAAGAACAGCATCAGCGCGAGCGCGTGATTGTCGGAGAGCAGGTTGGGCGCCACGCCCAGGCCCAGGTAGAACCATGTGCGCGTCATCAGCCAGCCGAGCAGCGCCAGCGCGCCCAGGCTCAATACGAACGTCACGGCAATGCGCTTGGTGATGTGGTGGCGCTTGAAGTGGCCTAGCTCATGCGCGAGCACCGCTTCCATCTCCGATGGGTTCAGCCGTTCCAGCAACGTGTCGAAGAAGACAATGCGCTTGGTTGCGCCAAAGCCGCTGAAATAGGCATTGCCGTGCGCACTGCGACGGCTGCCGTCCATGACGAACAGGCCCTTGCTGGCGAAGCCGCAGCGCTTGAGCAGACCTTCGATGCGCGTGCGCATCTCTTTATCCTGCAGCGGTGTGAACTTGTTGAACAGCGGCGCGATGACGTTCGGGTAGATCGCCTGCACAAACAGCATGAACGCCATCCAGACGATCCAGGTATAGAGCCACCAATACGTGCCCATCTGGTGCATCAGCCAAAGCACAGCCAGCAACAGCGGCAAGCCGAGCACGGCGCCGATGGCCAGCCCCTTGAGGTTGTCGGCCAGCCAAAGCTTCCACGTCATGCGGTTGAAGCCGAAGCGCTCTTCGACCACGAACTGCGCATACAGCGAGAACGGCAGTTCGATGACGCTGCTGATGACGATGACGGACACGATGAGTGCTACGCCATACGCATAGCCCGGCCCGAACACGCCCAGCCAAGCCTGGTTGATCCAGTTCAGCCCCCCGAACAGGGTCAGCGCGATCAGCAGGGCGGCCTGTACCGGCACTTCCAGCATCGCCAGGCGTGTGCGAGCGATGGTGTAGTCGGCCGCCTTGCGGTGCATGTCCAGCGTGATGGATTCGGCAAACTGCGCGGGGACGGCATCACGGTGGCGCGCCACGTGACGGATCTGCCGCGCGGCCAGCCACAGCCGTGTGGCGGACATCAATACAAGGGCAACCAGGAAGACGACAGTAAAGGTGGGCATGTGGGGAAACACCTATCAGATATGCGAAAATTATAGCCTTCAGTCATTTTCTCAAGGCGTTCGTGTGAGTACCTCAGTTCCCCAGCCGGCAGCGGCATCCTCGGCCCCTAATCGCGTTGCCGCCAAAAGTGACAACAACCTGGTCTGGCTCGACATGGAGATGACCGGCCTGAGCCCCGAGAATGACCGAATCATCGAAGTGGCCGTGGTGGTGACGGATTCGGAGTTGAACATCCTCGCGGAAGGGCCGGTGCTGGTGATTCACCAATCCGACGAGCTGCTCGATGGTATGGATGCCTGGAACAAGGGCACGCATGGCCGCTCGGGCCTGATCGATAAGGTCAAGGCGTCGACCACCACGGAAGCCGAAGCCGAAGCGGAACTGCTGGCCTTCCTCAAGAAGTGGGTGCCCAAGAGCAAGTCGCCGATGTGCGGCAACTCCATCTGCCAGGACCGCCGCTTCATGGCGCGATACATGCCCAAGCTGGAGGCGTACTTCCACTATCGCAACCTGGACGTCTCGACGCTCAAGGAACTGTGCAAGCGCTGGCAGCCGGCCATCGCCAAGGGCTTTACCAAGCACCAGCGGCACACGGCCCATGCGGACATCATCGAGTCGATCGAAGAGCTGCGTTATTACCGCGAGCACTTCATCCGCGATGTGCCGCAGACGCCGGAGGCCGAGGCCTTGGCGTCATCCGTCGCTCCTTAAACCTGCAAAGGTTTCGCGCGGACAGCGTGCTTGGGGCGCCAGGCCTTGACCACGCCGTCATGCGTTTCAACGTACGGGCCGCCGATCAGGTCGATGCAGTAGGGTACGGCGGCAAAGATGCCCGGCACCGTGGCGCGGCCTTCCACATCTTTCAGGCCTTCGAGCGTTTCCTTGATGGCGCGGGGCTGGCCAGGCAGGTTGATGATCAGCGCCGCGCGCGATGGCGTTTCACGGATCACCGCCACTTGGCGCGACAAGATCGCCGTCGGTACGAAATGGAGGCTGATCTGGCGCATTTGCTCGCCAAAGCCGGGCATTTCCTTGGTGGCGACGGCCAGCGTGGCTTCGGGCGTTACGTCACGGCGGGTCGGGCCCGTGCCGCCAGTGGTCAGAATCAGGTCACAGCCAGCGTGGTCGACGAGGTCGATCAGGGTTTCGGCAATCGTCGCTTGATCATCAGGAATCAGCCGCTCCACCGCTTGCCACGGCGACGAGAGGGCGGCGCCGAACCAGTCGCGCAGCGCCGGAATCCCTTCATCCTGATACGTGCCGGCTGAGGCACGGTCCGAAATCGACACCAAGCCGACGAGCAGCTCGTCAGCGTGGCGGCGGGTGAGCGTGGCGGAGGCGGTCATGCTTCGTCGTCTTCGGCTTCGGGTTGATCGGCTTCGCTGTCGCGATCATTGCCTTCCAGGGCGTGTTTGACCATCTGGAAAATCTCGCGCGACGATTTGGGCGGCTTGGCCAGTTGTGCTTCCTTGCGCGCATTACGCACGAGCGTGCGCAAGGCTTGCACGTCCGTATCGGGGTGCGCTGCAATGAACTCGGTGATGGCGTCATCGCTGGCGATCAGGCGATCGCGCCAGCGCTCAATGGCGTGCAGGCGCGCCGTTTCGGCCTTGGAGGCGCCAACGAAGGTGGCCAGCACGCGGCGAATAGCTTCGACCTCTTCGTCGGTCAGGGCGCGCATCAGCTTGCCGATGTACTGCATCTGGCGGCGCTTGCCCTCGTGGGCAGTGGTGCGCTTGGCCTCGCGCAGGGCGTCCACCAGCTTTTCGGGCAGCGGTACCTTGGCGAGTTTGTCCTTGGGCAGCGCTTCCAGGGCGGTGCCCAGGTCTTGCAGGGCGTTCACCTCGCGCTTGCGCTGCGATTTGCTCTTGGGCGTATCCGGATCGTCCTCGTCACCAATGTCTAGGCGCACGACGGGTTGCAGATACGTGGGGTTGTGTCGGGATGCTCGGCTCATGGCGCGCATTGTATCTTGCTATGATGGGCGCTTCCGCCAAAACGGCCTCGGTTTTTCCCCCCTTTATTACCCATGTCTCAAACGCTCGATTCCAAGACTGCCCCCGTGTTTGCCTACCGCCGCGAACAGCTCGAAGAGATGGCCACCGATGTGCTGCGCATTGCACGCGAACTCGGCGCCACCGATGCCGCGACGGAAATCTCCGAAGGCCAGGGCCTGTCGGTCACGGTGCGCAAGGGCGAGATCGAAACCATCGAGCAGAACCGCGACAAGATCGTCGGCGTGACGGTCATGCTGGGCAAGAAGCGCGGCAACGCTAGCACGTCGGATTTCTCGCCGGCTGCGCTGCGCTCCACGGTGGAAGCTGCCTACAACATCGCGCGCTTTACCGCCGATGACGACGCTGCCGGGTTGGCTGAAGAAGAACTGCTGGAGAAGCATCCGCGTGACATGCAGCTCTATCACCCGTGGATGATCGATGCCGAGGAGGCTGTCGAAATCGCTCGCGCTGCTGAAGCCGCAGCCTTTGCCGTGAGTCCCAAGATCCGCAACAGCGATGGCTCGAGCATTTCCGCCCAGCATTCGCATTTCGTCCTGGCGACGTCCCGCGGGTTCATGGGCGGCTATCCGTATTCGCGGCATTTCATTTCGGCCGCGCCGATTGCAGGCGCGGGTGCGCATATGCAGCGCGACGATTGGTACTCGTCCAAGCGCTCGCCGGACGATCTGGCCGCGCCGGAAGCGATCGGCAAGTACGCCGCGGAACGTGCGCTGGCACGTCTGGGCGCCCGCCGGCTGACCACGCGCAAGTGCCCGGTGCTGTTCGAGGCGCCGCTGGCAGCAGGCTTGTTGGGCGCGTTCGTGCAAGCGGTGTCGGGCGGTGCGCTGTATCGCAAGTCAACCTTCCTGCTCGATACGCTGGGCAAGGAAGTGTTTGCGCCGCACGTGCAGATCAAGGAAGACCCGCATGTGTTGGGCGGCATGGGCAGCGCGCCGTTCGACGAAGAAGGCGTGCGCACGCAACGTCGTGACGTCGTGAAGAATGGCGTGGTGGAGGGCTATTTCCTGTCGACGTATTCCGCGCGCAAGCTCGGCATGCGGACCACCGGTAACGCTGGCGGTTCGCACAACCTGACGCTGTTCTCTGACAAGACCAAACCGGAAGACGACTTTGCCGGCATGCTGCGCCGCATGGGCACAGGCCTGCTGGTGACTGAACTGATGGGCCAGGGCGTGAACTACGTGACGGGCGACTACTCGCGCGGCGCGTCGGGCTACTGGGTCGAGAACGGCGTGATCCAGTATCCGGTTGAAGAGATCACCATCGCCGGCAACCTGCGCGAGATGTTCCGCCAGATCGTCGCCATCGGCGCGGACGCGCTGGTGCGTGGCACGAAGGAAACCGGCTCGATCCTGATCGAACAGATGACAATTGCAGGCGAATAATTTGCCTCAGCCGAAATGAAAAACGCGCTCGAAACTGAGCGCGTTTTTTGTTGCCTGCGGCGGGTTACTGCTCGTCCGAAGGCGGACGTTCATATGTGACGAAGGCGTAGTCGAAATCGTTGGGTGCAGCCGCGCGGTGCGTCTCACGTGCGACTTCGTGCCAGACCTTCGGGTCGAGCGTCGGGAAGTGTGCATCGCCCTCGAAATCCGCGTCGATCTCGGTGACGATCAGGCGATCCGCACTCGGCAGCGCATCCGCATACAGCTGGGCGCCGCCGATCAGGAAGATCTGCTCGACGCCCACGCACAGGCGCTGCGCATCTTCGAGCGAGTACGCGATCTCGCAGCCCGGCAGCTCCAGCTTGGCATTGCGCGTGACGACGATGTTGCGGCGACCCGGCAGCGGTCGGCCGATCGAGTCGTACGTCTTGCGGCCCATCACGATGGGTGCGCCCATGGTGGTGCGCTTGAAGTGTGCGAGATCTTCGGGCAAGCGCCAGGGCAGGGTGTTGTCGCGGCCGATCACGCCGTTGCGGGCGCGAGCGACGATCAGGGTCAGAATCGTCATACGGCCACCGGTGCCTTAATCGCTGGATGGCTCTGATAGCCGACGATCTCGAAGTCTTCGTACTGGTAATCGAAGATGCTCTCGGGCTTGCGCTTGATGTGCAGCTTCGGCAGCGGCAGCGGTTCGCGCGCGAGTTGCGTCTCCACCTGTTCGAAGTGGTTGTTGTAGAGGTGGCAGTCGCCGCCGGTCCAGACGAAGTCGCCTACATCCAGGCCGGTCTGCTGCGCCACCATGTGCACGAGCAGCGCGTAGCTGGCGATGTTGAACGGCACGCCCAGGAAGATGTCGGCGCTGCGCTGATAGAGCTGGCACGACAGCTTGCCGTCGGCCACATAGAACTGGAAGAACGCGTGGCAGGGCGGCAGTTTCATGCGCGGGATGTCGGCCACGTTCCAGGCCGAGACGATCAGCCGGCGTGAATCGGGGTTGCGCTTGATCTGCGCAATGAGCTCGGCAATCTGGTCGATGTGTTCGCCGTTGGGTGTCGGCCACGAGCGCCACTGCGAGCCGTAGACCGGGCCCAGTTCGCCGTCGGCATCGGCCCATTCGTCCCAGATCGTCACGCCGTTGTCCTGCAGCCAGCGCACGTTGGTCGAACCCTGGAGGAACCACAGCAGTTCATACACGATGGACTTGATGTGGACCTTCTTGGTCGTCACCAGCGGAAAGCCGTCCTGCAGGTTGAAGCGCATCTGGTGGCCGAACACGGAGCGCGTGCCAGTGCCGGTGCGGTCGGCTTTGTCGGTGCCATGTTCGTAGACATGGCGCATCAGGTCGAGATAGGGCTGCATTGCGGCTCGGCGGCGTCTAACGACGATCTAAAAAAGATTGAGCCGCATTGTAACTTGGCCGACACGGCCCCGACTGTACCGGCGGTGTCCGGAAACTGGCCCGGTCAAACGGGCGACCCAGTTGGGGTGAGGGCCTGCCGAATTGTCGATGTTCCGGGCCATCGCAGGCGGGCAAGATGGGGCCATCGCTTCCGACTGTCTGCTGGAGATCGCCATGTTGTCGACCCACCCCGTTTCACTCGACCGCACTGCCGAATTGCGCCGTCTGCGCGCGGCTGCCGAGGTCGTTCATGCAGTGGTGGCTCCCACGCCGCAGTACTGTTGGCCACTGCTCTCGCAGGCGCTGGCCGCGTCAGCGTGGGTGAAGCACGAGAATCACACCGAAGTGGGCGCATTCAAGGTGCGTGGCGGCTTGACCTATCTGCACGCACTGCGTTGCCGTGAACCGGAGCTGCGCGGTGTGATTGCTGCGACACGCGGCAACCATGGCCAGTCGATCGCGTTGGCGGCACGCCGGGGCGGCATGACGGTCACGATCGTCGTGCCACACGGCAACAGCGTGGAGAAGAACGCCGCCATGCGGGCGCTCGGCGCCGAACTGATCGAAGCGGGCAACGATTTCCAGGCAAGCCGCGAGCTGGCCGAACAATTGGCAGCCGACCGTGGTTTGCATTTTGTGCCGTCGTACCACGAAGACTTGGTTGCGGGAGTGGCGAGCTACTGGCTGGAGTTTTTTGAAGCGACGACGCTGGACGTGGTCTACGTGCCGATCGGCATGGGTTCGGGTATCAGCGCGGCCGTGCAGGTGCGCGATGCGTTGGGGCTGTCGACGCGGATTGTCGGCGTCGTTTCAGCGCACGCACGATGTTATGAGCACGCGTTCGCGAGTGGCGCCGTGGTGTCGGCGCCCGTGTCGACGCTGCTGGCCGATGGGTTGGCTTGCCGCACGCCGGATGCGAAGGCACTGGAGGTGATCCGTGCCGGCGTCGATGAGATTGTCGCGGTGTCAGACGACGAGGTCGCGGAGGCCATCCGCCTGTATTTTTCGACCACGCATAACGTGGCCGAAGGCGCCGCTGCCGCGGCCCTGGCGGCTGCATGGCAGCAGCGCGAGCAGATTGCCGGCCTGCGCGTGGGTTTGCCGCTGACCGGCGGCAATATCGACCGCACCTTGCTGGCGCGGGTTCTCGCCGGTCAGCCGATTCAGGCTTAGGCCTGCTGCGCTTGCTCCTGGCGGCGACGCTGCACCAGCCAGCCGCCGCCCAGTACGATCGCGAACACCAGGGCGTACACAGCCCACACCAGCGGGCGTTGTTCCGCAAAGAACGGCTTGAGAACAGGCTCGGCCACGATCATGTGCGCCGCCGTGTAAGCGAGCACCGCTGCACCACCGTAGATGATGACGGGGAAGCGCTCGATCAGGCGCAGTACCACGCCGCTGCCCCACACCACCACCGGCACACTGATCAGCAGGCCCAGTACCACCAGCAGGAAGCTGCCGTGGGAGGCGCCGGCAATGGCGAGCACGTTGTCGATGCCCATCACCGCGTCGGCGATGATGATGGTTTTCATCGCGCCCATCAGCGTGGTGCTGCCGGCACCGTGTTCGCCGTCGTCCTGACCGTCGTCGGCCAGCAGCTTCCAGGCAATCCACACCAGCGCCAGGCCGCCCACCAGCATCAGGCCCGGGATCTTCAGCAGCCATACGACCGCCAGCGTCATCAAGGCACGCACGACAATCGCACCGGCTGCCCCCCACAGGATGGCCTTCTTCTGCAACTCGGGCGGCAGATTGCGCGCGGCCAGCGCGATGAGGATGGCGTTATCGCCGGCCAGCACAAGGTCGATCACGATGATCGATGCCAGCGCGGCTGCAAACTGCATGGTGAAAATGTCAGACAACCATTCCATGGTGGCTCCAGGTCAAAACAACAATAAAAACCGGTTGACCGAACTGCATGGAATGCTGGGGCGAGACGCTTTGCAGACCATGAAATCCGGTTGCAAAGGTCTTGCTCGACACAAACAGGTTGGGAACCTGTTGAGCCGACACGACCGGAGGCGATTTCCTGCCTCGTCTTGACGATCGTGCCTGGGGCTGAAGAACCCCCGAGCTACTCCCCTTTGAGGAAGCCCGTATTGTAACGCAACAGATCAATGCTGCGCTGCAAAAGTGCAACTTCGGTGTTGTAGGGCGATCTGCGTGTTTTTTTCAGCGGCCATGCCGATTTTTACGTTCCATGACATGCAACGTTGCCGCGTTCTCGGGTGAAAGGACGGTGGCGCTGTCACAAGGCGGCGTCTACGCTGCAATTTTGCCGGTGCCGACCAGTGCACTGGTAGTGCGGAGCGCCTTGGCACATTTCTCGCTGCCAGCGGCCTTCATGACCATGCAACACCGTGCCGTTCCACCCAACGGGAGACACCATGCAGGCCACCAAGCCATCCGCCGATGCCTATGCCCGCCGCGCGCTGGCCCGTCTGATCCAGCCGCAGCCGACCGTCGATGCCATCGGCGCAGGGCTGACCTTCTACCAGCTCTTTACCGAAGATGACGCGGCGCTGCGCGCGGAGGCCGAGGCTGGCTTGCTCGCGCCCGTTGCAAGCGTGAGCCCCAAATTTTTCTACGACGCGCTGGGCTCGCGCCTGTTTGAGGCCATCACCGATCTGCCCGAGTACTACCCGACCCGCACCGAGGCCGCGATCTTCAGCCTGCATGCCGCAGAGATCGCCTTGCGTGTCGGGCGCGGCGCCACGCTTATTGATCTGGGTGCCGGTAATTGTGAGAAGGCGGCGCGCCTGTTCCGCACGCTGGCGCCGTCGCGCTATGTGGCGATCGATATCTCGGCGGATTTTCTGCGCGATACGTTGCGAGCATTGGCCCGCCAGCATCCGCAATTGCCGATGGTGGGCATTGGCGCTGACCTGTGTGCACCGCTGGTGCTACCCGATGCGGTGGGCGATGGGCGGCGCGTGTGGTTTTACCCCGGTTCGAGCCTGGGCAATTTCACGCCGGAAGAGGCACGGGCCTTTCTCTCGCGTCTGCACGAGGGGTCCGCGCCGGGGGATAGCGTGCTGATTGGCATTGACCTCATCAAGGACGCCCGTCGGCTCGAGGCTGCTTATGACGATCCGCTCGGCGTGACGGCGGCGTTCAACCTCAATGTGCTGCGCAACTTGAATCGCCTGCTGGGGGCCAATTTCGACGTGCGCGACTGGCGACACGTCGCGCTGTACCGTGCAGATGCCCATCGCATCGAGATGCACCTGGAAGCCCGGGGCGACGTTACGGTGCGCTGGGGCAAACAGGCTCGCGCCTTTGCCGCGGGCGAGCGCCTGCATACCGAGAACTCCGTCAAATACGACCTGCCCGGCCTGCAAGCCATGTTTGCGGACGCGGGCTTTGAAGACCTGCACGCCTGGACCGACGCGGGCGGCGACTTTGCCGTCTGCCATGCCAGTGTCGGCCGGTAGCGCGCGAGCGTGACGGTCCGGAGGCAGGGAGGGGCGGTGCGATAATGGACCGATCCCTGCCCGAGGTGTGCCGCGATGGCTGAATTCTTCATGCTCCCCGATCCGACCTTCATCGGATCACTCCCCGACTGGACCGACGGCCGGCGCTTGCCACGCCAGGGCATTGCACACAGCCTGGTCGACGCGCGCAACCGCACGTTGGCGTTGTTCGCCGCATTTGGCGACACGCAGCGCGGTTGGCAGATCGAACGTGTCGAGCATCACGCGCCGCCGCTCTGGACGCTCGGGCAGCTTGCCTGGTTTGCGGAGTTTTGGTGCCTGCGCGAGCCACGCCGCGTCAAGAACGAAACCATCGAAGATGGCACTGGCGCCGAGTGGGCGGTGCCACGCTGGCAAGCGACGCTGCCCGCCGCGCTCGATGGTGCAGACAGCTTCTTCGACATGGACCGCATGCCGCCCGACGCCTGCTGGGAACTGACGCTTCCCGGCATTGCGCTGATCAAGCAATACGCACACGACGTGCTCGACCGCGTGCTGCGCAAGCTGGCCACGCTAGGCACCGACGATGACGCTGCCCTGGAGCCGTTCCGCTGGGCCGTTTTTCACGAAGATCTGCGCGCCGAGCATCTGCACGGTTTGCTGCAGATGCTGGGTTTGCAGCCTGCGGGGCAACCGCCGCTGGCTGCCGTGGCGGTACCTGCCGCGCAGACGCTCTCGCTGCCCGGCGGCCGCTTCCAGATGGGCTGGCCGGATGCGGATGGGTTTTTCTTCGACAACGAGCGCCCGCCGTATCGCACTTACGTGCCGGCCTTCGAGATCGATGCACAGCCGGTGACGAACGGCCAATACCGGGAGTTCATCGAAGACCGTGGCTACGACCATCCGCAGTGGTGGTCGCCGGCCGGCATGGAGTGGCTGATGATGCAGGAGCGCTCCGCGCCGCTGGGCTGGCAGCGCAGTCTGGATGAAGGGGGCACGCGCACATGGCAGGCGCTGCGTTACGGCGAAGCTCGCACGCTCAACCGCGACGAACCCGTGCGCCACGTCAGCCTGTACGAGGCGCAGGCATGGTGCCGCTGGGCAGGGCGACGCCTGCCGACCGAAGACGAATGGGAAATGGCCGCCGTGCAGGGCCGCGCCGGTTTCCATTGGGGGCAGGTTTGGGAGTGGACTTCATCGCCATTCGAGCCGTATCCGGATTTCACTCCGGGCGCCCCGCACGGACGCGTGGCGCGCTTGTCTGTGCCGCACTTCATGACGATGCAGGCGGTGCGGGGCGCCGCCGCCCACACGCCACAACGTGCACGGCACGTTCGCTTCCGGGGCTTTCTGCTGCCGGAGCGCGATGACGTCTTCGTCGGCTTTCGAACGTGTGCGCTTTGAGATCGCGGTTGGCGCAGACAAAAGAAAAGGTCCCCGGAGGGACCTTTCTTATTGGGGCGATGCGTTCAGTCGATCAACGATCGAAGTCGCGCGAACGGCCCTTGCTGCCGTAGCTGTCGCGGTTACCGTCGCGATTGCCATAGCTGCTGTTGCTTCGGCGGGCGGCGCCATTGCCGTTGTCGTTGCCGAAGCGGCTGCCGCCGTTGTTGTCGCCAAAGCGACGCGGTGCGGCTTCGCGGTTGCCGAAGCCCTCGCGGTTGCCATCACGGTTGCCATAGCCGCCGCCGTTGCTGTTGCCGTAGCCACGGTTGCCGTCTTGCGTACGGGCCGGGGCCGGGCGCTGTTGCCAGTCGCCGCGGTTTTGCTGGCCTTGGCCGTACGACTGGCGCGGGGCGCGGTCGTCACGGTTCCATTCGCGTTGGCCACCTTGGTAGCCGCCGCCGTTGCCGTTGCGATCATCACGGCGCGGGGCGAAGCCTTCGCGGTCGCCGCCGAAGCTGCGCTGGAAGCGGCCTTCGCTGTTGCCACCATTGCCGCCTTGGCGTGCGCCGTAGCCTTCGCGCTGGCCGCGATAGCCGCCGCCATTGCCGCCACCGTTTCCACGGTAGCCACCACGGTCACCACCGGCACGCGGGCCGCCGGTGCGGGGCTTGGGCGAGCGCTTCGGCTCCAGGCCTTCCACCACGGAGGCGTCGATGCGGCGATCAACGAAGCGCTCGATGCGGCGCCATTGGAACGTGTCGTTGTGGTTCACCAGGTTGATAGCGATACCACTGCGGCCGGCACGGCCCGTACGGCCGATACGGTGCACGTAGTCTTCAGCCTGCTTGGGCAGGTCGAAGTTGACCACGTGCGTGATGTCCGGCACGTCGATACCGCGGGCGGCCACATCGGTGGCCACCAGCACGCGCAGTTGGCCGCGGCGCAGGGCCGTCAGCGTGCGGTTGCGAGCGCCTTGGTGCATGTCGCCGTGCAGGGCGCCAGCGGAGAAACCGTGCTCGGTCAGGCGGTCGGCCAGCGAGTCGGCGTCACGCTTGGTTGCCGTGAAGACGATCGCCTGCTTGAGCGACGCATCGCGCAGCAGGTGGTCGAGCAGCTGCTGCTTGTGCGACACATCGTCGGTAAAGTGCAGGCGCTCTTCGATGTTGCTTTGGTCGATCTTGGCGGCGGCGATTTCGATACGCTGCGGCTCGCGCATCATGCGCTCAGCCAGCTGTTCGATGCGGCGGTCCATGGTGGCCGAGAACATCAGCATCTGGCGCGTGGCAGGCGTTGCACCGACGATGGCTTCGATGTCGTCGGCAAAGCCCATGTCGAGCATGCGGTCGGCTTCATCGAACACCAGCATGTTCAGCGCCGACAGGTCGATGCGGCCCGAGTCGATGTGGTCGAGCAGGCGGCCAGGCGTGGCGATGATGATGTCCGGCATGCGTGCCAGCATGTCGAGCTGCTTCGGGTAGGGCATGCCGCCCAGGATGCTCGCGCAGACGATGCGGCGCATGTGGCGGCCGTACTGCGAAGCGGCGGTCGTCACCTGCAGGGCGAGTTCACGCGTGGGCGTGAGCACCAGCAGCGACGGCTTGGCCGGGGCCGGGCGGGGGCGGCGACCCTTCATGCGTTGCGGCGGACCGTCCATGCGCGGGCGCTGCGGCTCGGGCTGCTCGCTGATGCGCTGGATGGCCGGCAGCATGAAGGCTGCGGTCTTGCCCGAACCGGTCTGGCTCGTGACCAGCAGGTCGCTGCCTGCCAAGGCGGCCGGAATGGCTTGCGCCTGCACCGGTGTCGGCGTGGTGTAGTTGACTTCACCCAGCGCACGAACGATGCGGTCGTCCAGGCCCAGCGCGGCAAAGGCGCTGGCACGGGTCGCGGCGTCGGCGATGAGGTTGTCGGAATTCGGGGTAATCGTGGTTTCAGCGTGCGCAATAGCGCCGCTGCCGTCTTGAGGCTGCGTCATGTCGAATAGCTTTTAAGTAAGGCTGCCGCGCCAACCGCATCAAGGGATGCGAACGGCGGAAATGGGATACGGCGACCGGTTAATCACGGGCGTCGGCGCCAATCGGATAAGGCCGGTTCGACAGACGGGCTGCAGAACGGACAAGGCGGGGGAGTGGGCCGGCCTCAAGCTGAATGTGAATCACATGGATCAGCGAGGTGGGGCGGCGGTCCCTTCGGCGTGATGTGAATCCACGCGGGAGATCGGAGACGATGCCAAGCACAATGGCAATCGGCTGCGCATGCACTCAGGGCAGTAAGCAGCCAAGTTGCGGACTATAGCACGATTTTTTGCACTGCGTCAAAGGAATGTTCCAGTAGTTGCCGGATCGGATGCGCGGCCTATACTCGAACCACCGGCCATATGCGGCCGCTAAGGGGCGGATGATGGAATTCCCGATGGCCTTCTCCAACCTATACCTGTTGCTCGCCGTCTGCGTGGCGGGCGTGATCGGACTGGCGTCTGCGCCATTGGTGATCCGAGGCGCGCGGGTAGGGATCCGCGTGCTGCTGACGATCATCGGGGTGCTGATCGGGCTGCTCCTGCTCGAAGCGCTGCCGGTGTTGACCTAGACGGCCCGGGGCCATCCGCAACCATAGGCCCGCCCGCTGGTGGCGGGCCTCGTCGTTTCTACGGCCGGAAAGACAAAAGCCAGGCGGTTTGCCTGGCTTTGCTGTGTGCTGGTCCCGCCGACAGGAATCGAACCTGTATCTCACGCTTAGGAGGCGCGTGCACTATCCATTGTGCTACGGCGAGTGACCTGCCCGAGTGACGCGCGAGGCCGCCCGAGCGAGCGGCGATTCTACGCAATTTGCGCGACCAAGACCAGCCAAACCCCGGGGTACCTCCCTTGCATGAAACAGCGATGACGCCCCGGCCTCTGTAGGCAATGTCCCACGCTCGACCCTGGCTTTCACCCACGCAAACGCTAAATAAAACGAACGATCGGTGAAAGAAACAGATTTAAGTATTACGAACTTTGCGCAAATGTTCACCGAAGTTATGCTCTCCACCCAATCCAGACTTCCCTATGCGACGAACATGCTGACATCCGAAGAGCGGGACGATCCGTGGACGGTGGAGCCGTCGTTGGAGGGCATGCTCCCTGCGCAGCGGCACGGCACGCTTGCCCGACCCATCTACTTTCGGCACACCGACACGCCTGACGGCCACGTCATTAAGCAATTCCCCGACGGCTCCCGCCAGCTCGTGCGCTTTGTCGGTTTGGAAGAGCAGGTCGTTAAGCACTTCCTGTAATCCGGCGCATACGGGCCGCTCATTGCCGTCATGGCGTGCCTGTCACGTGGCAGATCTGTCACTGCAATGTTGTGTCTTTCGGCGATGCACTGAGATGGTGAACGCACTATCATTCGCCATTATTTAAGTAAGTGCGTGATTCGTGTATGAGCAGTCTGCAACCGGGGTTTGTGCCCACCCAACCTGTACCGCTTGAGCCATTTGCGGCAGATGAAGCCGCGCCTGTGGGAGCGCCCACTATTGACATGGTCGTGCCGTGGCCGGTGCGCGAGTGGGCGCCTGCCGTGACGCTCAACGAAGCCACTGCGATGCGCACTGCGCTGGAGCGCGGCAACGTGCTGCATTTTCCGGCGTTGGATTTTCCGCTGAATGCACGCGAACAGCGCTTTCTCGACGCGCGCTGGTCTGACGGCAAAACGAAGAACATCAACCTGCGCGCCAATGACGCGTCGGTGCGCGGTGCTGTCGGCGCGCCGGCCGACCTGCGTGACTTGGCAGCGCTGATCCGCCGTTATGCCGATGCGGCGGAGCGCCTCGTGCTGACGCTATTTCCCGATTACGGCCCGTACCTCAAGCGCGCCGGCACCTCGCTGCGGCCCGCGGAGATTGCCGGGCGCCCCGTGAGTTGGCGCAAGGACGACACGCGCCTGCACGTCGACGCGTTTCCGTCGAATCCGCTGCATGGTCAGCGGCTCCTGCGCGTGTTTCACAACGTCGACCCGGGGGCTTCGCGCGTCTGGCGCGTCGGTGAGCCGTTTGCGGACTTTGCGCAGCGCTTCGTGCCCAAGACGCGCGGCATGCTGCCAGGCCAGTCGTGGCTGATGCACAAGCTGCGCATCACCAAGCGCCCGCGCTCGGAATATGACCATCGCATGCTGCAACTGCACGATCTGGCCAAGGCCGATCTGCACTATCAACATACCGCCCCACAACAGACGTTCGAATTTGCACCCGGCGCAACGTGGGTCGTCTTCAGCGATCAGGCGTTGCACGCGGCCATGCGCGGCCGCGCGATGATGGAGCAGACGTTCTATCTGGCCCCGGCTGCGATTGCCGACCGCACGCATTCGCCCGAAGCCGTGCTCTCAAGCATGCTGGGCAAGCCGATGCTGCCGTCGCAGCGTTGATCGCGCGCCAATAAAAAACGCCGCCTTGCTTGGCGGCGCAGGGTATTCACACGGCTTCGTTCAGTCCGCGACCTTGTCGCTCGGATACTTGAACGAATCGCGCAGCAGGAAGCTCATCGGAATGTCGAGCTTTGCGCCCTTGGGCGGAATCGGCTGCTGGAACCACTTCTTGTAGAGTTTGTCGGCTTCGTAGTCGAGGATGACATTGGTCATGGCGCGATCGACCAGCCGCTTGAACTCGGTGTCGTCCTTGCTGAGCATGATCGCGTACGGCTCGACCGTCAGCATGTCGCCCACCACGGCAAAGTCGGCGGGGTTCTTGGTGTTGGCGCGAAAGCCGTAGAGCAGCACGTCGTCCATCGCAAAGGCGTCGGCCTTGCCGGAATCCACCATGGCAAACGATTCCGCGTGGTCCTTGGCTTCGATGAACTTCATGTTCAGCACGCGCACGTCGTTCATTTTGCGCAGCTCGGCCACGCTGGTGGTGCCCTTGGTGGTGACGACCGTCTTGTCGCGCAGGTCATCCCACTTGCGGATGCCCGACGATGTCTTGACGATCATGCGGATGCCGGCAATGTAATGCGGGATGGTGAAGGCCACCTTCTCGCGGCGCTCGCGGTTGTTGGTGGTCGAGCCACATTCGAGGTCGGCTTTGCCCTCGGTGATGGCGGGCATGCGCGTCGACGGTGTGACCATGACGTACTGCACTTTGAGGTCCGGCCGCTTCAAGTCCGTGCGCAGCTTGTCGACCACGCGCAGGCACAAGTCGACGGCATAGCCGACGGGCTTCTTGTCGGCGTCGTAGAACGAGAAGGGCACGGAGCTTTCGCGGTGTGCGATGCGGATGACGCCCGTGTCGCGGATGCGGTCAAGCACCGGCGTGGAAGACGCCAGCGCTGCGCTGGGCGCAAGAATGGACAGCGAGATGGAAAGCAGCGCGGCGCAAGGCAGCGTGCGCTTGAAGTACAGCATGGTTGTATCCCCCGGAAAGAAAAAACGGCGGCCCGCCTTATCGTTATGTCCGGCTCATGGCCGGAGGGCCTGCCGCATGATAAGGCGCCATGGCGCAACGTGCTGGCTCGGCTTTTGTAGTGTTGTAAGCAGGCAGCAAGGCCGATTGAACCCTCTAGAAGGTGAGCTTGAAGTGGTCGCCCCGTTATGGTGCGTTGCGTGCACATGGTGTGTAAAAACTGCTCACCAGCGGGCGCGCTCGACACGGTCCCGGTGCGGCATGCGCATGCTTGACGCGGCATGCGTTGTTGCGGTGCAAACCCGCATAGTGCTTGGCGTTGCGGAAAGAAACCGGCGTTTTTCCCTACCGGGTTTGTCCTGACTGCCCGAGAGTGGAAAGGGGCGCTATGCTCCGCCCATGTCTTGTTCGCAAGGCATCGAGGAGAGACTCTTCCGGCCCGCCGAAAGCGGGCCGTTTTCTTTGGTGCGCTCTTCTTTGGTGTGACCGCGTTCTAGCGCTGATCGGGCAGTACGCCTGCCGGCTGGGACGATTGCCGGGGCCAACTCGAAAACGCGAAGATCCACAGCGCAATCAAGTTCACCAGCGGCACAACCACCAGCAGCGCCCACCATTGAGAGAAACCGGTGCGCAGCAAGATCTGCCGCACCGGAATGCCTGCCACGATCAGGATGATCAACAGCCCGAACAGTCCGCGCATGGGTGCCCCCTGGCTTGATGTGGATGGGCGCCGCGCAAAAAGGGCACGCGGCGGCACAAGCGTTATAGCACCCGCGCAGGCAAGTGCAATGGCGGCGGCCGTACAATACGCGCCTTCCGGCCTTATCCGGCCCGCACCTTTTTTCACTCCAGCATGGCCCTGTTTTCCATTACCGATGCGCAACTGGCGTTCGGCCACGTGGCGCTGCTCGACCACACCGATTTCTCGCTGGAGGCTGGCGAGCGCGTCGGCCTGATCGGCCGCAACGGCACCGGCAAGTCGTCGCTGCTCAAGATCGTGGCGGGCACGACGGCCCCCGACGACGGCCTGATCGCACGTCAGAACGGCGTGACCTCGGCCTATGTGCCGCAAGAGCCCGAATTCGACCCTGACCAGACCGTGGCCGAAGCTGTGGCGATGGGCGTGCCGCATGCCGCCGGCCTGCTCGCCGAATACGAAGCGCTGGTCGCGTCGATGGGCGATTCCCATGACGAAGACGCGCTGCACAAGCTGCACGCCCTGCAGGCGCGGCTCGACGCCGCCGACGCTTGGCAATTGCATACGCGCGTGGAAACGACCATCGCCCAGCTCGGCCTGCAACCGGGCGCGCGCATCGGGTCGCTTTCAGGCGGGCTGACCAAGCGCGTGGCGCTGGCGCAGGCGCTGGTAGGCGCGCCCGACATCCTGCTGCTGGACGAGCCGACCAACCACCTCGACTACGACTCCATCCGCTGGCTCGAAGACTTGCTGCTCGCTTTCCGCGGCAGCGTGCTGTTCATCACGCACGATCGCGCGTTTCTCGACCGCGTCGCCACGCGCATCATCGAGCTGGATCGCGGCAAGCTGCGCTCGTACCCGGGCAACTTCACGGCGTATCAGGAACGCAAGGCGCAGGAGCTGGAAGCCGAGGCATTGGAAAACGCGCGCTTCGACAAGCTGCTCGCGCAGGAAGAGGTGTGGATCCGCAAGGGCGTGGAAGCTCGCCGCACACGCAGCGTCGGCCGCGTTGCGCGGCTGGAGCAGATGCGCGTGGAGCGCCAGGCACGCCGCGAGGTGCAGGGCAACGTCAAGCTCGAAGTTTCGCAGGGCGACCGCTCTGGCAAGATCGTCGCCGAGCTGATCGATGTGACTAAGCGCTACGGCGACAGAGCCGTCGTCGACAACTTCACCGCCACCATCATGCGTGGCGACAAGGTCGGCATCCTCGGCGCCAACGGCGTCGGCAAGACGACGCTGCTCAAGCTGATCCTCGGTGAATTGCCGCCGGACTCCGGCACGGTGCGCAACGGCACCAACCTGCAGGTCGCGTATTTCGACCAGATGCGCGCGCAGCTGGACCTCAATCGCTCGCTGGCCGACACCATCAGCCCGGGCAGCGACTGGATCGAAGTCAACGGCCAGCGCAAGCACGTAATGAGCTATCTGGGCGATTTCCTCTTCCCGCCCGAGCGAGCGCGCTCCCCGGTGGCGTCGTTGTCGGGTGGCGAGCGCAACCGGCTGCTGCTGGCGCGTCTGTTTGCGCGCCCGGCCAACGTGCTGGTGCTCGACGAGCCGACCAATGATCTGGACATCGATACGCTGGAGCTGCTGGAAGAACTGCTGCAGGAATACACCGGCACGGTGTTCCTCGTCTCGCACGATCGTGCGTTTGTCGACAACGTCGTCACCTCGGTGATTGCGGCGGAGGGCGAGGGCCGCTGGCGCGAATATGTGGGCGGGTTCTCGGACTGGCAGACGCAATCGGCCCGTTCGGCGCAGATTGCACAGGCCGCCAAGCCCGTTGCCGAAGACAAGAAGCCCGAAGCCACCAAACCGCGCGAGCGCGCCACCGTCAAGCTCAGCTACAAGGAACAGCGCGAGCTGGATGCGTTGCCCGCCACGATCGAGGCGCTGGAGACGGAGCAAAAGCAGGTCGGCGCCGAGCTGGAAGACGGCACGATCTACGGACGTGATCCGGAGCGCGCTCAGAAGCTGGCCGAGCGCCACGAAGCGATTGAGCTGGAACTTCTGGAGGCACTGGAGCGCTGGGAAGCCCTCGAAGGCAAGCGCGCCGGCACCGCGTAAAGCACCCACATGTCAGCGGAATGTCGGCTGTGCGTCGCATTCCGACGCTGACAATCCCTGCGCATTGTTCAAGACAGCTTCCTTTACAATGCGCGCTGCATTCCGGGCTCGGGGCAGACCCTGAGCCCGCCAGTTTTTCCGCCTTCCATGAGCAAAACCTCCCAATACAGCGAATCGTCGATCAAGGTCCTCAAGGGCCTGGAACCGGTCAAGCAACGGCCGGGCATGTACACGCGCACTGACAACCCGCTGCACATCGTGCAGGAAGTGATCGACAACGCTGCTGACGAGGCGTTGGGCGGCTTCGGCAAGTTGATTGCGTTGACGCTGCACAAGGACGGCAGCGTCAGCGTGGAAGACGAGGCGCGCGGCATCCCCGTCGGCATCCACCCGGAAGAGGGCGTGCCGGTAGTCGAGATCGTCTTCACGCGCCTGCATGCGGGCGGCAAGTTCGACAAGGGTCGCGGGGGCGCGTATGCGTTCTCCGGCGGCCTGCACGGCGTGGGGGTGTCGGTCACGAATGCGCTGTCGACGCGGCTTGAGGTGACGGTCTGGCGCGACGGCAATGTGTCGACGCTCACGTTCTCCGGCGGTGACGTCATCGAGCCGCTTGCCACCCGCAAGGCCGAGCGCGGCGAGAAGAAGAACGGCACGCGCGTGCGCGTATGGCCCGACGCCAAGTATTTTGATTCCGAGAACATTCCACAGGCTGAGCTGCAGCGCTTGCTGCGCAGCAAGGCTGTGCTGCTGCCGGGCGTGAAGGTCACGCTCACGCTGGAAAAATCGGGCGAGACGCTCGAATGGCAGTACGCCGAGGGCCTGCGCGGCTACCTGGTCGAATCGCTTGCGCAGGGCAGCGGCGCCGAGCCGGTGATTCCGCTGTTTGAAGGCGAACACTTTGCTGACCCCGACAAGCCCGGCGAAGAAGGCTTTGCCTTCGGCGAAGGCGCCTCGTGGGTGGTGGCGTGGACGGAAGAGGGCTCGCCGGTGCGCGAGTCGTACGTCAACCTGATCCCGACGCCAGCTGGCGGTACGCACGAATCCGGCTTGCGCGAAGGTCTGTTCCAGGCCGTGAAGAGCTTCGTCGAGATGCACGCGCTGCTGCCCAAGGGCGTCAAGCTGATGCCTGAAGACGTGTTTGCGCGTGCCTCGTTCGTGCTGTCGGCCAAGGTACTGGACCCGCAGTTCCAGGGCCAGATCAAGGAACGCCTGAACAGCCGCGACGCGGTGCGCCTCGTTTCCACGTTCAGCCGCCCGACGCTGGAGCTGTGGCTGAACCAGCATGTGGAGCACGGCAAGAAGCTGGCCGAGCTCGTCATCAAGCAGGCGCAGGCACGCACGCGCGCAGCACAGAAGGTCGAGAAAAAGAAGGGCTCCGGCGTGGCCGTGCTGCCCGGCAAGCTGACCGACTGCGAATCGGACGACATCACCCGCAACGAACTCTTCCTGGTGGAAGGTGACTCCGCCGGCGGCTCGGCCAAGATGGGCCGCGACAAGGAATACCAGGCCATCCTGCCGCTGCGCGGCAAGGTGTTGAACACGTGGGAAACCGAGCGTGACCGCCTGTTTGCCAACAACGAAGTGCACGACATTGCGGTCGCCATCGGTGTTGACCCGCACGGGCCGACCGACACGGTTGACCTGTCCGGCCTGCGCTACGGCAAGATCTGCATCCTGTCCGATGCTGACGTGGACGGTGCGCACATCCAGGTGCTGCTGCTCACGTTGTTCTTCAAGCACTTCCCGCAATTGATCGCGCGCGGCAATGTATGCGTGGCCCGGCCACCGCTGTATCGTGTCGATGCGCCGGCGCGTGGCAAGAAGCCCGCGCAGAAGCTATACGCGCTGGACGACGGCGAGCTGGAAGCCATTGAAGACAAGCTGCGCAAGGACGGCGTCAAGGAAGGCGCGTGGCAGATCTCCCGCTTCAAGGGCCTGGGCGAAATGAGCGCCGAGCAGCTCTGGGAAACCACCATGAACCCCGACACGCGCCGTCTGCTGCCCGTGAAATTGGGCGAGCTTGGCGAAGAGCAGACCATCGGCGTGATGAACATGCTGATGGGCAAGGGCGAAGCCGGCGCGCGCCGCACGTGGCTGGAAGCGCGCGGCAACGAGGTGGAAGCCGATATCTGATCGCAGACCGACACTGATGAAGCTGTTCCGACGTTTCGCATTCGCACTGACCGCGCTGGCCCTGTTGGCCAGCCAGCCGGCGCGCGCGGACGTCTACGGCTACATCGACGAGAACGGCCTCGCGCACTTCGCTTCCGAGCGCGTGGATGATCGCTACGTGCTGTTCATGAAGGGCGCCGCCGTAGCTGGCAAGGCGGACAAGGCAGACGAGAAGGCCGACACCGCTATCGCGCTGCCCGCTACTGAACTGCCCGACGCGGACGCCTACCTCAACGCCAGCAAGCGTGATGCGCTCGACAACGCCGGCATGCGCCAACGCCTCGTGCGCGCGGTGCTGCAGCACCCGAATGTGCCCACGGTCGAGCCGCTGATCCGCCAGGCGGCCAGCAAGCACGGTATCGACCCTGCGCTGGTGAAGGCGGTGATTGCCGCCGAATCCGGCTTCAACCCGCAAGCCGTGTCGCCCAAGGGTGCGATCGGGCTCATGCAGGTGATTCCCGATACCGGCGCACGCTACGGGGTGACTGGCGACGCGCGCCGTACGGCTGCGCAAAAGCTGGCCGACCCGAAGACCAACATCACCACCGGCGTGCGCTACCTGAGCGATCTGCTGCGCATGTTCTCGGGCAACCTCGAACTTGTGCTGGCCGCCTATAACGCGGGCGAGGGCGCGGTGCAGAAGCACGGCAACGACATCCCGCCCTACGCTGAAACGCAGAATTACGTGAAGACGGTGCTGCAGTTCTACCGCTACTACAACCCGATGGCTGCCATGCCGGGCTTCGTGAACGTGAGCGCAAACGGCGTCATGGCCACGCGCAAGCCGGGTCGCACGGGCCGCCCGGCGCGCATCGAACTCGTATTGGACCCGGCCACCGGCGTGGCCACCAACATCCCCCAACATTGATCCTGGCGGCGCCGCACCTTTGAAGCGCGCCGCTTTCGCTTGAGCCTCCATGGAACAACAAGACATCCTCTTCGACCCCAGCGAGCCGGCCGAAGCGCTCACGCTTGGCGCCTATGCCGAGCGCGCCTACCTCGACTACGCCATCAGCGTGGTCAAGGGCCGCGCACTGCCCGAGGTGGCTGACGGTCAGAAGCCGGTACAGCGCCGCATCCTGTTTGCGATGCACGAGATGGGCCTGCGCGCCGATGCCAAGCCGGTCAAGTCCGCACGCGTGGTGGGTGACGTGCTCGGTAAATACCACCCGCACGGCGATCAATCCGCCTACGACGCGCTGGTGCGCCTCGCGCAGGATTTCTCGTTGCGTTACCCGCTCATCGACGGCCAGGGCAACTTCGGCTCGCGCGATGGCGACGGCGCTGCGGCGATGCGTTACACGGAAGCGCGCCTGACGCCGATCTCGCGCTTGCTGCTCGAAGAGCTGGACCAGGGCACGGTCGATTTCGTCCCGAACTACGACGGCTCGATGGACGAGCCGAAGCTGCTGCCGGCGCGTCTGCCGTTCGTGCTGCTCAACGGCGCATCGGGCATTGCGGTGGGCATGGCCACGGAGATTCCGTCGCACAACCTGCGCGAAGTGGCGAACGCCGCCGTGGCGCTCATCCGCGACGACAAGCTCACCAGCACCGACCTGATGCAGCACATGCCGGGGCCGGACTTCCCGGGTGGCGGGCAGATCATCTCGTCGGCTGCGGACATCGCGCAGGTGTACGAAACCGGCCGCGGCAGCCTGAAGGTGCGCGCGCGCTGGAAGATCGAAGAACTCGCACGCGGCCAGTGGCAACTGGTGGTCAACGAACTGCCGCCCAACACCTCGTCGCAGAAGGTGCTGGAGGAGATTGAAGAGCTGACCAACCCGAAGGTGCGCACCGGCAAGAAGTCGCTCTCGCCGGATCAGCTCACCATGAAGCAGACCATGCTCGGCCTGCTCGATGCGGTGCGCGATGAATCGGGCAAGGACGCGCCGGTGCGCCTGGTGTTCGAGCCCAAGAGCAAGAACATCGACCAGCAGGAGTTTGCCAACGCGCTGCTGGCGCACACGTCGCTGGAATCGGGTGCGGCCATCAACCTGGTGATGATCGGCACGGATGGCCGGCCGCGTCAGAAGGGCCTGGCCGAGATCCTGCGCGAATGGATCGCCTACCGCTTCGCCACGGTCACGCGCCGCACGCGCCATCGCTTGGGCAAGGTGGAAGACCGCATCCACATTCTCGAAGGCCGGCAGATGGTGCTGCTGCGCATCGAGGATGTGATCCGCATCATCCGCGAGAGCGACGAGCCGAAGGCGGCGCTGATCCAGGTCTTCAACCTGAGCGATCGCCAGGCCGAGGACATCCTGGAAATCCGCCTGCGCCAACTCGCGCGGCTGGAAGCTATCAAGATCGAGCAGGAGTTGAAGAACCTGCGCGAAGAACAGGGCGAGCTGGACGTGCTGCTGAAGTCCGAGACCATGATGCGCCGTCGCATCATCAAGGAGATCGAGACCGACGCGAAGCAATACGGCGACGACCGCCGCACGCTCATCCAGGAAGAGCGCCGCGCCGCCGCCGAGGTGAAGGTGATTGACGAACCCGTCACGGTGATCGTCTCGCAGAAGGGCTGGGTGCGTACGCGTCAGGGCCACGGCCACGACGCCACGCAGTTCGGCTTCAAGGCGGGCGATTCGTTGTACGACACGTTTGAGTGCCGCACCACCGATGCGCTGCTGATCTTTGGCACGCGCGACGACAAGGGCACGGGCCGCGTGTATTCCGTGGCCGTAGCCAACCTGCCGGGCGGCCGTGGCGACGGCGTGCCGCTCACCACGCTGATCGAACTCGCACCGGGCACGCATATCGCTCATACGTTCGCCGGTCATGCCGAGCAGAACCTGGTGATTTCCACGCGCGGCGGCAACGGCTTCCTGGCCAAGGTGGGCGACATGGTCGGCCGCCAGAAGGCCGGTAAGGCATTCCTGACGCTGGATGAGGGCGACCAACCGAACAAGCCTGCGCCGGCGCCTGCCGATGCCTATGGCGTGGCGTGCCTGTCGGAAGACGGCCGCATGCTGCTGTTCCAGATCAGCGAGCTGAAGACGCTCGCCAGCGGTGGCCGTGGCGTGATCCTGATGGAGCTGGAGAAGAACGAAACGCTGCTCCAGGCACTGGCCTTCGGTGCGGCCGGCTTCGTGCTTTCGGGCACCGGCCCGCGTGGCGGCAAGGCGGTCGAGCAGACCATGACGACGCGCGCACAAGAGCCGTATGCCGGCAAGCGTGCACGCAAGGGCAAGACGCTGGAGCCGAAGCTGCGCGATCCGAAGCTCTCGCTGCCCAAGCCCGCCCCCGAAGTGGCCTGATCCGATGAGCGACCCGCACGCCGAGCCTGAGGCCGTTGCAGACACAAAGGCCAATGTTCCATCGTGCCGCAAGCTCTTCACCGAGTTTGCGCGCATGGGCCTGTCGGGCTTTGGCGGCGTGTTGCCGTTCGCGCGTGCCGGCATTGTCGACCGCAACGGGTGGCTCTCCAACGCGGAGTTTGCTGAATTGCTGAGCCTTGGGCAGGTGCTGCCCGGCCCGAACGTCGTCAATCTCTCGGTGATGCTCGGCTACCGCTACCACGGCGTGCGCGGCGCGGCTGCGGCGATGGGGGGCCTGGTGATGGTGCCCGCCGTGCTGCTGTTGCTGATCGTGCTGGTGTACGACCATTTCAGCGCACTGGCTTTTACGCAGAACCTGCTCAAGGGCATGGCGGCAGTGGCGGCTGGGCTGGTGCTTGCCACCGCTGTCAAACTGGCGCAGGGCCAGTCGCGCACGTGGCGTGCCATCGGCATTGGGCTGGCTGTGTTCCTGACGATTGGCGTGTTGCAGTGGCCGTTGCTGCCGGTCATGCTCGTGTTGATTCCGCTGGCGCTGGTGCTGGAGTGGCGGGCCATGCGATGACGTATCTCACCACCGTCTTCGATCTCTTCTGGCACTTCCTGGTTCTGTCGTTTCTGGCCATTGGCGGGGCCAGCTCCACGCTGCCGGATATGCACCGCTTCCTGGTCGACACACGCCATTACATGACGAGCGAGCAGTTGAGCGCCATCTATGCCATCTCGCAGGCGGCGCCGGGGCCCAACGTGCTCTTCGTTGAGTTGTTCGGCTGGCAGGCAGCCGGGCTGGGCGGCGCGATTGCCTCGTTGGTCGGCATCTGCGGGCCGTCATGCGTGATTGCCGCAGTGATCGCGCGGGTGATGGATCGCAAACCCGATGCGCGGTGGATTGCGCTGGTGCGACGCGGCTTGGCACCACTCACCATCGGGCTGATGTTCGCTACCGGGTGGGTGCTGGCGCGAGGGGCCGATCACAGCGCCGGCACCATTCTGCTGACCGCGGCGACAGTGGTGGTCTGTACTTTTACGCGGGTGCACCCGCTGGTGATGGTGGGGCTTGGGGCGTTAGTAGGCGGGCTGGGCTGGGTGTAGTCGCCTCAGAACGAAATCAGCTTGCCGGGGTTGAGCGCGCTCATTGCGCCCATCGTCGCTCTGACAACGGGAATGGTGAGCGACGACAGCCGTCGACCGAGCGGAATCGCGCGGTGTTCAATGGACGTCAGCATCGAGAAGTCGTCATTGCGCCCGACGAAATCGTCGCAGATCGCCTTGCCGATTCGCACGGTTTGCGCGACGCCGTGTCCACTCCATCCCTGCACCATGTAGATTGGCACGCTCGCATCGGTTTTGCGGCTGTCGATCGCGCCGTTCAAGGTGAAATCGCTGACGCCGCTCCAGCAGTATTCCAGCTTGAGGCCGCCAACGTCTGGAAACACCGTGTTGAGCCGCTTGAGCAGATACGCCTCGATCTTGGGTTGTGACCAGCAGCTCGCCGTGCCGTGTCCGCCGAATAGCAGCCGGTTGTTGCGTACGGTGCGGTAGTAATCGATCTGGAATTGCGTGTCGTAGACCGGCATGTCGGCGGGCATCAATGCCGCGGTGCCCTGGTCAAGCGGCGCCGTCACACCCACGTAGGTGAAGAACGGAACGGTCGTCCCGCCCACGCCTTCAAGCAGCCGGAATGTCGCATGGTGCAGCGCGAGCACCACGCTTTTGCGCACCGTGATCGCACCATTGGCGGTGGTTGCGACGATGCCGTCGGGCGTTTCGTAGAGTTCGAGCACTTCGGTGCCTTCGTGCACTGCGCCGCCGTTCAGTTGGAAGCCGTAGACCAGGCCGCGCACCAGTGCAAGCGGATGAATCTGACCGCCCAACGCGTCGATTGCCGCGCCGTGATACAGCGCCGTGCGCACGTATTGCTCCTGCAATTGATGGCGACCGACGATCGTCACGCTTTCGTCGCCCAGCCGCCGTCGCGCCTCGGCGCCTTGCCGCAGTGCGCTGACGTGGCGCGGGTGCACCGCTGCGGTTACGTGTCCGCGTTTGTGATCAAGATCGAGCGCATACCGAGCGCCGATCGCCTCGATCAGCTCCATCGACTCGGCCGACACGAAGCGCCACAGGCGCTTTGCGTCGCCATGCGGCAGAGACTTGATCATGTCGCCGGCCTCCCAGCGCGCAAGGCCCGGCGTGAGTTGACCGCCATTGCGGCCAGATGCAGCCGCGCCGATATGGTGCTTGTCAACGAGGACCGTCTCGACACCGGCCTCAGCCAGATGTAACGCCGTTGACGCGCCCAGCAAACCGCCGCCGATCACCAGCACATCGCAGGCGATATCGCGCTTGAGCGGTGCGCACTTGCGCCAGGGCGAAAGCGATGCCTCGTAATAATTGGCCGGGTGTTTGCCTGCGTAGTGGTTTGGGTCGCACCAGTTCCAATTGTTTTTCTCGATATCGAGTTGCGATTTTTCGAAACGCGGTTCGCTCTGAATCCGGGGTTTTTCTAAAATCATGCCTACACTCTAATGTGCTGATGCAGGGCTGACGCGATATGAAATGCGGGCTTGATGTGCGGAAGCGATAGGGTGTTTGATTTTGGCAAAGGTCAACGCCATCCACGCCAGTGCACGGGCGGTAATGAGGGCGTGAGCAGACAGCCAAATGCCTGCCCATCTCCATTGGGTCGGACGCGATCAGCTAACTGTGAAAATATAGACGGCCGATATTTCGATGTCAGATGAAAACATCGAAATTCTGCTGTTAGTGATAATGCTTGGTGCCGGGTGGTGTCGTCGAGTTAATAATCGCGGCGCGCCCTAATTTGCCGCCTGAATTGGGCTGATTCAGCTGATTAATCCACGCCGACGAAGCCGCCGGTCTGGTGCGCCCACAACCGCGCATACAACCCACCTTGCGCCAGCAGCTCAGCATGCGTGCCGCTCTCGACGATGCGCCCACCATCCAGCACCACCAGCCGATCCATCCGAGCAATGGTCGAAAGCCGATGCGCAATCGCAATCACCGTCTTGCCCTGCATCAGCGTCTCCAAGCTTTCCTGAATCGCGGCTTCGACTTCCGAGTCGAGTGCTGAGGTGGCTTCGTCCAGGATCAGGATCGGCGCGTCCTTGAGCAGCACGCGCGCAATGGCAATGCGCTGGCGCTGGCCACCCGAGAGCTTCACCCCCCGCTCGCCCACCAGCGCATCAAAGCCATGCCGCCCCTGCGCATCCGACAAGTGCGGGATGAACCCATCCGCCCGTGCGCGGCGCACGGCCTCCATCAGTTCGGCCTCGGTGCTGTCGGGCTTACCGTAGCGCAGGTTGTCCCGAATCGAGCGATGCAGCAGCGACGTATCCTGCGTGACCATGCCGATCTGCTCGCGCAGGCTCTCTTGCGTCACGGCGGCAATGTCCTGGCCGTCTACCAGAATCCGACCGCGCTCGACGTCGTACAGGCGCAGCAGTAGATTCACCAGCGTCGATTTGCCCGCTCCCGATGGGCCGACCAGGCCAATGCGCTCGCCGGGGCGGACCACGAGGTCCAGCCCTTCGATCACACCGCCGCCCTTGCCGTAGTGAAAGCCCACCTGCTCGAATCGCACTTCGCCCTGCGTGATGCGAAGGGGCTTGGCATCCGGCCGGTCGGTCACGGTACGCGGCACGGCAATGGTCTGCATGCCGTCTTGCACCTGGCCGACGTTTTCAAAGATGCCGTTGACCACCCACATGATCCAGCTCGACATGTTGTTGATGCGGATCACCAGGCCCGTGGTCAGCGCGATAGTGCCGGCGCTGACGCGGCCCTCGCTCCATAGCCACAGCGCCAGGCCGGTGGTGCCCGCAATCAACAGCCCGTTCATGGCCGTGATGGTGAAATCCATGCCGCTGATCATGCGGCCGGAGCGGCGCACCTTGTCGGTGTGCTCGGCCATGGCGTCACGCGCATAGGTTTCTTCATGCTGCGTGTGGGAGAACAGCTTGAGCGTGGTGATGTTGGTGTAGCCGTCAACAATGCGCCCCATCAGCTTGGAGCGCGATTCGGTGGCGATGACCGAGCGCGCCTTCACACGCGGAACGAAGTAGGCAAGCGCGATGCTGTAGCAGCCGATCCACAGCAGCAGCGGCAGCATCAGGCGCCAGTCCGCCTGCGCAAACAGCACCAGCGCGCTCAAGGCATAGATCACCACATGCCACAGCGCATCCACTGTTTGCACAGCGGAGTCGCGCAGTGAAAAACCGGTCTGCATGATGCGTTGGGCGATGCGGCCGGCAAAGTCGTTCTGAAAGAACGACAGGCTCTGTTTGAGCACGTAGCGGTGGTTTTGCCAGCGGATCAGGTTGGCGACGTTGGGGTTGATGACCTGGTGTACCAGCACGTCATGCAGCCCGGAAATGAGCGGCCGTGCGATCAGCGCGACAAACGCCATCCACAGCAGTGTGTTGCGATGGCGGGTGAAGAACGCTGCGCTCGGTGTCGCCTGGATCATGTCGAGGATGCGGCCGAGAAAGTCGAACAGCGCCACCTCGATCAACGCACCCACCAGCCCCACCACCAGCAGCAAGACGAAGGCGCCACGCACCTCGCGCAGGAAGTGGGCGTAAAAGCGCCAGACCTGGCTCGGTGGTTGGCTATCAGGCAGGGGGCGGAACGGGTCGATGAGTTTTTCGAGGCGGCGCAGCAGCATGGCGGGTCAGGCGGGGCGATGCCCGGGAGCAGGACGCGAAAAAGGGAGGAGGAGGCATGATACGCGCGCGAAAGCTACGCTGCCGCCGGCCGGGTAGCGGAGCTCAGAGGTCGATGTGTCGAGTTTTTTTCTCGGCTGTCTGAGCTCAGAACTCGGCGCGTTGAGCTTTTTTCTCGGCGGTCCGAGCTCAGAACTCGGCATGTCGAGCTATTTTCTCGGCAGTCGGAGCTCAGAGCTTGGCACGTCGAGCTATTTTCTCGGCAGTCGGAGCTCAGAGCTCGGCGCGTCGAGCTATTTTCTCGGCGGTTCGAGCTCAGAGCTTGGCACGTCGAGCTATTTTCTCGGCGGTTGGAGCCCAGAGCTTGGCACGTCGAGCTATTTTCTCGGCAGTCGGAGCTCAGAGCTCGGCGCGTCGAGCTATTTTCTCGGCGGTTCGAGCCCAGAGCTTGGCGCGTCGAGATTTTTTCTCGGTGTGTGGGACGTTGAGCTCGGGGCGTGAGCCCGGAGGTCGCCATGAAAAAGCCGCTCGGTGGAGCGGCTTGCTGCTGTGTCAGGTCGTCGGATGTCAGTGCACCACCATCCGCGTGAAGGGTTCCACGTACGCCTGCAGGGTGATCATCAGGCCCACCAGGAAGGCCAGTGCGATCGAGTGGAAGAACACGTAGCGCAGGATGTCGCCCTCGTGGCCGTACCACTTGGTGGCGGTGGAGGCCACCACGATGGACTGCGCATCGATCATCTTGCCCATCACGCCGCCCGAGCTGTTGGCCGCGGACATGAGGATCGGCGACAGGCCAAGCTGCTCGGCCGTGGTCTTCTGCAGGCCGCCGAACAGCACGTTCGATGCCGTGTCCGAGCCCGTGAGCGCCACGCCCAGCCAGCCCAGCATGGTGCCGAACAGCGGGTACAGCACGCCGGTATGCGCGAACGCCAGGCCCAGCGTGGCGTCCAGCCCCGAGTAGCGGGTCAGGTAGCCGATGCCGAACATCGCGCAGATGGTCAGCAGCGAATAGCGCGTGAGCTTGATGGTGTTCCAGTATTCCTTCGCCATGCGCGGCAGCGAGTAGCCCATCAGCAGGCCGCCCACCAGCGCGGAGACCAGAATGCCCGTGCCCGCCATCGACAGCACGTTGAAGTTGAACACCGCGCCTTCGGCAATTACCTTGGGTACCACGGGCGGGCCCTTGAGCACCATCTTGTCGAGCCCCGGGATGGCGAACTTGAACGCCCACAGGCCATCGGCAAAGGCCTTGAACTGCGGCACACCCCAGATGAACACGAACACGGTCAGGATTACCCACGGCAGCCAGGCTTGCACGCGGCTGATCTTGCCGTCGGTGCCGGTGGTGGCTTGGCGCGCTTCCTCGGCGGCTTCGGGGTCGACGCGCGAGTTGTCTTCGCGGTTGCGCAGGGCAGTGGACGTCCAGATCGTCGTGGGCTTCCACACCTTCAGGAACAGCGTGAGCGCGCCCATCGACACCAGCGCGGCAATCACGTCCACCAGCCACGGGCCGTGGTAGTTCGACACCAGGAATTGCGGAATGGCGAACGACACGCCCGCCACCAAAATCGCCGGCCAGATCTGCAGCATGCCGCGCCAGCCCGCAAACGCCCAGATCAGCCAGAACGGCACCAGCACCGAGAAGAACGGCAACTGGCGGCCGACCATGGCCGAGAGGTGCAGCAAGTCCAGCCCCGTCACCGAGGCCAGCCCGATGAGCGGCGCACCCAGCGCGCCGAAGGCCACCGGCGCAGTATTGGCGATGAGCGCCAGGCCGGACGCAGCCAACGGCGAAAAGCCCAGGCCGATCAGGATGGCGCCCGTCACAGCCACCGGCGTGCCGAAGCCCGCCGCGCCCTCGAAGAACGCGCCAAAGCTGAACGCCACCAGCAGCAGTTGCAGGCGGCGGTCTTCAGTGATGCCCGAGATGGAACTCTGCAAGACCTTGAACGAGCCGTTCAAGGTGGTGAGCCGGTGCAGAAAGATGATGTTGAGAACGATCCAGCCGATCGGGAACAGGCCCGAGACAATGCCCAGCCCCGCCGCCTTGCCCGCCATCGCAGCAGGCATGCCGAAGACGAAGGAGGCGATGCCCACCCCGACAATCAACGCGAGGCCCGCTGCCAAGTGGGCCTGCATATGAAAGAACGCCAGTGAACACAGCAGCACCGCCACCGGTACCCCGGCCGCAATGGTTGACCACACGGCGCTGCCGAGCGGGTCATAGACTTGATTCCACATCTTGGTCTCCTCCTGTTTGGGCGTTTCAGCTCTTGGCGATACCGAACGTCTTCTGTTGCCCTAGGGCCTGTCATCCAATGAAACGTGCGCGCGCACGTTTCATTGGATGACAGGCCCTGCTGCGGGACAAACGCGGATTGTAGGAACAAGCGTGTCCGGGTCCGGCAATATTCTGTCACTTTCGCCCTGAAAAGTATTCATCGGGGCCCGTGGTTGCTGCGATGCGGCGCAGGCAATTGCACCGGGTAAATCCGGGTTGTGGAATCATTGCGCCTGCAACTTCGCCCCTAACCAGAATCGTCCCTCACGCCATGGCTTTCCAGACGGCTTCTTTGATTCGCCGCCACGGGTTCCGGCTGGTCGCCGCCGTGCTCCTGCTTGCCGCACTGTCGCCCGCACATGGCCAGGGTGTGGCGCCCGGCCAACCGGGGGCGGAGCCGGCGCGGCCGCGCATCGGCCTGGTGTTGTCGGGCGGCGGGGCACGCGGTTATGCGCATATTGGCGTGTTGAAGATGCTGGAGCGTATGCGCATTCCCGTGGACGTGATTGCCGCCACCAGCATGGGCGCGGTGGTGGGCGGGCTGTATGCCAGCGGCTTGCGCGCGGATGAGCTCGAGCACAAGCTTTCGCAGGTGGATTTGAGCGATATCGCGTTTGACCGCAACGAGCGCGCCAAGCTGCCGCAATCGCTGCGCGAGGACGATTTCCAATATCCGATTGGGCTATCGGCCGGCTACGGCGATGGCAAGTTCAAGCTGCCCACGGGGCTGGTGCAGGGCAACCGGCTGCTGGCACTGCTCAAGAACTGGACCGCGCGGTGGCCAGACAACACCGATTTCGCACGGCTGCCGATTCCGTTCAAGGCCATGGCGACAGACCTGGCCACGGGCGATGGGGTGATCCTCGACCATGGATCGCTGCCGCTGGCCATGCGCGCCAGCATGGCGGTGCCGGGCTTGTTCGCGCCCATCGAGGTGGATGGCCGCACCTTGGTCGATGGCGGGCTGGTAAGCAACCTGCCAGTGCAATTGGCGCGCGACATGGGCGCGGACATCATCATCGCCGTCAATATCGGCACGGATTTGCAGCGGCCGGAGGACCTGGCCTCGCCGGCGGCAGTGACGCAGCAGATGATCACCATCCTCGTCGGTCAGAACGTGCGTGCACAGAAGGCGCTGCTGCACGGCAAGGACGTGTTGATTGAGCCGGAGTTGAAGGATTTGTCGCTTACCGACTTCGCCAAGGGCGCGCAGGGTGTGCTGGAAGGCGAGCGCGCCGCGCGGGGCGTGGAAGCCAAGCTGGCGGGGCTGTCGCTTTCGCCGCAGGCCTATGCCGTGTACCGGGCTGCGCAGGCGCCGCAGGGCGTGCTGGCCCAGGGCACCCGCGTCGACGCCATTGACGTGACGACCAGCGGCCGCGTGCCCGTGGCGCGCGTGCGCCAGTTGCTGAATGTGCACGAGGGCGACGCGTACGACGTCGAGGCGCTCAACCGTGACCTGTCTGCCCTGGCCACCACCGGCGACTTTGAGACCGTCACGCAGCGGCTCGTCGACGAGAACGGTGTGCACACGCTCAAAATCGACGCGCATGAAAAATCGTGGGGCAACCAGTTCTTCCTGTTCGGGCTGGGCATGTCGACCAACTTTGACGGGCGCGGCGCATTCAACGTCAACCTGGGGCACCGGTATCCGTGGCTCACGCAGAGCGGGCTGGAGTGGCGCAACGACATCGTGCTGGGCAGCAACCGGGCCAGCCTCCACACCGAACTGCGCCAGCCGCTGTGGCAGGCACGCGGTTTCTACGTCGCGCCGTATGCCGAATATTCGCGTCGCCGCTCGGATCTGTACTTCGATGACGAAGCACCCACCCGAGACGCCAAGCCCTTCAATGCCGTGACCATCGAGACTGCACGGGCGGGTGTCGATCTGGGCGTTCCCCTGGGCCGCAAAGGTGAACTGCGCCTGGGGGTGAACTACGTGAGCAAGACCGCCACGTTCAACTATCTGACATTGGAGACGGATGTGTCGGGCACGCCGGTGGGGGCGTTTGACTTGCCGACCCTGCGCGCGCAGCAGCCCGCCTTCCGCGCGCAGCTGACGGTGGACCAGCTTGACGACGCGCTCTTCCCACGCCGGGGCTACTACCTCTTCAGCAGTGTGGAGGCAGGCTTTGGTTCGCTGCAGAAGAAGTACAACACCGCACAGGCGAAGGGACTGTGGGCGACCAGCTACGGGCGCCATACCTTCAATGTGGCGCTGGAGGGCGCAGGGCAGTTTGGCGCCAACAGCCCGACACGAGAGAACGGCGGCAACAGCGGCAGCGGCGCCAACGAGGGATTCTTTCTCGGGGGTTTCCAGCATCTTTCGGCGTATGCGCAAGACCAGTTCAACGGGCAGTACCTGCTGTACGGCCGGCTGACCTATCTGTACGACCTGCGCATCAATGACCTGCTGGGCTTGCGCGCGCCGGTCTTCGGGGTCAGTACGGAGGCGGGGAACGTCTGGCAGTTGCGCAACAACTTCGGCAGTGGCGGCTACCTGAAGAGCGGCAGCCTGTTCGTTGGCGGCAACAGCCCGATCGGGCCGCTGTACTTCGGCTTTGCGGTGGCGCCACAGGGTGTGTGGAACGTCTACCTGCAATTGGGCCGCGTGTTCTGACGGGCTTCGTCACGCGGTGGGTGGGCGCAGGCGTCAGGGGCGCCTGCTTTGTAAGGTCTTGATCAGATTGAGAAATCAATCGATCAGGTGGCGGTGGATCTGCGTGCTAGCCTTCCGCTTCGCTTCGTCCTGATCTCGGGTGCGGTCGCGCCCAGCCCCCTTCCCATGATGTTCTCGCTGTTGTCCCGCCGTCTTCGTTCGTCCCGATGGCTGCTGTGCGCGTGCGCGCTGGCGGCATTGCAAGCCTGCGGCAAGCCGTCAGACCATGCCGCCAAGCCCGATGGCCCGCCCGAAGTCGAAGTTGCCGTGGCGCAGCGTTCCGATGCGCCGCTGGTGACCGAGCTGCCCGGCCGCATTGAGCCGTATCGCACCGCGCAAGTGCGTGCGCGCGTGGATGGCATCGTGCTCAAGCGCGCTTACGAAGAAGGGCAGGTGGTGAAGGCGGGGCAGGTGCTGTTCCGCATCGATCCGGCACCGCTCAAGGCGCAGGTGGATGCAGCGCAAGGCGCGCTTGCGCGTGCGCAGGCTCAGGCCGCCATCGCACATGACAAGGCGGCCCGCTACAAAGCGCTGGCCGCCACGCGCGCGGTGAGCGAACTCGAATACGCCGAAGCGCAAGCCACCGAGCGACAGGCCGCAGCCGATGTCGTTTCCGCCCGCGCCGCGCTGGAGACCGCGCAATTGCGCCTCGATTACGCCACGGTCACAGCGCCCATCGCTGGCCGCTCGCGCCGAGCACAGGTCACCGAAGGCGCGCTGGTCAAGGAAGATGCCGCCACGCCCCTCACCACCGTCGAGCAGATCGACCCCATCTACGTCGACTTTGCGCAGCCGGCCGCTGAAGTGCTCGCCCTGCAGCGCGCGCTGAAGACGGGGCACGCATCTGCGCTGTCCGGCCAAGATGTCGGCGTGCAGGTAATCCTGAGTGACGGCATTGCGTATGAGCGCGCAGGCCGGCTGCTCTTCTCTGACCTCGTGGTCGATCGCGCGACAGACAACGTGTCCATGCGCGCTGTGCTGCCCAACCCCGATGGCCTGCTGCTGCCCGGCATGTACGTGCGCGTGAAGCTCTCGCACGCCGTGCAGCAGGGCGCGGTGACGATTCCGAAGGGCGCGTTGCAGCGTGATCGCCATGGTGCATCCGTGTTCGTCGTGAAGGCGGACAACACGCTCGCCGTTCAGCCCGTGGCAGCACAAACGTTGGCCGGCGATCAATGGCGGGTGACGAGCGGCCTGGCCGGCGGTGAACGTGTCGCCATCCCGGGCATGCAGACGCTGGAGGCAGGCATGGCCATCAAGCCCATCCAGCCCATCGAAACGAAGCCAGGCAAGGGCTGACCATGGCACGTTTCTTTATCGACCGCCCGGTGTTTGCCTGGGTGATTGCGCTGGTCATCATCCTGGCGGGCCTGCTTGCGCTGCCGCGTCTGCCGGTGGCGCAGTACCCGACCATTGCGCCGCCCAATGTCAGCATTTCGGCCAACTATCCGGGCGCTTCCGCACGCACGGTGCAAAGTGCCGTCACGGCCATCATCGAGCGTGAGATGAACGGCGCGCCGGGGCTGCTGTACATGTCGTCGTCGTCCGATGCGGCGGGCAACGTGTCGATCAACCTCGCGTTCAAACAGGGCACGAGCCCCGACCTTGCGGCGGTGGAGGTGCAGAACCGCCTGAAGATTGTCGAAGAGCGCTTGCCGGAAGTGGTCCGCCGCAACGGCATTCGCATCGAGAAGGCCGCCGAGGACTACATGATGTATCTGTCGCTGTCAGCGGATCGTGGTCGCTTCGATGGCATCGACCTGGGTGATCTGGCGTCGTCCGACCTCATTCCGCAACTGCGCCGCGTGCCCGGTGTCGGCACCGCGCAATTGTTCGACGCCGAATACGCCATGCGCATCTGGCCCGATGCGGACAAGCTCACCGCACTCGGCCTCACCGCGGGCGATTTGAGCGATGCCGTGCGCCGCTACAACGCCCGCATCACCGTGGGCGAAATCGGCAGCGGGGCGGTGCCGGGCAGCGCGGCCATCAATGCGAGCGTGACCGGTGACGATGGGCTGACCACGCCCGATGCGTTCGGGCAGATTCCGCTGCGTGCAGATGCACAGGGCCGCATGGTGCTGCTGCGCGACGTGGCGCGCGTGGAACTGGGCGGCAGCGACTACTTGTACCTCTCGCGCATGAACGGCAAGCCGGCGACGACCATCGGCATCAAGCTCGCGCCGGGCGCCAACGCCGTGGGTGTGGCCAAGCGTGTGCGTGCGGCGCTGGATCAGGCGCAGGCGCATTTCCCGCCGGGCGTGCGCTACGAGGTGGCGTATGACAGCTCGCGCTTTGTCGGCATCGCCATCGAGCAGGTGGTCAAGACGCTGCTCGAAGCCGTTGTGCTGGTGTTCCTGGTGATGATGCTGTTCATGCAGAACCTGCGTGCAACGCTCATCCCCACGCTGGTGGTGCCGATTGCGTTGCTGGGCACCTTTGCAGTGATGCTGCCGATGGGTTTTTCCATCAACGTGCTGACGCTGTTTGGCCTCGTGCTCGCCATCGGCATCCTCGTCGACGACGCCATCGTGGTGGTGGAGAACGTCGAACGTGTGATGCACGACGAAGGGCTTTCGCCGCGCGAGGCGACGGCTAAAGCCATGCGCCAGATCAGCGGGGCGATTGTCGGCATCTCGCTGGTGCTGACGGCGGTGTTTGTGCCGATGGCCTTCTTTGGCGGTGCGGTGGGCAACATCTACCGGCAGTTTTCGTTGTCGCTGGCGGTGTCGATGGTGTTTTCGGCGTTCCTGGCGCTGACGTTGACGCCCGCCTTGTGCGCGACGTTGCTGAAGCCCGTTCAGCCTGGCCACGGTGCGCAGCGCAAGGGGTTCTTCGGTGCGTTCAACCGGGGCTTTGGGCGCCTGACAGCGCGTTACCAGGGTAGCGTGGCGCGGCTGCTGAATCGCACAGGCCGTGCGCTTGTCGCATACGGAGTGGTCATCGGCGTGGTGGTGTTGCTGTTTACGCAATTGCCCACCGCCTTTCTGCCGGAAGAGGACACGGGCGAGTTCATGACCATCGTCCAGTTGCCCGCCGGCGCCACGCAGGCGCAAACGCTCGACATCGTGCGTCAGGCCGAGCAGTACTACATGACGAAAGAAGCGGCAGTGGCTTCCACGCTCGCCATTACGGGCTTTAGTCTGTACGGCAACGGCCAGAATGCGGCCATGCTGTTCCTCACGCTCCAGGACTGGAAGCAACGCAAGGGCGCCGATCAACACGTGGACGCCGTTGTCAGCCGTGCCAATGCTGCGTTCAGCAAGATCAAGGGCGCCACGGTCATGGCGCTGAATTCGCCCGCGCTGCCGGAACTGGGCAGCAAGCCTGGATTCGACCTGCGTTTGCAGGACCGCGGCAGCGCCGGCTACGAGCGCTTGGCGCAGGCGCGTGACCACATGCTGGCCGAGGCGGCCAAGCACCCGGCCCTGTCGGAGGTCACGTTTGCCGGCCAGGGCGACGCGCCGCAGATCCTGATCGATGTGGATCGCAAAAAGGCGCTGTCGATGGGCGTGTCGATTGACGATATCAACCGCACGCTGGCCGTGATGTTCGGCTCCGACTACGCCGGTGATTTCGTCTATCGCAACCAGGTGCGCCGCGTGATCGTGCAGGCCGACGGCAAGCAGCGCGTGTCGGTCGAACAGCTTGGCCGTATGCACGTACGCAATGCGGCGGGCGGCATGGTGCCACTGTCCGCCTTCACCACCGCAAAGTGGATCGTCGGCCCGCTCAAGCTGGACCGCTACAACGGCTTTCCGTCGATGACGATTACCGGCTCGCCCGCACCGGGCCACAGTTCAGGCGAAGCCATGGCCGCGATGGAATCGATCGCACGCGGGCTGCCTGAGGGCTTTGGCTACGAGTGGACCGGCCAGTCGTTTGAAGAGCGCTTGTCCGGGGCGCAGGCGCCTGCGCTGTTTGCGCTTTCGATCCTGGTGGTGTTCCTGTGCCTGGCGGCGCTGTATGAGAGCTGGTCGATCCCGTTGGCCGTGCTGCTGGTGGTGCCGCTGGGGGTGTTCGGTGCGCTGCTAGGGGCCACGCTGCGCTTCCTGCCGAATGACATCTACTTCAAGGTCGGCCTGATTGCGACGATCGGCCTGTCGGCCAAGAACGCGATCCTGATCATCGAAGTCGCCAAGGACTTGCATGCGCAGGGCATGGGGCTGATCGACGCCACGCTGGAAGCCGCGCGCCTGCGGTTTCGGCCGATCGTGATGACGTCATTGGCGTTTGCCTTCGGCGTGGTGCCGCTGGCTGTTGCGAGCGGTGCGGCGTCTGCCAGCCAGCGCGCCATCGGCACGGGTGTGCTGGGCGGGATCATCACGGCGACGGTGCTGGCGGTGTTTCTGGTGCCGGTGTTCTTTGTGGTGGTGCGGCGCATCTTCAAGGCCAGCGAACGGCAGCGCAAGCTGGATGCCGCGCATGAGCATGAGCGCGCCGAGCCTGCTACCTGACCTGCCACTCAATCGGCGATGGCGGGGCTCTTGCGCTTGACCGTTGCCGGATCGAACCCGAAGAAACCCAGCACCTCGGCCGCCACCTGGTCGCGGTCGTTGTCCACGCAGATCATGTGGTAGCTGTTTTCCAGTACCACGGTGCGCGCGTTGGGTAGGGTGGCTTGCAGTGTGTTGGCCGAACGCAGGCTGGTGAGTTCGTCTTCCCGGGCGTGAATCACCAGCGTGGGGCAATGCGTCTGCGGCGCTGCGGCATGCGCCCACACACGCAACCGATCCACTTCGCGAATGCATGTGAGCGGTACCCACGGGTAGTGGAAGCTATCGCCGCGGGCAAGCTTGGCCTTGATGATTCGTCGCAACAGTGGGTTCTTGATGCCGAACGGCTCGTCTTCTTCCACGCGCATGCGCGCAGCCATGCCGGGGATGCGATACACCACGTGGCGCAACGCCCGATACCAGGGTGTCGACCAGCCGTCGACGTGCATCGGCGTAGCCAGCAGCGCCAGCTTGCCTGCCGCGTGGTCTACGCCGTGCCGCACGCGCTGCGCCAGCACCAGTGCCAGCAGCGCGCCCATGCACATGCCGGCAATATGCACGGTTTCGTGTTCGGCGATGAGCCGGTGATACGTTTGCGCGAGCGTTTCAAGCCAAGCCTCGGCGGGCGTGCCGATCAGGTTTTCCGGGTGCGTGCCGTGGCCGGGTAGGGTGGGCGCGTGCGTGATGGCGCCGGCATTGCGCAGCGCCTTCTGCAGCACGCCCAAGTCATAGGCTGTGCCGCCCAGGCCGTGGATCAGTAGCACGGCGGTGCTGCCGTGCAAGGTGGATGTCACAGCGCGGTCTCGACCGACCACGTCCCGGCGACCAACGCCGTGTTGCCCATGGCATCGGTGAGTGGCCCGCCGGTGTCGACCACGGTGTGCAACGTGCCGTCACGCGCGGTGATGCGCAGTGTCTGGCGACGCGCGCGGATCGGGGCTTCGTCGTCGAGCGAGGTGGCCCCCAGCCAGCGGGCTTGCAGCGCGTCACGGTCATCGGGGTGCACGAGCTGCAGCACGGTCGATACGGAGGCCATGCTCTCGGGCGCATGCCCGAAGGCGAGGACCACATCGCCGCCCCACTCGATGTGGCCACTGGCCGGGTCAATGGTGTAGACGAGCTGGCTCGATGCCGCGAGCGCCAATTCCACGCGGTTCTGCCATTGCGCGCTTTGCTCGTGCAGTTGCTCGCGCGTCGTTTTGAGCGCGCTCACCAGCAGCACCAGCAGCGCGGCAATGCCCAGGTACAACTGCGCTTCCAGCAGCGACTGGCCGTAGTGGCGGTCGAGCACGGCGAACGGCCCATCGCCCTCGGCGGTCTGCATGAGCGCCACCAGCGTTAGTAGCAAGACGGCCATCGAGCCACCGCGGCCACCCCACAGCAACGCCACCACCACGGCAAAGAACAGGGGCACGTAGGTCAGCGCAAAGCCAACGCCGTTGCCGAATTTGGTGACGCTGTTGCCGTCGAAGATCGCGTACGCCGACAGCGCCAGCGCAACGAAAGCCGCCAAGCCGAGCAGAAAATCCGTGCGATCCGTGCCGCCCGAGCGGAATGCACGAAAGCGCGACCATGCCGCCAGCACCGGCGTGACGATCAGCACGCCAAGGAAGTCCGACGCCGCCCAGATGCGGAACACGTGTCCGAAGGCTCCGCCCTGCGACCACGCAAACCAGGCCGCCCCAAACAGCGCCCCGGAGACCGCGCTGATGGCGCCGGCCACCAGCATCGCCCGCACGAAGTACAAGCCTTCGAGCGGCACGCGTGCCAACCTCACCAACGCGACGGCCAACGCCGCGCTACCGGCCTCATCGAGCACGAACAGCATGGCGTGTGCCGGGTTGGTGCGCTCGATGGCGGCCAGCGCCAGTTGCGCCACGGCAAACGCAGCGCCCAGCCCTGGCCATTCGCGGTATGTCCGCAGCATGAACGCGGCCATGGCCACGCCCGCCGGTAGCCAGACATACCCCGTCATGTCCACCGGCCCGTTCAGGCGGTGCGACACGATGGCGGCAACCAAGTAGAGCGCGCCCCACAGGAGGGTGGCGACGGTGGCGGAAGCTTTCTGGAGTGGCATTCGAGGTTTCCTCGATCAAAACAAAAAACCGCGCCGGTGGCGTGCACCGTGCGCGGTTGAGGATGCTACCGCAGGTGGGTTGGGCGGCGCTTACTGTTTCCGGCTGTTGCGCTCTAAGCCGCGCGCGCCCAGCGCAGACCCAGCGGCAAGGCGCGAGGGCCGTAAACGAAGTGCAGTACGCGGCGAGGGTGTTCGCCGGTCGATTTGGATGAGGCATGCAGCAACAATGGGCGCATTAGCAGCGCATCGCCGCGCTGGGCCAGGCAGATGATTTCGCCATGGGCACTGCGCATCTCGTACATGGCCGCTTCGCACATGCGGCCTTGCTGGTGCGAGCGCGGCACGATGCGCAGCGGACCTTCGTTCGTGCCGCAATCGTCCAGATGCAGCCGGACCGCGATCAGGTCTTCCAACACGTGGCGCGGCGGCTGCACATAAAACTGCCCTTCTTTTTCCGACCACCCCTGTAAGGACGTGTCTGCCACACGTTCCGCCACCGGAATGCTGAGATCCTGATGGATCGGCACGAGCCAGTTTTGTGTTGGGGACTTATCGAACCCGGTGCATTGAACGGCGACGTGCGTGGCGGGAATCAGCGGTGCGAGGGCGGGGTGCCGGTGAAGTTCAGCCGCGAGCGTGGCGCACCACGGCTGAGACAGTAGTTCGCGGCTGCCTGCGCTGTCCGTGCGCAAGTTGTCGGTCAGGCGTTCGCAGACGTTATCCGGCACCACATTCCGGACAAGGGTGAAGCCTTCCGTCAGAAAGGTGCCGGACATCGACGGCAGCAGGTTCACACCACCGGCAGCGCCAGCACTTCCTGCGCCGCGCGCCGATCCCGCAGTTCGGCCATCCAGCGCTCGAGGTGGGGGCGTGCGGGACGCTCGATCGGCAGACCCAGCCAACGGTGCGAGGCGCAGCCGCAGGCGATGTCGGCCATGGTGAAGCGTTGGCCAGCGACGTAGGGTTGCTTGGCCAACACCGCATCGAGGATGGCGGTGGTGCGTTCCGCGGCCTTGCGCGAGCGCTCGATCAGCGCGGCGTCGCGCCGGTCTTCGGGCGTGCGCACGAGCTGCAGGAATGCATCCACCATCGACGGGCTGTACGTCGTGGTTTGCCAATCCATCCAGCGGTCGGCGTCGGCGCGTTCATGCAGTTCGAGCGGGTAGAGGTTGCCCGGGCCGTAACGCGCAGAGAGATACCGCACGATGGCGTTGGACTCCCACAGCACGAAGCGCGTATCCCCCAAATCATTCAAGCCGTCTTCGATGACGGGGATCATGCCGTTGGGGTTCATCGCCAGGAATTCCGGCGTGTTGACGCCCCCAAAAGCGCCGCCGACATCGATGCGCTCATGGTCGAGCGACAGCTCGCGCGCGCACCAGACCACTTTCTGCACGTTGACCGAAGAGAGTCTTCCCCAGATCCGCAACATCGACGACGGCTCCTTTCTATGGGTGAGTGAGTGTAGTTACGTAATTTAGGCGGCCTTGGGTGTGAGTGCCGCGATTTCTGTGCGCAGCAACTCACCCAGCACGGCAATGCCTTGTTCAATGCGTTCCGGCGCCACCGTCACGAACGCCAGGCGCAGGGTATTGCGGCGCGGCGCATTGGCGTAGAACGGCGCGCCCGGCACGAACGCCACGTTGCGCGCGACGGCCTTCTCCAACAGGGTCATCGTGTCGATGCCTTCCGGCACTTCCAACCAGATGAACATGCCGCCTTCCGGGCGGTTCCAGTGCACGCCAGCCGGCATGTGGCGCTTGAGCGAATCGAGCATCGCCTCGCATTGCTTGCCGTACAGGTCTCGGATGGTCGGGATGTGCGTGTCGAGCAGGCCCGTCTTCAGTACCTCGTATGCCACGCGCTGCGTGAAGCTGGGCGTGTGCAGGTCGGCAGCCTGTTTGGCTTGCACGAGTTTGAAGTGGATGTGTTCGGGCGCAATGATGTAGCCCAGGCGCATGCCGGGTGCCAGGATCTTCGAGAACGAGCCCATGTAGACCACGCCGTCCGGGTTGAGCGAGCGCAGCGAGGGCAGTTGATCACCCGTGTAGCTCAGTTCGCCGTACGGATCATCTTCCACCAGTAGCATGCCGAGCTCCTTTGCGCGTGCCACGAGAGCCTGGCGGCGGTCCAACGGCAGGCGGCGACCCGTCGGGTTCTGGAAGTTCGGGATCGTGTAGAAGAAGCGCGCGCCGGCGGTCAACTCGGGCGTGAGCGCTTCGGGCAGCAGGCCCTTGTCGTCGCTGGGCACCGACGCATACGCCGGCTCGAACAGCGAGAACGATTGCAGCGCACCGAGGTAGCTGGGCGTTTCGACCATCACCTTGCTTTGCGGGTCGATGAAGATCTTGCCCAACAGGTCCAGGCCCTGTTGCGAGCCTGTCGTGATGAGTACGCGTGACGCCGTGGTGCCATGACGCTGGGCAATCCACTCACGCAGGCCCGACAGACCTTCGGTCGGGCCGTACTGCAAGGCCGCCTGCGGGTTGTCTGCAAACATGCGAGCGCACGCCGCCTGGATCGCCTCAACCGGGAAGGTGACCGGGGCGGGCAGGCCACCGGCAAAGGAAATCACCTCGGGGCGTTCGGTGATCTTGAGGATTTCCCGGATCGCCGAGCTGGTCAGCTTTTGAGCGCGGCTGGAGAAGGTACAGGCGGTGTGGTCCATGGTGTGGTCCTAGTGTTGCGCGGCGCCCACCTCGTGAGCGGGCGCCACAGGTGGGCAAAACGAAAAGAATAGCAGGTGACGCCCCGGCATTGACAGGGCGAAGCGATGCTTAAGCGACTTCGGCGATCAGTTCGATCTCAACGCACGCGCCCAGCGGAACCTGTGCGACACCAAAGGCGCTGCGGGCGTGCTTGCCGGCGTCGCCAAACACTTCGGCCAGCAGCTCCGAGGCACCGTTGGTCACCAGGTGCTGCTCGGTGAACTCCTGCGTGGAATTGACCAAGCTCATGACCTTGACGATGCGTTTGACGCGGCTGAGGTCGCCGCCTAGGTGCGTGGCCAGCGTGGCCATCAGGTCGATGGCGATGCTGCGCGCGGCGGCTTTGCCTTCTTCCGTGGTCATGTTGGCGCCGAGCTTGCCGACCCACGGCTTGCCGTCTTTCTTGGCGATGTGGCCGGACAGGAAAACCAGGTTGCCGGTCTGCGCGGCCATGACGTAGGCCGCGGCTGGGGCGCCAGCTGCGGGCAGTTCGATGCCCAGTTGCTTGAGCTTGGCCTGGGCGTCGTGCGAAGCGGTCATGAAGACTCCTTGGTGGGTTGGATGAGGATGGGGCAAATGACGCTAGCGGCGCACTGAAGTCCGTCGGCCGATGCCGACCACGGCAATCACTGCCAGCGCGAACAACACGGTGGGCGTATCCAGCGGTTCGCCCAGCAGCAGCCAGCCGCCGATCAGCGTCATAAAGGGTTGCAGCAATTGTATCTGGCCGACCCGCGCCACCCCACCGGCAGCCAAGCCCGAATACCAGAACAGGAAGCCGATGAACATGGAGAAGGCCGACACGTAGGCCAGTCCAACCCAGGCGCGGGCGGACGCATGTGTCAGCGCCTCGGCCTGATGCGTGGATGGCAGCCACGCCAGCGCGCCCACCATCGGCAGCAGCACTGGCAGCGAGACGACCAGCGCCCAGGCAATCGTCTGCGTGCCGCCCAGGTCGCGGGCGAGCCGGCCGCCGGTCGCATAGCCGAGGGCACCCGTGACCATGGCGGCGAAGAGCAGCCAGTCCGCCCGGTGTAGGGTGCCTGCGCCTTGCAGCAACGCAAACGAAACGACGAGCGCGCTGCCCACCGCCGCGCACAGCCAGAATCCCGCTGACGGCCGCTCGCGTCCGAACCACGCAGCGAAGATGGCCGTCGCCAGCGGCAGCAGGCCGGTGATGATGGCGCCGTGCGCGGCCGGCACATCGCGCATCGCCAGCGATGAAAACAGCGGAAAGCCGACCACCACCCCCATCGCCGTCACGGCGAGTTGCCACCATTGGCGGCCGCGCGGCCGTTTGGCGGCGGAGAACGCTCCCGTCGCGGCCAGGAGCCCCAGCGCCAGCACACTCGCCAGCACCGCCCGCGCCAGTGCGACGAAGGTCGCATCCAGCTCCGCCACGGCCATGCGTGTGAACGGCAGCGTCTGGCTGAAGATGGCCACGCCGATGAAGCCGAGCAGCAAGCCGCGGCGTTCAGCATGGTCCGGTGTGTGGTGCAGGGGTAGGGTGGCGGACTTGTTCATGGCGCGCGTCCGTTCAATCCGCAAACGCCACAGCCACGCGGCGGTTCTGGCGGCTCTTCTTCTCGATCTTGGTGACGACCACGCGGCCGATTTCGCCGGTCGCGCGCACATGGGTGCCGCCGCAGGGTTGGCGGTCGATGCCGTCGATATGGATGATGCGGATGGCCGACGCGCCCACCGGCGGCGCAGCACCGATGGTGCGCACCAGCTCGGGCTGCGCGGCCAGCTCCTCCGGCGTGATCAGGTCGATGCGCACCGGCGTGTTGCGGCTGATGAGTGCGTTCAGTTGCGTGGTGAGCGTGTCGCGGTCCAGCGTCGATTCGGGCAGGTCGAAATCAATGCGGCCCGAATCCGGCGAGATGCCGCAACCCGTCACGGGCACCGGGATCAGCGAGCCCAACAGGTGCAGGCACGTATGCAGGCGCATCAGCCGGTGGCGGCGCTCCCAGTCGATGGCGGCGGTGATGGGTATACCGGGGGCGAGCAGGGTGAGGTCTGCGCCGTCTGCCGGCACGTGCAGCACGGTCTGGCGATCAGGGCTGTAGACGGTGTCGGCTATTGCGATGGTTTGCCCATCGCTCAAGGCGAGTGTGCCGGTGTCGCCCGCCTGGCCGCCGCTGCGGGCGTAGAACACGGTTGCGTCCAGTTCAATGCCTTCTGGGTGCACGGCGACGACGGTGGCGTCGCAGGTAGTGCGGTAGGCGTCTTCGTCAAAGCGTTTCAGCGTCGGCATCGTGGGGCTCCATCGCGTGAGGGCAGAAATCCGACCTTGATCCTACCGAAGTGTGTCTGTACAGTACCTGTACACTTTGTCGTGGTGCTTTCTGTACAGTTCTCGGCCCTTCTTTTGCCCTCCGTCATGACTGCTTCCTCCCAAATCGTCAGTCTGGATGCCCGGCGCGCCGCCGCCCGGCCGGCTGCGGAGCAACTGCCCGATCCGATTCCGTCGGCGCAGATGACGCTGGTGGACCAACTGACCGAGTGGGCCCGCATGCGCATCGACGAGCGTGTCTTCCGCGCCGGCATGCGCATGCCGTCGATCCGGCAACTGGCGCAGGAGAAGAGCATCTCGCGCTTTACCGTGGTGGAGGCCTACGAGCGGCTGGTGGCGCAGGGGTATCTGGAGTCGCGCCGGGGCTCGGGCTTCTATGTGAAGGAGCGCCATACGCCGCTGCCCGAAGAGCCCGTTGCGCCGCTGGCGGTTGGGCGCAAAGTGGATGTGGCTTGGCTGCTGCGCAACATGTTTCTTTCGGCCGAGCCGCGTAAGTCGCCGGGTACGGGTTTTTTGCCCAACGGCTGGCTGGATGGTGAGTTGATCGCCAACGCATTACGCACATTGGGCCGCCAGAACGGAAGCCAGTTTCTGGCGCCGGGCTTGCCGCAGGGCTTCTTGCCGCTGCGCCAGCAGTTGCAGACGCGCCTGGCAGAGCTGGAGATCGGCGCTCGGCCCGACCAGATCGTCATGACCTCGGGCATCACCTCATCGCTGGATTTGATCGCGCGCCAGTACGTGCAGCCCGGCGATACAGTGCTGGTGGCAGATCCGGCGTGGTTCCTGATGTTCGGCCGCTTTGCCGCGCAGGGGGCCCAGGTGATCGGCGTGCCGTACACCACCGAGGGGCCGGACCTAGTAGCACTGGAAGGTCTGGTGCAGGTGCGCCGGCCCAAGCTGCTGATCATCAACTCGATCCTGCACAACCCGACGGGCACGTCGCTCTCCGCCGCCAAGGCGTTCCAGCTGTTGCGGCTGGCCGAGCAGTACGGCTTCCTGATCGTCGAAGACGATATTTACGGGGACCTGGCGCCGCCAGGACACCAAGGTACTCGCCTGGCGAGCCTCGACCAGTTGCGCCGCGTGATCTACCTGAGCAGTTTTTCCAAGACGCTGGCGATCAACTTGCGCGTGGGTTTTATCGCATGCCATCCGGAGTTGGCCAAGAACCTGACCGATAGCAAGCTGCTGGCGGGTCTGACCACCCCCGAGATCAACGAGCGGGTGCTGTACAAGATTCTCACCGAAGGCCAGTACCGCAAGCACGTCGACCGGGTGCGCGGTCGCTTGGATCGCGCGCGCGATGGCGTACAGCGCAACCTGGAGCGCATGGGCCTGAAGCTGTTTGCCCAGCAGGGCGCGGGCATGTTCCTGTGGGCCGATACGGGGCAGGACACCAACGCCATCGCCCGTGCCGGGCACGAGCAGGGCTACGTGTTTGCGCCGGGGAGCCTGTTCTCGCCGTCGCAGATGCCCTCCACCTGGATGCGCTTCAACATCGCCACCAGCGCTGATCCGGACATGCTCCGCTTCTTGGCCGAGCAGCTTGATCGCGGGGCTTGAAAACCGGGCCATCCGCCTTATCTAGCCTCACAAATTCATGCGGGCGCACGCGCTACGTGTAGCCCGCTTCTCTTTCCGTTTCCACTTTTCAGACTTTTTACGCACACCATGAGCGCACCGCACGAGAAGATGGCTTTCCAGGCAGAAGTGAAGCAGCTTCTGCATCTGATGATCCACTCGCTGTACAGCAACAAGGAAATCTTCCTGCGGGAGTTGGTTTCCAATGCGTCGGATGCGGTGGACAAGCTGCGCTTCGAGGGCATCGCCAACCCGCAATTGCTGGAGGGCGGTGGTGAGTTGGGTATCCGCATCGGTTTCGATGCCGCCGCGCGCACCATCACCATTGTCGACAACGGCATCGGCATGAGCCGCGACGAGGCCATCCGCAACCTCGGCACCATCGCCCGCTCGGGCACGCGCGAGTTCTTCAGCCAGCTCTCCGGCGACCAGCAGAAGGACGCCGCCCTCATCGGCCAGTTTGGCGTGGGCTTCTATTCGGCCTTTATCGTGGCCGACCGCGTGACGGTGGAATCGCGCCGCGCCGGCGTGGCCGCCAATGAAGGCGTGCGCTGGGAAAGCACAGGCGACGGCGAATTCACCGTCGACACCATCGAGCGTGCTGAACGCGGCACCACCATCACGCTGCACCTGCGCGAAGGCGAGGACGATTTCCTCTCCGCTTGGCGCATCAAGTCGGTCGTGCAGAAGTATTCGGACCACATCTCCCTGCCGATTCAGATGCGCAAGGAAACGTGGGACGAAGAAAAGAAAGCGATGGTCGCCCAGGACGAATGGGAAACCATCAACCAGGGCAGCGCCCTGTGGGCCCGCCCGCGTGCCGACGTGACCGACGAGCAGTACGTCGCCTTCTACCAGCACATCGCGCACGAGAACGGCAAGCCGCTCGCATGGACGCACAACCGCGTGGAAGGCCGCAGCGAATACACGCAACTGCTGTATCTCCCGACCAACGCGCCGTTCGACCTGTGGGACCGTGAGCGCCGCAGCGGCCTGAAGCTGTACGTCAAGCGCGTTTTCATCATGGATGACGCCGAGCAACTGCTGCCGGGCTATCTGCGCTTCGTGAAGGGCGTGATCGATTCGGCAGACCTGCCGCTGAACGTATCGCGCGAAATCCTGCAGGAAAGCCGCGATGTGAAGGCCATCCGCGAGGGCTCGACCAAGCGCGTGCTCGGCATGCTCGAATCGATGGCCGAGTCGGATGACGCCGCCGAGAAGGAAAAGTACGCCACCTTCTGGCAACACTTCGGCCAGGTGCTCAAGGAAGGCATCGGCGAAGACCACGCCAACAAAGACCGCATTGCCAAGCTGCTGCGCTTTGCCTCCACGCACAACGAAGACAGCGCCCAGACCGTGTCCCTGGCCGACTATCTCGGCCGCATGAAGGAAGGTCAGGACAAGATCTACTACGTGACCGCCGAGAACTGGACGGCGGCCAAGTCGAGCCCGCACCTGGAAATCTTCCGCAAGAAGGGCGTGGAAGTGCTGCTGCTGACCGACCGCGTGGACGAGTGGATGCTCTCGTTCCTGCACGACTTCGAAGAGAAGGAACTGGTATCGGTGGCGCGCGGCGATCTGGACCTGGGCGCGATGGAAGACGAGGCCGAGAAGGCCGAGCACGCCAAGGTGGAAGGCGAGTTCAAGGCGCTGGTCGAGCGCGCCAAGGCGGTGTTGGGCGACAAGGCCAAGGACGTGCGCATCACGCACCGCCTGACGGATTCGCCGTCGTGTTTGGTGGCGGATGACGGCGACATCAGCGGCACGCTGGCGCGCCTGCTCAAGCAGGCAGGTCAGCAAGCGCCGGAAAGCAAGCCAGTGCTGGAGCTGAACCCGACGCATCCGCTGGTGCGCAAGCTGGCGCTGCTGGAAACCGTGACCGGCAACGAAGCGGATCGCGCCGCGTTCGAAGATCGCCTGCACGTGCTGTTTGATCAGGCGCTGCTGGCTGAAGGCGGCTCGTTGACCGACCCGGCGGCCTATGTGCAGCGCGTGAACCGCCTGCTGGCCTGATCGCTCCTCGCTGCATAGCGTGACGCTCAAGCGATGCTTTCCGCCTGTGGTCGACGCGCACACGCGCGTGCTGATCCTGGGCAGCCTGCCCGGCGAAGCATCGCTCGCGCAATCGCAGTACTACGCCTACAAGCACAACAAATTCTGGGAGCTTGTTGGCGATGTCATCGGCGAGGATCTGCGCGGTATGCAATATGCCGCGCGGCTGCAAACGCTGCTGGCGCATCACGTTGGACTGTGGGACGTGGTGGCCGAAGCCAAGCGCGAGGGCAGCCTGGATAGCAAAATCAAAGACCACGCCGGGAATGATCTGCAGGGGTTGATCGAATCTCTGCCGATGCTCGCTGTGATCGCATTCAACGGCGGCACCGCCGAGCGAATCGGCATGAAGGCGCTGGGCCAACATGCCGAGCGCTATCGCATCGTCAGGCTGCCTTCCAGTAGCCCCGCCCATACCCTGTCGTATTCGGAGAAGCTGCGGTCTTGGCGGGAGCTGAGCGCATGGCTGACTGCAACGCGAGTCTGACGCTCGCAGCCATGTGGTGCCCGCGAACAGGTACGCAGCCATGTTGCGCGTTGTGCCTGCGGCCCTTGTTGCTGGCGTGGCACGCGCCGGTCCTCAATGAACGCTGATAGCGCTTCGTGCCCCTTGCTTGGCTGTGGATGCATCGAGCGGCGATCTGACTGTCCGCCTACACTGTGCACCGCGCGCCTATGCGCAACGCCGGGAAATACCGGTTACACATCCCAATCCATCCAAGGAGCGCTTTTCACATGACCACCCCGTCGATGTACGAATTTCTGGTGCCCACCGTTAACCGCATGCTCGGCAACCTGACCGCGCTGCTGGACAAGGCTGCCGCGCATGCCGAAGCCAAGAAGTTCGATCCGGCCAATCTGCTGAACGCGCGCCTGGCGCCGGACATGCATCCGTTCACGCGCCAGGTGCAGATTGCGTGCGATATGGCCAAGGGTGGCGCGGCACGCCTGTCGGGCACCGAGGTGCCGTCGTATGCCGACACGGAGACATCCATTGACGAGCTGAAGGCGCGCATTGCGAAGACGCTGGCGTTCGTCAACAGCATCGACGCGGCGGCGTTTGCCGGCAGCGAAGCCCGCCAGATCACGCTTAAAAGTCCCACGCGCGAACTCCAATTCAACGGGCTCGACTACCTGCGCGGCTTCGTGCTGCCGAACTTCTATTTCCACATCACCACGGCCTACGCGCTGCTGCGGCACAACGGCGTGGAGATCGGCAAGTCCGATTACCTCGGACGCCCCTGAAGGGCAGGGCACGGTTCGCGAGCCCTGGGGGGGGCTCGGCGCGTGTCACAATCGCGCCCGTGGCCGGCACGGGGGGTGTCGGCACCTTCTGTTATCGAGCCTTAACATGCCGTTTCTTGGAATCGGGTTTCACGTCATCGTCGCGCTGTTCTTTGCCGTGCACGTGGTGCGCAGCAACCAGAACATGTACTGGTTGTTCATCCTGTTTGCCTTCCCGCTGTTTGGCAGCGTGGTGTATTTCTTCGCGATCTACCTGCCTGAGATGCGCCACTCGCGTGGTGCCCGCGTTGCCAGCCGCGCTGTCACGCAACTGATTGACCCCAAGCGCGCCGTGCGAGAAGCGCGCAACGATTTCGACCGTGCACCGACCGTGCAACACCGCCTTCGCCTGGGCGAAGCATTGCTGGAAGCGGGTGATGCCAAGGAAGCGCGCGAGCATTTTGAGCAAGCCGCGACCGGCCCGTTCGCCGGCGACCCCGCGGTGCTGTTGGGACTCGCCCGGGCGCAGTTCGCCACCGGCGATGCGGCGCTCACCAAGGGCACGCTCGAGAAACTGTTCGACGCGCACCGCGTGACGCGTCAGCAGCCCGATCCGACGTTGCTGTACGCTCGCGCGTTGGCCGCTACGAACGCACCCGAAACTCGCGAGGCGTTTGAGCAAGCCCTGACCTGCGCCAACGATGCAGCCGCCCGCTGCCTGTTCGGCGAATGGCTGCTCGCCCAGAACAACGACGCCGACAAACAGCGTGCCCAGGCCCTGTTTGAAGAAATCCTGCGCGACGCCAAACACTGGACGCGCTACGCCAAAGACCACAACCGCGAATGGCTGCAGCGTGCGGCCGCCGCTCAGTCTTCTTCCCGTTGATCCGCTTTATGACGCTGTTGAAACGCAAATCCATCGAGGCTGTCGCCTCGCGCCGCCCAGCCCGTGCCAAGCGCGAAGACCGCCTTGGCCATGATGAACCCAAACGCATGGCCCCGCGCTTTGCGCCGGTCACGTTCTCTGAGTTGTCTGGCGTGCGCTACCTGCACTTCGGCACCGAGTGGGTGCAGGGCGCCATGCGGCTGTCCAAGCCAGATGCCATTGAGCTGGAGTACGCCCAGCAGATGATGGCGTGGATGCTGTTCCTGGATCCGGCATCGCGAAAAGATTTCCATGTCGTGCAACTTGGTCTCGGTGCCGCCGCACTGACCAAGTTCTGCCATCGCCAACTCGCATCGGCGCAAGTGACAGCGGTTGAGTTGAACCCATCGGTCATTGTCGCCGCGCGCAGCATGTTCAATATGCCGTTCGACGACGCGCGCCTGAGCGTGCTGGAGCAGGACGCCTATGACTGGGTGATGGATGCCAGCCACCATGGCACCGTCGATGCACTGCAGATCGATCTGTACGACGCCACGGCCCGCGGTCCGGTGCTCGACACGCCGGCGTTCTACAAGGCTTGCCGTCAGGTGCTGCGCTCGCCCGGTGTGATGACGATCAACCTGTTTGGCGATCACACCAGCTTCCCGCGCAACATCGAGCGCATCTGTGATGCGTTCGACAACCGCGTGCTCGTCTTCCCGGAAGTGCACGATGGCAATGTGATTGCGCTGGCCTTCAACGGTCCGCCGCTGCAGGTCAGTTGGGAGGCCGTGCAAGCACGCGCCGCTGCGCTGCAGGCATCGCTCAAGCTGCCGACCAAGGGCTGGGCAGAAGGGCTGCGCAATGCCAATGCCGGTCAGGAAGCCATGCTGACGATCTGAGCATCATCATCGTTCGCCAATGCAAAACGCCCCGGTATGCCGGGGCGTTTGCTTTTGCAAGGGTGTGCGCTCAGGCCGCGTCGCCCATGCCCGGCATCTGGTCGATGAAGCCGGTCACCACGTGCATGCGGTCACCTTCAATACGCACGAAATCCGTGCCCTTGACCAGCGCTTGCCCATCCGGCCCGAGCGTCCAGCGGAAGCGGATGGTGTCCTGCACCACGTCCACGCCACCATCGCGTGCAAAGCGGAAGCCCGGAAACTTCGCGTGCACACCCGCGATGAGCGCATCGATACCGTCATAGCCCGCGCCCTGCATCAGCGGGTCGACATAGGTGGCGCCTTCGGTCCAGGTCTGTGCGACGAGGCTGCGGCGCTGAGCGGCGTCGGTTGCGTTCCACGCGGCGATGTAGCGGTCGACCAGTGCGTCAGCGAGGGTTTCGTTGGCGGCGAGTTGCGTGGCGGTCATGGCGTTTCTCCGTTCGAAGCAGGGGGCTTGGCAGCACGGTGATTCGTCATCCGTGCTGCATGGCTTCATCTTCGGCGCCGGCGTGGATGGTGTCGATTACGCGGCAGGTAATCACCGCATTCACGCCTGGAGAATTGAGAAAGGCGAGGGCGTTACTTGGACAGCAACCGCATCGCCGATTCCAATCCGGCAATGGTCACGGGATACATCCGCGTCTTCATGATCTGGTTGATGACCGAGATGGACTGCCGGTACTCCCACAAGCCCTCCGGCTCGGGGTTGAGCCAGATGAACTTCGGAAACTGCTCAATCAACCGCTTGAGCCAGACCGCGCCGGCCTCCGCGTTGTTGTATTCGACCGAGCCCCCAGCCTGCAGGATCTCGTAGGGGCTCATCGTCGCGTCGCCCACGAAGATCAGCTTGTAATCCGGGGGGTACTTACGGATGACGTCCCAAGTGGAGAAGCGCTCCGCATGGCGGCGCCGGTTGTTTTTCCACAGGTGCTCGTACACGCAGTTGTGGAAGTAGTAGTACTCCAGGTGCTTGAACTCGGTCTTGGCGGCAGAGAACAGCTCTTCCACGCGCTTGATGTGGTCGTCCATCGAGCCGCCCACGTCCATCAGCATCAGCACCTTGACGTTGTTGTGCCGCTCGGGGCGCATCTTGATGTCGAGCAGGCCGGCGTTGGCCGCAGTGGAATGGATGGTGTCGTCCAGGTCCAGCTCGATGTCGGCGCCGTCACGGGCGAACTTGCGCAGGCGGCGCAGCGCCACCTTGATGTTGCGCGTGCCGAGTTCGACGGTGTCGTCGTAGTCCTTGTATGCGCGCGCTTCCCAAACCTTGACCGCCGTGCGGTTGCCTTTCGACGGCCCGCCGATGCGGATGCCTTCCGGGTTGTAGCCACCGTGCCCGAACGGCGACGTGCCGCCGGTGCCGATCCACTTGCTGCCGCCTTCGTGGCGCTCGTGTTGTTCGCCCAGCAGCTCCTTCAGGCGCTCCATCAGCTTGTCGAGGCCGCCCATGGCTTCGACCTTGGCTTTCTCTTCCGGTGAGAGCTCGCGCTCCAGCTTCTTGATGAGCCAGTCGAGCGGAATATCCGCGCGCCAATCGACCGCGCCTTCCACGCCCTTGAAGTACGCGCCGAACGCCTGGTCGAACTTGTCGAAGTGCTTCTCGTCCTTCACCAGCGTCATGCGCGCCAGGAAGTAGAACTCGTCCAGCGACGGCGCAATGACCTGCTGCTTGAGCCCTTCGAGCAGCGTCAGGTATTCCTTGACGGAGACCGGCAGCTTGGCGTGCCGCAGGGTGAAGAAGAAATCGATGAGCATGGGGATCCTCCGGCGTTCAGCCGCGCGGCTGCTCCAGCTTGTATTGCAGATGGCGCTTCACGGTCAGCCATTCCGATTCGATGATCGAGAACACCACCGTGTCGCGGAGGCTGCCGTCCGGCATGCGCTGGTGGTTGCGCAGCACGCCGTCCTGCTTGGCGCCCAAGCGAGCGATGGCGGCGCGGCTCTGGTGGTTCATCCAGTGCGTGCGGAATTCCACGGCAATGCAGCGCAGCGTCTCAAACGCATGTGTGAGCAGTAACAGCTTGCATTCCGTGTTGATGGCCGTGCGCTGGACCGACTGGGCATACCACGTGTGGCCGATTTCCAGCCGGCGGTTGGTCTCGTCCACGTTGAAGAAGCGTGTGGCACCGACGACCTTGCCGGGCTGCCCGTTGTGCATCTCGCGCACGACGAAGGGCATGGCGCCCAGCCGCTCGCGCATGTCCAGCGCGATGGCCAGCCAGTCGCCCACTTTGTCGGGCGAGGGCACGGAGGTGTACCAGAGTTTCCACAGCTCGCCATCGGCTACTGCGGCGCGGACTTCGTCCAGATGCTCCGTGCCGAGCGGCTCCAGCCAGGCGTGCTGGCCGGACAGCGTGACGGGTTCGATCAAACGCGGCATCGTCCTGCCCCTATTCAGCGATTGGCGCGGTTCATGAAGACGAGGCGCTCGAACAGGTGCACGTCCTGCTCGTTCTTGAGCAGCGCGCCGTGCAGCGGCGGAATGGCCGCGTTCTTGTCCTGGCTGCGCAGCGATTCCGGCGGAATGTCTTCGGCCAGCAGCAGCTTGAGCCAGTCGATCAGTTCCGACGTCGACGGCTTCTTCTTCAGCCCCGGCAGATTGCGCATCTCGTAGAAGGCATCCAGCGCGGCCTTGACCAGCGCCGGCTTGATGCCCGGGTAGTGCACGTCGACGATGGCCTGCATCGTCTCTGCATCCGGAAACTTGATGTAGTGGAAGAAGCAGCGGCGCAGGAAGGCGTCGGGCAGCTCCTTCTCGTTGTTCGACGTGATGATGACGAGCGGGCGGTGCTTGGCCCGGATGGTTTCGCGCGTTTCGTACACGTAGAACTCCATGCGATCCAACTCGCGCAGCAGGTCGTTGGGGAATTCGATATCGGCTTTGTCGATCTCGTCGATCAGCAGCACGACAGGCTTGTCCGCCTCGAAGGCCTGCCACAGCACGCCCTTGACGATGTAGTTGCGGATGTCGTGGACCCGGTTGCTACTTTCCTTGTCGCCCAGTTGCGAGTCGCGCAGGCGCGAGACAGCGTCGTATTCGTACAGGCCCTGCTGCGCCTTGGTGGTCGACTTCACGTGCCACTGCAACAGCGGCATGCCCAGCGCGGCGGCCACTTCCTCGGCCAGCATGGTCTTGCCCGTACCCGGCTCGCCCTTGATGAGCAGCGGGCGCTGCAGCGTCATGGATGCGTTGACGGCAAGCTTGAGGTCATCGGTGGCGACGTACTGGTCGGAGCCTTCAAAACGCGCACGCTGGTTGGATGCGGCAGGCGAGGTGGTGGTGGTCATCGTGCAAGCCTACTGAGCGGTAAAAGAAATCGGAAACGGCCAGTATAAGAGAGTTCGGCGGTTTGCCGCTGGGCGTTGCCCGGCGCGCCATTCCCCGCTGTCAAGTCACGGGACCCCTAACTGGACTGCGAAAAAAACCGTGCGTTACAATGCGCCGGTTTGACGCACCTCAAACGACCGTCTCACGGCTAGAGTCAGCAGACCGCAGCCAGCAGCCGGTCAAGGCGCCCAAAGAGACAGCCAGCAGACAGTGAGGCGGGCAGGGCGGGCAGGATTCTGAAACTCCACGCTTAAGAACGAGATGAAAAAGATCCTCACCATGGTGGCCGCATTGGGCACATTAGCCGCGTTGGCCGCCGCCAGCACCGCCGCAGCAGCCGACGTTCAAGGCAACGCAGCCGCCGCCGAGAACAAGGTCGCCATGTGCATCGGCTGCCATGCCATTCCTGACTACAAGACGTCGTTCCCCGAGGTGTATCGCGTGCCCTACCTGGGCGGTCAGAATGCCAAGTACATCGAAAGCGCGTTGCATGCGTATCAAAAGGGTGACCGCAAGCACCCGACCATGCGCGCCATCGCCGGCTCGTTGAACGATCAGGACATCGCCAATCTGGCGGCGTACTACTCGCAGCAGACGGCCGCTACCCAGAACAACCCCCAGAAGTGACGAGGACGAATATGAAAAAGATCTCGCTTGGTTTGGGCGTGTTGATGCTGGCTGCCGCTGTTTCGGCGCAAGCCGCAGATCTGGAAAAGGGCAAGCAACTGGTGGAGAAGGGCGGTTGTGCGGCTTGCCATGGCGCGGGCCTGAATGCCCCCATCTCGCCGGACTATCCGAAGCTCGCCGGCCAGCATGGCGACTATATCTATCACGCACTGTTGGCCTATCAGACCAGCAACAACCCGTTGATGGGTCGCAGCAACGCCATCATGGCGGGTCAAGTGAATGCCAATCCTTCCAAGAACGACAAAGACGGCAAGCCGCACCCGTTCACGCAGGCAGAGTTGAAGGACATTGCCACCTATATCGAATCGCTGCCGGGTTCGCTGGTGCTCAAGAAGTGAGCCACCGCATCGGCAAAGAAAAACCGCTCTTCGGAGCGGTTTTTTTATGGCTTCAACTCAGCGGGTGGTGGCGCGCTTGCGCACGCACTCGATATACGCCTCGCCATCGGGTGGTAAGCCGGTGCGCTGAGCTGTCCACAGCATCTGGCCCAGGCATTCCATCACCTGATGCTGCGCCTCGTGCGGCGAATCGAGCCGCTGGGCCAGCGCTTCGTACGCAGCGCGAATGCCGCGCGGCTGGTCCACCGACACCTGCTCGCTGATCGACAGATGCATCGACAGGTGCAGGAACGGGTTGCTCTGGCCGCTCTCGGGCGTGTAATCGCGGGCGAGCGCTTCGTCGCCGGATTCCAGAGTGTCGTGGTATTCGGGATGCTGTTGCATCCAGTCGATCGCCATGGCTTCGAGCGGCGTGAGGATTTCGGCCTGGCGGTGCTTGCGCCAGGCGCCGCAAAAGAATTGGCGAACTTCGTCGCGGGAGGGATTGAACATGATCCCGCCATTGTACCGGCGTGCCCCGCTGTGTGTCGGTGCGACGCCAACGCTACAATGGCCGCCCACACCGCAGACGGCGCTCCCTCAGCCAACGCCGCACACCATGAGACAAAACGCCGATTCCCCTCTCGCTGCACGCGCGGCCGACAAGCTGTTCGGCGTGCTGCTGATTGCCGTGTCCGCCGCGTCATTCGGAGCAATGGCCATCTTCACGCACTACGCTTACGCGAGCGGTGCCAACGTGGTGGGCCTGCTGATGGTGCGTTTCGTCATCGCGGCGGCGGCGCTGATGGTCGTGATGCGGGTGCGGCGCATCGGCGTCCCGCCGTGGTCGCGTGTGGCTGGGCTGGCGGCGATGGGCGGTATTGGCTATGCGGGGCAGTCGTTCACGTTTTTCTCCGCGCTGAACTACGCTCCAGCCAGCCTGGTGGCGCTGCTGCTATATCTGTATCCGATGTTCGTGACGGTGCTGGCGGCGATCTTTCTGCGGGAGCGGTTGACGGCGACGGCCATCATCGCGCTGGTGCTGTGCTCCGTGGGGGCGGGGCTGACGGTGGGCGGTGCGGGGCTATCAGGCGGTAGCCTGCCTGGCATTGCGCTGGGCGTGGCATCGGCGGTGATCTACTCCATCTACATCACCGTAGGTGCGCGTGTGACGCGCGGGCTCGATCCGCTGGCGTGTACGACGGTCATCTGTACCGCAGCGGCCGTGGTGTACACGGGCATGGCGCTGGTCGGCGCACCTGCACACCTGCCCGGCACGTTCGGCGGCTGGGCGGCAGCCGTGGCGATTGCCGGTCTGTCGACGGTGGTGGCCATCCTGACGTTCTTTGCCGGCCTGCAAAAGCTGGGAGCGGCGCAGGCGTCGATGCTGTCGACGCTGGAGCCCGTGGTGACGGTGTTGCTGGCAGCGTTGCTGCTGGGAGAATCGATCGCACCCATGCAGATGACGGGCGGCGTGCTGATCCTAGCGGGCGTGCTGTGGCTCACGCGTGCTGATGCCAAACCTGCCGGCCATCAGATGGAAGACATGGCCTGACGCCAGCTCGATGTCCAAACAAGAAACCGCCCGACCAGGCGTGAACCTGGTCGGGCGGTTTGCTTTTCAGCCTTCAGGTGATTACTTCTTCGGCCCGCGCGGCAAGCGTTGCAGGCTCTGCACCCGCATCAGCGCCGGACGATCCGCCAACACACCATCGTAGAACGTGGCCAGGTCACCCTTGAGCGCGGTGCGCGACGCATCGTTCAGATAGATCATGTGGCCCGACGGGTAGTTCTTGATCGTCAGGTTCTTGGCCTTGAGGGTCGGGTCGAGCGGCATCTGCGCCAGCGTCAGCTCGCTCTGGTGGAACGGCGTGACGGCGTCGAAGTAGCCACTGGCCTGCAGCACCTTCAGGTCCGGGTTCAGGCTCATCGTCGAGGCCAGGTCGCCGGCGGTGTACAGCGTATTGCCGCCGCCCTTGTTGGCGCCCGTCGGGTCGATGTGGCTGAAGTCCCAGTTGTTGAACACGGCGTCGTTCAGGTCCACGAACGACGAGGTCGATGTGTACTTGAGCTGGGTGTTCAGGTAGCTGTTCCACAACACCGTGTACGCGCCGCCGATGTTGGAGATCGACGGATCGTTGCTGCCCGAATTCGGCAGGATGAACGGTGCGATGCCTTTGCCCGTGTAATTGGCGCGGCCGTCATACTGGCCAATCTGGATGCCCGGGTTCAGCGTCAGGAAGAACGTGTACGGCGGGTTGTTGTTCTGCGATGGCACGTTGCCCAGCGCAGCCGGATTGCCGAACGTCTGGATCAGCGAGATCGGATCGGTGCCGATGTACGAGCCCATCGTCTGTGCCGCCGAGAGATTCAGATTCAGGCGTACGTTGACGAAGCCGCCGTCTGCAGCGCTCGGTGCTTGTGCCAGCGGTGCGAGCGTGTTGTCCGCATAGTCGCGGGCCTGCGCCATGTAGCTGTCGAGATCCGCGGGGGGCGGGTTGACGGTCGTCTTTTTCCAGTACCACGCGTCCGCAGCGAGCGTCGGGAAGGTACCGACGGCCGAGAGCGCGTTCGCATAGTCGAGGATCGACGATTGCAGCGTGATGCCGTTCAGTTCGATGCCGTCTTCATGCAGCACCCACGACACCACCGCACTGCGCGCCGTGCCATACGACTCGCCGAACAGGAACTTGGGTGAGTTCCAGCGTGCGTACTTGGTCAGGTAGCGCTGGATGAAGCGGTCGATCGAGCGTGCGTCCTGATCCACGCCCCAGAAGTCCTTGTTCTTGGCCGGTGCGATGGCGGCCGAATACCCGGTGCCCACCGGGTTGATGAACACCAGGTCGGAACGGTCGAGCAGGCTGTCGGGGTTGTCGGGCAGCTTGTATGGCGCGGGCGGCGTGAAGTTCGGGAACGACGACTGCAGCCGCTTCGGCCCGAACGAGCCCAGCAACAGGAACACCGACGACGAGCCCGGGCCGCCGTTATAGAAGAACGTGACCGGGCGCGGCTTGGACGGATCGGGGTTGTCTTGCGTATAGGCCACGTAGAACATCGTCGCGTTGGACTGCGAGGTGACCGGGTCGATGGTCGTCAAGTGGCCGGCGGTGGCGGTGTAGGCGATGCTCTTGCCGCCGATGGTGACCGTGTGGTGCGTGACGGCGGCGTTTTCGCCGGGGTCGGCGCCGAGTGCGTCGTTGGGGCCGGTGCCGTAGACGTTCGGATCCACATAAGGCTGGTCGGGCGGCACGGCGGCCGTGACCGGTTGCGTGGTCGCATTGCCGGCATTGGCGGCAACGCCGCTGGGGCTGGCGGTGGCAGAGGAGTCTCCGCCGCCGCAACCCGCCAGCAGCACGGCGGACAACGCCGCCGCCACAAGCGATGCGCCCATGGCTCTGGGCAAACCTGCAAAATCACTGGTCGATAACCTGGATTTCTTCATGGCGATAATGGCCTTTTTCAGGGTGACGAACGCCATCACTTAAAACGAATGGTTTTAAGTGGGCTCCATATCCGGGTTGCGTTTTGTAATTTCTATCCGGCGCAAAGCGGATATTCTGATTTCCCGTGTATTGGCGGGAAATTAATGCAATGATTTTCGATCGGGCAAAGATTCTCCCTGAAACTCATCAGAGTCTCAAAACAAGGAATGCCATAGAGTCAATGTGCAGGCGCGTTTGCGCAAAGTTGATTGCTGCTCTGCGAAAACGTTGTCGCGAGTATGTCCGCGCGCCTTCCGTAAATCAGGTCGCGGATCGGAGGCCTTCAAACCCGCGGGTCATTCAATAACGAACCAAAAAGTAGTTCGTAAGGAAACCGTTGTAAAGGTCTGTTTTTAGTCGCATGCAGCTGATTGGTAAAAAAGGCACTCGTGATTCTGGGTGGCGTTATCGAAAGGCGATTAACTACCAACCGCGCATGTCATTTCTGACCGCCTTCACGATGTGATGGCCCCATCTTGGTGCCCGAAGGGGGCCTGCGGGGCGCGGCACAGCGCATTACAATGCGCTCCTCACTCTTTCCTGGAGCGCCTAGCAATGCCCATGCTTGAACCGTCCGTGCTGGACCAACTGTTTCACGCAGCCCGCACTCACAACGTGTGGCTGGACAAGCCGGTCGACGATGAACTGCTGCACACCCTGTATGACACCGTGAAGTACGGTCCGACTGCCGCCAACAGCACGCCGGCGCGCTTCGTCTTCGTCAAGAGTGCGGCCGCCAAGGAGCGCCTGGTCCCGTGCATGTCTGCTGGCAATCAGGAGAAGACCCGCCTCGCACCCGTGACCGTGATCGTGGCGTACGACACGCAGTTCCACGAGCAACTGCCCAAGCTGTTCCCGCACACCGATGCGCGTTCGTGGTACGCCGGTGACCAGGCCAAGATCAATGCCGCCGCGCTGATGAACAGCTCACTGCAGGGCGGCTATCTCGTGATCGCCGCACGTGCGCTGGGCCTGGACTGCGGCCCAATGGCCGGTTTCGATGCCAATAAGGTCAACGAGACGTTCTTCGCCGATGGCCAGTGGAAGGTCAACTTCATCATGAACATCGGCTACGGCGACGTGGAAAAACTGCACCCGCGCAACCCGCGCCTGTCGTTCGAAGAGGCGTGCAAGATCGTCTGACCGATCTGCAATCGCGCAAAGAGAACGGGGACCGCATCAGCAACTGCGGTCCCCGTTTTTTATTCCTTCGGTGCTGGCGTCTTCGGTTTGAATTCGCACAGCGGCTCGATCGCGCAGTGCCAGCATTCGGGCTTGCGCGCCTTGCACACGTAGCGCCCGTGCAGGATCAGCCAGTGGTGTGCGTCCTGCCGAAACTCTTCCGGCACCACCTTCATTAGCTTCAACTCCACTTCCAGCACGTTCTTGCCTGGCGCGAGCCCCGTGCGGTTGGCCACGCGAAAGATGTGCGTATCCACCGCAATCGTCGGTACGCCAAAGGCCGTGTTCATCACCACGTTCGCCGTCTTGCGGCCCACGCCGGGCAGGGATTCCAGCGCGGCCTGGTCGCGCGGCACCTCGCCGCCGTACTGGTCGAGCAGGATGCGGCACGTCTGCAGGATGTGCTTGCCCTTGGTGCGGTACAGGCCGATGGTCTTGATGTATTCCGTCAGCCCTTCCTCGCCCAGCGCCAGGATCTTGGCCGGCGTATTGGCCACCGGAAACAGCTTGCGGGTGGCCTTGTTCACGCCCACGTCCGTTGCCTGTGCGGACAGCAGCACCGCAATCAGCAACTCGAACGGCGTTGTGTATTCCAGTTCGGTGGTCGGCGTCGGGTTGTTCTCGCGCAGGGTCTCAAAGATCGCGTGGCGCTTGGCGGGATTCATCGTCGGGGCGTCAGTTGGGGTCGGCGTCGGGTTTGGCGCGGTGCTCAATCTGGTCAGCGATGCGCTTGCGGCGGGCCTCGGCTTCGTCGATCTGCGCTTGCACGTCCGCCGGCACGTCGGTCACGTTGCGCGGACCTTGCCCGCGCGCTGCCATCTCGGCCTGCTTCTGGCGCGCACGTTCGATGGCGGCCTGGATGATCGCCTTCTTGCGCGCCTGCGCAGCAAGCTCAGCGTCATCAGCGGGTTGCTCCGCGCTCACGGCAGCCAGCTTGGCGGCGGCCTTGGCGGCGAGGCGGGCTTCGTTCTCGGCCTGCTCGCGTTTGAGGCGCGCGTTGCGGAAGACGTAGCGGTCGCGGGCGACGTCGGCTTGTTCCTGGCTCCATGCGTTCCACCCCGTGCGGTCGCCCGTGACGGGCACCATGTCGATGCAATCGACGGGGCAGGGCGGAACGCAGAGGTCGCAGCCGGTGCACCAGTCTTCGAGCACCACATGCATCGCCTTGGGCGCGCCGACGATGGCGTCGACCGGGCAAGCCTGGATGCATAACGTGCAGCCGATGCAGCGTTGCGGATCGATGACGGCGATTGCGCGCGCTTGTTCGACGCCGTTGGCTGGGTCGAGCGGTAGCAGTTTGCCTGTGCGGCCAAGTGCATCGGACAGGCGGCGGATGCCCTCCACGCCGCCAGGGGGGCAGCGGTTGGGGAGTGCCTCGCCGTTGGCCATGGCCTCAGCGTAGGGGCGGCAGCCGTTGTAGCCGCACTTGGTGCACTGGGTTTGCGGCAGGAGGTTTTCGAGCCGGTCGGCTAAGGAAACCACGATGGGACTTGTCGTTTGAATAGCCCGCCATTATCGCCGATTTGCCAGGTGCGCAAGGGGTGCATGCCCTGACGCCGCTTGCGCCAAGTCACGCGTTGACCGTGTGACATAATTCTTTCGTTCTAAACGGACCGACGTGCCATGTCGTCTTACTCCGCTGCGCCGTTTGCCGACGTCGACGCCATCGACTCCCCCAGCGACTCCGCCACGCCACGTGTACGCCGTGATCCGGCCGGCACGCGCCGCCGCATCCTCGCAGCGGCGCTCGAGGAGTTCTCGCGCGGCGGCTTTGCCGGTGCCCGTGTCGACGCCATTGCCCGACGCGCGGAGACCAACGAGCGCATGCTGTACTACTACTACGGGAGCAAGGAAAAGCTCTTCCTCACCGTGCTCGAGCACATGTACTTCCGCTTCAAGCAGGCGGAGGAACAGGTGCAGATCGAGTCGTCCGACCCGCGCGAGGCCGTCATCCAGCTCGCGCGTTTCGTCTGGGATTTCTATTACGAGAATCCCGAGTTCATCCGCCTGCTCAACAGCGAGAACCTGCACGAGGCGCGACATCTGAAGACCTCGCCGCATCTGGGTGAACTGGTCAATCCGGTCATCGATGTGCTGCGCGGCGTGGTCGAGCGCGGGCAGCGCAGCGGCATGTTCCGTGACGATGTCGACGTATCGCGGCTGTATCTGACGATTTCGGCGTTGGGGTATTACGTGCTGTCCAACCGCTACACGATCAGCGCGGTGGTCGGCCGCGACATCGCCTCGGCGGATGAGCACGAGGCCTTCGCACAGCTGCACATCAAGATGCTGCTGGCGTATTTGGAGCGGCCCAAAGGCTGACCCGTGCGCCGCTGTAAACAAAAAAGCCTCGCAAATCGCGAGGCTTTTTCATAAGCACGTTCGACTCAGGCGACGGCCTTGATGCGCGGCGTGTTCTGGTCGTACTGGCGGATAAAGTCGCGCAGTTGCGGATACACCTGCTCACGCCAACGGCGGCCCGAGAAGATACCGTAGTGGCCGCACTTGGGCGCCGTCAGATGCTGCTTGCGCGCCTTCGGGATGCCGGAGCACAGCTCATGCGCGGCTTCGGTCTGGCCGCTGCCCGAAATGTCGTCCAGCTCGCCCTCGATGGTGAACAGCGCCGTGTTCTTGATGTCCTGCGGACGCACCGGCTTGCCTTCGATCACCCAGGTGCCGTTGGCCAGGTGGAATTCCTGGAACACGTCGCGGATGGTTTCCAGGTAGTAATCGGCGGCCATGTCGAGCACGGCGTTGTATTCGTCGTAGAAGCGGACGTGGGCTTCGGCGTCTTCGGTGTCGCCTTCGATCAGGCTCAGGTAGTAGTCGTAGTGCGACGACAGGTGGCGGTCCGGGTTCATCGCCACGAAGCCGGCGTGCTGCAGGAAGCCCGGATACACCTTGCGGCCGTGGCCCGGGTAGTTGGCCGGCACTGTGTAGATCACGTTGGTCTCAAACCAGCTATGCGACTTATTGGTCGCCAGCGAGTTGACGGCGGTCGGGCTCTTACGCGCGTCGATCGGGCCACCCATCATGGTCATGGTGCGCGGCGTCTTCTCACCATCCGAGGCCATCAGCGAGATGGCAGCCAGCACCGGTACGGTCGGCTGGCACACCGAGATTACGTGCAGCTTTTCGGCGCCAATATGGTTGATGAACTCGCGGATGTAGTTGATGTAGTCCGACAGGTGGAATGCGCCTTCTTCCAACGGCACCATGCGGGCGTCGATCCAGTCGGTCACGTACACCTTGTGGTCTTGCAGCAGCGTGCGGACGGTGTCGCGCAGCAGCGTGGAGTGGTGGCCCGACAGCGGGGCGCATACCAGCACGACGGGCTCGTCCTTGAGCAGCTTGATGGTCTCGGCGTCGTCAGCGTAGCGCTTGAAGCGGATCAGGCGGCAGAACGGCTTTTCGATGATGGTCTGTTCGACGATTGGGATGTCGCGGCCGTTGGACTTGACGGAGCGGATGGCGAATTCGGGCTTTTCGTATTCCTTGCCTAGGCGATACAGCAGTTCGTAGCCCGCGGCGTAGCGTTGCGCGCCGGGCACCATGGACAGCGGGCTGAGCGGGTTGGTGAAAGTCTTGGCGGTTGCTTGAGCCCAGGCCGTCATCGGGCTAAGCAGGGCGCGCTGGAATTCGTGGAGCTGGTAAAGCATGGCTGGACCGGTCTGTGGTGGCGAGGGCAAACGCAAACGATTATGCGCTCAGGTGCATGTTACTGCGATGCAGCACAAACCCTGATAACAGAGTGTTGCGCGGCTTATATGATGCGCCCGTGTCAGTCTAGATCGATGCAGCAAAAAAGCGGCCGAAGCCGCTTTTCTTTCTTCAATTGCGCATGGAGCGTGACGCTTGCAGCACCTTACAGAACATCAGCGATGGCGTTCACCACGGCGTCGATGTTGTGCGTGTTCAGCGCGGCCACGCAGATCCGGCCGGTCGACACGGCATAGATGCCGTGCTCGTTGCGCAGGCGATCCACCTGGGCCGAGGTCAGGCCCGAGTACGAGAACATGCCGCGCTGCGCCTTCACGAACGAGAAATCGGTCTTCACGCCCTTGGCCGCCAGCTTGTCGACCAGCGCATTGCGCATCGACTTGATGCGGTCGCGCATCTCGCCCAGTTCCTGCTCCCACATCGCACGCAGCTCGGGGCTGTTCAGCACCGTGGCGACCACCGTGCCACCGTGCGTCGGCGGGTTGGAGTAGTTGGTGCGGATCACGCGCTTGACTTGCGACATCACGCGGGTGGCTTCGTCCTTGCTGGTCGTCACGATCGACAGGGCGCCGACGCGCTCGCCGTACAGCGAGAACGACTTCGAGAACGAGCTCGACACGAAGAACGGCAAGCCCGAATCCGCAAACAGTTGCACGGCCAGGCCGTCTTGCTGGATGCCGTCGGCAAAGCCCTGGTACGCCATGTCGAGGAACGGGATCAGGTTCTTGGCCTTGATGACTTCCACGACCTGCTTCCACTGGTCGGCGGTCATGTCCACGCCGGTCGGGTTGTGGCAGCAGGCGTGCAGCACGATGATGGTGTTCGCTGCGTAGCTGTTGAGCGAATCCAGCATGCCGGCGAAGTTCAGGCCGTGCGACGGGGCGTCGTAGTACGCGTAGTTGACGACTTCGAAGCCAGCCGATTCGAACAGCGCGCGGTGGTTTTCCCAGCTCGGGTCGGAAATGGCGACCTTGGCGTTCGGGTACAGGCGCTTGAGGAAATCGGCGCCGATCTTCAGTGCGCCGGTGCCGCCCAGGGCTTGTGCCGTGACCACACGGCCTTCGGCGATCAGCGGGGACTCGGCGCCGAACAGCAGCTTTTGCACGGCCTGGTCGTAGGCGGCAATGCCTTCGATTGGCAGATAGCCGCGCGGGGCGACGGTGGCCAGGCGGGCTTTTTCAGCTTCCTGCACGGCGCGCAGCACCGGGATTTTCCCTTCGTCGGTGAAGTACACGCCCACGCCCAGATTCACTTTGGTGCTGCGGGTATCGGCGTTGAAAGCTTCATTCAGGCCCAGGATGGGGTCGCGCGGGGCCAGTTCGACGGCAGAGAAAAGCGACATGAGATGTGTCTCGATCGGTTGGTTCGGAATTCGGTGGAGTGCTGCAGGCGGTGCGCCGCAAGCGGTCGGCAGGGCTGCCGACGCCGAATGCATGAAGCGGGCACAAGACCGAATTGTACCGAATACAGGCTCTAATCGCCCGAAAAATCCTTGCAGAACAGGGGCCTAAAGCGGTTGAACGGCCGCTACAGATGCGTGTGCTGGAACGCCTGAACGATTGCTGGGGCAGCAGGCTACACTAGACGATTGGTTGCAATTGCCGCCGCCGCCCCGATCTGTTGGGGGCGTGCGCGTCACTTTATTGACTGTTCGCGTCGCCTCCCACCCTGCTGCCATGACCGATCTGAGCCAAGTCCCTAGCCCGCACGACGAATCGAAATTTGTCACGTTCGAGGGCTCGCCGTTCCAGTTGTACCAGCCGTATCCGCCGGCCGGCGACCAGCCGGAAGCGATCCGCCAGCTCGTCGAGAACATTGGCGACGGGCTGTCGTACCAGACACTGCTGGGTGTGACGGGCTCGGGCAAGACCTTCACCATGGCCAATGTGATCGCGCAGGTGGGGCGCCCGGCCATTGTGTTTGCGCCTAACAAGACGCTGGCAGCGCAGCTGTATTCGGAGTTCCGCGAGTTCTTCCCGCGCAACGCGGTCGAGTACTTCGTCTCGTACTACGACTACTACCAGCCCGAAGCCTACGTGCCGCAGCGCGATCTCTTCATCGAGAAGGATTCGTCGATCAACGAGCACATCGAGCAGATGCGGCTGTCGGCGACGAAGAGCCTGCTGGAGCGCCGCGATGTGGTGATCGTGGCCACCGTGTCTGCCATTTACGGTATCGGTAATCCGAGCGAATACCACCAGATGATCCTGACGCTGCGCGCGGGCGACAAAGTCAGCCAGCGCGACGTGATCGCGCGCCTGATCGCCATGCAGTACACGCGCAACGAGACGGACTTCCAGCGCGGCACCTTCCGCGTGCGCGGCGACACGGTCGACATCTTCCCCGCCGAGCACGCCGAGATGGCCGTGCGCCTGGAGTTGTTCGACGACGAGGTCGAATCGCTGCAACTGTTCGACCCGCTCACCGGGCGCGTTCGGCAGAAGATTCCGCGCTTCACCGTCTACCCGTCGAGCCACTATGTCACGCCGCGCGAGACCGTATTGAAGGCCATCGAGACCATCAAGGTGGAGCTGCGCGAGCGGCTCGATTTCTTCTACAAGGAAAACAAGCTGGTGGAAGCGCAGCGGCTGGAACAGCGCACGCGCTTTGACCTGGAGATGCTGCAGGAGCTGGGTTTCTGCAAGGGCATCGAGAACTACTCACGGCATCTCTCTGGCGCGGCACCGGGCGAGGCGCCGCCGACGTTGGTCGACTACCTGCCGCCCGACGCGCTTATGTTCCTGGACGAATCGCACGTGCTGATCGGCCAGCTCAACGGCATGTACAACGGTGACCGCGCGCGCAAGGAAACGCTGGCCGAATACGGCTTCCGCCTGCCTTCCGCGCTCGACAACCGGCCGCTCAAGTTCGCCGAATTCGAAACCAAGATGCGGCAGGTGACGTTCGTTTCCGCCACGCCGGGGGATTACGAAAAGAGAACTGCCGGTACGGAAGTGGTCGAGCAAGTTGTGCGACCCACGGGCCTGGTCGACCCGACCATTGAAGTGCGCCCGGCCACGACGCAGGTCGACGATCTACTCTCCGAGATCCACCTGCGCGTGGAAGCCGGCGAGCGCGTGCTCGTGACCACGCTCACCAAGCGCATGGCCGAGCAGTTGACCGAGTTCCTGTCGGAGAACGGCGTCAAGGTGCGCTACCTGCATTCGGACATCGACACGGTGGAGCGCGTGGAGATCATCCGCGACCTGCGCCTGGGCACGTTCGACGTGCTGGTCGGCATCAACCTGCTGCGCGAGGGGTTGGATATTCCGGAGGTGTCGCTGGTGGCGATTCTGGATGCCGACAAGGAAGGCTTCCTGCGCGCCGAGCGCTCGCTGATCCAGACCATCGGCCGAGCCGCGCGGAACGTCAACGGCACGGCCATCCTCTACGCAGACCGCGTCACCGATTCGATGCGCAAGGCGATCGACGAAACCGAACGCCGCCGTGCCAAGCAGATCGCGCACAACGAAGCGCACGGCATCACGCCGCGCGGGGTGGTCAAACGCATCAAGGACATCATCGACGGCGTGTACAACGTCGACGACGCGCGCGCCGAGCTCAAGGCCGCGCAAGAGGCCGCCAAGTACGAGGACATGAGCGAGAAACAGGCGTCCAAGGAAATCAAGCGCCTGGAAAAACAGATGCTCGACCACGCCAAAAACCTCGAATTCGAAAAGGCGGCGCAGGTGCGCGATCAACTGGCCAAGCTCAAGTCGCAGCTCTTCGGGGCGAGCGGCGAAGACCATATCGTTCCGGCCGCCTGAACTGCGCGGCCGTGTGTATTGGGACACCCGTCGCCTCGGCCGAGGCCGATGGCGGTCGGGTGTTGACACAATTTCAATGCATGTTCAGGCGCAGCGCGTCGCCTGATCGACAGCCCGGCACGTTATGTCGCCACAGTGGCAGCCATTCGGCGTACGTGTCCGTCATCAAGGGAGTTCGATGTTCAAATTTCTGCTCAACCCGTGGCGCAAGTGGCGCGCGTCGCGGCATGCCAGCCACCAACTCGACGCCATCCTGGCGCAGTTCGAACCCACGCGCAGCCTGGCTGAACGCAACGAATGGCTGATCGAGCTGGCCTACTGGCTGCGCCGTGCCGAGCGGCCCGCAGGCGCCACGTCTGAGTCGTGGCGTTATGCGCGTCTGCGCTACCTGCTGCAGGTGCTGGAGAACAACCCGGAGCTGGCGGCACGCGTCGGGCATACGCTGCGCACCATCGTGCAGGACAACGACCCAGTGTCGCTGCTGTGCGATACGGGTCTGTCGTCGCGCTCGGGCTTCTGGGGCGAACTGGTGGACCGCTGGCAGGCGCGCTTCCTGCCGCCCGCGCCCAACGAGCCGCAACTGTCATCGCTGTTCGGGCTGCTGTTTGTCGGTCCGTACGATGCTGCGTGGGTCGATGGCCTGGATGATGAACTGGTGACGCGTCTGCACGCGTTGTTCCGCGCCGGCCTGAACGATGCGGGTGAACTCGCCGGCCAGACGCGGCTGGAGCACAGCCTGGGTATCGGCATCCAGATCCTCATCAGCCAGGTGCGGGCGGCGGGGCTGTCGCGCGCCATCCGCAGCCGCGTGGACCACGCAGACGTGACCGAATTGCCGTTCTACCGCCTGGCGGATGCGGCCAATGCCATCTTTCTCGAGCGCCCGGACGAGGCCCCCGCTCGCCCGGAGCACGTTGCGCAGCAGCTCAACTATTTCCGCGCGGTGCTGGATCAATGCCGCACGGCCACGGCCAGCGTGTACCAGCATTTGGACGAGAACGGCGTCTCCGTTGAAGTGGTGTTCCAGGTCGAGCGCATGAAGGCGTGGCTTGGCCGCATCGATCTGCTGCTCACCGCCTGGGCCGACACGCGCGCCACGCGTCGCTTTACCCATCTGACGGCCGAGCTCGTTTCCGCCAGCCAGCACCGTCGCAGCGTGGGCTATCTGATCCGCGCCACGTTTGCCGACCTGGCGCGCAAGGTGGTCGAGCGTTCTGCCGAGAGCGGCGAGCACTACATCACCCGCGACAACAAGGAGTACGGCGCGATGGTGAAGGCCGCGGCCGGCGGCGGCGTCATCACGGCCGCCACGGTGTACATCAAGTTCTTCATCACCGGCGCCCACCTGACGCGTTTTACCGAAGGGTTGTTGGCGTCGCTCAACTACGCGGTCAGCTTTCTTGGCATCCACTTTGCGCATTTCACGCTGGCCACCAAGCAGCCTGCCATGACGGCACCCGCGCTGGCGCACCGGCTCGACCAAGTGGGCCGCCCCGAAGGGCTGGAGCGCTTCGTGGACGACACCGTCGCCATGATCCGCACCAATGCGGCAGCGATCGTCGGCAACCTCGTCGCTGTGGCGCCCGTCGCGTTTGTGGTGCAGTGGCTGGCGGGGCGCTTCTTCCACGCGAACCTGATTTCGCCAGAGAAGGCCGTCGCGACCATCGATTCGTTTTCGATCCTCGGCCCGACGCCGCTGTACGCGATTTTCACGGGGGTGCTGTTGTGGGCGTCGAGCCTGGCGGCTGGCTGGGCCGACAACTGGTTCGCACTGCACCGCGTGCACGATGTGATTGCCTACCACCGGCGCCTGCGCTTCATGGTGGGCACGCGGGGTGCGCAGCGTATTGCCGGATTCTGGAAGCGCAACCTGTCGGGCATCGTGGCCAACGTGTCGCTGGGCTTCATGCTGGGGCTGGGCCCGGAGATCGTCTCGTTCTTCGGGCCGCACGTGGAAGTGCGCCACGTCACGCTGTCGACCGGCGCGGTCGCCACGGCCGTGGGCGTGCTCGGGCCGGCTGTCATGCATACGGCGCCGTTCTGGCTGGCTGTGGCCGGTATTGCGCTGATGGGCGTGTTGAATGTGCTGGTGTCGTTTGCGCTGGCATTCAACATGGCAATGCGCTCGCGCAACCTGCGTGGGCTGGATCGCAAGCGCATCACCGGGGCGGTGTGGCGGCGCATTCTGCGCGACCCGCTGTGCCTGCTGGTACCGCGCCCGGCCACCGAGGCCGCGCCGCCTGGTACGAGTACGCCGGCCTAGTGCCCTTAAGCGCGGTTCTGACCTCCGATGTCGACGGTTTGAACTCCGGCGTCGGCGTTCTGATCTCCAGCGTCGGAGCTAAAAGGTCCGGCTGCGGAGGTCTGGAGGTCCGGCTTCGCACCTAATAGGTGCATGCATGCGTCTTTGGGGTCCACTGCCGGAGGTCGGAGCCTCATCGTCCGAGCAAAAAAGCTCGACGGCGGAGGTGGATGGCTCCGCCGTCGCCCGTTATCGGTGCGAGCAAGAGGGTTTGCGGTCCATCGATGGAGCTTGGCGCTCGGTTGCTGGAGTTCAGAGCGCCAACGCCGAGGTTCTGAACCCCACGACCCTGCTAGTTCGCCTGCGCGGCAAGTACCGCGATCTCGCTGCGGAAGGGGATGGAAGGTTGCGCGCCTAGCCGTGTGACGGAGACTGCTGCCGCTGCCTGCCCGAACTGGATGGCGGCATTGGGCGATGCGCCTTCGGCCAGCGCCGTGGCCAGCGCGCCGACAAAGGTGTCGCCGGCTGCGGTGGTGTCCACGGCTTGCGCGCTGGGGGCCGGCAGCAGCAGTCGTGTGGCGGCATCCACATAGGCGATGCCGCGTGCGCCCAGGGTGACGATCACGTGCCGGGCCCCTTGTGCGTGCAGGTCTGCGGCGGCATCCAGCGCGGCTTCTGGGGAGTCGACCGGGCGGGCGGTCAGCAGCGCCGCTTCGGTTTCATTCGGGATCAGGTAATCGCAGGCGGCCAGCCATGGCGTGGGCAACGGGCCGATGGCCGGCGCCGGGTTCAGGATGACCGTCTTGCCGAGCTGCCGGCCGAGTTTGAGCGCGCATTCCACCGCGTCGGGTGGGGATTCCAATTGGCAGACGATGACGCGGGCCCGCTCGAACGCGGCGCGCTGCGCTTCGATCATGGTGGGCGTGAGCAGCTCGTTGGCCCCCGCCACGATGACGATGGTGTTCTGCCCGCTGTCGGCCACCGTGACGCACGCGATGCCGGTGGTGACACCTGCGTGGGCCGACACCATCGTGGTGTCCACGCCTTCGCGGCGCAAGCCATCGCGCAGGGCGATGCCGTGCGCGTCGTCACCCACGCAGCCGAGCATGGCGACACGGCCCCCCAGGCGGGCTGCGGCCACGGCCTGGTTGGCGCCTTTGCCGCCCGGGATGGTCTCCAGCGCCGGGCTCGCAACCGTTTGCCCAGGCGACGGCAATCGGGGCGTGCGGATGACCAGATCCATGTTGAGGCTGCCGACGATGAGCACGTCGGCAGCGGGGTGGGCGGAAGAGGCAGAAGGGCGCTTGGCCACCATGGCGAGACTGCGTTGAGACAGCGGAAATGGGTTGGGCGAATGGGTTGGGCGTCACGCAGCGCGGGCAGGGCGTGCCGGCTCGGCGGTCGATTCACGCAGCGACAGCCGCGGCGGCAGCACGATGCGGCGGGGTTTGCGTTCCTCCACCGGGTGGCGCATGGCGGCGTCGGTCAGTTGCTGAAGCAGCGTTTGCGCGGTGGTTTCGCCAAGCTGACGGATCGACTGGCCCACGGTGGACAGCGCCGGATACACGTAGCGGCTCAGTTCGATGTCGTCAAAGCCGATGATCGACAGCGCCTTCGGTACCGGAATACCGAGCTCGGCAGCGGCACGCAGCGCGCCGATGCCCATCAGGTCGTTGCTGGCGAAGATGGCGGTCGGCTGTTCGCCTTCGGTCAGCAGTTGGCGTGCAGCGCGATAGCCGCCAGGGCTGGTGAAATCGCCTTCGGCCACGCGGGCGGAGGACTCCGGCACACCGGCTTCGCGTAGGGCACGGTGGAAGCCCGCCAGGCGGCCCGCAGTCACGCTCAGGTCTGCCGGCCCGCTGATGCACGCAATGCGTCGGTGGCCGAGTTCCAGCAGGTGCTTGGTGGCCATATGGGCGCCTTCTTCGTGGTCGACCTGGACCTGGTCGGCCTGAATGCCTTCGGTCGGGCGGTCGACCATCACCACGGGCAGAAAGGATTCGCCCAGCGCGTCGACTAACGCGGTGTCGGGCCCGGCGCTGCTGACGATGATGCCGTCGACGCGCTTCTCCATCAGCACGCGCAGGTAGTCGCGCTGCTTGCGCGGATCGTCGTCGGAGTTACACAGGATGACGCTGTAGCCGGCAGCGGCGCACACGTCTTCAATGCCGCGCGCCAGCTCCGCAAAGTAGGGGTTGGTGGCCGTGGGCACCAGTACGCCGATGGTGCGTGTGGTGCGGTGCTTGAGCGAGCGCGCCACGGCGCTGGGCACGTAGCGCGTGGCGCGGATGGCCTCTTCCACACGCTTGCGCGTTTCCGCGTTCACAGGGCGCGTGTTGTTGATGACATGCGAGACGGTGGTGAATGACACTCCCGCCAACGCTGCGACGTCCTTGATCGTTGCCATGTTGAAGCTCCCTGTGTCGTTCTAGTGTGTGGTGACCCGGTTGCGCCGGGTTCGATAGGTATCCATGACCACGGCCGCGACGATGACCGCGCCCGTGATGATCCGTTTGGTGGGTTCGGAAGCCCCGATCTGTGCGAGGCCCGATTCGAGCACCGAGATGATCAGCACGCCAAACAGCGTGCGCACGACCGATCCGCGCCCACCCATCAGGCTGGTGCCGCCGATCACCACGGCCGCAATCACCTGCAATTCCATGCCGACGCCGGCGTTGGGGTCCGCCGCTTCCAGGCGGGACACCTGGAACAGCGCGGCCAACCCCGACAGCAGCCCCATCAGCGCGAACACCGCAATCTTGTACGGGCGCGGGTTCACGCCCGCCAGCCGCACTGCCTCTTCATTGGTGCCGATGGCAACAAGGTAGCGGCCGAACACCGTACGCACCAGCACGATCTGCCCGACGACGGTGATGGCCACTGCAATCAGGAACGACGGCGCAATGCCCAGCGCAATCGGGTTGGCCAGCCAATCGACCGCGCTGCCGATATACACGGTACGCGAATCCGTGAGGCTGTAGGCGAGACCGCGCGCCATTTCCAGCACGCCAAGCGACACGATGAACGACGGAATGCCCCAGTGCACCGTGACCGTGCCCGTGAGCGCACCGGCTGCCGCGGCAAGCAGCACGCCGGCGAGCGCGGCCGGCAGCAGACCCCAGCCGAACTTTGTCATGGCAATCGACAGCACCGACGCTGCCAACGCCAGTACCGAACCCACTGAAAGGTCGATCCCGCCGATCATCAGGATGAAGGTCATGCCCACGGCCATGACCAGCAGATCGGGGATCTCGTTGGCGATGGTCGTGAAGGTGGGCACTGAGAAGAACGTCGGCGACAGCGTGCCGAACAGCACCAGCATGGCAACCAGCGCCGCGAGCAGCCCGCCGATGGCACCGAGCGAGATGCCCAGCGCGGCACGCGTGCCCTGCCGGGCGGCAGGCGAGGGTGGCAGGGTGGAGTCAGAGCGCATCCGCGGTCTCCGAAGACGAGGGGGAAGCCGGTGAGTCGCGCTTGTCCAATTCGCTCGATTCACCGAAAGCGGCGGCGAGCAGGCTGTCCTGGCTCCAGCCACCGCGTTGGAAAATGTGAGTAAGCCGTCCGGCGCGCATCACGCCGATGCGATCGCACAACTGCATCAGTTCGCGCAGGTCGCTGGACACCACGACCAGCGCCTTGCCGCGCGCGGCCAGTCCATCGAGCAGCGCGTAGATGTCAAATTTGGCGCCCACGTCCACGCCGCGTGTGGGTTCGTCGAACAGCAGCACGGGCGTGTCACGCTCCAGCCAGCGGGCAATCGCCACCTTCTGCTGGTTGCCGCCCGAGAGTTCGCCCACAGGCTGCTGCGGCCCGCCGCAACGGATGCGCAGCGCGCCGATGTGCCGCTGCGCCAGCGCACGTTCGCGCGCGGGTTGCAGCCAGCCGCGTTTCGTCACGGTAGCCATGTTGCCCAGCGCGATGTTGGTGGCGATCGGCAGGCCAAGCATCAGGCCCTCGTCCTTGCGATCTTCGGTGAGCAGGCTGATGCCATGGCGTACCGCGTCGCCGGGCGAGTGAATGCGTACGGGTTTGAGCGGCGAGCCCACTTCGATGGTCCCGGCGTCCGCGCGGTCCGCGCCAAAAATCAGCCGCAGCAGCTCCGTGCGCCCCGCACCCACCAAGCCGGCGATGCCGAAGATCTCGCCCGGCGCCACAGCGAAGCTCACGTCGCGCACGGCTGGCGCCCGTGTGAGGCCGGTCACGCGCAATGCGGGCGTACCGTCGCCAGGCCGGGGTTCGCGTGCGGAGCGTTCGGCATCCGAGGCGGCACCCTCGGCCGGCACCGCGCGCCCGACCATCGCCTGGATCAGCGCATCTTGCGTGACCGTCGCGGCTGGCGCATCGGTGATGAGCTTGCCGTCACGCAGCACGACAATGCGGTCCGCAATGCGCGCCAGTTCATCCAGCCGGTGAGAGATGTAGAGGATCGCCACGCCTTCACGGCGTAACGCGTCGATGCGCGCGAAGAGCGTCGCGCTTTCGTGCGCGCTCAGCATGGCGGTCGGCTCATCGAGGATCAGCACGCGACAGGCGCTGGCCAGCGCGCGCGCAATCTCGATCATCTGCCGGTGGCCGATGCCCAGCGTATGCACGGGCGTCCATGGGTCGAGGTCGAGCCCGACGCGCGCCAGGGCCTGCTCTGACTGGCGCTGCAGCGTATGCCGATCCACAAAACCCAACCGGCGCGGCAGTTCGCCCAGGAACAGGTTTTCGGCCACCGTGAGCGTGGGCACCATGCTCAATTCCTGCAGCACCATGCGTACGCCCAAGGCCTCCGCTGCGTTGCGCGAAGCGGGGGCATATGGCGCGCCGGCGAGCAACATCGAGCCGGACGTCGCCGTCTCCAATCCGCAGAGGATCTTGGAGAGCGTGCTCTTGCCCGCGCCGTTCTCGCCCGTAAGGGCAAGCACCTCGCCGGCGTGTACGTCGAGATCAATCTCGCGTAGCACCGGCGCGGCGTAGTGCTTGCTGACGGCCGAGACGCGCAGCAGCGGCGTGCGCGAAGCGTGGGCGGTAGACATGGCTGGCGGCGGCTGGCCTGTCAGACGCGTTACGAGCGCGTCACGAGGTCGACGGGCGTCTCGATGACACCCAACAGCTTCGCCTGCGGTGTTTTGTTGGCCAGCGCCTTCAAGGCGGTTTCGATGCCGAAGACAGCTTGCTGATCGGCGTGTTGGTCTGCCGTGGCCACCACGCGCCCATCGGCGAGCATGGCCTTGATGGCGTCGATGTTGTCATACCCGCCAATCAGCACCTTGCCGATCTTGCCGGCTGCCCGCACGGCAGACACCGCGCCGATCGCCATGTTGTCGTTGCCGCACAGCAGGGCCTTGAGGTCGGGCTGGGCGCGCAGCATGGCGGCCGCCACCTTGTTGCCCTTGTCGATTTCCCACTCGCCCGATTGCACGCCGACGATCTTCAGCTTGGCGGCTTCGGCGGCATCCTTGAAGCCGGCCGTGCGCTGCTGCGCATTGGTCGTCGTCGGAATGCCTTCAATGATGCCGACCGCATCGCCCGGCTTGAGCGACTTGGCGACGAAGTCACCGACGAGCCGAGCGCCCTTGCGGTTGTCCGGTCCAACGAAGGGCACGTTCAGTCCCTTCTCCTTGAGCGCCGCCGGGTCAAGGCGGTTATCGATGTTGATGACGAGGATGCCCGCATCCACTGCCTTCTTGACCACTGGCACCAGTGCCTTGGAATCGGCCGGCGCCAGCACCAGCGCATCCACCTTCGACACGATCATCTGCTCGACCAGGCGGATCTGGCCGCCAGTGTCGGTTTCATCACGAATGCCATTGGCCAGCAACGTGTAGTCCGACGCGTGTTCCTTCTGGTGCTTGCGTGCGCCGTTCTCCATCGTCAGGAAGAACTCGTTGGCGAGCGACTTCATCACCAGCGCCACCTTGGGCGGCTGGTTGGCGGCATGCGCCAGAGAAAACGGCAGCGGCAGAGCAAGGGCGACGGCAGAGCCCGCGCCAAGTTGCAGCGCGCGGCGACGGCGGATATCCATGGTGTCTCCTCCAGGAAGAGGCCGGTCTGAGGGGGATTGCGGGCGTCGCTGTCCTAAGTCATTCAAAAGGGCAATCGCGCCACAGCGTTCGCAAACGTTTGCGTACCCAGTAGTCTCGGTTGCCGCGTAACAAAAGTCAATGAATTTAAGTTGGTCGCAGCATAAGTGGAAACCCGCATGTGCTGGGCTGGCGCACGACGTTCGCAAGCTGCGCTGCAAGATGCGGCGTGATAGCCCTATCCGACGTGGTTGATTGTTTTAGTCCACAATACGGCCTGCCGCGCGGCTACCCGGCGCAGTTTCCCACTGTGCGGGCTCTGCAAATCCCCTTGCTGCGACGCGGAATCCCCCGACACCTTAGTTGACCGATTTTGTCGGGTTCCTTTATACTTGAGCAAAACGATCAGGTATTTCCCCGACGCCCATGAGATTGACCACCAAAGGCCGCTTCGCGGTCACCGCCATGATTGACTTGGCGCTGCGCCAAGAGCAGGGTCCGGTCACGCTGGCCGGCATCAGCCAGCGCCAGAAGATTTCGCTGTCGTACCTTGAGCAGCTGTTTGGCAAGCTGCGCCGCCACGAAATCGTGGAAAGCGTGCGCGGCCCGGGCGGCGGCTATAGCCTGGCGCGCCGTGCGGATGACGTCACGGTGGCCGATATCATTATCGCCGTGGATGAACCGCTCGACGCTACCCAGTGCGGCGGCAAGGGCAACTGCGGCGAAGAGCACAACGGCCAGGCTGGCCGCTGCATGACGCACGACCTGTGGGCCACGCTCAACCAGAAGATGGTCGAGTACCTCGATTCGGTGTCGCTGCAGAACCTGGTGGATCAGCAACGCGAGCGTCAGCCTGATGTGATTCAGGACATGCGAGAAGCCCGTCCGGCCCGGCGCGAACGTACCCCGGCCCGTGCCCGCGGTGCGGATGCGCCCGCCACCGCAGTGCCAGCAGAGCCGGTCAAGCGCGCGCCGCTGGTCAATTCCGTTTTCAGTCTGGCGCAGTCGTGATTGCATGATTGCGTCGGCGTGAGGTACGGCCAGGACGCCGATTCCACATATAGAAATAGAACATCGCCCCCACACAAGGCAGACAAGATATGAGCACCCCGCAACTTCCCATCTACATGGACTATTCCGCGACGACGCCGGTGGATCCGCGCGTGGTCGACAAGATGATCCCGTACCTGCGTGAGAGCTTCGGCAACCCCGCCTCGCGTAGCCACCCGTTTGGCTGGGAAGCCGAGAAGGCTGTCGAAACCGCGCGCGAACAGGTCGCCGCACTGGTGAACGCCGACCCGCGCGAGATTGTCTGGACGTCCGGCGCCACCGAGTCCGACAACCTGGCGATCAAGGGTGCCGCCAACTTCTACAGCAGCAAGGGCAAGCACATCATCACCGTCAAGACCGAGCACAAGGCTGTGCTGGATACGACGCGTGAACTGGAGCGCCAGGGCTTTGAAGTGACGTATCTGGACGTAAAGGACAACGGCCTGATCGATATCGAAGTCTTCAAGCAGGCCATCCGCCCGGACACCATCCTCGCCTCGGTGATGATGGTGAACAACGAGATCGGCGTGATTCAGGACATCGAAACGCTGGGTGAGATTTGCCGCGAGAAGGGCGTGATCTTCCACGTTGACGCTGCCCAGGCGACGGGCAAGGTCGAGATCGATCTGCAGAAGCTGAAGGTCGACTTGATGTCGTTTTCGGCACACAAGACGTATGGCCCGAAGGGTATCGGCGCGCTGTACGTGCGTCGCAAGCCGCGTATCCGTATCGAAGCGCAGATGCACGGCGGCGGCCACGAGCGCGGCATGCGTTCGGGCACGCTGGCCACGCACCAGATCGTCGGCATGGGTGAGGCGTTCCGCATCGCTAAGGAAGAAATGGCGACGGAGAACGAGCGCATCCGCATGCTGCGCGATCGCTTGTACCGCGGCCTGAATACGATGGAAGAGGTGTACGTGAACGGCGACATGGATGCCCGTGTGCCGCACAACCTGAACATCAGCTTCAACTTTGTCGAAGGCGAGTCGCTGATCATGGCGATCAAGGATGTCGCCGTGTCGTCGGGCTCGGCGTGCACGTCGGCCTCGCTGGAGCCTTCGTATGTGCTGCGTGCCCTGGGCCGCAACGATGAACTGGCACACAGCTCGATCCGCTTCACGGTGGGCCGCTTTACCACTGAGCAGGAAGTCGATTATGTGGTCGACCTGCTCAAGAGCAAGATCGGCAAGCTGCGCGACCTGTCCCCGCTGTGGGAGATGTACAAGGACGGCGTGGATCTGAACAGCATTCAATGGGCGGCGCACTAAGCGCGGCGTTTGACGGATAACGGACAACGGCGCCCCCGCGCCAGCCAACGATTGAAAGAGGTGTGAAATGTCTTACAGCAACAAGGTTCTGGACCACTACGAAAACCCGCGCAACGTCGGTTCGTTCGAGAAGGGCGACGACACGGTCGGCACCGGCATGGTCGGTGCGCCGGCTTGCGGCGACGTGATGAAGCTGCAGATCAAGGTGAACGAACAGGGCGTGATTGAAGACGCCAAGTTCAAGACCTACGGCTGCGGCTCGGCCATCGCTTCGTCGTCGCTGGTGACGGAGTGGGTGAAGGGCAAGACGCTGGATCAGGCGCTGGAGATCCGCAACACGGCCATCGCTGAAGAACTCGCGCTGCCGCCGGTGAAGATTCACTGCTCGATCCTGGCGGAAGACGCCATCAAGGCGGCCGTGGCCGACTACAAGGACAAGCACGGCACCGCTGCCGAGCAGAAGGTTGCTTGAGCCAGATCGACAGAAAGGACGCAGCATGATCACCCTGACCGACAAGGCCGCGCAGCACGTTACCCGCTACCTGACCCGCCGCGGCAAGGGCGTGGGCCTGCGCGTGGGCGTGAAGACCACCGGTTGCTCGGGCTTGGCTTACAAGCTCGAATATGCGGATGAGATTGCCGCCGAAGACCAAGTCTTCGAATCCAACGGCGTCAAGGTGATCGTCGATCCGAAGAGCCTGCCGTACATCGATGGCACCGAATTGGACTATGCACGCGAAGGGTTGAACGAAGGGTTCCGCTTCAACAACCCGAACGTGAAGGACGAGTGCGGTTGCGGCGAGTCGTTCCGCGTCTGAGCGGGGCACATTGAAGCAGGCGATTGTCGGTTTCGAGCGGGACGAGGAAGGCCACTGGGTCGCCCGTCTCGCCTGCGGACATGGGCAACACATGCGCCACGATCCGCCCTGGCAGCAACGGCCCTGGACCGAAACCGAGGCAGGGCGCGCGAGCAAGATCGGCGTACTGGTGGAGTGCCTGAAGTGCGATCGGGGTGAACCGGTCGGCTAGCAACATCAAGGCGGCGCAGCCGCTTTTTTTATTCATGAACCCACGCGATACGCATTTCTCCCTCTTCGGCCTGCCCGAGCATTTCGAGGTCGACGACGACGCGCTGAACGCTGCGTACCGCACCGTGCAATCGCAGGCGCATCCCGATCGCTACGCGCACGCAGGCGACGCCGAGCGCCGCGTTGCAATGCAATGGGCCACGCGCGCCAACGAGGCGTATCAGACGCTGCGTGATCCGCTCAAGCGCGCCACCTATTTGCTGCATTTGAAGGGCATCGACGTGCAGGCCGAGAACAATACGGCCATGCCGCCGGCGTTCCTGATGCAGCAGATGGAGTGGCGTGAGTCGCTGGGCGACGCCAAGGCAGAGCGTGACATTGATGCGCTGGATACATTGCTCGCCATGCTGCGCAAGGAAAAGCGCATGCGCTACGCAGCGCTGGCAGGGTTGCTCAACGGTGACGGCAACAGCGCCGCTGCCGCAGATGCCGTCCGCCAGTTGATGTTCATTGAAAAGATCGAGCGCGACACTGCCGAGGCAATCGACCGGCTGGACGACTAAAACACAGAATTTGCGACAATGGCGGGTTGCCGAGGCCGGCATCCTGCGACTTCCGCGCAATCGAGACATCCCCATGGCTTTACTGCAGATTTCCGAACCCGGCGAATCGCCCGCACCGCACCAGCGCCGTCTGGCGGTGGGCATCGACCTGGGCACGACCAACTCGCTGGTGGCTGCTGTGCGCAGCAGCGTGCCGGAAGTGTTGCCCGACGATCAGGGCCGCCCGCTGCTGCCCTCGGTGGTGCGGTATTTGCCCACAGGCGGTGCGCATATCGGCTACAAGGCACAGGCCGAGGCCGTGCGCGACGCGAAGAACACCATCATCTCGGTCAAGCGTTTCATGGGCCGCGGCCTGAAGGATGTCGCCCACATCGAGAACACGCCATACGACTTTGTCGACGCGCCTGGCATGGTGCAATTGAAGACCGTGGCCGGCGTGAAGAGCCCAGTGGAAGTGTCAGCGGAGATCCTGGCCACGCTGCGCCAGCGCGCGGAAGATACGCTCGGCGATGAACTCGTCGGCGCGGTCATCACGGTGCCGGCGTACTTTGACGATGCGCAACGCCAAGCCACGAAGGACGCCGCCAAGCTGGCCGGCCTGAACGTGCTGCGCCTGCTGAACGAACCGACGGCCGCAGCCATCGCGTATGGCCTCGACAACGCGGCAGAGGGCGTCTACGCGGTCTACGACCTGGGCGGCGGCACGTTCGACATCTCCGTGCTCAAGCTCACCAAGGGTGTGTTCGAGGTGATGTCCACGGGCGGTGACTCGGCGCTGGGCGGCGACGATTTCGACCAGCGCATCGTGTGCTGGATCGTCGAGCAAGCCGGCCTGCAACCGCTGTCTGCCGAAGACACCCGCCTGCTGCTGAACAAGGCGCGCGCGGCGAAGGAATGGCTCTCCACTGCGGACAGCACCGAGATCGACGCGATGCTCTCCACCGGCGAGACCGTGCACCTCGTGCTGAGCGCCGAGACCTTCGCCGAGCTGACCGCCAACCTCGTGCAGAAGACGCTGTCGCCTGTGCGCCGCGCGTTGCGCGATGCCGGTGTCACGGTGGACGACGTGAAGGGCGTGGTGCTAGTGGGCGGCGCAACGCGCATGCCGATCATCCGCCGCGCCGTGGGCCAACTGTTTGGTCGCACGCCGTTGACGAATCTCGACCCGGATCAGGTGGTCGCCATCGGCGCGGCTATGCAGGCGAACCTGCTGGCCGGCAACCGCGCGCCGGGCGAAGACTGGCTGCTGCTCGACGTGATCCCGCTGTCGCTGGGCGTCGAGACGATGGGCGGTCTGGTCGAGAAGATCATCCCGCGCAACAGCACGATTCCCGTGGCGCGCGCACAGGAGTTCACCACCTTCAAGGATGGCCAGACCGCCATGGCGATCCACGTGCTGCAGGGCGAGCGCGAACTGGCAAGCGACTGCCGCTCGTTGGCGCGTTTCGAGCTGCGCGGCATCCCGCCGATGGTGGCCGGCGCGGCGCGTATCCGCGTGACGTATCAGGTGGACGCGGATGGCCTGCTCTCGGTGGCCGCCCGCGAAACCGTGTCGGGCGTGGAAGCGTCGATCACCGTGAAGCCTTCATACGGGCTGGCTGATGACGACATCGCGCGCATGCTGCAGGAAGGCTTCCAATCGGCGGAAGACGACATGCGCCGCCGCGCGCTGGCGGAAGAGCGTGTGGAAGGCGAGCGCCTGCTCGAAGCGCTGTCGCAGGCGCTGGCAGCCGATGGCGATCTGCTGTCGCCTGAAGAGCGCGCTGCCATCGACATCGAGATCGCCGCACTGCGTACCACGATGCAGGGCGAAGACCACCGCGCCATCAAGGACGCCGTGGATGCGCTGTCGCACGGCACCGACGAGTTCGCCGCGCGCCGCATGGACCGCGGCATCCGCAAGGCGCTGGCCGGCAAACGAATCGAGGAACTTGGCTGATCGTCGGCCACGTCCACCAACACATTCATCGAACGAGCTTTTTCAATGCCACAAATCGTCATCCTTCCTCACGTCGAGTACTGCCCGGAAGGGGCCGTGATTGAAGCCAAGACCGGCACAAGCATCTGTGATGCGCTGCTGGGTGCCGACATCGAGATCGAGCACGCCTGCGAGAAGTCGTGTGCCTGCACCACCTGTCACGTGATCGTGCGCGAGGGTTTCAATTCGCTGGATGAGGCGACCGAGAAGGAAGAGGATCTGCTCGACAAGGCCTGGGGCCTGGAGCCGAACTCGCGTCTGTCCTGCCAGGCCAAGGTGGCGGACGAAGACCTGACCATCGAGATCCCGAAGTACACGATCAATCACGCCAAGGAAGGTCACTGAGCCATGAAATGGAACGACATTCAGCAGATCGCTGAAGCGCTGTACGACAAATTTCCGGATGTGGATCCGACCAAGCTCAACTTTGTCGACCTGCACAACAAGGTGGTGGATCTGAACGGTTTTGACGACGACCACAAGCGCGGCGGCGAGAAATTTCTCGAAGCGATCCAGCAAGCGTGGATCGATGAGGCGGAGTAAGCGCACAGCCTCAACCGCACACGCATGAAAAAACCGGCCCGAAGGCCGGTTTTTCTTTTAGTGCGAAGCGGATGCCGGATCAGCCAGCCACCAGCGAGCCGTCTTCGATGTGCACGCGGTCACCCGGCTGGAAGCCCGGGGCAGCCTTGTAGGTGAAGCTGCGGCTGGTGCCGTTGTCCATATGTACGTTCACGCGGTATTGGGTATCGCGGCTGTAGTAGTTCTCCGCCACATGGCCGCCGTAACCGCCCGCCAGCGCTCCGCCCACCGTAGCAAGCGTGCGGCCATTGCCGCGACCGACCTGATTACCCAGCAGGCCACCCACCACTGCGCCGCCGATCATGCCAAGACCCGTTTCCTTCCCCTGCGTGGTGATCGGGGTGATCGACGTCACGCGGCCGGCATACGGGCTGGCCGATTGGCGCGGCTGCGATTGTGCGTAGTGCGGGCTGGTCGACGGAGCGCGCTCAGCGTACGACGGCTCACGAGCACGTGCCGGGGCCGGAGCGGGTGCCACGTTTTGCGCCGGATACGGCGCCGCGGCCTGATTCGGTTGCGTCGTTTGGCCCGGAGCCGCCAGCGCCATCGGAGCGGAGGCGCCCGGCATTGCTGCAGCAGACTGAGCTGCGACGTTCGGATCGGTGCTGCCCTGCGTGGCCTTCGACGTCGGCAGCACGCCGGTGATGGCGGCCACCGCCGTCAGGCTGGCGATGATCACGGCCACAGCGGCCGTCGTCATCAGCGGATGCATGCGGCGCGACGACGGCGGCACTTGGCCCGGCGACGTGGCGGCATATTGTTGACCTTGGTTCGATTGGACGTTGTTGTTCATCATCGCTCTCCTGCGCCGTGATCGGTTCGGCGTTTTGATGATCACAGTGTGGTGCATCGCCCAAACGGATACCGTTTTAATTTGTAAGCATCTGTAGTCCTATTTTCTTATTAAAAATCAATGAGTTGCCGCATTTTTGTACATGTTGTGGCATCGCGGGGATGTTACAAATAGCGGGGTAGGCGCGCCAATTGCGCGGGTGCGCGCCCAACAAAAACGCCCCCGAAGGGGCGTTCTCATAAAGCAGGCTTTCCGGTCGATCAATCTTCGCGGCGCAGGTGCGGGAAGAGGATCACGTCACGGATGTTCGGGCTGTCGGTCAGCAGCATCACCAGACGGTCGATGCCGATGCCGCAGCCGCCCGTCGGGGGCATGCCGTATTCCAGCGCGCGGATGTAGTCGGCGTCGTAGAACATGGCTTCTTCGTCACCGGCGTCCTTCTGCTCGACCTGCTTGCGGAAGCGCTCGGCCTGGTCCTCCGCGTCATTCAGCTCCGAGAAACCATTGGCGATTTCGCGGCCGGTGATGAATAGCTCGAAGCGCTCGGTGATGCCCGGCTGCGTATCGGAGGCGCGCGCCAGCGGCGACACCTCGACCGGGTAGTCGATGATGAAGGTCGGCTCCCACAGTTGCGACTCAGCCGTCTCTTCAAACAGCACCAGTTGCAGCGTGCCCACACCGGCGTTCAGGAACTGCGGCGCGTTGGTGTCGATCTTGAACTTCTTGAGTTCAGCGCGCAGGAAGTCGACGTCGGCCAGTTGCGCATCGGTGTAGTGCGGCGCGTACTTCTGGATGGCCTGGCAGATCGTCAGGCGATGGAACGGCTTGGACAGGTCCAGCTCGCGGCCTTGGTACGTCAGCGTGGCGGTGCCCGAGGCGTCGATCGCCGCTTGGCGAATCAGTTGCTCGGTGAAGTCCATCAGCCAACGGTAATCCGTGTAGGCCGCGTAGAACTCCATCATCGTGAACTCGGGGTTGTGTCGTGGCGACACGCCCTCGTTACGGAAGTTGCGGTTGATTTCGTACACGCGCTCGAAGCCACCGACGATCAGGCGCTTGAGGTACAGCTCCGGCGCAATGCGCAGGAACATCTGCATGTCCAGCGCGTTGTGGTGCGTGATGAAGGGCTTGGCCGCGGCGCCGCCCGGAATCGGGTGCAGCATCGGCGTTTCCACTTCCATGAAACCGTTGCCGGCCATGAAGTTGCGCAGCGAGGCCATGGCCTTGGTGCGGGCGCGGAAGGTGTCGCGCGTCTCCTTCGAGACGATCAAGTCGACGTAGCGCTGGCGGTATTTCACTTCTTGATCGGCCAGACCATAGAAGTCGCCCGGCAGCGGACGCAGGCTCTTGGAGAGCAGGCGCAGCTCCGTCACGGCCACCGACAGTTCGCCGGTTTTGGTCTTCATCAGCGTACCGCGCGCGGCGACGATGTCACCCAGGTCCCACTTCTTGAAGCTGGCGTAGACGTCTTCGCCCACCGCATCACGGCTGATATAGAACTGGATGCGGTCGGTGCTGTCCTGCACGGTGGCAAAGCTGGCCTTGCCCATCACGCGCTTGAGCATCATGCGGCCGGCCACGGCGACTTGCACTGGCTCGGCTTCCAGCGCGGTCTGCTCAAGTCCGTCGTACTTGGTATGCAAATCGCCGGCGTGGTGCGTCGGGCGGAAATCGTTGGGGAAGGCGACGCCGTGCTGGCGAATCTCGGCCAGCTTCTCGCGGCGCTCGGCGATGATCTTGTTGTCATCCTGCGCGGGCACGGCGGCGTTCGATTCGGCCGGGTTGTTCTGTTCGGTCATGGTGGTGATGAGAGGAAAGTCGTGTCAGGCGTGGTTGCGCAGGTCGTCGATCTCGGTCGCGCCAAAGTCTGGGCGGACGAGGTACGCAGCGATGCGCGCGGCGGCGTCTTGCGGTGAGACCAGCTCGCCATGTGCATGCAGATCGCGAAAGCGCTGCACGCCGGCAAAGTCGGCGCCACGGATGGTGCGTTGCATGTCGGTGTCGATCACGCCCGGGGCCAGCGCCACGGCGCGCACGCTGGCGTCGCCATCCGCGTTGATGGCACGCACGAACATGTCGAGCCCCGCCTTGCCCGTGCAGTACGCAGCCCAGCCGGCGATCGGCCGGCGCGCGGCGCCTGACGAGATCGCCAGCACGCGGCGCTGTGCGCCCCAGCCGGCGGTACCGCGTAGCAGGGTAGCCGTCAGCGCCATCGGGCCGGCCAGGTTCAGTTGCAGGTGCGGCAGCAGCGTATCGGCACGCAGCGTGTCGATGGTGCCGATCGGCTCAACCGCGCCGGCATTGAGCACCAGCGTCACGTTCGCATGGGCGGGCAGGGCGGCCAGCGTCTTGGTCATCCAGGCCTCGGCGGCACGCGCGTCGGACAGGTCGACCTGATGCCAGTCGAGCGTCACGCCAGCGGCTGCGGCCTGCGCCCGCAGCTCGGCGTTGTCGCCGCGCGCCACGCAGATGAGGCGGTTGCCCGGCTGCATCAGCGCCTGGGCCAGCGCGGCGCCCAGCCCGCGCGAGGCGCCGGTCAGGATGAACAGGGACTCGGGGTTGCTGATGCTCGCCATGGTGCTTGCCCTTGGATTAGACGCCTTGCTTCAGGCTGGCCTGAATGAAGGGGTCGAGGTCACCGTCCAGCACCTTCTGCGTGTTGGAGATTTCCACGTTGGTGCGCAGATCCTTGATGCGGCTTTGGTCCAGCACGTACGAGCGGATCTGGTGGCCCCAGCCCACGTCGGTCTTGGCGGCTTCTTGCGCGTCGGCAGCGGCCTGGCGCTTGCGCAGCTCGTGCTCGTACAGGCGCGACTTCAGCATCGTCATCGCCTCGGCGCGGTTGCGGTGCTGCGAACGGTCGTTCTGGCACTGCACGACGATGCCGGTCGGGATGTGCGTAATCCGCACGGCCGAATCGGTCTTGTTGATGTGCTGACCGCCCGCGCCGGACGCGCGGTATGTATCGACGCGCAGGTCCGCCGGGTTGACCTCGATCTCGATCGAGTCGTCCACTTCCGGGTACACGAAGATCGACGAGAACGACGTGTGGCGACCACCTGCCGAGTCGAACGGCGACTTGCGCACCAGGCGGTGCACGCCAGTCTCGGTGCGCAGGAAGCCGAATGCGTATTCGCCCTCGACCTTGATCGATGCGCTCTTGATGCCGGCGACGTCGCCTTCGGATTCTTCCAGCACTTCGGTCTTGAAGCCCTTGCGCTCGCAGTACTTCAGGTACTGGCGCAGCAGCATCGATGCCCAGTCGCACGCTTCGGTGCCGCCGGCGCCGGCCTGGATGTCGATAAAGCAGTTGGCGGCATCCATCGGGCCGGAGAACATGCGGCGGAATTCCATGTCTTCGACAATGGCGCGCATGCCGGCGGTGTCGGCTTCGATGGCTTCGATGGTGTCGTCGTCGCCTTCCTCACGGGCCAGCTCGAACAGCTCGGCGCCGCCGGTGAGGTCTTCGTCGAGCTTGGTCAGGGCCAGCACGACGGTTTCCAGCGATTTCTTCTCGCGGCCCAGTTCCTGGGCGCGTTTGGGGTCGTTCCAGACCTCGGGGTTTTCGAGTTCCTTATCGACTTCAACTAGACGTTCAGATTTGACGTCGTAGTCAAAGATACCTCCGAAGGTCGTCGGCGCGCGACTTCAGGTCGGCCAACGTGTTCTGGATGGCATTGAGGCGTTCTGCTTCCATGGTGCAAAAATCCGGTCGGAAACCAGAAATTATAGCGGAATCAAGGGGTTCCCCGCCTGCGCGGGCCGGTAAAAGCCGTGTTTCGGAAGAGATTTGTGAGCCTCATCTGGCGCTCGCCCGGGCTTCGGTTAGCATGACGCCCACTTCCCGTGGTTTTTGGCGTTGCCCCGATGATCATCCGCTCGCTGCTCGATACCGATCTGTACAAATTCACGATGATGCAGGTGGTGCTGCATCACTTTCCCGGCGCGCATGTCGAATACCGCTTCAAGTGCCGCAATGCGGGCGTCGACCTAGTGCCGTTCATTGAAGAGATTCGTGCAGAGATCCGCCATCTCTGCACCTTGCGCTTTACCGAGGCGGAACTCGATTACCTGCGCGGTTTCCGCTTCATCAAGAGCGATTTCGTCGATTTTCTGGGCCTGTTCCACCTCAACGAGAAGTACATCGAGGTGCGTCCGGCGGCCAGCAACGATGGGCAGATCGAGATCGTCATCGCCGGGCCGTGGCTGCACACGATCATGTTCGAAGTGCCCGTGCTGGCCATCGTCAACGAGGTGTTCTTCAGTCGTACGCAAAGCCACCCGCAGTGGGACGAGGGCAAGCGCCGCCTGACCGAGAAGCTGGGCTCGCTGATGCGCCCGGGCCTGGAGGCGTGCCGCATCGCCGATTACGGCACGCGCCGCCGCTTTTCGCACACGTGGCATGAGCACGTGCTGCTGGAAACCCGCACGCAACTCGGCGCCCAGTACGCCGGCACCAGCAACGTCTACTTCGCCATGAAGCACAACATGACGCCGCTGGGCACCATGGCGCACGAATACCTGCAGGCCTGCCAGGCACTGGGCCCGCGGCTGCGCGATTCGCAGACCTTCGCGCTGGAGACCTGGGCCAAGGAATATCGCGGCGATCTCGGTATCGCGCTGTCAGACACCTACGGTTTCGACGCCTTCCTGCGCGATTTCGACATGTTCTTCTGCAAGCTCTTCGACGGCGTGCGGCACGATTCCGGCGATCCGTTCGAGTGGGGCGAACGCATGCTCAAACACTACGAAGAGATGCGCGTCGAGCCGAAATCCAAGGCGCTGATCTTCTCCGACAGCCTGGATATGCCCAAGGTGATCGGCCTGTACGAACGCTTCCATGATCGCTGCAAGCTGGCCTTTGGCGTCGGGACCAACCTCACCAACGACCTGGGCTACACGCCGCTGCAGATCGTCATCAAGATGGTCCGCTGCAATGGCCAGCCGGTGGCCAAGCTATCGGATGCGCCTGAAAAGACCATGTGCGACGACCCGGCCTATCTGACGTATCTGAAGCAAGTCTTTGGCGTGCAATAAGGCTCACGCCGACGCCGAATAAGTTTCAACAGCGTTGGCGGACCGAGCTGAACGCGGCTCGTATAATCGACCGATCTTTCGGAGCCGCCATGGAATCACGACCGGATACCCCCGTCGACCCGCTCGACACGACCCGCGCCCGCGACGCCATCTTCGCGCGTATTCGCAACGCGCAGCATCGTCCCGCGCAGCCGACCCAGGGTGAACGCGATGCCGTGGCGGACTACCTGGCGCGTCATCCGGCAGGCCCGCGCCCGCCCATCCCGGAAGATGTCACCGCGCATTTTGCCGAGCAGGCGCTGAAGATGGCGTCGACGTTGGAGTCGGTCGCCACGCTGGCTGACGTGCCGGCTGCCGTGGCGCGCTATCTGGCCGGCCTGGCCCTGAAGCCAAGCGCTGTGGCGTGGACCACGCTGCAATCTCTCGATTGGGCGGCGGCGGGCATCACCGTTGAATTCCGCCCCCCGGTGCGTGAACCTCAAGCTGATCACGACCATGGGGATCTCGTTGGCATTACGGGCTGCTTCTGTGCGATTGCGGAGACCGGCTCGCTGATGCTGCTGTCCGGGCCGGAGAGTGTTGCCTCCACGGCGCTGTTGCCCGAGACGCATGTCGCCGTGGTGCCGCAGTCACGCATCGTGGCGCATCTGGAAGATGCCTACGCGCTAATGCGTGGGGAGCGGGGCGAGCTGCCGCGTGCCACCAATGTCATCAGCGGGCCATCGCGCACGGGTGACATTGAGCAAACCATCGTGCTGGGCGCACATGGGCCATACCGCGTGCATGTGATCGTCGTGACGGGGGCTTAAAGGCCCGTTGCGCTGTCAAACATGTGTGTACGTTTTCTGAGCGATGCGACCTAGGCGTTTACACTGGCGTCTTTGTCCGTGAGGCGCGCCTGGCTTGGCTGCGCGCCACAGCTAAGGAGAACGCCCACGTGAAACGCTTCTGGCCCCTTGTCTTCCTGTTTGTCTGTGGCCTCGCGCGTGCCGCTGATGTGAACGGTGCGGAGTTGCCGCTGTGGTGGGGCGTGCCGTTCGCGGGCATTTTGCTATCGATCGCAATTGCGCCGCTGGTAGCGCCCAAGCTGTGGCACGACCACTACGGCAAGATTGCAGCCGCATGGGCGCTGGCGTTTCTGGTGCCGTTCGGCATCGGCTTCGGTGGCGAGGCGGCCGTCGCTTCCGTTGTTCATGCCGCGCTGGCTGAGTACATCCCGTTCATTGCGCTGATTGCCGCGCTGTACGTGGTAGCAGGCGGCATCTGCATTCGCGGCAATCTGCACGGCACACCCAAACTCAATACGGGCTTGATCGCACTCGGGACGGGCCTGGCTAGCATCATGGGCACGACCGGTGCAGCCATGTTGCTGATCCGCCCGCTGCTGCGCGCCAACGAGGCACGCCGGCATCGTGCGCATGTCGTCGTGTTCTTTATCTTCCTCGTGGCCAATGCGGGTGGGGCGCTCACGCCCCTGGGCGATCCGCCGCTGTTTCTGGGTTTCCTGCAAGGCGTGGAATTCTTCTGGACTGCGCAACACCTGTGGCGCCAGACGCTGATGATGTGGGTGCTGCTGCTGGCCATCTTCTTCGTCATTGACAGCTACTACTACCACACGGGCAAGGAAGAGCTGCCCAACATCACCGACGCCACGCCCGACGAGGCGGGCCCGCTGCGCTTCGAGGGCAACATCAACTTTGTGCTGCTGGGCGGCATCCTGGGCCTCGTGCTGATGAGCGGGCTGTGGAAGCCCGGCATCGTCTTCCATGTGATGGGCACCGAGGTGCTGCTGCAGAACGTGGTGCGGGATGTTGGTCTGGTCCTCATTGCGCTGCTGTCGCTGTGGCTCACGCCGGGCAGCGCGCGCTCGGGCAATGAATTCAACTGGGAGCCCATCCTGGAAGTCGGCAAGCTGTTCGCCGGCATCTTCATCACCATCGGCCCTGTCATTGCCATGCTCAAGGCGGGGGTGGATGGGCCGTTTGCCGCGATCGTGAACCTGGTGAACGACGGCACCGGCCAGCCGAACAACGCCATGTACTTCTGGGCAACGGGTGTGCTGTCGTCCTTCCTCGATAACGCGCCGACGTATCTCGTGTTCTTCAACACCGCCGGCGGCGATGCGCAAATGCTGATGAGCGAAGGCGCCGCCACGCTGGCTGCCATCTCCGCTGCGGCTGTGTTCATGGGCGCCAATACATACATCGGCAACGCGCCCAATTTGATGGTCAAGGCCATCGCCGAAAGCCGTGGGCTGCAGATGCCGAGCTTCTTTGGCTACATGCTGTGGTCGGTGGGCGTTCTTGTGCCGATTTTTGTGCTGATGACTTTCGTGTTCTTCCGCTAACCGAACGTGTTGAACGTATGAAACCCGGAATCCTTGTCACCCGCGCGATGTTTCCTGAAGTGCTGGAGCGCTTGCGTGAAACCTTCGACGTGATCGACAACCAGGCGGATGTCGTCTATCCGCCCGAGGCTTTGGCCGAGCGCTTGCAAGGCCGTGTGGGCCTGCTCGCCAACGCCGCCGACACGATCAACGCCGAGTTGATCGCCCGTGTGCCCACGCTGCGTGCGGTTGCGAACATGGCTGTCGGCTACAACAACCTGGACCTCCCGGCGATGACGCGGGCGGGCATCCTGGCCACCAACACGCCGGACATCCTCACCGAGACCACGGCAGACTTTGGTTGGGCCTTGCTGATGGCAGCCGCGCGCCGCGTGTCGGAATCCGAACGCTGGCTGCGCGCCGGGCAGTGGAAGCGGTGGACGTACGACGCTTTCCTCGGTGCGGAGGTGTTCGGCAGCACGCTGGGTATTCTGGGCATGGGCCGCATCGGCCAGGCGCTGGCGCGGCGTGCGAGCGGGTTTTCGATGCGGGTGATCTATCACAACCGCAGCCGCCTCGCGCCCGAAATCGAGCAGGACACGCGTGCAACGTATGTCAGCAAAGAAGAACTCCTGAAGCAGGCCGATCACCTGGTGCTGGTGCTGCCGTATTCCAAGGAGAGCCACCACGCCATTGGCGCGGCAGAGCTGGCGCAGATGAAGCCGACGGCCACGCTGGTCAACCTGGCGCGCGGCGGCATCGTCGATGATGCGGCGCTGGCGCAGGCACTGGCGGACAAGCGCATCTTCGCGGCCGGCCTGGACGTGTACGAGGGCGAGCCGAAGGTCTATCCGGCGTTGCTGGAGGCAGAGCACGTTGCGCTCACGCCGCACATCGCCAGCGCTACGCACGGCACACGCCTGGGCATGGCGAACCTGGCGGCCGACAACCTGATTGCCGCGCTGGGTTTTGGCCCGCGTGCAGGGCAGCCGCCCAACCTGTTGAACCCGGACGTGCTGGCGGTCCAGCGCGCCTCTTCCTGATCGAATATCTCTATGGATTGGTTGGCTTTGTTGACGCTGCTGGGCGTGGCCCTGGTGGCGGTGCTGTGCGTGCTGATCTGGCGCGGTGTGTCCGACCCGGCGGCCAATGATGTATCGCCGATGCTCGCCGCATTGCGCGATGAACTTGCGCGTGGCAATGAGCGTGTTGAGCGCGAATTGCGTGGCGAGATCGCAGAAACGGCGCGCATTGGCCGCAGCGATGTCACGCAGCAACTGGGGCAGTTTCAGCAGGTACTCGCCACGCAGCTCACCAGCGTCGCCACGCTGCAGAACAACCAGATCGACACGTTTGCGCAGCAGCTGACCAAGCTGACCGAGACGAACACGCAACAGCTTGAAGCCGTGCGCCAGAGCCTGCAACAACAGGCACAGCAAGCGCGCGAAGAGCAGGGCAATGCGCTGCGCCGCTTTGGCGAAGCGATGCAGCAGCAGCTCGGCCAGCTTGGCGAGGGCAACGAGCGCCGTCTGGCCGAGGTGCGTGCCACGCTAGAGCAAAAGCTCAAGGACATCGAGGCCAACAACGCAACCAAGCTCGACGAGATGCGCCGCACCGTCGACGAGAAGTTGCACGCCACGCTGGAGCAGCGCCTGGGCGAATCGTTCAAGCTGGTGTCGGATCGTCTCGAGCAGGTGCACCGCGGCCTGGGCGAAATGCAGGCGCTGGCCCAAGGCGTGGGTGATCTGAAGAAGGTGCTGACCAACGTGAAAACGCGCGGCACCTGGGGCGAAGTTCAGCTCGAGATGTTGCTCGAACAGATGTTGACGCCGGAGCAGTACGACAAGAACGTCGAGACTGTGCGCGGCACCGGCGCGCGCGTGGAATTCGCCATCCGCCTGCCCGGCAAGACCGATGCGGACCGTGACGCGACGGTCTGGCTACCCATCGACGCCAAGTTCCCCAAAGAACAGTACGAACGCTTGCTCGACGCGCAGGAGCGCGCTGATGTCGAGGCCGCTGCTGCCGCCAGCCGTGAGCTGGAGGTGGCGGTGCGCAAGGAAGCGCAGACCATCCACGAGAAGTACATCGCACCGCCGGCAACGACCGACTTCGCGATCCTCTTCCTGCCGACGGAAGGCCTCTATGCCGAAGTCCTGCGCCGCCCGGGCTTGACCGACGAGCTGCAACGCAAATTCCGCGTGACGGTGGCCGGGCCCACCACGCTCACGGCCATCCTGAACAGCCTGCAAATGGGCTTCCGCACGCTCGCGCTGGAAAAACGCTCCAGCGAGGTGTGGCAAGTGCTGGGCGCGGTGAAGAGCGAATTCGGCAAATTCGGCGACGTATTGGCCGCGACCAAGAAGACGTTGGAGCGCGCTGTCAGCAATATTGAGCAGGCCGAGGTGCGTACGCGCCAGATGAATCGCAAGCTCAAGGCGGTGGAAGCGCTGCCGAGCGATTCCGCGCAGACCGTGCTGGGGCTGGAAACGGCGGTGCCGCAGGATGATGAAACCGAGGCTGAGTAAAAGCCATCGGCATCAGCAAAAGCAAAGGGGCGGAAATTTCCGCCCCTTTTTTTGTCCGTGTGCCTAGATCAGGCTTCTTCCGGCACGTCGCGCAGCGCGATCTCGATGCCGCCGAAGCGTGCGGCCACCCAGTTATATGCGTGGCAACCCAGCCAGAGCGCGCCAAAACCGATCAGCGCGTTAAGAATCAGGCCACTCAAGATGGCAATCGCCGGCAGTTCGCCCGTGCGGACAAAGCCGGTAAAAAAGACCAACCCCACGATCGGGAGCGAGAAGCACAGGTACACCAACATCAGCGCACGCGCAGTGTGGGCCGGGTGGAGGTAAACAATCTCCTGTTTCGTCATGGCATTACTCAAACGTGGGCAAGCTCAAAGCATTCAAACTGGCGCAAAGTGTAGCGAATCGACCGACGCGCCGATACCCGCGTCCAGGGGGTGACGCAAAAAACCGACAGCGCGTTGCACCGTCGTGGGGCGCGCTTCCGCTACACCAGACCGTCGAACAGCAGGGCCTGCACTGCATCTCCGGCGTTGACCTGGCCTTGCTCATGCGCGAGCACGACAAAGCAGTTGGCCTCGCTCATGGAGCGCAGCACGCCGGAGCCCTGTTGGCCGGTCAGGCGAACCTCCAGTTGTCCGCGGTCATTCAACGCGGCGATGGCGCGTTGGTATTCGGTCCGTCCTGGGCGCTTGCGGATGGGGGTTGCACTGACGGCCGGCACCAGCAGCGCGCCGGATTCGGTGGCGCCCATCATGCGCAGCAGCGCGCCGCGCACGAAGTGATAGAACGTCACCATAACCGCCACGGGGTTGCCCGGCAGGCCGAACAGGAAGGCTCCATGGCCGTCCGGTCCATTTGACGAGATGCGCCCGAAGGCCATCGGCCGGCCGGGGCGCATGGCGATCTTCCAGAACGTTACATCGCCCAGCTTGGCCATCATCTGTTTTGTGAAATCCGCTTCGCCAACGGAGACGCCGCCCGATGTGATGATGGCGTCGGCATTTTCGGCGGCAGTGCGGAAGGCGGTTTCCAGCGCGGCCGGATCGTCGCGTACGACGCCCATGTCGAGCAACTCCACGCCCAGGCGCGAGAGCATGCCGTGCAGCGTGTAGCGGTTGGAGTCGTACACGCAGCCAGCATCGAGCGGCTCACCGATGGAACGCAGCTCGTCGCCGGTGGAGAAGAATGCCACGCGCAGCTTGCGGCGAACCGACACTTCGGCGACGCCCAGCGAAGCGAGCAGGCCGATGTCGGCGGGGCGGAGGATGCGGCCAGCGGACAGTGCGGCGCTGCCACGGGCGAGGTCTTCGCCACGCAGGCGGCGGTTGTCGCCTGCGCGCACGGCATCACGGGCAAAGCGCACGGTGGTGCAGTCGTCATCCGTGCCCTGCGTGAATTCCTGCGGGATGACGGTGTCGCAGCCGGCTGGCATGACGGCGCCGGTCATGATGCGCACGGCTTCGCCCGCGCTCGGTGCGCCGTCGAAGGCCACGCCTGCGTACGCGGTGCCGATCACGCGCAGCGCGATCTCGCCTTCACCGCGCGCAAGCTCCGCGCTGGAGAAGGCGAAACCGTCCATCGCGGAGTTGTCGTGCGAGGGCACGTCGATGGACGACAGGATGTCTTCGGCCAGCACGCGGTCGAGCGCGCTGCGGATCGGCACGCGCGCAAAGCCGCTCACGGGCTGCACGAAGCCGCGCATGATGGCTTGGGCCGTTTCCACGGGCAGCGCGTTCGGATCGTAGTCGGACAGGCAGGAGACGACGGAGGCGAGGGTGGTCATGGCGAGGGTGATGGCGTCTTGGGCGCTCTAGCGGCGCTCGGCCAGCGTATGAAGTTCTGCCAGCGTGTTGATATTGGCGAAGGCGGCGCTGTCGTCAAACAGCACGTCTACCGTGGCGTGGCGGGCGGTCCAGGTTTCAATCTTGCGCCCACCGCCTTGCAGGTAGGCGGTGAGGTCGTCGGTCAGCCGCGCATCGATCAGACAGAATACCGGCTGCACTTGCCGGCGGGGTTGGCCTTGCTCATCCGGTTCCATCGTGACGGGCATGGCGATGCGCGCGTCGGCATCTTCCAACGCTTGGGCAAGCTTGGCGGCCAGGTCGGTCGGCACGAACGGTGAATCGCACGGGGCCGTCAACAGAAAGCGCGTCTGGCATTGCTCCAACCCCGCCAGGATGCCCGCCAGCGGTCCCGCAAAATCCGGCACGGAATCCACTACCACCGGCACACCGAACGATTCGTACGCAGCGAGGTTGCGATTGGCGTTGATGAGCACGTGATCGACCTGCGGCGACAAGCGCATCAGTGTATGCATTGCCATCGGCGCGCCGCGGAACGTCTGCAGGCCCTTATCGACGCCGCCCATGCGGCTGCCCCGGCCGCCGGCGAGGATCAGGCCGGTAATGTCGGATGTGGAAATCATGTGAAGTGAAGTGGCCAGCCGTCAGCCGCCGATGTAGGACATTTCGATACGTCGCCCAGCCGAGGCGGGTGCCTGTCCGCTGGCGCGCAGTTCAGAGTAGCGGTCGGCGCGGCCCTGCCAGATCGTGCGGATTGCGTTGGAGAGCTCCATGTCGCTGGCGCCGCCGCGCAGCAGCGCGCGCAGGTCGAAGCCCTCGGTGGCGAACAGGCAGAGATACAGCTTGCCCTCGGTCGACAGCCGCGCGCGGGTGCACTCGTGGCAGAACGCCTGCGTGACGCTGGAGATCACACCGATCTCGCCCGCGCCATCTGCGTAGCGCCAGCGCTCGGCGGTTTCGCCGTTGTAGTTGGCGCTCAGCGGTTCCAGCGCAAACTCGGCCGACAGACGTTGGACCACCTCTGCCGACGGTATAACGGAGCGCATGTCCCAGTGATTGGTCGTGCCCACGTCCATGTATTCGATAAAGCGCACGATGATGCCGCTGCCCCGGAAGTGGCGCGCCATCGGCACGATCTGGTCATCGTTATCGCCTTTCTTGACGACCATGTTGACCTTGATCGGCGCCAGCCCGACCTGCTGCGCGACTTCGATGCCGTGCAATACCTCGCTGACGGCAAAGTCGACGTCATTCATGCGGCGGAAGGTCGCGTCGTCGATGCCGTCGAGGCTGACGGTGACACGGCCAAGACCGGCGTCCTTGAGCGACTGCGCCTTACGCGCGAGCAGGGCGCCATTGGTGGTGAGCGTGATGTCCAGCGGTTTGCCGTCAGCCGTGGTTAGGCGCGCGAGCATTTCCACCAGGCGTTCGATGTTTTTGCGCAGCAACGGCTCGCCGCCGGTCAAGCGGATCTTCTCGACACCGTGCTCGATAAACAGCCGCGCCATGCGCTCGATTTCTTCGAACGACAGCAGTTCGGAATGCCGCAGGAACCGGTAGTCCTTGTCGAACACATCCTTCGGCATGCAATAGACGCAGCGGAAGTTGCAGCGGTCCGTCACCGAGATACGCAGATCGTGCAGGCGGCGGCCCCGCGTATCGGCCAGCCAGCCCTGCGCGGGGACAAGCGTGTCCGGCACGGTAGGGACCGTGGCGCGATGGTGCTGACCATCGCGCAGGTCATAGATGGGGATGACGGTTTCGGTCATGGTGTGGTGCGGCGCGTCAATCCACAGGACGGGACGGTTGCGCTCGATACAAGGTCGAGTGTAGCGCAGCCCCTGTTTGAAGCGAGGAGCACAGTTCAGGCCCCGCGTGTCGCGCACAGGAAAAAGGGCGGCCGAAGCCGCCCCTCAGGCAATGTATCGGCGTGGGGTTGGGTACCCACCGCCGATGTGATGCTTATTGCTGGTCTGCGCCACCTGCCGGACGGCTGGTCTCGACCAGAACCATCGGGCCTTGCTGGATCGGCGGCAGCGGCTTGCGCTCGCGCGGCACGCGCGGCGGGGTGACGGCGCGGGCAGCTTCTTCCTGTGCCGTCTGCAGCTTCTGCGAATCCGTGTGGACCCACGTCATGCCAGCGTTGGTCAGCACGCTTTGCAGCGTCTCGATCGGTAACGGCGATGCCTGTGCCACCGTGCTGACCGGGGCCGGCACTTCAGCAAAGGCCGTCACGATGGCCACTTCAGGCACCTCGGCCACTTCCACGGCGGCAGGTGCGGGGACGGCTACCGGCGGTTCGGTCGGCTGCACAGCGGGCAGGGCGGAAACGGGTGCCACGGCTTCCGTCGTGGGCACGGGCGCATGCACCACAGGAGCCACCGGCTCGATCGGCGCGAATGATGCCGTCTGCACCGGCTCCGTCACGGTCGTGTGCAGCGCGGGCTCGGCAGGCTGACCACCTTCCGGCGCGGCATGCACCTCGGCAATGGCGTCTTCCGTGCTTTCCGTGCCTTCAGCTTCGCCTTCCGCTCGGACGCCTTCCGCACCTTCGCGGTCACGACGATAGCGGTTGCGACCACGGCGGCCACGGCGGCGGCGTTCTTCACCCTCGCCGTTACCTTCTGCGCCCGGGGTCACGCCTTCCGCCACGACGCCTTCTGCCGGGGCAGTGGTGTCGAGCAGCGGTTGCGGCACTTGCGGTGCGGCGGTCTGGTCGAGCAGGTTTTCGGTCGCTACGGCTGCGGCTTCCTTGGCTAGCTGATCGCGCTCGCGGGGTTCACGCGGCTCGCGCGGTTCGCGGGGTTCACGACCCTCACGCGGCGGGCGCTCACGGCGTTCCTGGTTGCGCTCGCGGCGGCCTTGGCCCTGATTTTGGCCCTCTGCGCGCGGTTCCTGACCTTGTGCCGGTTGACGGGTTTCTACCGTCTCGCGGGCGGCGCCTTCGACCTGGGCCGGCTGGCGATTGCGATCGCGGCCGCGTTGGTTGTCACGCTGACCTTCGCGTTGGCCTTGCTGCTGGCCCGATTGTTGACCATCACGGGCTTCGTTGCGGTCGCGGCCTTGGCGGTTGCCGTCGCGGCTGTTTTGGCCCTGACCTTGGCGCTCGCCACGGTCGCCGCGTTCACCACGCTGGCCACGGCCCCCCCGGTCTTGGCGATTGCCACGATCGCGGCGGTTGCCATCTTCAGCACGTTGCTTCGGCGCGTCGGCAGGTGCAGCGACCACCGGCTCGGCCGGTTTGACACCAAACAGCGACTTCAGCCACGAAACAAAGCCACCCTGAGCCGGCACGGGAGCCGGCGCTTGCGGGGCAGGGGCTGCTGCCTCGGCGCGGGGCGGACGCTCGGCGCGCGGCACCGACACAGGTGCCGGTTGTTCCGGCGTGATGCCCTTGACGGCGGCTTCCTGACGCGGCTTGGCAGCTTCCTTGCGGGTGCTGTAGGCGGTGTCGGCTTCCAGCTCCTTGGCGGCTTCCTCGGCCATCTTGTAGCTGGCCTTGGTGTCGTCCAAACGCGGATCGTCGTGGCGCAGGCGCTCCAGCTTGTAGTGCGGCGTCTCCAGATGCTTGTTCGGGATCAGCAGCACGTTGACCTTGAAGCGCGTCTCGATCAGGTTGATGTCCGGGCGCTTCTCGTTGAGCAAGAACGCAGCCACTTCCACCGGCACCTGGCAGTGGAGCGCGGCGGTGTTTTCCTTCATCGCCTCTTCCTGGATGATGCGCAGCACCTGCAGGGCGGACGATTCGGTATCGCGGATGTGGCCCGTGCCGTTGCAGCGCGGGCAAGTGACGTGCGAGCCTTCCGACAGCGACGGACGTAGGCGTTGGCGCGACAGCTCCATCAGGCCGAAGCGGCTGATCTTGCCCATCTGTACGCGGGCACGGTCGTGGCGCAGCGCGTCTTTCAGGCGGGTCTCGACATCCTTCTGGGCCTTGCTCGACTCCATGTCGATGAAGTCGATCACGATCAGGCCGCCCAGGTCGCGCAGGCGGAGCTGGCGGGCGATCTCGTCGGCGGCTTCGAGGTTGGTGCGCGCAGCGGTTTCCTCGATATCTGCGCCCTTGGTGGCGCGCGCGGAGTTCACGTCGATGGCGACCAGCGCCTCGGTGTGGTCGATCACGATGGCGCCGCCCGAGGGCAGCATCACCATGCGCGAATACGCCGATTCAATCTGGTGTTCGATCTGGAAGCGCGAGAACAGGGGCACGTCGTCGCGGTACTTCTTCACCCGATTCATGTTGTCGGGCATCACCACGCTCATGAAGGCGCGGGCCTGATCGTAGATATCGTCCGTATCGATCAGGATTTCACCGATATCCGGCTGGAAGTAATCGCGAATCGCGCGAATCACCAGGCTGGATTCGAGATAGATCAGCAGCGGCGCCTTGTTGTCGACGGCAGCGCCATCCACGGCCTTCCACAGCTGCATCAGGTAGTTCAAGTCCCACTGCAGCTCTTCCGCCGAGCGGCCGATGCCAGCGGTGCGGGCGATGATGCTCATGCCGTCCGGCACTTCCAGCTGCGCCATGGTTTCGCGCAGTTCCTGGCGGTCTTCGCCCTCGATGCGGCGCGACACGCCACCACCACGCGGGTTGTTTGGCATCAGCACCAGGTAGCGGCCGGCCAGCGAGATGAACGTGGTCAGGGCTGCGCCCTTGTTGCCGCGCTCTTCCTTCTCGACCTGGACGATCAGTTCTTGGCCTTCGCGCAGCGCATCCTGGATGCGCGCATTGCGCACGTCCACACCTTCCTTGAAATAGGCGCGGGCGACTTCCTTGAAGGGGAGAAAACCGTGCCGCTCTTCGCCGTAATTGACGAAGCAGGCTTCCAGCGACGGTTCGATGCGGGTGATGACACCCTTGTAGATATTGCCTTTGCGCTGTTCGCGCCCGGCGGTTTCGATGTCGATGTCGATCAGTTTCTGACCGTCGACAATGGCGACGCGCAATTCTTCTTGCTGCGTCGCATTGAACAACATGCGTTTCATTGCAACCTCACTCCAATGCCGTGCAAGCACGGCGCTTCATGGAGCACGCGAAGGCGGAGCGGGTGGTCAACGAATTGCCAGGGTATCGGCCGATACAGATACGGCGCGACGGGGCACGGGCGAAAGAAATGAGGGCGTCACGGATGCCAGGGCGGGAGTTGCGGGCGCGGTTAGCGCCGCGTTTCGCTGTATTGCACGTCCTGTCACTCGTGCCACGGGCCAGCGCGTTCGTTGTACGGGCGGCGGACCGGCGGCGGCGAGTCGCGTGAAGCGACCACAAAGAGCGAATTGACGGACGGCCTGTCCGGACGAAACCCGCGGCGGGCAGATCGGGCGGCATGCTGCTTGTTAGAGTTTTGCCGCCGGACCGCCATGGCAACGCGGTAACCGGATATCCAGCCGGCCGGCACCAACTTTGGTGCGGCAAGGGCTTCTTTCACCAAGCGGGCGCCGTATGGATGACCATGTGGCGCCCGCTTTTGAATTCTGTTCTACCAGCTGCTCGTTCTACGCTGGCCGACGTTGCCGACGTGATCTTTGGTTCGCGTCTTGCAGAGAGGGACAGCGGTGCGTGCTGCTTTCGTGCCGATGGGATCGGCCACGTGTTTAGCTTTGTAACACAAGTGGGCGAGACATCGGCACGTTCCGGACGACTCCAGACGAAAACGGTGGCTGTGTACAATACCTGTTGTTTCGTCCCGACCGGCTCTTGCTGGCGCTTGTACGACTGTCCAGCGAGAAAATTATATTGAAAATGAATGAGTTACGCCATCCATTTGATGGCCGCATTCAAGAAGCCGTGCGCGGCGCACTCGACGGAAAATCCGTCGCCTATGTCGAGATCGGCGAGGACGCTGAGGGCCAGCGCATCGACAATTTCCTGATGCGACTGGCCAAAGGTGTGCCCAAGAGCCATATCTACCGCATCCTGCGTTCCGGCGAGGTGCGGGTGAACAAAGGGCGCATCGATGCGGAATATCGCCTCACACTCGGCGATCTCGTGCGCATTCCGCCGCTGCGGATTGCGCAGCAGACAGAAGCGCAGCGAGCCGTGCCGGCCGCTGAGTTCACGATCCTCCACGAAGATACGCACCTGTTGGTCATCGACAAGCCAGCGGGTGTGGCCGTACACGGTGGCTCGGGCGTGGCGTTTGGGGTGATTGAGCAGTTGCGTCAATCGCGTCCGGAAGCCAAGTTCCTGGAGTTGGTGCACCGGCTGGACCGCGAAACCTCCGGCGTGCTGCTGCTTGCCAAGAAGCGCTCTGCGCTGGTGGCGTTGCATGAGCAAATCCGTGAAGGGCGCCTGGATAAGCGCTATTTCGCGGCAGTGAAGGGCGTCTGGCCCCATCAGCGTCAGCACATCAAGGCACCGCTGCACAAGTTCACCACGCCGGAGGGTGAGCGCCGGGTGCGCGTGCAAGCCGATGGACAGCCCTCGCATACGATTTTCAACAAGGTGGGTGTGTTTGGGCCGTACACGTTGCTTGAAGCCGAGTTGAAAACCGGGCGCACGCATCAGATTCGCGTCCATCTGGCGCACGCGGGCTTTCCCATCCTCGGTGACGACAAGTACGGCGATTTCGCTTTGAACAAGTCGCTTTCGCGCGCAAACGCCTCGCCTCGGCTGGGGCGGATGTTCTTGCATGCGCATCGCTTGCAGCTGACCCATCCGCAAAGCGGCGAGACGGTCACGTTTAACGCCCCGTTGCCCCTCGAATGCGCGGCGTTTCTGAAAGCCTTCCAAACCGAGAGCCCCGATTCCGATGCCGCAGCAGCGCTTTGATCTGATCGTCTTCGATTGGGATGGCACGTTGATGGATTCGACGTCGGCCATTACCCGGTCGATTCAGTTGGCGTGCCGGGATTTGGACCTCCCGGTGCCGGACGATACGCGTGCAAGCCACGTGATCGGCCTGGGGCTGCGGGATGCGCTCGAATACGCCGTGCCCACGCTCGATCCCGCCGATTACGGCAAGCTGGCTGAACGTTACCGCTTCCATTACCTGAGCCGCGATGCGCAACTGGTGCTGTTTCCGGGCGTGCGCGACATGCTTGATGCGCTACGCCGCGAAAACTACCTGCTGGCGGTGGCCACGGGCAAGTCGCGCATTGGCTTGCAGCGTGCGATGGAGGCGACCGGACTGACGGGCGTGTTCGATAACACCCGCTGCGCCGATGAAACGTTTTCCAAGCCGCACCCGGCCATGCTGCTTGAGCTCACGCGTGACCTTGGCATGGACGTCGAGCGCACGCTGATGATTGGCGATACCACGCACGATCTGCAGATGGCTGCCAACGCGGGCGCGGCTGGCGTGGCTGTCACGTACGGCGCGCATCCGGCTGACGTGCTGCACGCGCTTGCGCCCCTGTATTCGGCCAAGTCGGTTCCGGATCTGCATGACTGGTTGTTGCAACATGCCTGATATGGCGGAAGTGGTTCGCATTTGCGAGGGTGCCGCGCTGGAAGATGGCGGCGTTGGGGTGCGCTTTTCCGTGGACGTGCGCGGCCGCACGGTCAGTGCCTTTGTTGTTCGCTACGCTGGCGACGTGCATGGCTATCTGAACCAGTGCGCGCACGTGCCGATGGAAATGGACTGGCAGGAAGGCCAGTTCTTCGAAAGCTCCGGGCTGTATTTGATGTGCGCAACGCACGGCGCCATTTACGAGCCGGATACCGGCCGCTGTGTGGGCGGTCCATGCCGAGGCGCACACTTGTCAAAGCTTGATATCACCGAGCGCGATGGTGCGGTCTGGTGGCAACCCGACGCGTTGTTCCGCGCGCCAGCCCCGTCGGCTTGACGGCGCGATTCTTCTTTTCGATTGTTTTTACTCTCGTCTATGACTGACTCGATTCCGCCGAAAGGCCCTGAAGACGCGCCCAAGCACGGGGACGACAAGCCTGAAGCACTGGAAGTCACGCAACACGCCGATCACCCGCTCGAAGCCGAATTGCGCGATCCGGCGGCAGGCAAGCCCGCGTCTCCGAAGGCCTCGACGGCAACCGCTCCGGCGGGCGGCTGGGAGCGCGAGGTGCTCGAAAAGGTGCTGATGGCAACCGTTCGCGAGCAGCGTGCCGCGCGTCGCTGGCGCATTTTCTTCCGCTTCGTGTCGCTGGCCATTGTTGGGTTGATTTTCTATGCCTTCGCTACGTTCGAGGGGGAAACGGTCAGCACCGGGCGTCACACTGCGGTGGTTTCGCTCGATGGCGAAATCGCAGCAAACACGAACGCCAGCGCGGAAAACATCAACGCCTCGCTGCAGGCGGCATTTGCTGACAGCAACACGGTTGGCGTGATCCTCAAGATCAATTCGCCCGGCGGCTCGCCGGTGCAGGCGGGCATGATCAACGACGAGATCCGTCGCCTGCGGGCGAAGTACAAGAGCATCCCGCTGTACGTGGTGGTGGAAGAGATGTGCGCGTCGGGCGGTTACTACGTAGCCGCTGCCGCGGACAAGATCTATGTCGACAAGGCGAGCATTGTCGGCTCGATCGGCGTGCTGATGGATGGCTTCGGCTTTACCGGGCTGATGGACAAGGTGGGCGTGGAGCGCCGCCTGCTTACTGCGGGCTCGAACAAGGGGATGCTTGATCCGTTTTCGCCTGTGCAGCCCCAGCAGAAGCAGTTTGCGCAGGAGATGCTCGACCAGGTGCATCAGCAGTTCATCGACGTGGTCAAGCAAGGTCGTGGCAACCGCCTGAAGGACGATCCGACACTCTTCACCGGGTTGTTCTGGACGGGCGCCAAGGCGGTGGATCTGGGGTTGGCTGACGCCATCGGTAGCGCAGATTTTGTTGCGCGCAGCGTCATCAAGGCACCGGACGTGGTCGATTACACCGTGAAGGAAAACTTTGCCTCACGCGTGGCTCGCAAACTGGGCACAGCCATGGGTGCGGGCGCGATCAAGGCGCTGGCCGACACCGGCCAGCTCAAACTTTTGATGAGGGAATAACGCGTTTATCTCGCCAGCAACGAGAAAATGGCGGGCCGTTTGTGCAGATCCATGCGATCGGCGCGCCACTCGTTCACGGGAAGCGTAACCACCTGCTCGCTGGGCAGCGTCAGGTCCACCGCTATCGACAGCAGCGTGTCGGGCGCGCAACCGGCCTGGATGGCTTCCAGCAGGGCGCCGTTGCGGTAGGGCGTTTCGATGAACACTTGGGTTTGTCCTGCTGAGCGTGATAACTGCTCGAACGCGCGCAGCCTGGTTTTGCGCTCCGCTGCGTCTACTGGCAGATAGCCGTTGAACGCAAAACTCTGGCCGTTCAGGCCCGATGCCATCACCGCCAGCAAGATCGAACTCGGCCCCACCAGTGGCTTCACCCTTACGCCGTGCCGATGCGCAAGGCGCACGAGATTCGCGCCCGGATCGGCGACCGCCGGCACGCCGGCTTCCGACATCAGCCCTGCGTCCTGCCCTGCAATGACAGGCGCCAGCAGTGCTTCCAGCTCGGAGTCCGGCGTTTTGACGTTCAGCTCGCGAATGGTGATTTCCTGAAGTGGGCGCGCCAGCGGCGTGGTTTCGCCCAGTTTCTTCAGCAGCGCGCGCGCCGTTTTGGCATGTTCCGCGACAAAGTAGTCGAGTCGCGCGGTGATCTGTTGAACGCCTGCGGGAATGACATCGGGCAGTGGGTCGGCTCCATCGCGCAAGCCGAGTGTATTGGGAATGAGGTAGAGCGTGCCGGCCATGGCTTAAACGAAGAGCGGGTAGTGCACGTTGCGCAGCATGCTGGTCAACGCGATAAGGGGCAGTCCGACCAGCGCAGTCGGGTCTGACGATTCCACGCGTTCGAGCAGCGCGATGCCGAGGCCCTCTGACTTGGCGCTGCCGGCCACGTCGTACGGGTGTTCCAGGTGCAGGTAAGCGTCCAGTTCCTCGTCCGAAAGGTTGCGGAAAGTCGCCAGCGTGCGAATGTCTTCGCTCTGATACTGGCCGGAGCGCCCGTCGTACAGGCACAACGCAGAGTGAAAGGTGACGGTGCGGCCACGCATCCAGTGCAATTGCGCCAGTGCGCGGGCATGGTCGCCGGGTTTGCCGACCTGCTTGCCGTCCAGCGTGGCGACTTGGTCTGAGCCAATCACCAGCGCTCCCGGGTACCCGGCGGCGACCTTTTCCGCCTTCTGTCGGGCAAGGCGGAGTGCAGTCTGGTCTGGCGATTCGCCGGGCGCCGGCGTCTCGTCGATATCCGGCACCACAATCTCGAACGGCAGGCGCAGGCGCTCCAGTAATTCCCGCCGATACGGCGAACTGGACGCAAGAATCAGCGGCGGACGCGAAGCAGAAGTCATAAGTGCTTGAAGATGCAGTGGATTTTGAGCGAAAACCTTTTGACACCAGAGGTTTCTGCCCGCTATAATCCCGCGTTTCGCGGTTTGGCCGCGCAGTGTCGCAAACCAAGCGTTCAGGCGCAAGGTATGGCGGGCGCTGCAGGCGGTCTATCCGGTTCGCGCACCAACACAGCGCCAAGTCAGGCAACGCGTTCAGCAGGTTCGATTCGTGGATTTTCGTGCATTCGATCTTTTCGCGTTCATCCGGGCGGGTGAGCAGGTCAGCGGCGTAGTTGGTCTAGCCGACATGCCTCGTCTGCTTGCTGAGCAGGCTGCCGATGTGCCGGCGGATGCCAATACGCAATTCCGTTGGCAGATGCAGGGTTTAGTGCGTGAGGAGGCTAGTGCGGGCCAGTCGGCCGGTCAGCGGCTCTTCGTCGATCTAGAGGTGGAGGGCGCGGTCTGGCTGCAATGCCAGCGGTGCCTGAAGGCCTATGAGCAACCCCTGCCGGTGCATACGCGCCTGGAGGTGATGCGCTCGGAGGCGGAAGCCGATTCTGCCCCGCTCGATGACGACGAAGCCGATGTCATCGTCGGCTCACGCAGCTTCGATCTGATCACGCAGATTGAAGACGAGTTGCTGCTGGCGTTGCCCGTGTCGCCGCGCCATGCAGTCTGCCCGGATGAGGCCTTGCCGGAAACCGCTGAAGCTGAAAAAAGGCCGTCGCCGTTCGCGGTGCTGGCCACGCTGAAGACCAAACATTAAGCGCGCGTCTAATGTGCGCCGATGTGGCGAATTCATGCAGTACGTTTCACACGCCTACCGGAATGGCTACGCTCCGGCTCCGTGTGATGTGATAAAATCGATCAAATTGCTTAGGAGTCAGTCATGGCTGTTCAACAAAACAAGAAGTCGCCGTCCAAGCGCGGCATGCATCGTTCGCACGATTTCCTGACGGCGGCCCCGATCGCTGTCGAGCCGACCACCGGCGAAGTGCACCTGCGTCACCACGTGAGCCCGAACGGCTACTATCGCGGCCGCAAGGTTGTGAAGACCAAGAACGACTGATGCGTTTTGCCAGTCCTCTGGCAAGCGTGTTGGGTTGGTCTGAACACACAGGTTCGTGATGCAAGCAGAAAAGCGGCAAGCAAAATTGCCGCTTTTTTGTTGATCAGAATCCGGCAATGCGTGTACCGGTTTGTGTACCATACGCGCGCAAAATGCTGGAGCCGCACGTGAAACCGCAACTCAGACTCGCATGACCATCAAGCTTGCCATCGACTGCATGGGCGGCGATCACGGTGTTGGCGTGACGATCCCTGCAGCGATCCAATTTCTTGCCGCGCACGACGACGTTGAGATGCTGCTCGTCGGGCAGCCCGATGCCATCGCGGCGCAGCTCAAACGACTCCGCGCCACTGCGAACCCCCGCGTCCATGTCGTTCCCGCCTCTGAGGTGGTGTTGATGGACGATCCGGTCGAGGTCGCGCTGCGCAAGAAGAAAGATTCTTCGATGCGCGTGGCCATCAATCAGGTCAAGGAAGGCGCCGCCCACGCGTGCGTTTCCGCCGGCAATACCGGTGCACTGATGGCCGTGTCGCGTTACGTTCTCAAGACGCTGGATGGCATCGATCGTCCGGCCATCGCCACTGCCATCCCGAACGAGAAGGGCGCTGGTACGACGGTGCTGGATCTTGGCGCCAATGCCGACTGCGAACCCGAGCACCTGTTGCAATTTGCACAGATGGCCTCGGCGATGGTATCGGTAGTCGAGCATAAGCCGCGCCCGACCGTGGGTCTGCTTAACATCGGCGAAGAAGTCATCAAAGGCAACGAAGTCGTCAAGCAGGCGGGTGAGTTGCTGCGCGCGTCGGACCTGAACTTTTTCGGCAACGTTGAAGGCAACGACATCTTCAAGGGCACGACCGATATCGTTGTCTGCGACGGTTTTGTCGGCAACGTGGCGCTCAAGAGTACCGAGGGCCTCGCCAAGATGATCGGCGAGATGCTGCGCGAAGAATTTAGCCGCTCTTGGTTCACCAAGCTGCTGGCCATGGTGGCGATGCCCGTCATCGTCAGCTTGAAGCGTCGCATGGACCATCGGCGCTACAATGGCGCCGCGCTCCTTGGCTTGCGCGGGCTGGTCATCAAGAGCCACGGTTCGGCCGATGCCTATGCGTTCGAATGGGCTATCAAACGCGCCTACGACGCGGCCGCCAATGGTGTGATCGCCCGCATTGCGCAGGCGTTCGAATCGCACCACGACGCGGCGGTCGCTGCGCCAGTCCCCACTTCCACTCCGGCCGCTGACGCAGCTTGAGCGCGTTGCACCCGAGTCAGATTTCACCCCACCGCACATGACACGTTACGCAAGGATCATCGGCACGGGCAGCTACCTGCCGCCCAAGCGCGTCACCAATGACGAGTTGGCCGCGCAATTGGCCGAGAAGGGCATCGAGACGAGCGATGAATGGATCGTTTCGCGCAGTGGCATCCGCGCGCGCCATTTCGCCGAGTCCGATGTCGCATGCAGCGACCTCGCTGTGAAGGCGGCTGAACGGGCAATCGAGGCTGCCGGTATCGATCGCTCGGCGTTGGATCTGATCCTTGTGGCCACGTCCACGCCGGATTTCGTGTTCCCGAGCACCGCATGCCTCGTGCAGCAGAAGCTGGGCATCACCAATAACTGCGCCGCGTTTGACGTGCAGGCTGTGTGCTCGGGCTTCGTGTACGCACTGGCTACCGCCGACAAATTCATCCGCTCGGGCGCGTACCGCAACGTGCTGGTGATCGGCTCGGAGGTCTTCTCGCGCATCATCGATTTCAACGATCGCACCACGTGCGTGTTGTTTGGCGATGGCGCGGGTGCTGTGGTGCTGCAGGCTTCTGATGAGCCCGGCATCCTGTCGACCGCCTTGCACGCCGATGGCAGCCACGCAAACATCCTCTGCGTGCCTGGCAATGTGGCCGCGGGTGTGGTTCAGGGTAGTGCCTTCCTCTACATGGACGGTCAGGCCGTCTTCAAGTTGGCCGTCAACGTGCTCGACAAGGTCGCGCGCGAAGCGCTGGCTGCGGCCGAGATCGATGCCTCGCAGGTCGACTGGTTGATCCCGCATCAGGCCAACATCCGCATCATGCAGGGCACCGCCAAGAAGCTGGGGCTGCCCAACGAGCGGATGGTCGTCACGGTGGATGAGCACGGCAACACGTCGGCCGCTTCGATTCCGCTGGCGCTCGATGCCGCGGTGCGCGACGGACGTATTCAGCGCGGCCAGCTCGTGATGCTTGAGGGCGTGGGCGGCGGCTTTACGTGGGGCGCGGCACTGCTGCGCTTCTGAGCGACGAATTTCCAGAACGAAAATACGCCATGACATTCGCTTTCGTCTTTCCCGGTCAGGGTTCCCAATCGGTCGGCATGCTCAACGCGTTTGCTGATCATCCTGCCGTGGCTGCCGCGCTGGCCGAGGCATCCGATGCGCTGGGTCAGGACATCGGCAAGCTGATCGCCGAAGGCCCGGCCGAAGAGCTGAATCTGACCACCAACACGCAACCGGTCATGTTGACGGCCGCCGTTGCCGTCTATCGTGCATGGCAGGCAGCGGGCGGTCCGGTCCCAACGGTCGTGGCCGGTCATAGCCTGGGCGAATATTCCGCGTTGGTGGCTGCAGGCGCCATCGCTTTCAAAGACGCTGTGCCGTTGGTGCGCTTCCGCGCCAAGGCGATGCAGGAAGCTGTGCCGGTGGGCGAGGGCGGCATGGCCGCGATCCTAGGGCTGTCGGACGATGATGTGCGCGCGGCGTGCGCTGAAGCGTCAGCCGCAGGCGTGGTCGAAGCTGTGAACTTCAACGCGCCGGCGCAGGTTGTGATTGCCGGCGCAAAAGCTGCCGTCGAAAAAGCGTGCGAGATTGCCAAGGCCAAGGGCGCCAAGCGAGCGCTGCCGCTGCCAGTGTCGGCGCCGTTCCATTCGTCGCTGCTGAAACCGGCATCGGATCGCCTGCGTGAATACCTCGCCAACGTGACGATCAGCACGCCCGTCATCCCCGTGATTAACAACGTGGATGTGGCTGTCGTGAGCGATCCGGCCGCCATCAAGGACGCGCTGGTGCGCCAGGCAGCGTCGCCGGTGCGCTGGGTTGAGACCATCCAGAAGATGAAGGCTGATGGCATCACGCGTGTGGTTGAATGTGGCCCGGGCAAGGTGTTGGCCGGCCTGACCAAGCGTATCGATGGCGACATCGTGGGTGATGCGATCTTCGATCCGGCAACGCTCGAAGCCGTGCTGGGCCAACTCAAATAATCAACGGAATTCGTATGACCCAAGCATTGAACAATCAAGTCGCGCTCGTTACCGGTGCTTCGCGCGGCATCGGCCGTGCCATTGCATTGGAACTGGCGCGCCAGGGGGCGACGGTGGTCGGTACGGCCACGTCGGAGGCGGGCGCACAAGCCATCACCGCCTACTTTGCCGAAGCGGGGGTGAAGGGCGCGGGCGTTGTGCTCAACGTAAATGATGCCGCACGCTGCGAGGCCGTGATCGACGAGACCATCAAAACGCATGGCGGCTTGAACATCCTCGTCAACAATGCCGGTATCACGCAGGACAACCTAGCGATGCGCATGAAGGACGAAGAGTGGGTGTCGGTCATCGACACCAATCTGTCGGCGGTGTTTCGTCTGTCGCGCGCCGTACTTCGCCCGATGATGAAGGCGCGTGGCGGCCGCATCATCAACATCACTTCGGTGGTCGGTTCGGCCGGCAATCCGGGGCAGGCCAATTACGCGGCGGCCAAGGCCGGCGTGGAAGGCATGGCTCGTGCCCTGGCGCGAGAAATCGGCAGCCGTAACATCACCGTCAACTGCGTTGCGCCGGGCTTTATTGATACCGATATGACAAAGGTGCTGTCGGAAGAGCAACATACCGCGCTGAAAGCGCAGATTCCGCTGGGCCGCCTGGGCGCGCCGGAAGATATCGGCAACGCGGTGGCCTTTTTGGCGTCACCGGCTGCAGGCTACATTACGGGCTCGACGTTGCACGTCAACGGCGGCATGTACATGGGATAAGAAGCCGTCCCGGCGGCGATTGTGCAGGGCCTTGCGCATGCGCGAGATCGTGCGGAATCGCTGAATTAACTGGCTTTTAGCATCATGTTGGGCGCACTTTTTGCATGGATTCCGGCGCGGTTTTTCATCGCGCAAACCTGCTAGAATGCGCGCACTTTTTGTCGAATACTTCCCTGGAGGGTTAAATGGACAACATCGAAGCACGCGTCAAGAAGATCGTCGCGGAACAACTCGGCGTAGCCGAAGCGGACATCAAGAACGAGTCTTCGTTCGTGAACGATCTGGGCGCGGATTCGCTCGATACGGTTGAGCTGGTGATGGCACTGGAAGACGAGTTCGGCATGGAAATCCCGGACGAGGAAGCCGAGAAGATCACCACGGTGCAACAAGCTATCGACTACGCAACCGCCCACGTCAAGGCGTAAGCGTCAATCGATCTCTTGACATCGCGGGCCACAGAAAGGGCTGTTATCCGGTTTGACCGGGTGGCGCGCTTTCTGTGGCCTTTGTCGCTGATACAGAGTTGCAGGAAAGCATAGTGAGCCGTCGTCGCGTCGTCGTAACCGGCCTTGGGCTGGTTTCTCCGGTAGGAAACTCGGTCGCCGAGGGGTGGGCCAATCTGGTCGCCGGCAAGTCCGGGATCGCCACCGTCACCAAATTCGATCATTCCAATCTGGCTGTGCACTTCGCTGGTGAAGTGAAGGGCTTCAACGTCGAGGAGTACATCCCGGCGAAGGACGCCCGCAGCATGGATACCTTCATCCACTACGGCATCGCCGCCGGGGTGCAGGCGCTCAAGGACAGCGGGCTGGAGGTGACCGAGGCCAATGCCGAGCGCATCGGCGTGCTGGTCGGTTCTGGCATTGGCGGTCTGCCAATGATCGAAGATACCCACGCTACCTTGGTAGAGCGCGGTCCGCGTCGGATTTCGCCGTTCTTCGTGCCGGGTTCCATCATCAACATGATCTCGGGCCACCTGAGCATCATGCACGGTCTGAAGGGCCCGAACCTGGCCGCCGTGACGGCCTGTACGACGGGTCTGCACAGCATCGGTTTGGCAGCACGTCTGATTCAAGCGGGCGATGCCGATGCGATGGTCGCGGGCGGTGCTGAGTCGACCATTTCGCCGCTGGGCATCGGCGGCTTTGCCGCGGCGCGTGCGCTGTCCACGCGCAATGATGATCCGGCCACCGCATCCCGCCCCTGGGACAAGGACCGAGACGGCTTTGTGCTGGGTGAAGGCGCCGGCGTCATGGTGCTTGAGGAGTACGAGGCTGCCAAAGCCCGCGGCGCCAAGATCTACGCGGAACTGGTCGGTTTCGGCATGAGCGGTGACGCCTACCATATGACCGCGCCGAACATGGATGGCCCGCGCCGCTGCATGGTGAACGCGCTGCGCGATGCCGGCGTGAATACCGATCAGGTCCAGTATCTGAACGCGCACGGCACATCCACGCAGCTGGGCGACAAGAATGAATCCGATGCCATCAAGGCCGCCTTCGGGGAGCACGCCGGCAAGATTGTGGTGAACTCCACCAAGTCCATGACCGGGCACTTGCTGGGCGGTGCGGGGGGGCTGGAATCGGTGTTCACGGTGCTGGCGTTGCACCATCAGGTGTCGCCGCCGACCATCAACATCTTCAATCAAGACCCCGAGTGCGATCTCGATTACTGCGCTAACACCGCACGTGAGATGAAGATCGATGTGGCTGTGAAGAACAACTTCGGCTTCGGCGGTACAAACGGCACGCTGGTGTTTAAGCGTCCGTAAGACAAGCGCGGCGCGTGGCCTGAAGGTCCGCGCCGCTGTCATTTTCACCTTGGTTGTCGAACACATCACCTTCCCGGCTTCATATCGGCGCTTATGCCTGATCGGTCGGCTCGGCACTGCAGGTCTGCTCTGCATTGCCTCGTTCTGGTTGATCGTTGTATGGGGCTTCGCTTTGCCGGCCGTGATGTGGTTGGTGCTCGGAGTGCTGGCGATTGCAGCTGCCGTCCCTCTGCTGGCAAACCGTTCGCCCCTTGCCATGGAACTGATGTGGCGGGCGCGTCTCAAAGGGGATGGCGAGCCCGGGCAACCGCGCTGGCAAGTCAGGCTGCAGATGCCGCAGGCGTTTCAGGCCGCGCCGCTGTTGTGGGTATGTCCTCTCGGCGAGCGAATTCTGATCCTCGGGGTTGCACATGGCGGATGGTGCCCACAGATAGTGGTGCTGATGTCGCCGTGGTTTGCCGCCGGGCAACTGCGCCGACTAAGAAGTCTGTTCCGCCTCGGCCCGCCGCCACTGGCGTCCGGGGTATCCGGTGTGTCGTAGGTAAAATACAACGTTTCCAGGTCACAAAAATTCAAGGCGATACACTGCAGGTGAAGAATCCGTGAGTGAACGCGAAGCCGACCAGATCCTTGTCGAGCGCGTCCAGCAAGGCGACAAGCGGGCGTTTGAACTCCTAGTGGTCAAATACCACCGGAAGATCATCCGTCTCGTTTCGCGTTTGATCCGTGACGCCGCCGAAGTCGAGGATGTGGCACAGGATGCCTTTATCAAGGCCTACCGTGCGCTACCCCAGTTCCGGGGTGAGTCCGCGTTCTATACGTGGCTGTATCGCATCGCCGTCAATACGGCCAAGAATTATCTGGCGACCCAGGGCCGGCGCCCGGAATCGTCCAGCGATATCGACACCGAAGAGGCTGAAACTTTTGCCGACGGTGAACTACTAAGGGATATCAATACGCCGGACTCCATGCTGCATACCAAGCAGGTGGCCGAAACGGTCAACCGTGCAATGGAAGCGCTGCCTGAAGAATTGCGTACCGCAATCACGCTTCGGGAGATCGAGGGTCTGAGCTATGAGGAAATCGCCGAAGCGATGGAGTGCCCGATTGGAACGGTCCGTTCACGAATTTTCCGGGCGCGCGAAGCGATTGCCGAGAAGTTGCGCCCTCTGCTGGGAACAGTTGAGGGCAAACGGTGGTAGCCAGCCGATATGAAAAACCGGCGGCCGGAGTTGGAGAGGCCGCAAACGGTGAAACCTCGGGAAGTCTTCTCTCGGATCGTTGATTGGACGTTGGAGTTTTTGGGGTTGGGAAATGGGTCAGGCTCAAATGCAGACGACAGAAGCGGAGTTCGCGCAGCGCATCTCCGCGTTGATGGACGGTGAAGTCGCGGTGCACGAGGTGTCATCGGCCGTAGAACTCGCCAAGGATGGCGAGGGTGCGGTCCACTGGCGCGAGTATCAGTTGATCGGCGATGCGCTTCGGTCGGAAGAGTTGTTGCACGCACGTTCGTCCGAGGATTTTCTTAGCCGGTTCTCGGCCAAGCTTGAAGCCGAGCCACATTTGCTCGTGCCCGCTGTGGCGCAGCGTGCGAAAGCGCAAGAGAGGCACCGTTTCCTTGTTAGTCCCGCCTGGGTCCGCCGGATCATGCCGTCGACCGCTGTGGCGGCGGCGGTGGCGGCCGTTAGCTGGGTCGTCGTGCCGCAACTACGTGGCCCTGTTGATGGTGCTGGCGGTTCGCCTGCACTGGTCGCAAAGGCCGCGCAGGGTGCCGGTGTACAAGCGGTGACTGTGGCTGCTGCCGACGCGACGCCAATGATTCGCGATGCGCGCCTGGATGAGTACCTGAGTGCGCACCGTCAATCCGCTACCAACGGCATGGTGGTTCCGTATCTGCGTGCCGTGGCCAATGGGGTGGCAAACACCCAGGACTCCAATCAGGAATAATGCGGGCATCCATCTCGAAGGTGTGGCACCCCGTTGCCGGGGCAGGCGCCCGCAAGTTGCTGGCTGTTCGCCGGTCTGTTTTTCTTCTTCTGTGTGTTTCGGCGCTGGCGGCGGCTGCACAGTCACAGCCCGATCCCATGCCGCGCAAGGAAGCCGCTTCGTGGCTGACCAAGATCCACCGCGCGGCCCTCAAGCAGAACTATGTCGGCACGCTGACGTATCAGCGTGGCACCGGCATGCACTCCACACGCATCCAGCACTACGCCGACTTGTTCAACAACGAGTATGAGCGTATTGAGGCGCTCGACGGTAAGCAGCGCGAAATGCTGCGCCAGAATGACGTCGTCCGAAACTTAATCTACGACGTCAAACTCGTTGTGACCGAGAAGCAGGAGCACAAGGATAGTTTCCCCGCGCTGCTCGCGACGACGAATGGCGATGTGCTTGACCAGTACGACATGCGCCATCTACCCGCGGAGCGTGTGGCCGGCATGGATTGCGAGGTCTTCCAGTTGGACCCCAAGGATGGCTTCCGTTATGCCTACCGCATCTGGGCGGAGCGCAACAGTGGTCTGCTGATGCGTGCCCAAACCATCGACGAAGACGGCAAGGTGCTTGAGCAGGTTGCGTTCTCGCAGGTCGCGCTGGGCGTGCCGTCGGACAAGCAGAAGATCATTTCTGCGTTTAAGAGCGTGAGTGGTTGGAATCAGTACGAGATCATCACGCAACCGATCAATCTGGCCGAGCAGGGTTGGACGATCGGCATCCCCATCAAGGGCTTCCAGAAGATCCGTGAAGTTCGCCGTCCGTTGGGCGACATTGCGCCGGCGGGTAAGGGCAGCTCGGCCTTCGAGGTGCAGCAGGTCGTGTTCAGCGATGGGCTGGCGGGGTTGTCGCTATTTATTGAGCCCGTGTCTGAGAAGCGCGCGCGCCGCGAGGGCTTCATCTCGCAGGGGGCCACGCACGTGATGGTGCGCCGCATTGCCGATTTCTGGCTCACGGTGGTGGGTGAAGTGCCCTTTGCTACCATCAAACAGTTTGGCGCGGCGGTGGACTATAAGCCCGTCTCCGCCAACGCAGTGACTGGGACTAACCGGCCCGCGACCAGCGCGCCGCAGTAGTCCGGCAACTGCCTCAATCGCGCGGCATGCCCGCGCAGCACATTTCTCTATCTGTTTTCGTTTCGGGGAGCCTCCATGCGTACCGCTCGATCCGTTCACGCTTTGCGTTTGCTGTGTGTTGCCGCTGCTCTAGCGGTGGGCGGTGCGCTGGCGCCAGCCTATGCGCAGAACGCCACCGGCAGCACGGCGACGGGCACCTACGGCTTGCCCGACTTCGCCGATTTGGTGGAAAAGGTCAGCCCGGCTGTCGTCAATATCCGCACCACCGAGAAGGTGCGCATGCGCAACGGCCCGAGCGACGACGACATGGCCGAGTTTTTCCGTCGCTTCTTCGGCGTGCCGATGCCGGGCATGCCTGGTCAGGGTGGCCAAGGGCAAAAACGCCGTAACGCGCCTCCGCAGCAGGAAGAAGAGCAAAGCCGCGGCGTGGGCTCCGGTTTCATCATTTCGGGTGACGGTTTCATTTTGACCAACGCGCACGTGGTCGAAGGTGCGGAAACCATCTACGTCACGCTGATCGACAAGCGCGAGTTCAAGGCCAAGGTGATCGGCGTAGACAAGCGGACTGACGTGGCGCTGGTCAAGGTGGATGCCGCCGGATTGCCAAGTCTGAAGCTGGGCGACTCAGACAAGGTGCGCGTAGGTGAATGGGTCTTGGCGATTGGCTCGCCGTTTGGCCTGGACAATACGGTGACGGCGGGCATCGTGTCGGCCAAGGGGCGCGATACAGGGGATTACCTGCCGTTTATTCAATCCGATGTGGCCGTGAATCCGGGCAATTCGGGTGGGCCGCTGATCAACCTGCGCGGCGAGGTGATCGGTATTAACAACCAGATCTACAGCCAGAGCGGTGGCTACATGGGCATCTCGTTCTCGATTCCGATCGATGAGGCGATGCGTGTGGCGGATCAACTCAAGGCGCAGGGGCGCGTGACTCGCGGTCGCATCGGGGTGGCCATCGACAACGTGCCGAAGGATGCGGCGGAATCGCTGGGCATTGGCCGAGCGCGCGGCGCCTACGTGGGCAACGTCGAGTCGGGCGGCCCGGCCGACAAGGCTGGCATCGAGGCTGGCGACATCGTCCTGAAATTCAATGGCCGCGACATTGAGAAGGCCGGCGATCTGCAGCGCCAGGTCGGCGAGACCAAGCCCGGCACGCGCGCGACCGTGCAAGTCTGGCGCAAGGGTGCGACGCGCGATCTGACGGTGACCGTGGCCGAGCTGCCTTCAGATACCAAGGTCGCCCAGCGCGGTAAGGGCACGCAGCCGGACAACAGCCAGCAGGGTCCTGGTAAGCCGAATGCACTGGGGCTGGTGGTGGCCGATCTGTCGGATGGTGCCCAACGCGAGTTCAAGACCAAGACCGGTGTCGAGGTGCAGGTGGCTGAAGGGCCCGCAGCGCGCGTTGGCATTCGGCCGGGGGATCTGATCTTGCGCGTAGGCGATACCGATATCACTGGCGCCAAGCAGTTCAATGACGTGGTCGCCAAACTCGACAAGAACCGTATGGTGGCCGTGTTCGTGCGCCGTGGCGATGCGACCCAGGTGGTGACGATGCGCCCGAGCACTGCGCGTTCGGGCAGTGGCCAGTGATTGAGCTGACGCTATACGGCCGCTCGTACTGCCATTTGTGCGATGACATGAAGGTCGCGCTGGAGCCGCTCCAGCGCGGCTTTTCGTTTGTGTTGCACGAGGTGGATGTCGATAGTGATCCAGCGTTGGAAGCGCGTTTCGGTGAACTGGTGCCGGTGCTGATGACCGGTGCGCCGCACGCCTCGCCGGGCGAGGCGCAGGAGTTATGCCACTACTTCCTGGACGCGTTTGTCGTGCAGAAGTGGCTCGCGCACCAGGCGGGGTGCGGCTGACGCGCCGCTGCCGCAAAAAGAGGCGCGGGAAGCCCCCGGAAATCCGGTAAAATCGCCTGTTAGCACCGATTTTTGCAGTGCACGATTTTAGTGCCGCAGCCTCGGTTTGGAACCCAATACCTCCCGCTGGCGCCGTCTCAAGCGCGCTGGCCATGCCGGAATCGCCTCGCGCCCGGCAGATGCGCCCGGGATGGGCGCTTTTCGACGCATTCGATGGACAATATCCGTAATTTCTCGATCATCGCCCACATCGACCACGGCAAATCGACGTTGGCCGATCGCATCATCCAGTTGTGTGGCGGCCTCTCCGACCGCGAGATGGAAGCCCAGGTGCTGGACTCGATGGATATCGAGAAGGAGCGCGGCATCACCATCAAGGCCCAGACCGCCGCACTGTCGTACAAGGCGCAGGACGGCAAGGTCTACAACCTGAATCTGATCGACACCCCGGGGCACGTCGACTTCAGCTATGAAGTCAGCCGCTCGCTGTCCGCCTGCGAAGGCGCGCTGCTGGTGGTGGACGCCTCGCAGGGCGTGGAAGCGCAAACCGTCGCCAACTGCTACACCGCCATCGAACTGGGCGTGGAAGTGGTGCCGGTGCTCAACAAGATCGACTTGCCGGCCGCCGACCCGGACAACGCCATCCAGGAAATCGAAGATGTGATCGGCATCGACGCGACCGACGCGACGCGCTGCTCCGCCAAGACGGGTGTGGGCGTGGCGGACGTGCTGGAAGCGCTGATCGCCAAGGTGCCTGCTCCCAAGGGTGACCCGGCCGCGCCGCTGCAAGCGTTGATCATCGACTCGTGGTTCGATAACTACGTCGGCGTGGTGATGCTGGTGCGCGTGGTGAACGGCACATTGCGCGCGAAGGACAAGATCCTGTTGATGGCAACCGGCGCGCAGCATCTGGTGGAGCAGGTCGGTGTGTTTTCGCCGAAGTCGGTGCCGCGCGAATCGCTGTCGGCGGGGCAGGTGGGCTTCGTCATCGCTGGCATCAAGGAGCTTAAAGCTGCGAAGGTGGGCGACACGATCACGCACGTGGCGCCGCGCAAGGCTGAAGCGCCGCTGCCTGGCTTCAAGGAAGTCAAGCCGCAAGTGTTTGCCGGCCTGTATCCGGTGGAAGCCAACCAGTACGAAGCGCTGCGCGAATCGCTGGAAAAGCTCAAGCTGAATGACGCGTCGCTGCAATACGAGCCAGAAGTGTCGCAGGCGCTGGGCTTTGGCTTCCGCTGCGGCTTCCTGGGTCTGCTGCACATGGAAATCGTGCAGGAGCGCCTGGAGCGCGAATTCGACATGGACCTGATCACCACCGCGCCGACGGTGGTCTATCAGGTGCAGCAGCGTGACGGCACCATGATCCAGGTGGAGAACCCCGCCAAGATGCCGGCGGACCCGAGCAAGATCGAGGCGATTCTCGAGCCGATCGTCACGGTTAATCTGTACATGCCGCAGGACTACGTAGGCGCGGTGATCACGCTGTGCGAACAGAAGCGCGGCTCGCAGATCAACATGAGCTACCACGGTCGCCAGGTCCAGCTCACGTACGAAATCCCCATGGGCGAGATCGTGCTGGATTTCTTCGATCGCTTGAAGTCCGTCTCGCGCGGCTATGCGTCGATGGACTACGAGTTCAAGGAATACCGCGTGTCGGACGTGGTCAAGGTCGACATCCTGATCAACGGCGACAAGGTCGATGCGCTGTCCATCATCGTGCACCGCTCCAATAGCACGTATCGTGGCCGTGAGGTCGCCGCCAAGATGCGCGAGATCATCCCGCGTCAGATGTACGACGTCGCCATCCAGGCCGCCATCGGCGCCAACGTGATTGCGCGTGAGAACGTCAAGGCGCTGCGCAAGAACGTGCTGGCCAAGTGCTACGGCGGCGATATCTCGCGCAAGAAGAAGCTCCTCGAGAAACAGAAAGAGGGCAAGAAGCGCATGAAGCAGGTCGGCACCGTTGAAATTCCGCAAGAAGCCTTCCTGGCCATCCTGCGCGTCGAAGAAAAATAACCCGGACACCGCTCGGACGATCTCTCCTCCATGAACTTCGCCCTGATCCTGTTTATTCTCGTCGTCATCACCGGTATTGCGTGGGTGGCTGACAAGCTCGTATTCCAGCGCCAGCGTCAAGCCGCGGCAGCGACCGCGCTGGCTGAATTCGATGCGCGTGCGCAAGTGCAAGCCCAGTACGGCGGCGGTGGCGATATTGGCGCGGCACGTCTGCAGTTGGCTGACGAGAAGTTGCGCCAGCCGTGGTGGCTCGAATACACCGCTAGCTTCTTCCCGGTGATTGCCGCGGTATTCCTGCTGCGCTCGTTCGTGATTGAGCCGTTCAAGATTCCGTCGGGCTCGATGATTCCGACGCTGCAAATCGGCGATTTCATCCTCGTCAACAAGTACACGTACGGCATCCGCCTACCGATCGTGAACAAGAAGATCGTCGCGCTGAACCAGCCCCAGCGGGGTGATGTGATGGTCTTCCGCTACCCGAAAGATGAGTCGATGGACTACATCAAGCGCGTGGTTGGCGTGCCGGGCGATGTGGTGAAGTACGACAACAAGCGCCTGACGGTGAACGGCCAGCCTGCCTCATACACGCCGCAGTCGGACTACCTCGATGGCGAGCGTCTCACGTATTCCAAGCAGTATCAGGAAACGCTCGGCAACGTTTCCCACAACATCCTGAACGACGCGGATCGCCCAGCCTATGTCTCGGGCCCGGACGATTTTCCGTTCCGCGAAAACTGCACTTACAATCAGGCTGGCTTTACCTGCAAGGTACCTGAAGGTCACTATTTCATGATGGGTGATAATCGCGACAACAGCGCGGACTCCCGTTATTGGGGCTTTGTGCCGGATAAGAACATCGTCGGGAAGGCGTTCTTTATCTGGATGAACTTGGGTGACCTGAAGCGGATCGGCAGCTTCCGCTGATCTGCAGAAGTAACTAATAAATCTCTTATTCAAACTCAGCACTTGCACAACGGGGGAAATGCAATGCGGATTCGTCAGGCTGGGCTGAAACGCCCGTCGCGCGGGATTACGATGTTTGGCATTCTGATCGGCATCATCGTGCTGATCACGGCTGTGTTGCCGGCGATCCGGTCCATTCCGAGTCTGATGGAGTACCAGGCGATCACGCGTGCGGTAAAGCAGGCGCGTGAGCGTGCGTCTACGCGGCAGGACATTACCTCCGCTTTTGACAAGCAAGCGGCCATCGACGACATCACGTCGCTTAAGGGCGAAGACCTGGAGGTGCTGGATGCCGGCGGCACCGTGCAGGCCGTGCACTTCTCGTACAAGCGGGAGATTCCGCTGTATGGCCCGATCGGCATGGTGATCACCTTCTCGGGGACCCAGCGTTGAGATGAGTTTGGAAGCACTACAGCAACGTCTTGGCTACCGCTTCAGCAAACCGGAGTTGCTGCAGCAGGCGCTCACCCATCGCAGCCACAGCGCGATGCACAACGAGCGTCTGGAATTTCTTGGCGATTCGATCCTGAATTGTGCCGTCGCCGACATGCTTTACGGCATGTTCGGCAAGTTGGATGAAGGCGATCTCTCCCGCGTGCGGGCCAACTTGGTCAAGCAGCAGGCGCTGTACGAGATCGCGCAGATGCTGCAGTTGCCCGATGCGCTGCGGCTGGGCGAGGGCGAGTTGAAGAGCGGTGGTTTCCGCCGGCCATCTATCCTGGCGGACGCGCTGGAAGCCATCTTCGGGGCGGTGTTCCTCGACGGCGGTTTTGACGCCGCCCGAACACTGATCCGCAAGCTCTACATCCCGATCCTGGAGCAGGTCGACCCGCGCACGCTTGGCAAGGATGCCAAGACGCTGTTGCAGGAGTACCTCCAAGGTCACAAGATCGCGCTGCCGCTGTACACGGTGGTTGCCACCCACGGCGCGGCGCATAATCAGCAATTCGAGGTCGAGTGCACGATTCCGAAGTTGGAGATTCGCGTCTCCGGCAGCGGGGCATCGCGGCGCGCGGCCGAACAATCGGCGGCCAAGCTGGCCCTGGAAGAAGCGCATCGCCTGGTGCCGCAGCTCGTCAAGCGCAGCCGCGCAGAGCGCACCGGCAAGACGCGCAAGCAGGCCACGCCGCCCGATCCGCAGTTGTCTCTCAGGTTGAAGGAATAATCAGGTAAATGAGCGACACCCCATTGCAGCCTCCGTCACCCGCTCCGGGTATGCCGGAGGGGTTCCGCTGCGGCATGGTCGCCATCGTTGGGCGGCCGAACGTCGGCAAATCCACGCTGATGAATGCCCTGGTGGGCCAGAAAGTCAGCATCACGTCGCGCAAGGCACAGACCACGCGCCATCGCATCACCGGCATCCAGACGACGGACGACGCGCAGTTCGTCTTCGTCGATACGCCAGGCTTTCAGACGCGTCATGCCACGGCACTGAACCGCTCGCTGAACCGCGCTGTCACGTCCACGCTCACGTCGGTCGATGCCGTGCTCTTCGTGGTCGAAGCCGGCCGCTATGGCCCGGACGATGAGAAGGTGCTGTCTCTGCTGCCGCGCGAGACACCCGTCATCCTGATCGTCAACAAGGTCGACCGGCTCGACGCTTATACGCGTGCGGAGATGGTGGCTGTGTTCCTGCAGGACATGGCGCGGGTGTTTCCGTTTGCGGAAATCGTGCCGATGTCGGCCAAGAACCGTGACGATATCGACCGGCTGCTCGGCATCGTGCGCCCGTACCTGCCCGAAGGCGAGCCGATGTACGACCCAGAAGCGCTCACCGATCGCAGCGAGCGCTTCCTGGCCGCCGAGATCGTCCGCGAAAAGGTCTTCCGCTGGACGGGCGATGAGTTGCCATATTCCAGCACCGTCATCGTTGAAAAATTCGAGACCGAAGGCCGCCTGCGCCGTGTGTTCGTGACGATCCTGGTCGACCGCGGCGCGCACAAGGCGATGATCATTGGCGCCAAGGGTGCCAAGCTCAAGCAGATCTCCACGGAAGCCCGCATGGACATGGAAAAGTTGTTCGACGGCAAGGTGTATCTGGAGGTCTGGATCAAGGTCAAGAGCGGCTGGGCCGACAACGAAGCCGGCCTGAGCGCTTACGGCTACGAGTAACCGCGCAGCCACGCCACTCCATACACGCTCGATGGCGGGACGATCCGATCCGATTCCGGACGAGGCGGCGGAATGGCTGGCCGAGGAGGGCGTGGCCGGCGCCGCGCCGCGCAAGAGCTTTCCCGCTGGGCGTTCGGAGACGCGGGTTGCGGCGCAGCCGGCGTTCGTGCTGCACAGCTACCCATATCGGGAAACCAGTCTCATCATCGACGTTTTCACGCCCGACTACGGGCGTATGGCGCTGGTTGCCAAGGGCGCGAAACGCCCGCATTCCGCGTTGCGTGCGGTGCTGCAGACGTTTCAACCGTTGTCTGTCTCCTGGAGTGGTCGCGGCGATGTGCGCACGCTCACGCGAGCCGAGTGGGTGGGCGGCATGCTGCCGCTGGGTGGGGAAGGACTGCTCTCCGGCTTCTATCTGAACGAACTGCTCGTCAAGTTTGTCGCCCGCGAAGACGGCCACCCGGTGCTGTTCGCGCACTACGTCGAAACGCTCAATAAGCTGGCTCACGGCGAACCTGCGGCTTTTACGCTGCGTGCGTTCGAGCGCGTGCTGTTGCGCGAGACCGGTTTTGCCGCCCAGCTCGATCGCTGCATTGATGGCGAGCCGGTGCAAGCCGATGGCGACTACGTCTATCACCCAGAACGCGGCATCCGGCGCACGCTGCCGAGCGATCCATCCTCCTGGCCCGTGTTGTGCGGCCAGACGTTGCTCGACATGGAGCGCGACGATTACGCCTCGCGCCCAACGACCGCCCAGCAGAGCCGCAGCCTGATGCGTTTCTTACTGCATTATCATTTGCACGGCACGCCGCTTTCGACGCGCCAGATCCTCATCGACTTGCAGAAACTATGATCTTTCATGCCTCGCCGGGGGTCATCGACCTGGGCGTCAACATCGACCACGTTGCCACGCTGCGCAACGCACGCGGCACCGTCTATCCTGATCCGATCGCGGCGGCGCTGCTGGCTGAAGAGGCTGGCGCCGATCTCATCACCCTGCACCTGCGCGAAGACCGTCGCCACATCAAGGACGCCGACGTGCGCGCACTGCGCCCGCAACTGCGCACGCGCATGAACCTCGAATGTGCGGTCACGCAGGAGATGCTGGACATCGCGTGCGACATCGGCCCGCAGGATGTCTGCCTCGTGCCGGAACGCCGCCAGGAAGTGACCACCGAAGGTGGCCTGGACGTGGTGGGCGGCTTTGCCAAGGTGCAAGCGGCGTGCAGGCAACTGGCCGATGCGGGCATCCGCGTGTCGCTGTTCATCGATCCGGATGCCGCGCAGATCGAGGCGGCCGCTGCGGCAGGTGCACCCGTCATCGAACTGCATACCGGCCGTTATGCCGAAGCCACCGACGATGCCGAAGTGAAGGCCGAATTGGTGCGCATCGAAACCGCGGTGGAAGAGGGTGTCCGCTGGGGTGTGCGCGTGAACGCCGGGCATGGCTTGCATTACACCAATGTGCAGCCGATTGCGGCCATTGCGGGCATCCATGAACTCAATATCGGCCACGCCATCGTGGCGCACGCGGTGTTTGCCGGCTGGCAGAACGCGGTGCGCGAGATGAAGGCGATCATGGTGGCGGCGCGGTTGTCGTCGACAACGCCTGCCGCCGCACACCCCGGCGTGCCCGTATGAACGCGCCGGTCGCAGCTGCCTCGGTGTCCGGCGCCATCTACGGCATCGGCACCGACATCATCCAGATCGAGCGCGTCGAAGGCGTCATGCAGCGGACCAACGGCCGTTTCGCCGAAAAGGTGCTCGGGCCCGATGAGCTGCGCGTCTACCATGCCCGCAAGGCGCGTTCTGAACGGCGCGGCCTGGCGTTTCTTGCCACGCGTTTCGCTGCCAAGGAAGCGGTGTCCAAGGCCATCGGCCTGGGCATGCGCTGGCCGATGACATGGCGTGCGGTGCAGACGCTTAACCTGCCCTCCGGCCAGCCGGTGGTGCGCTACAGCGGTGAACTGGCCGACTGGATCGCCCAGCATGGCCTCCATATCCAGATCAGTGTGACGGACGAGCGCGACTACGCAGTCGCTTTCGCTGTCGCCGAGTTGCAAACGAAACCCTCCGCATGACTTCAACCAACAAACAAAAGCGTCCAGGCCCGATCGTCCTCGATGTGGCTGGCCTTGAGCTCGGCCCGGATGATGTCCGTCGCATTGCGCATCCGCTGACGGGTGGTGTCATCCTGTTCGCACGCAACTTTGAATCGCGTGCGCAGCTGATGGCGCTCACCAAGGCCATCCGCGCTGTGCGTGAAGACGTGCTGATCTGCATCGACCACGAAGGCGGCCGCGTTCAGCGCGCGAAGACCGACGGCTTCACGCATCTGCCGGCCATGGGCGCATTGGGCAAGCTGTGGGACACCGACGTGCTGGCTGCCACGCGCGCCGCCACCGCTTGCGGCTACGTGCTGGCCGCCGAGCTGCGTGCGTGCGACCTCGACCTGAGCTTCACGCCTGTGCTCGACCTCGACTACGGCACCAGCAGCGTCATCGGCGATCGCGCTTTCCACCGCGACCCGCGCGTGGTCACGATGCTGGCCAACCACTTGACGTTGGGCCTGCGCCTGGCCGGCATGGCCAACTGCGGCAAGCACTTCCCTGGCCACGGTTACGTGCAAGCCGATTCGCACATCGCCGTGCCGGTGGATGAACGCCCGCTGGAAGCGATCCTGGCCGACGACGCGCAGCCCTACGGCTGGATGGGCATCGGCCTGCAATCGGTCATGCCGGCGCACGTCATCTACTCGGCGGTGGATCCGAACCCAGCCGGTTTCTCGCGCTTCTGGCTGCAGGACATGCTGCGCGCGCATTTCAATTTCGATGGCGTGATCTTCAGCGATGACCTCAGCATGGAAGGCGCGAGCGTCGCTGGCTCGGTGGTCGATGGTGCGCGTGCAGCGCTGGCGGCTGGCTGCGACATGGTGTTGATCTGCAATGCACCGGATAAGGCTGATCGGCTGCTGGGCGAGTTGGACGCGACGATTGGCAAGGCGTCGCTGCGGCGTGTGCGCCGGTTGTTCGGCGGCAAGGCCGTGAAGGACTGGGCAAAGCTGCAGCAGCAATCGGCTTACAAGCAGGCGCTGCGTACGTTGCGCGAGGCGAAACTCATCGCGTAGCCGCAAAACGCAAAAAACGCGCGCACAAAAGAAAAGGCTCCCGAGGGAGCCTTTCTTATTGCCGCTGCGCCAGCTTACTTGGCGCGGCTGCGGTACTCGTCGGTACGCGTGTCGATTTCGATCTTGTCGCCGGTGTTGCAGAACAGCGGCACTTGGATCTTGAAATCTTCGTTGTCGTTGATCTGAGCGGGCTTCAGGACCTTGCCCGACGTGTCGCCCTTGACAGCCGGTTCCGTGTAGATGATTTCGCGGACGACCGTGGTCGGCAGTTCCACCGAGATGGGGCTGTCGTTGTACAGCGTCACTTCCACTTGCATGCCGTCTTGCAGATAGTTCAGTGCGCTGCCCATGTTTTCGGCGTCGACCTCGTATTGCTCGCCGGTGCCCATGTTCATGAACACATAGCGCGAGCCGTCGAAGTAGGAGTACTCGGCTTCCTTCTTGTCCAGAACGATCTGGTCCATCTTGTCGTCGGCGTTGAACACCGACTCGCCGCCTGCGCCCGTCAGCAGGTTCTTGTACTTCATCTTGACGACGGCACCCGAGCGGCCCGAGCGGCTGTACTCGGTCTTGAGCACAACTTGCGCTTGGTCACCGATCATGAACACGTTGCCAGCACGGAGTTCTTGCGCGATTTTGAAAGCCATTTCACAGTTCCTGAGAGTAAGAGGGTTCGATGCGCGCCAAGCAACGAAGCACCGCGCGATACCCTCGGGTCGCGCGAACCAGGTCAGAGCCGGGGCCGCATACAAATCAGCCCGCTATTTTACCTGTTTTTCGCAAAATGCCACCAAATTCGCGGCGAGATCGCCCAGTTGCATCAAGCTTTGCTCCCAGGTGATCGCCCGGGTACGCACGCTTGGCGCAGCGGCGACGAAGTCGGCCCAGTTGAGTGATGCGGGCGCCCCATTCCAGGCATGCCAGAACGCGATGAACGCATCGGCTTCGGCCTGGGGCAGCGCGGCGGTATAGCGGGCGAGGAATGCATCCAGCTTGGTGAGGTGCACGTCGTCGCTTTGCGGATAGATGTGCCAGACAAACGGTCGCAGCGCCCACTGGGCGCGCACGAACGAATCTTCGCCGCGCACGAAATTGATGTCGCAGGCCCAGAGGAGCGGATCGTAGTGCTCCTGCTGCACAAACGGCACCACGGCGACTGTCAGGTTGCCGCGCAACCAGCGGGCGCCGGTTTTTGCGGCGCCGGCGTCGCCCAATAGAGCGGCGATCTGCGTGGCAGCCAGGCCTTCAGGCACCAGGCAGAGGATCGGCTGCGGCGATGCCTCCCACTGGGCAACAAGGGCGGGGAGGGCATCATTGGCGTAAGCAAACAGGCTGACGCGCAGGGCGTCGGGGTGCTCGCGCATCAGATCGTCGACGCCGAGGCGATGCCACAGCGCTTGGTGGGCTGCCGGGCTTGCCTCGAAGGTGGCGCGCTGGGCACCGAGGTGCGATTCACGCAGCACGCCCCCTGTGCTGCGTGCAAAACCTGGAAAGAAGAAGTGCTTCACCAGCGGCAGGCGCAGATGTGGCGACTGCATCGCATGGTATTCGGCCACCCAGTTTTCTGCGCTCAGATATTCGAGGTTGACCCAGATCGGCGCCGCGCCATGCGCAGCCAATTCCGCCATCTGCGCGAGTACGGGTTCGGGGCAGGCGCAGGCAAAGGCTTCAACGACGACATCGTGCAGGGTTGGCTGTGCATCGGCGGCGAGCAGCGCGGCGACCGCTGCGTCGTCGCCCCAGTGGCGGATATCAACGCCCGAAACGCGCTGCGCGTCGGCCGCTGCGTCCACGGCGGGGCAGAGCTTTTCGAATGCGCGCAGATCATCCACCCACAGGCGGACGGTATGACCATGCTCCTGCGCAAGTTGCCGCGCCAGACGCCAGCACACGCCGATGTCGCCATAGTTGTCGACAACGCGGCAGAAGAGATCCCAGGACGTGATGGTGCGCATGCGGCAAGGCGAGGAGAGCGAGATGGCCCGACATTGTAGTCGGCCGCTTGTTCTACACTGACGGCCTCCGAGCTTGCGAACGCCATGCCATCCGACACCCCCGAGACGCCCCAGAGCGCCCCCCTGAGCGAACCTGCGAGCGAACCCGCGAATGCGCCCGATTTCGACGCGAAAGCGCACATCGCGCGCCTGCCGAACCTGCCCGGTGTGTATCGCTATTTCGATGCGCAGGGCAATGTGCTCTACGTGGGCAAGGCGCGTGACCTGAAGAAGCGGGTCTCCAGCTATTTCAACAAGACGCTGCTGTCTCCACGCATCGCGATGATGGTCGCGAAGATCGCCCGCATCGACACCACCGTCGTGCGCAGCGAGGCCGAGGCGCTGCTGCTGGAAAACAACCTCATCAAGGCGCTGGCGCCGCGCTACAACATCCTCTTTCGCGACGATAAGTCGTATCCGTATCTCAAGCTCACGCAGCACGCCTATCCGCGCATGGCGTACTACCGCGGCGCGACGGACCGCAGGCACCAGTACTTCGGCCCGTTCCCGAGTGCGCATGCGGTGCGCGAGAGCATGCAGATCCTGCAGAAGGTGTTCCAGCTCCGCACGTGTGAAGACACCGTCTTCAATAACCGCACGCGCCCGTGCCTGCTGCACCAGATCCATCGCTGCAGCGGCCCGTGTGTCCAGGCGATCAGCGCTGAAGACTACGCCCGCGACGTCGGCAACGCGGCTGGCTTTCTGCTGGGCCGTCAGGACGAGGTCATGCAGACGCTGCAGGACAAGATGCTCCGCTATTCGGAGGCACTGCAGTTCGAACAGGCTGCCATCGTGCGCGATCAGATTGGTGCGCTTTCGGCGGTGCTCACGCAGCAATCCGTGGAAGAGGTCGGTGCCGCCAGCGATATCGACATCCTGGCTGTCGCCATCAAGGGCGGCCATGCCTGCGTGAACCTCGCGATGGTGCGCGGCGGCCGGCACCTGGGCGACAAGGCCTACTTTCCGACGCACGTGGAGGAAGGTGCCGCCATCGTCGGCGAAGACCTCGAGGCCGAAGCCCCGCCCGACGTTGAAACCCCACGCGACCCCGAGCGCTTGGCCAGCGATATTCTCGAAGCCTTCGTCGCGCAGCACTACCTGGATCAGTTCGTGCCGCCGGTGCTGGTGGTCAGCCACCCCATTCACGCCACCGAGCTGATTGACGCGCTGGCCGAACAGGCCGGACGCCGTGTCTCGGTGGTGCGCCAGCCACAGAGCGGCCGTCGCGCGTGGCTCGAGATGGCGCAGAAGGGCGCCGAGCTTTCGCTCATGCGCCGGCTTTCGGAGCAAGGCAGTCAGCAGGCTCGGACGCGCGCACTGGCCGAGACCATCGGCATCGACCTCGAAGACCTTGCCGCCCTGCGCGTGGAGTGTTTCGACATCAGCCACACCGCCGGCGAGGCGACGCAAGCCTCATGCGTGGTCTTCCACAGCCACGACATGCAGAACGGCGAATACCGCCGCTACAACATCCAGGACATCACCCCCGGCGATGACTACGCTGCCATGCGCCAGGTGCTCACGCGCCGCTATCAGAAGATCGTCGAGCAGGCCGGCGAAGATGCGCCCAACATGCCGACCATCGTGCTGATCGACGGCGGCAAGGGGCAGGTGGAGGTTGCGCGCCAAGTGTTTGAAGAGCTGGGGCTGGATATTGGCTTGCTGGTCGGCGTGTCCAAGGGGGAAGGGCGCAAGGTCGGCCTCGAAACGCTGGTCTTCGCCGACGGCCGCCCTTCGCTGGAACTCGGGCAGGGCAGCGCCGCGCTGATGCTGGTCGCACAGATTCGTGACGAGGCGCACCGCTTTGCGATCACGGGCATGCGCGCCAAGCGGGCCAAGGCACGCAACACCTCGCGGCTGGAAGAGATCGAAGGCATCGGCGCCAAGCGTCGGCAGCGCTTGCTGGCGCGCTTTGGGGGCCTGCGCGGCGTGATCGCCGCCAGCGTGGACGAACTCGCCACGGTCGAGGGCATCTCCCAGACGCTCGCCGAAGAAATCTACCGTCAGCTGCATTGATCGGCGACAATGCCCAATCTTGCCGTGCCGGGTAGGGCCCGCGCGGCAGTTGTCCTCTCGATTTGCCATGCCTTTCAACTTCCCGATCCTCCTGACCTGGCTGCGTGTGGCCATGATCCCGCTGGTGGTGGGCGTGTTCTACGTGCCGGACACCTGGATGGCGCTGCCCGCCAAGAACCTCACCGCCGCGGTGTTCTTCATCGTCGCGAGCCTGACCGATTGGTTCGATGGCTTCCTCGCACGTCGCTGGAATCAGACCTCCGCTTTTGGCGCGTTCCTGGACCCGGTGGCCGACAAACTCATGGTGGCCGCTGCGCTGCTGGTGCTGCTGGCACTGGGCCGTGTATCAGACGTCATCGCGCTCGTCATCATCGGCCGCGAGATCACCATCTCGGCCCTACGCGAGTGGATGGCGCAGATCGGTGCGTCAAAGAGCGTAGCCGTCAACATGCTCGGCAAGCTGAAGACCACCTTCCAGATGATCGCCATTCCCCTGCTGTTGTTTCAGGGCAAGCTGCTCGACACGATTGACGCGCAGGTGTGGGGCACGTGGCTGATCTACGTAGCTGCGGTGCTCACGCTGTGGTCGATGGGGTACTACATGAAGCTCGCCTGGCCGCAGATCCGTGAGCGCGCAAAATGAGTCTGCAAAAACTCTTGCGCAAAGGTGTTGACGAGCGCGATTCTTTTTTGCCATAATCTCTTTCTCGTTGCAGCGATGTGACGAAACGGTCTGACAGCACAGAGGTAGTACGGCAGTGCTGGTAGCCAAAATGCGGGAATAGCTCAGTTGGTAGAGCGCAACCTTGCCAAGGTTGAGGTCGCGAGTTCGAGCCTCGTTTCCCGCTCCAGTTTGAAATGTGTGGCCGTGCTGATGTGGTGGCGCGGCGGCATAACCGGTTACGCGGGAATAGCTCAGTTGGTAGAGCGCAACCTTGCCAAGGTTGAGGTCGCGAGTTCGAGCCTCGTTTCCCGCTCCAATCCCGAAGGGAAGCCTTGCTTCCCTTTTTCTTTATCGGCACGGCTCAGACGCGGTTCGCTACGAATTGCTACAATGCGGTGCTGAACCCTTGGCGGGGTAGCAAAGTGGTTATGCAGCGGCCTGCAAAGCCGTGTACGCCGGTTCGATTCCGGCCTCCGCCTCCAGAATGCAAAGCAAAAAAGCCCCGACGTGTTCGGGGCTTTTTCTTTGACGCTCGCTCGGCCGCCTTTCTTCGGCCTCTTTCCTCATTGGTTGTTGCTGTGGTTGCGCGTACTGCGCTTGAACGGCACTCACATCTTGTTCTGTCGTAACAAAAAGTGATAGAACGACACACATCTTCGGCGCTGGCCGTGCTTTTTACATTTGTTTTGAGTGAGGTAGAGCCGGGCTTCTAGGATGACCTGGGCTCAAGATGGCGGGTAGACCCCGCTGGAGAGGGTGGGTGCTCGGACAACAATGTGCTGGCGCTGAGCCGATGACAACGACAGAGACCCATAACGGTGGCCGGTGCCGACAACGCGGCCAGGCCGGAAACGGGGAAAAGGGCAGTCCAGATGGCGATACGAATTGCCTCGGTGGAAGACAATCAGGCGCAATCGGAGTTGATCCGAGAAATCCTGGTTTCGTCCGGATATGAATGCGAGAGTTTCAGTAGTGGGGATGCCTTCGTCAAAGCGCTGCGGGATCGCACGTTCGATCTGCTGTTGCTGGACTGGCAGTTGCCTGACATCAGCGGCATCCAGCTGGTGAGCTGGGTGCGGCAGACGGTCGGCCCAGCGTTGCCGGTGCTGTTCCTGACCAACCGCTCGCTGGAAGACGATGTGGTGCGCGGGCTGGCGGCCGGTGCGGATGATTACGTCATCAAGCCGGTGCGCCGTGCCGAGCTGGTGGCACGCGTGGGCGCGTTGCTACGCCGCGCTTCGCCGCGTACGAGCGAGTCGCTGGAGCGTATTCACGTGGGGCCGTATGCGGTGGACCCGCTGGGGCGTGTGCTGACGCTGCATGGCTCGCACGTGGAACTGTCGCCGCGTGAGTTTGATCTGGCGCTGTACCTGTTCCGCAATATCGGCAAGCTGGTGCCGCGCGAACTGATCGAGCAGGCGGTCTGGGGCCGCAGCATCGGCCCGGATTCTCGCACGCTGGCCACGCATATTTCCAAGTTGCGGCTCAAGCTCGATCTCAATCAGAAGAATGGCGTGCGGCTGGTGTCGGTGTATTCGCATGGCTATCGGCTCGAAACCACGCAGGAAGAGAGTGAAGCCAACTGACGCAAAACCGAAGGCTCGGATGGGGCGCGCCGCGTTTGTCGGCGCGTTCGTTATTTTTGCGGGCACGTGGCAACTCGTCATGGCGCAGCCCTTGGGCGCCGACGGGTCGGAGTTCCTCTATCGCGTGCAGCAGGGCGACACGCTCATCAGCCTGGCCGACCGCTACATGGATAGCGTCGAAGGCTGGCGCCTGCTGCAGCAGCGCAACCACGTGGCCGACCCATACCACCTGAAGCCTGGCTCGGTACTGCGTATTCCGTTCGACCGCATTCCAGTGGTGCCGGCCACAGCACAGGTGGTGTTTGCGCGGGATGCCACCACGGGCGGCGGCAAGCCGCTGCAAGCCGGCATGAAGCTCGCGGAAGACGCACAGATCGATACCGGTGACAAAGGTGCCGTCACGCTCGCGTTTGATGACGGCACACGGGTGACGGTACCGCCGGGCAGTCATGTCACGCTGTCACGCGTGCGTGCGTTTGCGCGCGCCGGGTTGATCGACGTGCGCATGCATGTGAAGCAGGGCGAGGCCGAATCGACGGTGTCGCCCAAAAAGCGCGGCGTGGGTCGTTACGAGATTTCTACGCCCGCGCTGGTGACAGGCGTGCGCGGAACGCGATTCCGCGTGCAGGCCAGCGAATCTGCATCGACCAGTTCCGTGCTTGAAGGCGAAGTGGCCGCCATGGCAGGACATCAATCGCAGGCGGTGAAAGCGGGGTTTGGCGTGCAGGCCGCAGACGGACGCATCAAGCGCGCGGCGCTGCCGGCCACACCCAAGCTCAATGCGATGCCGGAGCTGGTGCAGACGCCGTGCTGGCGGGCAACGTGGGAGCCGGTGAAGGGCGCGGTGTCCTACCGAGCAGCTGTGGCGCGCGATGCTGCGTTGACCGAACTGAGCGCCTATCAACTCAGCAAGACGCCCGGCGCAACGCTGTGCGGCGACGAAGACGGCGATTACACCCTGGTCGTACAGAGTGTCGATGCGCTTGGGCTGACCAGCGTTTCGGCGACGCGATCATTGACCGTACGCCTGCACCCGGAGGCGCCGTATACGATTCAGCCGGCACGCGGCAAGGCCTATCGCAGCGGCGATGTGGCCTTCGCCTGGGCGGCGGTTTCCGATGCGCGCAGCTATGACCTGGAAGTGGCTGAAGCGCAGACCTTCGCCTCGCCGACCGTCCAGGAGCACGGACAAGATGTCCGCGTGATCAAGCCGCTGGCCGCAGGCACGTGGTGGTGGCGCGTGCGCTCGGTGGCCGAAGATGGCAAGACGGGCCCTTGGAGCGATGCGCTGAAGTTCCAGGTGCTCGACGTGCCGTCCAATGCCGCACCCCAGGCTTCCGTCGATGCCGCGGATGACGGCAAGCTGCACGCCCACTGGCCCGCGCTGGCGCCGGAGTTGTCGGCATCTGGCGCCCATACGCGCCTGCAGCTTGCTGCTGAGCCCACCTTCGCCAAGCCCATCGTCGATATCGTCAGTGATGGCAACGAGGCGGTCATTCCGCAGCCGCCGGCCGGCGTGTACTACCTGCGCACGGGTGTGGACCTCGGTGATGCGGCGTCGGTGATCTATGCCAAGCCGCAGCGCATCGATGTCGGCACCTTTGTCGGCGATTCGTCGCGCAGCCCGGTGCAAAGCGGGGGCGGCAACCTCTTGCTCAATGACTGGTCCCGTTGATCCGGCGCCCGTGAGCCCGGCCGCGCGGCGTTCGGCGCTGCGCTCACTGGTGGAATGGGTCGTGTTGGTAGCGCTGGCTGCGCTGCTGACGGTCGGCGCGGTGCGCTGGAGTGTTGTGGCGCGGTTGGATGCGGCACTGTATGACGGCGTTGCCAAGCTGCATGGACATGCTCCGCGTGACGACATCGTCATCGTGGCCATTGACGATCAAAGCCTTGACGCAGTGGGCCGCTGGCCCTGGCCTCGCAACCGACTCGCTGAGCTGATCGCACGGGTAGGACGAGCGCGACCGCGCGGGATTGGCATCGACATTCTGTTGATCGAGCCCGATCTTGCGCATCCGGAAGGCGACCGAGCCCTGACGGCAGCCATCGCGCAGGCGGGGCATGTCATTTTGCCCGCGCTGCCGGAGCGCACCGAGCAGGCGCGCGTCTATCACTATCCGTTCCTGGGTCTCGGCGCTGCGGTCGCACATATCAATGCGGCACCGGATGCTGATAGCGTGGTGCGCGGCGTCTACCTGGCCGAGGGGCCGCATGGGCATGTGCTTGACCATCTGGCGGTGCAGCTGGCCCGGCAGGCAGCGTGGCCCCCGGTTTCAATGCCGGCGCCATCGGATGCAGAAACCGATGCCGAGGGCTGGACGCGCCGCGCGCCGATCCGTCTGAATTTTGCAGGCCCGGCCGGTACATTCCGCCACGTGCCCGCGCTGGACGTGCTCAACGACCGCGTCGGCGCAGAGGCCTTTGCGGGCAAGCTGGTATTGATCGGAGCCACGGCGTCTGGCGTGTCGGATATTTTTGCGACGCCCACCTCGCGCACGATGAGCGGGGTGGAAGTGCTGGCCAACGCCACGCAGACGATGCTCGACGGCAGCGCGATCCTGCCGGTGGCGCCCGAGCTGTTTTGGACGATGACGCTGCTGCCGTTGCTGATGACGGCCTGGGCGGTGCGTTGGCTGACGCCCCGCATGGCACTGGCGGTGTCGTTGGCCGGTGCGGTCTTGGTATTGCTTGGGGCCGTTTTCGTGCTGGTGGGGCTGCACCGCTGGCTGCCGCCGTTTGCCGCGCTGGTTGGGCCGCTGGTCCTATACCCGCTGTGGAGTTGGCGTCAGCAAGAGGCCGCGTTGCGCTTTTTGCGCGAGGAGATGCAACACCTAGCGAGCGAGCCCGGCGTACTAGCCGATGCGCCGCTGGCCCGCACCGGCCGCACGCTGGGTGCACACATGGACGCCGTAGCCTCGCTGACGGACAAGCTGCGCGGCCTGCGCCGCTTTCTGGCTGATGCGCTGGAGAGCCTGCCCGACGCCACCGTCATCTGTGCACCCGACGGTGCGATCTTGCTGGCCAATGGCCGCAGTGCAGATCTCGCCGGCCAGTCGCACACATCGGGGCCGAATCGCGCCGCCGCGCTGCGTGATCTGCCCACGCTTCTGGCGCTTGCGTTTCCGGACTCTGCTGCAGGCCAGCACTACTGGACTCGCTGGCAAGCCGAGCCCGGGATCACGCTGGAACCCGTGGAGCTGCGCACGCATGACGGCCGCTCGATGCTGATGCATGCGGCCGCCCTGCGCGATGACGCGGGCCAGCCCATCGACATCATCGTCAGCTTTGCCGACATCACGCCGGTACGCCAGGCCGAGCGCCACCGCGAAGAAGCTCTGCGCTTCATCTCGCACGACATGCGCTCGCCGCAGAGCGCCATCCTCGCGCTCATCGAACTACAGCGTGATGCGTCTCGCGCGTTGGACCGGGAAGCACTGCTGTCGCGTATCGAGCAGTTGTCTTCGCGCACGCTCGAGCTGGCCGACACCTTTATCGACTTGGCGCGTGCGGAGTCGCAGGTGCTCAGGCTGCAGGATGTCGACCTAGTGGGGCTGGTGCTCGACGCGGCCGATGAAGTGTGGGCACTGGCGAATCGCTATCGGGTGGAAGTGCGTGTCTTGGCCGACATTGACGCGCCTGTGCGCGGTGATCCGCGCCTGCTGGTGCGGGCATTGGTGAATCTGCTCAACAACGCCATCAAGTTCAGTTCCGAGGGTTCGGTCGTCACCGTGTCGCTGGGCGAGGACGAGACGATGTTCACCGTGGCGGTGGCGGATCAGGGGGCCGGCATTGCACTGGCTGATCAGCCCCGGCTGTTCCAGCCGTTTCATCGTCTGCACGAAGGGGCGGCCAACGCACCTGCCGGCAGCGGGCTCGGGCTGGTGTTCGTGAAAACGGTGGTCGACCGTCACGGCGGGCGCATCGCCGTGCAAAGCGCGCCGGGCCTGGGTTCCACCTTTACCGTGTCGCTGCCGCGCGCGCCGCAACACCGCGACGCCTGACTGCCGGCCACTGCGGCGCACTCCACTGTGGCGTTTGCCACATTCCCTTTTCAATCATTTGCATTCCGGGTCGCGGGCGGCCCTACAGTGCATTGGTCGACCGGCACAGCGTACGCGGGCAACACGCCCGAACGAGAGATGGCGCCATCTGGGCGAGAACCGGCAGCACAGGCATAGCAACCGATGCATCACCGGCCACCCAGGCGTCACGTATGTTGAGCAAGACCGCAACCGATGTGCTGAGCGAATGCGATTACGAACGCGTTCGCACACAACTGCACCACGCCCTGCATGGCGACGGGAACCCATCGCGGGGTGCGCGTGTCTGGCAGGCCGGTCGGCTTTTATTCAATCCGTGTGCCGCAGACCAGGAGTGGGCCGATGCATACCATGACCATCACGCCTCGGTTTGATCGTGCGACGCACGGGCATTCAAGACACCGAGCCATGAAAATCGGCCTGATCGATACACATATCAGCCGCCAGCAGGCGATTCATTCCGCGCTGCAGCCGACGCGCTTTGAATGTGTTCCGCTGTTTCTTTCTCGCCAGGTGTTCGAAGCGATCGAAGTGCATGGCATCAATTTGCTGATGGTGGGCGCGCACGCGCACGACATGCCCGGTCTATCGCTGGTGCGCAGCGTGCGCGAGCGTGTTGGTGCCGGCATGGCCATCGTCTACCTGGGTGACGGGCGCGCCGACACCGAAACCGCCGATGCGCTCAACCACGGCGCTGACCTGTGCTTCCAAGGTGAGATTCGTCCGTCCGAGCTGCTTGCCCGGCTTGATGCGCTGATCCGCCGCTTTGCCGTCAGCCGTGCGGTTCGCGTATCGGAAATCCAGCTGGGGCCGTACACGATTGATCGCCAGAACCGATCAATCCGCGTACACGATACCGCCGTCCCGGTGCATGCACGCGAGTTCGAACTGGCGCTGCTGCTGTTCGCCAACGCGGGTCGGGTGCTGTCACGCGCGGATATCGAACTGGCGTTGTGGGGCCGTGAACTGAGCCCTTATTCGCGGACGCTCGATACGCATGTTTCGCGGCTGCGCAAGAAGCTGGCGCTGGGCAACGCAAACGGCCTGCGCCTGCGCGCGATCTACGGGCAGGGCTTCTGCCTGGAGCGCATCATGGAACGCGTGAGCGCCTGCTGACCTGACCACGCTTTACGGTCATGCAAAGGCCCCGACTTTCGGGGCCTTTTTTATTGCTGAGGCAGGGACCGCGGAAGGGCCCAAAAGAAACGCCCTGATACTCAAAGCAGCAGCATCAGGGCGAAGTAGGCCGCAGCTCTCTCTTCTGCGGCCGGAGCGCACCCACGAGGGGTCGGTGCAGACTCAGATTACGCAGCTGGGAGCGAGGGAATGCAAACCTTTATCAACAGCCGCTCGGATGGATTGAGCCTCTAAGCCATAAGACATCGTACAACTAGGAGGCTTTTCGGATGCCCAGTCAGAGGGAGGGTGACTGCATCAACTTGCCAGCCGTCTCGTGTGCGTGGCGTAGGCGCTCCCGGCTGTTGGAGAGGTGCATGCGCATCGCTGCGCGGGCGGCTTCCGGGTCCTTGCGCGCAATGGCTTCAAAGATGCTGTGGTGCTCGCGGTTGACTGTGGCGCGAAGCTCTGGGGCGTTCAGGTAGCCCACTTGTGCCAGGCTCATTCGTGTGCGGGGGATCAGCGTTTTGCCAAGCTGGGCGAGGGCGCCCACGAAGTGCTCATTGCCGGTCGCACGCGCGATGCTCAGGTGGAACTGCAGGTCGGAGGTGGCGCTGTCGTTGCCATTCGCCTGGTCTTGTTCGATGGCTTCCAGCGCGGCACGCAAGGCGTCGATCTCGTCCGTGGTAATGCGTTGCGCGGCCAATCCGGCGCATTCCGTTTCAATGGCCACGCGCAGTTCCAGCATGGACAGGATGTCGTGCAGCGTAGAGGCGTCGCCTAGCTGGATGCTGTTGTCGGCGCGCGGTGGCAACACAAAGCTACCGATGCCGTGGCGCGTTTCGATCAAACTCTTGGCCTGCAAGCGGGAGATGGCTTCGCGCACCACCGTGCGGCTGACGCCCAGCGCTTCCATGAGCGCAGATTCCGTCGGCAGCTTGTCGCCTGGGCGCAGCGATTCCGTCGCAATGCGCCCTTTGATGTGGTCCACCACCACGTCCGCCAGGCTTTGGGTGCGGCGCACGAGCGTTGCGGGGGGGCTGCCGGACATGCGATCTCCGATCGTGGGGGGGGCTTGAATTTCGGGTTTACCAGGGCTGGCCCAGTAGGAATGCGTCAATTATATTCCCGTTCCATGTTGTACGACGACTGATGACATACGTGACGACCATGAATCACCTCTCTGCTGAAGCACGCACGCCCCGTATTACCCGCTTGCAAGTCATCCCGGTTGCCGGGCGAGACAGCATGCTGCTGAACCTGAGCGGCGCGCACGGCCCGTTCTTCACCCGCAACATCGCCATCCTGGAAGACTCCGAAGGCCACATTGGCGTAGGCGAAGTGCCGGGCGGCGAGGCGATTCGCAAGACCATCGAAGACGCGACACCGCTGGTTGTCGGACAACCCATCGGCGCCTACAACAACGTGCTCAACACCGTGCGCCGCCAGTTTGCCGACCGCGATGCTGGTGGTCGTGGCCTGCAGACTTTCGATCTGCGCACCACGGTGCATGCAGTGACCGCGCTGGAAAGCGCATTGCTCGATTTGTTGGGCCAGCACCTGGGTGTGCCCGTGGCGGCGCTGTTGGGGCAGGGCCAACAACGCGCCAAGGTACCGGTGCTCGGGTACCTGTTCTTCGTGGGCGATCGCAAACGCACCAACCTGGATTACGCCGACGGCAGCGACGCCACCGACGATTGGACTCGACTGCGCCATGAGGAAGCGCTCACGCCGGAAACGGTGGTGCGCTTGGCCAAAGCCGCGTATGCGCGCTACGGCTTCAAGGATTTCAAGCTCAAGGGCGGCGTGCTGAGCGGTGATGATGAGATGATCGTGACCACCGCGCTGGCCGAGGCGTTTCCCGATGCCCGTGTCACGCTGGACCCGAACGGCGCGTGGTCGCTGGCCGAGGCCATTCGCCTGTGCCGCGACAAGCACGACGTGCTCGCCTATGCCGAAGACCCGTGCGGCGCCGAGGGCGGCTACTCCGGCCGCGAGGTGATGGCTGAATTCCGCCGCGCCACGGGCCTGCCGACCGCCACCAACATGATCGCCACCGACTGGCGCCAGATGGGGCACGCCATTCAACTGCACTCGGTCGATATTCCCCTGGCCGATCCGCATTTCTGGACGATGCAAGGCTCGGTACGTGTGGCGCAGATGTGCGATGACTGGGGCCTAACCTGGGGTTCGCACTCCAACAACCACTTCGATATTTCGCTGGCGATGTTCACGCACGTGGCCGCAGCCGCGCCGGGCAATATCACCGCCATCGACACGCACTGGATCTGGCAAGACGGTCAGCGCCTGACGCGCGAGCCGTTCCAGATCGTCGGCGGCGAGATCGATGTGCCGGCCAAGCCGGGCTTGGGTGTGTCGATCGACATGGACCAGATCGAAAAGGCGCATGCGCTGTACAAGCAGCACGGCCTGGGCGCGCGCGACGATGCGATTGCCATGGGCCAACTGATTCCCAACTGGAAGTTCGATAACAAGCGCCCCTGCATGGTGCGCTGAAGCTGTGTGATTTCTGGGCGGCCCGAGGCTGCCCATCAAAACTACAAAGATAAATTGGAGGCAAATCTTGAAGACCATCAAGGGCTTGCGCTGGTGGATCATCGTGCTGGTGTGTCTGGGCACGATCATGAACTACCTGGCGCGCAATTCACTGGGCGTACTGGCGCCCACGCTCAAGGAGGAGCTCTCCATGACCACGCAGCAGTATGGCTACGTGGTCATGGCGTTTCAGTTCGGCTACACGCTCATGCAGCCCGTGTGCGGCTTCATCGTCGATTTGATCGGCCTGCGCATCGGCTTTGCGCTGTTTGCTGTGTTGTGGTCGTTTGCCGGTGTGTTGCACGCGGGCGCGACGGGTTGGCTGTCGCTGGCGGGCTTCCGCACGTTCATGGGGCTGACAGAGGCCGCTGCCATTCCGTCTGGCATGAAGGCGGTAGCGGAATGGTTCCCCGACAAGGAAAAGTCCGTGGCCACGGGCTGGTTCAACGTGGGCACGTCGTTTGGGGCCATGCTGGCGCCGCCGCTGGTGCTGTTCCTGTCAATGCGGCATGGTTGGCAGTCCGCGTTTGTGGTGACGGGCGCGCTGGGTTTCTTCTGGGCGGCGCTGTGGTTTGCGTTCTATCGCTCGCCGCAGCAGCATCCTCGGTTGTCCAAGGAAGAGCTGACGAAGATTACCGATGGGCAATTGCGTTCGGCGGGCGACAAGCCGGCTGAGAAGCGCTCGATCCGCAAGATCATCGGTGCGCGCCGTTTCTGGGCGATTGCGCTGGCGCGTTTCTTTACAGAACCTGCGTGGCAGACCCTGAGCTTCTGGATTCCGCTGTACTTCTTCAAGGAGCGCGGCATGGACCTGAAGCAGATCGCCATGTTTGCGTGGCTGCCGTTCCTGGCGGCTGACTTGGGCGGGATGGCCGGTGGGTATCTGTCGCCGTTCCTGATGAAGTTTGGCCGGCTCCCTCTCATCTGGTCACGCGTGGGCGGTGTGGTGATTGGCGCGTTGATGATGATCGGCCCGGCATGCGTGGGCCTGGTGGCGTCGCCGTACACGGCCATTGCGCTGTTCTGCGTGGGCGGCTTTGCGCATCAGATGATCTCGGTGTCGGTCAACACGCTTTCCGCAGACGTGTTCGACCCACAGGAAGTCGGCACCGCCAATGGCTTTACCGGTATGTCCGGCTGGATTGGCGGCCTGGCCTTCACCGCCGTGGTGGGCGCCTTGGCCGACACGGTTGGCTATGGCCCGCTGTTTGGCCTGCTGGGTGCGTTTGATGTGATTGCTGCCGTGCTGTTGATCGTGCTGATTCGCGGCCAGTCAGCAGAAGAGCGTGCTGCGCGCAAGATGAATTTGTCCGCTTCAAATTGAGCTGAAAACGATGTCCATGTTGCATCCTCCCCGTTTTGAACTTCAAGCGCGCGAAGGCAACCGCCTGCGCCTGGCCAGCAGCGCAGGCGCTGCGATTGAACTCTTCGTGCTGGAGGAGGACATCGTTCGCGTACTGGTGCTGCCGCAGGGCGACCTGCGCGGCCCCGCCACGTGGTCGATTGCGCCGGGCGGCGACGATACGCCGCTGGAAGGGCGTGACCGCCGCGACCTCAGCGGTTTCTCGCTGCCGGCGTTCGAGCTGCAGTCCGATGCCAGCACGGTGCGCATCGAGACGAGCAAGATCCGTTTGACGATTGCCTTGGCCGGCGGCTTCTGCAACTGGGAGATCCGCCGCGCCGGGCAATGGCAAGCCGTGCTGCACGATCGCGCCACGCAGGCCTATAACTTTGGCTACTGGGACGAGCAGGTCTACCACTACGTGCGTCGTGAACCGGGCGAGATGTACTTCGGCCTCGGCGAGCGCGCCGGCGACACGAACCGTGCACACCAACGCTACGAGATGCGCAACATCGACGCGATGGGCTACAGCGCGCGCACGACCGATCCGCTGTACAAGCACATCCCGTTCTACGTGACGTGGCATCCGGAGAATGGCACCGGCTTTGGCCTGTTTTACGACACGCTGTCCGATTGCAGCTTCGACATGGGCCGCGAGCTGGACAACTACCACGGCCTCTATCGCTACTTTGTCGCGCCGCACGGCGATCTGGATTACTACTTCATCGCCTCGCCCGATACGCCGCTCGATGCCACCCGCCGCTTCACGTGGATGACGGGCCGCCCGGCGTGGATGCCGAAGTGGGGCCTGGGCTATTCCGGCTCGACCATGACGTACACCGACGCACCGAACGCGCAGGAACAGATGGGCGAGTTCATCAAGGGCTGTCGCGCGCACGACATTCTGTGCGATTCGTTCCACCTGTCGTCGGGGTACACATCGATTGGCCCGAAGCGCTACGTCTTCAACTGGAATACCGATAAGTTTCCGGACGCGCGCGGCTTCGTCCAGAGCTATCTGGATGCGGGCATCCGCCTGTGCCCGAATATCAAACCTTGCCTGCTGCAGGACCACCCGAAGTTCGCCGAAGCCAAGGAAGCCGGCCTGTTGATCTGCGACGACAAGGGCGAACCGGCCTGGGTGCAGTTCTGGGATGAGGTGGGCGCGTATCTCGATTTCACCAACCCGAAAACGCTCGACTGGTGGAAGGCCAACGTCAAGAGTGCACTGCTCGATTACGGCATGGCCTCCACCTGGAACGACAACAACGAGTTCGAAGTCTGGACGCCCAACGCTTTCGCGCATGGCTTTGGCAAGAAGGCGCCGATTCGCGAGGCGAAGGTGCTGCATACCATGCTGATGATGCGTGCGTCGCGCGAAGCGCAGTTGGAATACGCACCGCAGCGCCGGCCGTTCCTGGTATCGCGCTCGGGCGGCGTCGGCATGCAGCGCTATGTGCAGACGTGGTCCGGCGACAACTACACCTCGTGGGAAACGCTGCGCTACAACCTCAAGATGGGTCTGGGGCTGGCGCTGTCGGGCGTATCGAACATCGGCCATGACATTGGCGGGTTTGCTGGCCCGGCGCCATCGCCGGAACTGCTGGTGCGCTGGGTAGCGTTTGGCGTGTTCATGCCGCGCTTCTCCATCCACTCATGGAACGACGACAAGACTGTCAACGAGCCGTGGATGTATCCGCAGGTCACGTCGCAAATCGCGTCGTTGATCAAGCTGCGTTATCGGTTGATTCCGTATCTGTATGAACTGCTGTGGCAGTCTACGCAGGCATATGAGCCGGTGCTGCGTCCGACGTTCGCCGAATTCCCCGTAGACCGCCGCTGCTACGAAGAGTGCGACGACATGATGCTCGGCACCTCGCTGCTGGTGGCGCCGACGGTGGAAGAAGGGCAGACCGAACGCACTGTATATTTGCCGGCTGGCCAGCGCTGGGTGTCGTACTGGAGCGGCGAGGCGTTTGACGGCGGCCAGACCGTGACGTTGCCTGCGCCGTGGGATCAACCGGCCATGCTGATCCGCGAGGGTGGCGTGATTGCCTTGAACGTTGCCGAGCAGCATTTCGACCAACGTGCTGATCAACGTGGCTTCCTGGTCGTGCCGATGGCAGGCTCCGGTGAGGCCGTCGGCGGCAGCATCGAAGATGATGGCGAAACGGAAGCCTGGCGCAATGGCGAGCATGGCCGCTGGAACGTGCGTGCCGTGTCGGACGCGCAGACTGTGACACTGCATGTGTCGGGTGAAGGCCGGATGCCCACGCAAGCGGATACCGTTGAAATACATCTGCCGGTTGCGGAAGCGCGGCAGTTGCAGACTCCGCAGGCCCGCGTTGTCGGGCAGGCTGTTTCGGGCGGATGGCGTCGGCTGACCTTGCAGTTGCAGCCGTAACCACACTGCCTACCTGTGCGCATGGATGGGGCGAGGAGAGCCCCGCTGTTGCGCGATTTCCCGGTGCTGGAGACCACCACAGAGAACGATGAAAGCCATGAAAACCACACGAGCCATGTTCACCATCAAGCCGGTTTGCGCGTGCGTCGCGCTGTTGTCCGCAGGACTGTCCATGCACGCCTCGGCGCAAAGCGCCGTGACGCTGTACGGCACGGTCGATAACGCCATCGCCTATTCGAGCAACCAGGGCGGGCATTCCAACGTCTACATGAACTCCGGCGCGCTGGCTGCCAGCAAGTTCGGCCTGTATGGCACGGAAGACCTGGGCGGCGGTACCCAGGCGCTGTTCCGCCTGGAGAACGGCTTTGCCGCCGACACGGGCGCGCAAAGCAAGGCGAACTTCATCTTCAACCGCCAAGCCTATGTTGGCCTGACCAACAAGACCTACGGCCAGATCACGATGGGCCGTCAGTACACGCCGTACTTCCAGTACGTGGCGGCGCTCGGCCCGACCAATGTGCTGACGGGCGCCGTCGGTGCCCACCCGGGTGATATCGATGCGATGGACACCACGCTGCGTGTGCCGAATTCGATCACCTATACGACGCCCACGTTCGGTGGTTTCCAGGGCGGCTTGCAATACGGCATGGGTGAGCAGGCGGGCAGCATGTCCAATGGCAGTGCCTTCAGCGCGGCGTTGCGTTATGACTATCAGGCGTTTGCGTGGTCGGCTGGCTATATCCGCCTGAAGAACGTTCCGACCTTCCAGAGCAACAGCGGTGACTTCGCCAACAACGCGCCCATCAACAAGGGCTACGCAACGGCCGACAGCGCGCAGATCATCGGTACCGCGGCCCGTTACACCGTGGGCAACCTGATGATGGGGCTGAACTACTCCAACGTGCAGTACAAGCCGGGCGCTACGTCGCCGGCAGGGTTTGCGCAGACGGCGAGCTTCAACACGTTCGGCGCCATTGCCACCTACGCGCTCACGCCTGCACTGACCGTGGCGGCTGGCTACAGCTACACCGCCGAGAACAAGCGCAACGGCGTCGACCAGGCGGCGCGCTATCACCAGTTCTCGATGGAGCAGGTGTATTCGTTCTCCAAGCGCACCGCGCTGTACGCGGTCGAGGCCTATCAGAAGGCGAGCGGCCAGACGCTGAGTGCGACGGGCGGCATCGTCAATGCCGTGGCGTCGGTGGGCGACTCGCAGAACGGCACGCCGTCGAGCGGCCCGAGCCAGTTCGTCGGCATGGTTGGCATTCGCCACTTCTTCTGACGATGTCGGCAGCGTGGCTGGCACCGGGTCCGGTGCATCGGTTGCACGCCGGCGGGCTGACGATGGATGTCGCGCCGGCCGCGGGTGGCCGGATCGCCTCGCTGGCTTCGGCCAGCGAAGGCAGCAGGGACGGCCAGCGCATCGACTGGCTGGCGCCGATGTCCGAGGCCTGCCTGCGCGATGGTTTTGAGGCGCTGGCGTGGCCCAAGGCAGGCTGCTATCCGCTGCTGCCCTTTTCCAACCGCATCCGCGATGGCCGCTTCCAGTGGGGCGGGCGCGAGGTCCGTCTCGCGCCGCATCCGGGGCAGCCGCACGCCATGCACGGTTTGGCGCATGCGCGCGCGTGGACGGTGGAGCAATTGACTGCCTCGTCGATCGTGCTCGGCCTGCGCTACGTGCCGCAGGCCGATCACTGGCCCTGGCCGTTCACGGCCACGCAGACGTTGGTGCTCAGTCCGGAAGGGCTGGATGCTGTCATGACGCTGCGCAACGATGGCGACAGTGACATGCCCGCTGGTGGCGGTTTCCATCCGTACTTCGCGCGCGCCGCTGATACGCGGGTGCAATTTGATGCGCCCACCATGTGGCCGACTGATGCAGGTGAGGTTGCCATCCGTTGTGAGCCGATTACACCGCGCGAAGACTTCCACACCGCACGGACATTGCCGGATCACGCACTCAGCGTCTACTACAGCCATTGGCATCAGCGCGCGGTCGTCTCGCAGCGAGGAGCAACGCTCACGCTCAGCGCGGCCGACCCGCTGGATCATTTCATCCTGCATGCGCCGCAGGCCCAGCCGTACTTTTGTCTGGAGCCCGTTTCGCATGTGGCGGACGCCGTCAACCTGGCCGTGCAAGGCTGGGAAGGCACCGGCCTGCGTGTCTTGCGGCCCGGCGAGACTTTGCGCTTGCGCATGCGCATGCAGATCGATCGGCCTGCCTGAGCAACGCCGCATCCATCACCAGATCGCCCGAGCCATTCGGGCTTTTTTTTTGCGCAAGCGACGCGGCAAGTGCATCGCAGTCGATTTCCGGTTTGGATTATCCCTGGCGCGCTTGGCAATGTGTTGCCCGATGGCGTGTGGATTATGTTGTGTTTTGCATGTGTCTCGCCATCGTATTGAATTGAGATAAAAATACGTCGCATTTGCCAACGAACGGGCGTTCGCAAATAATGCCGATGTCGTTATTCAAGATGGTGAGGCGCCGCAATTGATAACCCAACGATCGAATTTAAGCGGCGCATCGATCAAGCCACTTGCATCCAGTTGAAGGTCACCTTAGATCGATTGCCATGCAGTTCGTCGCCCCAGAGCCGCCTGTCTTTGATGGATGCCCGCCGGATGCCGTATCCAACCGGCAAGCCCAACCACGTTCTGAACCCTCCAACCTAGCGCCGCGGGTTGGTTTTCTGCACACCGGCCCGATTGTCTCGTGCCGTCAATATCCGCAAGCCTGGCATCGACGGCGTCGCTAGCGGAGGACCTTGAATGCTTGCCGCCCAATGATCGGGTGGTAACGCTCGCGCTCTCATTCTGAGTTTCTGCTTAGGTTATGGCCGGACTGCCGCCACGCATGGATGGCGGATTTTCCGGTGTATCCAAAGTGAAAGGCCTGGTGCGTTTTGCTTAGCGGGGCCGGATTGCAGGGTGCGGTGGGTCCAAATCATTAACACGCGATAAAAATCGCGCCAATACGTTGGCGTGAAGGGGCTATTTTTTTCAAAAAAAATAATAGGGGGGATTTTCCATTGAATTATTCACGGAGGGCTCAGGATGACTAACCAAGTCATTGGACAAACATTTACGGTGTTCGACCGCGATGGCGCCGAATTTGGGCGAGGGTGCTTCAGTTACCGCGGCGCACCGGGCGCGGTCACCCTGTCTCACCCCGCTGGCAGCGGTGCGGGCGCCACCAAGCTTGAGAACTTCTGGTACCACGACTCCGTGGTGGGCACGCTTGGCTTGCTGGATCTGAAGGCGCTGGAGTTCAGCGTGGGTGATGCGCCTCGCTTCTCTTTCGAGGCGAAACGCTCCGACGAGATTGGCATTGCCGCACAAGTGGCCTCGAAGGGTACCCCGGGCGCCGTGTTGACCCACCGTGGTGCTGCTGGAGATTTCTCCAATCAGGGCCGCACCGTGGTGTTCCCGCGCGAGAACATCGTGCCCGAAGGCGAGCTGATCGTGCCGGCAGTCGATCTCGTTGTGCTGATCGACACCAGCTACTCGATGATGGACGAAGCGCAATACCTGAGCAACGCCGTCAGCGTCGCCATTGAGACGGCGAAGAGCACCTGCCCGTCGGACTTGCGTGTGAGCTACCTCGGTGTGGAGGGCTGGTTTACCGATACCAAGTTCGACCAGTCCGCCCGTAGCTATCTGACGACCAAGGGCAAGGCCAAGGGCAAGGAGAGCGAACTCCTGCAGCGGACGAAGGAGCAGGTGGAAAAAGCCGGGCTGTACCAAGGCTCGCAGCGTGAAGACGGCGCGCGTGCCATGCAAGATGTGGTGCGGTTCTACGATTGGCGGCCCAATGCGCAGAAGGCCATCTTCTACCTGACCGACGAGGCGTTGGAAGGCGGTAGCGGAATCAAAGACGACGATGCGGTTGACGCCGAGGACATTGCTGCGGCCAACAATGCCATCAAGGCCGCAAAGGAAGCCAAGGTCCGCCTCCACACGTATATGGGCAAGACCTGGCTCAAGAAAGCTGGCGCCGAACTGCTGCGCGCCGAGCTGGCCCGGGTGGCAAATGAAACCGGCGGTCAGGCGTTCGCCTACGCTGGGCCGGACGCCTACAACACGGGCAGCGGCCCCGCAAAGGAATCCGACGCGAAGAACCTGTCCGCGGACGATCCGAAGACGCTGGCCGACTTCCAAAGCATGCTGCAGAAGGTGATCTGCGGTAGCCGCGCACCGGCCCCGGAGCCCGTGGTGGAAGAACGCGAAGAGCTGATCGTGCCCAAGGTCGACCTCGTCATCGGCATTGACACCAGCGTATCGATGAAGGATGAGGCGCAGGAATTGAGCGACGCCGTGAGCGCGGCCATCGAGGCTGCCAGCAAGCATTGCCCATCGGACTTGCGCGTGGTGTACCTGGGGCTCGAGGGCACGTTCAAGGGCACCAAGTTCGACAAGACCGCGCGCGACTACCTCACCAAGACCGTCAAGGTGGACGCCGCCAAACTGCGCCAGCGCGTGCGTGGCACCGTGGCGGAAGGCGGTGCCCAGGAAGACGGCGCACGTCTGATTGAAGACATCGCCACGCACTTCGATTGGCGGCCTGACGCGCGTCGCGCCATGCTGTACCTCAGTGACGAGGGCTTGGAAGGTGGCGGGCGCGTCGATGAAGAAGACATGGCTGCCGCCAGCCAGGCGATTGTCGTGGCCCAGCGCAACAACATGCGCGTGCATACCTACCTGGGCGACGTGGCCTACAAGAAGGCCGACAAGGACAAGCTCGCAGCCGAGTTCAAGCGGGTTGCCGAAGAAACCGGCGGACAGGCCTTCACCAAGGAATCTGCGCTGTCGGGGCTGAAGGACGTGCTCGAAAAGGTCATCTGCGGCAGCAAGCAGAAGTACACCGTCACCACACCGTGCTGCCCGTGCTGCCAAGAACTGGTGACGGGCTTCAAGGCGCCCGCCGCCACGCCCAACCCAGCGAAGTGATCAAGTGATTAGGTGATCGACGTACCCGCATGCCGAGGCCGGTGTGCGGGTCATTCATTGAATCCATCAAGAGGCAATTGACATGGCAGAGACAAAATCGGGCGCATCGTCCGTCCCGGCGGTTGATCTGGTGGTGGTGATCGACACCAGCGCGTCGATGCGCGACGAAGCGGTGGCGCTGAGCGAGGCCGTTAGCGGCGCGATCGCGGCGGCCAAGGACCATTGCCCGTCGGACCTGCGGGTCGAATACCTGGGCGTTGAAGGCACGTTCAGCAAGACGAAGTTCACGACCACTGTACGCGGCTATCTGACCACCAAAGCCAAGGCCGATCCGGCCCAGCTGAAAGGGCGGTTGAAGGGCTCGGTGGCGGAAGGCGGCGCGCAGGAAGACGGCGCGCTGGCCATCGAAGACGTGACGAACCACTTTGATTGGCGGCAAGGCGCCAAGAAGGCGATCCTCTACCTGACGGACGAAGCGCTCTATGGCGGCGGCCTGGTGGATCAGGAAGACATCGATGCGGCCACCTCGGCCATCAACGTGGCCAAGGCCGGCGAGGTGCGTGTGCACACGTACTTGGGCACGAGCAACGTCAAGGCGGACGAGCGAAAGAAGCTCGAGTCCGAACTTGCCCGCGTGGCAAGCGGCACGGGCGGGCAGGCCTTTACCGACAAGGACGCGCTGGGTGGCTTCCAGGCATTGCTGGAGAAGGTGATCTGCGGCAGCCGTTCGACCCCCGGCAGCAAGGATGAGGCGCCTTGCGAAGACTGCGGCAAGCCGGAAGCGCCGCCCAAGAAGGAAGCGCCGCCCAAGAAGGAACCGGCCGCGCAGAAAGAGCCGCCAGCACAGAAGGAGACACCCGCGCCGAAAGAACGGCCGCCGGCCAACGACGATCTGTACGCGATCGTGTTGATCGTCGACAAATGGTGGGCGGCCGGCAAGGACGTCAACGACAACGGCGATATCTACGTCCACGATCCCAAGACGGGTGCGATCAAGAGCAAGCTGGTGGACAACAAGCAGGGTAAGGGAAAGAGCATTGCCATCACGTCGGACGGCTGGCGCTACTACATCTGGAACGACACCAACGTCTATCGCGAAAGAGACGGCGTGCTGCAGGACATGCCTTCCCTGCTGATCAACCTCGGGTACTCAACCGAGGGGCTCGCATTCCGGCAGGACGACAGAGGATTCATGTTGCACGCCGAGAACCCGCTGATCGTCCACTTCCAGCATGACCCGAATAGAACGGATACGCGCCACCAGCGACTGACCATCAAATCCGCCGGGCGTGGCCCCGTTGCTCCGTTCGGTTCCGGCCTGCGGGAGCGCGTGACCGACCTGGCCTTTGACGGCAACGACCGCGCGTATTTGCTGGGTCTGATGGGCGACATCTGGGTTGTCGACGACACGCGTTCGCTCACTGAATGGAGCGCGCGCCATCTGTGCAAGGTGCCTCCGGTGTCGCGCAACGACCTGACGCGCTATACCGGCATCGCCTTTGGTGCGGACGGCACGGCCTATCTGTGCGGTGGCGTGATCGAAACGCTGCAACCGCTGCCGAACGGGCGCAGGTGGGCGCAGCGCTTCATCGCGAAATTCCAGTTGAGCAAGCCTGGTGGCGTGGAGTTGATCTATCAAGGCGCGGCGCGAACAGGTCTGTACAGCAACTTGACGTCGCAGGCGTTTCCGAAGTTTGCAACGTTGTGATTGCCCCCTGTTGCCAAGCGGGCGGCGAGTTTCCAAGCGATCGCCGCACGCCCAAGGCGGCAAAGTCACGCCTCGCATGCCACTTGCCAAGTGGTATGCGGGCGTTCTCCCATCGATAGGAGTGTCGATATGGCAGAGACAAAATCGGGCGCATCGTCCGTCCCGGCGGTTGATCTGGTGGTGGTGATCGATACCAGCGCGTCCATGCGCGACAAAGCCGTTGCGCTGAGCGAGGCGGTGACCGTGGCCATTGCGGCCGCCAAGGATCACTGCCCGTCGGATCTGCGGGTCGAATATCTGGGCGTGGAAGGCACGTTCGGCAGCACGAAATTCACGACCACCGTGCGCAAGTACCTCACCGGCAAGGCCAAGGCCGACGCGTCCAAGCTGAAAGGGCGGCTCAAGGGCACGGTGGCCGAAGGCGGTGCGCAGGAAGATGGTGCGCTGGCCATTGAAGATGTCACCAACCATTTTGATTGGCGCAGCGGTGCCAAGAAAGCCATCCTGTATTTGAGCGATGAAGCGCTCTTCGGTGGCGGCCTGGTCGACCAGGAAGACATCGACGCCGCAACGAACGCTATCACGGTGGCAAAAGCGGGCGATGTGCGCGTGCACACGTACTTGGGCGCGAGCCCCGCCAAGACCAAGGCGGCGGACCGCAAGAAGCTCGAGTCGGAATTCGCGCGCGTGGCGAGCGAAACCGGCGGCCAGGCATTCACCGACAAGGATGCGCTAGGCGGCTTCCAGTCGGTGCTGGAAAAGGTGATCTGCGGCAGCCGCACCACGCCGGGCAGCGAAGAAGACGTGCCGTGCGAAGACTGCGGTAAGCCGGAGCCGCCGAAGAAGGAGCCGCCCGCCGCCAAGGAACCGCCTGCTGCCAAGGCGCCACCCGCTGCGCCGCCGCCCAAGCCCGTCAACGATGACCTCTACGCGATCGTGCTGAGCGACCAGACATGGTGGGCCGCCAACAACTACGACGACAACAGCGACATCTACATCCACGAAGCAAAAACCGGTGCGCTCAAGCGCAAGGTGGTGGATAACAGCCGTGCCATGGGGCAGAGCAATGGCATTACGTCCGATGGCTGGCACTACTATGTCCAGAACAACACGGACGTCGTTCGCATGAAGGAAGGTGGGGCGCCACAGCCGATCCCGTCCCTGTCGAAGCCGGGCAGGTGGGCGTACATCGACGGATTCGCATTCCGGCAGGACGACGTGGGCTTCATGTTGCACACTCAGGATCCGACTATCGCGTATTTCAAGCATGACCCATCCAACCCGAACATGTCGCTCGGACGCGTGACGGTCAAGCTGGAAGGCGGCGGCCTGGTGCCCTTCGGCAATAACGAGGAGCGATTCGTGGCTGACCTCGCATTCGATGGCAATGATCGCGCCTATTTCGTTGCGGGTTGGGGCGATCTGTGGGTGGTTGAAGATACGAAGCCGCTCAATGAGTGGAAGGCGCGCCATCTAGGGCGGGTCAAGCAGCCGGCGAACCTACCTGGATATGCGCGCTACATCGGCATTGCTTTTGATGCCCAGGGGGCGGTGTATCTGTGTGGCGGCGCCGTTGAGACGCCGCAGCCGGCGAGGACGCTGTTCAAGATGAGTCCGCGATGGTCGCGCCGGTTCATCATCCGAGTCCAACTGGGCAACCTCAGCCAGACGGAACTCATTTATGACGGCGGCCCGCGCTCGGGCTCGTATGGCGATCTGGCATCGCGGGCCTTTCCAAAGATCACCAAGGTGTGATTGACCCCGCGTCGCGCGTTGCAGCCATGCCGCGCGCGACGCCAGATTCGCATGTTCCCGATGAATCGGTTGGCGCGACGCGCCACCGCAGATGGAGGTATTAGCGATGAGCACAACAACATACTCAACCGCTCAGGAAGCGGCGCAAGCCATGCGCGCTGCCATGACGCAGCAGAAAGGCAAGGATGGCAAGGACAGGGCACGCCTGGCCGACCAGGCGCCGCAATGGATGCGCGATGCGGTTCGCAAGATCCACGACGTCCGCGAGTTCGATGATCCGGACGACTTGAAATACGATTTGATCGCGTACTACCTCGGCGTTTTCGCGGATTACGAAGAGCCGGAATGGGATGACTACGACCTCGAAGGCATTTGCGACTCATTTGGCGACGATGGCTCCTATCAATGGCTCCGCACGTCGTGGTATCGCCTGAGCTATCTGGATGAGACGCGCAAGGGTGCCGGCAGCATGCAGTCCGCGCTCGATCGCGCCCAGCTCCTGGAGCATCGCGAGGTATTCGACCACCTCAAGGCCGCGTTGCGCGCGCAAGTCCAGGCCAAGGCACCTGCAAAGGCCGCAGCAAAGGCGCCCGCCACGAAGCGCACCACCAAGAAAACCAAGGTCACCACAACCGCATAGCGGTCAACACGGTCGGCGCTCCGCTTCGGGTGTCATTCATCGGAGCGGAGCGGCCGATTTCGTCCAGGCCAACGCGGTCCATCCAGAAGTTCATGAAGCATATTGCTGTCTCTCTCGCCCTGAGTTGCCTGGTGACCACCAGCGCGGTGCATGGCGCCACGATTGCTGCTTATGGCGACAACACCGTCAACCCGTCCGACCTCGTCGCCGATCTGATTTCGCAAGACTTCAGCCAAGTGCTCGACACCGCCGGCCTAGTGGTTGTCGTGCAATACGACACGACGATGCTGGGTAGCGACCGCGTGTGTCACGCCGTCACGGGTGTCAGCCGGCGGCCCGATCCGGATGTCACCGCCAGGGTGCCGGCGCTCAGAGCCACGCATACCACGCTCATGCGCAATGTGTCGGCCGAAGATGCCGCGTCGCAACGCCGATGCATGACGGAAGCCGTGCGGGGCTCGATCAAGATCCTCACGGGGATTCCGATTGATGTGCTGCTGCAGGGAAGCAAGGCGTCCGTGTCGGATCGCGTGCAGCGGCAGTGGGGCAAGCCGGCGCTGATTATTTGAACGCAGAGGGGCGGGGCTCCGCAGCGTGCGACGCCGGCGGAGATTTTCTGAGCGCGCAAAGCAAAAAGCCCAGTCGGTGAGGACTGGGCTTTCTACGCGAGTTCTGGTGGGGCGTGAGTGACTCGAACACTCGACCTACGGATTAAGAGTCCAGCCCAATTTATATATGCGTCAAAGGGTTAGGTATAAATTCCGTTCCGCAAACCTTCCGGATGTGCTGCCCGCGAACCCGCATTCCACCGTGGGGTAAACGCGCTTTGCGGAACGGTTTACCGCGTGGGCTTGATCTTATCACCGCGGCGATTTCGCACGTACCGCTCGGTCATCGCGATCGAGGAGTGGCCAAGCTGCTTTTGCGCTTGGCGGATGTCGCCCGCCGAGTCGGTCTTGTCGGTGCCGGCCTTCGCCCGAAGGTCCCGGAACTGGAACGCGTCCTTATCGATGCCAGCAGCCTCGCGCGCCTTGTCGAAACGCGAGCGCAGCGCGTCTCGGCCGAGGCGCTCACCTGACTCGTTGACGACCAGGGCGGTGCTCACGACCTTGTAGCCTTTCTTCCGTGCACGGATACGATCCACGACCGCCGCCAACTCGCCGACCACCGCAATGCGCAGCTTCTTTTTGGTCTTGCCCTGCTGGATCTCGAGTTCGGCGCTGCCGTTGATGTGGCGTTCATCAAAGCGGAGCGTGTCGGCCGGGCGCTGGCCGGTGAGGTATGCCAGGTCCATGGCGTCCCGCAGTGGCTGGTCAGCGGCCTTATATACGGCAGCGAAGACGTCATCCTCGACGTACACATCGCGGCCTTCCTCCTCGTTGCGCTTCACGCCCGCACACGGGTTCGGTGCCCGAGTCAGGCCAGAGTCCCGGGCAAAGTTAAAGACGTGAGAGAGCAGCGCAACCTCTCGGTTTGCGCGCACGTGGCCGGCATCGACAGGCGCGACACGGCCTTTCTCTTCATACCAGTCGCGCGCCTTCTTGGCGCGCCAGCGGAAATAGCCGCGTACGTGCATGGGCTCGATCTCGTCGAGCGGTGCATCCTTGAAAAACTCACGCAGATTGTCGAGCTCCTTCACGTTGTCGCTGCGTGTGCGCGGCGACTTGGTGGGGAGCACTTCGGCAACGTACTTGTTTGCCGCCTCGGCAAACATCACGATGGGGGATGCCGGCACCTTGGCCTGCTCCAGCTCCGACCACTTGCGCACGGCTTCAACATAGTCGGAGCCAAGCGGCAGTTCCTTGCGCGGTTTGCCGCCTTGGTCGTAGTAGTAGTACGTCTTTTTCCCGCGCCGACGAGGGCGCAGGCCAGGCGGCATGTTGGTATTGACGGTTGGTTTGCGTCCCATTATTTCAGCCCACGAGTGCAAGGGCGGCGGGTTGCCATTTCTTCCGGGGTTCTGCGGTAGCTACTTCAGCAACCTTCCGCCCTTCGATTACTGCACGCGCGACGATGGGGCGCCCGCGAGCGTTCGGCCAGAACGGGATGCCGGCAGAGCGCAGCTGGTCGATCTGCAGCTCCTCGCGAGTGTACTTTCTGCCGTTGATCGTCTTGCCGGTCTTTACGCCCGTCAATTCTTCCACTTCTTCGGGCGAGAGGAATGTATCGCTCACTTCAGGCCCCAATTTTGTTTCGTTGTTTCGATGGTTCGTGCTGCTTTCCCGCCCATGCTAGGATCGCGCCGATCAACGTCTGCCAACGGCTCCGCACATGGATTCGTTTCACCGAAGTGACTGGATTGGCGTAGCACAAGCACTCGGCGGCATGCTCGCCGTTGTCGCTGCTTTTGTGGTCAGTTCGCGCCAGAGCCAGCATGCGGCCAAGCTGCGACGCATGGACAGTCTTGAGCGCCTTGGAGCGCTCGGACGTCTCGTTCAATTGGCGAGATTTCGGGTCGAGGACTACCTCGACGCAGTAATGGGGACGGCAGCCATTGGGGGCCTTAAGTTTCCGAACATTGAGATCGTTCAATCGGTTGATGTAGCCTTTGAGGCATTGGCATCTGCCTCTATCGAGGACGCACCGTCGGCCGATGCTCTTGAGGCTCTTCTTGATGCGAAGACGGCGGCTCGTCACGCACGGGCGTTCATTCCAGACCTGGCCAGCAATCCAGCGGGCAGATTCATGGCTGAACATGAGACGGGGCTTAGAGTCATAGCCACTAGATTGTCGGACGCGGAGGAGGGGCTTCGCGAAGAGTACGAGCGGATGGCCGAGTCCATTTAACGTATCGCAAGCGTCACGGACAATACTGCGCACGCCGGCCATGTCGAGTAGCTCGGCCGTGGTATCGGCAAGCATGTGGCACATCTTCATCCGGCCGAGGCGCCCCATATCCGTCAGATGGATGTCATCGACATAGACGGTCACGTTGCGCCTCCATTGGTTGCGGCTGTGCGGTTGACGCTGCGTGCGATCGCCAGCAGCACATCTCGAAACTCGGGCGGCGTGGCGTTCCGGATCCGCGTCTTGTCCTTGCCGCCAACCATGGCCATCACACCGATGCGGCGCGCCTTTTCGTATCCGTGGCGCTCCAGCGCAACCGGGTGAATGCGTTGCTCGCTCGGCCCCCATTTCAATTCCGGTAGCTCTGCGCCGACCGCGTAGAGCCAAGTTGCTTTGCGGCTCATGTGGCCGTAGTGGCCTTGCTCGACGTAGCAGGTCCAGCCGCCAAGCTCGTCGGCCTCTACCCATCCTCCAGATTTCGGGGGGGGGCGTGAGTCCGAAGAAGCGCCAAGCGTGCGAGTGCGCTGGGTGCTCCATCACGCCACCGTAGTTGCGCACCGCGGTGAGCGCGGAGGCGAAGCGGCCGCCGTCTTCACCGAGGCGGTATTGGTTCGGCTTGTTCGGTGCGCCGTGCCAGTACCGGCCCCAACGCTGACATGGCGGATGTGCGACGACCGGCAGCGGGCCAGAGTAACGCCGGGCATCCTTCGCCTCGTCCCAGGGCTCTACGCCAGGCAGGCCAAAGTAGGCGCCGTCAGTCTCGACGAACAGGGCTGCGATCACTTCCCGCCCTCCAGCCGCGTGCAGGCGGCGGCGATAGCGGAACGCGTTTCTCGCGCCACGCAGTAGAGTTGCAGAAGCTCATCCACAACGGCGGTGTCTCCCGCATACCAACGTCTCCCAAGCTCGGTAACATGGTCTTGGAACTGGCGCAGCATTTCTGCAAGGGCTGGATTGCGACGCAACGCGGCGTGCGCCTGCTTGAACAAGCCCTGATAGTCGACCCGCATGCCCGAGTGCTCAGCTGCCAGAAGCGCCACGCCCGACACTGACCGGGCGGCGCGAGCCCGCTGCGCGTCTCCATGGCCGCCTTTGTCGGCGAGCTCGTCGTCAACGTCCGTTGCCCCAAGCCAGAACGAGCCTTCCTCGGGACAGTCCACGCCCCAGGCAACGAGGCCATTCTCGTGAGTGGCAATCGCCACCTCGGCGTCGTGGCCGCCGAAGAAGGCCAGCAGCGCCTCTGCCTGGCGCAGGGTGATGATGGTCTGCGCCGCGTTCATCGTGCACCCCCGAGCTCAACCCAACGGCGAATAAACATCGCCTGTGCCCGTTCCGGATGGACGGTGTTCATGCGGCGCGCCAGTGGCGCGATGCCGTCGAGGATGGGCCACGGGGTGTCATCGTGCGGCATGAGGTCGCGGCGTTCGGTGGCGAGTAGGACCAAGTCGGCGGTGGCCACGGCTTCGCTCAGTTTGGCGGGCAGGCCAAAGTGGGCGCGGATCACGCCGTCGACGCGATCCTCGACCGCGCGGTAGTCGGGCAAGAGAGCCTTGAGCGGGCGGGGGATGTCTTTGCAGTACGCCTCGTGCGCATCGTGCAGGAGCGCCTCGAGCGCGTGCTCGCGAGGCACGATCTGGCTGACTAGCACGCTGTGCTGGGCGACGCTGTAGAAGCGGCGGGCGTGGCCAGCGTAGCGGCACTCGTGCGCCAGCGCCTGGGCAATGTCGAGGATGTCGATCTGCTGCGGTTGCGGGTCGGCGTAGTCGAAGCGTTTGCCGGTGGCGGTAAGGATCCAGGTCATTCGGGGCTCCGGGCTGTGGTGGTCAGGTCAGCGTGTCGCGATAAGCTCGCCCGTCGCGCCAGCCCCATGTTGGGTGGCGAGGCTGTACACGAGCTGGGTTGCTTGGAGTTGCTGGCGGCGGGTAGTCGCCTCCTGCATGTCGTCGGTCAGGGTGATGGCCGCGCCGATTGCGCGGAACTCGTCGCCGGTGCAGCCGAAGCGGCCGGCGCGCTTGAAGCGCTTGCCGACCTCGGCGAATGCCGCAACACCGCGCGCCATCGCGTCGAGTACCTCGGGCTGGTCAGAGAACTGCCGTTGCGCCAGCATCTGCCCAACGTTGATGCGGAAGGCGAGCGTGTGCCAGCTCTCCTCGGTGGCCGTGCCGTCGCGCATCTTCTCCAGCTCGACGTGCGGCACGAGCTGAAGCTGCGTTTCGTTGCGCTGGCTGAACCGAAAGAGGATGGGCAGGGCGCCGGTCTCGCGCGCGGGCCGGCTGCGCTTGTTGCGGCGGTGGCTCATGCTTGGGCCTCGGCGGATTCCAGTGCGGCCAGCACAATGGCGTCGAGCTGCTCGAACATCGCTTCGGGCCGACCGTTGTTGAAGACCTCGATGTCGCCGCCGTGCACCGCGATGCCGCGCTCGCTGCTGTGCGGATTCACGCGCCGCGCGGCAGCCCGATGTAGGTGGATTACGATGCCGCCGCGCTTGCGGATCATGTCGGCCTCGTTTTCCATGCGCACGTCCGACACGACAACGCTGCGGCCGTTCGTGACGCACTCGGCCAGGATGGTGTCTTCTGCCAGGCGCACCCACACGTCGGGGTGCACCAATTGCCGGCCCCACTCGGTGCCGAGCGATTGCATCAGCTGACGGGGCGATTTGCCGACTTCCGGCAAGACTTCCTCTTTGCGGCCGGGCTCGAAGTCGGCGCTGGTGAGGGCGAAAGCGGCCATCAGCATGGCGCGCAGCGGATCTGCAAAGGCGATTTGGCGGAAGCCGTGGCGCGCGCGCAGGTGCTGCGCCGCTGTGTCTTTGCCACTCTGTGCGGGTCCGGTCAGTCCGATCAACATGGGCATTCCTCTGGAAGGGATGCCCGCGCACCACGTGGCGCGCGGGCCAGGGGTTACGCTGCGAACGGGTCGCCGAAGAAGAAGGGCATGCCGGCGCCGTCGCGGATCTTGGTGATCAGCTCGGTAGTGGCGGCTTCCAGCGTTTTGTCTTCGCGCATCAGCTCATACCAAAAGCTGAGCTTGCCCTCACGCACGCGGTAGCGCAGGCGGGCCTCGATGCGGTACGCGTCGCCACCCCAGAAGACAGGAATGCCGACCGCGAAGCGCTCGAACATCTGCATCTTGGCCAGCGTCTGGCTGTCGTCGTCTTGCGTGAACGCCATCTGCACGCCGCCGTTTTGCAGGCGGATGGCGCTCTTGAAGCGCATGTCTTGGTTGGCCTCGAACGACAGGGCCATCTCCAGCATCTGTGCGCCGCTGGGCGAGTTCTCGCCGCCAGTGATGTCCTTGAGGTTGTCCTCGATGAACGCAGCAAACGCGGCTTGCGTCATGGGCGTCTTGTTCGAGCTGATCCAGCGTTTCCATTCGGTGCTGAATGTGGGCGCAAAGCGCGCGGTGTGGTCGCGCCACTGGGCCTTGTCGGCATCGTCGCCGTGGTCGTTGATGATGGCGAGGAAGCCGACGTCGCCGGCCTGGTAGTCAGCAGTGCCCCAGATGGTGCAGTTGGTCAGCGAGCCGTGGCGCTTGACGTAGCCGATGAAGCTGTCAGCGTCGTTGGTCTTGATCTTGGCGCGCTTGCGGGCCGGTGCCGGAAGGAGCTTTTCATCATCTTTCTCGGTGATGGTCCAGCCCGGCGGCAGCGCAACGCGGCGCAGGTGGGCGGCAACGCCGCCGGTCAGCACATCGACCGGCGCTTTCATTTCGCGCGCCAGCGTTTCGGCAATGTTGGTTTGGTCTTCGTTCAGCATCAGAGTGTGGCCCTTGTGGGTGGTGGGTTACGCCGACTTGAGCGCGGCGGTGGGGGCTTCTGCGGCAACCTTGAGATCCAGCTTCTGTTGCTTCGGGTCGTCCGCAACGAGGTTGCCTTCTGGGGTGGCGAAGAGCATGGCTTCCATGGCGTCTTCAGCCGGCTTCTTGAGCGTGACCTTGCCGGTGATGTGCATGGCGCCGCCGCGCGTGGCCTTCTTGACGGTCACTTCGAGCGTCAACTTGCCGGCCTTGCCGGAGGCGTCCACCGCATTGACGAGCTCGGCCATCTTGTCGCTCGCGGTATCGATGAACACGCCGCCGCCGATGTGGCGCAGGGTGTCGGTGATGGGTCTGGCGGACACGTGTCCTCCTGATCGGATGCCGCCCTCGGATGCGCCGGGCGGCGTGGCGCTAGTCGATGTCGTTGGCCTGCAGCCGCTTGATGTCGGGCTGCTGGTGGGCGGCGCGCTCGGCCTGCCGCTGTGCGTGGGCGTGGGCGGAGACTTCGAGCGTGCGGCGAATGGTTGCGGAGGTCAGCGCGACCTGCGAGGTGCAGGTCAGGCGCAGGCGGCGCCATTCGCGCAGCACGTCGGCATCAGGGAGCGCGGGCGCGGTCATGGCTAGGCAGCGATTTCGGGTGCAGTCGCGCTGGCGAGCGGCGCGCCGGTGCTTTGATATGCTCGGGAGCGTTCAACTTGAACTGTTCCCACCCCATTCAGCGAGGCGACATGCGCATCGTCAGCACCTTCCTTCCCGCCGCTCACGACGAGGACATCGGTCGGCGTACCCAGCTTTTCGTTTTTGATGCCCTCGTAGGCGAGAAAAACCTCGTGCTCGGGGTCACGGTTGGCAGGATTGACGGTCCAACCCTTGACGACGTGAAGTGCTCCCCGATCGGCAACAAGATCATTGGCCGACTGGCTGCCCATCACCAGCTCAACTACCCGGACGGCGCGATTGTCTTGGCCGGGGTGCAGAGCGTCGGCACAGCGAAACAGCGCGTTCGCAAGGTGTTGGCGGACGCGCCCGATCAGGCCGCTGTGCTTTTCCTCTGCGGAGACTCGAAGGTCTACGACGCGGTCACGCCGCACCTCGGCATCGATTACCAATCCGCGGACCCGAGCGCGCAGTAGCGTTTTGGCGAGGGATGGCGTGGGAGTCATGCCGCCTCCCTTGTTGCGTCTGCGGCGATTGCCTGTTCGGCCTTCTCCAGCGCGCCCGCGCGGGTGCACGAAATCTTGAGGTTGATGCGGCCTTTGCGAAACGTTGGGCTTGGGTAGACGCCGCTGTCACGGTCAGTGACCTTCCAGCCGGAGCGCAGCAATGCCGTGGCAAGCTGCACCTCGTCGCCTTCGCCCATGCAGCCCGTGTAGATAAGCGTGTTGCTCGCGAAACCGCGCGAGATGCTCTCGCCGAACAGGCGGTAACCATTGCGCTCGATCTCCGCGCGCTCGAGCTGCAAGGCGTCGAGCGTTTTCGCCATGGACTGAATCTCGGCCATCCGCGCGCGGTGGCGTTCCTCTTCGTGCCGGAGGGCCTGCTGTAGCAAGGGCAGCCGGCAGATTTCTTCGTAGGTCAGGAATTTCTTCGCCATGGCCGACCTCACGCGAGAAGCGTTGCGGCGGCCGGCGCAACAGCGCCAGCTAGGCCGAACAGCAAGACGATCAGGACGATGGCGGCGCCGGGGTGGCGGCTGAAATAGCCCTCAGCAAGGCGGGTCGCGGGCGATCGCATGGGCGGCCTCAGACCGTCTTGTCCGCGCGGGGCTGCGTGGGCTCTTGCGGGCCCGCACTGTCCATTTGCAGTGCAACGGCGTGCGCGCCAAGGACAATGATCACTGCTGCGACGTAAGTCAGGAGGCCTTTGAGGCGCCCTCGGCTGGTGCGGGTAAGCATGCTGTTCTCCGTCTCTCGCATGGTGTTGGGGTCTGCGAGGCAATATTAGTCCGACTGATTCTATAGATCAAGAGTCGGACTAATAATTCAGGAAAAAATGTAGGTGAGTGTGTTCTCGGGGCACAAAAAAACCCGCACGAGGCGGGTTCGATGGGTCTTGGGAGAGGGCTAGAAGTTGCCCATGCCAGAGCGGTACTTCACGCGGCCAACGATGTCGATGTGTTCAAGCTGGTCAGTAGGCACGACGAAGGGTTCGTGCTTTTCTTTGTTGTCGCTTGCCACACGCAGGGAGCCATCCGGCAGCCGGAACAGATTCTTGACGAGCATTTCACCGGCATAGACCAGGGCGAACACGCCGCCGCTCGCAGGGATACGGCGATCGGCTCTGTCGACAACGACAGTGTCGTCGTCGAATAGACGTGGCTCCATGCTGTCGCCCCTAACCTTGACCGCTACAAGGTTCTTAGGATTGGCATGCAATCGGCGGATGTAGTCCGCTTGAAATGGCAGTGGAGCTTTTTCTTCGATGTGCCAGGTCTCTCGCCCATTGCCGGCGGAGAGCGCAACATCGATGTGGGTGATCAAGACGGTGGTCTCCGGGGGAAGTTCTTCAAGAGAGTTGTAGGTCGAGATCGGCCGCGCTGGGATGCCTTTGCTGACCAAGAATTGGCGCACTTCTTCGTTCATTGCATCCTGCTCTTCAAGCGCTCGAACCTCTTCCTCGTGCCGGGCGATTGCCTCTGGTGAGTTTAGGCTCGGAAGCCGGAGCGGGCCGGCCAGCGCTTTCATTTCAGCTGCCAGGTTCGGGCTGATCTCAGCGGGAGCGCATCCTAGGAGTTCGCAAAACTTGGCCAGAGCCTTGATGTTCAGGGGGATGCGCCCCTGCAGATACTGGCTCAATGCGCTCTGACCAAATTCGAGCCGAGCAGCTGCCTCCGCTTGCGAGGATGGCTGCTTGCGATCTTTCTGCTGCTGCTGCCACGCCGCAAAGCGCGTGCGCAGGCGGTCAGCGTCGGCCTTTTGCTCGGGTGTAAGGGGTTGGGCGGGCATGGGCGAAAGATATTAGCGGCACTAATTTCCTGCAAACAGTCCAACTGTTGATTTATTCAAGTAGTCCGACTAATATTCTGTGCATGAACGGACTTCTTGAACTTCGCAAGCGTCTCCGGTTGTCGCAGGCGCAACTGGCGGCAGGCATCGGGCTCGGCCAGTCAGCCATCTCGCAGTGCGAGCGGGGTGGCTGCCGACTGTCGCCCGATTCAGCGATGCGCCTGATCGAGTTCGCCAAGCGCCGCGGCGTGGTTACGTCCCTCGATGAGATCTACATGAGCGGCGAGCAGAAGTGACGCGCTGCTAAAGCCCAGCTCGCTTGTTGACGCGAAGGTTGCGTGTACGCGGGCGTTGGTCCGCGGAAGTGAATGCCCCTCGAGGCCGCGACAGATTCAGTGTGGCTCGCGAGCGCTTCATCAGTTTGGTTGCGACGGCAATCTCGTGGCTTGTTAGCCGCCGCAAGTATTTGGGCTTCGGCTCGAACATGTCTGACTCCCCTTGTGTAGTTAGGTGGAGTCTAGGTGCGGGCCCAACAAATAAGTAGTTCAGAGGGAGGCCGGTTTACCGGCTTTTGACCAGGAGAGAGCGTGAGGCACCAGTACTCCGACATCAACCAGCACGACGTGCTGTACAGCGTCGCTCGGGCCTATCCGGGCGGCATCGAGGCCCTGGCGCCGCGCATGGGCATGACGGCGCCAGTGTTGCGCAACAAGCTGCGCCCAGGCGTCGACACCCATTACATGAGCTTTGAGCAGGTGTCGCTTCTGCTCGAGCTGGTGGAAGAGGCCAAGGTGCCCAACGCCAAGCTGCCCATCCGCGCATTCTGCTGGCGGCATGGCATGGTCGCGCTGGATGTGGCGCGCGTGAAGTCCGAGCCGCGGACCGACGCCGATTTGAACCGTGCCTATGGTGAGGTGCTGAACGAACTCGGCGACATCAGCAAGAAGTTCGGCGAGGCACTTGCGGACAGCCATCTGTCACACGCCGAGATGGACGCGCTCGAGCTGGAATTCGAGCAGCTTGTCGCGGCCGCCATGCACTTTCGCGAGATGCTGCTCGAGCGCACCGTGCGCGATAGCGGGGTGCGGCATGGCTGACGCTGCTGACATTGCCGGGTACCACGAGGAAACGTTTCACGCAGCGCGGCTTGCTGCGGTTCGCCGCGCGGCTCGCGTGCGAATCGGCCGGCCTGGCGTCTGCCGCTTCTGTGGTGAATCCGTGGCACTCGAGCGCGCGTTCTGCGATGTCGACTGCCGTGACGATCACGAGCGCTTGGAACGCGTTCTTGCACTGCGCGGGAGCAGTCGAGGATGACGGCGCCCGCGCAAGCCACTGTTCGGCGCTCGACGCGCCAGACACTCACACGCCGGACCCTGAAGGCAGCACTCGCCCGCATCGAACAACGTCTTTATCGCGCACGCGAACCCTTCGCGGTGTTCGTGCGTGATGGCGATGCCCTAATGGTCCGCACCTCAACCAAGATGTTCGCCGACGAATGCGCCCGCGCCACCCGGCTCGGGACTCGCAGCCATATGGTCGGCGTCTACGACGCGCAGGCGACGATCGAAATCGTGCGCGGCGATCTGGAGTTGTTCTGCAGATGATCGATTTCAAAGCAGTCGCCCAGGCCGCTCTGGCTCAGGCGGATTCACTGGTCTCGGCTTGGCTGCCCGATGGCCGGCGAGAGGGGCGCGAGTGGAGTGCGCTGAACCCGAACCGCGCGGACAGCCGGCGTGGCTCATTCAAGATCAACCTGGAATCGGGCACGTGGTGCGACTTTTCCAGCGGCGACAAGGGCGGAGACCTGGTGTCGCTGTACGCGTACCTGCAGGGCACCCGACAGGCAGACGCTGCCAAGCAACTGGCTGAGCAGTTCGGCATGGCGCCGGACAGCACGATCGCGCAACAGCCCGCGCGGGAGCCGGCAAAGCGCAGAAGCGCCTGGGTGCCGGTCATCCCGGTGCCGGAAGGCATCGTGTCCGCGCCGAAGAGCCATTTTCACCGCGGCGAACCCGAATCGCGATGGGCATACCGCGACGCCGACGGCAACCTGCTTGGCTACGTGTGCCGCTTCCGAACGAGCGACGGCGGCAAGGAAGTGTTGCCGTTGGTGTTCGCACGGCACAACGAGTCCCAAGAGCGAAAGTGGCACTGGATGCAGTGGGAGGAACCGCGCCCCCTGTACTGGCCGCAGTTCGATCAGACCGAGCCGCTGCAGCTGCGCGCCGACAAGTATGTGCTCGTCGTTGAAGGCGAGAAGTGCGCCGATGCGGCTTTCCGCTTCCTGTCCCCCTGGGCTGATGTGTGCACCTGGTCGGGCGGCAGTAAGGCTGTCGACAAAGCGGACTGGTCCGCGCTGGCAGGCCGCAAGGTCATCATCTGGCCGGACTGCGACAGCAAGCGGGAGCCGTTGAGCCGTGCCGAGAAAGACTCCGGTCTTGATCCTGATTCCAAGCCGTTGCTGCCGGCCGCAAAACAGCCCGGCACCACAGCTGCTGAACGCATCGCCACCATCCTGCGCGGTCTGGGTGCCGAGGTGCGCATCACCATCATTCCAGAGCCCGGTGAGAAGCCGGACGGCTGGGATGTAGCAGATGCCGTGGAGGAGGGCATCGACGCCACGGGGCTGTGGGGCTTTGCGCGCAATGTGCGCGAGGTGCAGAGCGCGCCCGCGCCGGCCGCATCGACCCCTCGTGCCGCTGGCGCGAGCCGGCAGGTGCCGCGTGGTGGCCACGACGACTGGCGCGCTGAACTCATCTCTAAGCCGCGCGGTGGCTTCGAGGACTGCTACCAGAACGTCTATCTCACGCTCAAGCATCACCCGGAGTGGGCTGGCATTGTCGCGTTCGATGAGTTTGCTGGCCGAGCGGTCAAGCTCCGCGAAACGCCTTGTGGCACCGAGCCCGGCGAATGGGATGCGTATGACGATCAGCGGTTCGGCCTCTGGCTCGCCCAGCACATGAGCATCGTGATCAAGGGCGACGGCCCGGTGGCTGCGGGCGTGGCGATGATCGCGCGGGAACACCGCTTCCACCCGGTGCGCGAGTATCTGACGTCATTGAAGTGGGATGGCGTCGAGCGGCTCGACTACTGGCTGGAAGAATGCATGATGGCCAAGCCGGTGGTGGTGGGCGTGGAGTATCTGCGCATCGCCGGCCGCAAGGCGCTGATCGGCGCAGTGGCGCGTGCCATGCAACCTGGTTGCAAGCTCGACAGCATGCTGATCTTTGAGGGCGGCCAGGGGCGGGGCAAGTCGACCGCCATCCGTATCCTCGGCGGCGACTGGTTTGCTGATACGCAGCTCGACCTGCAGAGCAAAGACGCCTACATGGCGCTCAAAGGGGTGTGGTTCTACGAGATCGGCGAGATGGACTCGTTCAACCGGGCCGACACCACGCGCGTGAAGGGCTTCGTGTCGTCGGCCACCGACCGGTACCGCGAGCCATACCAGCGCCGTGAGGTTGTGCAGCCGCGCCAGCAGGTGTTCGTGGGCACGACCAACCAAAGCGAGTACTTCAAAGACACGACCGGCAACCGTCGATTCTGGCCGGTGCGCGTTGAGGGCATGGTGGATCTGAATCGGTTGCGCGAGTGGCGCGATCAATTGTTCGCCGAGGCCATGCACCGCTACCAGGCGGGCGAGATCTGGCACCCAACGCGCGATGAGCAAGAGCGCATCTTCAAGCCGGAGCAGGACTTCCGCGAGGTGCCAGACCCCTGGCATTCGCTGATCGCCCGCTACCTGAAGCAACCCGAGCAGGCCATGTACACGGAGTTCTACCTCGAGGACCTGCTCACCAAGGCGCTGTCTATCGCGCCAGACCGGCTTGGCGCTGCGCGTCAGGAGGCTATGCGTGTTGCCGCAATCATGTCGCGGCTCGGGTATGAGAAGCGCCGGAAGACAACTGGCGAGCGGCTCTACTACTACACGCTACCCGGGGAGCGCGGCGCGCCTGCGCAAGCAAATGAAGGGGGGCGGCGCGATGGCTCGCCGCTGTAATCAGCGTTGGGATGGCCGCAGCGTACTGCGTGGCCGTGTCCGCTTTGCCGTCGCATCCAGCGATGGGGCGTTGGTCGGGTTGTTCGGCGGGGAGCCGTCCAACTGCGTCCAACCTACCCGAAAAGGTTGGACGGCAAGGTTGGACGGCTGCAAAGCCAAGTGCGGTAAGGGTTGGCGGGGAATCCGTCCAACCTCCCAACCTGATTCTGCGTTTCACCACGTATGGGTGCGAGCGGGCGAGTGCGGGCGCGAGCGCGCGCGTACGCCTGCACAAGAATTCATCGTTGGGAGGGTTAGGAGGTTAGACAAGACCAATGCTGGTAAGGCTTTGCGTCGTCCAACCTCTTCGTCCAACCGTAAGGAGTCGGTTTGATGCGGTGTCGATGCCCGTCCTGTTGCGCTGATCCGGCGCCGACCTACACCGAGCAGCACCGCTTGGAGTGTGAGGCGCGGTTCGTGTGCAGCCTTCTCGATGGTGCGCGGCAGTCGGCTTACTTGGAGTTGGTTGCCAAGCGCCGTGGCCAGGGCGCGAGGGATGCGTTGGTTGTGTCTGTTCGGGCGGCGCAGCGCGATTTGGAGAGAGAAGCGCGCCATGTTTGCGATCTGCCGAACAAGGAGCAGCGGCTTGCGTACCTTGAGGTGGTTGCGCAACGTCGTGGCCGCCAGGCCAGAGATGCTCTGGCCGCTGAAGTTCATCGTCAATGGTAAAGGGGGACCACATGAACAATGCTCGTAGCAACGTGCGTGCACGGATTGACTGGATTGTCGAGCGGCTCGAATCGTGGGGCCGCTGGCAGCAGATTGGCTCGAACGGCTACCACGGCAGCAGTAGCCTGCTGATTGACCCTGACCATCAGGGGCCGCTACGTGCCTACATCCCAGTGCTCATGGTCGAATGCGAGCAGACGCACGAGGCCGTGATGAAGCAGCCTCGCCAGCTGCAGGAGGTTGCCGTCGCGTTGTATGTAAGGGATTGGGACCGCCCCGCGCTTGCTCGCCACCTCAAAGTTTCGCCGCAGCACGTCAGCAGATTGCACGAAATGCTCAGAAACGGTGTGCAGTTTTGTCTTGAGAATCAGCGGGTTAAGACACCGCCATTGCAGGTGGTGATGAAATCGGGCGCGCGCTGAGGTACATTTCAGCTACGCTCAGCGCTTCGTGCGTCAAGAGTATGAGGACCGGCCCCCACTTCCTGGGGGCTTTTTCGTTGGTGTCCCGGTTGGCATTCTCTTTCTCTAACTTGAGGAGGCTAGGATGGACCCGAATCTAACGATCTACTATGCGAATGAGGGCGCCAAGCTGGACGAGGCGGGTGCCACGCTGTTGGGCCACTTAACAACGCCCAGCCAGGCGAGTCAGTCTGGTCCAGTGACTTCGCTTCGGTTTTGCGCAACGTCAGATGCAAGCGCGGTGCGGACTCGGGTGCATCAGATCGCCCTGGAGGGACGTCTCGCACAACATCTCGTCAACATGGATGGAACCCTTTCGTTGTTCGGCGCGATCGAGTTCCGCTGCATCAATCTCTTGGGAGAGGCCAGTGGAGATCCACTCTTCTCCGTTTGGTTTGACGATTTCGGCTCCTACGGCGTGAGCAATAAGGTTGGATACGTCTCCGGTAATCCACCTTCGTCGCCTGTAGCGGAGGAGCGATTCCGGAATGCTGTGGCCGGTGCGTTGTATCAAGCAGTGCAAGCCGAGCTTGAAAAGCGAATACTCGAGTATGGCAGTTGATTCGATCTCAGTTGTTCAGGGCCCGCCGGCACTAGCCGAGCGGGCTTTTTCATGGGGGGCGCATGCTGGCGTTCAGCGTCAAGCACAACATCGCAGACGTGCAGCGCACGCTCAACGATGCAGCGAAGAAACAGCTGCCATTCGCTATCGCCAAGGGCCTGACGCAGACGGCGAAGTCCACGCAGGACAAGCTCACCAGTGAGTTGCCGCGCGAGCTCGACAAGCCGACGCCGTACACGATGCGTGCGTTCGGCGTGACAGCCGCGACCAAGCAGCGTTTGCTGTCGACCGTGTTCATCAAGCCCGATCAGTGGAAGTACTTGCGCTACCAGGTCGAGGGCGGCGTGCGTCGCCCAGCCAAGCGTGCTGTTGTCGTGCCCGAGGGCGTGCGCCTCAACCAGTACGGAAACATGCCCAGGGGGGCGCTCAAGAAGCTACTCGCCAAGGCTGGCGTGTTCAGCGGGACGGTGAACGGTGTTGCAGGCATCTGGCAACGCAAGGGCTCCAAGGTCGTGTTGCTGGTGAAATACGCAGACAAGGTCGCGTACAAGCGCCGCTTCCCGTTCGGCGAGATTGCAGAACGCTCGGTGTCCGCATCGTTCGCGCCGATCTTCAACCAGGCGCTGGCCGACGCCCTCGCGACGATGCGGTAGCCTGCCCGGCGTGTGCGGCGAGGGCGGACGGGGCGCGCCCCGTCGAGGTGCAGGCCGGATCGGGCTCGGGTCCTTCTGGCCTTCGGCGATCGCGGGTAATTCGCGCCCCGATCGATTCCTACTTACGAAGTTTTTCCTAGGGGGTTATACCTTGGCTGAGGCATTGGAAGACGCCGACGCCGTGGTCTCCCAGAGCAGGTTTGCAGAGTTGGTCGGTATCTCGCAGCCGGCCGTGAGCGATCTGATCGGTCGCGGCACTCTCACGCGCGGCGCCACCCTCGGCACCTGGCTGCTGGAGTACTGCGGCAACCTGCGCGAGCAGGCTGCCGGCCGCGCATCGGCTGGCGATCTGGACTTGATCCAGGAGCGTGCCGCGCTCGCGCGAGCACAGCGCATCAAGGTCGAGATGGTCAACGAGCAGACGCGCAAGCAGCTCGCACCCGTGGCGCTGTTGGAAAAGACGCTGGCCAAGGTGGGTCGGCAAATCGCCACCAAACTGGAAGCGATCCCAGTGCAGATCAAGCGCCGGTCGCCGAACCTGTCGGCCGAAGACATCGACCTCATCACCGAGGAGATCACCAAGGCGCGCAACCAGGCTGCCGCCATCACGTTGGAAGAGCTCGACGATGGACCTGTCGGAGATTCAGAGGGCGATTTCGAGGGGGCTTAGCTCGCTCGCGGCACCGCCGCCCGTGTCACTGTCGCAATGGGCCGCCGATCACTTCTACCTGTCGGCCGAGTCGAGCTACGTTGAGCAGCGCTGGGAGGCCTACCCGTACCAGACCGCAATTCTCGATGCGATGTCGAATGACGACATCCGCGAGGTGGTGTTCATCAAGTCGGCGCGGGTTGGCTACACCAAGATGGTGCTGGCAGCGATGGGCTATTTCGCCCACCACAAGCGCCGCAACCAGTGCGTCTGGCAGCCGACTGACGAAGACTCCGATGGCTTCGTCAAAACTGAGCTGGAGCCGATGCTGCGCGACGTGGCCGCCATGGCGACCGTGTTCCCGGCGTTCATGCAACGCAGCAAGGACAACACACTGCGGCAGAAGGTCTTTCTCGGCTCGACGCTGCATATGCGTGGCGGAAAGGCGGCAAAGAACTATCGCCGTCTCTCGGTCGACGTCGGCTATCTGGATGAACTCGACGGCTTCGATACCGACGTCGAGAAAGAAGGCGCACCGCCAGTGCTCGCAGCCAAGCGCGTGGAAGGCGCGACTTTCCCGAAAATGATTTACGGCAGCACGCCGAAGCTCAAAGGCTTCTCGTTGATCGAGGGGCGTGCTGATCAGGCGGAAAAGAAGTTCAGCTTTCACGTGCCGTGCCCGCATTGCAGCACCGAGCACGTGATGCGCTGGGGCGGTAAGGACAAGGCGTACGGCTTCAAGTGGAGCGGCGACGATCCTGAGACCGTGCAGCATCTGTGTCCCTCGTGCGGTGTTGGCTATGGGCAGTCCGACTACCTGACCGTCTGGACGCTCGGCCGTTGGATCACGGACGACGGCACGTGGATCGACCACGCCGGCCGCTTCCGGAACGGCGCCGGCGAACTGGTGCGCGCACCGCTTTCGGTGGCGTTCTGGATCTGGACCGCCTACAGCCCGATGACACCGTGGGCTCAGATCGTGCGCGAGTTTCGCTCGGCGCACGCCAAGGCGAAGAAGGGCGACAAGTCGGAGCTCAAGACCTTCGTCAACACCACGCTTGGCGAAACTTGGGAAGAGGACGTCGAGAAGACCGAGCACCAGCAGCTGCAGGCGCGCGCTGAGCCATACGCGCTGCGCACGCTGCCGATGGGCGTGCTGGTGCTGACGGCCGGCGTCGACGTGCAAGACGATCGATTTGAGATTGTCGTGTGGGGTTGGGGCGAGGGCGAGGAATCATGGGTGATCGATTACGTCGTGTTGGAGGTGAATCCCGCCTCCGACGACGCTTGGAAGACGCTCGATGCCTACCTGAAAACCACCTTCCGACACGCAGGCGGCCAGATGCTGGGTATTGAAGCGACGGCGATCGATACTCAGGGCCACTACACGCACCAGGTCTACAACTGGGTGCGGCAAAAGGATGGCCGGCGGTTCTTTGGCGTGCGCGGCGATCCGGCCTCCGGAAAGCCGATCAAAGGAAAGGCATCGCGGCAGGACGTGAACCACAAGGGCGTGGTCATCAAGCGCGGCGTCCGGCTGTGGCACGTCGGCACCGACACTGCCAAGGATCTGCTGTTCGGCAGGCTGAAGCTGACCGAGCCGGGCCCAGGCTATATGCACTTTTCCAGCGGACTGGACGAGAAGTTTTACCTCCAGCTCACGGCAGAGGTGCGGATAGTGCAGCGCGGGCCGCGTGGCGAAGAGTTCCGCTGGATCAAGCGCCGCCCGCGCAATGAAGTGCTGGACTGCACCGTCTACGCGACGTTCGCAGCCTACGCGCTGGATCTGCACCGTTTCACGAAGCAGATGTGGGACATGCTGCGTGACCGCATCGCACCGCGGCAGGGCGACCTTCTAGGCGGTCCGCCACTGGCGCTTACGGGAGAGGAGACGGGGGGCGAGGAGCCGGCTGCTGACGAAGACGTAGCGGACGCGCCGACGGCCGACCCGCAGGCAGCGCACGACGATAACTGGCTGGGCGACACCGAAGGGTGGCTCAGCCGCTAACCAGGCTGAGCAATGGCATTCACCCTCACACAACTGGCGGCGCTGGAGGCCGCTATCGCCTCCGGCGAGCTCTCGGTGCAGTACGACGGCAAGAAGGTCGAATACCGAAGCATCAGCGACCTGCGCGCCGCCTATAACATGGTGCGCGGGGCGTTGATCGCCTCGGGCGAGCTGCAGGAACTCACCACAACGAACCGCGGCCCAGCCTCGCTGGCCGTGTTCTCGCGGGACTGACATGAACTGGATCGACCGATTCGTCAATTTCGTGTCGCCCGTCGAAGGCGTCCGGCGTGCGCAGGCGCGCATGGCGCTCGACATGGCGCGCGCTTACGACGCCGCCAAGGTCGGTCGACGCACGGACGGCTGGGTGGCCGGTGGCGGTAGCGCCAATGCCGAGATCGCGCCGGCGTTGCACCGGGTGCGCCAGCGTTGCCGCGACGTGGTACGCAACAACGAATATGCAGCAAGCGCGCTCGACAAGCTGGTGGCCAACACCGTCGGTACCGGATTTGCCGCCAAGGCGCCCAATCAGAAGCTGTGGGACAACTGGTGCGAGTACTGCGATGCTGATGGTCAACTCGATTTCGCAGGCCTGATCGAACTGGCGCACCGCTCGCGGCGCGAGAGCGGCGAGGTGATCATCCGCTTTCGCAATCGCCGCCCGGAAGACGGCTACGAGGTGCCGCTGCAGCTTCAGGTGCTGGAGGCCGACCATATCGACACCAGCCGCATGGGCCCGATGCCCAACGGCAACTTTGCCATCGCTGGCGTCGAATTCGACCAGATCGGCACGCGCGTCGCGTACTGGTTGTTTCCGCAGCACCCAGGCGAAATCGCAGGCTACCGCCTCAAGACGCTGCAGAGCGTGCGCGTGCCGGCGAGCGAAGTACTGCACTACTACCGCAAGCGCCGGCCCGGCCAGGTGCGCGGCATCCCGGAATTCGGTGTGTCGCTGCTCCGGCTGCGCGATCTAGCCGACTACGAGCAGGCCGAGCTCGTGCGCAAGAAGATCGAGTCGTGCTTTGTCGCCTTCGTGCGCACGGACAGCCCTGCTCAGCAGCTGGGCGAGGCCAAGACGGTCAACACGCAGCGGCAGGAGCGCGTCGCGCCAGGCATGATCAAGTACCTGTCGGATTCTGAGGGCGTGGATTTTGGCTCGCCCGCGTCGTCTGGTGGCTATGGCGAATACACCAAGACGCAACTGCACGCGATCGCGGTGGGTGGCGGTACGACGTACGAACAGATGACGGGCGACCTGTCGCAGGTCAACTTCAGCAGCATGCGCGCCGGCCTGGTCGAGTTCCGGCAGCTTGTGCAGGGCGAGCAATGGCTCGCGCTGGCGCCTATGGTGCTCAAGCCCATTGCCAACCGCTTTCAGGTGACGGCCAAGCTCTCCGGCAAGCAGAAGGAGGCGATTGCGCCGTTCGTCTGGACCGCGCCGAAGTTGCAGTGGGTCAATCCGCTGCAGGACGTTATGGCAACCAAGGAAGGGCTGCGTGGAACGTTGTTCAGCCTTTCCGAAGCCATCCGGGAGCGTGGCGATGATCCCGACCGTGTCTTCGAGGAGATCCGGAAAGAGCGCGAGAAATTGCGCGAGATGGGCATCCTTTCCGACTCGGATCCCGCCGTCTCGGAGCGCCTCATCGACGCAGCTACCGTCGCTGATCTGACCGCGCAGTAGCAACGCGCCAACCCACAACCAGCCCCGCCAGGTGCCTGCCTGCGCGGGGCTTTGCATTTCTGGACCTGCCAATGCCTGTGCAACAAGAAAACGCGACGCGCCGCGAGCTGCGCGACATGCCGCTGGCGAGCCGCGCAGCAGCTGTGCAAACGGTCAACGCTGAAAGCCGCACCGTCGACCTCGTCTGGACGACCGGTGCCCGCGTGATGCGCTATGACTGGTGGAACGATCGCCCCTACCTGGAGGAGCTGAGCCTCGATCCAGCGCACGTGCGCATGGGGCGGTTGCAGTCCGGTACAGCAAGCGTTCTGAACACGCACGCCAGTTGGGACCTGAGCGATGTGCTTGGCGTCGTGACTGCGGCCCAGCTTGAGGGCGAAGGCGGTACGGCCACCGCGCGCTTCAGCCAGCGGCCAGACGTGCAGCCCATCTTCCAGGACGTGCAAGACGGGATCATCCGCAACGTCTCTGTGGGCTACGCCATCTACAAAATCGAGCGCATCGCGCCGGCCGTCGACGGTGATCCCTGGATCTACCGCGTGATCGACTGGGAGCCTTACGAAATTTCCCTGGTGCCGGTACCGGCCGACGCTGGGGCGACCACGCGTGCGGATCCCTCCGCCGGTGCGCGCGCGTCCGGTAAGCAACTGCGCACGTTCGCGTGCGAATTCTTCGAGCAGTCCAACCCGCCGGCAGCCGCTGGCACCCGAACGAGAGAGGAAAACACCATGCCTGGTGAAGCAACCACCCAGCCGGCGGCGCAGACCACTGTGTCGGCTCCGGCCCAACCGACCGCGCCGGCGGTGGACGAGCGCGCCCTGCAGGCAGCACGCGAGGAAGGCGCCCGCCAGGAAGGCGAGCGTCAAGCCGGCATCCGCGAAGCTGTCCGCATGGGCGGCCTGGATGCGGCATTTGCCGACCAACTGATCGGCCAGCGCGGTCTGACGATCGATCAGGCCGGGCACGCCGTGCTGCGCGAACTGGCCGCCCGCTCGGCGGCCACCCCGACTCGCCCCGGTTTCGGCAATGAAACGCTGCGCGACGAAACGGAAACGCGCCGCCAGGCGATGGGCGACGCGCTGCGCCTGCGCGCGAATCCGGCTCTCCGCCTGGAAGGCGAACGCGCCGAGGCAGCACGCCAGTATCGCGGCATGAGCCTGATCGACATGGCGCGCGACGCGATCGAGCAGTCCGGCGGCAACGCGCGAGGCCTGAGCAAGCGCGAAATCGCCGTGATGGCGCTGAACCTCGACCGCGACATGCAAGTGCGCGGCGGCATGCAGAGCACCAGCGATTTCCCGGAAATCCTGGCCAACACGGTCGGCCGCACACTGCGCACCGCATACGAGCAGCAGCCACGCACTTTCCAGCCGTTCTGCCGCCAGTCCACGGCGCCGGACTTCAAGCAGATCGCGCGCACGCAGCTCTCCGAATCTTCGGCGTTCTCGAAGATCAACGAAGGTGGCGAGTACAAGCTGCTGACGTTCGGTGACACGGCTGAAAAGTACAGCCTGGCCAAGTACGGCGGTATTGTGGCGATCACGTGGGAAACGTTGATCAACGACGATCTGTCGGCGTTCGACCGCGTGCCGCTCGCGTTGGCCGCCGAAGCGGCTGCCATCGAAGGCGACATCGTCTACGGCATTTTGCTGGGCACCTCGAACATGGCCGACAACGTCGCGCTGTTCGACCCAGCGCACGGCAACTTGGCGGGCGCTGGCACCGCGATCAGCGAAACCAGCCTGTCGGCCGGCCGCGCAGCGATGCTCAAGCAGAAGGGGCCGAAGGGCCGCGTCCTGAATATCCGCCCGAGCTACCTGATCGTCGGCCCGGACAAGGAATACGAGGCGAACAAGTACACCTCGGCCAACTTCGTGGCGGCCAAGGCCGTAGACATCAACCCGGCGTACAACACGTCGCTGGAGGTGATCGTCGAGGCCCGTATCACCGGGAACACGTGGCACCTGTCCGCGGCGCCGGGCATGGTCGACACGATCGAGTACGCCTACCTGGAAGGCGAGGAAGGCCTCTTCACCGAGACTCGCCGAGGCTTCGAGGTGGACGGCCTGCAGATCAAGGCGCGTCACGTGTTCGCCGCCAAGGCCATCGACTGGCGCGGCCTCTACAAGAACCCGGGCGCGTAAGCGGCTGAAGGCAGCAACACTATCCCGATAACGGGCGCCCGGGCGGCGCCCGTTTCATTTTCCAGCATCCAAGGATCACAGCCATGAAAAACTACGTTCAGCAGGGCGACACCCTGACGCTGACCGCGCCGTACGCCGTCAATTCCGGCGACGCGGTGCTGGTGGGCAAGATCTTCGCCGTGGCAGTTGCCAACGTCGCCAACGGTGCCGACGGTGAGTTTGTCGCCGAGGGCGTCTTCGATCTGCCAGCCCTCAGCACCGACACGCCGGCCCAGGGGGCCGTTCTGTACTGGGATAGTACCAACAAGCGCCTCACCACCACGGCCTCCGGCAATACGCGCGTCGGTGTGGCCACTGTGACGAAGGCAGCTGGTGCCGCCACCGTGCGCATCAAGCTCGACGAAACGGTGGCCTGATGTCGTTCGGTACCGACCGCTTCTGGCCGGCGTACAAGCGGGCCGGCATGCTCAAGACCGTGCAATTCGTCACGCCTGCGGGTGCGCCGGACTTTGACGGTCGGATCGAATCGCCCACTGGCCTGTTTGCCGACAGCCTGGTGCAGGTCGACGAGGTCACGCTCGAGTACCAAACAGGTGATGCGACGCTGGCCCACGGCAATGTCGTCGCCTGCGAAGGCCGCACCTACAAGGTGATGTCGAAGCCTGAGCGGGTGCAGGACGGCTGGATGAGCCGAGCGAAGCTGAAGGAGATCCAGCCATGACGACGCCGACCAGCCGCAAGGCCATCCGGCATGCCGTGCGCGATCTGCTCGATGCACAGCCCGTGCTGCAGGGCCACGTGCACGCCTCGCGCAACTACCCGGTCGACGGTATGGAATTGCCGTGTGTGCTCGTCTACACCGAGCGCGATGCTGGCGAGGAAGTGACCGACACGATCATGCAGCGCACGATCGACCTGATTGTTCGCGTGGCAGTGCGAGGCGATGCCGACGAGGGCGCCGACGATCAACTCGACGACCTCTGCGATCTGGTGGAAGTCGCCATCCAGGCAGCCATGTTCGGGTGGCTGTCTCCGAAGCCGCTGCTCGCTCAGCTGGCGGAGGAGGCGACTTACCGCGACACCGCGCTCGCCTACCGGGGCGAAGACGGCCAGCAGGACATCCTGACGGCCGAAATCACCTTCGGTGTTCGCTACGCCAGCGTGCCCAGCGGCAATTTCGACGACCTGGGCATTGTCTCGACGGCCTTCGACATGGCCAGCCCTCGCAACGATCCGCCCACGCCTGTGGGGCCGGACGGACAGATCGACGCCCGCGCCGACATCGTTTTTAACCAGTAGCCCTCTCACAGGGAGCACCCATGAAGAGCATCACCGTCAAGCCCGCTGCCGGGCGGCTGGTGCGCGACCCCTCGACGGGCCGCGAGATAACCGAGCCGACGCCCGTCGACGGCGACGACCCGTTCTGGATTCGACGCCTCGCCGACGGCGACGTGGAAGAAGGCGCGGGCGACGCACCGAACAACCTGCCGGCCGCACGCCGCGTCGCATTTGACGCTGCCGCATCCGCCGGCCACGCCGAGGAGCAGTAATGGGCTCGATGAGCTTCAATCAGATCCCGGTCAACCTGCTGACTCCGGGCCAGTACGTCGAATTCGACAACAGCAAGGCTGTGTCGGGCCTCGTGGTGATGCCTAACCGCATCCTCATCATCGCCCAGATGCTTGCGGCCGGTACCGCCACGCCCAACGTGCCGTTTCAGGCTGACAACCTAGTCGGGGTGCAGAACCGTTGCGGCCGTGGCTCGCACGCGGCGCTGATGTTCGAGGCGGAGCTGCGTGTTACCGACACGATCGAAACGTGGATCCTGCCGCTCGCCGACGCGGCCGGGGGCGTTGCCGCTACCGGCACGGTTGCCATTGGCGGCGCGCCCACAGCAGCCGGCACGCTGAACCTGTATCTCGCGGCCGATCGCGTGCAGGTGGCCGTAAGTGCGACGGACACGCCGACCACCATTGCCACTGCACTGGCTGCGGCGATCAATGCGAACGCCGATCTTCCGGTGACCGCAACGTCGTCTGCCGGTACCGTGACGCTGACCGCGCGCAACAAGGGCACGCTTGGCAATGACGTCGACCTGCGGGTGAACTACTACCCGCTGTCGGAGACCACGCCGGCCGGTTTGACCGTGACCATCACGGCCATGGCAGGCGGCACGGGTGACCCGTCCATTGCCGCGGGCCTCGCAGCCGTTGGCGAGACGCAGTACAACACCATCCTGATGGGTCTGTCCGACGCGACCAACATGGCGCTGATCGAGACGGAGCTCGACGCTCGCTGGGGCCCGCTGCGCCAGAACGATGGCCGTGTGCACACCGCCGTGCGCGGCACGGTCGGCGCGCTGAACACGTATGCCAGCACGCGCAACAGCCCGCATGTGGTGGCCTGGTCGGTCGAGCAGGGTGGTTCGCCGTCGCCCGTCTGGGAGCACGCTGCCATCTGGGGCGCGATCTGCGCCTTCAACCTGGGTGCCATCGATCCGGCACGCCCGGTCCAGACGCTGGTCGGTACCGGCTTGTTGCCGGCCTCGCAGGAAAAGCGCTTCACGCGCGCGGAACGCAACAACCTGTTGTCGTACGGGCTGGCGACCTACATCGCCAATCCGGGCGGGCAATTGGCTGCGGAGCGGGCCGTGACGATGTACACGCAGAACGCCAGCGGCATCGTCGACCCGAGCTATCGGGACGTCGAGACGATGTACACGCTCAGCTACCTGCGTTACAGCGTGCGAGCGCGAATCGCGCAGAAATTCCCGCGGCACAAGCTTGCCAACGACGGCACGATCTTTGACGCCGGCCAGGTGGTGGCCACGCCCAGCATGATCCGCGCCGAGCTGATTGCGCTGTTCCGTCAATGGGAAGAGGTGGCGCTCGTCGAGGACTTTGACCAGTTCAAGGCTGACCTCCAGGTGGTGCGCAGCACGACCGACGTCAATCGCATCGACGTGTTGCTGCCGCCGAACCTCATCAACCAGTTCCGCGTCTTCGCGGCGCAGATCCAATTCCGTCTGTAACCCGATGCGCGGGGCACAAGCCTCGCGTGTCTCCTCAAGGAAAAATCCATGGGCAAGCAAGTTATGGGGCGCGCGTTCATCACGGTGGACGCCCAGCGCCTCGCATCCGTGCCTGGCACGGCAAAGCTGGACACGGGCGGTGTCGAGCGCACGCCCCAGGTGTCCGACGCTGGCACCGTCTATTACACCGAGAAGCCAAAGCAGGCCGAACTCGAGTGCGACATCCTGATCACCGCCGACACTGACATCCTGGCGCTGAACAAGACAACCGATGCGGTCGTGCTATTCGAGGCCGATTCGGGGCAGCGCTACATGGTGCGCGACGGCGCGGTGTCCGCTCCGCTGAACCCCCAGGCGGGCGACGGTAAGGCGTCGCTCAAGATCTTCGGCGCACCGGCGGAGGAGGTCTGATGGCTGCCATTGCTTCTATCAAGGTGCCGCTGAGCGAACCGCTGAAGCTCACAGGAGGTGGCGAGCTTACGGAGCTGGTGATGCCGCGACCCAAGGCGCGACATCTGCGATCTCTGCCTATGACGGCAACGCCGAGCATGGGGATGATCATCGACCTCGCAGCCGAACTCGCCGGACTTACTTCGGATGAAATCGATGAGCTGGAAGCGGCTGACACCATGGAGGTGGTCATCAAGCTGGGCCCTTTCTTGGTGAAAGACGATGGGACGACGCCGTCGCCCTCATCGCCTACACCTTCCACTTCCCCCCAGAGTCCATCTGGGACATGACGACTGCGGATCTCGACTTCTGGTGCAGTAAGGCCGAAGAGATCTACAAGGCCCAAGCCAGCGCCAGGAGTTGAGCATCGTGGGGACTATCAATAAGGCCGAAATCGTCATTACCGCGCTGGACAAAGCCAGCGCGGTATTGACGCGGATCGGTGAAAAATTCGACGGCATCACCAAGCCGGTGGGCCGTGTGCACGAGGCGGTGGGCAAATTCGCTGAGGCGACCGGCTTCAGCAAGATGCAAAGCGCAGTCAGTGGCCTGACAGACAAGCTCAAGGGCTTGGCGACTGCGTCGGTCGGCCTGGGTGTCGGCTACAGCGTCGCGCTGGGCGGCATGGTCGCCATGGCGCACAAGGCGGCAGAGGCAATCGACCAGGTCGGCGACCTGGCGTCTCGCTACGGCGTCGCCACGCAGGATATTCAGGTCTTCGGCGGTTTCGTCGAGGAGGCTGGGGGCAGCGTCGAAGACGCCTCCAAGGCGATCGGCAAGCTCAACAAGAACATGAGCCTTGCACGCGCCGGCAACAAGGAGATGCAGGCCGCGTTCGCTACGGCCAACATCACCATGGATGATCTTCGCAAGAAGACGCCGTCCGAAGTGCTGTTCAAGATGGCCGAGGCAGCCAAGGCCTCGCAGAAGGAAGGCGCAAAGCTGGCGACGCTGGAAGCACTGATGGGCAAGAGCGGCTCCATCATGCTCGACACGCTGAACAAGGGCGGCGACGAGCTCCGCGAACGTTACCAGCAAATGACGGCCGACGGTGCGCTGTACACGGGCGAGCAGATCGCCCAGGCGGATGCCTTCGACAAGTCCTGGCGGCGGATGCAGCGCACCGTGGAGAGCGTGCGCAACTCCATGGGGCTGAAGCTGGCCAACGCCATCCAGCCGCTGGTCGACCGCATGCAGGCCTGGGTGGTGGCCAACCGCGCCATGCTGGAGTCCAAGGTCGACAAGTTCGCCGCTGCGCTGCCCGGCGTGCTGACCGATGTGCTTGACGTCTTCCAGGCGCTATGGGGTATCGCGGTCAAGCTCGGCGGTGCGTTCAAAGCGCTCAAGGAAGCGGTGGGGCCGACCAATGCTGTGCTTGCGGTGCTGGCGCCAATTCTGGCGCCGGTGGTGCTGGCGGTCGGCCAAGTGGTATTCGCGTTCGCGCGGTTCGCGTGGATCCTCGGAAACGGCCTGTTCATCATGCTGCCCAAGCTAATCGGCTTGATCCGGCTGGTCGGCATGGCCTTCATGACCAACCCGATCCTGCTGGCGATCGGCCTGATCGCTGCCGGCGCGTTTCTGCTCTGGAAAAACTGGGATACGGTGGTTGGCTGGCTGAAAGCTGCATGGCAGATGCTGGGCGATGCGGCTGTTGCGCACGTGCAGATCGTGCTGGGTATCTGGTCTGGCATCGGTCAAGCCCTGATCGCGGTTTTCACGGGCGATTGGGCGAAGCTCGGCCAGATCGTGCAGGGCGCGCTCGATACCTTCAAGAAGTGGTTTCCGGGGCTGTACGACGCATTCACGGAAGTGTGGGAGCGCATCACCACGTGGCTCACTGAACAGCTGCAGGCACTGACCAGCATGCTGCCGGGCTGGTTGACGGGTGGGTCCATCAACGTCAATGCGGCCACGACGCCAGTGCCTGTCGGCGCGGGCGCGGCCCAGACGATCGCCGGAGGCGGCCCACAACGACAGGAAGTCGGCGGGCGGATTCAGATCGAACTGATGGGCGCGCCGGCCAAGGTCACCGACATGCGCTCTAACAACCCGAACGTGCCACTGGACGTGTCGGCCGGGCAATACGCCTACTAGAACCCATCAACGGGAGATTCGCCCGGCCTAGTGCCGGGCGTTTGCTTTTCAGGAGAGCCAATGAGCTGGCGAGATGAGCTGCGGCCGGCGTCGTTTCGCGGCGTGCCGTTTGAGACGCGTGGTTCGCATGAGCTGACCGGCGGCCGTCGCCGCGTAGTCCATGAGTATCCGCAGCGCGACGAACCCAGCCTGGAAGACATGGGGCGGAAGGCGCGAGGTCGCAAAATCACCGCCTTTGTGATCGGTCCCGACTACATGGCTGGTCGTGATGCGCTGATCGCCGCGCTCGAGCAAGAGGGTTCCGGCGAACTGATCCTGCCGTTTGGCGGCCGGGTCAAGGTCGGTATTGGCGACTTCACCATGCGCGAGAGCACGGAATTCGGCGGCATGGCCGAATTCTCGATCGACGTTACCGAGGATGCTGGTGCGCTCGAGCCGGAAACGGATTTCGATGCCGATGGCGTGCTGGAGGAGAGCCAGGACGCCGCGTTTGATGACATTGCAGACGACTTTTCGAGCGGGTTCGATCTTTCCGGCCTACCGGCTTGGTCGCTCGACGACATCAATGCGAGCGTCAGCGAGTTCCTCGACTTGGATGCATTCAAGGATTTGGCGTCGAGCGTGCTCGATGTGAAGAGCCGGCTCAGCGATCTGCTGCAAGTCCCGCTCGACCTGGCCACGACGCTGATCGGCTTGGTCAAGCAGGCAAGCGACGTGCAGTCGATCTTTGACGTGCCGTACATCCCTGTACGCAGCTGGCGCGGGCAGGGTGCAACCACGACGACTGCAACGCGAGGGGTAGTGGTGCGGCGGCAGTCAGATGTGAACATGCTGTTCCACCGCGCGGCGCTGGTGCAGGAGACGGCCTTGATCGGCAGCCTGCCCACGCGCGCGAAGGTGGAAGAGGCGCGCGAACGCTTGCTCGATCACTTCGACGCGCACGATGCGACGCCAGGCTTGCCTCGCCCGACGCCGACTCTGGCTCGTGCGATGCAGGCTTTGCGAGTCAACGCTCTGGTGGTGTTGCGTCGTCAGGCAGCCGCGCTGCCTCGCTCATACACCCTGCAGTTGCTGCAGCCGACGCCCGCAGTCGTGCTTGCGTATGACCTCTATGAGGATCTGCGCGCCAGCGAAATCGTGGCGCGCAATGATGTGCGGCATCCCGGGTTCGTGCCCGCGGGCGTGCCGTTGGAGGTGACCAGTCAATGACAGACCCACGCAACAAGCTGACGTTGAAGGTCAATGGGCAACTCTTCGGCGGGTGGACCAGCGTGCGCGTTCGGCACAGCATCGAGCAGATCGCGGGCACGTTCGACATTTCGTACACCGAGCGTTGGCCCGGCGAGACGAGGGCATGGGTCATTCCTGCCGGCGAGTACTGCGAGGTGCTCATCGGAGAGCACACCGTGGTCAGCGGTTTCGTCGACAAGACGGCAGTCAGCTACGACGGCAACAGCCACGCCCTGCGTGTTACGGGGCGCGATCGTACTGGGGACTTGGTCGACTGCTCGGCGCCCTCCAAGGCGTTTTCCGGCCTCACGTTCAAGCAGCTGGCTGATGAGCTTTGCAAGCCGTTCAGCATCACGGTGTACGACGAGACGGCAGATGAGAAAAAGCTGACCGTGTCGCAGAAAAAGATCGGGAAAAAGGGCACCAAGCCAAAAGCTAAACGTGTCGGCGCGGCGTTGCCCAAGGCTGCAAGCCAGAACTCAGAAACGGTGTTCCGGACGCTGCAGCGCCTCGCGCGCAATGAGGGTGTGCTTCTGGTGTCGGACGCGGAGGGCGGTTTGCTGCTAACGCGTGCGGGCCGTGCTGGACGCATCAGCGTGTCGCTGGAGCTGGGCAAGAACATCCTTGCGGCCGAGTTCGAGCACTCCCAGGTGAACCTGTTCTCAGAGATCACCGTCAAGGGCCAGGCATCCACGCAGGACGCCGACGGTGCGGGAAAGATGGAGAACTGGCTCAGCCCAAAGCACACCGTATCGCGCGGCAGCGCAGGTGGCGTGAAGACCGGAAACAGCCAGATCACGCGCTACAGGCCACTGATCATCGTCGCAGAGGCCCAGGCGGACGCGCGCCGTGTCAAGCAACGGGCCGAGTGGGAAGCCAGCAACCGCGAGGCCAAGTCGCGCACGTACAAGGCCACGGTGCAGGGCTGGTATCCGAGTGACCAGGACCGCGACATCTGGCGCATCAACAGCATGTTGCGTGTGGTCGATGCATGGGCCCGTATCGACGAGGACTGGCTGTTGGCTGCAGTGGATTTCACGCTCGATGAGAGCGGCACCCGCGCGGAGCTGGAGCTGACCAGCCCGAAGGCCTTCGACGAACTCCCCGAATTGCCCCAGCCGAAGGCGGGCGCGGCCGGGACCGGAAAAATGGAGAAGTGGTGATGCTCGATGTCATCGACAAGATGCTCGACCCCATCCGCGGGCGTGTCGGCGGTCTGGTCCGTCGTTGTGTGCTAACCGCGCTCAGCGACGCGAGCGGGCTACAGCACGCCCAAGTGCGTGCGCTGGCGGACGACGACCACGACGACGTGGAGCGCTTCCAGCAATACGGCTTCACCGGCGTGCCAAAGGCCGGTGCTGAGGGCCTGGTGGTGGCGGTGGGCGGCAACACGGACCACGGAATCATCGTGGCAGTTGACGATCGGCGGTACCGCCTCAAGGGGTTGCAGTCCGGCGAGGTCGCCCTCTACGACGACCAGGGGCTCAAGGTGTATTTGACCCGTGACGGCATCGTAATCGACGGCGGCGGCAAGGACGTCCAGTTCGTCAACACGCCAACGGTGCGAATCCCGCAGGACCTGCATGTGGGCCGCGACATCGTCGCCGAGCGCGACATTGCGGATCAAGGCGGCGCCAAGACCATGAAGGGCATGCGCACGACCTACAACGGCCACAAGCACCCCGAGAACAACGTCGCGGGCGGTAACACCAATCAACCCAACGATCAAATGTAGGTATGGACATCGAGCTCTTCTGGAACGCTGCCGAGAGTCGCTGCGAGTGGAGCCAGCGGCCGGATGGGCAGCTCGCCGCAGATCACGACCTGAAAACCGCTGTGCTGGTTTCGCTGTTCACCTGGCGCCGGGCCGAGTCGGGAAACCGGCTACCCGATCCGAAGGGCCCGCGACGCGGCTGGTGGGGTGACCTGCTCGCCAGCAAGCCGATCGGCTCGCGCCTGTGGCTGCTATCACGCGAGAAGCAAACAGCCGAGGTCGTGCGCCTCGCCAAGGAGTACGCCGAAGAGGCCTTGGCCTGGCTTGTCAGCGACGGCGTCTGTTCGGCGGTCGACGTTGCGAGCGAGATCGTGCGCCCTGGGATGCTGGGGCTGCGCTGCACGTTCACGCGGCCGGGCGTCGACTCCGTGGCGTTCCAGTTTGACTTCGCGTGGCAGAACCTTTCCAACATCACGAGCTGACATGTCATATCCAAGACCCGAACTGCAGGACTTGCGCGACGACGCGTACGCGGCGATTGAGAGCATTCCGGGTGCCGACGCGCGCCTGCGCTTCTCGATCCTGAATGCGCTGGGTGTCATGACGGCGGGTGCTGCGGACGGCTTGTATGGCTACATCGAGTGGCTCAGCAAGCAGATCCTGCCCGACACGGCAGAGGATGAATTTCTCGACCGGCACGCCTCGCTCTGGCTCAAGGGCGGACGCAAGGCAGCGACACCGGCAGCGGGGGCGGTTACGGTGACCGGCACCGATTTGGCTCCGGTGCCGGCGGGCACACTGTTCATCCGGTCGGACGGCGTGCAATACCAGTCGACCACCGATTCGGCCATCTCTGGAACGACGGCCACGGTGCAGGTACAGGCGACTACCGCAGGTGCAGTCACCAACGCCGCCGGCGGCCAAAGCCTGAGCATCATCACGCCTGTTCCCGGTGTGATGGCCGCCGCGACGGTGAGCGTGGGCGGGCTGACGAACGGCACGGACATCGAGAAGGATGCCGACCTAAAGGCCCGCTTGCTGGCGCGATTGCGGCAGCCGCCGAATGGCGGCGCAGCGGCCGACTATGTGCAGTGGGCCCTCGAGGTGGCGGGCGTGACGCGCGCCTGGGTGTACCCGCTCGAGCAGGGTGCCAATACGGTGGTGGTGCGCTTCGTTCGCGACGGCGATGCGTCAATCATCCCCGATGCGGCAGCTGTCGCTCTGGTGCAGGCGCATATCGATGCTGCGCGGCCTGTGACCGTCTCCTTGACAGTGGTGGCGCCGGTCGCCTCGCCAGTCAACTACCAGATCCAGCTCACCCCCAACACAACGGCGGTGCGCGCGGCAGTGGAGGCCGAACTGCGCGACCTGCATCTGCGCGAGGCCATTCCGAGCGGGACGCTGCTGCTGTCGCATATCAATGAGGCGATCAGTATCGCGGCCGGCGAAACCGATCACGTGTTGGTGTCGCCCACGACCAACGTGTCGCCGGGCGTCGGTTACCTCGCAACGTTCGGGAGCATCACATGGATGTGACAGTCGCCCACTACCGGCAGCAGCTGGTGCGGCTGTTGCCGCAGGGGCCTGCATGGCCTCAGGAGGACGGTGATCTGGCCGTGCGCGTGCTCGAGGCGTTGGCCAAAAGCTATCTGAGCGTGCACAACGACGTGGACCAGATTCCGGAAGAGGCTGACCCACGCACCACGACGCTGCTGCTCGACGATTGGGAGCGGGCGTTTGGGCTGCCCGACCCTTGCCTGACGGCGCCGGTATCGATTGCGGATCGGCGTGCGCGCCTGGCGCAGAAGGTGTCGTGGACGGGCGGTCAGTCGCGGGCCTTCTTCATCGGGTTGCTGGAAACGCTTGGCTATCCCGGCTGCGCGATCGCGGAGTTTCGGCCGTTCCGAGCGAACAGCAAATGCAATGCCGCGCTCAATCAGGGCGGGTGGCGCTACGCCTGGCGCGTCAACGTGCCCGTGGCCGCCAACGTGCGCGTAATGAAGGCGAACAGCCGCTGTAACGAACCACTGGCGAGCTGGGGCGACCCTGGCCTGCAGTGCTTGCTGGCGCAGTACAAGCCGGCACAAACCATTTTGTACATTTCCTACGGAGCAAGCTGATGCGTCGAATTTCGACAGCAACCAAAGTCGTCGACAAGTGGGGCGCGGGAAAGCCCGGCTTCACCGATGGCAATGCCGTGACGGGTATTCCGGCAACCGATCTGGAGGCGGTGTTTTTCGACAACGTCCAAGAGGAGATCTGCGGCGTTATCGAAGCGGCCGGCCTAACAGTCGACGGCTCGTCGATGGCCCAACTGCTGACGGCTGTCCGGCAGTTGTCGGCCGGCGTGGTGGGGTCACGAGGCTTGACGGCGCAGATGGCTGCGGCCGGTACATCGCTGACGATCAACGGCGTTGAGACCGTGATGAAGAGCGCGCTTGGTGGCCTCGCTTACCTTGACGCGAATTGGTCTGACACCCTCAACACAGGGACCGTCGGTGCGGGCGGCATGGACATCGGTACTGCGCCGAATAGCGGATTCCTGGCCGTCTACCGCATCTATAACCCGACAACCAAAGTCAAGAAGCTGCTTGGCACCAACGCGACTTCAACGGCTGCGCCTGAAGTCTACGCAGGGGCCAATATGCCATCTGGCTACACGGCGTCGGCGCTCGTCTCGGTGTGGCCGACAAATGGCAGCGGGCAATTCATCGTCGCCAACCAGCGTGATCGTCGAATCGCGTTTCCCTTGGCTACTTTGCTCAATACAAACACAACCCAAGCGGTATTCACTGCTTTGTCAATTGCCGGGGCCGTCCCCAAAAATGCAGTCCGGATGACTGGTAAGGCCCAGGTTGGGTCGAGCACAACGTCCGGCGCACAAGGGGTGGTACTTGCCTCTGGGTCGAATGGAGCCGGTGCGTGTGAAATTAGCCTTACTGGTCTTGTGTTGGCTGGGTATTTCGATTTGCTGTTGCCTACGCAGCAAACCATTTATTACACCCTGAACGGTACCAGCGGCATCGGCCTTTCCCTTTACTGCAACAGCTACGACTTCTGATCATGAAGATACTTGTGAACTTCGCAGACTCGGGCCGCGAAACCATCGACGCGTACTTCACCTGCCGGCAGGACGATATGACCTGGGAAAGGCAAGAGGAAATCGATACGTCCGATCCGAGGTGGTTGCAATACTACAATTCGCAGAGCGTTGAATTTCGTCAGGCGCTACCCAGACCCGATTAAGGGTCTAGTGGGGCGAAGGCGGTCACTTCAATTCTTGCTGGGAACCCGGTTGTTTTGGGATCAAGTGCTTCGCCATCTAGATACACGTTGCGCCCGTCGATCGCGGTAATTTCTCTGGTGGTTCCATCGGCAAACTTAACGGTGTCGCATTCGTGAAGCTCCGAAACGCCGGTCGGGTCTTGGACGAAGAAACCAGCACGTGCACGCAGAATTCCCCGTTCCCAGTTCGCATCACTGAAGTCCACGGCCTGCAACGTGATGGTTTTTTCGTCCGACGAGTGCCGCTTAGCCGGCCATGTCGCGCCCCCTGAGCAAGCAGCGGGTGATTTGATATGGAAGGCACCAACTTGGCGTTGCCAATCAAATACATCGGAGCTCCACTGTCTTGCGTGCAGAGGGGGCAGGCCTACTGCATGAGAGATCGTGCAAGCGGAGAGCTTTGTCTGGCATCCAAAGTTGAGGATGAGGTCCTCACGCGCTTCACGATTCACGGAAAGCCTTTGCAGTGTGGAAAATGAGCCAACCAAGAGCGCCATCGCAATGAGCGCGCTGGCGATAATCGCGACGTTCTTCTGCGTTGGCCAGTTGGTTACAACGCTGCACAATGTCCCCAACCAGAAGAACGCTATCCAAGGTAGATAGCGGTCTGCGAAGTAGTAGGACAGGCCAGACGTTGGGTGCCTCAGGTCTGAATAGGCAATATTTAGAGTCACGCTTATTGCGCAAGCGACCAAGCCGAACGTTGCCATCAGCAGCCAATGATCGCCGGCCTTGGGTTTTCGGGTCGTTCGCAACAGAATGGCTGCAAACATGACGAGACCCACCGTGCCAACCAGAACGTCAGTTACCGGCCCCAGATGAGCCTGGGTGATCCCGTGCCCCAGAAGGTATGCAATATAGAGAGGGATCGCGATCCAATCCAAGGGCGCGTGCACGGCTTTGAGAAAAAGTGCTCCCATGCCGATCTGAGGTGTGGCAGGGTAGCTGGCCGAATACAGGGCGAACTCGCCGGCAAGAATTGCGGCCACGATCAGGTATCGTGGTTGTCGCTTGAACAGGCCATAAGCAGCCAGGATAGGCAACGACAACACTCCTGCTCCATGGCTAATCACCCCAACGCCGAGCGCAACCGTTGCGGCGATCGTTCGGGGAAGTGAGCCGGATGAGGTCAGCAGATAGCTGCCGGCAAAAACGAGTGAGGCGGTCCCGATTAGCGTTACTTGGAACGGCAGTGACAGTACGCCGACGTTCTGAGGACCAAACAAAAGAAATATGCCAACGCCAATCAACGCGCTCTGTGCATGCGAGTCCGGCACGCTTGAGCGGGCGCTCGTGACGAGAACCAGCAGAGCGACTGCAGAAAATGCGGCCATAGCACCGTAGAGCAGATAGCCATAACCGCCTAGTGCAAAGGTGTCTACATAGGCCAGCGCGAAAACGAGAAAGTGCGGGTGATCAATCTGCCGTCGAAAGACGAAATCGTAGGCGCTAATCTCGTGGTGTTTTAGCTGGGTTGCCCTGCGGAAAATCTGCTCATAGTCGCCATGGAAAATCGGGAAATATGACCAGACGATTGCAAAGAGGGTTGTAACCGCAGCGACGGCGCCGACAATCAGCAGTCCTTTTGAGATAGCCTTCGTGAGCTGAAAATCGGCGTCATCAATCTGCATTCTTTGGGGTTCGAATGGTTTCACGCAGGTAAACCTCTGAAGAGAGCGGCGATTATCGCATCGTCAGAACCTGTAGTTCAGCGACAGCATCCATTCGCCTTTGATCCCCGCCGGCACGTCCTTGTCAGTGCTGCTGCCAACGGGGGCATTGAGGTAATTCAGCCGCACGGAAAACGGCCCCTTGGAGACGGAGACACCCCCTAGGACGCCGAGTTGGAAATGCGGCTGGTGGGTCAGCACCTCTTGCGTGCCGGCCGGCCCGAATCGATGACTGTCCTGCATCGATGTGGCAACAGATGTCCACGTGCTGCGATAGAGCGCCGGGCCGACCTCCAGGCCGAACTGCCAGCCACCGCCGATTTCCCAGAATGGCTCGAGCGTGAGGGCAACCGCCTGGATGCCACCGGTAGACTCGAAGCGCCGGAAATCACCGCAGTTATCGTCGACGCAGGTGTGCGCATGGACGTCATAGCCGCCGCGCAGGCCGACTGCCGAGAAATCTTCGGCGTCCTGCGGGTTGACGCTCGACCAGCTCAGCTTGCCAAAGTTGTAGTAGTCCAGATGCAGGCGCAGCCCGGGCACAAAGGAGTGCCGCTGGGCGTTGATGGCGTTCATCACGACACCGATGCGCGCGCCGTAGCTGCCGTTCGGCGTGTCGTGTGAAAAGCCTTGCGAGTAGTACATCCCATCGCCGAGCTTGGTTGCCGAGGTGGCACCGAGGCCGGCTTCAAACTGGAACAGCGGGTCGGCATGTGCTGCAGCGGCACATCCGAGCGACATCGCTATTGCTGCAGTTCGCCATCCGGCTCCGGCTCGATAACGGCGCCGAGTGACCGCGCCATGTCGAGCAACTGCTTGATGTCCTTGACTGGCCCCTGTGTGAGCGCCAGGTTGAGCATGCCGAACATGAGCACGTGAAAGCCCATCTCGCGCTTGTCCTCGTCGGACAGGTACTTGTGAAATTGCCGGCCGGTGGCAATGCCGAAGAGCTCGGCCATTTGCCCGTTGGTGTACTTGAGCGTCTCCTTGAGACGCCGAAGCTCGTCCCGCGGCGGGGGCTGGTAGCGCATGGATGGCGATTCCAAGAACTCGCGCAAACGCGCGAAAGGTGCGTTTCATGATGGGTTCCTTTCGGAGTGTCGGGCACAGCGGAATGCGTAGCCCAGTCGAACGAAGAATATCACCCCTAGGGTGACTGTCAAGAAGATCAAACCAACCGCCTACGGGCGGTTTTTTATTTCCGGGGGTTCATATGCCATACACCGACGCCGCGGCGCTCGGAAGCCAGAACTTGGCCGCCTATCTCGACATGCTTGGCTTCAGCGAGGGAACAGACAACAGCCGCCAGCCTACGCGCGATCACGGTTACGACGTGCTGGTGGGCGGCGCGCTGTTCTCCAGCTATGCCGACCATCCGCGCGTCCTGGTCGACCTGCCTCGACTGGGCATCAAGTCAACGGCGGCGGGACGCTACCAGCTGCTGGCCAGGTACTACGACGTCTACAAGCGCCAGCTCGGCCTGGCCGATTTTGGGCCCGCAGCGCAGGACGCCATCGCCGTCCAGCAAATCCGCGAGCGCGGTGCGCTGGCCGACATCAAGGCCGGCCGCCTGGCCGACGCGGTCGCGAAGTGCCGAAATATCTGGGCGAGCCTGCCGGGGGCGGGCTACGGCCAACACGAGCAGAAATTTGAAGAGCTGCGCGCGCATTACCTGCTGTGCGGCGGACAAGAGGGGGCGGCGTAAATGACAGATCAGGAACTCGTTGTGGCCGCAAAGGTGGGTGGTGCGGCGGGATTGGGTGCGGTGATCGCGCTACGGTTTCTGCCCGGCACCTGGTGGCAGCGCGTGCTGTCGTTTCTGAGCAGCCTGGGCATCGGCTGCCTAGCCGGCGGCGCCGCCGTGGAGCGCTTCGCCCTGGTGCCGGGCTCGTACACGCACATGCTTGCAGTGGCGTCAGCCGCCGTTTTCGGGCTGGCCATCGTCAACAACGCCATGCAGCAGATCCCGGAATTTCTCAACGACCTGCGTCGGCGTGTCATTGGCGCGAAGGAGTGAGCATGCTCGCATCCATCAACGTGGTGGCCAACGCCATCATTTTCGTGGGGGCGCTCTGGGCGGTCCTCACTCACAAGGTGCCGACGCGGACGGGCGGCGCAGTGGTGTTAGCGCTGGTCAACGCCGCTGCGCTGGGCAACATGGTTATCCCTGGGGCGTGCCATAGCGTTCCCGAGGTTGCGCTGAATGTGGCGGTCGCGATTGGCGCGCTGTGGGGGTTCTGGCGGCTCGAGTTGCGCTGCTGGCTCAAGAAAAGGAGTGCGACATGACGTTTCTCGATCCTCGCGTGTGGCTGGCCGTGCTGCTGGCATTGGGCCTCTCCTACGGGGCGGGGCGAATGCAGCAGCACAGCGTCGATGTCAGGGCGTTCGCAGCTGAGCGCACCAGGGCGGCGCTGGATGCGGCGCGCGTGCAGGTCAAGGCCGCAGACGAGGCGCGCATCGAAGAGCAGCGCCGTACGAAGGAAATTTCGGAGATTGCAGATGAAGCCACACAACAAGTTGCTGTCGCGCGTGCTGATGCTCGGGCTGCAGGGGATGCTGCTGACAGGTTGCGCGAGCGAGTTTCCCAGCTCGTTGCCGCCAGTCGCGCCGCCGGCGATTCCGCCGCTGCCGGCGCAAGCGCGGGCCAGCCTGGTGGAGACCCCCTCGATGTGCTCGTCGACGTGCTCCGCCGGACTGACGGCGCTGCAGGACAGCTTGGCGAATATGCCGACAGCCTTAAAGCCGCTGGCCTTGCCTGCGAGCGCAGCTACGACGCCCTGAGCGACGGCGCTCCAAGATGATGGCGATCCCGTACCGGGTCCGTCACGGCGCAGAGTTGTGCCGGAAATGAGGCATCCCGTTGTTCCGTAGAACCTCGTCCATGGCGTCGAGGTTCTGCGGGTCAGGCTTGAGCCATGTGTCGAGGTCTTCCGGCTTGATTGGGACAGGGCAGCGGTCGTGCCCGGCCTCAGAAATTTCCGGCGGCGGGTCAGTGGTGATGATCGCGAACGACAGAAGATCCTTCTCGCCGGGCATTGTTCCGCGCCAATGCGACCACAGGCACGCCACGAGCATCGTCTGCGGGGGATCGGGCCGGAATTCCAGCACAAGGTTCTTTCCCTCCGGGCCGGTCACATTCTCATAGAACGCATCCACCAGCACCACGCCGTGCGTGTGGCCGTATTGCCCCTTCCAGAATCCCCGCAGGTTGTCCATCCGGGCGTTGTACGTACCTGGGTACTTCGTGTCGTAGAACGCCGGCTTCCCGGCCGGCCGGCACTGATAGCGCATGGGCTTGACCGTGCGGCGGCCGTTTTCCCACACCATCACTGGCGCATACCATCCGGGAAAGATGCGCGCGTCGCGCGGCTTGATGTCGGTGGTCCGCAGGTCATCGAGTTTTCCGGCAATCGCTGCGATCTTGTTCGTGGCGATGCGCTCGTCGTCGGCTGCCTTCTTGGTTGACTTCACTGCCAGAGACTGCTGCGCCTTCTCTAGCCGCTCCCGCTGCTTGGCAAGCTCCTGCAGCAGCTCGATCTCGTCAGCCTTCATCCGCTCGCGAAGCACCTCGGCGATCTTCTTCTCCTCGTCCGTTACGGGCGCTTCCAAGAACGGCGCGGTCATCGCTTTCGGCAGCCTGATGCGCTTCGGGTCTGCGAAGTACTCCATGATCATGCGCGTGAAGTCGTCTAGCGACATGATCGCGCCGTACTCCTTCACGAAACGTCGATAGTCGGCCTCGATGCGGGCTGAGTAGCACATGGGTTCTCACAGAGCGACTGGACCCCGCTGATCATACGCCGGCCTCGGCCAGCGCCTGCTCGATCTGCTCGTCGGTAGGCGCGGAGGCGTCCGAATCCATCGCGGCAGCGCCGTACTCACTGGGCCCGGGGACGCGCACGAGCCACGACTGCGCGTAGTCCGTGGCTGTATCGACTCCCTCGATACGGCGCTCGTAGCCTGAGAGCAGGAACATTGTGTCCTTGGCCCAAACCAACTGGGCATCGAACAGAAGCCATTGGCTGCCGGATATGTCTTCGACCTGGGCGAGTTCTGCTACGCGCGTGGTGCGGTGATTAATGGTGTCGCGCTTGTCGCAGACATGGAGAATGCCGCGCGCGTTGCCCATGGCACGGGCCCACTTTTGCTTGAGCACGCCCTTGATTTTGAGAGGCGTAACGTGCACTTTCATGGTGAGAATACTGGGTTTTTATACAGTATTCATTTCCTGCCATTCCCGGTCAACAGGCGACATTTGAGACATGGCGCCTACATCGCTTGGATCGGGTACGATCGGCGCATTCAACGTAACAGGCGGAGGCATTGATGGCGCGCAAACCAACTGGGGTGACAGGGCCTGTTCGGGTGACAGCGACGCCCAGCGGTCCACGCTTCGACCATCTGACGATACGGTGGCCGACGGATCAAAAGGCCATCGAACGGAAGATTCTCGACTACTTTCTGCGGTTCCTGGCCGAGAGAAAAATTGTCGTGTCGAGAGTGATCGACGGTGGAACGGAGGAGCTGGATTTCTTGGTGGAGTATCCGGGTGGGAAGGCACACTTGGAGCTCATGGAAGCTGTACTGCCCGAAGAAAAGGTCCCGTTCCAATCAGGCCACAGATGGTTTGTGGCGGGCAAGTATGCGGACCAGGTGTTTGCGGGCGTCAAAAGGAAAATTGCGAAGTACGGCCTGCGCCATGAGGTTCCCATCGATCTCCTGATTTACACAACGCACGAACAGTACAGCCCGGCAGATTCCGCTCTATGGGCTCTCGCAAAGCGGTTCGCAGATACAGAGCATCCGTTTGAGATGGTCTATTTCGTCGTGCCGTTTGCAGACGATGACGCAAGGGTAGTGCTCGTGCACAACAAGAACGACCCTCGAACGTTTCCGCCTGCAGAGCAATTCGAGGAGGCCACTTGGCTCCGAATTGTGGGTTCGGAAGCGAGGCTTGAGACGAACATCCAGCCATCCGGAGAGTAAGCGGTCCGTGTGCGATTAGGCGCCGCGCTGCGGGCAATGGGAGCCTAGATCAGGGAGAGGGCTTACAGCCGTTCCAGAACAGCCCATATTCAGGCGGCGAATGCGCGCGTGCCAAAGAACGTTTTTGCGGAAAAGATGCTGGATTGCGGAAAAGCAAAGGCCCGACAGTTGCCTGTCGGGCCTTTTAAATACTGGTGGGGCGTGAGTGACTCGAACACTCGACCTACGGATTAAGAGTCCGCTGCTCTACCAACTGAGCTAACGCCCCGCGAAGAAATGAGACTATATCAACCTTTTTCAGATCGCGCTAGTCCCCCGTGCAATTTTTTTCGAATCGCGTGCGTGGGTGTGTAGCGCGCCGATGAATTGGGCGAGGCCGTGCGTCGGATGTTTGTCCCGGTGGCGCACGATGAGCAGCGGCCGGGCGATGCGAGGCAGGCCGCAGTTCACCTCTACCAATCGGCCGTCGCGCAGCGCATCGGCCACGACGTGGCGCGATAGGCAACTGATGCCATAACCCGCAGCCACCGTGCGCTGGATGGCCTCTGAATGCCCGAGTTCGAGCGCCACGTGTAACGGCCCGACCACCGATGCAATGCGGCTGTCTACCAGCTCACGCGTGCCAGAGCCGGGCTCTCGCATCAGCCAACCGGCTTCGCGCAGTGCGGCATGCGAGACGGGCCCGCGCGCCAGCGGGTGCCCCGGCGCGGCGACGACCACCATTTCATCGTCGAGCCATGTCTCGATCTCCAGTGCTTCGCCACGGCAGGTGCCTTCGATCAGGCCGATGTCCACCTCAAAGCGCTGCACGGCGTCGACCACATCCTGCGTATTACCGATCAAGACGTCGAGCTGGCTGTCGGGTGCGATCTGCTGCCGAAAGCGCGCGAGCAGGGCGGGCAATACGTAGTTGCCGATCGTGCTGCTGGCCGCGAGCTTGAGCCGCACGTTGGCGTGTTGCGTGGCGTGCTCGAGCGCATCGGCGTGGTCGAGCAGTGCCTGCGCCTGCGGCAATAGCTGGCGGCCGAGCGCATTCAGGTGCAGGCGTCGCGCGTGCCGGTCGAACAGAGGGTGCCCGAGCGTGGTTTCCAGTTCTGCCAACGCGGCACTGACCGCCGATTGCGACAAGCCGAGCTGCTCGCCGGCAGCGGAGGTCGTCTCGCACCGGGCGATGGCCGCAAAAATCGCCCATTGACGCAGGGTGACGCGCGGGGCTTTTGTATCCATAAAACTGGTTGTTATTAGAAAAATTACCTGTTTTACATGTTATCACGCGCTGCATATCGTTATGTGTATAGCGAATAAGCAAGGCGGATGTGATGACAATTGCACAGAAACAACTGGCGCCGGAGGGTGTAGCCCCGTGGTTTGATGTTCGCGCGCTGCTGAGTGTGGGCGTGCTCTTTGGGTTTGCGGCTGTTGCGGTGGCGCTGGGGGGTACGGCGTGGGCCGGGCGGCTGGGTTTGAGTGCGTTAACGCTGGCCATCCTGCTCGGGATGGCCGTCGGGCATGTGCCGGGGCATCAGCGCTGGCTGACGCCGCAGGCCATCCAGTTCGCGCGCCACACGTTGCTGCGTGCCGGGGTGGTCCTCTACGGTGCACGGCTGACGCTGGCGCAGATTCACGACCTGGGCGGCTCTGGCGTGGCGATTCCCTTGCTGGTGCTGGTGCTGACCATGGTGGCCGGCGTGTGGGTCGGCATGCGTTGGTTTGGCCTCACCCGCTCGCAGGCGGTGCTGGTGGCGGCCGGCAGTGCAGTGTGCGGTGCGGCCGCAGTGTTGGCGGTGGCGCCGGCCGTCAAGGCGCAGCCACGCGAGACGGCTGTCGCAATTGCAAGTGTGGTGCTGTTCGGCACCATGGGCATCTTCCTGTATCCGTGGCTGTACGCGGTGCTCGCGCATGCCGGCATGGCTGTGGCGTCCGCGCATTTTGGCGTCTATATCGGCTCGACGATGCATGAGGTTGCACAGGTGATCGCGGCGGCGCGGCCGTTGGGGGATGAGGCGACCAACGCGGCGGTCGTCAGCAAGATGGTGCGCGTGTTAGCGCTTGCGCCGCTGCTGGTGGTGCTGGCCTGCACGACGCCGACGGAGGGTGGCGGGCTGGTTGGTGAATCCAACGTGTCGCGCAAAGCCGCGCTGCGAAAGGCGGCAGGCCACGCCTGGAACGCCATGCCGTGGTTTGCCGTCGGGCTGCTCGGTGTGACGCTGCTGAATTCAGCCGGTGCCATCCCTGCCGCGTGGCAAGCCCCCATCGGCGCCATCGACACCGCCATGCTGGCCTGCGCGATGTTCGCCATCGGCACGCAGACGCACGTGCCGATGCTGCTGAAGTCCGGTGTACGCCCGCTGCTGTGTGCAGCGGTGTTGTGGGTCGGGCTGGTGTGTGGTGGCGCAGTGATCAACGTGGGTGTGCGTTGGCTGCTGGGTTGATGCTGCACACGTCTGCCTCGCGCAGAGACGGCAAATTCTCTTGGAAGACGTCCGAGTCGCTTGGCTGCACGCTGCGCTGATGTTTTTCGAAGATGCGACCTAGTATGAAAGCCTCTCGGAGGAACGGAGGCCTACCATGCCGCAGCATCCCGTGGTTTCAAGAGGCGAATGGCTCATCAGGCGCCGCGCGCTGCTGGCCCGCGAGAAGGAAGCCATTCATCTGCGCGACGCCATCAACGCCGAGCGCCAGGCGCTGCCCTGGGTGAAGGTTGATACGGATTACGTCTTCGACACACCCGATGGCCAGAAAACGCTGGGCCAGTTATTTGATGGCCGCAGCCAGTTGGTGGTGTATCACTTCATGCTCGGCCCTGGCTGGGAAGCCGGTTGCCCCGGGTGCTCGTTCCTCTCGGATCATCTCGATGGGATGCTTCCGCACCTGAACCACCACGACGTGACGTTGGTCGCCATTTCACGTGCGCCGATGGCCGAGATTGCGGCCTACAAGAAACGGATGGGCTGGCACTTCCCGTGGGTATCGTCGTTTGGCACCACGTTCAACCACGACTATCGCGTGAGCTTCTCGGCGGAAGAGCTGGCCAGCGGCGCAGTCGACTACAACTACACCGCCACACCTCGCGAGGACGCCCACGACGAGCTACCTGGCATGAGCGCGTTCTACAAAGACGAGGCTGGCAACGTGTTCCACACGTATTCGACGTACGCGCGCGGTCTGGAAGATATGGTTGGCACATTGCTGTTGCTCGATCGCGCGCCCCTCGGTCGCAACGAAACCGGCCCCATGTCATGGGTGCGCCGTCACGACGAATACGAAGACGCACCGAAGGCGCATGCGTGCCACGCGTCGTAAAGCAGAACGGGAAGGGGGTACGGGAGGGGGATGGTGCCCGAGGCCGGGATCGAACCGGCACGCGCCGATTAGGGCGCAGCGGATTTTAAGTCCGCGGTGTCTACCAATTTCACCACTCGGGCGTGGGCGCGGTGCAGGTGATACGCGCACCGAGGCCACAAATGAAAACGCCCCGCACGAAGCGAGGCGTTTTGTTATTTTGGCTCCCCGACCTGGGCTCGAACCAGGGACCTACGGATTAACAGTCCGGCGCTCTACCGACTGAGCTATCGGGGAATCGCTGCATCAGCGAAGAAATGAATTCTAACTAGTTTCCGATCTCTGCGTCAACACCTTTTTTGCGACGACGCTAAAAATTTGAGATCAGCGTTCGAGGTACTGCGCCTTGTCTTTTACGTCTTTCCAGTCGTCCGCGTCGGGCAGGGGCTGCTTGGTCTTGGTGATGGACGGCCAGCCGGCTTTTGCGAGGTCGGCATTGATAGCGATCCACTCTTGCTGATCGGCGGGCACGTCTTCTTCGGCGTAGATAGCGTTGACCGGGCATTCGGCCACACAGACGGCGCAGTCGATGCACTCGTCCGGGTCGATGGTCAGGAAGTTCGGGCCTTCGCGGAAGCAATCGACGGGGCAGACGTCCACGCAGTCGGTGTACTTGCAGCGGACACAGCTTTCGGTAACGACGTGAGTCATTTTGCTTGGAAGTTGAAGCTAGGAATTCGTGGGGTGCGTGGTCATGGCGGGTGCCAAGCCGGCAAACACGCATTGTAACGCAGCCGCCGTGCCGGGCGGCCGCCTCATCTGCACGTCCTCAGACAGTTTTGGCATGTGTTTATGCGCGGGCGCAAGGTTCGGCGCGGGGGCTATTGCGCATGCTCGATCACCATTTGGACGCGTGTGATGCCGTTGAAGGTGTTGTTGTCGAGCCGGTAGGCCACGTAGGCGGATGCGCCAAGCGGTTCGGCGTGGTTGAACCAGATGGCATCGAAATGTTGCTTGCCGCGGCCGAGTTTGAGCTTCAGATGCTTGTCTTTCAGCACGGCCTGCGAGAGCACGTCGAACTCGCCGCAGAAGCTCGGTGCCGGAAAGCCCTGTCCCCAGACCTGGGTTTCGAGCAGTTCAACAAACTGCGGGGTGAAGCATTCCGGGGCAGCCTCGCCATCGGTTTCGAGCACGCGCGAGAGTAGCGCTTCGGTTAGCCATTCGCGGCCGACGGCCTCGAAGGTGGCGACGAATTCATCGAAGCCGTCTTCGCGCAGCGTGAGGCCGGCTGCCATCGCGTGGCCGCCAAACTTGACGATCAGCCCCGGGCAGCGCTTGTGCACGGCGTCGAGCGCATCGCGCAGATGGAAGCCGGGGATCGACCGGCCCGAGCCCTTGATGACGCCATCGTCGCCCGGTGCGAAGGTGAAGACGGGGCGGTGGAATTTGTCCTTGATGCGCGAGGCGACGATGCCGATCACGCCCTGATGCCATGTCTCGTTGTAGACGGCGATGGTGTGGCGGCTTGCGCCGTCCAGGGTGCTCATGCTGTCGAGGATGGCCAGTGCTTCCTGTTGCATGCCGGCTTCGATTTCGCGGCGCTCGCGGTTCATGCCGTCGAGTTCAGCGGCGATGGCCATGGCGCGGTCGTAGTCATCCGTGAGCAGGCATTCGATGCCGAGCGACATGTCAGCCAGCCGGCCAGCCGCGTTCAGTCGAGGGCCCAGGCCGAAGCCGAGGTCGAATGTGGATGCGCGACGCGCCTCGCGGCCAGCTACGCGGAAGAGCGCGGCAATGCCCGGGCACATCCGCCCCGCGCGCATGCGCTTGAGGCCCTGCGCGACCAGCAAGCGGTTATTGGCGTCGAGCTTGACCACGTCGGCCACGGTGCCGAGTGCCACCAGATCGAGCAGTGCGTCAAGGCGTGGCTGAGCCTGCGGCGTGAACACGCCCCGGCTGCGCAACTCCGCCCGCAGCGCCAGCAGCACGTAGAACATCACGCCGACGCCCGCCAGGTTCTTGCTCGGGAAGCCGCAACCCGGCTGGTTCGGGTTGACGATCACGCGTGCCTCGGGCAACTGCGCGCCCGGCATGTGGTGATCGGTGACGACCACGTCGATGCCCAACGCATTGGCCGCCGCCACGCCCGCCACGTCGGCGATGCCGTTGTCGACGGTAACGAGCACGTCCGGCTTTTCGCGCGCGGCCAGCGCCACGATTTCGGGCGACAGGCCGTAGCCGTACTCAAAGCGGTTCGGGACGATGTAGCTCACCTGCGCGCCAAGCATGCGCAAGCCCCGCACGCCGACGGCACAGGCGGTGGCGCCGTCGCAGTCGTAGTCGGCAATGATGAGCAGGCGTTTGTTGGCGGCGATGGCGTCGGCCAGATAGCGCGCTGCGTCTTCGATACCCTTGAGTTGGGCCGGCGGCAGCAGGTCGGCCAGTTCGGTCGACAACTCGGTTGGGCGGGCCACACCGCGTGCGGCGAGGATACGCGCCAGGACAGGGTGGATGCCGTGGCCAGCCAGCGCGGTGGCGGCTTCAGTGGAATGCGAACGGACAGCGATGCGGGTCATTCAGGCGGACATCGAAAGAGGGGACAGCGCATCGCGCAGGGTGCGGGCTCGGCTGAAACGGCGTAGCCAGCCGGTCAGGTCTTTCCGGGTGACGCGGTAATGGGCGTAGTGCGAATCGCCGGTCAGCACGAGCGAGACGGCATCGATGCGGCCATCGGCCAGCGCGTCGGCGGCGGGGGTGAACCAGTCGCGGTCGAACGCGCGCAGGGTTTCGATCCAGTCGTACCAGTCAGCGGAAAGATAGGGTTTGGTGGCGGCATCGAGCAGCACGGCGGCGTTGGTGTCATCGAATGGCACGGCGGCGAGTGTCTCCGCGCACAGTTCGGTGGCGTTGCCGGCGTGGCACAGGCCGGCGAAGAAGGCATCGGCGCCGATCATGCGCTCGGCAATCGGGCGGGTGTCGACCAGCGCGCCCTGCCCGAAGAGCCAGACGGAATTGACCGGCAGCAGGCCACGCGCCTCACGCGCTTGGTTGACGGGGTGGTCGTACCACGTCATCTGGATCTCGTTCTGGAACTTGCGCCACGCGCGTTCCTGCTCGCCCTTGTGCATCCAGATGTCGATGTTGTGACCGGTGGCGCGCTGCGGGGCGGCGGCGACCAGGTCGCCAAACGGTGCATCGGCGATGTACCAGCGCGCGGCGTGCGTGGCGTCGAGCGTAATACCCATCTCGGCGACTAGCGGGGCGATGGCCGCGCGCAGGGCCTCGGCGTCAGCAGTTTCCAGCCGGAGTTGGGCCGGATCGAGCATGACCAGATGGTCGCGGGCAGCGTGAATATGCACCGGCTGCAGGCACGCCCAGGTGCGCGTATCGGCGCTGCCGCCGTCGGCCAGACGCATGTACGGCGCGGATGGCAGCGGGGACATGGGCAGCCCGGCGTGTGCCGCCAGCCAGCGCTCGTGCGGCAGCGTGGGCAGGTAGGCGTCGTCGTGGCGTTCCCGTTCAGCCTCGCGCGCGCGCGCGAGCAACCTTTCCAGGCCCGGCAGGGTCAATTGACGGTAAGCGTCGTCCGCCACCTCGGCAGCGGGCGCGCAAAACGGGACAATCAGGGTGAGTTCAGGAATCATGGCTCCGAGATTGTAAACTTCCGGCTCGTTGGCCAGTGAGCCGCACAAATCACACCCACGGGGAACCCCCTTTGAAATTTCCATACGAATGGCAGATCGGCTGGCGCTACACGCGTGCAAGCAAGCGCGCCAGCCGCAACAGCTTCATTTCTTTCATCTCGCTCATCTCCATGCTCGGTATTGCACTGGGGGTGGCGGCGCTGATCATCGTGCTCTCGGTCATGAACGGCTTCCAGAAGGAAGTGCGCGACCGCATGCTGTCGGTGCTGGCGCATATCGAGGTGATGGCGCCGAACAGCCTGCCGGACTGGCAGCGCACCGCCAACGAGGCCATGCAGAACAAGGAAGTGATCGGCGCCGCGCCGTATGTGGGCGCGCAGGCCATGATCACGCGCGACGACGCGGTGCGCGGCGTGCTGCTGCGCGGCGTATCGCCAGCCGATGAACCGAAGGTGTCGGACATCGGCAAGGATTTCAAATCCGGCAGCATGGACGATTTGAAACCCGGCGAATTCGGCATCGCGCTGGGCAAGGAGCTGGCGCGCGGCTTGGGCGTGCAGGTGGGCGACAAGGTCACGCTGCTCGCGCCACAGGGCACCATCACCCCGGCGGGTGTGTTGCCGCGTCTGAAGCAGTTCACGGTGGTGGGCACGTTTGAATCGGGCCACTACGAGTTCGACAGCTCCCTGGCGCTGGTCAATATGGAAGACGCCGAGCGCCTGTTCCGCCTGGACGGCCCGACCGGTGTGCGCCTGAAGCTGGTCGACATGGACCGCGCGCCGCAGGTGGCTGAAGCGCTGTCGCGCACGCTGACCGGCGAGCTGTACATCCGCGACTGGTCGCGCCAGAACCGCAACTGGTTTGCCGCCGTGAAGACGGAGAAGAAGATGATGTTCATCATCCTCACGCTGATCATTGCCGTGGCGGCGTTCAACCTCGTGTCCACGCTGGTGATGACGGTGACGGACAAGCAGGCGGACATCGCCATCCTGCGCACCATGGGCGCGCAGCCGGGCTCCATCATGAAGATCTTTATCGTGCAGGGCGTGGCGATCGGCTTTATCGGCACGCTGCTGGGTGTGGGTTTCGGCACGCTCATCGCGTACAACATCGACGTGATCGTGCCGTTCATCGAGCGGCTCTTCCACGTGCAATTCCTGCCCCGCGACATCTATTTCATCAGCGAACTTCCCTCGGACCCCCGCGTGAACGACATTGCGACCATTGGCATCATTTCCTTCCTCCTCGCCTCGGTGGCGACTCTGTATCCGAGCTGGCACGCCTCGCGCGTGAACCCGGCGGAGGCGCTGCGCTATGAGTGAGGCTGTCATGACTTCCATGCAAGCGCCGGCCACTGCTTCGCAGGGCGTTGTCGTGCAGGCTGAAGGGCTGTCCAAGTCGTTCAAGCAAGGTGGTTTGAACGTTGATGTGCTCAAGGGTGTGGACATCCGCATTGGCGTGGGCGAGAAGGTCGCCATCGTGGGCGCGTCCGGCTCGGGCAAGAGCACGCTGCTGCATGTGCTGGGCGGGTTGGATGAGCCGACTTCGGGCCGCGTCTCGCTGCTCGGCAAGCCCTTTACTGCCATGAAGGAGCGCGAGCGCAACACGCTGCGCAACCAGGCGCTGGGCTTCGTCTACCAGTTCCACCACCTGTTGCCGGAATTCACCGCGCTCGACAACGTGGCGATGCCGCTGCGCATCCGCGGCGTGGAAGAGGCGCAGGCGCGCCACACCGCGCAAGCGATGCTGGAGCGCGTTGGCCTCGGCCCGCGTACAGCGCATCGCCCGGGCGAGCTGTCCGGCGGTGAGCGCCAGCGCGTGGCCATTGCGCGCGCGCTGGTCGGGTCTCCCGCTTGCGTGCTGGCCGATGAGCCCACCGGCAACCTAGATGACCACACCGCCGGCGACGTCTTCGACCTGATGCTGGAGCTCACGCGCACGCTGGGCACCAGCTTTGTCATCGTCACGCACGACATCGACTTGGCCGGCCGTTGCGACCGCGTCTTGCGCCTGCGCGACGGCCATCTGCACCAAGAGCGCTGATCGAAACCGCACTATCGGAATTGGCGGATTCCAGCGCGCCCGCCTTTCCGGTACGTTGCCGGTTTTTCCAACGCAGGATCGACCATGTGGATCGACACCCATTGCCATCTCGACGCCCGTGAGTTTGATGCCGACCGCGACACCGTGGTGGCGCAGGCGCATGCGGCGGGGGTGAGCCACATTGTCGTGCCGGCGGTAGCGCGCTGGAATTTCGACATCGTGCGGGCGCTGGCGCACCAGCATGCCGGCTGCAGCTATGCGCTTGGCATCCACCCGATGTGCGCGGCGCAGGCCAGCGACGATGATCTCATCGAGCTGCGCAGACAGGTCGCCGCATCGATAGACGACCCGCGTTTCGTGGCCATTGGGGAGATCGGGCTCGATTTCTTTATCCCTGATCCCAACGTGGAACGGCAGAACGCCGTGTTCCAGGCGCAACTGCGCATCGCGCGCGAATTCGACCTGCCGGTGTTGATGCACGTGCGCAAGTCGCAAGATCAGGTGCGCAGCGCGGCAGCCAAGGCCGGCGTGCGCGGCATTGCGCATGCGTTCAACGGCAGCCCGGATCAGGCACGCCGCTATGTCGATTCCGGCTTCAAGCTCGGGTTTGGCGGCGTGTTCACGTTCTCTCGGGCCAACCGCGTGCGCCGGCTCGCGGCCGACATGCCGATCGAGGCGATCGTGCTGGAAACCGACGCGCCCGATCTCGCCCCCGCGTGGCTGTCCGATGATCAGTTCAGCGAGCAGGTCGGCACTCGCAATGCGCCGGCCGAAGTCGCTGGCATTGCCGCGGCATTGGCGCAATTGCGCGGCATCTCCATTGACGTGCTGGCCGAACAGGCGCGCCGCAATAGTATGGAGGCGATTCCTCGCCTGGCACCGCTGTTGCAAGCCTGACGCGTCCCCATGCGTTTGGGTTTGATCGGCTTTGTGGCCGGCTGCATGGTGCTGCAGACGCAAGCCAAGCTTGCACCCCTGTGGCTACCGATGGCTGTGCTGGCGCTGTGCCTGGCGCTGGCGTTCGTGGCAAGGCGCCGGGCATATCTCATCACCGTGTTGGTCATGGCGAGTGCCATCGCCGCCGGCTTCAGCTGGGCGGACTGGCGTGCGCAGCAACGTCTGTCTGTTGTGCTCAGCCCGGCGTGGGAAGGCAAGGACATCATCGCGACGGGCGTGGTGGCCGATTTGCCGCAAGTCGATGACGAGGCTACGCGCTTCCTCTTCCAAATCGAATCGAGCGAAGCCGGCGATGCCCTGCCGCCGCGTGTGCGGTTGTCGTGGTATGGCGCGCGGGGGTGGAGCAAGAGGGACGAGGAGGGCGCCGAGCCTGATCGGCGTGCCGGTATTCCCGACCTGCGACCCGGTCAGCGCTGGCAGTTGACCTTGCGCGTCAAGCGCCCGCACAGTCTTGTCAACCCGGGTGGCTTTGACGGCGAATACGCGCTGCTCGCCAACAACATTCGCGCCACGGGCTACGTGCGCACCGGCAAGCGTGCCCAGAACGCGGCACTGGAAGACGCGGATGGCGGGTTCTGGCTGAACGTCGAACGCTGGCGCGCGGCGGTGCGGCGCCACATCCTGGCCGCACTGCCCGATGCACGTTACGCACCGGTGATCGTCGCGCTGGTGGTGGGCGACCAAAGCGGCATTGCGCGCGAAGACTGGGACCTGTTCCGCCGCACCGGCATCAGCCATCTTGTTTCGATTTCCGGCCTGCACATCACGATGATTGCGGGGCTGTTCGCCGCGTTGTGGATGGCGTTGTGGCGCCGCTCCTTTTTCCTTGCGCGCTGGTTGCGCATGCCGTTGCCGCTGCGCATGCCGACGCCGCGCGCAGGTGCCATCGCGGCGATGCTGGCGGCCTTTGGCTACTGCCTGCTTGCCGGGATGGGCGTACCGGCGCAGCGCACGTTGCTGATGCTCTCGACGGTTGCCGTCGCCCGGCTGACCGATCGCCATGTGCCGGCCAGCCTGTCGCTGTGCTGGGCTGCAGCCGTGGTGGCGGTGGTGGACCCGTGGGCGGTCATGTCCGCCGGATTCTGGCTGTCTTTTGGCGCGGTGGCGATCATCTTTCTTGCTGCGCAGATGGTACTGGAGGGGCAGCGTGGCCGCGAGGCACAGCCCTGGTGGGGCCGTATCCAGCGAGGTTTCTCCGGCGCAACGCGCATTCAATTTGCCGTCACGTTCGGTTTGTTGCCGTTGACGTTGCTGCTGTTTCAACAAACCTCCGTGGTGTCGGCGGCGGCCAACGGGCTGGCGATTCCGGTGGTGAGCTTTGTGACCACGCCGCTGGCTCTGGTCGGAGCGGCGCTGCCCGATCCGCTGGCGCAACCGGTGCTTGCGCTGGCGGAAGCGAGCTTCGCTTGGCTGATCGTCTGGCTTGAATGGCTGGCGCGGCCAATCTGGTCCGTGTGGGTGGCACCGGTTGCGCCTCCTTGGGCGTTGCTCTTGGCAACGGGCGGCGTCGCGCTGTTGCTGGTGCCCGGCGGACTACGCGCGTGGGCTTGGCGAGCACAGGGCGCCGTGCTGCTGGTGCCGCTGGTGCTGGCGCGCGTGTCGGTGCCACCGCCGGGCGAATTCCGCGTGGTGGCGTTCGACATTGGCCAGGGTGCCGCCACGCTCGTCGAAACCGCTAGCCACAGCCTCCTATTCGATACGGGCCCACGCTATGGCGATGACGCGGATGCTGCAGCCCGGGTCATCGCCCCGTACTTTCGTGGGCATGGCGTGGACGAACTCGACGCGCTCATCGTCAGCCACGAAGACAGCGACCATGCCGGTGGCACCGAAACGGTGATGGATGCGGTGCCGGTACGCACCATGTTGGCGTCTTTGCCCGAGAAACATGCCCTGCACGACATGGCCGAAACCCGCGGCATCAGGCTGACAGCCTGCGTGGCGGGGCAAGCCTGGACGTGGGATGGCGTGGACTTCGAGGTGCTTCACCCGGCGCGGGCGCCCGCCGATGGTGCGGCCGTCTCCAGCAACGCCCGCAGTTGCGTGCTGCGAGTCGGCAACGGTCGCCATGCCGCCTTGCTGACGGGCGATATCGAGAGCGCCCAGGAGGCGGCGCTGGTGTCCGTCGAACCGGAGCGGCTGATGGCAGACATCTTGCTAGTACCGCATCACGGCAGCAAGACAAGCTCCAGCGGCGCGTTCTTGGACGCGGTTTCCCCGCAGGTGGCGATTTTCCAGGTCGGCTACCGCAACCGGTACGGACATCCGCACCCGCAGATATGGCAGCGCTACGTGGCGCGCGACATCGAGCGGTTGCGTACGGACAAGACCGGTGCCGTCGTCATCCAGACGCACGGCGATGCACTGGAGGTCCAGACGGCGCGGTCCATGCGGCCGCGCTATTGGTCCTCCGCGCAGGAAGTGGAAGCCCTGGCGATAGCCACAGACGGAATTGGTGCGCTGCCGTAAAACTTGGTTGCACAGCGGGTTGGCCCCATTGTGGCGCGCAAAACTGCCGTGCTATAAAAACCGCATGTTGCGCAACCGCGTGGCATCGCAGTCCGTCAGGGGAGAAAAGCATGGCAGTCCGGTTCTACGATGAAATGCTTAACTGGCACGGGGAACCCAACCCCCACGCCGCCGAACCGGCCCCGGCTGCGCTCGTCCAACAGGGCGAGGTACGCGGCCACTACGGGCGCTTCGCCGAATGGCTGGGCGCGCAATCGGCCACCACGCTGCAAAACAAGCGTGCCGAGGCTGACCTGATCTTCCGCCGCGTCGGTATCACCTTTGCCGTGTATGGCGACAAGGACGAATCGAACAGCGGCACCGAGCGCACGATCCCGTTCGACATCATCCCGCGCATTTTTCCGGCCAGCGAATGGGCCACGCTCGAGCGCGGCCTGCGCCAGCGCGTCGACGCGCTCAACCGCTTCCTACACGACATCTATCACGAGCAGAACATCCTGCGCGCCGGCGTCATCCCGCCGGAACAGATCTACAACAACGCGCAATATCGGCCCGACATGCTCGGCGTGAACGTACCGCGTGACATCTATGCGCACGTGGCGGGCATCGACATCGTGCGCGCGGGCGAGGGTGAGTTCTACGTGCTGGAAGACAACCTGCGCGTGCCGTCCGGCGTGTCATACATGCTGGAAAACCGCAAGATGATGATGCGGTTGTTCCCGGAGTTGTTTGCGCGCAATCGTGTGGCGCCGGTCGCCCACTATCCGGACTTGCTGCTCGACATGCTGCGCAGCGTGTCGCCGCAGAACATTGCCGATCCGACCGTGGTGGTGCTGACGCCGGGGATGTACAACTCGGCGTATTTCGAGCACGCGTTCCTGGCCCAGCAGATGGGCGTGGAACTGGTGGAAGGGCATGACCTCTTCGTGCAGGACGACCATCTGTACATGCGCACCACGCAGGGGCCGCAGCGCATCGATGTCATCTACCGTCGGGTGGACGATGACTTCCTTGATCCGCTGGTGTTCCGCCCGGATTCCTCGCTCGGTGCGGCGGGCTTGCTGTCGGTCTATCGCGCGGGCAACGTCACCATCTGCAACGCGATTGGCACCGGCGTGGCGGACGACAAGTCGATCTACCCGTACGTGCCGGACATGATCCGCTTCTATCTGGGCGAGGAGCCGATCCTGAACAACGTGCCGACCTACATGTGCCGCCGGCCGGACGACCTCCAATACGTGCTCGACCACATGGGCGAACTGGTGGTCAAGGAAACGCACGGTGCGGGCGGCTACGGCATGCTCGTGGGCCCGGCGGCCACAAAGGAGGAGATTGCCGCGTTTCGCGAGGTGGTGAAGGCGCACCCCGATCAGTACATCGCTCAACCGACGCTGGCGCTGTCGACGTGTCCGACGTTCGTGGAAGCCGGCATCGCGCCGCGCCATATTGATCTGCGGCCGTTCGTGCTGTCCGGCAAGGACGTGCGCATGGTGCCGGGCGGCCTCACCCGCGTGGCGCTGCGGGCAGGCTCGCTGGTCGTCAACTCGTCGCAGGGGGGCGGGACGAAAGATACGTGGGTGCTGGAGCGCTGAGCGCTCGCACACGCATTGTCGTAACCCGGCAACCTCGCAATCGACCCGTCGCGATTTACCAAGATACGTACAAGGGAACGCCATGCTCAGCCGCACCGCAGACCACCTTTTCTGGATGGCGCGCTACACCGAACGGGCAGAGAACACTGCTCGCATGCTCGACGTCAACTATCAGACCTCGCTGCTGCCGCAATCGGCGGAAGTGGCGGAGCAGGGCTGGTGGGCGATGCTCGATATCTCCGAACTCACGCGCGTTTTTGATGAGCGTTACGGTTTGCTCTCACGCGATGACGTCATCGATTTCATGGTCCGCGACATGACCAACCCGTCGTCGATCATGAGCTGCCTGCGCGGCGCACGCGAGAACGCCCGCGCCGTGCGCGGCTCCATCACCACCGAGGTGTGGGAGACCATCAACACCACCTGGCTGGAGGTGCAGCGCCTGATTGGCGAAGGCATGCTGCGCGATGATCCGTCGCAATTCTTCGAGTGGGTGAAGTTTCGCTCGCACCTGTCGCGCGGCGTGCAGCTCGGCACCATGCTCAAGGACGATGCGTTTTACTTCATGCGCCTGGGCACCTTCCTGGAGCGCGCCGACAACACGGCGCGGATTCTCGACGTCAAGTTCCAGTCCACGCCCACGCGCGATGAGAGCGCCGCCGAACACGCAGATTTCTACCACTGGGCGGCGATTCTGCGCTCCGTGTCGGGCTTTGAGGTCTACCGCAAGATTTACCGCAACGTGATCACGCCCACCCGGGTGGCCGAACTGCTGATCTTGCGCAGCGACATGCCGCGCTCGTTGCTGGCCAGCATGGACGAGGTGGTCGGCATCCTATCGACCGTGCGCAACAGTCAGTCCGCCGAGACCGAGCGTCGCGCTGGTAAACTCCACGCCGACCTGCGGTATGCCCGCATCGAAGATATTTTTGCAGTTGGCCTGCACGCGTGGTTGACCAACTTCCTGGAGCGCATTGGCGACCTGGGTAACAGCATCAGCCAGGACTTCCTGGTGCCTCTCGATGTGGTGTGACGCGCAGGGCATTTTGTCTTTATCAAGGCGCGGCCTTTGGGCGGCGCCTGTGCCATCGTGAAATACCAAATTCGACATACGACGGTCTACCGTTATGCCGAGCCGCTGCGCCATAGCGTGCATGAACTGCGCTTGACGCCTTGCAGCGGCCCCTTGCAGCAAGTGGATAGCTGGCAGATCCACGCCCCAGGCAACCTCACGCGCGCCACCGACGGTTTCGGCAATGTGGTCCACCACTTCACGCTCGGCGGCCGCGCAGACGATGTGACCATCGATGCATACGGCATCGTCGAGGCATTTCCTGCTCACGCTTCGAGCGGTCATCATTTTGTAGATGCACCCGGCCACGGCCGCTATTGCGTCTCGCCGCTGTACTTTCTCAGCACGACACCGTTGACTTCCGCCACCCCGGAAATGCGCGCGTTTGCGCACGAACACGGGCTAGTCGCAGGCGACGCGGACTCGGCATTGAGTTTGGCGCGTGCCATCGCAGAGTGTGTGCGCTACAAGCCCAATGCCACCGACGTCGGTACAACCGCTGCCGAGGCATTCAACTTGCGCGCGGGCGTCTGTCAGGATCAAGCACAGGTGATGGTGGCGTGCTGCCGGGCGGCGGGCGTGCCCGCACGCTACGTCAGCGGCTATTTTCATGCCGTTGGCGAAGAAGACCTTGCCAGCCACGCATGGGCAGATATCTGCGTCGATGCCGAATCGCATACCTGGTGCAGCATCGATGTGACCCATCAATGCTTTACCGACGGGCGCCACATCCGCCTGGCGGTGGGCCGCGATTACCAATCTGCGGCGCCCATTCGCGGTATCCGCGAGGGGGGCGGGGCGGAGACGCTGGACGTCAGCATCTCGATCGAACCCCTGCCCGCCGAAGCCGCCTGAGTGAACTGAACACCCCTTCCAAGCGCGACAACCGGTTGTTGTTGGCGCGCTAGAATCCTCCCAACCCGATTTCGTCTGTTGCTTCGCCCATGACTTATTGCGTTGCCATGCGCCTGGACGCTGGCCTGGTCTTCCTGTCGGATTCCCGCACCAATGCGGGCGTCGACGCCATTTCTACCTTCCGCAAGATGACGGTATTCGAGCGTGAGGGGGATCGGGTCATGGTGTTGTTGACCGCAGGCAATCTCGCCATCAGCCAGGCGGTGCGCCAAGTGCTGACGGAGGCGCGCGACAAACCGCGCTCGCTGTGGACGGCGCGCGATATGTTCGAGGCTGCCACCATCGTCGGCGAGGCCGTGCGCGAGGTGTATGACCGTGACGCCGCCGCCCTAGCCAAGGCGAAAATCGACTTCAACGTCAGCATCATTTTCGGTGGGCAGATTGGCGAGGAGCGACCGCGCCTGTTCAACGTGTATGCGGCCGGCAATTTCATCGAGGCCACGCCCGAAAACTGCTACTTCCAGATTGGGGAGGCCAAGTACGGCAAGCCCATCATTGATCGTGTGGTCACCCCGGTCATGCCCCTGGATGAAGCTGCAAAATGCGCGCTGATCTCCATGGATTCGACGCTGAAGTCGAATATCTCGGTGGGTTTGCCGCTCGATCTGCTGGTGTATGAAACGGATTCCCTGCGCGTGACACGCTTTGTCGCCATCGACGAAGAAAACCCCTATTTCGCGATGATCCGAAGCACTTGGGGCAAGCGTCTGCGCCAGGTGTTTGCGGAAATCGACGATCCGGATTGGGAAACCCACGCCGAACCCGGGCACCCGTTGCGCCGCGAGGGCCATCCGTCGACGCAGGTCGAGCCTGTCCGCATTGCGCCCCCGTTCGCCGATGCGCCAGCAGTGCCGCAGCGCGCGCCCGGCCCGGTGCTGGAGCAGGTCACCACAGTACAACGGGTGGCGGGCGGTACGCGGCGCGATCCGCACTGACACAGCTCAGGAGCCGCCCGATGCGTGACGTGATGCTGTTCTCCCATGCCAACGGTTTTCCGGTTGGCACGTATCGCAAGATGCTGGGCGTGCTGAGCGACGCATTCGATATTCGCGCGGTGGAGCGCTTTGGCCATGACCCGCGCTTTCCGGTCACGCGTGCGTGGCCGGGGCTCGTCAAGGAGCTGTTGGCCGAGATTGACGCTCAGCCCGAGCCGGTCTGGCTGGTCGGCCATTCGCTCGGTGGTTTTTTGAGCCTGATGGCCGCGTTGCGGCGTCCCGAACACGTGCGTGGTGTGGTGATGCTGGACTCGCCGGTGATTGCCGGTTGGCGCGCCAAGCTGCTGCGCGTGGCGCAATGGTTGGATATTGATGATCGCCAATCGCCCGCGGCATCGACCAAGAACCGGCGCAATCTGTGGCCGGATCTCGATTCCGTGTGGAGTCACTTCAAAGCCAAGAAGAAATTCGACCGTTGGGATGAAGATGTGCTGCGGGATTACGTTCAACACGGCACCGAACCCACTGGCCGTGATCGTGAGCGCACCCTGCGCTTCTCGCGCGAGGTCGAATACGAGATCTACCGCACCTTGCCGACCAACATGGGCCGTAAAGTGGCCGGCGGCACGCCGTTTCCGGTCAGCTTTATTGCGGGCACTCGCTCACGGGAGATCCGTCAGGTCGGCTTGGGCGCGACCCGCCGCCTAGTCGGCAGCCGGCTGCGCTGGATCGAAGGCAGCCATCTGTATCCCATGGAAAAGCCGCTGGAAACCGCCGCGCTGATCCGCCAGATGATCAACGAAATGCGCGCCAACGCAGGCGCCATGCGGCACGCTGCCTGAGCGAGCGCGCCTGCCGCAAATTCCACCGATCTGTCACGGATGGGGCAGAGCACCTTTGGTATAATCCGGCTTTCCTCGGCAAGCTAGGTCATGACCAAGTTCGTATTCGTTACCGGTGGCGTAGTGTCCTCACTCGGCAAGGGCATCGCCGCCGCCTCGCTCGCGGCCATTCTCGAGTCGCGCGGCCTCAAAGTCACCCTCCTCAAACTCGATCCCTACATCAACGTCGACCCGGGCACGATGAGCCCGCTTCAGCACGGCGAGGTGTTTGTGACGGAGGACGGCGCAGAAACCGACCTCGATCTTGGTCACTACGAGCGTTTCGTCTCGGCCAAGATGCGCAAGTCGAACAACTTCACCACCGGCCAGGTTTATGAGTCCGTGATCCGCAAGGAACGTCGCGGCGAGTACCTTGGCAAGACGGTGCAGGTCATTCCGCACATCACCAACGAAATCCAGGCGTTCATCGAGCGCGGTGCCGCGGCGTCGCACGACGGCAAGGCTGACGTGGCGATCGTGGAAATCGGCGGTACGGTGGGTGATATTGAATCGCTGCCGTTCCTGGAAGCCGCACGTCAGATGAGCCTGCGCCTGGGCCGCAACCAGGCTGCATTCATTCACCTGACGCTGGTGCCGTTCATCGCCAGCGCTGGCGAGTTGAAGACCAAGCCGACCCAGCACTCGGTGCAGAAGCTGCGTGAAATCGGTGTGCAGCCGACCGCGCTGCTGTGCCGCGCTGACCGCCCGATCCCCGATGACGAGCGCGCGAAGATTTCGCTCTTCGCCAATATGCCGCAAGACGCCGTCATCTCGGTGTGGGACGTCGACACCATCTACAAGATCCCGCAGATGCTCAACGAGCAGGGGCTGGATCGCATCATCTGCGAAGAGCTGCGCATCGACGCGCCGCCGGCGGATCTGTCGGTGTGGGCCCACATGGTGCACACGCTGGAGAACCCGCAGCACGAAATCACCATCGGCATGGTCGGCAAGTATGTCGACCTGACCGAGTCGTACAAGTCGCTGATCGAAGCGCTGCGCCACGCCGGCCTGCACACCTCGACGCGCGTCAACATCGAGTACATCGATTCCGAAGAGCTGGAGTCGGGCCACATGCAGGTGCTGGATTCGCTGGACGCGATTCTCGTGCCGGGCGGCTTCGGCAAGCGCGGCACGGAAGGCAAGATCCGCGCGATCCAGTACGCCCGCGAAAAGGGCGTGCCATACCTGGGCATCTGCCTGGGGATGCAGCTGGCTGTGATCGAATTTGCCCGCCACCTGGCCGGCATGACGGACGCCAACAGCACGGAATTTAACGACGCGACTGAACACCCGGTCGTCGCCCTCATCACCGAGTGGCTGGATCGCGATGGTGCGGTGGAAAAGCGCTCGGCCGATTCGGACATGGGCGGCACCATGCGCCTGGGCTCGCAGCGTGTGCCGGTGCAATCGGGTACCAAGGCGGCGACGATTTACGGCGCGGAAGTCAACGAGCGCCATCGTCACCGCTACGAGGTGAACAACCACTACGTGCCGCAGCTGGAAAAGGCCGGGATGATCATCTCGGCGCGCACGCCGTCGGAAAACCTGCCGGAAATGATGGAGCTGCCGAGTTCAATGCACCCGTGGTTCGTCGGCGTGCAGTTCCACCCGGAATTCACCTCGACGCCGCGCGATGGCCATCCGCTGTTCAAGGCCTACGTGGAAGCCGCGCTGGCGCACCACCAGCAGACTACGCAACGCGCTGTCGCTTAAGCGCTGGCGCACAGGAACATCATGAAACTCTGCGATTTCGAAGTCGGCCTCGACAAACCGTTCTTCCTGATTGCCGGCACCTGCGTGATCGAATCCGAGCAGATGGCGATCGACACCGCCGGCACGCTCAAGGAGATCACGGGCGCGCTGGGCATTCCGTTCATCTACAAGTCGTCGTTCGACAAGGCGAACCGCTCGTCGGACGCCTCGTTCCGTGGTCTGGGCATGGAAGAGGGCCTGCGCATCCTGGCGGAAGTGCGTCGTCAGGTGGGCGTGCCGGTGCTGACCGACATCCACGAGATCGATGAGATCAAGCCGGTGGCCAGCGTTGTGGACGTGCTCCAGACGCCGGCATTCCTCTGCCGCCAGACGGATTTCATCCGCGCCTGTGCGCAGAGCGGCAAGCCCGTCAATATCAAGAAGGGCCAGTTTCTCGCGCCGCACGACATGAAGAACGTCATCGACAAGGCGCGTCACGCGGCCCGTGATGCCGGCTTGCCGGAAGACAACTTCATGGCCTGCGAACGCGGTGCCTCGTTCGGCTACAACAACCTCGTGTCGGACATGCGCTCCCTGGCGATCATGCGCGAGACGGGCGCGCCGGTGGTGTTTGACGCCACGCACTCGGTGCAACTGCCGGGCGGCCAAGGCACCAGCTCTGGTGGTCAGCGTGAATTTGTGCCGGTGCTGGCCCGCGCGGCCATTGCCACGGGTGTGTCGGGCGTGTTCATGGAAACGCATCCGGACCCGGCATGCGCTAAATCCGACGGCCCGAATGCTGTGCCGCTGCGTCGCATGAAAGACTTGCTGTCAGTACTGAAAGAACTGGATGCGCTCACCAAGCGCAGCGGTTTCCTGGAAAATCAGTTCGACTGATTGATCCCACCTCGACCGGCGGCAGCGTAGGTAACACACACCCGCTGCCGTCGTCGTTTGTTGCTGCTTCCGGAGAGAGACACATGGCCGCTGGCTACATCCTCGCGTACGTGGACGTGACGGACCCCGTGCAGTACGAGCAATACAAGGTGCTGTCGTCCAAGGCCATGCAGGCCCACGGCGCCGAGCCGCTGGTGCGCGGCGGCAAGACCGAGCAACTGGAAGGCGAGTGGGCCCCCACCCGCATCGTCGTGCTCAAGTTCCCGAGCTATGACGCCGCCAAGGCGTTCTATGACAGCGAAGAGTACCGCGCTGCGCGCGACGCTCGCGCCAACGCCGCCAAGATGAACATGATCGTGGTCGAAGGCCTCTGAGTATCCGAGCCACCGATCGCTTGCATTACCTGCTTTAAAGACCAAGAGGGATTTTCATGAGTGCCATCGTAGATATCATCGGTCGCGAAGTGCTGGACTCGCGCGGCAACCCCACCGTCGAATGCGACGTGCTGCTGGAATCGGGCGTGATGGGTCGCGCCGCGGTGCCGTCGGGCGCCTCCACCGGCTCGCGCGAAGCCATCGAACTGCGCGACGGCGACAAGTCGCGCTACCTGGGCAAGGGCGTGCTCAAGGCCGTCGAGCACATCAACACCGAAATCTCCGAGGCCATCATGGGCCTGGACGCATCGGAACAGGCCTTCCTGGATCGCACCCTGATCGATCTGGACGGTACCGAGAACAAGAGCCGCCTGGGTGCCAACGCCATGCTGGCCGTGTCGATGGCCGTGGCCAAGGCCGCTGCGGAAGAAGCCGGCCTGCCGCTGTACCGCTACTTCGGCGGTTCGGGCGCGATGCAGATGCCGGTGCCGATGATGAACATCGTCAACGGTGGCGCGCACGCCAACAACAGCCTGGACATCCAGGAATTCATGGTGATGCCGGTTGGCCAACCCAGCTTCCGTGAAGCCCTGCGCTGCGGCGCCGAGATCTTCCACGCACTGAAGAAGATCCTGGCTGACAAGGGCATGAGCACGGCCGTGGGCGACGAAGGCGGTTTCGCACCGAACTTCGCCAGCAACGAAGAGTGCCTGAACACCATCCTGTCGGCCATCGAACAGGCCGGTTACAAGGCCGGTGAAGACGTGCTGCTGGCGCTGGATTGCGCCGCGTCCGAGTTCTACAAGGACGGCAAGTACCATCTGGAAGGTGAAGGCCTGCAACTGTCGTCGGAAGATTTTGCCAACTACCTGGCGAACCTGGCCGACAAGTTCCCGATCGTGTCGATCGAAGACGGCATGCACGAGAGCGACTGGGCCGGCTGGAAGGCCCTGACCGACAAGCTGGGCAAAAAGGTGCAACTGGTGGGCGACGACCTGTTCGTCACCAACACCAAGATCCTGAAGGAAGGCATCGAGAAGGGCATCGCCAACTCGATCCTCATCAAGATCAACCAGATCGGTACGCTGACCGAGACGTTCGCCGCCATCGAGATGGCCAAGCGCGCCGGCTACACCGCCGTGATCTCGCACCGCTCGGGCGAAACGGAAGACAGCACCATCGCTGACATCGCCGTTGGCACGAATGCTGGTCAGATCAAGACCGGCTCGCTGTCGCGCTCGGACCGCATGGCCAAGTACAACCAACTGCTGCGCATCGAGGAAGACCTCGGTGATATCGCCAGCTACCCGGGTAAGTCGGCGTTCTATAACCTGCGATAATCGCTCGCAGTTTCGCCTCATGTGACTGCGCGACCGCCGCTCTGGCGGTCGCGTGGCATTTGGGGCCTGAGTGCCGCTAACGCTTGTCCTTATGCGCCTGATTACGCTGTTCCTGCTGCTGCTGTTGCTTGCCATCCAGTACCCGCTTTGGCTGGGCAAGGGCGGCTGGCTGCGCGTGTGGGACATGCAGAAGCAGGTGACCGCGCAGAATCAACGCAATGCTGAACTGAAGCAGCGTAACACCAAGCTCGAAGGCGAAGTGAAGGACCTGAAGGAAGGCACGGGCGCCATCGAAGAGCGCGCGCGCTATGAGCTGGGGATGGTGAAGGACGACGAAGGCTTCGTGCAGTTTGTCGCCCCGGCGCCCAAGACCAGCCAAACGCCGCCGCCACCGCCGCCGCCTGCGGGCCAGCAGGCTCATCACTGAGGCTGCTTTGCGAACGCGTCATGGATGACGCGCTCGTTTTCAAGACAATTTCCCGGATTTACCAGTAGTACGGATAGCCCCAGACAGGCGCACCGTAGCTCACACCCCAGCCACCATGGCGGCGCCACCCGCTGCCGTAGTAGACCGAATAACTCCCATAGTACGGATAGGGCGCGTAGTACGGCGTTGCGGCGTAAGCGCGTGCTTCGGCATCACGCTTGACGGCCTGGTCGGATTCACGCAGCGCCTTGGCGTTCAGCTCATCCAGCTTTTTGCGGTCTTCCGCTGACAGCGGGGCGGCTGCGGCCGATTGCGTGTCGGCCGGCAGGCGTGCGGTGTAGGGCGTGCCGCCCGGGCCACGTGGCACAGCGACGCAGGCAGACGCCAGCAACGTCACCACGACGGGCAACGCCAGCGCGCCAACACGGGATAGCTTCAACGACTGGAGGGTGGAGTCAGACATGATGCGCTCCGCAGCAAGCGGCAGATGATGGAACCGGCGACTTAGAGCGCGGGCGGCACCCTGAAGTGCCGCGCGCCACGCATCTTCATACTATGTCGTTGCGTTCAATGGCGCTGTTCCGATGCGCCCTGAATAGCCTGCGCGACGGTGTCCTGGACGAAGAGCTGTGCACAGTCCACAGCGTCGAAGCTGTAGTGCTGGCCGCAGAATTCGCAGTCGATTTCCACCTTGTCGCGCTCTTCCAGAATGCTCTCGACCTCGGCTTGGCCGAGTGTGCGCAGCATGGCGCCCACGCGCAAGCGCGAGCAAGAGCAGCGGAAGTGCGGGTTCAGCGGTTCGAACATGCGGATGCCGGCCGCTTCCATTTCTTCCCAGTACAGGCGTTTGATGAGCGTGTCGATGGGCTGCTCGAGCAGTTCGTCGCGGCGCAGGGTTTTGCCGAGTTGGCAGACGCGTTCCCACGTATCGAGGTCCTGCTCCTGCACATCCTTGTGCAGCGGCTGGCCCGTTTCGCCAACTTGCGCTGTCTGATTGCCCGGTCGGCCTTCCATGGCCCCGCCGTAAGACGGCAGGCGCTGCAGCAGCATGCCCGAGGCAGCCTTGTTGTCGGCGGCGAGCCACAGGCGCGTATCGAGCTGTTCGGAGCTCTGCATGTAGTGCTCGAGCACCTCGGTGATGGTGGCGAGCGGCCCGTTTTCATCCGACAGCGGCACGATACCTTGATACGGCTGCTGACCCGGCAGCTTGTCTTGCGGATCGAGCGTGATGGCAAAGCGGCCGTGGCCGTGTACGTTGACCATCTCGGCCAGTGTGGCATCGTCGGCAATCTCGGCGCCTTCGGCAATCTTGGCGGTGGCGCGCATCGACAGGTCGGAGTTGCACTCCACGACCAGCATGCGTACGGGGCCATCGCCGTGCAGCTGCATGACCAGCGCGCCGTTGAACTTCAGGTTGGCCGACAGCAGCGCCGCGGCGGCCATCATCTCGCCCAGCAGCGTTTGCACCGGAGTGGGATAGCGGCGGCGACGCAGCACCTCCTGCCAGGTGCCTTCCAGGCGCACCAGTTCACCGCGCACGGGCGCGGCGTCGAATACAAATTTCTTCAGCTCGTCAGTCATCCATCAATCCGTTTCAGTTGCTGCTTGTACATCGCCTGGCGCACCGCGTATGTCTCGGTATTCGAGTGCATTTTGGCAATGTCGTCTTCCGTCAGTTTGCGCACGGCCTTGGCAGGCGCGCCCAGGATGAGCGTGCCGTCTTCGAAGACCTTGCCTTCGGTAACGATCGCCCCCGCACCCACCAGGCAGTTCTTGCCGATCACCGCGCGATTGAGCACTACCGCCTGGATGCCGATCAGCGAGCCCTCGCCGATGGTGCAGCCGTGCAGCATGGCCTGGTGGCCGATCGTTACGCGGTCGCCGATGTTCAGCGGGCAGCCCGGGTCGGTATGCAGCACCGAGCCTTCCTGCACGTTGCTGGCCTCGCCCACCGTGATCGGCTCGTTGTCGCCACGGATGACGGCGCCGGGCCAAACGCTTGCGCGTGCCTTGAGCTCCACGCGGCCGATGACGGTCGCTTCGGGTGCCACATAGGCGTTTGCGTCAATGGTCGGGGCAACGTCGCCGAGTTGGTAGAGGGCCATGCGATCGGTCTCCAGAATCTGCCTAAGTGGGCCAATAAGTGGGGAAATTGGGCGCGTCTTCAAGCCTGCCGGGCGGGGGCGCGGCCGACGCGTCGATTTAAAATGGCGGAAAGCCAGAATTGTACGCCGATGACCGCTTCACAGCCTTCCCTCCAGCCGCCCACCGACACCTTGCGCCATGCCGCTTTGGCTGCCTTGTGCCTGACTGATCCTGCCGGCAAGGTGGACGCCACGTTGCGCCTGGGCGAACGCGCCCAGAGCGCTGACGACGCGAGCTGGGGCATCGAACAGGCGATCGCGGCACCGCAGAGCGGTGTCCCGGGCCGGCCCGACGTGCCGGTGCTTGTGCCGCCGTCGCAGGTTCCGCGCCGGCGTGCGATCGATACGCCGCGTGGGCGCGCCGCGCTGCTGCACGCGCTGGCGCATATCGAATTCAACGCGATCAATCTCGCGCTCGACGCGGTGTGGCGTTTTGCCGGCATGCCGGTCGCCTTCTATCAGGACTGGATGCGCGTGGCAGCTGAGGAGGCAACGCATTTTTCGCTGCTGTCCGCGCACCTGGCCACGCTCGATTGCCGTTACGGCGATCACCCGGCCCACGACGGTCTCTGGCAGATGACTGAAAAGACCGCGGCCGATCCGCTTGCACGCATGGCGCTGGTGCCGCGCACGCTGGAGGCGCGGGGGCTGGATGCATCGCCACCGATTCGCGCCAAGCTGGCGCAGGCGGGCGATATGGCCGCCGCCGGCATCCTCGACACCATCCTGCGCGACGAAATCGGCCATGTGGCGGTCGGTAACCGCTGGTATCGCTGGCTGTGCGAGCGCGCTGGGCTTGACCCGGTGCCAACCTATCGCAAGCTGGCCGAGCAATACGGTGCGCCACGGCTGCGTGGGCCGTTCAATCTCGACGCCCGTCGCCAGGCCGGTTTCGATGACGACGAGATCGCCGCGCTGGAAGCCTCGTTCTAAGCGCCACGGCGTTGCCAGTCCGCCGCTATAATCGCTAGAAAAAGAACGATCGTTCGATTTCTATTCGGTGACAGAAACCATGGACTCCGCCTCGCAGCCGGCCACGCGCCAGGCTTCCCGCTCGACCTACCTGCCTGTGCGCGGCCTGCGCTATCACATCCGCGAATGGGGGGAGCCCGGTGCGCCGATCCTGTTCCTGTTCCACGGGTGGATGGATGTGTCGGCGTCGTTCCAGTTTCTCGTCGATGCGTTGCGTGAGCGTTGGCATATCGTGGCGCCGGACTGGCGCGGTTATGGCCAGTCTGCCCGGCCCACCGACGCACCCGGCGTCGAAAGCTACTGGTTTGCCGACTACGTGGCCGATCTCGAAGCCATCATTGATCACTATCAGCCCGACGGGCAGGTGACGCTGGTCGGCCACAGCCTGGGTGCGAATGTCGTGTGCCTGTATGCGGGCATCCGGGCTGAGCGCGTGCGTCGCGTGGTCGATCTGGAGGGCTTCGGCATGTCGGCGTCCAAGGCGTCGCAGGCGCCGCGCCGGTATGCGCGCTGGCTGGACGAACTGAAGGACAAGCCGCGCATGCACACCTACGCCTCTGTCGAAGACGTTGCCGCGCGGCTGCAGAAGACCAATCCGCGCCTGCCTGCCGACAAGGCCGCATTCCTTGCGCAGCACTGGTCGAGCCGGAACGCCGATGGCCGATGGGAAATCCTCGGCGATCCGGCGCACAAGATCATCAATCCGCAGCTCTATCGGCTGGATGAGGTGATGGAGATCTGGCGCCGCGTCACCGCACCGGTGCTGCATGTCGAAGCGGTTGATTCGCCCACGCTGAAGGCGATTGCGGGCGACGTGCCGCTGCCTGAGTTCAAGGCGCGCTTTGCGGCGTTTCCTGATTTTCGTGAGGTGCTGATTGCGGAGGCAGGCCACATGCTGCACCACGATCAGCCTGAGCAGGTGGCCGCGCTGATCGAGGACTTCTGTCTGCAGCACTGAGCCGCAACGCTCAATCCAGAAACCGCTGTGCTGCGCCGGGCGGCGGCAGGATGCAGGTGTAGGAGCGGCCGAACCAGTTGCCGCCCCGTCTTGCCTTGCATGGACGCAAAGCGCAGCACGCCTTGCCGATCGTGTCGCAATAGAAACTGGATGGAGCCGCTGCACAGCAGGCAGTGCGCGTCGTAGACGACGATCATTTGCGTTCCAGCGTCGTCAAGTCCAGGTAGCCGCGATAGGCGGCAACGACGCCCAGCAGTGGCACGCTGGCGCGGATGTTGAAGTGGAAGCGATCACCGTTGCCGGTTTCTTCGGCCAATACGTCAGGCCGCAGCCATGCAGGGCAGGGGATGCCGAGGAAGCGCAGGCCTTCCAGGCGCATCCGCAGCACGCCGCGCTCCGCTTCCAATGCAAAGAACAGACGCACCGCGCCGAGCCGTTCTGTGATGCGTCCCCGATGCAGCGACAACGTTGAGCGCGTCGTCTGGTGCGGGAAATGGCGCGTCCAGGTCTCTTGCAGTGGCGTGGCATCGAGCGTGAAATGGATCGGGCCGCGCGTTGGCGTTCGTGGTGTACGGATGCTCCATGCAAGCCAGCGCGCCAAGCGAGAGGCGGGCGGTTCGGTTTCGACCTCGCCGTGCAGCGCAACGCGTCCTGCAATGCGGTGGAACGCCTGCACCGCCGGCGCCAGTTCCGTGTACTGCGCGCCGAGGATGGCTTCGTAGAGCGAGGCGGTCATGCGACGAACGACTTAGCTCGCCGCCACATGCAGCTTCGTCTGCAGCCCCGCGTCGTTGCTCGAATGCGTATGCACGAGCGTCTTGTCCGGATTCGCATAGCGGTAAGCGCGGCGCAGCGCCATCGCCACTTCATGGAAGCCCGACAGAATCAGCTTCTGCTTGTTCGGATACAGCGCGATATCGCCCGCCGCGAAAACGCCCGGGCGCGAGGTCTCATACGCTGTGGTTTCCACGGTGATGCGGCCTGCGCGCATCTCCACGCCCCAGTTGGCGATCGGCCCCGGTTCCGACACCAGGCCGTATAGCGCGATCAATTCATCGCAGGGCAGGACAGTTTCGCCGTCGCGTCCGCGAATGGCCACGCCGGTGAGTGTGCCGTCGGGTGTGCTGTCCAAACGGGAAACCATGCCGAGCACGAAGTCCATCTCGCCGGCGGCAACGGCAGCACGCATTTCGGCGACGCTCGCATCCGCTGCGCGAAAGCCCTCTCGCCGGTGCACCAACGTCACACGCGCAGCTACCTTGCGCAATGCCAGCGCCCAGTCGAGCGCGGAATCCCCACCGCCGGCAATGACGACGCGTTTGCCAGCAAAACGGGCCGTGTCGCGTACGGCGTAGTGGAGGTGGCGGCCTTCCAGCGTGGCGGCTTCGGGCAGGGCCACACGTTGCGGCGTAAACGCACCGTTGCCTGCGGTGATGAGCACAGCGGCACAGTCGAACACGTCACCGACGCTCGTGGTGACGCGGAAGCGCTGGCCGTGCTCGGCCTCCAGCGTTTCGACAGTTTCCGCGCGGCGACCGCACAGGATGGGGTAGTTGAACGGCGCGCACTGCGCCAGCAGCCGGTCGACGAGTTCCTGCGCGGTGCACGACACCAGCGCGGGGATGTCGTAGATCGGTTTTTCTGGATACAGCTCGGTGCATTGGCCGCCGGGGCGGTCCAGCGCATCCACCAGTACGCACGACAGCCCCAGCACGCCGGCCTGAAACGCCGCAAACAGGCCGACTGGCCCAGCGCCCACGACAAGCACGTCGATGCGTTGCTCGATAGGCGCGGCAGATTCAGCAGGGAGGGTAGCGGCGGAGGTCATGACAATGCGTGGGGAACGAAACGATGGGCGCACTATAGCGTGCAGCAACCGGCGCGCCGCGAACACCGCCACGGGCAGTCGGGTCTTCCCGTGGTCGTCTGGTCGTGGGGTGAGCGCCCCCGGTGACGCGCCGCAGCAGTAAAATGGCGGAATGCCAAACATCTCCACCGCCTCCGCCCGAAACGCCGATCTGCACTGCCATTCCACGGTGTCCGACGGCATGCTTGCGCCGCATGAGGTCGCCGCGCGCGCCGCCGCCCACGGTGTGACGCTCTGGGCGTTGACCGATCATGATGAAGTGGGTGGCCAAGCCGCCGCGCGCGAGGCTGCCGCATCGCTGGGCATGGCCTATCTGTCGGGCGTGGAAATCTCCGTTACCTGGGCAGGGCGCACGCTGCACATCGTTGGCCTGGGCATCGATCCGCAGAATGCCGATCTGGTGCAGGGGCTTGAGCGCACCCGCTCCGGCCGTTGCGCGCGCGCAGAAGACATCGGCGCTGCGCTGGCCAAGTTCGGCATCGAGGGCGCATACGAAGGGGCGCTGCGCTACGCCGGCAATCCTGACATGGTTTCGCGCACGCACTTCGCGCGCTTCCTGGTTGAGCACGGCCATTGCCGCGATATCTCCGAGGTGTTCGACCGCTACCTGGGGGACGGCAAACCAGGTTACGTACCACACCGTTGGGCACGCCTTGCCGATGCCATCAGCTGGATCAAGGGCGCGGGCGGCGTCGCGGTGATGGCGCATCCGGGCCGTTACACGTTGTCTCTCGTCGAGCACAGCGCACTGTTCGACGAGTTCAAGGACTTGGGCGGCGAGGGCGTCGAAGTCGTCACGGGCAGCCACACGCCCGATCAATACGCCTTGTATGCTGACGTGGCGCGGCGTTACGGTCTGCTGGCTTCCCGCGGCTCCGATTTCCATGGCCCCGGTGAAGGCCGCATCGAACTGGGCGAGTTGCCGCCGCTGCCCGACAACCTCACGCCGGTGTGGAGCCGGTGGATGTCGTAGGTCTTCGTACCCGTCCCCACCCGCGCCCCACATGTCCCAGTTCTTCCTGATCCACCCGACCACGCCGCAAGGACGCCTGATCCGCCAGGCGTCCGACATCATCCGCGCTGGTGGCTTGGTCGCGCTCCCTACGGATTCCTGCTACGCGCTTGCCTGCCACCTGGACGACAAAGCGGCCGTCGAACGGTTGCGCCGCGTGCGCGGCATCGACGAAAAGCACCACCTCACGCTGATGTGCCGGGATTTGTCCGAGCTGGCCACGTTTGCTCGCGTCGACAACAAGCAGTACCGCGTGCTGAAGGCGGCCACGCCCGGCCCGTTCGTGTTTCTGCTGGAAGCCACCAAGGAAGTGCCGCGCCGGCTTTCGCACCCGTCGCGCAAGACGATCGGCTTGCGCGTGCCTGAACATCCGATTCCATTGGCGCTAATGGCCGAGCTGGGCGAGCCGCTGCTCTCCGCTACGCTGCAACTGCCCGGCGACGACGAGCCGCTCAACGAGGCCGAGGCCATCCGCGAACGGCTGGAAAAGCAGCTCGAACTCGTTATCGATGGTGGCCCGGCGCCGGCCGAACCCACCACCGTCATCGACCTGACCGGCGGCGAGCCGGAACTGGTGCGCCGGGGCCGGGGCGATCCGGCTCGCGTGGGCCTGTAAGCATGCGTTGCCGGCCGGCGTGCGGCCGCGCGCGCTTGCTACAATAGCCCGCCTATGGACCCCACACTGATCCAGAACATCGCGGTTTACGCGATTCCCGTCCTGTTCGCCATCACGCTGCATGAGGCAGCGCATGGCTATGTCGCCAAGCATTTCGGTGACGATACAGCCTATGTCATGGGCCGCATCAGCATCAACCCGCTGCGGCATATCGACCCGATCGGCACGATTGCGATGCCGCTGCTGCTGTATTTCGCGACCAATGGGGCGTTCGTTTTCGGCTATGCCAAGCCCGTGCCGGTGCGTTTCGGCCGCTTGCGAGACCCGCGCTGGCATGGCATGTGGGTGGCGCTGGCAGGGCCGGCCACCAACTTTGTCCAGGCGATCCTCTGGGGCGTGCTGGCCGTGCTGTTTGCCGTGGGCGGCGTGAATGAGCCGTTCCTGATCGGCATGGCGCGCGCCGGCATTCTGGTGAACATGGTGATGGCCGCGTTCAACATGTTCCCGCTGCCGCCGCTCGATGGCGGGCGCGTGCTGGCGGCGCTGCTGCCGCCGCGGATGGCGCTGGGCCTGTCACGCATTGAGCCGTTCGGCTTCTTTATCGTGATGGCGCTGATTATTTCCAACGTCATCACCAATGTCTGGATGCGCCCGATCATGGCGCTGCTGTTTCAATTGCTGCAGTGGATTCTGAGTCCGCTGCAAATGCTGTTTTCCTGAATTCCTGAGTCTTCAACTCCATTTCCCACATGTTTCCTGACCGCGTTCTCTCCGGCATGCGTCCGACCGGTGCACTGCACCTGGGGCACTACCACGGCGTCTTGAAAAACTGGGTTCGGCTGCAGGCCGAATACCCGTGCTTCTTCTTCGTCGCCGACTGGCATGCGCTGACCACGCACTACGAATCGCCCGAAGTGATCGAGGAATCCGTGTGGGAAATGCTGATCGACTGGCTGGCCGCCGGCGTTGATCCCACGCAGGCCACGTTGTTCATCCAGAGCCGCGTGCCCGAGCATGCCGAGCTGTTCCTGCTGCTCTCGATGGGCACGCCGCTGGGCTGGCTCGAACGCGTGCCGACCTACAAGGACCAGATCGAGAAGCTCAAGGAAAAGGACCTCTCGACCTACGGCTTCCTCGGCTACCCGCTGCTGCAGGCGGCTGACATCCTGATCTACCGCGCCGGCTTCGTGCCCGTGGGCGAAGACCAGGTGCCGCACGTTGAAATGACGCGCGAGGTCGCCCGCCGCTTCAACTACCTGTACGGCCGTGAACCCGGCTTCGAAGAGAAGGCCCTGGAAGCCGCCAAGAAGCTGGGCGGCAAGCGCGCCAAGCTGTATCTGGAACTGCGCACCGCCTATCAGGAGCGCGGTGAAGACGAAGCCCTGGAGCAGGCGCGCGCGCTGCTGGCCGAGTCGCAGAGCCTGTCGATGGGTGACCGTGAACGCCTGTTCGGCTACCTGGAAGGCGCCCGCAAGATCATCCTGCCCGAACCGCAGGTACTGCTGACCGAGGCGTCGCGCATGCCCGGCCTCGACGGCCAGAAGATGTCCAAGTCGTATGGCAATACGATCCGCATGCGCGAGGACAAGGAAACGGTCGAGAAAAAAGTTCGCACCATGCCGACCGACCCGGCCCGCGTGCGCCGTACCGATCCGGGCGACCCGGACAAGTGCCCGGTCTGGCAACTGCATCTGGTCTACTCCGATTCGGACACGAAGGAGTGGGTGCAGAAGGGCTGTCGCAGCGCCGGCATCGGCTGCCTGGAGTGCAAGCAGCCCGTGATCGAAGGCATTCTGCGCGAGCAGCAGCCGATGCTCGAACGCGCCCAGAAGTACATCGACGACCCGTCTCTGCTGCGCGCCATCATCGCCGATGGTTGCGACAACGCGCGCAAGGTCACGCAAGAGACCATGCGCGAGGTGCGCGAGGCGATGGGCCTGTCCTATAGCTGACGCGCCGGCGATGTCAGCCGCTGCATTGGATCCGCACACGCTCGCTGCGCCCTCGCCGTGGGTGATGTACTGGGCGGCTGAATTGCCGGCCGGCGCCACCGTGCTCGACGTGGCGTGCGGCAGCGGCCGTCATGCGCGCTGGCTTGCGGCGCGTGGTCTGCGGGTGACCGGCATTGACCGTGATGCGGCAGCGCTGGCGGGTCTCTCCGGAGTCGCCGAAACCATCATCGCTGACATCGAGGGCGGTCCGTGGCCCTTGCTGCCCGGAGCCACGTTTGATGCCGTCGTCGTCACAAACTACCTGCACCGACCGCTCTGGCCGCATTTGCTGGCGGCTGTTGCGCCCGGTGGTCGCCTGATCTACGAAACCTTCGCGCTCGGAAACGAAACCGTCGGGAAGCCGTCCAACCCGGCATTCCTGCTGGCGCCGGGTGAACTGCTCGGTGTCGTGCGAGGTCAATTGCGGGTGATCGGCTACGAAGACGGCTTCCTGGCATCGCCCCGAAACGCCTATGTGCAGCGGATTTGCGCGGTGCGCGAGCGGGCCGGGGTACAGGCGCCGCGCTACGCACTTTGAACTTGCTGAGGACGGCTGCTTACCCGTCTCCTGGCGGGTCTCAGATGTGGCGAATCCGTTCTGACGATCCGGTACAATCCGACTGTTTACGTTCACGCTTTTGTCTGCTTTCGAAACCATGACCCAGATTTCCGGCAGTCTTGTCGCCATCGTCACGCCCATGCACGAGGACGGCAGTCTTGATTTCCCGTCGCTGCGCAAGCTGATCGATTGGCATATCGCCGAGGGCACCGACGGCATCGTGATCGTCGGCACCAGCGGTGAATCCCCGACCGTGTCGGTGGAGGAGCACCGTGAGCTGATCCGCGTGGCGGTCGAGCAGGCCAACAAGCGCGTCCCGATCATCGCCGGCACCGGCGGCAACTCCACCACCGAGGCGGTCGAACTGACGGCCTACGCCAAGCAAGTGGGCGCTGATGCGTCGCTGCAAGTCGTGCCGTACTACAACAAGCCGACGCAGGAAGGCATCTATCTGCACTTCCGCAAGGTCGCCGAGTCGGTGGACCTGCCGGTCATCCTGTACAACGTGCCGGGCCGCACCGTGGCTGATATGACGGTCGAAACCATGCTGCGCCTGGCCGACGTGCCGGGCATCATCGGCGTGAAGGAAGCGACCGGCAACATCGACCGCGCCGCGCAGCTCATTAAGGGCGCGCCGGCCTCGTTCAAGATCTACAGCGGGGATGACCCGACCGCCATCGCGCTGATGCTGCTGGGCGGTCACGGCAACATCTCCGTGACGGCCAACGTGGCGCCGCGCGCCATGCACGAACTGTGCGCTGCCGCCATGCGCGGCGACGTGGAAACGGCCCGCCGCATCCATATGCAACTGCTGTCGGTGCATAAGAACCTGTTCGTGGAATCGAACCCGATTCCCGTCAAATGGGCCCTCCAGGCCATGGGCAAGATGGGAGGCGGCATCCGCCTGCCGTTGACCCCGCTGGCACCCCAGTATCACGAGGTCGTGCGCGCATCCTTGAAGGATGCCGGGCTGCTCTCCTGATGTTCAACGGCTCTTCCTTGGTTACTCAAGCCATCGTTCTCGTTTGAAGGATCGCAAGTCAATGAAACTGCACCAAACCCGTCGCGGGGCTGTGGCGACGTCTGCTCATCTGTTGCTGGCCGCGCTGTCGGTTGCCCTGATTTCCGGTTGCGATACCGTCAATGAGGTGATGCAGCCGGATCGCATCGATTACAAATCGCAGGCCAAGAAGGGCCCGACGCTGGAAGTTCCGCCCGACCTGACCAGCGTCCAGGCGGATCGTCGTTATGCCGCGCCGGACACGGGCACGACCACGTTGTCGGCTTACACGTCGACGGCGCCGAAGGTCACCACGCCGGGTTCGGGTGCGGACAACGTGCTGCCCGCCGTATCCGACATGCGCATCGAGCGCGATGGCAACCAGCGCTGGCTGGTGGTCAAGACCACGCCCGATGCGCTCTGGCCGCAACTGCGCACGTTCTGGCAGGAGCTGGGCTTCCTGCTGGTGATCGACTCGCCCGAGACCGGCATCATGGAGACCGACTGGGCTGAGAACCGCGCCAAGATTCCGCAGGACATCCTCCGCCGCACGATCGGCAAGGTGTTCGATGGCCTGTATTCGACGGGCGAGCGCGACAAGTTCCGCACCCGTATCGAGAAGGGCCCGAACGGCACGGTGGAGGTCTACATCTCGCACCGTGGCGCGCAGGAGCAACTGGTCGGTTCGTCCAAGGACCAGACCGTGTGGACGCCGCGCCCGGCGGATCCTGAACTCGAAGCTGAATTCCTCTCGCGCCTGATGCAGCGGTTGGGCGCCAGCAAGGACGCCGCGCAGCAGAAGCTCGCGCAAACGCAGGCGGCACATCCGGTGGAAGAGGGCGGAAAGGCGGCGGAAGGTGTCCAGGCTGCACGCACTGCCGGGCCGTCGCTGCTGGCGCAGGCAAATGGACAGCCGGTGCTGAACGTGCCGGAGCCTTTCGACCGCGCGTGGCGTACTGTGGGCCTGGCTCTCGATCGCGTGAACTTCACCGTGGATGATCGCGATCGTGCGCAAGGCGTGTACTTCGTGCGCTACGCCGATACCAAGGCCGAAGCCAATGCACCGGGCTTCTTCTCTCGCCTGTTCTCGGGCACGAAGATCGAAGACCTCAAGCGTGCCAAGCGCTATCGCGTGGTGGTCAAGGACGCTGGCAATGCGTCGACTGTGATCGTGCAGAACGACGACGGCTCTGCGCAGACTGGCGACATTGGCAAGCGCATTCTGTCGCTGCTCGACGAGCAACTGCGCTGATCAGCGTGATGCAGTACCGCTGCTGTGTGGGCTGAGCGATGACCCTACGATTCGCCAGCCTCGGCAGCGGCAGTGAAGGGAATGCGCTGCTCGTCGAGTCCTCCGATGGAGCGACGTGCACGCGCATCCTGCTCGATTGCGGATTCGGCATCCGCGAAACCGTGCGCCGGCTGGAACGTCTTGGCTGTGCGCCGGAGTCTCTCAACGCCATTCTCGTCACACACGAGCACGGCGATCATGTCGGCAGCGCTTACGCCGTTGCCGCCAAATTCAACATCCCCGTTTGGACCAGCCACGGCACCTATCGCGCGACTGAAAAATTGCGCGGTGCGGATCGCGCCGCCGTGCGCTTTTGCCGCGCCGACGACGTGTTTAGTGTCGGTGACTTGCAGATCTTGCCCTATACCGTGCCGCACGATGCGCGCGAGCCTCTGCAGTTTGTCTTCAACGACGGCGCGCGACGCCTGGGTGTGCTGACGGATGCGGGCATGTCGACGGAATATCTGTGCGCGCATCTGGAGGGTGTGCACGCGCTCGTGCTGGAGTGCAATCACGACCGCGAGATGCTGGCCAATTCGCCATATCCGTGGTCATTGAAGCAGCGCATCGGCGGGGATTTCGGGCACCTGGCCAACGACATTGCCACCGCGATTCTCACGCGTGTTCGGCACGACGCCTTGCATACGGTGGTGGCCGCACACTTGTCCAAGCAGAACAACACGCCGTTGCTGGCCGGCGAAGCCATTGCGGTCGCGCTAGGCATTGATGCCTGCGATGTACCCATTGCGGATCAGGAGGAAGGGCTACCCTGGTGCACCGTATAACCTGCGCTTTGCTTGTCTTGTAAGATTCAGAAACAACTTCAACTCGCAACCGGACGATAGAGATGTTGTCTGGCGCGCGCCCATGAAAAAAGCCGACCCGAAGGTCGGCTTTTTTCGTCTCGCGAGAAACGCGATTATTGCTTAGCAGCCGGAGCCGAAGCGTCCGAAGCAGCAGCCGGAGCCGAAGCAGCAGCGTCCGAAGCAGCAGCAGCGGCCGGAGCCGAAGCAGCAGCGTCCGAAGCAGCAGCCGGGGCAGCAGCGGCCGGGGCAGCAGCGGCCGGAGCCGAAGCTTCCGGAGCAGCAGCCGGAGCAGCGGCTTCTTCCTTCTTACCGCAAGCAGCCAGAGCCACAGCAGCCATCAGCGAGGCGATCAGGAGAGACTTTTTCATTTTTTCGATCCTTAAACTGAATATGGAAAGCGAACAACAAAAAGGGCGATGAATAATTACCGGTAATTATCGCTCTGGTACGACACTTCTTCTATGCCAGCCACCAATCCGCAAGGGCGCCTTGGCAGCAAGCTAACGCCGGATTATAGCGGCCTTTGACTACCCTGTGTAGCGGAGTGGGGCCAGACGCACGCTCGAATTCCGCGCTTTTGTAACCATCTGTTTCAGTGGGATTCAGCGCTGCGCTGGGCCTGCCAACCGCAACCAACCTTCTTCATACCAGGCGTGCAGTGTGTCCATCAGATCAGGCAGGCCGGCGGCCGCGTCGACCGACGCCGCACTTGCCTGCCGCTGGTCGGCCAATGCAGCGAGCCACGCAAGCAACGTTCCTGATGGCTCGAACGTGTCGCCATTGATCCAGAAGCGTTGATTGTCATACAGCGCTTGTGTGCGAGCGTCGAGCACGATGCCTTCCTTGCGAGCGCGAGCAGTGAAGCGGGCCAGCGGCAGCCGTGGCTGCGTAACGAAGTCCACGTGATCCTTGGGCTCGGACAGATAAGCGCCGAGGAATTCGCCGACCAGCTCTGGTGTCCAGCGCAGCGCGTTCAGCTTTTGCGCGAGAGCCTTGACCATGGCGGCGGGCAACTCGCCGGGGTGCTCCGTGGGCTTCTGGTCCGGGTCGGCGTAGCGGCCCTCGAAGTTGGGGTCGTCTTCGAGCGTCTGCGACAGGAATCCGAGGAAGTGGCCCGCAAGTTCGCGGTACGCCGGTGAGCGAAACCCGATTGAGTACGTCATGCAATCGCCCTCGGCCACACCGTCGTGCGCGTAGTGCGGGGGCAGGTACAGCATATCGCCGGGCTCCAGTACGAATTCTTCTTCGGGCTGGAAGTTGGCGAGGATCTTCAGCGGCAGATCCGGCACGAGGGTGAGGTCGTCTTGCGCGGAAATCCGCCAGCGACGTTTGCCATGGGCCTGCAGCAAGAACACGTCATACGAATCGAAGTGCGGGCCGACGCCACCGCCGTCAGTGGCGAAGCTGATCATCACATCGTCGAGTCGTGCGTCCGGGATGAAGCGAAAGCGGTGCATGAGCGCTTCAACGGCGGGTTCGACAAGATTCGCACCCTGCACGAGCACCGACCAGTTGCGCGTCTTGCGCGAGGGCAGCGGGCGCTCGTCGAAGGGGCCATGATTGAATGACCACCGCCCGCGCGATTGTGCGATCAGGCGTGATTCCACATCGGGGCGCTCGGCCAGTGCCAGCACGCGCTCGGGCGATAGCGGAAAGTGCAGCGCACGCATCTCTTCTGGCGAGAGTGCTTGCCGGATCAGCAGAGGTTTTTTCTGCCAGTGCGAGCGCATGAATTCGCGCGGCGACAAGCCGCCCAGCAACTGTGCGGGCTGACTCACTGGAAGCGCAGTTTGGACACTGCCTTGGACGCCGCCATCGGCAGCGTATAATGAGACTTCGTTCATGGAGTGCGCAATTGAAAATCGCGAAGAATACGGTGGTGTCGGTGGCTTACAAACTGTCCGACGCGCAGGGCAACGTCATCGAGGAATCCGATGAGCCGATGGTGTATTTGCACGGCGGCTATGATGGCACGTTCCCCAAGATCGAGGAAGCGCTGGACGGCCATGAGCAAGGCTTCGAGACGAAGCTCCAGCTTGAGCCGGACGATGCTTTCGGCGATTACGATCAGGAACTGATCAAGATCGAGCCGCGGGACCGCTTTCCCGAGCCGCTCGAAGTCGGCATGCAGTTCGAAGGCGTGCCCGAAGACGGCGACGAGGAAGATGCCATCGTCTACACCGTCACGGATGTGGCGGAAGACAAGGTGGTGCTGGACGGCAATCATCCGCTGGCCGGCATGGCGCTGCGCTTTGAGCTGAAGGTGACGGATGTGCGCGAAGCCACGGCTGAAGAGATCGAGCACGGCCATGTGCACGGCGAAAACGGCCTCGAAGTGGTGGATGAGGACGAAGACGACGACAAGCCGCACACGCTGCACTGATCGGCGGATGCGCATATGAGAACGGGAGCTTCGGCTCCCGTTTTTTATTGCATCGGCGCAGGGGCGATTTCTGGTGCTGGGGCAGGGGTGTTGTCGATACGACTGCTGCGGATGTGAAAAAGCGGCGTGCGGCCCGGCGTGACGGACACCTCCAGCCAACGATCGAGTACCGGTGCGCCATACGTGCGCGCGCGCATGACATGCGGATCGGGGCGCCCATCCTCATCCTTGAGCGGGCGGTCGAGGATGAAGGTCTGGCTGGCGCCATGAATGAGCAGGACCGCGCCGTCGTATTCACGCGTGAGTGTGCGCAGCTGGCGTTTGAGCGCCAGGTAGCCGTCGTGCGAGCGGCGGCGCAGCAGTCCATCGAGCAGGTTCGGGGCGCGATGCCGCTCCCAGCCATCTTCGAACAGCGGATCGGCCTGCATCATGATCACCACGCCGGCCAGTTTGCGCTGGTGGGCAACGTTGAAGGCGCGTGCCAGCCACTGGCGGTTGGCTTCCAGGCGGTCTTCGTATTCGCCGTTGCGTCCGCCGGCGGTCTTGTAGTTGTTGTTGTCGCCGGGCACGTTGAGGGTGACGAACAGCACGCCGCCGGTTTCCCACCGTGTGTTTTCGCGATAGCTGCGAAACTTGGCCTGGTCGGACTGGCGCATCACCTTCATGGTGCGCTGGCCGAGCGTGCTGTCATCAGGGTAGAACAGTTCGCGCACGCGCAGCAGCCGCTCGATAGGGTCAAAACCGCCGGCGGCGGGGCGCTGGCAATCGCTCCAGTCGTGGTCGCCGGGGATGTAGACGACGGGCGAGATCAGGCTGTCGAGCAGATCATGGCGCGCTTCAAGCAGCGTATCGGCGCACGATTCGTCGCGGCCTTTGAGGTTGCCCAGGTGGACGACGAAGGCCGGGTGCTCGGCGTCGATGGCATCGAGCAAGGCGCGCGCGGCACCGACATCCTCAGCGCGTTCGGGCACGTTGCCGATGACGGCGAAGCTGAATCCATTCGCTGCGTCCACCCGGTTTGCAGGCGCAGCGTGCACAGCGCTAGCCGCCAGCATCGCCAGTGCGATGGCGATGCATTGCAGCGAGTGAGGCACCAGCCCGAGGCACTTCATCAGGCAGATGGCGTCGACAGCGCCTTGAGCCGGTACAGCGCATCCAGGGCTTCGCGCGGCGTCAGATCGTCGGGGTCGATGCCGGCGAGGGCGTCTGCGAGTGCGCTGTTGGGCGGCTCGGCCGGGGCGTCGTCTTCGTCTTTGATGGGCATGTCGTCGGCGAGGGCGGCGAGCGCGAATAGGTCGAGCTGCGGTGTGGCGCCCGTGTCAGCGGAATGCTGCTCCAACCATGCGAGGCGCTTGCGCGCGGCGCGGATGACGGGCTGCGGCACCCCGGCGAGTTGCGCGACCTGCAGACCGTAGCTCTGGCTGGCCGGGCCTTCCTGCACAGCATGCAGAAAGACGATGCCATCGCCGTGTTCCACGGCGGAGAGGTGCACGTTGGCCGCCTGCGCAAACTCCTGTGGCAACTGCGTCAATTCAAAGTAGTGCGTGGCGAACAGCGTGTGGCTGCGATTGTGCGACAGCAGATGGCGTGCAATCGCCCAGGCCAGCGCAAGGCCGTCGAAGGTGCTCGTGCCGCGGCCGATTTCGTCCATCAGTACCAGGCTGTTGGGCGTGGCGCGGTGCAGGATGGCAGCGGCTTCGGTCATCTCGACCATGAACGTTGAACGCCCGCCCGCCAGATCATCCGCCGCGCCGATACGCGTGAAAATGCGGTCGATCGGGCCGATGGTGGCGGCCTCAGCCGGCACGAAGGCGCCCACGTAGGCCAACAGGACGACGAGCGCGGTCTGGCGCATGAAGGTCGACTTACCGCCCATGTTCGGGCCGGTAATGAGCAGCAGCTTGCGTGTGTCCTGCAAGACGCAGTCGTTGGCGACGAACTGTTCGACCTGCTGTTCGACCACCGGATGCCGCGCGCGCATCAACTCAATGCCGGGGGCGTCCGTCAGTGTCGGGCGCGCCCACGATAGCGCGTGTGCACGCTCGGCCAGCGTAGCCAGCACGTCGGCCTGCGCCAGCGCAGCGGCAATGCGTTTGAACTCGGCCAGATGCGGCAACAGCTTCTGCAGCAGATCTTCGTAGAGCACCTTTTCGCGCGACAACGCGCGGTCTTGTGCAGAGAGCGCCTTGTCTTCAAACGCTTTCAGCTCGGGCGTGATGTAGCGCTCGGCGTTCTTGAGGGTCTGGCGGCGGCGGTAGTCATCGGGCACCTTGGCCGCCTGGCCGTTGGTAACTTCGATGTAGAAGCCGTGCACGCGGTTGTATTCCACGCGCAAGTTGGCGATGCCGGTGCGCTCGCGCTCGCGCGCTTCCAGGTCGACGAGGAACTGGCCGCAGTTTTCGGAGATGTCGCGCAGTTCATCGAGATCCGCATCGTAGCCGCGGGCGATGACGCCGCCGTCGCGCACCATGGCAGCGGGCTCGGCCATCACGGCGCGCTGGAGCAGCGCATGCGCATCTTCAGGCAGCGTGAGCGCACCGTACAGCTCTGTGAGCAGCGGAGCGGCATCACTTTGCGGTAACTCTTCGCGAATCTCCGGCAAGCGCGCGAGCGTATCGCGCAACGACGACAGATCGCGCGGGCGTGCGGACAGCAACGCCAGTCGGCCGGTAATGCGTTCCACATCTGACAACGTGCGCAGTGTTGCGCGCAGCGTTTGCCAGTCGCTGCCGAGCAGCACTTCGATGGCTTGCTGACGCGCTTGCGGTATCGCGCGATCCCGCAGCGGATGGTGCAACCAGTGGCGCAGCAAGCGGCTGCCCATGCTGGTGGCACAGGTGTCGAGCAGCGAGAACAGCGTGGGGGATTCCTGCCCGCGCAGCGTCTCGGTCAACTCCAGATTGCGGCGCGTGGCGGTGTCCAGGCCGATGAATTCGCTTTCGTGTTCGACCGTCAAGCCGATCACGTGGCGTAGCGACTGGCCTTGCGTGGCCGCCGCATAGTTCAGCAGCGCGCCAGCGGCCGCGAGTGCCGCCGTCAATGTTTCCGCGCCAAAGGCGACGAGGCTTGCCACGCCAAGCTGTTCACGCAGGCGGCGCGCGCCGGCTTCCACATCAAAGTGCCAATCGGGCAGGCGCGTGCGGGCAACGTCGGCTTGGATGGCGCCCAGCGTGGCGTCGTCGGCCAGCACTTCGGCGGGGCGGATGCGCTCGAGCTCGCGATCGAGCTGGTCGGGGCTGCACTCCATCACGCGCAACTCGCCGCCGACCAGGTTCAGCCACGCCAGGCCGATCAGCGGTGCGGCGCCACGCTTGCCCGGCAATTGCGCAATGGCCAGCAGGTGGTTGTCGACCTTGTCGGACAGCAGTGCAGCATCCGTCAGTGTGCCGGGCGTGACAACGCGCACGACCTTGCGCTCAACCGGGCCCTTGGTGGTGGCTGGGTCGCCGATCTGTTCGCAGATGGCAACCGACTCGCCTAGCTTGACCAGCTTGGCGAGGTATTGCTCCACCGCGTGGAAAGGGATGCCCGCCATGCGGATCGGCTGCCCGTTGGAGCTGCCGCGCGCGGTGAGCGTGATGTCGAGCAGGCGGGCGGCCTTCTCGGCGTCTTCGAAGAAGAGCTCGTAGAAGTCGCCCATGCGGTAGAAGACAAGCGTGTGCGGGTGGCCCGATTTCAACCGAAGATACTGCTGCATCATCGGGGTGTGCTTGTCCAAGGGGCCGTATTTCGGGTCGATCTCCAGAGCCGGAGCGGCGGACTGTTCAGCCATGTGGTGCAAATGGGTACTCAGGCGCGGCGCGATCGATCGGTCGCGCGCGGAAGGTGTGGAATCGCGCAATTGTTGCATACCCGCGATGCGCTTTCACCGCACATTCACCGCACATCGTCTGCCGCGCTGTCCGCGAGTCGCGCTTCCAGATAGTCGAGAAAGCACGCAATGCGCGAGGCCAGTTGCGTATTGCGGTAGTAGACCGCGTGAATGGGCTGTTGCACCTCGATCGTAGCGTCAGGCAACACTTGCACGAGATCGCCTGTGAGCCGGTCTTCCACCGTCATGAAATCGGCTAGGCAGACGATGCCGGTGCCTTGCAATGCCAGTTGCCGCAGGGTTTCGCCGCTGGAGGCTTTGAGCGTGGGTTCAATGTGCAGGCGGTCGCCGTGTGGGCCGCGCAGGGGCCAGTGGTTCAGCGATTCGGGCTGCACGAAGCCGAGCAGGGCGTGCTTGTGCAGGTCGCTAACGCTGCGCGGTCGGCCATGTGCCTTCAGATAGCCAGGGCTGGCGAGTACGCGCAGCCGACGCGCGCCGAGCAGCCGTGCGCGCAGCGTGGAATCGCGCAGCGTGCCGATGCGGATGGCGACATCGGTGTCTTCTTCCAGCAGATCGATGATCAGGTCGTTGGTGTTCAGCTCCAGGTCGATCTGCGGAAACTGCGCGCGGAAGTCCGGCACCAGCGGCGCGATCACGTGCAGCATGAAGGGCATGGCGGCGTTCACGCGCAAACGCCCTGCGGGCTGTTGGCGGCGCAAGGCGATCTGCTCTTCGGCTTCATCCACAGCCGCAAGAATCTCCCGCGCGCGGGCCAGGAAGGCGGAGCCCTCATCGGTGAGCGCTAAACGGCGCGTGGTGCGCGAGAGCAGGGTGGTTTCCAGCTTCTCTTCCAGCCGGCGCAGTGCCCGGCTCACGCCCGATACCGTCTGGCCGAGCTGTTCGGCGGCGGCCGTAACGGAGCCGGTATCCACCACGGTGCGAAAGGCCAGCAGTTCTTCGAGCGTCGTTTTCATCGTCGATTATCAATTCCCAGTCAAAAGTATTCTGCACAACACGGGGTTTTTTGCAAAGACGCGCGCGCCCACACTCCGGTCATCGATTGAACGGAGGGCACCATGCCTATTGCGTTGTTTGCGCTCACCCTGAGCGCGTTTGCCATCGGGACGACGGAGTTCGTCATCGTTGGCCTGATTCCCACCGTGGCGGCGGATTTGAGCATCACGCTGCCGTCCGCCGGGCTGCTGGTGAGCCTGTATGCGTTGGGCGTGGCGGTTGGCGCGCCGGTACTGACCGCGCTGACGGGGCGGTTGCCGCGCAAGACGCTGCTACTGTCGTTGATGGCGCTATTCACGCTGGGCAACCTGCTGGCGTGGCGTGCGCCCACGTATGAATCGCTGGTGCTGGCGCGCGTGCTGACGGGGCTGGCGCATGGCGTGTTCTTCTCGATCGGCTCGACCATCGCCACGAGCCTGGTGCCCAAGGAAAAAGCGGCGAGTGCCATCGCCATCATGTTCACGGGGCTGACCGTGGCGCTGGTGACCGGCGTGCCACTGGGCACCTTCATTGGCCAGCATTTCGGCTGGCGAGAGACTTTCCTGGCCGTGTCAGCGTTGGGAGCGATCGCCTTTGTCGGCAGCCTGCTGTTCGTGCCGCGCAACCTTGCGCAATCGCGGCCGGCGTCGCTGGCGCAGCAGGCCAAGGTGCTGGCCCAGCCGCGCCTGCTGATGGTGTATGCCAAGACGGCCATTGGGTATGGTGGTTCCTTCATCCCGTTCACCTTTCTGGCGCCGATCCTGCAAGACGTGGCGGGCTTCAGTGCCGGGGCGGTGGGCTGGGTGATGCTGATCTATGGTGTCTCGGTGGCCGCGGGCAACCTGTGGGGGGGCCGCCTGGCCGATCGCAAGGGGCCGATCGCAGCCCTGCAGATCATCTTTGCGCTGCTGGCCGCGGTGCTGTTTCTGTTCACGTTCACGGCGCACCATCCGTGGACGGCCGTGGCGACGGTGCTGCTGTGGGGCGCGGTGGCGTTCGGCAACGTGCCGGGGCTGCAGGTGTATGTGGTCAAGCAGGCGGAACGCTATACCCCGCAAGCCGTGGATGTGGCGTCTGGCCTGAACATTGCGGCCTTCAACCTCGGGATTGCCGGCGCGGCGTGGGCAGGCGGGCTGATCGTCACGCATCTGGGCCTGATGCATACGCCGTGGATTGGCGCACTGGTCGTGCTGGTGTCGCTGGGCCTGACCACATGGAGTGGCGTGCTGGACCGCCGCAGCGGCATCGGCCCGCGCTTTGACGGCCCGATGCCCGCCGCTCACTGATTCCATTCTTCAATGCAAGGACAACACAAGGACAACGTAATGACCCACGCTTTCAACGTCCCCGCCTTTGGTCTGGGCACCTTCCGCCTGAAGGGCCAGACCGTGATCGACTCCGTGCGCACTGCGCTGGAACTCGGCTACCGCGCCATCGATACCGCGCAAATCTATGAGAACGAGGCCGAAGTGGGCCAGGCCATCGCGCAATCGGGCGTGGCCCGCAGCGACCTCTTCCTGACCACCAAGATCTGGGTCAGCAACTTTGCGGCGGACAAGCTCATCCCGAGCTTGAAGGACAGCCTTGCCAAGCTGCGGACCGAGCAGGTGGACCTGACGCTGATCCACTGGCCATCGCCCCAGGGCGAAGTGCCGATGGCCGAATACCTCGGCGCGCTGGCCGAGGCCAAGCGGCAAGGGCTGACGCGCGCGCTGGGGGTGTCGAACTTCACCGTGTCGCTGCTCAAGGAGGCCATCGGCATCGTGGGTGCGGACAACCTCGCCACCAACCAGATCGAATTGCATCCGTATCTGCAGAATCGCAAGGTGGCTGCCTTTGCGCGGGAGCAGGGCGTCCACATCACCTCCTACATGACGTTGGGCGTGGGCAAGGTGCTGGCCGATCCCGTCATTGCCGACATCGCCCAGGCGCACGGTGCGACGCCCGCCCAGGTGGCGCTGGCCTGGGCGCTGCAGCAGGGCTATTCGGTCATTCCGTCGTCCACCCGGCGCGCCAACCTGGAAAGCAACCTGGCTGCCCGCACCCTGCGCCTGACCGACGCCGACATGGCGCGCATTGCCGAGCTGGACCGTGGCGAGCGCATTGCCAACCCCGCGGGCATCGCGCCGGCCTGGGATTGATCCAGATCAATCGAAAGGGACTCACCCTTCGAAAGCTGACTGCCAGCGGCGACCGGCGGCTCAAGATTGTTGAGTGTGTTGCCGATACACCTTCCGGAACTCTAAAACCAATGGGGAGATGCCTTGCGCACTTTGCGCGGGTGGTTCCCACTCCGGAGACTCTGGAATGAGCAAGCTCAGCTTCCGTCAAAAGCTCTGGCTGCCGCTGGTCGTCAGCCTGATTGCATTGACGTTGATCTCGGTGGTCAATGCGTACCAGGCCCGCGCGATTCGCGTCGAAGAGCGCAAGAACAACCTGGTGAGCGTCAGCACCATGGCCGTGAACCTCGCCAAGCAGTACGACGAGCTGGCCAAGAGCGGCGCCATCACCAAGGAAGAAGCACAGAAGCAGGCGATTGACCGCTTCAAGGCCCTGCGCTACGACAAGGACGGCTACTTCACCATCACCAACTCCAACAATGTGGTGGTGATGCACCCGATCAAGCCGGAGTTCATCGGCAAGGATCAGTCCGGCTTCAAGGATGCGCAAGGCAACGCGGTGTACCTTGGCCTGACCAACGCCGGCAGAAATCCCAATGGCGGGTTCCATAGCTATGTCTGGCCCAAGGTGGGCGGCACGGAGCCCGTGCCCAAGACAGCCTTTGCCCTGCGCTACGAGCCGTGGGACTGGGTCTTCTCGACCGGCGTCTACATGGACGACATCAACGCGGCGTTCATGACGTCGCTGTATCAGACCGGCGGCCTCCTGGCGGTGGTCGGCATCGTGCTGATTGCGCTTGGCACGGTCGCCAACCGCAGCCTGCAGAACACGCTGGGCGGTGACCCGGCATATGCGGCCGAGGTGGCCAACCGCATTGCCGGCGGTGACCTCACGGTCGACATTGCTACCCGCCCGGACGACCGCCACAGCCTGCTCTACGCCATGGGCCGCATGCGCGGCGCGCTGGTGCAGACCATCGGCAGCATCAAGGGGGCGTCGGACACCATCGGCACCGCCACGCGTGAAATCGCCAGCGGCAACCTCGATCTCTCCTCGCGCACCGAGCAGCAGGCCAGTTCGCTGGAAGAAACGGCCTCTGCCATGGAGCAGCTCATGTCGACCGTGCAGCAGAACGCCGACAACGCCCAGCAGGCCAACCAACTCGCCGTGTCCGCCTCGGATGTGGCGGTGCGCGGCGGCGATGTGGTGACGCGCGTGGTGGAGACGATGGGCTCGATCAACGCGTCCTCGCGCAAGATCGTCGACATCATCGGCGTGATCGATGGCATTGCGTTCCAGACCAACATCCTCGCCCTGAATGCCGCGGTGGAAGCGGCGCGCGCAGGCGAACAGGGCCGGGGTTTTGCAGTCGTGGCCGGCGAGGTCCGCAGCCTCGCGCAGCGCAGCGCGGCGGCGGCCAAGGAGATCAAGGCACTGATCGACGACTCCGTGGCCAACGTCGATGCCGGCAGCGTGCTGGTGGAAGAGGCTGGCGAGACCATGCGCGAAGTGGTGGCCAGCGTGAAGCGCGTGACCGATATCGTGGGCGAGATCTCGTCGGCCAGCCAGGAGCAGCGCTCGGGCATCGAAGAAGTCAGCCACGCCGTGACGCAGTTGGACGATGCCACGCAGCAGAACGCCGCGCTGGTGGAGCAAGCCGCCGCCGCTGCGCAATCGCTGGAAGAGCAGGCCCTGAGCCTCACGCAGATCGTGGCGCAATTCCGTTTGCATGCCGATGCGCTGCGGGCGGCGCAGGCACCGGCCCCAATCGCCAGGGTGGCACCGACAGTCGCACCGGTGGCCCAGGTTGCCTCGGTAGCGCCCGTTGTCGCCAAGGCCGACACGCCGCGCCGCCAGCCCGCCAAGCCGAGCCCCGCTGCGGCAAAGCCCAAGCTGACATCGCGCAAGGCGCCCGTGTTGAACAAGCGTGAAGACAAGCCGGCCAGCAAACCGGCCGAGAAAGCGCCCGAGAAAGCGCCCGCCGCCGTGCCGGCAAGCCTGGCGAAGGCCAAGCCGCTGGTGGCTGCTGGCGCCGGCGCCGGCGCTGACGGCGATTGGGAAACCTTCTAATCAGGCATCCAACGCTGGGCCATCGATGCGCTTGGCCCAGCTTTCCACCTCGCCGCGCGCAAGCCGGCCTTCCACCAGCTTGCGCCACGACGGCGTGAGCGGCAGCGCCAGCATGGCTTCCAGCGCGGCGCGGTCCAGCATATTGCGATAGAGCACATCCAGCACACGCGTCAGCGGCCATTGCGGCCATGGGCGCGCGATCCATTCGAGCATGTCGCCCGGGCGCAGCGTGCCGCCTTCCAGGACGCGGTAGTACCAGCCCGTGCGGCCCGTGTGTTGCACGCGGCGTGCCATGTCGCGCGTGTCAAAGCGGTCGTTCAGCTTCCAGCACGGCTGGCGTAGTTGCGAGACCTCCAGTACCACGCTCCCCACGCGCAGGCGGTCACCAATGCAGATGTCGTCTTCCGTCACGCCTGTCGTGCTGAGGTTTTCACCAAAGGCGCCGGGCTGCGCGAGCACAGCTTGCGCTCCCGTTCTCGCGCCGCTACCCGCACCGATATCCGCCTGCCACGCCGCGTAATGGTCGAACGGATAGTGATGAATCGCCTTGTCGGGGCCGCCATGCACGCGCAGGTCGCCCTGTTCATCGCCGACGATGCCGTTGATGTCGACCTGCACAGCATCGGCCACGGGGCGCTTGTCGATGGCGCTGCGTGATCCGGGCCGTGTGTAGTCGACGGCGCGGCCGGTGAGGAGGGTGTCGATGCGGATGGGTGTGGGGAGCGTCATGCGGCCTCCGCGCGGTCGAGCCAGGCGGTGAACACGTCCCCCGCGCGCTGCGACAAGCGCTGTGCCACCGCAGGCACCTGGGCCCGCAGCACGCGCGGGTCGATACCCGCCGCGCCGAGCTCTGCGGCATGGCCAATCAACCAGGCCTCCAGTTCATCCAGATTCGCTTCCAGATGAAATTGCAGCCCCAGTGCATGGTGGCCGATGGCGAAGGCCTGTTCTGCACAGGTGGCCGTAGAGGCAAGCCGCTGCGCGCCGGGCGGGAGGTCATACCGATCGCCATGCCAATGCAGCACCGGTGTGCCATCGGCCAAGGGCGCAAGCGGCGAATCCTGGCCCGCAGGTGTAAGCGTGATGGGCGCAAAGCCGATCTCCTTCACGCCCATCGGCTTGACGGCCGCGCCCAAGGCCCGTGCCATCAATTGCGCGCCGAGGCAGATGCCGAGCAGCGGTTTGCGCGCGGCCAGACGTTGGGCAATCGCTTCAGCTTCATCACGTACGAAAGGGTAGGTCTCATCGTCATACGCACCGATCGGGCCGCCGAGCACGACGACCAGATCTGCGGTGGCGATATCGGTCGTCGGCACTGGCTGCACGCCAACGTCCACCGTGCGCACGGTGTAGCCGCGCGCGTGGAGCAGCGGTTGCAGCAGGCCCAGGTGCTCGAATGGAACGTGACGCAGGGCGAGGGCGGTTTTCATGATGGCCTGTCGGCTGAGCGTGAAAGATCAGGCGCATTGTGACGGACGGGTGCGGCTAGAAAAACCCGTGCGGCGAGCGAGGGTTTGCCGCCAGCAAGGTTCGACCTCATAGCGCCACTTGCCGGCCTCCAAGGAGCGAGCGCCAAGCTAAAAGGTCCATGCATTGAGCTTGGAGGTCCGAAGGTGGAGAAAAAAAGGTCCGCTCACGGAGCTCGGAGGTCCGGGCGTGGAGCAAAAAGGTCCGCTCACGGAGCTCAGAGGTCCGGGCGTGGAGCACAGAAGGTCCATTCACGGAGCTCAAAGCTCCGAAGGTGGGGCAAAAAGGTCCGCTCATGGAGCTTCGAGGTCCGAAGGTGGAGTAAGAAGCTCCCTTTGCGCGGAGCGTGTCGGGCCTGCCGGGAGTGTCAGAATTTCGGTGTTCAAGGCTGCGACGCGGCAACAAAAAAGCCCGCGCGATGCGGGCTTTTCCGTTGGGCAAGACGGCTGTTAGGCCTCGGCCTTCGACCGCGAGAACGGCGACGTGATCTTGATCATCTGGACAAACGCCTTGGGGTTACCGGCCAGGATTTCGCCCTGGTCGAGGTAGCCCGATTCGCCGGTGTAGTTGCCCACCAAGCCACCCGCTTCCGTCACCAGCAGCGAGCCGGCGGCCATGTCCCACTTGCTCAGACCTTGCTCGAAGAAGCCGTCGAGGCGGCCGCAGGCCACGTAGGCGAGGTCCAGCGCGGCGGCGCCCGGGCGACGCAGGCCGGCGCAGTTTTCGGTCATGGTGGCGAACAGGCGCGTGTAGTCGTACAGACCTGCCATGTCGCGGTAGGGGAAGCCGGTGCCGATCAGGCAATCGGCCAGCTTGTCGCGGCGCGTGACGCGGATGCGGCGGTTGTTCAGGAACGCGCCGCCGCCCTTGGTCGCGGTGAAGAGCTCGTCGCGCGTCGGGTCGTACACCACGGCTTGCGTGACCACGCCACGCTGCATCAACGCGATCGACACGCCGTACTGCGGGAAGCCGTGGATGAAGTTGGTGGTGCCGTCCAGCGGGTCGATGACCCACACGTTTTCGCTGGCGGTTTCGCCGTCGGCCCAGGATTGGCCGGACTCTTCCGCTAGAATCGCGTGATCGGGGTAGGCCGTCTTGATGACTTCGATGATCGCGGCTTCGGCCGCGCGATCGACTTCGGTGACGAAATCGTTGTGTTGTTTGCGCTCGGTGCGCAGGCTATCGACGTCGAAGGACGCGCGGTTGATGATGGTGCCGGCCTTGCGAGCAGCCCGGACGGCGATATTGAGCATCGGATGCATGACGGATCTCCGCGTCAGTGCGCTTCTGGCGCCTGACGAACAACACAGCGAATTGTAGAAGAACGAGCGGCGGGCCAATCTTGCGATCCTGCCCGCCGTCAAAAGAGTGGCCGTATTGTATATGAACCCCGCTTCCAGCGCCCTGGAAAACACCCCGAACACCCCCCCTGCCGACCCTGAGGCGTTGCGCCAGCGCGCCGCGCGCTGCCGTTTCGTGCTGGTCGAGACGAGCCACCCGGGCAATGTCGGTTCCACGGCACGTGCGCTCAAGACGATGGGGTTTGGCAACGACGGCAACTTCATCCTCGTGCGCCCGCGCGAGGCGGATGCCCAGTCCCACGCCGATGCCGTTGCCATGGCAAGCGGCGCTGACGATGTGCTGGCCGGCGCCCGTGTGGTCGATGACATTGGCGAGGCGCTGGCCGGTGCTGCGCTCACCATCGCCCTGACGGCCCGCCCGCGCGAATTTGGCCCGCGCCGCATTGGCCCGCGCGCGGCGGCCGAAGAGGTGGCCGCCTTGCTGGCCACGCCGGACGCCACCGTCGCCTTCGTCTTCGGCAACGAGCGTTTCGGGTTGCCGAACGAGGTGGTGGAGCGCTGCCACGTCGTCACGCACATTCCCGCCAACCCGGCGTATGCGTCGCTGAACCTGTCGCAGGCGGTGCAGTTGATCGCGTATGAGGTGCGTATGGCGCTGCTAGCCGACACCGGCACCGGGGACACCCGCGTGGAAGGCGTCGGCTTTGTCGGCGAGCCGGCCACCGCCGAGCAGATCGACGGGATGTTCGAACACTTGGAGCAGGGCCTGGTCGAGATCGGCTTTCTCGACCCGGCCCAGCCGAAGAAGCTGATGCCGCGCCTGCGGCGTCTGTTTGCCCGCACGCAGTTGGAGGCCGAAGAGGTCAACATCCTGCGCGGGATCGCCAAGCGTATGCTCGGCCGCCGTGCCGAAGCCACGACGCCGCCCACCGCGCCCACCGGCGCCGCCGACGGCTGTCGTTGATCTCCCTGAAAGCCGCCTGCCAGGCGGCATCCCCCTGCATATTTGGCTAAAACCCCTGCCGTAGAAGGCTAAGGGAATGCCTTACACTGCCCTCAGCGCATCGCGCATATCGATATAACGATCCACACACGAACCAAGATGTTCACACGCATTCGCGAAGATATTGCCGCCATCATGGAGCGAGACCCGGCCGCGCGCAGCCGCTGGGAGGTGCTGACCTGCTATCCAGGTCTGCACGCCGTCATCGTCCATCGGGTCGCGCATGCGTGTTGGCACGGTGGCTTCAAGCTGCTGGGGCGATGGTTCTCGCACCTGGGGCGCTTCCTGACCGGCATCGAGATTCACCCGGGCGCGACCGTCGGCCGGCGCGTGTTCATCGATCACGGCATGGGCGTGGTGATTGGCGAGACCGCCGAAATCGGTGATGACTGCACGATCTACCAGGGCGTGACGCTGGGCGGTACGTCGCTCTACAAGGGCGCCAAGCGGCACCCCACGCTCGGCAAGGGCGTGGTGGTGAGCGCGGGTGCCAAGGTGCTCGGCGGCTTCGTCATCGGGGATGGTGCGCGCGTGGGGTCGAACGCCGTGGTGCTCAAGCCGGTGCCGGCGGGCGCGACAGCCGTCGGTATTCCGGCACGCATCATCGAACGCGACGTGGCGACCGAGGCCCAATCGGCGCTCAAGCAGGAGTTCTCGGCCTACGGCATTACGCCCGATGCGGATGATCCGGTGTCGCTGGCGCTCAAGCGGTTGATCGACCACAGCGAACTCCAGCAGGAACGCATCGAGTCGATTCTTTCCGCGCTCGATCGCCTGGGCGCGCATCTGGAGAACTCACCGAACGATCCGTTCGATGCGAGCGAGCTGAAGCGGATGTTGAAGTAGCAGAAGGGCAGGTGCGGTAGCTTATGCCGTCACTTGCTCGACCGTCAGCGTGCCGTTTTCCAGCTTGAGAAAGCTGCCGCGCGGGCGCGCCTGATCGAAATCCCAATCGGAGAGGACCCAGCGTTCACCGCTCGGCTCGTGATGCAGTTGCGGGCGGTGCGTGTGGCCGTGGATCAGCGTGGGTGTGCCCGCGGCCTTGAACAGCGCATCAACGGCTTCGGGTGCGACGTCGCCCATCATCGCAGCGGCACGCGGTTCACCTGCCACATTGGCGGACATGGCGCGTCCAGCTTCGCTTTCGGCGCGCATCTTCTGCGCGATCTTCAGCCGCCAGCGCAGCGGCATCGTCAGGAACATCCGCTGCACCCAACGCTTGCGCGTCCAGTGACGAAAGCGCATGTAGGCCGTGTCGCGCGTGCAGAGGGCATCGCCGTGGGCGAGTGCGATGCGCTGGCCTTCGACTTCGAGCACGCTGGGATCGGGCAGCAGCGTCGCGTGCGCGGCAGCCAGAAAGCGCTTGCCGAGCAGGAAGTCGCGGTTGCCGTGCATGAACAGCACGCGCGTGCCGGTGTTTGCCAGTTCAGCAAGCAGGTTGGCAACGTGCCGATGGAACGGATCGGCCAGTTCTTCATCGCCGACCCAGTATTCGAAGAAATCACCCAGGATGACGAGTGTGCGGGCCTCGCGTGCGCGCGTGCGCAGGAAGCGCTCGAACGCCGCTGCGGTGGCCGGCATGCTGGCCGTCAGGTGCAGATCCGAAATAAAAAACACCGGCCCGGAAACCCGGACCGGTGTCTTCAGCGCGGATGCCTGTGAGGCGTGCGCTGCGTCGATCATTCGATCACTTCAGCGCTTTCGATGATCACGTCTTCCATCGGCACATCTTGGTGGAAGCCGCGATTGCCCGTGCGCACTGCGCGGATCTTGTCGACCACGTCCATGCCCTCGGTCACTTTGCCGAACACGGCGTAGCCCCAGCCCTGCGGCGTCGGCGAGGTGTGGTTCAGGAAGTCGTTGTCGACCGTGTTGATAAAGAACTGGGCCGTGGCCGAGTGCGGATCGTTGGTGCGTGCCATGGCAATGGCGCCGCGCTCGTTCTTCAGGCCATTGTTGGCTTCGTTGTCGATCGGGGCCTTGGTCGGCTTCTGGTTCATCTTCTCGCCCGGCTCAAAGCCGCCGCCTTGGATCATGAAGCCCTTGATGACGCGGTGGAACACCGTGCCGTTGTAGTGGCCGTCCTTGACGTAGCTCACGAAGTTGGCGACCGACTTCGGTGCCTTTTCAGCGTCCAGCGCGAGGGTGATGTCGCCGTGGTTGGTGTGCAGTTTGACTTGGGTCATGGTGAATTCCTTGGGTGGGGCAAAAACGTTGTTCGGGCGTTACTTGGAGACGACGGTGGCCGACTCAATCACGATCGGCTTCACGGGCACGTTCTGGTGCGGGAACTTGGTGGTGGTTTCCACCGCCTTGATCTTGTCGATGGTGTCGGTACCGTCGACCACCTTGCCGAAGACGGTATAGCCGTAACCGTCCTGACCAGGGTAGTTCAGCATGTTGTTGTCGACCACGTTCACATAGAACTGCGCGGTGGCGGAGTTCGGGTCCATGGTACGGGCCATGGCGATCGTGTACTTGTCATTCTTCAGGCCGTTCTTCGATTCGATCTCGACCGGCGGGCGGGTGTCCTTCTGCTTCATGTCAGGGGTGAAGCCGCCGCCCTGGATCATGAAGCCGTCCATCACGCGGTGGAAGATCGTGCCCTTGTAGAAGCCGTCCTTCACGTATTGCAGGAAATTGGCGACCGTCTTGGGGGCCTTGTCCGGGTAGACCTCGACGGTGAAGTTGCCCATCGACGTCTTGAATTGCACGCGCGGTGCAGGGGTTGCGGCGGCGGTGGCGGTTACGGCCAATGCGCACACGAGGCCGGCAAAGAGGGAGCGAATACGGAGCATGGTCTGGAAAGGGGGGCTTGGGGGTGAGAAAACGTGTCGGCTGCGTCTTCTCAATGACGCTTGGCCGGTTTGGCCTTCACGCCGCTGGCAGCGGGCAGCGTGGTGGTGGCAGGGTCGGCAGGCGCGGTAGGGTGCACACCCGGCAGATCGGGCAGGGCGTCCAGGCGCGCGCGCGCCGTGGCGTTTTTCGGGTTCAGCTTGAGTGCGCTTTGGTACGACTGCGCGGCGAGGCGGACGTAGACATCGCCCAGGTTGGATTGCGCCAGCGCATTTTCCGGTGCCACGCGGTTCGCCATGATTAGGCTATCGCGCGCGCGGAGGAGTTCGCCGCGTTCGGCATACAGCGCCGCCAGGTTGATGTACGGCTCGGGCAGTTCAGGAAAATCCTGCGTCATCTGGCTGAAAGCGACGATGGCATCGTCACTGCGGCCCAGGCCGGCAAGCGCCACGCCGCGCTGGAAGCGGGCTTGCGCATTGCGCGGCTGCGAGGCGACATCCTTGTCGAGTTCAGTCAGTGCCTGGGTGTACTGCTTCTTGGCCAGCTCGTCGTCAATGCGCTTCTGACGAGCGACTTGCGGCGGCGTCTGCGTGCTGGGTGTCAGGTCTGCTGGCAGGGCGATGCCGGCGGTCTGCGCCAGGGCGGGTGCCGCCGATACAGCGAGCAGGCAAGTCAGGGTGGCAGCGCACAGGGTGGCAGCGTGCTCGCGCAGCGGTCTGGTCATGAGAATCGGTTCCGTTATACTCCGCCGCATTCTAACAAACCGTCTTTGCGCGCAGCAGTGGCAACGCGCGCCGGAAAAGGTTCTTGATTGGGAGCAGACCGATCGCACGGCCGGCCAACCCATCGGGGCAGTTCCGGTAAAATGTGCCGCTTATTTGCGCTCGCGCATCGGCCGCACATGGCAATTGCGCCCGCCGGCATCCAGCCCAGTACCTCAGTACGTGGCGGCGCGCTGAATCTCCCGACACCGATTCATGGAATCACTCAAGATCTACAACACGCTCGCGCGTGAGAAACAGACGTTCGTCCCCATCGAGCCCGGCCGCGTGCGCATGTACGTGTGTGGGATGACGGTGTACGACTACTGCCACGTCGGGCATGCGCGGGTCATGGTGGTGTTCGATATGGTGCAGCGCTGGCTGCGTGCATCGGGCTACGACGTCACGTACGTCCGCAACATCACCGACATTGACGACAAGATCATCAAGCGTGCGGTCGAAAACGGGGAGACCATGAGCGCGCTCACGGGCCGCTTCATTCAGGCGATGCACGAAGACGCCGATGCGCTCGGCGTGCAACGCCCCGACCACGAGCCGCGCGCCACCGAATACGTGCCGCAGATGCTGAGCATGATCGGCAAGCTGCAGACCAATGGCTTGGCCTATCAGGCGACCGACGGCGACGTGAACTATGCCGTGCGCAAGTTCCATGGCTACGGCAAGCTCTCGGGCAAATCGCTCGAAGACCTGCGCGCCGGCGAGCGCGTGGCCGCCAACGATGCCAAGCAGGATCCGCTGGACTTCGTGCTGTGGAAATCCGCCAAGGCCGATGAACCGGCCGAATCGCGCTGGGCGTCGCCGTGGGGCGAAGGGCGTCCGGGCTGGCATATCGAGTGCTCGGCGATGAGCTGCGAACTGCTGGGTGAGCATTTCGACCTGCACGGTGGCGGCGCAGACTTGCAGTTCCCGCACCACGAGAACGAGATCGCCCAGTCCGAAGGCGCCACCGGCAAGACCTTCGTCAACACGTGGATGCACAACGGCTTCGTGCGCGTGAATGAAGAGAAGATGTCGAAATCGCTCGGCAACTTCTTCACCATCCGCGATGTGCTGAAGGTGTACGACGCTGAAGTCGTGCGCTTTTTCATCCTGCGCTCGCACTATCGCAGCGACCTGAATTACAGCGACGCCCACCTGGACGACGCCCGCCACGCGCTCACGCGCCTGTACACCGCGCTGAAGGATGTGCCCGCCAGCGCAGACGCCAAGCCCGATTGGAACGAGCCGCACGGCAAGCGTTTCCTCGAGGCGATGAACGACGACTTCAACACGCCCGTCGCCGTGTCGGTGCTGTTCGAGCTGGCGAGCGAAGTAAACAAGACGCGCTCGCCGGCGTTGGCCAATCAGCTGTCGGCGCTGGCTGGTGTGATGGGGTTGCTGGGCCGCGATCCGCATGCCTTCCTGCAAGGCGGTGTATCGGCTGATGGTCTGGATGCGGCAGAAGTGGAAGCTCGCATCGAAGAACGCCGCGCCGCCAAGGCCGCCCGTGACTTTGCGCGTGCCGACGCTATCCGTGCCGATCTGCTGGCCGCTGGCATCGTGCTGGAAGATAAGCCGGGTGGCGTCACTGAATGGAGACGCGCATGAGCGCGGCGGCCAAGAAGGCCAGTCAGGTCAGCGTTGGGCGCAGTACGGCCGCCAAAAAGGCGCCGGCGGTGAAGGCGCCAGCGGTCAAGAAAGCGGCCGCCAAGAAGATCGACGGTGTTGCGAACAAGACGGTCGCAGCCAAGGCGCCTGCCAAACGTGCACCGGCATCGAAGGTGCCCCTGCCGGAAACGCTGGGCACGAACGAGGCGATGCCTGTGCCGGCGGAAGTGGTGCTGTCCGGCCCGCCGGAATACTGGCAGGAAGCTTGCGCAGACTTGATGAAGCGGGATCGCATCCTGCGCAAGATCATCCCCGCGTATGGCCCGGCGCACCTGGCCTCGCGCGGCGATCCGTTCGTGACGTTGGCGCGCTCCATTGTCGGTCAACAGATTTCGGTCAAGGCTGCGCAATCGGTGTGGGAGCGCGTGGTGGATGTGTGCCCCAAGCTGGTGCCCGCACAGTTCATCCGTGCCGGCCAGGAGAAGCTTGCAGGCTGTGGTCTGTCCAAGCGCAAGGCCGAGTACATCCTGGATCTGGCCGATCACTTCCGTAACGGCACCCTGCACGTCGCCAAGTGGGCTGAGATGGAGGATGAGGACGTCATTGCTGAGCTCACGCAAATCCGCGGCATCGGCCGCTGGACGGCCGAGATGTTCCTGATGTTCAACCTGATGCGTCCGAACGTGCTGCCGCTGGACGACATCGGTCTCATCAACGCCATCTCCCAGAATTATTTCAGTGGCGAGCCCGTCACTCGCAGCGAGGCACGCGAGGTGGCCGCTAACTGGGAACCGTGGCGCACTGTGGCCACTTGGTATATGTGGCGCAGCCTGGACACGGCGACCACCTATTGATCTGTTAATTTCGATGAAACGCGCCCGGTCGACCGGCGGTCAAAATCCGGTAGAATGCGCGCCTTCAAGTGCCTTTCAGAAGATCCATGAAAACAACCTTCCTGGAGTTCGAGCAGCCGATCGCCGAGCTTGAGGCGAAGATCGAAGAACTTCGCTTTGTTCAAGACGATTCCGCTGTCGACATTTCTGAAGAAATCTCCCGCCTGGCTTCCAAGAGCCAGCAGCTCACCAAAGATCTGTACGCCAACCTGACGCCTTGGCAGGTCGCGCAGATTGCACGTCACCCGCAGCGTCCGTACACGCTCGATTACGTCCGCGAAATCTTCACCGACTTCCACGAATTGCACGGCGACCGCACCTTCGCGGACGACCTGTCGATCGTGGGTGGTCTGGCACGCTTCAACGGCCAGCCTTGCATGGTGATCGGTCACCAAAAGGGCCGCGACACGAAGGAGCGTGCACTGCGCAACTTTGGCATGTCCAAGCCCGAGGGCTACCGCAAGGCCAAGCGCCTGATGGAGTTGGCTGACAAGTTTGGTCTGCCGATCTTCACGTTTGTGGACACCCCGGGCGCGTTCCCCGGCATCGACGCTGAAGAGCGCGGCCAGTCGGAAGCGATCGGCCACAACCTGTTCGTGATGGCCGGCCTGAAGGTGCCCCTGATCGCCACCATCATCGGCGAAGGCGGTTCGGGCGGCGCACTGGCGATCGCCATGGGCGATGCGGTGATCATGCTGCAATTCGCCACGTACGCCGTGATTTCGCCGGAAGGCTGCGCGTCGATCCTGTGGAAGACCGCCGAGAAGGCGCCGGAAGCCGCCGAGGCGCTGGGCCTGACCGCGCACCGCCTGAAGGCCCTGGGCCTGATCGACAAGATCGTCAACGAGCCGCTGGGTGGCGCACACCGCGACCCGAAGGGCATGGCGACGATGCTCAAGCGTGCGCTGGCCGAATCGCTGCGCCAGTTCCAAGGCATGAAGACGTCTGAACTGCAGGCGCGTCGTCACGAGCGCCTGATGGCCTATGGCAAGTTCAAGGAAACCGACGGTCGCTGAGGTTTCGTCCACTCGGTCCGCCCGCTCGGCCAGTCTGGTCAACAAGGTCGCACAACGCGTTGCCGCGTGTGCGGCCTTTGTTGTTTCTGGCGAGGCTGAAGCGCCGACGGTGGCGATTGCATTGTCGGGCGGTCGGGATTCCGCCGCGCTGCTACATGCGTGCGCTGCGTGGCGCGATGCGGGCGCGCGGGTGCGTCTCGTTGCGCTGCATATCCACCACGGATTACAGGACGATGCCGATGCCTGGCAATGCGCCTGCGAGCGCATGGCGGAGGCGGCCGGGGTCGCGTTCCATGCGCGCCGTGTCCACGTGGAAACTGATGCAGGGCAGGGTGTCGAAGAGGCGGCGCGCGCTGCCCGGTACGCTGCCCTGGAGATACTTTGCGCGCAGACGGGCGCGTCGATTCTGCTGACGGCGCATCACCAGGACGACCAAGCCGAAACTGTGCTGCTGCAATTGATGCGCGGCGCTGGTGTCGATGGCCTCGCGGCCATGCCGATTGCTCGCGAGGGGGCTGTCACGTTGCTGCGTCCGTGGATCGATGTGCCACGCAGCGAAATCGAGCTGTACGCGCACACTCACGCGCTCACGTGGATCGAGGATCCGTCCAATAGCGATGCGCGCTATGCACGCAATGCACTGCGGCCGTTATTGACCGGCATGGCGGAGCATTTCCCGGCGTATCGCGAGGCGCTTGCGCGCAGTGCGATGCATCTGGCGGATGCTGCAGCACTGATCGACGAGATTGCGCAGGCGGATTTGGCGCGGATTACCTCGACAGAGGGGCTCGATGTTGCGGAGCTGGCTGCGCTGTCCATGCCACGTCAGCGTGCGGTGTTGCGGGCGTGGCTGGCGCAGGCGGGTATGCGTGCCTTGCCTACCCGTCGCCTAGAGGATCTGCGCACCCAATTGATTGACGCGCGTGGCGATGGCGCGCTGTGCATCACATTGCCGGCAGGGCAGATCAGGCGCTATCGCGCTCTTGCGTGGATCGAGCCTTGCGTGAGCCAGGTCGTTGACCCGGTTGCAGTCACCATCGATGCGGGGCGGTTCGATGCTGCACATCGGGTCGAGCGGCGGGTGAATGTGGGCGAATGGGGCGGGGCGCTGGTGTTTTCACCTGTGGAGGCTGGCGGAATCGACGCCGAAACCTTGCGGGCGCCCTTGTCATTGGTGCCTCGACGCGGTGGCGAGCGCATCGTGTTGCGCCCCGGTGGGCCATCGCGAGCGCTCAAACAGGCATACCAGGAAGCCGGCATTCCAGCCTGGGAGCGCGGGCGCTTGCCTCTGCTTTATGCGGGGGAAATGCTGGTCTTTGCCGCCGGGGTGGGCATGGACCACGCGACGGTGGGTAGCGGCCCGGGCTGGCGGATCACGTGGTCTTCCGGGTAATGAGTGCCTTCTGGCACACATTTTGACTCGCCGCAATCCGCCGTTTTCTTGCCGATCGCTGCAAATTGCTGTATTTTCAAAGGCTTTTGCACCGCTTCGCCTCCTCTCGATCTTTCCAAGATGGCTCTCATCGTTCACAAATACGGTGGCACCTCGATGGGTTCAGTTGAACGCATCAAGAACGTCGCCAAGCGCGTTGCCAAGTGGCACCGTGCAGGTCACCAGATCGTGGTCGTTCCGTCGGCCATGTCCGGCGAAACCAACCGCCTGCTGGGTATGGCCAAAGAGATTTCGGCCCAGCCCGACCCGCGTGAACTCGACATGATTGCCTCGACGGGCGAGCAGGTGAGCGTGGGCCTGTTGGCCATCGCGCTGCATGCCGAAGGCATCGATGCCCGCAGCTACACCGGCTGGCAAGTGCCGGTGAAGACCGATTCGGCCTACACCAAGGCCCGCATCCAGTCGATCGACGACGAGCGCGTGCGCGCCGATCTCGACGCCGGCCGCGTGGTCGTCATCACGGGCTTCCAGGGCATTGATGGCGAAGGCCATATCACGACGCTGGGCCGTGGTGGCTCGGATACTTCGGCCGTGGCGGTTGCCGCCGCGCTCGAAGCCGATGAGTGCCTCATCTACACCGACGTCGACGGCGTGTACACGACCGACCCGCGCGTGGTGGACGACGCCCGCCGTCTGGACAAGATCACCTTTGAAGAGATGCTGGAAATGGCCAGCCTCGGTTCGAAGGTGCTGCAGATTCGCTCGGTGGAGTTCGCCGGCAAGTACCGCGTGAAGACCCGCGTGCTGTCGTCGCTGACCGACCCGCTGATGCCGCTCGACGTTGAGATGAACTCGGGCACGCTGATTACTTTTGAGGAAGATTCGAACATGGAAGCCGCCGCCATTTCCGGCATCGCCTTTGCCCGCGACGAAGCCAAGATCACCGTGATCGGTGTGCCGGACAAGCCCGGCATCGCGTATCAGATCCTGGGCCCGGTCGCCGACGCCAACATCGACGTCGACATGATCATCCAGAACCAGTCGGTCGAAGGTAAGACGGACTTCACCTTCACCGTGCCGCGCGGCGAATACCAGCGCGCCCTGGCGATCCTGAACGACAGCGTGAAGGCGCACATCGGCGCAGCCAGTGTGTCGGGCGATCCGAAGGTGTCGAAGGTGTCGGTGGTGGGTGTGGGCATGCGCTCGCACGTGGGCATCGCCAGCAAGATGTTCCGCACGCTGTCGGAAGAGGGCATCAACATCCAGATGATCTCCACCTCGGAAATCAAGATCTCAGTGCTGATCGACGAGAAGTACATGGAGCTGGCCGTGCGCGCGCTCCACAAGGCGTTCGAGCTGGATCAGGCGTAATCGACTGAACCGGCACCGGATGGCCGGGGTGGCGACCCCGGGGGGCACAGATTCTCACCGCGTGTCATGCAGTTGTCGTTGACCGGGTGAGGTGAAGTGGCTAGAATACGCGCTTCGTTGCACGGGCTCCTTCGTGCGACGCAAGTTTGGGAGACGTGGCCGAGAGGTCGAAGGCACTCCCCTGCTAAGGGAGCATCCGGGCCAAAACCTGGATCGAGGGTTCGAATCCCTCCGTCTCCGCCAGTTTGGCGCTTCTCGCGGGAAGCGCATATAACAGGCGGATGCGAGTCGAGCTGACGTGACGGCTCGCATTGCACTGCACGTCAAAAAGCCCGCATGGTTTGCGCCATGCGGGCTTTTTCTTTGTCTGCTGCTTGAGTGCTTCGTGCGTGCTTCGCATGCGTGCGCCACCCGGAGATGCCGCACACATGCATGCATCAATGCATCAGCCTTGGCCGACGCTCTCCGGCACGCCTGCGGTCACGTTGAAGCCGCAATCCACATACGTAATCTCGCCGGTCACGCCGCTGGCCAGATCCGACAGCAGGAACGCAGCCACGTTGCCGACTTCTTCGATGGTGACGTTACGGCGCAGCGGGGCCACGTCTTCCATGTACTTGAGCAGCTTGCCGAAATCCTTGATGCCCGAGGCGGCCAGCGTCTTGATCGGGCCAGCCGAGATGCCGTTGGCGCGGATGCCCTTCGGACCCAGCGCGCCGGCCAGGTAACGCACGCCGGCTTCCAGCGAGGCCTTGGCCAGGCCCATCGTGTTGTAGTTCGGGACGATGCGCTCGGCGCCCAGGTAGGTCAGGGCGAGCAACGAGGCATTGGGCGAGAGCATCGGCAGCGAGGCCTTGGCCAGCGCCGGGAAGCTGTATGCCGAGATGTCGTGCGCAATACGGAACGACTCGCGCGACAGGCCATCGATGAAGTTGCCGGCAATCGCTTCGCGCGGTGCAAAGCCGATCGAGTGCACCAGGCCGTCGAAGTGGCCCCAGTGTTGGCCGAGGTCTTCGAACACCTTGGCGATCTGCTCGTCGCTGCCGACGTCGCAGTCGAACACCAGCTTGCTGTCGAACTCGTTGGCGAATTCGGTAATGCGGTCCTTGAAGCGTTCGCCGACGTAGGTGAAGGCCAGTTCAGCGCCTTCGCGCTTGCAGGCGTTGGCAATGCCGTAGGCGATCGAGCGGTTGGACAGAAGGCCGGTAATCAGAATGCGCTTGCCAGCGAGGAATCCCATGTTTTCTCCGTACAAATGTGGGCAACGTCGCACCGGTATGCCACTGCGGTCACTCCGTGGCGGCATGCGGGCGGTTTTGTCGGCGCGATCATACCGGAAAGCTCCGGCCCACTCGTGGTTTTGCGCAGTGCCGCAGATGCTCGTCACCCTTGTCAATGCGGGACGATCCTCGGGGGCGATTTGGCGGGATTGTCCTGACAGGGCGTTAGAATCGTCCGAAACACGCTTTCAGACGGCGGTGGAGTGGAGTCAAGACATGCAAGAACAACGGGGGCACGAGGCGGCATGAGCGTGCTTGCAGCGGCACACAAGCCGTACGGGCGGTTTTTCGCGGCACTGGCTTGCCTGCTGGCGGCCGTGGGCGCAGCGCCGAGCTGGGCTGCGCACGGCTATGCCGAATACGGGGATCTGAAATACTCCGCCGGCTTCTCCAACTTCGGTTACCTGAACCCGAAGGCACCCATCGGCGGCATGTTGCTGCTGGGCAATCCCGACCGCCGTACGAGCTTCGACAAGTTCAACCCGTTCACGATCAAGGGGACGTCCGCGCCGGGGCTCAACCAGTTGGTATTCGAGAGCCTGCTGATCGGCAGTTGGGACGAGACGGCCAGCGGCTACGGGCTGTTGGCCGACGACGTGGCCGTCGCGCCGAACGACCTCTCGGTGACCTTCCATATCAACCCGCGTGCACGCTTTTCCAATGGTGACCCGGTGCGCGCGTCGGACGTGAAGTATTCATACGACATGTTGATGGGCAAGGGGGCGAGCCCCGCTTATCGCAGCATGACTGCCGATGTGGCCAAGGTGACGGTGGTGGATGCCGCCACCATTCGCTACGACTTCAAGCGCAAGAACAAGGAGTTGCCGCTCATCGTCGGTGGGTTGCCGGTGTTCTCGCCCAAATGGGGCAAGGGCAGTGGTAAACCGGAAGACCCGAACGAAGGCAAGGATGTTGCGTTCGATAAGCTGACGTTCCAGGAGCCGGTAGCCAGTGGCCCGTACCTGATCGAACGGTTTGATCCGTCGCGCGGCATCACCTTCCGCCGCAATCCGAACTACTGGGGGCGCGATCTGAATGTGCGTCGCGGCTCGTTCAACTTCGAGCGCATCCAGTACAAACTCTACAAGGACGAAACCGCGCGCCTGGAGGCCTTCAAGGCCGGCGAGTACGACGCCATGGTGGAGTATCGCGCCAAGAACTGGGCCAAGAGCTACGTCGGCGTGAAGTTCCGCAGCGGCGAACTCATCAAGAGCGAGTTTCCGCACCGCAATGGCGCCGGCATGCAGGGTTTCGTCATGAACCTGCGGCGGCCGCTGTTCAAAGACTTGCGGGTGCGCAAGGCGTTGTCGCTGGCGCTGGATTTTGAATGGCTGAACCGGCAGCTCTTCTACGGCGCCTATCGCCGGCTGGACAGCTATTTCGCCAACAGCGAACTGGCCGCAGCCGATTCGCCCACCGGTACGCCGAGCAAAGGCGAGCTGGCGTTGCTGGAGCCGTTGCGCAGCAAGCTGGACCCGGACGTATTTGGCATGTTGGTCGCACCGCCCTCGACCGATCCCCCGAGTTCGCTGCGCGACAACCTGCGTCAGGCGCGTCGCCTGTTGGCTCAGGCGGGGTGGACGTACGACGACGGCGCGCTGCGCAATGCCAAGGGTGAGCCCTTCGTCTTCGAGATGCTTGATGACGGTGGCGCAATGAGTCGCGTCATGGCCGCGTACGCGCGCAACCTGGAAAAGCTGGGCATCCAGGTCAACCAGCGCGTGACGGATTTCGCGCTCTATCAGAAGCGGCTGGAAGAGTTTGACTTCGACATGATCTCGCTGCGCTTTCCCGATTCGCAAAGCCCCGGCAACGAGCTGAAAGACCGGTTCGGCTCCGCCGCTGCCGACGAGCCTGGCTCGGACAACGTCATCGGCCTCAAATCGCCTGCTGTGGATGCGCTGATCGATGACGTATTGCGTGCCGACGACCGCGATGAACTGATCACCGCATCCCGCGCCCTCGATCGGGTGCTGATGCACGGCTGCTATGTGGTTCCGCACTGGTATGCGCCCACGCACCGTGTGGCCTACAACAAGAACCTGATGTATCCGGACCGTCTGCCGTACTACTACTCGGCAGAAGCCTGGGTGCTGACGGCGTGGTGGCGCATTCCCGCGCCCAGCCATTGAACGCTTCGCGCTAACGTGATGTCGCCATGTTTGCCTATTTGATCAAACGGCTGCTGCTCCTGATTCCGACGCTGATTGGCGTGATTACGCTCACCTTTGCGGTGATCCAGTTTGTGCCCGGTGGCCCCGTCGAGCAGATGATGGTCGAGATGAAAGGGCGGGGCGCCGGCGGCGAGGCCAGCGGCGGCGGTGCCTTCGACTACCGCGGCCGACGCGGCGTGGATGCCGAGAAGATCAAGGAAATCCGCGCGCTGTACGGCTTCGACAAGAGCCCGGTCGAACGTTACTTCCTGATGCTCGGTCGCTTCGCGCGCTTTGATCTGGGAGAGAGCTATTTTCAGCATCGCAGCGTGTGGGAGCTCATCAAATCCAAATTGCCGGTGTCGATTTCCATCGGGCTGTGGACGTTCTTTCTCACGTATCTGATCGCAGTGCCACTTGGGATTGCCAAGGCGGTGCGGGCGGGTAGCCGGTTTGATCTGGTAACCAGCATCATCGTGTTGGTGGGCTACGCCATTCCAGGCTTTGTGCTCGGTGTGCTGTTGTTGGTCCTGTTCGGCGGCGGCACGTTTTTCCAGTGGTTCCCGATTCGCGGCATTACGTCGGACAACTGGGATCAATTGAGCCTGCTCGGCAAGGTGACGGATTACCTCTGGCACATCACGTTGCCCGTGACCGCGTCGGTGGTGGGCAGCTTTGCGGTCATTACCATGCTGACGAAGAACGCGTTCCTGGAGGAAATCCGCAAGCAGTACGTGCTGACCGCGCGGAGCAAGGGTCTGTCGGAGCGGCGCGTGCTGTGGAAGCACATCTTCCGCAATGCGCTGCTGCCGCTCGTGACGGGCTTTCCGACCGCATTCATCGGCGCGTTCTTCACCGGTTCCCTGTTGATCGAGCAACTGTTCTCGCTCGACGGCATGGGTTTGCTCTCGTATGAGGCCGTGATGCGACGCGACTACCCGGTCGTGCTCGGGACGCTGTATCTGTTCACCCTGATCGGGTTGGCGGCGCGGCTGATTTCGGACGTGTGCTACGTGCTGGTGGATCCGCGTATCCACTTCGGGTCGGTTGGGCGATAGGCGGGCAAGCGACATGACTCAGTACTCCCGCACATCCGCCCATCCGTCCAACGTCGCGGCGCCGCACGCGGTACGCCATTCACCGTCGCCGCTCAAGCGTGCGTGGCGGCGTTTCAAGCAGCACCGCCTCGGCTATTGGAGCCTGATTCTGTTCGTGGCGCTGTTCGTGCTCAGCCTGGGCGGCGAACTCATCTCGAACGACCGCCCCCTGGTCGTCCGCTACCACGGCACGTGGTATTTCCCCATCGTAAAAACCTACCCGGAGACGGCCTTCGGCGGCGATTTCCCCACGCCTACCGACTACCTCGATCCGTACATCCGTGACAAGTTCAAGGAGCCGGGCAGCTTTGCGATCTACCCGCCGAACCCGTATTCGTACGAGACGCTGAACTACTTCTCCAAAGAACCCAATCCCGCACCACCGTCGGCCGAGAACTGGCTTGGCACGGATGATCGCGGGCGGGACGTCTTTGCGCGGCTGCTGTATGGCTTTCGTGTGTCGGTGCTGTTTGGGCTGGCGTTGACGGTGATTGGGGTATTGGTCGGCACGCTCACGGGTGCATTGATGGGCTTTTTCGGCGGCCGCTTCGACATGCTCTCGCAGCGGTTGATCGAAATCTGGAGTTCGATGCCAGAGCTGTACTTGCTGATCATCTTCGCGTCCATCTTCACGCCGAGCCTGGGGTTGCTGATCATCCTGCTGTCGTTGTTCGGCTGGATGGGGCTCTCGGATTACGTGCGCGCCGAGTTTTACCGCAACCGCTCGCTGGACTACGTCAAATCGGCGCGTGCGATGGGGCTCTCGAGCTGGCAGATCATGTGGCGCCACATCATGCCCAACAGTCTGACACCGGTCATTACCTTCCTGCCGTTCCGCATGAGCGCGGCCATCCTCGCGCTCACTAGCCTGGACTTCCTCGGCTTGGGCGTGCCGCCCTCTACCCCCAGCCTGGGTGAGTTGTTGTCGCAGGGCAAAGCCAACCTGGATGCGTGGTGGATTTCGCTGTCGACCTTCGTGGTGCTCGTGTTGACGCTCGTACTGCTGACCTTCATGGGCGACGCTCTGCGCGATGCCTTCGATACGCGCCTGTCGTTCGCGCACCTGCGCGCGCGCCAGAAGCCGACGGAGGGCAAATGACCCGCATCGATTTGCGTTCCGCCGCGCCGAAATACGACGGCCCGCTGCTTCGGCTCGATGATCTGTGCGTGCATTTCGAGTCCGAACATGGCGAGACGACCGACGCCGTCAAGCACGTTTCGCTGGACCTGCACGCCGGCGAGCGCTTTGCGCTGGTGGGTGAGTCCGGCTCGGGCAAGTCCGTCACGGCGCTGTCCATCATGCGTCTGCTGGCGGATGCGCATTACAGTGGCCGCATCCTGCTCGAGGGCCGCGATCTCCTTGCTGCCAGCGAGCGTGAAATGCGGGGCTTGCGCGGCGCGGATGTCGCCATGGTGTTCCAGGAGCCGATGACGGCGCTCAACCCGCTCTACACCATCGGCAACCAGATCGTCGAAACGCTGGAGCTGCACGAAGGCCTGGACAAGCGCGCCGCCAAGGCCCGCGCCATCGCGCTGCTGGAGCGTACGGGCATCAAAGAGGCACCGCGCCGGTTCGACGCGTTCCCGCATCAGCTTTCAGGCGGCCAGCGTCAGCGCGCCATGATTGCCATGGCGCTGGCGTGCTCGCCCAAGTTGCTCTTGGCCGATGAGCCTACGACCGCGCTCGACGTGACGGTGCGCATGCAGATCCTGCAGCTGCTGCGCGAACTGCAAGCCGAGTTCGGCATGGCCATCATGTTGATCACGCACGACCTCAACATGGTGCGCGCCTTTGCCGAGCGCGTCGGCGTGATGGAGCAGGGCGTACTGGTCGAAACCGGCAATACGGCGGAGGTGTTTGCCGCGCCCAAGCACCCCTACACCATCCGCCTGCTGGAAAGCCGCCCGCAGCGTGACGTGATTCCGCTGGTGCCGCTCGCGCCCGTCCTGCTCGAAGCCGACAAGCTGACCGTCACCTACGATCGCCATCGCCCCGGCTTTGCGGGCTGGTTCCGCAGCGATCCATTCACGGCCGTCGATGCCGTTTCGCTGCAACTGCGCGAAGGCGAAACGCTCGGCATCGTGGGCGAGTCCGGCTCAGGCAAGACTACGCTCGCGCAGACGCTGCTGGGGTTGCAGACACCCAAGGGCGGCGATCTGCGGTTCCTCGGCAACTCGCTGCTGCGCATCTCGCGCGAAGACCGCCGAGCGGTGTGTGCGCGCATGCAGGTGGTTTTTCAGGACCCGTACGGCTCCCTTTCGCCGCGCATGACGATTGAGGAGATCGTCGGCGAGGGGCTGGCGTTGCACCAACCCCACGTCAACGCAACGGAACGCCGGCACCGCGTGATCGAGGCGTTGCGCGAGGTCGGGTTGGACCGCACCGCATTGGGGCGTTATCCGCATGAATTTTCAGGCGGTCAGCGCCAGCGCATCGCCATTGCGCGCGTGCTGATCCTCAAGCCGCAAGTGCTGGTGCTCGATGAGCCGACCTCCGCACTCGATGTATCGATCCAGCAGCAGGTGCTTTCTCTGCTGTCGGCCCTTCAGAAAAAGTACAACCTGTCGTATCTCTTCATCAGCCACGACCTCACTGTTATCCGCGCCATGTCACATCGCGTGGTGGTGATGAAGGACGGAAAAGTGGTCGAAGAAGGTGACACAGAAGCGGTGCTGGCGTCACCTTCCCACCCTTACACCTGCAAGCTGATGGCGGCTGCCTCACTCGTCCCCGCGAGGGATAACCCGTAAACCCCGGCAGTTTGTGCCCCAGTTCGGTGCGGTTGCGATGCACCATTTCTGTAAGGGTGCGCATCTAAAGTGATGCCTAAGTGCTTGATTCGGCTGTGAATTTAAGCAAATTTGTAACGACCTTTGACAAGTCAAAGTGTCACTTTTATCATCCTGCGAGATTGTTTTATCAGGATTCGGACTGGTCTCATTCGCGCTGCCATATGTCGGTGCGATCATTATGAGTTTCCGAGGGAGAACCAATGCAGCACTTCGTACTTCATTCCATGGCGCGCCTAGCGGTAGGGGTTGTGATCGGCTGCGGCGTGATCGTGTCGAATGCGGTACAGGCTGATACGGTCTTCAAAGACACCGAAGTCCGCGCCGACGCCAAGCCGGAAGCCAAGCCCGGCCTCATCTCCAACGTGATGAGCAAAACCGGCGACGTGGTCATGAACGCGCTGGGCATGATCGGCCTGCGCTACCGTTTCGGCGGCAACACGCCGGAATCGGGCCTCGACTGCAGCGGTTTCGTCCGCTACGTCTTCAACGACACCTTTGGTTTCCTGCTGCCGCGTCGCGCCGTGGAAATGAGCCGCGTGGGCACCAGCGTCGACATGGCGGAACTGCGTCCCGGCGACCTGGTGTTTTTCAACACGATGCGCCATACGTTTTCGCACGTTGGCATCTACATCGGCGACAACAAGTTTGTGCACGCCCCGTCCACCGGCAGCAAGATCCGCGTGGATGACATGACTGCCTCGTACTGGGTGTCGCGCTACAACGGCGCTCGCCGCATCGAAGGCAATTCCGGCACCTCGATCAAGGAAGGCGCTGACAACTTTGTCGAGCAACTCAAGCGCGTTGACCCGAATGCATCTGGCAAGCCCCTGGCGTTATACGGCGGCTGATTCGCCGATACGTAGACTGAAAAAAAGACCGCCGCGGCGGTCTTTTTTGTTGTCTGCGTGGGTTCAGTGCGCCGGCAGCGGAGAGGCCATCGTGGTCTGCGGCAAGCGCAGCTTTTCGCGTAGTAGTGGCATGGCTGCCTGGGCTGCTTGCTCACCGGCCAGGATCGCTTCGTTGCGGGCCGTAAAGTCGCTGCCCTTCACGAATGGCAGGGACGGCGTGATCACCACGTCAGCCTGCGCCAGTTCGGTCTTGTTGATGCTCTGGCCCATGATGGCCGTCGTTTGCAGCAGCATGCTGGCCTGGCCGGATACCGACTGGTTGGATGGATCCGCCGAGATGTTTACCGCAATCACAAACGTCGCGCCCATCTGCTTGACGTAGGTAACGGGCACTGGTGCCACCAAGCCGCCATCCACGTACTGACGCCCGCTGATCGTCACCGGCTGGAACACGCCCGGAATGCTGCACGACGCGCGCACCGCCTGGCCTGTGTTGCCGCGGCGGAACAGGATCGGCTTACCGCTGGTGAGGTCCGTGGCGACAATGCCCAGCGGAACGCGCATCTGCTCGATGCTCTTATGCTTGACCAGCCGGTTGATGTAGTTCTCCAGCGCTTCGCCCTTGAGCCAGCCGCCAAAACGCGTGCCGAACGGCAGCGCCCAGTCCGCGATCATGGCCTCGTCCATCTTGAGCGCCATGCGGTTCATTTCCAGCCCCGACATGCCGGACGCGTAAATCGCTGCCACCACGCTGCCCGCGCTGGTGCCGGTGATGTAGTCGATCTGGATGCCCTGCGCCTCCAGCATCTTGATGACACCGATGTGCGCGAAGCCCCGCGCGGCGCCGCCCCCCAGCGCCAGACCGATGCGCACGGGCAGCGTGGCCGATTGCGACGATGGCGGCAACACGGCGGTGGACGGTGTCACCGGAGTTTCGGTCTTGCCGGACGAAAAGCCCGTCACGGTGCAGGCGGAGAGCAGGGAGGCGCCGGTGGCACCCAGAAAGAGGCGGCGTTGCATGAGAGGAGGGGGGCAGTTCAGTGAGTCGCGCGGATGCACGCTGTAGTCGGCCGCCATTGTGCCAAAGTTCGGCACAGGGCCGGCCAGGTTCAAGGGGCACGGTTGCTATAATTTCGTTTTTGATAAAGGCCGCTCACGATTCGATGGCGGCCTTGTTCGTTCAGCCATTCCTATGACACAGCGCGTCCGCACTCGTTTCGCTCCCAGCCCCACTGGTTTCATCCACCTCGGCAACATCCGCTCGGCACTCTACCCGTGGGCCTTCGCCCGCAAGATGAAGGGCGACTTCATCCTGCGCATTGAAGACACCGACGTGGAGCGCTCCAGCCAGGAAGCTGTCGATGTGATCCTGGAAGCGATGAAGTGGCTCGATATGGACATCGACGAAGGCCCGTTCTACCAAATGCAGCGCATGGACCGCTATCGCGAGGTCATCGCGCAGATGGTGGAAAAGGAACTCGTCTACCCGTGCTACATGAGCACCGAAGAGCTCGATGCCCTGCGCGAAGCGCAACGCGAGCGCGGCGAAAAACCCCGCTACGACGGCACGTGGCGCCCCGAGCCCGGCAAGGTCCTGCCGACGCCGCCCGCTGGTGTGCAGCCCGTGATGCGCTTCAAGAACCCCATCGGAGGCAGCGTGGTGTGGGACGACGCGGTCAAGGGCCGCATCGAAATCTCCAACGATGAGCTGGATGATCTCGTCATCGCGCGCCCCGACGGTACGCCCACATACAACTTCTGTGTGGTCGTCGACGACATGGACATGCAGATCACCCACGTGATCCGCGGCGATGACCACGTCAACAACACGCCGCGCCAGATCAACATCCTGCGCGCGCTGGGCGGCACGCCGCCGGTCTACGCACACTTGCCTACCGTGCTGAACGAGCAGGGCGAGAAGATGAGCAAGCGTCACGGTGCCATGAGTGTCACCGGCTACCGCGATGCAGGCTACCTGCCTGAAGCCATCGTCAACTATCTCGCCCGCCTGGGCTGGGCGCACGGTGATGCCGAAATCTTCTCGCGCGAGCAGTTCATCGAATGGTTCGACCTGGAGCACCTGGGTAAGTCGCCCGCGCAATACAACCCCGAGAAGCTCGCCTGGTTGAACAACCACTACATCAAGCAGGCAGACAACACGCGCCTTGCTGGCCTGGTGAAGCCGTTCATCGAAGAGCTGGGCGGCAAGGTCGATGGCGGCCCTGTGCTTGCCGATGTGATCGCGCTGGTGAAGGACCGTGCCAACACGCTGCGTGAAGTTGCGCAGACCGCGTTGCTGTTCTACCGCACCGATCTGACCATCGAACCGGAACTCGCCGCGCAGCACCTCACGGACGACGTGCGCCCGGGCATTGCAGCGCTGGCCGAAAAGTTGGGTGCGTTGCCGGAGTGGAAGCGAGAAGCCATCAGTGCCGTCTTCAAGGAAGTGCTGGCCGCGCACGGCTGGAAGATGCCCAAGCTGGCGATGCCGGTGCGCCTGCTGGTGGCAGGGCAACTGCAAACACCGTCGATCGACGCCGTGCTGGAACTGTTCGGTCGAGACGTTGTTCTGCGCCGTCTGGCCGCGTGATGCAGCCAACGCAAAAAAATTTGCGAGAGGGTATTGCCAAGCGCTAATTACTTCCCCTATACTCTTGTTTTCGCTGCAACACGAAGCGAAACGAAGCAAGAAGCCAGCAGTAAGAAGTAGTTAGCGGTACTTGGGGCTATAGCTCAGCTGGGAGAGCGCTTGCATGGCATGCAAGAGGTCAGCGGTTCGATCCCGCTTAGCTCCACCAAAATGCCGGAAGGTTCGATTCAAAAATAAATTTGAAAAGAAGCTTTCAAAATGCTGAAAAGTTCGATATAGTAGCGGTCTTCGCAGCGTAAGACAGAAAGCGTTGCAAAACAGTTTCTGTCCCCTTCGTCTAGAGGCCTAGGACATCACCCTTTCACGGTGAGTACAGGGGTTCGAATCCCCTAGGGGACGCCAAAACAAGAGCTTAACCAGAAGCTCATTCGCAAAGCCAGTCTCTAGCTGGTTTTGCAACCGACACGGAGCGGTAGTTCAGTCGGTTAGAATACCGGCCTGTCACGCCGGGGGTCGCGGGTTCGAGTCCCGTCCGCTCCGCCAAATCAAAACCCGCTGCTTGCAGCGGGTTTTTTCTTTTGTATTTTCCGTTTTCAGTTGCCATACGCCGTATTGGCGTTTCCCTTTAAACGCGCATTCGGCAGGGTGCGCGTGACGTTGGAATTGAGAAGTTAATCGGGAAGGCGGCTGACACGATTGAAATAGCTGACCAGCAGGGCGCCGGCCACCATCAAGCTCAGGCCATTGGCAGCCCAGAAACCTGCGGCACCGCGCAACGCCGCCGCAGCATCGCCCAGCAGCCCGAAGCCCAAGACATACCCGCCGCCCAGGCCCACGCCCCACAGCGAGAGGGCGTAGATCACGGTTGGGATCAATGCGATCTTGTACGCGCGCAGAATGAATGCCGCCATCACCTGCAGCGCGTCGAACATCTGATAGAGCGCGATGAAAGGCAGCAGCGGTACGGCGATGGCTATCACCGTTGCGTCGCGCGTGTATAGACTGACCAGCCCGTGCCGCAAGAAAAGCACCGCCGCTCCGACGATGGTCGCGCAGATGACGGCCAGCTTGATCCCATTCAATGAAATCCGCCGTGCGGCGACGCGATCGCGAGCGCCGATGGACTGCGCAGCCAGTGTCGACGTGGCAATCGATAGGGACAGCGGCACCATATAGGCCACTGCGCCCAGGTTCGCGGCGATCTGGTGGCCGGCCAGCACGACCGTACCGAGGCGTGCAATAAAGATCGCCATCAGCGTGAATGAGGTGATCTCAATCAGGTAAGTGAAACCCATCGGCACGCCCAGGCGAATCAGCGCCCACAATCGCGCCCGGTTTGGCGGCGAGTAATGCGTGAAGATCGCAAACGGCGTGTAGGCGGGGTTGCGTATCAAGATGGCGGCCGCTGCAATGAACGACAACCAACTGATGATCATCGATGCGAGCGCGCAGCCGGGGCCGCCCATTGCGGGTAGCCCCATGCCGCCGTATAGGAACAGCGCGTTGAGCGGGAACTTGAGAACGAGCCCGGCCAGTTGCAGCACCGTCACCATGACCGGGCGGGACAGCGCGTTGTTCAGCGCAGAGTAGATGCGGAACCCGAGCGCCGCCGGCAATGCGAGCGCTTCGTAGCGCAGATAAGCGGTCGCCTTTTCGGTCAATTCTGGCGTGGCATCCGCCAGACGCAACAGCGGGGCGGGGAACCAGAGGATCAGCATGCCAATGGCCGCCAGCACAAGCCCGAGCCAGATGGCTTGGCGCACTTCTTCGCCAATCTCGCCGTGCCTTTGCGCGCCGTAGAGTTGCCCGGCGATGGGGGAGAGCGCCTGCAACACCCCCATCAGGCTGATGTACACCGTCACGTAGATCGAGCCGCCGAGCCCGATGGCGGCAAGATCGGCGGCGGAGGCGCGCCCGGCCATTGCCGTATCGAGCACGCCGAAGGTGATCACGGCCAACTGGCCGATTAACACCGGCCAGGCCAGTGCGGTAATGCGGCGAACGTCGGCGAGAAACATTGACAGATTGGGCGCGACGTCGTTACTGCCGCAGCTTGCGCCGGCGCGTCGTACCCGGATTGGGTGGCGGATGTGTGGCGGCGGCCGCCTCGGTCAGGCGATACATGCGGAAATGCTCGTCGCGGTCAGCGGGGCGGCGGCCTTCCCAGATCAGGCGCCACTCATAGTTCGAGATGCTCGATGGCGCGCCGTAGTCGTATTGGTCGTGACGCAGCAGGATGTCGCAGTTGTCTTCGGCGTTGCCGAAGCGGATGTGACCGAAGTAGGCGAACGAGGCAAGCTGCGCATCGCCCATGCGGATTGGCTGCACGCACGTGTAGGTGCGCGGCAGCGCGAGCGCGGCCGATTGCGCCACGTCGCGGTATGTCTTCGCGTAGTTGATGGTGGGCAGCCACAGCGTCATCATCAGCACCCACATCAGCGTGGTGCCGGCGGCGGAGATCACCACGGCACGCCAGATGGCCTTGGGCGCCCGCGACGTGCGCCACGCAACGATGAATATCCACGCAGCCGTCACCAGCAGGGCCCAGGCTAAGGCAGTCCAGCTGAACTCGGGGCGATAGCCCGGCACGATGCGGTACACGTTGCGCGCGAGTTGCGGCGGAAAGCCCGTCATCTTTGCGATCCACAACAGCCACACTGTGCCACCGAGAATGGTAAAGGCCAGCAGCGCGAACCAATCGATAGCGCTGATCGCGCCGCGCTGCAGCGTGGGCAGGGCAAACGTGGCCATCACGGCCATCGGTGGAATCAGCAACAGGAAGCTGTCGTCGCCTGGCGTCGGTTGCAGCAGCAGGAGCAGCAACTGCGGCACGAGCACGGCCAGCGGCAGCGCGATATGCGGGGCGGTGCGCATGCCGCTCCAGCTTCGCCATGCCCAGGCGGCCAGTGGCCACACGGGCCATGCAAACAGCGGCAGGTTGCGCGCGATAAAGCCAAGCGAATGGCCGGTCGGGCCGGTGTACTGGTGGCGATCAAAACGGGCCCATTCGCGAATGTAAGTCACTGCGTCCGTGGGATTGGTCGCCAGCAGATACGCGATGGCTGGCCACGACCAGCCGAGTGCAAGCGATACCGGCAGCGCGATCGTCAGAAGCGGGCGCACAGGCAATACACGCGTGGTCTGCGCGACCACCAGCACGGCAACCGTGATCACCAGTGGCAGGATCGGCCCTCCTGCCAGCGACAAACAGCCGATGCCGATGCCGTAGATAAGGGTGCCGCGCACCGGCTTGTCGAGTGCGCGAATCAAGCCATACACCACCACCGCGACGAAGCAAAGCGCGCCAACCAGCGGCGTGGTTTCGTGCCCGCGCTGCGCCAAGCCAACGCAGGCGAGGAAGATCAGCAGCGCGCCGTCTGCGAGCGTGCGGCCATAGTCGCGCGTATTCGGTTGACCGCCGAAAACAAATTCAAAGGGCTGCACTTCGGCGCGGCGGCCGAGCAGGTAGGCGCCATACCAGATGCAGGCGCAGGTGATGAAGAAGAACAGCGCGGTGGCCAAGCGCGAGGCATCCGAGGGGCCGAGCCATTGCCCGAACACGCGGATGAACGCCCCACCGATCCAGAACACCAGCGGCCCCGATTGCACGACCGGGCGCCCGACGATGTTCGGCATCAGCCAATCCTGCGTGTTGCCGGTGGCCAGCGTCCACATTGCGCCGAAGCCGGCGGCGTCTTCGTTCTTCCACGGGTCGCGCGAGAACAGGCCCGAGAGGCCGTAGATCACGCAGATGGCGAGCAGCAGCCAGCGCGGCAGTTCGCGTGTGGCTGCAGCAGTCAGGCGGATGCGCGAGACGCGGGTGGTGTTCATCGGGTGTCAGACCAGGCGGACCTGGCCGGGGTTGCACGACAGCGTGCCGATCGTAAGAGGCGTGGGCGCAAACGCCCAGCCGGGAGCCCACAAACAAAAAAGGCAGCCGCAGCTGCCTTTTTCTGACCAGTGAGACGGGCCATGTAGTGAGCCGTCTCCGGCGCCGATATTACTTGGCAGCCTTGCCGACCTTGCTGCCGAACTTTTGGCGGAACTTCTCGACGCGACCGGCCGTATCCAGAACCTTTTGTTGGCCCGTGTAGAACGGGTGCGATTCGGACGAGACTTCGATCTTGGCCAGGGGATATTCCTTGCCGTCTAGCGTGATCGTTTCCTTGGTCTGGATGGTCGAGCGGGTGATGAACTTGAACTCGCTGGACATGTCCTGGAACACGACTTCGCGGTAATTCGGGTGAATGCCTTCTTTCATGATGGGCCCTGGAGTTGAGGTAGCCAATTCGGGGCGCGCTTCAGGTGCTCGGGTAATCAGAACACCGTGCGACCAGCCGTCGAATCACTTGCCGGGTGGAGAAACGGCGATTATGCCAGAGAAACAAGGGCTTGGGCAACGCGCAGCCGCCAAAATGCGCAAGGGCTGCAGCACGGAAAGCAAGCTATTCATCACTTGTTGTGGTGAAAATCCGACCCGGCCAGCTCTGCATGCCATGTTCGCCGCGCTGGGTCCTGCAGATAGAAGGCCTGCAGCAGCGCGTACAGGGCCGGCAGCGTTTCGAGCAAGGCCCCAGGCTCGACAAAGAACACCTCTGACGCCACCGCAAAGAACTCCGCCGGATGCTGCGCACCGTACGGATCGAGGAGCGCCAGGATGGGATCCGTCGCCCAGCGATGTTCGGGAAGCTGGTCACATCGATCGGCAAAGGCGTCATATTCCGCATAGAGCGCGTCGGCCCACGCTTCACGATCGAGACTGCCGTGCAGCCGCGACGAGAAGGCTGGGATGCCGTCGGACTCGCCATTGAGCATGTCGAGCTTGTGCGCAAATTCGTGGATCACCACGTTGTACGGCTGCGCGTCGTGGGCAGCCAATGCGCCGCCGAGTTCAATGTCTTGCCAAGACAGGATGACCGGGCCGTGCTCCCACGCCTCGCCGGCGGCCTCTTCGCGCACGTGGTGAACGACACCGTCTTCGTCCATCACCTCTTTGCGGATCACGAACTCGCCTGGGTAGATCACCACGCCGTGCCAGCCGCCATACCACGCGATGCCAAGCTCCAGGATCGGTACGCTTGCCTGCACGGCAATGGCGACCACCATCTCATCCGTGAGCGGCAAGCCGTGCGCGGTGGTGAACTCCTTTTCGGCGATGAAGAGTGTTGCGGTTTCACGCAGGCGCGCGAGATCCGCTTCGGGCCAATCCAGCAAGAAGGGCAGGCCCGCCAGCGTGCGTGACCACAGCGCGTCGGAGATGGCGTAGCGCGCCAGGCGCCGCGACCGTGCGCGGCCAGAGAACCAGCGGAAGACGGACGAAAGCATGCGCCAAGTATATCGACACCCCGCCTGCGGCTTTGCGACGCCGGCTTTGGTCCAAACGCGGGGGTCAGGCGACGGAGAGCAGCCGCGCGCCGCGCTGGTTGGCAACGTAAACCGCTTCGGTGCGGCTACGGACCTTCAGGCGCCGATACAGCGTGCTGATATGCGCCTTGGCGGTGGCCTCGGAGATGTTCAGCATGCGGCTGATGGTCTTGACCGGGTGCCCGCGCGACAGCAACACCAGAATCTCGTACTGGCGCGGCGTGATGCCGAGCAGCTTGGGATCGGTTTGCGGATCGCCGGCCAGCGCCGGGTTGGGTGCGCCGTCCAGGCGGGATTCGGGCAGCAGCGCGCTGGCCGGAATGTATTGCCCGCCCACCAGCACCAGTTCAAGCGAGGCTGCGATGACCTCGCCCGGTGAGTGCTTCAGCGTGTAGCCCGACAAGCCCATCTGCATGAGCGTGCGGATGATGTCGGGGGATTCGGATTCGGCCAGCACGACCACGTGGCGCGCGTGCGGTCGGTGCATGATCTCGCCGATGGCGGACAGCTCGTCCAGATGTGGCAGCGGCAGGCCAATCACAAGAAGACCTGCATCGGCATTGGATTCGATGGCGTCAAACATGCCGTCGTCAGGTTCGACGACGGTGACGCCGGTGACGCCTTTGAGCGTCCGTAACAGGTGCGCAATGCCCGTACGCACCAACGGATGGGCTTCGATCAAAACAGTGTTCATCGTTGTTCTCGACCTGTTACCGATCTTGCGAACATCCTTGTCGCCCCGGACGATGAAGCAGGCCGGAGCAGACCCCCGTTCCGAATCATTCTAGTGGCGTATCAAGAAAATGACAGTCGCCACGGTCATGCCTCGGGACCCTTGCCGATCGCCTTAGCCACTGTAGGTCAGTGTATGCCGGGGCGCGTAATCCACTCGCGACGAAGCGGGTCGCCGTGATGGCGGTGGTTTTGTGGCGGCGCGTGTTTCAGCCGCGACACAAAAACGCGTGCCATATTGGCGCGATCCCTCTTCCGGGCGCGGAATATCCCGTAAAAACAAGGTGTTAATCATCATGGCATGGATGTCGCTCTATGCCCTGTGGGGAGGAGAGAGCCATGCCAACTATTGCGCAGCGCTGTACTCGACGTTGGCCGTTGCGGCGGACGGTCGACTGGACGGGAGTGGTTGCGAGTGTTGCGACCATGGTGGTCATGGTGCCTGCGCTCGCAATTGGCAGCGACTTCGCCATTCGTGGCGTTTTCACCGATACGTGGCCGGTGCGAACCGCCATCAGTCCTGATCCCACCCGCGCATTCGATCCATCCATCGGTTTCGTCCTGCCCGTGTTCTGGGCCGGCGAACAGAGTACGTCGCATGCGTGGCTTAACCATCCTCCGCCAAGGGGCATGTGCGCAACCCCCTCGGAAGTGGGGGTTCCGCTGCTCGCGGCACCGGGCTTGGGCATGACGCACGCTGAATTGCGCGCCGGATACAGGTGACGCGTGGACAACACCTTCGTTGCGCGCTCTGCACACACCGATGTGGCGTTGGCGCAACGTAGGGCACGGCGGCAGGGCTGCCCGCATGGTTTTGTGCTCCGTCCCCCGGCGGGCACTCTTTTCTAACGAAATCCAAAGAGGGGCGTTCGGTATGAAGACTACGCAGACTGCGTGTGCGGCACCCGGGCCACCCCTCCGTTGCTGAGCGGGCGTATGCCCGTGCGTTTGAGCAAAAAACGGCGGGGCACAGCGCCAAGCTGTACCCCGCACGGGAGGAAGAATGTCGGAGTCAGGCTGTATGCAGCGGGTGTTCAGCACGGATGCCGTGCTTTTGCATCAGCCGATACAGCGTCACGCGGGATACCGCCAGCTCGCGCGCGGTCATGCCCATATGGAAGCCGTTGCGAGCGATGGCCGTGCGGATGGCATCGGATTCGGCGCCTTCGCGCGCTTCCTCCAGCGTTTGGCCCGAGATCGACGCATAGCCTTCCAGATGCAGATCGGCTGCGGAGATCTTGCGGTTGTCCGTCATCACCAAGGCGCGGCGCACGCGGTTGATCAGCTCGCGCACGTTGCCGGGCCAGGGGTAATGCATCATCGCGTGCAGTGCGCAGGGCGTGAAGCCGCGGATGCGGTGCGAGGCCTCGTTGGCGTGCTGAGCGAGGATGTGCTCGGCCAGCAGGACGATGTCACTGCCGCGTTCACGCAGCGGTGGCACGGAAAGGGTGAGCACGCATAGCCGGTGGAAGAGGTCGGTGCGGAATCCGCCGTGGTGCTGCGCGGCTTCCAGGTCCACGTGCGTGGCAGAGATGATGCGGAGATCCAGTGGAATCGCCTGATGCCCGCCCAGCCGCGTAATGGTGCCTTGTTGCAGGAAGCGCAGCAGGCTCACTTGGCTCTCCAGCGGCAAGTCGCCGATTTCATCCAGGAACAGCGTGCCCCCATTGGCGTGCTCCACCCAGCCGATATGGCGCTGGTGGGCGCCGGTGAATGCGCCTTTCTCATAGCCGAACAGTTCGGACTGGATTAGGTGCGGCGGAATCGCCCCGCAATTGATGGCGATGAACGGCCCGCCGGCCCGCGCCGAGGCTTCGTGAATGGCCTGTGCAGTCAACTCCTTGCCGGTGCCGGACTCGCCTGCAATGAACGCCGGGGCGCTGTTCTGTGCGACCTTGCGGATGGCGCGAAACAGGTTGTGCATGGCCGGACATTCGCCGAGCATGCGGGCGCTATTGGGTTTGGGTGTCGGCGTGGATTCTTGCGCCAGCGCGGCCATGCCCCAGGCGTGGCGCAGCGAATAGGCCGCTTCCTCCGTGCGCAGCGGCATCTGTACGTAATCGACGCAGTAGTCGCGCACGAGTTGGCGCACGCGTTCGTGGTTCAGCAAGTTGGGCGGCAGCGCGGCCACCCATCCCACGTGCGGCACCTGCATGCAGCGCTCCAGCAAGTCCAGCTCAGAGGCGGAGAATCCGCTGCCAAAATCGATCAGCCCGGCCTTGGGCACGCCATCGCGGATCGCGCAACTGAGCTCGCGCACCGACGTGACACGCCGTACGTGCCAGTCCGCGCCGAGAACCGTTTCGTCGATCTCCCCCATCCCCGCGCGTGACGCAACCACGACGGTTCGGCACGCACTTGTACATTCCAGCGACGTTTCGCGCATGGTTTTCCCCCGTTCGTTTTTCGTGGTCTTTCCCCCTGCTGCACAGGCGGCTCAGCCCAGGCAGGTTTGCAGTATGGTTGCCGGGGTTCGCTTTTGCGATGACGTTTAAGGACGAGGGCGGCAAACGCTTGCGGGCGGCGCACGTAATGCAAATGAACTAGCAAGTTTCACAGCGGTGACGAGAAAATCCGCTGCTAAATCAAGCCGTTGCCGCAGCAATAAAAAAGCGCACCACATTGGGTGCGCTTTTCGATACGTGGCTAAACCGTCTGAAGAGACTTAGCCGCCGCGTTTCATCATGTCGAAGAACTCGGCGTTGTTCTTCGTCGACTTGAGCTTGTCGAGCAGGAATTCCATCGCCTCGACTTCATCCATGTCGTGGATGAACTTGCGCAGGATCCACACCTTTTGCAGGATGTCCGGCTTGATCAGCAGTTCTTCGCGGCGCGTGCCCGACTTGTTCAGGTTGATGGCGGGGTAGACGCGCTTCTCGGCCAAGCGGCGCTCCAAGTGCACTTCCATGTTGCCGGTGCCCTTGAATTCTTCGTAGATCACGTCATCCATGCGGCTGCCGGTTTCGATCAGCGCCGTACCAATGATCGTGAGCGAGCCGCCTTCTTCCAGATTGCGCGCGGCACCGAAGAAGCGCTTCGGGCGCTGCAACGCGTTGGCGTCCACACCACCGGTCAGCACCTTGCCCGAGGTCGGTACCACGGTGTTGTAGGCACGGGCCAGGCGCGTGATCGAGTCCAGCACGATCACCACGTCCTTCTTCAGCTCAACCAGCCGCTTGGCCTTTTCGATGACCATCTCGGCCACTTGCACGTGGCGCACAGCGGGTTCATCGAACGTCGATGCGACCACTTCGCCGCGCACGGTGCGCTGCATTTCGGTCACTTCTTCCGGGCGCTCGTCGATCAGCAGCACGAACAGCTCGGCTTCCGGATGGTTGGTCGCGATGGCATGCGCAATGTGCTGCAGCATCACGGTCTTACCGGATTTGGGCGACGCCACCAGCAGCGCGCGCTGGCCGCGGCCGATCGGGGCGATCATGTCGATGATGCGGCCGGTGATGTTCTCTTCGGCCTTGATGTCGCGTTCGAGCGTGAGCGGCTTGTTCGGGTGCAGCGGCGTCAGGTTCTCGAACATGATGCGGTTCTTGACCGCCTCAGGGGGCTGCGCGTTGACCTTGTCGACCTTCACCAGTGCGAAGTAGCGCTCGCCATCCTTGGGCGTGCGGACTTCGCCTTCGATGGTGTCGCCGGTGTGCAGGTTGAATCGGCGGATCTGCGACGGGCTGATGTAGATGTCATCCGTGCTGGCCAGATACGACGTTTCCGGCGAGCGCAGAAAACCGAAGCCGTCGGGCAGCACTTCGAGTGTGCCGTCACCGAAAATCGTTTCCCCCTGTTTCGCCTTCTTTTTCAGGATGGCAAACATCAACTCTTGTTTGCGCATGCGCTGCGCGTTATCGATCTCCAGCTGTCCCGCCATTTCCAGCAATTGGGACACGTGCAGGGATTTCAGTTCTGTCAGATGCATAGACGAAAGAATGGGAAGGGCCCGAACGGGCGGCGAAACGAAAAACGGGGGAGGGGGGAAAGGTCGAGCGAACGCTCGGAGAAACAGATTGGCTGCAATCTTAGCACAACGCTGGCGGGCTTCCAGGCGGAAGTGCGCCAGCGTCCGGGCGGGTAGTGCGACGGATTGCGCGCTACCCGAAAAATACGGCTTACAGGTGGCTGTCCAGGAATGCTGTCAGTTGCGACTTGGACAGTGCGCCAACCTTCTGCGCGGCCACGGCACCGTTCTTGAACAGGATCAGCGTCGGGATGCCGCGAATGCCGAACTTGGCCGGAACCTGCTGGTTGTCGTCGACGTTGATCTTGGCGATCTGCACTTTCTCGCCGTAGTCTTTGGAGACTTCGTCCAGGATCGGGGCGATCATCTTGCAGGGGCCGCACCATTCGGCCCAGAAATCGACGAGCACGGGTTTGTCGGACTTGAGCACGTCGGCCTCGAAGGACGCGTCGCTCACATACTTGATCTGGTCGCTCATGGCGGGAACCTCTGTTATTTCGTAAAAGCTGGCGACGTGCGCCAAACCCATACATTACACGATTACGCGAACCGGCGTGTATTGGGGCCACTGTTAGTGCGGGTGCTGCTGATATAGTACCGGCGCCCCCTTTTTCAACTGTTGATTGTCGCTATCAGGGCGATAGCGATGACTACAGTTTGTCGTCACCTGTTCTCCGCTGCATGCAGACGCTTGCTTTCGCGCCCGGCCCAGCATTCCTATTCCGTGCCGCCGATGCGGCGTGGCGTTTTCTCGACGCGCATCCGCAATCTTCTGGCGCTGCCACCATTGTTGTGCCGACCGCCGCGCAAATCCCCGGCGTGCGCAGCGCGCTGCATGCCAGCGCGCAGGCCGCGGGCATGCCGCGTTTGCTGCCGCGCATTGTGACGCTGGGTCACTGGCTACTGGATTTGCCGCCCGAGCCCGGATTGCCCGCAGCGCGCACCGCGCTGTCGCGATTGCTGGCCGTGCAGCAGGCGCTCAAGACGCAAGCGTGGCTGCGCGAAGCACTCGGGGCGCAGGACGATGCGGCGCTGTGGGGCGTGGCACAGGTACTGGTGACCGTGTCCGATGAGTTGTCGCAGCGGTGGCTGACGCTCGATGCGGCGGATAGCGATGCCGAAGGCCGACAGGATGCGCTGGAAGGCGCGCTTGCCGAGGCGCTGGAGCGTACGTATGCGCAGTTGTCTGAGCGTTTTCTTGGCACCGAGTCGCGCATCGTGCTCACGTTCTGGCGCCTGCTTTCGAGCGCGGCAGACCCGGTTCCGGTGCGATTGCGTGCGATGCGGCGTTTGCTCGAGGTGTTGCGCGGGCCGATTGTGTGGATGAGCCCGACAGACCCGGAAGCCGTCGATCTGGATTTTCTGCAGCGAGCCGCCGAGCGTGTGCCGGTGCTCAGCATCGGCTACGACTGGAATGCGGCGCAGACATCGTCTGCGGACGCGGCTACGCATGCGGATTTCCGCAACCTGCTGCTCCACGCGTGGCCCGAATGTGCGACACCCGCACAGGCGGCGGACGATGATGCCGATCGCCAGATTCCCGCGCCGATCCTGCGCATCGCCGGAGCGGCGCGTTTTGAGGACGAGGCCGCTTTTGCCGCCCATACGCTGGTCGATTGGCTGAACGCGGGGCGTCGTTCCTTGGCGCTGGTGGCGCAGGATCGCATCGTTGCGCGGCGGGTGCGGGCGCTGCTTGCACGCGTGAACGTGCCGGTGCGTGATGAGACCGGCTGGAAGCTCTCCACCACGCGCGCCGCCGCTGCGTTGATGCGCTGGGTCGATGTCGTGCAGGGCGATGGCGATACCGCTGCGCTGCTCGACCTCATCAAGAGCCCGTTTTGCCTGCGCGATGCTGATGCCGGTATCAGCACGCCCGCGTGGGTCACGGAGCTGGAGCGTCGCGTGCGCCGGCACAACGTCACCGGTGGGTGGGGGCGCTTGCGGCGCCTGGTGGTGGATCGCCCGGCCGACGATGCGGATGGCGAGCCCCAAGTCAGTCGCTTGGCCGATCGACTGGGCGTATTGGCCGACGAGGCTGCGCTGTGGCGTCGCGCCGGCAATGCCACGCTCGACGCCTGGATGACGTTGCTATCTGGCACGCTTGATCGGTTGCACATGCGCACCGGGCTGCAGAACGACGACGCTGGCCGCCAATTGCTGGATTGGATCGACCGCTTGCGCACCTCCGTGCATGGCAGCGCCGATGCGGGAGCGCGCTTCTCGCTGGTCGAATGGCGCGCGTTGCTGTCGATGTTGCTGGAGTCCGCGGTGTTCAGCGAGCCAGCGCCGCCGGCGGATCGGCGCGTCGTCATCCTGCCGCTCAACGGCGCGCGCATGCGGCGTTTCGACGGCGTGGTGGTGGTGGGCTGTGATGACGCGCAGTTGCCCTCCGCGCAGCCGGAGTGGCTCTTTTTCTCCAACGACGTGCGTCGCGAACTGGGGTTGCCCGACCGCGCGCAACGTTTCGCCCAGCAGGCCCGTGACCTGGCTGAAGTGCTCCTCAACCAGCCCGAGGTCGTGCTGAGTTGGCAACGCCATGGCGGGCGCGGCGAGCCCAATCGTCTGTCGGGTTGGCTCGAGCGCTTGCAGCGCCGTCTGGCCGTGGGCGGCGTGCGCATCGATACCCCCGTCGTGTTGCCAAGCCTCCAGACGACCAGCCAGCCGACCGACATGCCCGCGCCTGCAGCGCCCCCGCTGGTGCCCGGCACGCTCAGCGCCGCCGCCTACAACAGCCTGCGCCGCTGCCCGTATCAGTTCTTTGTGGGTCGCATGCTGCGGCTGGGCGAGTTGGAGGAGGTGTCTGACGAACTGGAAAAGCGCGATATCGGTGAGATCCTGCACGCGATCCTGCATCGCTTTCACCGACAGTTGCTGGAGACGCCGATGCACGCCGCAGCGGATCGCCGAGCGCTGCTGCAGACCATTACCGATGAGCTATTCGGCCGGTTGCTGGCCGAGGACGGCAACGCGCTGCGGTTCTATCGACGCTGGCTGGGCGTGATGCCGTCGTACCTGGCATGGCAGGCCGCGCGCGAAGCCGAGGGGTGGCACTTCGACGCGGGTGAGGTGGAGGTGGACACATCCATCACCCTGCCGAATGAACGCCCGCTGCGCTTGCGGGGCCGAATCGATCGCATTGATGTACACGAAGAACACGGTGTGGCGGTGCTGGACTACAAGACGCAATCGCCCATGGTGCTGGTGCGTCGCGCCAAAACGCCGTTCGAGGATTGCCAGTTGCCGTTCTATGGCGTGCTCGATGCGCGCGCGGATCGGGGCGGTTGGGTCTCGCTCGACGGCGAGGCGCGCGGCGACAAACGCGATGTCGAGCTGCCGGATTTCACGCAGGTCGTCGACTGGTTGATCGAACAGATGCAGAAAGACATGACGGCCCTGGCGGCGGGGGCGCCGCTGCCGGCCTTTGGTGATGAGTCGGCGTGCCGCTACTGTGCCGCGCGTGGCCTGTGCCGCAAGGGGTATTGGACAAACGGCGCTCCACGTGAACCGGAGGGGCAGGCATGAGCGACCACGCCTACGAACGCGACGGCGCCGCTGTCTCACCCGAGGATTTTTCGCGTGCCGCGTGCGATCCGCAGCGTTCTGTCGTAGTGGAGGCGTGCGCGGGCAGCGGCAAGACGTGGCTGCTCGTTACGCGCATGCTGCGCTTGCTGTTGGCGGGCGCAGCGCCGGGCGACATTCTGGCCATCACGTTCACGCGTAAAGCCGCCGAAGAGATGCGGCAGCGCTTGCTGGACATCCTCGCGCAGCTGGCGAGTGCAGACGATGACGACGTCGTGCGCGAGCTGGTCGCGCGCACGGTGGATGAGCGCGATGCGCCGGCGCTGGTCGACACCGCGCGCGGGCTGTATGCCCGCGTGTTGGAGTCGCCGCAACGCATGGCGATCGACACGTTCCACGGTTGGTTTGGGTCATTGCTGCGCGGGGCGCCGTTGTCTTCGGGCGTGCAGCAGGGCGCCTCGTTGCGTGAGGATGCCGGTCGGCTGCGACGTGAGGCTTGGGCGCCGTTCTGGCGCGGTCTGCTGGCTGAAGACTATGCGGAATTACGCGCCGCATACGAAACGCTTGCCGATTTGGTCGGCGACTTTCAGGCTGGCCGGTTGCTCGATGCCATGTTTCACCAGCGCAGTGACTGGTGGGCCTACAAGGCGCAGGCGGGCGAGCGCCCGTTGGATGCACTCGACACAGTGCTCGGCGACGACGCGACGATCGATCCGTTGATCGAGACGCTGCAGAATGCGGCGCTGCTGACTGACATGCTGCGAGCGTCCAGTTGGCTGGGGCAGGGCGGTGCAGCCGAGGGCAAACGCGCGGTGACCATCGAATCGGCGGTGACTGCCGCACGCGGGATCGATGTGTCCGACGAAGCGGCACGCGCACAGGCATTCGATGCGCTGTTTGCCGCCTTCCATACGCAGGCTGGCAAGGCACGCGCGTGCAAGCCAACCAAGGCACTCATCAAGGCTATCGGCGATGACCACGCGCAAACGCTGGTGACCCTGCACACCACGCTGTGCGAGGCGCTGACCACCATTCAGGCGCGCCGCCAGGAAGCCCACGTGCGCGCTGTCAACGCTGCATTGTTTGCGCTGGGCGACGCTCTGATCGACCGTTACCAGGCCTACAAGCGCCATGCGCGAGCCATGGACTTCACCGATCTCGAATGGGAAGCCGCGCGCCTGATGCAGCAAGAGGACACGGCGGCCTACCTGCAGGTACGGCTTGACGCGCGCTACAAGCATCTGCTGCTCGACGAATTCCAGGATACGAACCCGATGCAGTGGCGCATCCTGCAAGGCTGGTTGGCCGGTTATGCGGGCACCGGCACGCAGCCGAGCGTGTTTCTGGTGGGCGATCCGAAGCAGTCCATCTACCGCTTTCGCCGTGCAGATGCGCGCTTGTTTGATGCCGCTCGCGACATGCTTGTCGCCGAGTTTGGCGCCACCGTGCTGCGCACGAACCGCACGCGCCGCAACGCGCCGGCCGTGCTGGAGTGGGTTAACGCCGTCTTTCAACAGGCGCGTGCGCGTGGTGACTACCCCATCTACGCCGAGCAAAGCACCGCCGTTGATGCGCCCATTGGACAAGCGCTGCTGTTGCCGCTGGTGCCGGTGCCCGAAGCCGCACAGGTCGATGACACTAACCCGCGCGACACGCTTACTCAGCCGCGCGAAGAGGCCGGCGATTCGCAGCGTTACGACGAGGGCCGCCAGGTAGCCGCGTGCCTGCGTGCATTGCACGCCAACGAACGCATCCGCGAAGGCGGCGTCGAACGCTCCGCGCGCTGGAGCGATTTCCAGTTGCTCGTTCGCCGCAAGCGCTACCTTGCAGACTACGAACGCGCCCTGCGTGACGCCGGCGTGCCTTACATCAGCCCACGCCGGGGCGGCTTGCTCGCCACGCTCGAAGCGCTGGACCTGTGCGCGTTGCTCGATTTCCTGATGACGCCGCAAGCGGACCTCTCGCTGGCGCATGTGCTGCGCAGCCCGATGTTTGCCGTCACGGACGATGATCTGATCGCAATCGCGCAGGCCGGCGACAGTACATTTGCGCCGACGTGGTGGGAACGCCTGACCGCACTGTCGAATCAAGCAGATGCCGCGCCGGCATTGCGCCATGCCCATCGCATGCTTGCACGCTGGTTGGCGGTCGCGCCCACGTTGCCGGTGCACGATCTGCTCGATCACATCGTCTACACCGGCGAGCTCAAGCGCCGCTACGCAGAACGCGCGCCAGCGGCCAATCGCGACCAGGTGCTCGCCAACCTCGATGCATTCCTCAAACTTGCCCTCGATTTGGATGGCGGTCGCTACCCGAGCCTGCCGAAGTTCATGGCCGAGCTGCGAGCCATCCGCCAGGGCGACGAGGACGAAAGCCCCGACGAAGGCACGCAAGCCGATGCAGAAGCGCCAGATGCCATCGACGCCGAAGTCGCCAGCGAAGGCCTGGATACAGTGCAGATCCTGACCGTGCACGCGTCGAAGGGGCTCGAGGCACCGTTTGTGGTGCTGCTCGACACCCATCACAGCGACACCCGCGCTGATAGTGCGGGCATCCTGATCGATTGGCCGCCCGGCGCTGATGCGCCCACGCACTTCTCCGCATTCGGCAAGACCTCCGAGCGAGGCCGTGCACGCGATCCGCTGTTCGCACAGGAAAACGCGCTTGCCGAGCGCGAGAACTGGAACCTGCTCTACGTCGCGATGACGCGCGCCCGTCAGGCGCTGATCGTCTCTGGCGTGGCCAACAAGCGCGACGCCACTGCAGCGCAATCGGTGGATGAGGGCGATGTGCCGGACGTGGATGGCGCCGCCAGCTGGTACACGCTGTTAGCGACAGCCGGTGTCGCGTCCCCCGCGCCGATGCTTGACGACGCGGTGGTCTCAGAGGCCAGGGCCGACGAGCGCGAAACCGTGTCGTACCACGACTTCCGCGCGCCGCTCACGGTGACGGTGCGGGTTGGTGCGGCGGGTGCCCAAGCTGAAGGTGCAGACATCGTGTTTGATCAAGGTGCCGTCGCCCAGGGCGAACTGCTGCATGCTGTGCTGGAACGCCTGACGCGCCATGGCTTGCCAGAACAAGCGCCAGACGCCGAGACCATCACACGTTGGTTCGGGGCGACCGGTACCACGCAAACCGAGGCCGCCCGGGCCGCGGAAGCGGTGCGTCGCATGCTCGCAGCCGATGCCCTGGCGCACGTGTTTGACCCCGCGCATTTCGACGCTGCTCACAACGAGGTCGAACTGTTCAGCCCCGATGGCGTGCTGCTGCGTATCGATCGCCTGATCGAACGGGGCAACGAGGTGCTCGTCGTGGATTACAAGCTGCGCCTGCTGCCCGTTGAACGCGCCGCCTACGCAGAGCAGTTGCGTGGCTATGTCGCCGCCGTCACGCCGATGTATTCCGGACGTACGGTTCGCGCAGGCGTGGCGACAGCGCAAGGCGAATGGATCGATCTGGACGCGTTGCCCAAGCCGGCACAGCCGTCATACGACGACAGCCAAGGCGCGCTGTTCTAACGCGGGCGCAACAAACACAAAAAAGGGAAGGGTGATGCGGAGGGAAAAGAGAAGGGGGACGAGCCTGACCCTCGGCACTGGCAGGAAACGGCTGTGGCTGCTTCGTTCCCGACCTGACCAGGTTGACCGCGCCACCATGCGAGGAGGCCCGTCCGACCGGCATTGTAACCGACTCGAACGTCCTCACCTGAATATCCTTGCAATTCGCTCGGCGCGCACGCGGGTTGACCCCTCGGGAATCTGCCTTGGCGCGTCGGAAATCCGCCTCGCTTTGCTACAATCCGCGGCATGAGTTATCAAGTGCTCGCCCGCAAGTGGCGCCCCCGCGATTTCACCACATTGGTCGGTCAGGAACACGTGGTGAAAGCGCTCACGCATGCGCTCGAACAGCAGCGCCTGCACCACGCTTACCTGTTCACGGGCACGCGCGGTGTCGGCAAGACCACGCTGTCGCGCATCCTTGCCAAATCGCTCAACTGCGTGGGCGCGGACGGGCAGGGCGGCATCACCGCGCAGCCCTGTGGCGTATGCCGCGCGTGTACTGAAATCGATGCCGGGCGCTTTGTCGATTACATCGAGATGGACGCCGCCTCCAATCGCGGCGTCGACGAGATGGCGCAGCTGCTCGATCGTGCGGTCTATGCACCCACGGTCGGCCGCTTCAAGGTCTACATGATCGACGAAGTGCACATGCTCACCAACCACGCCTTCAACGCGATGCTGAAGACGCTGGAAGAGCCGCCTGAGCACGTCAAGTTCATCCTCGCGACCACCGATCCGCAGAAGATTCCGGTGACGGTGCTGTCGCGCTGCCTGCAGTTCAACCTCAAGCAGATGCCGCCGGGGCACATCGTGTCCCATCTCGATCGCATCCTCGGCGAAGAAGGTGTCGCTCACGAGCCGAACGCGCTGCGCCTGCTGGCCGCCGCAGCACAGGGCTCGATGCGCGATGCGCTGTCGCTCACGGACCAGGCCATCGCGTACAGCGCGGGCGAGGTGAGCGAAGCTGCAGTGCGCGGCATGCTTGGCGCGATTGATCAGAGCTATCTCGTACGTTTGCTGGACGCGCTGGCCGACGAGAACGGCGCGGCGCTCATCGAGATTGCTGACGAGATGGCCGGGCGCAGCCTAAGCTTTTCGGGCGCGCTGCAGGATCTCGCATCGCTGCTGCAGAAGATTGCGCTGGCACAGGTTGTGCCCGCCGCTGTGCAGGACGATTGGCCCGAGGCCGACGATGTACGCCGCCTAGCTGAGCGTTTTGATGCGCAGTCGGTGCAGCTGTTCTACCAATTTGCCAATCTGGGCCGCAACGAACTGGCGCTTGCGCCGGACGAGTACGCTGGCTTCACCATGACGTTGCTGCGCATGCTGGCGTTCCAGCCTGGGCAGTCGGGTGGGGATGCGACACCGCCTTCGGGCGGTGGTGGCAAGCGAGCGATGCCGTTGGCGGCTGCATCGACGCGTCCGGCGGCGACTGCGCCGATGGCGGCGCCGGTTGCGCAGGCAGCGCCGGTCGCGGCGCGCCCGGAACCGGTGGTGGAAACACCGCGCGCAACGTATCAGGCTAGCCCGCCGGCACCTGCGCCAGTGGTAGCGGTTGCCGAGGCGCCTGCAGCAACACCGGCTGCGCCGGTGCGTCGATCGCCGGCCATGGAGGCATTGGCGGCTGCGCGTCAGGCATCGAGCCGTGGCCGTGGCGGCACTTCGGCGCCAGCAGCGGCACCGATGGCCGCGCCTGCGCCCGTCGCACGTCCGGCGGCTCCCGCCGCGGGGCCACGGCCGAATCCCGCGCATCCCGCGAATCCGGTTGCGGCGCCGGCCTCCCCGCCGCCGCGCCGTGAACAGCCGACTGTGGCTGCCACGCCCGCCGATGATGGTCCGCCGCCCTGGGACGAAATGCCCGGCGAATTTGCGTCACCTTCGTTTGAAGAGATGGATGCCGCGTTTGCCGGCTGGGATTCCGCTTCGAGCACGCGCCCTGGCACATCGGAGCCCGTAGCGCGTCCTGTGCAGATCGAAGCACCGGTTGCGGTGCCCGCGCCGGCCAAGACCACCGCGCCGGAGCCTGTTGCCGCGGCGACGCCACCAGACTTGAGCGCCAGCAGCCTCAGCACATTTGACGGTGATTGGCCCACGCTGGCTGCTCGCTTGCCGATGCGCGGCCTGGCGCAACAGCTTGCGCACCAAAGCGAGCTGGTGGCCGTCGAGGGCGTGACGCTGCGCTTGCGTGTGCCGCTACCGGCCTTGACGGAAGCCGGCGTCGTCGAACGGCTGGAAGCCGCGCTGACCGAGCACTTCGGCACGCCCGTGCGCGTGGCGTGCGATATCGGTGCGGCACGCGCCACCGCCGCTGCCGTGGACGCCGAGCTGCGAGCACAGCGCCAGCGCGATGCCGAAGACGCGATCGCCGCTAACCCGTTTGTCCAGGCGCTGGTGCGGGACTTTGCCGCGCAGGTCGTCCCCGGTTCGATTCAACCGCACGCGCACTGAACCGTCTCCACGCCTGAACATTGAACACCGGCGCGCCCACACGAGCGGCGCGCTTTGTATGACCCATTCCAAGGAGCAACGACCATGATGAAAGGCCAGATCGCCGGGCTGATGAAGCAAGCCCAGCAGATGCAGGAAAACATGAAGAAGGCGCAGGAACAGCTCGCGCAGATCGAGGTGGAAGGCGTGTCCGGCGCCGGCCTCGTGAAGGTGGTGATGACCTGCAAGAACGATGTGAAGCGCGTGTCGATCGACCCGAGCCTTGTGGCCGAAGGGGAAGACAAAGAGCTGCTGGAAGACCTCGTCGCCGCTGCGTTCAACGATGCCGTGCGCAAGGCCGAGGCCACCACGCAAGAAAAGATGGGTTCGCTCACGTCGGGCCTGGGTGGCATGGCGAGCATGCTGCCGCCGGGCTTCAAGCTGCCGTTCTAAATCACACAGCATCTGAATCAGGATCGCGCCATGGTGCTGGAATCCGCGCTGCTGCATGTCAAGCCAGGTGAGGAGGCTGCGTTTGAAGCCGCCTTTAACGAGGCTCGCCACATCATCGGCGCGATGCGGGGCTTTATTTCGTTGACGTTGTCGCGCTGCGTGGAAAAGCCCAGCGACTACCTCCTGCTGGTGCAATGGCAGACGCTGGAAGACCACACCGTGGGTTTCCGGCAATCGGCGGAATACCAGCGCTGGCGTGCTCTGTTGCATCACTTCTACGACCCGATGCCGGAAGTGCTGCACTACACGGCGGTTGCGGAGCAGCCCTGATGCGCAACGGTCCTGGCACGCCATCGGCGCTGCAAATGTTGGTCGAGGCCCTGCGTGTGCTGCCGGGCGTCGGCCCGAAATCTGCGCAGCGTATGGCCTATCACCTGCTGCAGCATGATCGCGAAGGGGCGGCGCGCCTGGCGCAGGCGCTGGGCGAGGCCACCGAGTCCATCCAGCATTGCAGCCGCTGCAACACCTTCACCGAGCAGGACGTCTGCGAAACCTGCCTCGACCCGCGTCGCGATGCATCGGTCCTGTGCGTGGTGGAGACACCGGCCGATCAGATGATGATCGAGCAGACGCTTACCTATCGCGGCCAATATTTTGTGCTGATGGGGCGGCTCTCGCCGCTGGACAACATCGGCCCGAGAGAGATTCACCTCGAACGCCTGCTGGCCCGCGCGACCGATCCGGCGCTGGGTGGGCCGTGCGCCGAGGTCATCCTCGCCACCAATTTCACCAGCGAAGGCGAGGCGACCGCCCACTACATCGGCGAGATGCTCAAGGCGCGCGGCATCAAGGCGACGCGTCTGGCGCGTGGTGTGCCGGTGGGTGGCGAGCTTGAGTATGTGGATGCGGGCACCATTGCCCGCGCGGTGCTGGATCGGCGCCAGCTCTGATTTCGGGCTGTTGCTCAGAAATCGGCGTGAATGCGCGCACCGACGATCGACACCGGGCCGCGATCGCGGTTGTAGGCCGGGTGAACCACGTACTGGTAATTCAGCCCGAGCGTGAGGTGTTTGATGACCGCCACGTTGTAGTACAGCTCGGCGATGCGTTCGGTGCCGTAGTTGAGCGCGCCATCACCGATCAGCACACCCATGCCGCCGGCCGCGAAGTACTGGCGCGCGGCGCCTGACAAGCCGTTCACCACCACCGCTGCGCCAAACGTGTCGTTCGGACGGCCCCACCGCGAGCCCTTGAGTGCGAGCCCGGCCGATATCGACCGATTGATGTCGGTGAACTCGTACGTTTCCTTGCTGCCGTCGTTCATGCTGGCCCGCGCGAAGACGCCCAGGTCGCTTGTGACTTCCTGCTCGGCGTTCACGGCGACGCCGGGCCGCCAGGCGAGGCGTCGCACGAGACCCGTGTCGGGCGTGCTGCCCGTCTGCTGTGCGAGGCTGACCGCGTCCCCGTAGCCGCCCATGCGGCCGCGCGTTGCGAAAGCGAGCAGCTTGACCTTGCCGGGTCGACCGAGCCAGTCGTGACGGGCTTCGAACTCGCCCACCCATTGATATTGCTTCCAGGTCGTGTCGATCGTGACGCTGTTGGGCTCCTTCGACAGCGCAAAAAGACCACTGCGCAGCGTCCACCAGGACTGCGTCCACTCTACCGCCAGGCCGTGCGTGTAGCCCCAGGCGTCGGCGGCGTAGTCGAACGCACCGGCGTCGACGACCGCCCAGTTGAGGAAGTCACCGCGCGGGTCGTGTGCGTAGGTGTTGGTGTCGAAGATGTCCGCCACCGAGAACTTGCCGACGGTGATCGTCACGTTGTTGGCGGCGTGGCTGCCGGCGAGCTGGTTGGGGCCCGATTCGACCGCCTGTTGTTCGCCGCCGAGGTCGATCACCTGTCGCAGAAAGAGGCGAGGCAGCTTGCGATAAGGCGTATTGTTGCCAACCTTGTAGGCTTCGGCGCTGGAAAAACCCGCCAGGCCCACCGTATTGCTCAGCCCAAAACCCTGGTCGATTTCGGGGTTGGCGTACAGTTCGGCCCCTTTCCAGAGGCGCAGGCCCAGGTAGAGCGTGACGTCGGTGGTTTCCCTGTTGCTATTGTCGGGCGTCAGGCTGTTCGTGCCACTGTAGGGCGCGTGGAACGAAGGGTGCCATTGCGTCACGTTGGTGACCTGCCCGTGGATGTTCCAGCGCTCCGGTTCGGGCATGTCTGTGCTGGGTGCATTGACGTCCGCTGCCACTGCAATGCTTTGCAACCCGATCCCCAGCATGATGGCCGTGAGCCACTGCCAGGCGGCGTTGGCGCGGCAGACGTGACGTTGTTGGGAGAGGGATGCGAGGCGAACAGGCAGCAAAGGCATGGGGAACCGGAGCGGGCAACCGCTAGAATTCCAAGCTTAGGCGCTTGGGAGAGGTAAAAACTCGCCGATGGTAAACGTCGAGCCATGACTAACCGGTGAAGACGGCGCCGTTTTTTGCTGACCTGTAGCGTTTCCCCAACTTCGCCAGATTGCCCCACGATGAACCTCGCCCGCTTCGATCTTGTCACCCTCGGCCTGTTTGTGGCGGTGGCCCGGCTGGGCAGCATCTCGGCCGGCGCGCGGCAGTCCCACCTGGCGGTGGCCGCGGCCAGCAAGCGCATTTCCGATCTGGAAGCCGCCGTGGGTGCGCCGCTGCTGTATCGCCATGCCGCTGGCGTGGAACTGACCGAGGCGGGGCAAGCGTGTTTTCGCCACGCCGTGGGCATCCTGCAGGACGTCGAGCGCATGGCTGGCGCGCTGTCCGACTTTGCCGCTGGCACGCGTGGGCTGGTGCGCGTGTGGGCCAACACCTCGTCGATCACCCAATTCCTGGCCGATGACCTGGCCGCATTCATGCTCGCCAATCCGGCCATCCGCATTGCCTTGGAAGAGCAGGACAGCGGCGATATCGTCGCCGCGCTGCGCGAGAACCGCGCGGACCTCGGCATCTTCGCGGCCGGCACGCCATGCGAGGGGCTGCAGTCGTTCGATTACCGCGAGGACGATCTCGCCCTGGTCACGCCGCGTGGCCATCCGCTGGCCGGGCGTAAGCAGGTGAGCTTTGCTGATGCGGTGGATTTCGATTTCGTCAGCCTGCCGCCGGGTACGTCACTGGCCGCCCAGCTCCTCGAGGAAAGTCAGCGCCTGGGCAAGCCGCTGCGTTTGCGCATCCAGGTGCGCAGCTTCGAAGCGGTCTGCCGGATGGTCGCTTCCGGCCTGGGCGTGGGTGTGCTGCCGCGCATTGCTGCACAGGGGCATGTATCCAGCCTGCCCGGCGCCGGCCTCGCACTCGTGCCCTTGCAGGACGAATGGGCGCATCGCCACCTGCTGGTGGGCGTGCGTGACCCGGATGCGCTGACAAGCTCCGCACGCCTGCTGATGACACATCTGCTTGGCAACCCCGGCGCACTCTGAATTCAACGTTTTCCATACAGCCATGCAGACACAGGTTTTGCAGAACATCCGCGTGCTCGAACTCGGGCAACTGATTGCGGGTCCATTTGCCGCCAAGACACTCGCCGACTTTGGTGCGCAGGTCATCAAGATCGAGCCGCCGGGGCAGGGCGATCCGCTGCGCAAATGGCGGATGTTGCATGAGGGCACGTCGGTTTGGTGGGAGGCGCAGTCGCGCAACAAGCAGTCCGTCTGCGTGGACCTGCGCGTACCCGAAGGGCAGGAGGTTGTGCGCAAGCTGGCCACTGACGCCGATGTGCTGATCGAGAATTTCCGCCCCGGCACGATGGAAAAGTGGGGCCTGTCGTACGAGGCGCTCTCCGCCATCAACCCGAAACTGATCATGTTGCGAGTGTCGGGCTACGGCCAGACGGGGCCGAAGCGCGATGAGCCCGGCTTTGCGGCGATTGCGGAGGCCATGGCCGGCCTGCGCTACCTGACCGGCGAACCTGGGCGTCCGCCCGCACGTGCAGGCCTGTCGCTGGGCGACACGATTGCCGGGCTGCATGGCGCGCTGGGCGTGCTGCTCGCTCTGTACGAACGTGATGCGCGCGGCGGCAAGGGGCAGGTGATCGACGTCGCGCTGTACGAATCGGTTTTCAATTTGACGGAAAGCCTGTTGCCCGAGTATTCGGTGTTTGGTGCCATCCGCCAGCCGGCGGGTGGAGCGTTGCCGGGCATTGCGCCATCCAATGCTTATCGCTGCGCAGGCGGTGAATACGTGCTCGTCGCTGCCAATGGCGACAACATCTTCCGCCGCCTGATGCTGAAGATGGGGCGGCAGGATCTGGCAGATGATCCAAGCCTCGCGCGCAACGATGGCCGCGCCGCCCGCGCGGAAGAAATCGACGCCGCCATCAACGCCTGGACTGGCACGCTGCCCATCGCCGACGTGCTGAACGCGCTGCACGAAGCTGAAGTCCCCAGTGGCCCGATCTACACCATTGCCGACATTGCCGCCGACCCGCATTACCGCGCGCGCGGCGTCATCGAAACCGTGCGTGCGCAGTCCGGCATTGATGTCGAGATGCCGGGCGTGGTGCCCAAGCTTTCGGCCACGCCGGGCGCCGTGCAGGCGAGCGCGCCGCGCCTGGGCCAGCACACGCGCGACGTGCTGCGCGGCCATGGCCTGACCGATGCGCAGATCGATGCGCTGGTCTCGCAGGGCATCGTCGCCGAGGCCAAGGGCTGACCAGCTAGGACCATCCCGCATGTTGTGTTGCCAATCGTTGCGGTAATATCGCCGCCGAGGCAGTGAACGCCATAGAACAACGCTTTCAGGAGACGAGCATGGGGACACGAGGCATCGGCCGCTGGGCGAAATGGATGGGCGCGGCACTGTGTGCGGCGAGCCTGCTGAGCGCCAGCCCTGCCGTCCTGGCGCAGGGCAAACCTGAAAAGAGCAAGGTCACCATCGCGGTAGGCGGCAAGGCGCTGTTCTACTACCTGCCGTTGACGATTGCCGAGCGCCTGGGCTACTTCAAGGATGAGGGCCTGGACGTTGAGATTGTCGACTTTGCCGGCGGTGCCAAGGCGCTGCAGGCCGTTGTGGGCGGCAGCGCCGACGTGGTGAGCGGCGCCTACGAGCACACGCTGGTGCTGCAAGCGAAGGGCCAGACGTACCAGGAGTTTGTGCTGCAGGGCCGCGCTCCGCAGATCGTGCTGGCCGTCAACAACAAGACGATGCCCAACTACAAGTCGATCGCCGACCTGAAAGGCAAAAAGATCGGCGTGACCGCGCCGGGTTCGTCGACCAACATCATGGTCAACTACGTGCTGGCGCGCGCCGGCATCAAGCCGAACGAGGTGTCGATCATCGGCGTGGGCCCGAGCAGTGGTGCGATTGCTGCCGTGCGCGCAGGCCAGATCGATGCCCTGGCCAACCTCGACCCGGTGATGTCGATGCTCACGCAGAAGAACGAAGTACGCGTGATTTCTGACACCCGCACGCTGGCCGATACCAAGGCCGTGTTCGGTGGCAACATGCCGGCCGGCTGCCTGTATGCGTCCACCGCGTTCATCCAGAAGAACCCGAACACGACGCAGGCGCTGACCAACGCCATGGTGCGTGCGCTCAAGTGGTTACAGAAGGCAGGCCCGTCGGACATCGTGAAGACCGTGCCGGAAGCCTATCTGCTGGGCGACCGTGCGCTGTACCTGGCTGCGTGGGACAAGGTGCGCGAGGCCATCTCGCCGGATGGCACGATGCCTGCCGACGGCCCGGCCACGGCGCTGCACACGATCGCGGAATTCGACGCCGAAGTGAAGGGCAAGCCGATCAAGTTGGAGCAGACCTTCACCAACACCTTCGTGCAGAAGGCTAACGCCAAGTACAAGTAAGCCTTTCGGAGTTTCACTGTGCGCCCGGTTCCCGCCGGGCGCATTGCTTTGGACGCTTCCTTATGCCCCATCCCGCGCTTTCGTTCGATCAGATCACCTGCACCTTCATCTCACCCGACAAACCGGGCCAGCGCTACACCGCCCTGCAGAACACGACGTTGGATGTGCAAGCCGGCGAGTTCGTCTCGGTGGTCGGTCCGACCGGCTGCGGCAAATCCACTTTGCTGAATCTGGCGGCGGGGTTGTTGCAGCCGTCTTCCGGGCAGGTGAGGGTGTTCGGCGAGCCGCTGGTTGGCATCAACCGCCGCGCCGGCTACATGTTTCAAGCCGAAGCGCTGATGCCGTGGCGCAGCGCGCTCGACAACGTGCTGGCCGGTCTGGAATTCCGCGGCATGCCCGACAAGGAAGCGCGCGATCTCGCGATGTCGTGGCTGGCGCGCGTGGGCTTGGCGGGGTTTGAAGATCGCTATCCGCATCAACTGTCGGGCGGCATGCGCAAACGCGTGAGCCTGGCGCAAACGCTGGTGCTCGACCCCGACATCATCCTCATGGACGAGCCGTTTTCCGCGCTTGACATCCAGACGCGTCAGCTGATGGAGAACGAAGTGCTGGACCTCTGGGCCGCCAAGCGCAAGGCGGTGCTCTTCATCACGCACGATCTGGACGAGGCCATTGCCATGAGCGACCGCGTGGTCGTACTGGCGGCGGGCCCCGGCACGCACCCGATCGGCGAGTTCCCGATCGACCTGCCGCGCCCGCGCGATGTGGCGGAGATTCGCGACCAGGCAGGCTTTGTCGATTTGCATTCGCGCATCTGGGATGTGCTGCGCGAAGAAGTGCTCAAGGGCTATGCGCAACACCGCCGCGTGGCTTGAACCGAATTCGATCGAAACCTCTCATGGCTAATCGTCCGCTTTCCTCATTCGCGCTGCGCAGTTGGCAGCTTGGCCTGTTGGTCGTCACGCTGGGTGTGTGGCACTTCGCCACGCGCACGCAGGAAGTCGCGTTTTTCTTCGGTGAGCCGCTCATCGTTGCCCAGCGCATCTGGGCATGGTTCGTGACCGAAGGCGATATCTACCAGCATCTCGGCGTCACGTTGGCTGAGACGGTGCTGGCGTTTGTCATTGGCACAGCCACCGGCCTGGGTGCCGGGTTGTGGCTTGCGCTGAGCCCGGCGGCATCCGCCGTGCTCGATCCGTACATCAAGGCCGCCAACTCGATGCCGCGCGTGATCCTGGCGCCGATCTTTGGCGTGTGGTTCGGGCTCGGCATCTGGTCGAAGGTGGCGCTGGCGGTGACGCTGGTGTTCTTCATCGTTTTCTTCAACGTGTACCAGGGCGTGAAGGAAGTGAGCCCGGTCGTGCTGGCCAATGCGCGAATGCTGGGCGCGTCGCAGCGGCAACTGCTGCGTTTCGTCTACCTGCCAAGCGCGACCAGCTGGGTATTCTCGTCGCTGCATACGTCGGTGGGCCTGGCCTTTGTGGGTGCGGTGGTGGGGGAGTACCTCGGCTCCGCGCGCGGTGTTGGTTACCTGATCCTGCAGGCGGAAGGCACGTTTGACATCAACACCGTGTTCGCCGGCATCGTGGTGCTGACCGTGTTTGCGCTGGTGCTCGATTGGCTGGTCGGCCTGGTGGAAAAACGCCTGATGCGCTGGCAGCCCAAGACCGGCGAAACGGAAAAACTTTAAAGACAGAATCGTCACATCGACCCTGCACGGAGCAGGGTCATGCAACTAGACGGTCGGTCTACTACAATGCGATCCACCATGAGCAAGCACCCCGAACCCGTCACCGCTGAAGGCGCCGAAGCCCGGCACGACACCCGCGACCGCATTCTGGACGCCGGTGCCGAGCTGATCCTCGGGCGTGGATTTTCGGCTGTCGGGCTGGCGGAGATTCTCGGTCGTGCGCAGGTGCCCAAGGGCTCGTTCTATTACTACTTCGGGTCCAAGGAAGACTTTGGCGTTGCCATGCTGGAGCGCTATTTCCAGGACTACGACGCCGGTGTTGTCAGTCTGTTCAACGACACGCGCCTGACCGCACGCGAGCGGCTATTGCGCTATTTCGCCGCTTGGATCGACCTGCATGAGCGCAGCGCGTGCGAGGTCACCTGCCTAGCGGTCAAGTTGTCGGGCGAGGTGTCTGATTTGTCAGAGCCGATGCGCAAAGTCTTATCGGCGGGGATGACGCGGATGGTCGATCGCATTGCGGTGGCCATCGAGGCCGGTGTGGCCGATGGTTCGCTGGCTCCAGTTACAGACGTCCGCAGCCTGGCGGAAGGGTTGTACGCAATGTGGATGGGCGGCGCGCTGCTGGCCAAGGCGCACCGAACGGTTGACGCCTTTCAGAGCTGCGTGGCGCAAACCGAAGTCCTGTTGGCCAAACCTGCACATTGAGCGCAACCGAATGTATTTGCCAGCGAGGCATGTTCCTCGCTTTTTCTTTCATTCCGGTTCTAGATGACCGGTCGAATAGTCCATTCCAGGAGCTGATATGACCCAACAACTGCTGTCCCCCGTTCAGGTCGGTCATACGACCCTCGCCAATCGCATTGTCATGGCGCCGTTGACACGTTCACGCGCTGGCCAGCCCGGCGATGTGCCGACCGAGCTGAACGTGACCTACTACGCGCAACGCGCCAGCGCCGGCCTGATTGTCACGGAAGCTACGCAAATTTCCCGCCAGGGCCAGGGTTACGCGTGGACGCCAGGCATGTACACCGATGAGCAGGAGGCTGGCTGGAAGGCCGTGGTGGACGCTGTGCACGCGAAGGGTGGCCGCATCTCGCAACAGTTGTGGCACGTGGGCCGCATCTCCAATACGCTGCTGCAGGAAAACGGTCAGGCACCGGTTGCACCGTCGGCCATCGTCGCCAAGGGCGCGCAGAGCTTTGTCGTTCATCCTGACGGCACCCCCGGCAATGCGCCGACGAGCGAGCCGCGTGCCCTCGACACGGAAGAAATCCCGGGCGTCATCGCGCAATACCGCCAGGCTGTGCTGCGTGCACGTCGCGCCGGTTTCGACTTTGTCGAAATCCACGCCGCCAATGGCTATCTGCTGCACCAGTTCCTTTCCACCAACAGCAACCAGCGCACGGACCAATACGGCGGCTCGCTGGAAAATCGCGCACGCTTGATCCTCGAGGTGGTCGATACCGCCATCGCCGAGATTGGTGCAGATCGCGTCGGCATTCGCCTCTCGCCGCATTTCGTTGCACACGACATTGCTGATGCGCAGGCTGAAGAAAGCGCGCTTTACCTCGCGCGTGAGCTGACCAAGCGCGGTATCGCTTACCTGCACATCGCCGAGCCCGATTGGGCGGGTGGCCCAGAGTTGTCTGGCGATTTCCGCCGCCAACTGCGCGACGCCTTCAAGGGCACGTTGATCGTGTGCGGCAATTACACGGCGGAAGAGGGCGAGCAGATGGTCGCCTCGGGTCTGGCCGATGCGGTTGCGTTTGGCCGTCCGTTCATTGCCAACCCGGACTTGGTGGCGCGTTTCCGTGCAGGCGCGTCGCTCAATACGCCGGATCGCTCGACCTTCTACGGTGGCCAAGAGAAGGGCTACACCGACTACCCGACGCTGGAAGAAGCGGCCTGATCGGACGTTGTCCAAAGAAAAACCGCGCCGGGTTTGCTGCCTGGCGCGGTTTTTTTCGTTTAGCGTGGATGCGCTTAGGGTTGAATCACCACCTTGCCCGTCACTTTGCGGGCCGCCATGTCGAGCAGCGCCTGCGTCGTCTGCTCTAGCGGGTAGCGCGCCGAAATATGCGGCCGGATCTTGCCTTCCTGCATCCAGCCGAGCATTTGCATCATGTTCGCCAGATTCGCCTTCGGCTCGCGGCGCACGAATTCGCCCCAGAACACGCCCACCAGCGATGCGCCTTTTAGCAGCGCCAGGTTCAGCGGCATCTTCGGAATCTCGCCGTTGGCAAAACCGACCACTAGATAGCGTCCGCGCCAGGCAATCGAACGGAACGCCGGCTCCGCGTAGACCCCGCCGACCGGGTCGTAAATCACGTCGGGGCCCTTGCCGTCCGTTAGTGCCTTGATGCGCTCGCGCAGATCTTCGGTCGAATAGTTGATGAGCGCATCCGCACCGTGGTCTTTGCAGACGGCGAGCTTCTCGTCGGTGGACGCCGCCGCAATCACGCGCGCGCCGATCGCCTTGCCGATTTCAATCGCCGCCAGCCCGACGCCGCCCGCCGCGCCCAGCACCAGCATCGTCTCGCCGGCCTTCAGTTGCCCGCGATCGACCACCGCGTGGTGCGACGTCCCGTAGGTGAGGGTGAACGCCGCAGCGGTATCGAATGCCATGCCGGGCGGCATCGGCATCACCACTTTGGCCGATGCCTTTACCTGCGAGGCAAATGCGCCGTGACCAAGGAAGGCGATCACATGGTCGCCGGCCTTGACGTGCGATACACCTTCGCCCACCGCGTTGACCACGCCCGCCACTTCCGAGCCGGGCGTGAACGGCAGTTCCGGTTTGAACTGGTATTTGTTCTGGATGATCAGCACGTCGGGAAAATTCACCCCCGCGGCTTTCACATCGATGACGACTTCGCCGGCGCCAGGCGCCAGGTCCGGCAACGTTTCAATCACCAGCGATTCGGGCGGGCCCCAGGTTTTGCAGACGACGGCTTTCATGGTGTGTCTCCTGATCAATCTAGCGTTGGATTGTTCGTCATCTCGCGCGCTTCTTACGCGATTTCTTCTGGCAGTGTAACCGAATAAAAGCACGGTCGTTCGATTTAGTGAAGACGCATTTTAAGTGCCGCTTGTCGAGCGTCTTGGCGATGCATTTTTGTAAGCGCGTACAACGTGCGGATGAGCACGATTCATGAACGTTGCTCGGTTACAATCCGCGCCATGCATATTCTCATCGCCAATGACGACGGATACCTCGCGCCAGGTCTCGCCGCGCTCCACCGTGCGCTGCAGCCCCTGGGCCGCGTGACGGTGGTCGCGCCGGAACAGAACCACAGCGGTGCATCCAACTCGCTCACACTGCAGCGTCCGCTGTCGGTGTTCGAAGCCTCCGAAGGGGCCCAGAAGGGCTTCCGCTTCGTCAACGGCACGCCAACGGACTGCGTGCACATCGCGCTCACCGGCATGATCGAGGAGCGCCCCGATCTGGTCGTCTCCGGCATCAATCAGGGCCAGAACATGGGCGAAGACGTGCTGTATTCCGGCACCGTCGCCGCCGCCATCGAGGGCTATCTGTTCGGTATTCCGTCGATTGCGTTCTCGCAGGTCGACAAAGGCTGGACGCACCTCGATGCCGCCGAGCGCGTCGTTCGCGAAGTGGTGGAGCGTTATTTGGCCGATCCGCTCGACGGCTCGGTGCTGCTTAACGTCAACATTCCCAATCTGCCCTACAGCGAACTGGCGGGCTGGCGTGCGACGCGCCTGGGCAAACGGCACCAATCGCAGCCGGTGATCCGTCAGGCCAATCCGCGCGGCGAACCGATCTTCTGGGTCGGCGCTGCCGGCGATGCGAAAGATGCCAGCGAAGGCACCGATTTCCATGCCGTCGCCAATGGTTTTGTCTCGTTGACGCCGTTGCAACTCGATCTGACCGACACGGCGCAATTGCGCGCTGTGCGTCGCTGGCAGACACCATGATCGCCGTGGTGGCTCATGTCTGAACGTTCGCGCGATCGGCGCTTTCCTCTGTCGCTCGATGCTGTCGTCGAGCGCAAGCCGGTGGAGCGTCAGCGTGAGACGCGTATCTCGTCCGGCGTGAGCGCGGTGTCTCGGCCGACGCCTGCGCGCACCGCTTCGGTCGAACGTGTGGCGGCGACGTCTGCTTCGGCGCCCGCGCCGCAGCGCGTTGCCGGGGTCGATGCCGCGGTGGGTGCCGTTGCTGCAAGCGCGGTGCAGGCACGTACGCAGGCAGCGCACGCGGCGGCGGGCGGCATGGCATCGGATCGCGCGCGTCAGGCGTTGGTCGCCCGGGTCCAAGCGGCAGGTGTCAGCGATGCACGCGTGCTCGCTGCCATCGGTTCGGTGCCGCGTCACTTGTTTGTGGATGCCGGCCTGGCCTCGCAGGCCTATGAAGATTCCGCGTTGCCGATTGGCCATCAGCAAACGATATCGAAGCCCTCGGTGGTGGGGCGCATGATCGAATTGCTGATGCGCCAGCGGCCGACGCGCCAGGGTGCGCCGCTTGCCCGAGTGCTGGAGATCGGAACCGGCTGTGGTTACCAGGCGGCCGTGCTGTCGCAGCTTGCCGATGAGGTGTATTCGATCGAACGCGTACGCCCGCTGCATGAAAAAGCCAAAGCGAACTTGCGACCACTCCGTGTGCCAAACATTCGTCTGCACTATGGCGACGGCATGCTGGGCTTGCCGAAGGCGGCGCCTTTCGATGCGATCATCCTGGCCGCCGCCGGAATGGAAGTACCCCAGGCGCTGCTTGATCAGCTCGCTATCGGCGGCCGTTTGATCGCGCCTGTTGCCACCGAGCGCAGCGGCGGCCCAGCTCAGCAGCTTGTGCTGATCGAGCGCAGCAGCCGCTTCCAGTTTCACAGTACTGCCCTTGAAGGCGTTTTCTTTGTCCCGTTAAAATCAGGAACTGTTTAGCATGTTCATTTCCCGGAGCTTCATGAACCGTCCAAGCCCGAATCGCCTAAGCTTCGGCGCCAGCCGGCTCGCTGTGGCAATGGTGTCGACCGCGCTGCTGGCGGCTTGCGCATCCTCCGGCAACCAGGCACCTGTTCTCGACCGCACCTCGCGTGCGGGCAGCGCGAGCGCCGCATCGCAGGAGCCCCCGCCCCCCGGCTACTATCGCGTCAAGCGCGGCGATACCTTGTACAGCATCGCCCTGCGCAACGGCCAGGCAGCGCGTGATCTGACGGCCTGGAACAACCTCGCCAATCCGAATCAGATCGAGGTCGATCAGTTGATCCGTGTGGTGCCGCCCAACGCCGACGTCAGCAGCAGCGGCGCCGTCGTTACCCCGGTTCGCCCGCCCATTACCACCGCGCAGCCGGTCGATTCCACGCCTGCCACCCCAACGACGGCGGCTTCGTCCGGCGCCGTTGCCGGGGCAAGCGACAGCGCGATCGCATTGGCATGGCCCGCACGCGGTTCGCTCATCAATCGCTTTGATGACAAGAGCAATAAAGGCATCGACATTGGCGGCAAACGCGGTGACGCGGTGCTCGCCGCTGATGACGGAAAAGTGATCCACGTCGGACCCTTGCGTGGGTACGGGAATCTTGTCATCATCAAGCACAACGACACGTTCCTGACCGCCTACGGCAACAACGATAAGGTTCTGGTCACCGAGCAATCCACGGTTAAGAAAGGGCAAAAGATCGCCGAGATGGGCAGTACCGATGCGGATCGCGTGAAGCTTCATTTTGAAGTGCGCCGCAACGGTAAGCCGGTCGATCCGATGCGCTTCCTTCCGCCTCAATAGAGGAATGCATGCCGCGCCAGAAAACCGCCACGCCCGCCACCCCCGTCGATAACAACATCGACGCTGCAGATGGCCAAAGCGCCCCCAACGGGCGTGCGGGGCGGCGCGCGCGCGGCGCCACGCAATCCCCGGCTGAAGAGATTGAAGTCGTCGATACGCTGATCGACGACGCGCCCGTCCGCGACTCAACGGACCTTGCCGATAGCGCAGATATCGACGAGCCCGATGAGGACGAGGAAGCCGCCGAGGAGGCGGAGGAAGCCGCCCCTGAGGAAGACTTCCGCAAGGTGCTGCAAGCTGAGCTTGCTGCCGACACCGTTCAGCACTATCTGAATCGCATCAGCATCAAGCCGCTGCTCACGCCGGCTGAGGAGTTGCATTTCTCGACGCTGGCCAAGGCCGGGGAGTTTGCGGCTCGGCAGGTCATGATCGAGCGCAACCTGCGCTTGGTCGTGAGCATCGCGAAGGGGTATTTGAACCGCGGTGTGCCGCTGCTTGATCTGATCGAGGAGGGCAACCTTGGCTTGATGCACGCGATCGAGAAGTTCGACCCCGAGCGCGGGTTCCGCTTCTCGACCTATGCGACATGGTGGATTCGCCAGAGCATTGAGCGCGCGATCATGAATCAGGCGCGCACGGTGCGTCTCCCGGTACACGTGATTCGCGAGCTCAACCAAGTGCTGCGCGCCAAGCGCCATCTGGAGAAGAGCGGTGTCGATGGCCGCGACGCGAGCCTTGAAGACATCGCCCACCTGCTCGGCAAGACGACGGAAGAAGTGCAGGACGTGCTTTCGCTCAATGAGCACACGACCTCGCTCGATACGCCGTTCGATCTCGATCCGGGCACGAGCTTGCTCGATTTCCTGTCGGATGAGCACGGTGCCTCGCCGGATCAGGAAGTTGCGCATCGTGAGTTGTCGCAACTGATGAAGTCGTGGCTGGCGCGTTTGTCAGACAAGCACCGTTATGTGGTCGAACGCCGCTTCGGACTCAACCACATCGAGCCTGCCACGCTGGAAGAACTCGCCGCTGAAATGGGCCTGACGCGCGAGCGTGTGCGCCAGATCCAGCAAGAAGCGCTGGTCAAGCTCAAGCGGCATTTCGCCTCGCAGGGCGTGCGCAAGGACGCGGTGCTGTAAGGCGCCGCTGCTCCTGTCCTTCGTTTTCAATCGTTTCGCAGTTCCAGCAGCATCGGCTGATGGTCCGATGCCTGCGTGGCGCTGTTCACCTCGACACGTAACACGCGTGTTTTTAGCGGTTCGCTGATCAGCATGAAGTCGCACGCGTAGGCTGGTTCGTTCCAGCCGGTACGGTCGTGCACGCCGAAGGTTGGCGGTTGCGGTGCTGATCCGTGAGCAACTTCCCATGCGTCGAGCAACGCCGGTTCGCGGGCAAATGGCACCGTGGCTAAACGCTTAGGGGTGGAATCAGGCTTGCAGTTGAAATCGCCACAGATGAGGGTGGCTGTGGTTTGCGCGAGCGGGCGAAACGGGCCGGCCTCAGGTTCTGGTCCGAGTATCAGCGGGTGCGTCGCTCGCGCGCAGCCTTCAGCGTGCATCGCACGCAGTGCATCGACTTGCGCCAGCCGCTGGGTTTCGGAGTAGTACTCCAGGTGCGTTGTGACGATGCGCAACGGCCCGAACGGCGCTTGCAAGATGGCCTCAATGGCCATGCGGGGCATGGTCGGCGTTGTGTCTGGCGGGCAGGGTAATGCATGGCGAACGACATACAGTACAGGCAGCCGGGTAGCGATCGCGTTGCCAAAGCGCTGAACGCGTACGCCATCGTTGCGCTCCAGCGCGAATCCGCCGATCACAGTGTATTGCGCACCCAGCGCGTCGGCGAGTTCGCCCCATTGGTCGGCGTTTGGCCCGCCCGGTAGATTGGTGAAACCGGCGGTGACTTCCTGCAGGCACAGCACGTCGAAGTCGCCCATCGCGCGTGCTTCCGCCAGTTGCCTTGCCAGATCTGCCCGCCCGTCGACGCCACGGCCCCACTGAATGTTCCACGTCAGGATGACGGTGCCCATGCTGGTCCTCCGGTGTCTTACAATGCCGCCCTTGTCCTCAATCACCCCAGGCTCGCCCGTGTCTCAAGCTGCACCCAACGTCACGCCTTCGTCTCCTGACTCAGCAACGGCTGCGCCCGCCAAGGCGCCGCGCGGGCGTAAAAAGCCCGAGATGCCGGTTGCGGGTCCGCTGGACATCGTCTCGCTTGATGGCGAGGCTCGGGGCATTGGCCGCCTCACCAATGAGGACGGCACGCCCGGCAAGGTCGTCTTCGTGGAAGGCGCACTGCCAGGCGAGCAGGTGATGTACCGCAGCCACCGTATTAAGCCGTCGTACGAGCAGGCAAGTGTGGTGAGCATTTTGCGCCAGTCCGCCTCGCGCGTGACGCCGGGGTGCAAGTTCTTTGGCGTGTGCGGTGGCTGCTCGATGCAGCATCTGGATTCCCGCGCGCAGGTCGCCATCAAGCAGCGCGTGCTGGAGGATGACCTCTGGCATTTGGCCAAGCTGCGTCCGGACGTCGTATTCAGGCCGATCGCCGGGCCGGATTGGGGCTACCGCTATCGCGCACGCCTGACTGTGCGTCATGTGGCGGCCAAGGGTGGTGTGCTGGTGGGATTTCATGAGCGCAAGAGCAGCTATGTGGTCGACATGACCTCGTGCGAGGTGCTGCCGCCGCATGTGTCGGCGCTGCTGCTGCCGTTGCGTGAGTTGGTGGGGCGTCTATCCATTTTTCAGCGCATGCCGCAGATCGAACTCGCGGTCGGCCAGGATGTGACGGTGTTGGTGCTGCGCAATCTGGAGCCGCTCACCTCCGAGGACGAGGCCGCGTTGCGCGCCTTCGCCGACCAGCACAACGTCCAGTTCTGGCTGCAGCCGAAGGGGCCGGACACGGTCTACCCGTTCTACCCCATGGATCGCTCGCTGACCTACACGCTGCCGGAGTTCGGCATCACCATGCCGTTCAAGCCGACGGATTTCACGCAGGTCAATCACCAGATCAACCGCGTGCTGATGTCGCGCGCGCTAAAGCTGCTCGACGCGCAACCGGGGGACCGCTTGCTCGACCTGTTCTGCGGCATCGGCAATTTCACGCTGCCCATGGCCACGCGCGCGCGGGAAGTCATGGGCATCGAAGGCAGCGAGGCGCTGACCACGCGCGCACTTGCCAATGCCAAACACAACGGCTTGGATGCAAAAACGACGTTTGCGTGCCGCAACCTGTTTGAAGTCACGGCGGACGATATTGCCGCGCTGGGTAAATTCGACCGCTGGCTTATCGACCCGCCGCGTGAAGGCGCGCTGGCGGTGTCCAAGGCGCTGGCTGAGCTTGCGCAGCGCGGCGGCGAGGCGACGCAGTTCTTGCCGAAGCGGATCGTCTATGTGTCGTGCAATCCGGCCACGCTCGCGCGCGATGCGGGCCTGCTGGTGCACGAGGCTGGCTATCGGCTGGCGGGCGCGGGCATAGTGAACATGTTCCCGCACACGTCGCATGTCGAGTCGATTGCGGTATTCGAACGCGACTGAGCGAGGCGTTTGTGGACAAAGAAAAACCGGCGCACGAGGCGCCGGTTTTTTTCGCTAACGACTGCGGTGAGGCTTAGTCGCGATTGCCGCCGAAGATCCCCAGTATCGCCAGCAGGTTCGTGAAGATGTTGTAGACGTCCAGGTAGATTGCCAGGGTGGCGGTCACGTAGTTGGTCTCGCCGCCGTTCACGATGCGCTGCACGTCGAACAGGATGTAGGCCGAGAAGATCGCGATGGCCAGCACCGAGATCGTCAGCATCATCGCCGGCAGTTGCAGCCAGATGTTGGCCACCGAGCCGACGATCAGCACCAGCACACCCATGAACAGCCATTTGCCCAGGCCCGAGAAGTCGCGCTTGCTGACCGTGGCCACCGTCGCCATCACACCGAAGATGATCGCCGTGCCACCGAACGCCGTCATGATGAGCGATGCGCCGTTCGAGAAGCCCAGGATCATGCCGATCAGGCGCGACAGCATCAGCCCCATGAAGAAGGTGAAGCCGAGCAGCAGGGCAACGCCTACACCGCTGTTCTTGAAGCGCTCAATCGCGTAGAAGAACCCGAACGCGACTGCCATGAAGATGACAAAGCCGATCAACGGGTTGCGCGCCATCAGACTGAAGCCAGTGACGACGCCGATCCACGCACCGAGGATGGTGGGGATCATGGAAAGCGCGAGCAGCCAATAGGTATTGCGCAGCACGCGGTTGCGGACGGCCAACGCGCCGGCGGTGCCGGAAGCGCCAAAACCGTACGTGTTGAGTTGGTTGTCCATGCGAACTCCTTGGGTGAATGACATTGCAGACAATACGACGACGCACCGAATGTGGCATCCGAAGTGTGCTTTTGCAAGCCGCATCGTCCTTGCTTGGAGGGAACAGGATGCCACGCGGTTCCGGCGCCCGGGGCATGATCGAGCCAGAAAAGGTGCTGTCGGGGTGACTTCTTGTGCCCTTGATAAGGCAATCCTAAGGCCTTTGGCCGCGGTTGTCGTCCCAGTCTACTGGAGTGACGAGCGGGTCGCCTTTTGCGGCAACCGGGCAGCGCTGCGGGTTGCACCGCTTGACATTCAACCTGGCCTCGCTCCGTGTTAGAATCTAACGTTTATCTTTCACGTAACACCTTCATTTTTTGGAGTTTTTAATGGCGATCGAACGCACCCTCTCGATTATCAAACCGGACGCTGTGGCCAAGAATGTCATCGGCCAGATCTACGCCCGCTTCGAAGGCGCCGGCCTGAAGGTCGTCGCGGCCAAGATGATCCACCTGTCGCGCGCTGAAGCTGAGCAGTTCTACGCTGTGCACAAGGAGCGCCCGTTCTTCAAGGATCTGGTCGACTTCATGATCTCGGGCCCGGTGATGGTGCAAGCCCTGGAAGGCGAAAACGCAATCGCCAAGAACCGTGACCTGATGGGTGCAACCGACCCGAAGAAGGCTGAGAAGGGCACGATCCGCGCCGACTTCGCCGACAGCATCGACGCCAACGCCGTGCACGGTTCGGACGCTGCTGAAACGGCTGCCGTGGAAGTCGCTTTCTTCTTCCCCGGCCTGAACATTTACAGCCGCTAAGCGTCAACACTAGACTGGAATTGGCGGCTTTCAGGTTGCAAGACATGAATGATGTGGTGAATCTCCTCGATTTTGACGCACAGGGCCTCGTCGCGTACTGCGAGAGCCTGGGCGAGAAGTCGTTTCGCGCCAAGCAGTTGCAGCGCTGGATTCACCAGTCGGGCGCGTCCGATTTTGGCGAGATGACCGATCTCGCCAAGTCACTGCGCGAAAAGCTCGCAACCCGCGCCAACATCCAGGCGCCGGCGGTCATTTCCGATCACCTCTCGTCGGACGGCACACGTAAGTGGCTGGTCGACGTGGGGCAGGGCAATGCCGTCGAGACGGTCTACATCCCCGAAGAGACGCGTGGCACGTTGTGTGTGTCGTCTCAGGCGGGGTGTGCCGTCAACTGCCGGTTCTGTTCGACCGGCAAGCAAGGTTTCTCGCGCAATCTGAGCACGGGCGAGATCATCGGTCAGCTGTGGATGGCAGAGTTCGCCATGCGCAAACAGCTGGGTCGTGGTCCCAAGGACGATCGCGTCATCACGAACGTGGTGATGATGGGTATGGGCGAGCCGCTGCTGAACTACGACGCTGTGGTGCCGGCTCTGCGCATGATGCTGGACGACAACGCGTATGGTCTGTCGCGCCGCCGCGTTACGGTGTCCACCTCGGGCGTGGTGCCGATGATGGACCGCCTCGCGCGCGATGTGCCGGTGGCGCTGGCCGTGTCTCTGCATGCATCCAATGATGCGCTGCGCGACATGCTTGTGCCGCTGAACAAGAAGTACCCGCTGGCTGAACTGATGGCTGCCTGCCGCCGCTATCTCGAGTTCGCGCCGCGCGATTTCATCACCTTCGAATACTGCATGCTGGATGGCGTCAACGATACCGTCGAGCATGCCCGTGAACTGCTGCGTGTCGTGGCCGACGTGCCGTGCAAGTTCAACCTGATCCCGTTCAACCCGTTCCCGGAATCTGGGTTGAAGCGCTCGAACAACGAGCAGATCCGCCGGTTCTCGCAAGTGCTGCTGGATGCGGGCATCGTCACCACGATCCGGAAGACGCGTGGCGATGATATCGATGCGGCTTGCGGTCAGCTTGCCGGCGAGGTCAAGGACCGCACGCGTCTGGCCGAGCGCGGCAAGTTCGGCAAGATCGTTTCGGTTCCTGTGGTTGGGGCCAATTCGGGAGCCGATTCCACTCAACCTATGGGTACCGCATGAAGCGTTGGTCGACTGCTGTCAGTCTGGTCTTTACGCTGGCAGCCGCCGGGTGTGCAGTGTCGCCGCCGCCGGCCCAGACACAGACACAAGACCCCACGACGATCCCTGAGAAAGCCGACGCCGGTCGCCGTGCTGGGATCCGGCTGCAGTTGGCGATGCAATACCTCGAAGCCGGGCAGAACGCGACAGCGCTTGAGGAGATCAAGAACGCCATCGCGATCGATCCGAATGTGCCGAATGCGTATCACATCCGGGCGCTGGCTTACATGAATCTCGGTCAACGTGAGCAGGCGGACGACAGCTTCCGCAGTGCGTTGGCCGCGACGCCGCAGGACGGCGACCTTTTAAACAACTACGGCTGGTTCCTGTGCGGACAGGGTGGCAAGCCTGATCAGGGCATGGCGATGTTGCACCGGGCCATTGAGGCGCCGGCTGCCGGCAACCCCTCCAAGCCGTGGACCAACCTGGGCGTATGCCAGATGCGCCAGGGCGATCTGGAGGGGGCGGAGAAAAGTCTCACGCGTGCCACCTATATCGATGCCAATAATCCGCTGACCAACGTAACGTTGGCGCAGCTGTACTACAAGCGCCGCGAATACGCGCGCGCCATGCCGTTCATCGAACGCGTCAATAGCCGCAACCCGACTGCCGAGAGCCTCTGGTTGGGCGCACGCATCGCGCGGCGCCTGGGCGATGCTTCGCAACAGAACGCATGGAGCGCACAGTTGCAGCGCCGTTTCCCCAATGCGCCCGAAGAGGCGGCTTTCGAACGAGGAGCATGGGATGACTGACCGCGACGCGGCAAGCGCTGCTGATCTCTCCCAGGGGTCAGGGCATGCCTCGAATTCGCCCAACGCGGCATCGCCGGAACGCGACGATGCACTGCGTGAGATTGCTGAACGCTTGCGTGGCGGTCGGGAGCGTCAGCGCCTGACGGTCGAAGATCTGGCCACGCGCCTGAAGGTCGCACCAGGCAAGCTGGCGGCCGTGGAGTCGGGGGATGTCGGGGCGTTGCCGGACATGACCTTCGCAAAGGGGCTGATCCGCGCGTATGCCCGTGCGCTGCAGGTCGATGTTGACGACCAGCTTGCGCGCTTGAATGCCCGTGTTCCGGTGACCAACATTGGCTTGCGACCCGAGGGCGGCTTGGGCGAGTCATTCTCCGACAAGCCGAGTTTTGCCAAGCGCCGTGGTAACCGCGGCTGGCTGATTGGTGCACTGGTGGCAGTGGTGGTGGCCGGCGGCGCATTGGCAGGCATGGACCGCTTGAAGCAGTGGCTGGCGACGCAGACTGCCGTCACGCAAACCGCAGAGCCCACCACGAAGGAAGTCGCGCCGACGGAACAGCCTGCGACGGCGGGCACAACCCCGTCGCCAGCACCTGTGCCGTCTGAAACGCCAGGGGCATCGATGCCGACGCCGCTGACGCCCGTAGAGCCGGCTGCACCCGCTTCAGGCGTGGTCACCGCGCCCCTGGCGCCGCCGCCGACACTTCCGCGATCGGATAGCGGGGTCGCATCCGCACCAGCGGTGGCGGTGGACGGCGCGAAGCCGGCTGTTGTCAACGTCATCATGCCCGTCAGTGAGTCCGTCAAACCAGCCGAAGCAGCTGCGGGTAGCGGCACGGTTTCGGTGCGGTTCTCCGGTGCATCGTGGTACGAAATCAAGGACAAGTCGGGCAAGACGCTCGCCAGCGGCATCTCTAAGGAAGGCGATGCCCGCGACCTGAATGGCACGCCACCGTTCAAGGTTGTCTTTGGCAATGCCGAGGCTGTCGAGTCGCTGACCGTGGGCGGCGCTTCGGTCGACCTCCAGAAATACGCCCGCAACCGCGTGGCACGGGTCACGCTGCCCTGAACCGTTTTTGCTGAATGGCGCTGTGGCCTGCCTGGTACAAGCGCCTCGTCTGATCATGGAAACCTCCACGCCTCTCGATTGCGCACCCGCCTTGACCGGTCCACTGCCGCGCCGGAATTCGCGCGGGGCAGAAATTCGCTGGGGTGCGAACGTCGTACATGTGGGTGGCGCCGCACCCGTCTGCGTGCAATCGATGACGAACACCGATACGTCGGACGCCATCGGCACGGCGATCCAGGTCAAAGAACTCGCGCGCGCGGGCTCTGAACTCGTGCGCATCACGGTGGACACGCCGGCTGCAGCCGCGGCTGTGCCAGCCATTCGTGAACAGCTCGATCGCATGGGCGTGGACGTGCCGTTGGTGGGCGATTTCCACTACAACGGCCACAAGCTGCTGCAGGACTATCCCGAGTGCGCGCAGGCGCTGTCCAAGTACCGGATCAACCCGGGCAACGTGGGGCAGGGCGCCAAGCGGGACACGCAATTCGCGCAGATGATCGAAATCGCCTGCCGCTACGAAAAGCCTGTGCGTATTGGCGTGAACTGGGGCAGCCTGGATCAGGATCTGCTCGCGCGCATCATGGACGAAAACGCCCAGCGCGCTACGCCATGGGACGCGCGTGCCGTGATGGTCGAGGCGCTGATTACCTCGGCGATCCAGTCTGCGCAGAAGGCAGAAGAGATTGGTTTGCCCGGCAGCCAGATCATCCTGTCGTGCAAGGTCTCGGCGGTGCAGGACTTGATCGCGGTGTACCGTGAGTTGGCGCGGCGCTGCACCTACGCGCTGCACCTCGGTCTGACCGAGGCCGGCATGGGCAGCAAGGGCATTGTCGCTTCTACGGCGGCGCTGTCGGTGCTGCTGCAGGAGGGCATCGGCGATACGATCCGCATTTCGCTCACGCCGGAGCCCGGTGCGCCGCGCGAGAAGGAAGTCATCGTCGCGCAGGAGATTTTGCAGACCATGGGCCTGCGCAATTTCACGCCGATGGTCATCGCATGCCCGGGCTGCGGTCGCACCACCAGCACGGTGTTTCAGGAGTTGGCGGCGCGCATTCAGTCGTACCTGCGCGAGCAGATGCCGATGTGGAAGGTGCAATATCCCGGCGTCGAAGAGATGAACGTGGCAGTGATGGGTTGCATCGTCAACGGGCCGGGCGAGAGCAAGCACGCCAATATCGGTATTTCGCTACCGGGCACGGGTGAGTCGCCTGCCGCACCGGTGTTCGTTGACGGCGTGAAGGTGAAGACGCTGCGTGGCGAGCGCATTGCAGAAGAATTTCAGGCCATCGTCGACGAGTACGTGCGCACGCATTACGGTGCCCAGACTGAGACTGCGTAAGGCTTCAGAGCAAGATTTGACAAGCCGGCCCACGAAAGCGGCCGGCTTTTAACGTGACATCATGAGCGATACCAAACAACAACGCGTGCAGAAGATCGCGGGCGTCAAGGGCATGAATGACCTGCTGCCCAGCGATGCCCCCCTGTGGGAGCACTTCGATAACGCCGTGCGCAGCATGCTGCGCGCCTATGGCTACCAGCAGATCCGCACGCCGATCGTCGAGCAGACGCAACTCTTCGTGCGCGGCATCGGCGAGGTGACGGACATCGTCGAGAAGGAGATGTACACCTTCACCGACGCGCTGAACGGCGAGCAACTGACGATGCGCCCGGAAGGCACCGCCGCTGCCGTGCGTGCCGTGATCGAGCACAACCTGCTGTACGACGGCCCGAAGCGCCTGTGGTACACCGGCCCGATGTTCCGCCACGAGCGTCCGCAGCGTGGTCGCTATCGCCAATTCCACCAAGTGGGCGTGGAAGCGCTGGGCTTTGCCGGCCCAGACATCGATGCCGAAGTCATTCTGATGTGCCAGCGCCTGTGGGATGACCTCGGTCTGGTCGGCCTGAAGCTCGAATTGAACTCGCTCGGCCAGGCGGAAGAGCGTGCTGCGCACCGTGCCGATCTCATCAAGTATCTGGAAGGCTTCCAGGACATCCTGGATGAGGACGGCAAGCGCCGCTTGTACACCAACCCGCTGCGCGTGCTCGACACCAAGAACCCTGCACTGCAGGAGATGGCCGCTGGCGCGCCCAAGCTGATCGACTACCTGGGCGACGAGTCGCGCGCGCACTTCGAAGGCGTGCAAAAGCTGCTCAAGGCCAACAACATTCCGTTCACGATCAACCCGCGTCTGGTGCGCGGGCTGGACTACTACAACCTCACCGTGTTCGAGTGGACGACGGACAAGCTCGGCGCCCAGGGCACGGTAGCTGGCGGCGGCCGCTACGACCCGCTGATCGAGCAGATCGGCGGCAAGGCAGCACCGGCCTGCGGCTGGGCAATGGGTGTTGAACGCATCATCGAGCTGCTGCGCGAGGAAAAGCTCGAGCCCGAAGCGCAAGGCTGTGACGTCTACATCGTCCACCAAGGCGATGAGGCGCAGGTGCAGGCACTGGTGGCGGCCGAGCGTCTGCGCGATGCCGGCCTCGACGTCATCCTTCACGCGTCAGCGGAAGGGCGCAACGGCAGCTTCAAATCGCAGTTCAAGCGCGCCGACGCAAGTGGCGCATCCTATGCGGTTATCATTGGCGACGACGAAGTCGCCCAGGGCGTGGCGCAGATCAAGCCGCTGCGCGGTGATCCGACTGCGGATGCCCAACAGACCGTGCCGTCCGATCAGCTTGTCGACCGCCTGATCGATGCCATGGTGGCAAGCAGCGACTAACCCCGGCGATTCACTCCAATATCAGCTCTGCAAAGCATGGCCTACGACCTCGAAGAACAGGAACAACTAGAGAGCCTCAAGCACTGGTGGCGCGACAATGGCAACGTGATCACGTGGATCGCGATCGTGGTGCTACTGGCCGTGGCGGGCTGGTTCGGCTGGAAGAACTGGCAGCGCAAGCAGGCGGGCGAAGCATCTGTGCTGTATGAGCAGGTGCAGAAGGCTGTCGACAGCAAGGACGCTGAAAAGATCAAGCGCGCCGCAACCGACATGGAAGACAAGTTTGGCGGCACCGCGTATGCGCAAATGACCGCGCTGGCTGCTGCCAAGGCGCTGTATGAAGCGAACGATGCGGCTGGCGCCAAGGCGCAGTTGCAATGGACCGTCGATCACGCGCATGACGACGAATACAAGGCATTGGCGAAGCTGCGCCTGGCCGGTTTGCTTCTGGACGAGAAAGCCTACGATCAGGGCCTCGCGCTAGTCTCCGGCGACGTGGCTCCGGCTTTTGCTGCGCTGTATGCCGATCGCCGTGGCGACTTGCTCGCCGCGCAGAACAAGACGGAAGACGCCCGCGCTGCCTATAAGCTCGCGCTGGAAAAGTTCGGCACGGCGGATGCCTCGGCGCGCCAAATCGTGCAGTTCAAGCTGGATGCCCTGGGCGGTGCCTGATCGGCCCGGCCTACGTGCAATTCAACGCATAACAAAAGGATTCCGAATTCATGATTCACGCACTTGAGCAAGGTGGTGTCGCGCGCGGTGTTGCACGATCGGCGCGCGTGGCGGTGCTGGCGCTGGCGGCAGCAGCTGTCCTTGGCGGTTGTTCGCTGTTCAGCAGCAAGACCAAGCATGAGCCGGCCAAGCTGCAGGAAGTGCAGCAGGTACTGGGCGTGCGCCAAGTGTGGAGCGTGAGCGTCGGCAAGAGCGGTCGCTATGTGATGCAGCCTGCGGTCGCAGGCAATAACGTCTACGTGTCGGCCGCGAACGGCACCGTGACCGCACTGGAAGGCGCGACCGGCCGCACCCTCTGGCAGGGCAAGGCCGATGTGGATCTGACTTCCGGCCCCGGCAGCGATGGTGCGCTGACCGCCGTGGCGGGTGAGAAGGGCGCGGTGATTGCCTTCGACGAGAAGGGCGCGCAGAAGTGGAAGATTGCCGTCAACGGTGAAGTGCTGACCGCGCCGCTGGTGGGGCAAGGGCTGGTGATCGTGCGAACCACGGACGGCCGCATCCTGGGTCTGGACGCCAGCAATGGCGAACGCAAGTGGATCTACCAGCGTTCGCCGTCGGCACTCAACCTGCGTACCGGCATGCCGATGGTCTTTGCCGGTGACAATGTCGTCCTCGGCTTTGCAGGTGGCAAGCTGGGTGCACTGGCGGCCAGCAATGGTGGCCTGCGTTGGGAAGCTGCCGTGTCGTACCCGCGCGGTGTCTCCGAGATCGAGCGCCTGAATGACGTGACTGGCGCACCGTCGGTCAGTGGCTCGCAGGTTTGTGCGGCCAGTTTCCAAGGGCGTATCGCCTGCTTCGATATCAGCAATGGTGCGCCGCTGTGGGCGCGTGATTTCTCGTCGCCGACCGGCGTGACGCAGGAAGATGGCGCATTGTTTGCGGCGGATGAAAAGTCCGTGATTCACGGCTTTAATGCAACGAACAGTGCGGAACTGTGGAAGAACGACGCGCTGCTGTGGCGCGACCTGGGGGCACCGCTGGCCTTTGGCCGTGCGGTCATCGTGGGTGATTTTGAGGGCTGGCTGCATTTCCTGTCGCGTGACGACGGCAAGTTCGTCGCCCGCGTGAAGACCGACAGCAGCGCCATCAACGCAGCACCGGTGGTCGTTGGCCAGACACTGGTCGTGCAGACGAGTGGCGGTGGCGTGTACGGCTACCTGCCGAAGTAATACCTGTCGCCGCGAGTCAGTTGCTCGCGGCGACCAACGAATCACCCGGGGCGGAATAATCGCCTCGGACCCGCGCCCGCGTACCCCGCGGGCGTCTTGCATCTGTTCGGTGGGCCTGTGGGTGACCGTTGGGGTGCCAACAGCCGTTGCAACAACCGGAATTTGCCGTGACGCCATTCGCGTGCGGTACACAAGCATGAAACCAGTCATTGCCCTCGTGGGGCGGCCGAATGTCGGCAAATCGACCCTGTTCAACCGTCTGACGCGCTCGCGTGATGCGTTGGTTGCGGACATCCCCGGCCTGACGCGGGATCGCCACTATGGCGAGGGCCGTATCGGCGAGCGCCCATTCATCGCTATCGATACCGGCGGCTTCGAGCCCGTCGCCAAGGAAGGTATCGTCGCGGAGATGGCCAAGCAGACGCGGCAAGCCGTGGTCGAAGCCGACGTGGTCATTTTCATCGTCGATGGTCGCTTGGGGCTGGCGCCGCAGGACCGCGTGATCGCCGACTACCTGCGCAAGACAGGGCGCCGCATCCTCTTGGCCGTCAACAAGGCTGAGGGCATGCGCTATACCGCCGTTGCCAGCGATTTCTACGAACTCGGCCTGGGTGACCCGGCTGCCATTTCCGCTGCGCACGGCGATGGGGTCAACGACCTGGTCGCCGAAGCATTGGATCTGGCCTTCGCCGAGCGCCCCGAGCTTGCCGAGGCAGCGGATGCGCACGATCACGGCACCCGCATCGCCATCGTCGGCCGCCCGAACGTGGGCAAGTCGACGCTGGTGAATGCGCTGATCGGTGAAGAGCGCGTGATCGCGTTCGACATGCCCGGCACCACGCGCGACGCCATCTATGTGGATTTCGAGCGCAACGGCAAGCCGTACACGCTCATCGATACGGCAGGCTTGCGCAAGCGCGGCAAGGTGTTCGAAGCGATCGAGAAGTTCTCGGTGGTCAAAACCCTGCAGTCCATTGCCGATGCCAACGTGGTCGTGCTGCTGCTCGATGCACAGCAGGATATTTCTGACCAGGATGCGCATATCGCCGGGTTTATCGTGGAATCCGGCCGCGCACTGGTGATCGGCGTGAACAAGTGGGATGGCCTCACGGGCCACGCGCGTGATCGCATCAAGCACGATCTGGAGCGCAAGCTGCAGTTCCTGTCGTTCGCCAACGTGCACTACATCTCGGCCAAGGAAAAAACCGGTATCGGTGCGCTAATGAAGTCCGTGGACGCGGCGTATGCCGCCGCCATGGTCAAGCTGCCGACGCCCAAGCTCACGCGCGTGCTGATGGAGGCGGTCGAGTTCCAGCAGCCGCGCCGGGCTGGTGTGTCGCGTCCGAAGCTGCGGTATGCGCACCAAGGTGGCTCCAACCCGCCCATCGTGGTGATTCACGGCAATGCGCTGTCGAGTATTCCCGAAACGTATCGCCGCTTTCTGGAAGGGCGCTTCCGCGAAGCCTTCCAACTCAAGGGCACCCCGCTGCGAATCGAATTTCGTACGAACAAAAACCCGTACGCCCAATCGAAGGATTGAGCGCCGAAGCGGCGGTGTTCGACAGTGGGAGCGTGTGACGCGGGGCAATCGAACGGGGGATCACCCACCAGCGCTGTCATTTCATATGGCGGAGTGACGGGTTTTCCGTTTGCTTTCCCCGATTTCTAAGGCTAAATTCTCGAGACATGGCGCTGGGTGTCAGCAGACCCGGCGCCATTGGCGTCGTTTGGACCCATCTGGCCGACTCTTTTGACGAACTTTTTTTGCGTCGCCTGCTTGAACCCGGGCTTCCGAGCCCCATAACCCATCACTAAACCTATAAATCTGGAGTGTGCCATGAGCAACAAAGGGCAATTGCTACAAGACCCGTTTCTGAATGCGCTGCGTAAGGAGCATGTGCCGGTGTCGATCTATCTCGTCAACGGTATCAAGCTGCAAGGCAATATCGAGTCGTTCGACCAATACGTCGTGCTCCTGCGCAACACCGTCACGCAGATGGTGTACAAGCACGCAATCTCCACCGTGGTGCCGGCCCGTGCCGTGAATTTCCGCGTGGACGAAGCGTCCGACGCCTGATCTGCCTCGCTCCCGCCGCCATCCGCGCGGCGGGACGCTTCCACCCTCGGTTTCTCCCTCTCTCACTTCCCCGCTTGGCATCCCATCCCACCTCCAGCTCGGAGCCGACACGCGCCATTTTGGTCGCCGTCGATTTTGGCAAACACGATTTTCAGGAAAGTCTGAGTGAACTGGCGCTGCTGGCCTCCACGGCCGGCTCGGACCCGGTGCGCGCCGTGACGGGCAAGCGTTCCAGGCCCGATGCGGCGCTGTTCATCGGCGCCGGCAAGGCGGAGGAAGTGCGGATCGCTGCGGACGAAGAGGACGCGGAAATCGTCATCTTCAATCACGCGCTGAGTCCCGCCCAGCAACGTAACCTTGAACGCTTTTTCGGGCGCCATGTGGTGGACCGGACTGGCCTGATCCTCGATATCTTTAGTCAGCGTGCGCAAAGCCACGTCGGTAAGGTGCAGGTGGAGCTGGCGCGCGTGCGCTACCAGGCTTCGCGCCTTGTGCGGGCGTGGAGCCACTTGGAGCGCCAAAAGGGCGGCATCGGCATGCGCGGCGGCCCGGGTGAGCGCCAACTCGAACTGGACCGCCGGATGCTGGACGAGCGCGCCAAGCGCTTGTCGTCCGAACTGGACAAGCTGCAGCGTCAGCACGACACGCAACGCCGCGCACGCGCGCGTAACGATGCATTCTCTGTCTCGCTGGTCGGCTATACCAATGCCGGCAAGTCGACGCTATTCAACGCACTGACCAAGGCGCGTGCGTACGCGGCCAATCAGCTGTTCGCCACGCTGGATACGACGTCCCGCCGGTTGTATCTGGACGGCTTGGGCAACGTGGTGTTGTCCGACACGGTCGGTTTTATCCGCGACTTGCCGACGCAGCTCGTCGCTGCCTTTCGCGCCACGTTGGAAGAAACCGTGCACGCCGACGTGCTGCTGCACGTGGTGGACGCCGCCAGCACGGTCAAGCATGAGCAGATGGAGCAGGTCGATCGCGTGCTCGATGAAATCGACGCCAGCGGTATTCCGCAGATTCTGGTGATGAACAAAATCGACGCGGCCGAGGAACTGCGCGTACAGGGCCCGCGTATCGAGCGTGACGAAAACGGTGCGGTGCGGCGCGTGTTTGTCTCAGCCATCGACGGGGCTGGGCTGGATTTGCTGCGTGAGGCCTTGGTCGAAACCGCCATCCGCCTGCGCGAGAACCCAGCGTCGAACGGCGGGGAATTCGACCCCCGCTTCGACACGCGGCGCGACGCGCTGCCCGCACCCCGTGACGAACTGTCGCAAAGCTTGCTGAACGACGGCGCTTCCGCCGAACGTGACGAGCAGGACTGATAGAATCCCCCGTTACCTCTTTAGCAGTCAGACTAGGACCCAGCCCGATCGCTCATGCCCGAGATTTCGACCCAGTCATCTTCCATGGCCTCGCAGCCCACGCCGGTGCGAGGTTTGTGGCACCGCCTGCGCGTGCTGCTTTCTCTGAATGATCCGCGTTGGGGGCGAGGCGACAAGGACAGTGACAGCGCCAACGCCGAGCGCCAGGACAAAGACGAGCCGAAACGCCAGAGCAAGCCGCCCCAGGAAGGGCCGCCCGACCTGGATGAACTGTGGCGCGACTTCAACCGCCGACTGAACAACCTGTTCGGCCGCAAGGACAGCGGTAACGGAGGCAATGGCGGTCCGTCGCCGCTGCGTCCGGGAAGTGGTCGCGGTGGTTCCGGTTTGGGTGTCGGCGTATTGCTGGCTGTGCTGGTCGGCTTGTGGTTGGCCAGCGGCTTCTTCATCGTGCAGGAAGGCCAGACCGGCGTGATCCTGCAGTTCGGTCGCTTCAAGTACCTGGCGACGCCGGGTATCAATTGGCGTCTGCCGTATCCGATTGAGTCGCACGAGATCGTGAACCTGTCGGGCGTGCGTACGCTCGAGATCGGCCGCACCACACAGATCAAGGATACGAACCTCAAGGACTCGTCGATGCTCACGCAGGACGAGAACATCGTCGACGTGCGCTTTTCGGTTCAGTACAACATTGCCGATCCGGTCGAGTATCTGTTCTTCAATCGTACGGACCGTGATGGGGATCAGGAACTCGTGACGCAGGCTGCCGAAACGTCGGTGCGCGAGATCGTTGGCCGCAACAAGATGGATTCGGTGCTGTACGAAGGGCGCGATGCCGTCAGCCGCAATCTGGCGGAGTCGATCCAGCGCATTCTCTCGGCGTACAAGACTGGCATCCGCATCCTCAGCGTCAACGTGCAAAGTGTGCAGCCGCCCGAGCAGGTGCAGGCTGCATTCGATGATGTGACCAAGGCGGGCCAGGACCGCGAGCGCGCCATTTCCGAAGGCCAGGCTTACGCCAACGATGTAGTACCGCGCGCCAAGGGTACCGCGGCACGCTTGGTCGAAGAAGCGCAAGGCTACAAGGCGCGCGTCACGGCACGTGCGGAAGGTGATGCCGCCCGTTTCGCCTCGGTGCAACGCGAGTACGTGAAGGCGCCGCAAGTCACGCGCGACCGCATCTATCTGGAAACCATGCAGGACATCTACGCCAACGCAACCAAGGTGATGGTCGATCAGAGCAATGGCAGTCTGCTGTATCTGCCGCTCGACAAGTTGATCGCGCAGACGCAGGGCGATACGTCGCGTCCCGCGCCGGCACCCGGTACATCGCCGCAGGACAGCGGTTCTGCGCAAGGCGTGCCCGCGCCCTCCAACCCGTCGTCGATGAGTGACGCCGACTCGCGTTCGCGCGAGGCGCTGCGTAACCGCGACCGCGATTCCCGCTAAGAGGAGGGCATATGAATCGTCTGATTTCTGCCCTCGTGGCGCTGGTAATCGCCCTGGCGGTGTTCTCGTCAGTGGTGTTTGTGGTGGACCAGCGGCAATACGCCGTGGTGTTCGCCTTTGGTGAGATCAAACAGGTCATCAAGGAGCCGGGGCTGCATTTCAAGCTGCCGCCGCCGCTGCAGAACGTTGTGTTCATGGACAAGCGCCTGCAGACCATCGATGTGGCCGGCGCTGACCGTTTCATCACGGCCGAAAAGAAGAACTTGCTGGTCGATTGGTTCGTGAAGTGGCGCGTGGCCGAGCCGCGCCTGTTCTACGTGAGCTTCAAGGGTGACAACCGCCTCGCGCAGGACAGCATGACGCAGAAGATCAACGCCATCGCCCGCGATGAGTTTGCACGCCGCACAGTGTCCGACGTGGTCTCTACTGATCGCGAAGCCGTGATGCAGAGCATCCTCAAAGGGGTGCAGGAATACGGTAAGTCGGTCGGCGTGGACATCATCGACGTGCGTCTGAAGCGCGTGGACTTGCTGGCTAGCGTGACGGAATCGGTCTACCGCCGCATGGAAGCCGAACGTAAGCGCGTGGCCAATGAACTGCGTTCGACCGGCGCCGCTGAAGGCGAAAAGATCCGCGCCGACGCCGATCGTCAGCGTGAAGTTGTGCTGGCCGACGCCTACCGCGATGCCCAGAAGATCAAGGGCGAGGGCGATGCCCGTGCCGCCGATATCTACGCCGATGCGTTTGGCCGCGATCCGCAGTTCGCCGCGTTCTGGCGCAGCATGGAGGCGTACCGCGCGTCGTTCCGCGATCGCAAGGACGTGATGGTGTTGCAGCCCAATAGCGATTTCTTCAAATACATGCGCAGCCCCAATGGTGGCAATTCGGGCGGTGGCTCGGCCGCAGCGCCGGCTGCTCAAACGGGGCGCCATCGCTAGTACAATGCGTCGCTGATCATTTGAGGCGGACAGACCCCGGCTTGCCGGGGTTTTGTTCGTTCGCCACCCGTATCCCATGGAAGAGTCACTCTCCACCGTATTGCTGGCTGCGTGCGCGCTGGTGCTCGTATTCGAGGGCATCCTGCCGTTTGTCGCGCCACAGGCATGGCGCCGTGCCTTCCAGACGCTGACCGAGCTGCCCGACGAAAAACTACGCGTGATCGGGCTGGTGTCGATGGCGATAGGGCTGATCCTGCTGCGCTTGCTGCATCACTGAGCCGCACCCGCTTTCCCTGCGTCATTCGCAAATTCGCTGAAATTCCGTCGTACCGAGACTGTTGACCGAGACCGCCATGCCGACCAACTGGCTGCTGCCTGAATCCATTGCCGACGTGCTGCCCTCCGAGGCACGCAAGATCGAAGAGCTGCGCCGTCGCATGCTCGACCTGTTCCGCACCTACGGCTATGAGCTGGTCATGCCGCCGATGCTGGAATACATCGAGTCGCTGCTCTCCGGTACCGGCCATGATCTCGATCTCAAGACTTTCAAGCTCGTCGATCAACTGTCTGGCCGGACCATCGGCCTGCGCGCTGACATCACGCCGCAGGTTGCTCGCATCGACGCCCATCTGCTGAACCGCGCCGGCGTAACGCGCCTCTGCTACGCAGGCTCGGTGCTGCATACGCGCCCGAGCGGTTTTCACGTCACGCGCGAGCCGCTGCAGATTGGCGCCGAAATCTACGGCCATGCTGGTCTGGAAGCGGATCTGGAAATTCAGGATCTGATGCTTGCGGCACTGTCGGCCGCCGGCCTGGCCGATGTGCGACTCGACCTCTGCCATGTCGGCGTGATTGCCGCACTGCTGGAGCAATCGCCTGTAGCGGCAAGCGTGCAGGATGAGCTGTTCACCGCATTGGCTTCCAAGGATGTGCCGGCGCTGCGCGCCATCACCACGGGCCTGCCCGCTGCGCAGCGTGATGCGCTCAACTTGCTGCCGTCGCTGTATGGCGGTGTGGATGTGCTGGCTCGTGCACGTGCTCAACTGCCTGCCTCGCCCGCCATCGGCCGCGCGCTGGACGATTTGGCGACGCTGGCCGAGCGCGCTGGCGGGGCCACTATCAACATTGATCTCGCCGATTTGCGTGGTTACCACTACCACAGCGGCGTGATGTTCACAGCCTACGTGGCCGGTGTGCCCAACGCCGTGGCGCGCGGTGGCCGGTATGACAAGGTCGGCGAGGCGTTTGGCCGGGCGCGCCCTGCCACAGGGTTCTCGCTCGATTTGCGCGAAGTGGCCGGTATTTCGCCGGTGGAGGCGCGAGCGGCCGCCGTCCATGCTCCGTGGTCGGGCGACGCCAAGTTGCGCGAGGCGATTGCTGCCTTGCGCGCTGCCGGCGAGATCGTCATCCAGTCCCTGCCGGGCCATCCGGAAGATCTGGAGGAGTTCGCCTACGACCGCCAGCTCGTGGAAGAGGGCGGCCGCTGGATCGTCAAGCCCCGCAACGCCTCGGCGTGAGGCTGTTGCATAACGTTCTGTAAATACCCGGTAATTTCAGGGAAGACCCTGGCAACAAGGGTAGAATACGTTTTTAACCCATCTGCAAATTCAACATGTCCGCACCAGCAGTGAGCCAAGGACGCAACGTCGTCGTCATCGGCACCCAGTGGGGTGACGAAGGTAAAGGGAAAATCGTCGATTGGCTGACCGATCATGCGCAAGGCGTGGTTCGTTTCCAGGGCGGACATAACGCAGGCCATACCCTCATCATCGGCGGCAAGAAGACGATCCTGCGTCTGATTCCGTCGGGCATCATGCGCGATGGCGCAACGTGCTACATCGGTAACGGCGTGGTGCTGTCGCCCGAGGCGCTATTCAAGGAAATCGACGAGCTGGAATCGGCCGGCGTGCAAGTGCAGAGCCGTCTGCGCATCTCGGAAGCGACCACGCTGATCCTCCCGTACCACATCGCCATCGACAAGGCGCGCGAACTCAAGCGCGGCGCCGCCAAGATCGGCACGACTGGCCGCGGCATCGGCCCGGCGTACGAAGACAAGGTGGCTCGCCGTGCGCTGCGCGTGCAAGACCTGTTCGACCCGGCGTACTTTGCCGAGCGCCTGCGCGAGAACTTGGACTTCCACAACTTCGTCCTGACGCAGTACCTGAACCACCCGGCGCTGGACTTCCAGCAGACGCTGGACGAGATGCTGTCGTACGCCGAGCGTCTCAAACCGATGGTGGCCGACGTGTCGGCTGAGCTGTTTGCCGCCAACGCCGCCGGCAAGAACCTGATGTTCGAAGGCGCGCAAGGGACGCTGCTGGATATCGACCACGGCACCTATCCGTTCGTCACGTCGAGCAACTGCGTGGCCGGCAATGCCGCCGCCGGTGCCGGCGTGGGCCCGGGCCAACTCCACTACATCCTTGGCATCACCAAGGCGTATTGCACGCGCGTGGGCTCGGGTCCGTTCCCGAGCGAACTGTACGACGCGGATAACCCCGCACGCCAAGACCCAACCGGTGTGCGCCTGGCCAACGTCGGTAAGGAATTCGGCTCGGTGACTGGCCGCCCGCGCCGCACGGGCTGGCTGGATGCTGCGGCGCTGCGCCGAGCGATCCAGATCAACGGCGTGTCGGGCCTGTGCATCACCAAGCTCGACGTGCTCGACGGGCTGGAGACGATCAAGCTGTGCGTTGGCTATAAGCTCGACGGCAAGGAGGTCGACATCCTGCCGCGTGGCTCTGATACCGTGGCCCGCTGCCAGCCGATCTACGAAGAGTTCCCGGGCTGGAACACGTCCACCTTCGGGTTGAAGGAATGGAGTGCGCTGCCTGAGACCGCCCAGGCTTACCTGAAGCGCGTCGAAGAAGTGGCCGGCATTCCCATCGCTATGATCTCGACGGGCCCGGACCGCGACGAAACCATCCTGCTGCGTCATCCATACAAGGACTGACGCGCGTCGCTCGGATTCGCCCGGTCACTCACCGGGCGAATTTGTATTGGGGCACTGCTTTATAGAACATGACAGCGGCACCCGTGCCGCATTGACGATCAAGAAGAGGAACGCCATGAACCAGCCGATCAACGACGACTCGCATCTGTGGGTGTCCTGGGACGACTATCACGGCCTGATCGAGCGTCTGGCGCTGGTCGTGCACGAGTCGGGCTGGAAGTTCGACCAGATTCTGTGCCTGGCGCGTGGCGGCCTGCGCGTAGGCGATCAGCTTTCGCGCATCTATGACCTGCCGCTGGCTATTCTGGCGACGAGCAGCTATCGCGAGGCGGCCGGCACGCAGCAGGGTGACCTCGATATCGCGCAGTACATCACCATGACGCGGGGCAACCTGTCGGGTCGCGTGCTGCTGGTGGATGATCTTGTCGATTCGGGTGTTACTCTGGAGCGCGTGGGGCGTCACCTGAAGGAGCGCTATCCCGCTGTGACCGATGTGCGCACTGCCGTGCTGTGGCATAAGGCGTGCTCGAAGATCAAGCCGGACTACGCTGTGCAGTTCTTGCCGACCAACCCGTGGATTCACCAGCCGTTTGAGGAATACGACACGCTGCGTCCCCACAACCTTGCGGCCTGGATCAAGCGCGGCAAGGCGCGCACGGCGAGTAACGGCGACGCTCCAGCAGCGTGATTCGTTGGCGGGTTGCGTCGAAGCATGGATGGAGTGGCGTGTGCAGCTTGCGCCGTGCGTGCCACTTCGGTAACCTCACAACACGAGCTGCAACATTGGCTCGAAACCCGCGTACGGACTGGCTTTGCGGCCCGAGTGCGCGGATGATCGAAGCGCGGCACGTCTTGATGGATGTGTCGGGCGTCGAACCCACCCAGCGCTTGGGGCAGGTGAGGCCGGTGAATCTGGCCGCGCCCTGGCGCGATAGCCAAGACACAATGCACGTCGCCCTTCGCGGAATGTCGCATCAGCTACCGAGCAACACAGATCCGATCGCGGAAAAGAAAAACGGCGCAACTTGCGTTGCGCCGTTCCTAAACTCTGGTGCCCAGGAGAGGACTCGAACCTCCACGGAGTTACCCGCTAGTACCTGAAACTAGTGCGTCTACCAATTCCGCCACCTGGGCAGGTGTGCGTGTACCGAAGCTGTAATTATTACGGGTTCCAGCGAACCTGTCAACACTCTAGAAGAAAAAATTGAATCAACCGACTTATCCGATCCCGAGCCGCGAGGAAATCCTCGGTGTGCTGCGCACGTCGGGGTCTCCGCTGTCTGCCACCGACATTGCCAAGGCGCTTTCGGTTACGCGCAAGGAGCATGACGGCTTTATCAAGCGTCTGACCGCCATGGAGCGGGATGGTCAGATCGAACTCAACCGCAAAGGGCGCTACGAGTTAGCGCACCAACCCAATTTCATCGAAGGCCGCGTGATCGGCCACCGCGATGGCTACGGCTTCTTCGTCCGGGACGATGGCGAGCCCGATATCTTTCTGCCCGAGCGCGAGATGCAGAAGGCCATGCACGGCGACCGCGCCTTGGTGCGCGCCGTAGGCTACGACCGCCGCGGGCGCTCCGAAGGCCAGATCGTCGAGATCTTGCAACGCGCTAACAAGCGCATCATCGGCAGGCTGCTGTCGGAAAGCGGCACGCTGGTGGTGGCGCCTGAGGACAAACGCCTGGGCCGCGACATCCTGATCGCGCCCAAGGGGCAGGGCAAGGCCAAGGTCGGGCAGGTGGTGAGCGTGGAGATCCTGGAATATCCGGATCGTTACGTGCAGCCGATCGGCCGCGTGGTCGAAGTGCTGGGTGAGATTGACGATCCCGGCATGGAGATCGAAATCGCCGTGCGCAAATACGGCGTGCCGCACGAGTTTTCCGAGCCGACGCAGCGCGAAGCCGAGGCGCTGCCCGACGTGGTGCGCGAAGTCGATCTGGCGGGGCGCATTGATTTGCGCGACGTGCCGCTGGTCACCATTGATGGTGAAGACGCGCGCGATTTTGATGACGCCGTTTACGCGGAACCGGTGAAGATCGGCCGCAGCAAGGGCTGGCGTTTGATCGTTGCGATTGCCGACGTGTCGCACTATGTGCGGCCGGGGCACCCGCTGGATGCGGATGCGATTGATCGTGCGACCTCGGTGTACTTCCCCCGCCGCGTGATCCCGATGCTGCCGGAGAAGCTCTCCAACGGCCTGTGCTCGCTGAACCCGGAGGTGGATCGGCTCTGCATGGTCTGCGATGCGGTGATCACGGCCAAGGGCGAGATCAAGGCGTACCAGTTCTACCCGGCGGTGATGCATTCGAAGGCGCGCCTGACCTACAACGAAGTCTGGGCGATCCTGTCGAACGTGAAGGGCCCGGAGGCCGCCAAGCGTGCGCCGCTGGTGCCGCATCTGCAAGACCTGTACGAGCTGTATCAGACGTTGCTCAAAGCGCGCCGCGAGCGCGGCGCGATCGACTTCGATACGACCGAGACGTACATCGTCTGCAATGCGCAGGGCAAGATCGAACAGATCCTGCCGCGCACCCGCAACGATGCGCACCGACTGATCGAGGAGTGCATGCTGACGGCCAACGTCTGCGCAGCGGAGATGCTGGAGAAGTACAAGCACCCGGCGCTGTACCGCGTGCATGCTGGTCCCACGGAAGAAAAGCTGCAGGCCCTGCGCGCCTTCCTGAAGACTAGCGGCCTGACGTTGGGCGGTGGCGACAAGCCCCAGGCTGCCGACTACGCGGAGGTGATGGAAAAAATCGCCGCGCGGCCTGACGCGCCGATGCTGCAGACCATGCTGCTGCGTTCGATGCAACAGGCGGTGTATAGCCCGGACAACATTGGGCACTTCGGACTGGCATATCCGGCATACGCGCACTTCACGAGTCCAATCCGCCGCTATCCGGATTTGCTGGTCCATCGCTCCATCAAGGCGATTCTGCAGCGCACGCGTTATGTGCCGGTGCTGGCGCCGGGCGTGCAGTTGAACAGTGCGCTGTCGCCCAAGGCGCGGCGCCTGCAGGCGGAAGCCGAGAAGGGCGTGCCGGCAGCGGTCGTCAACAAGGCCAAGGTCGAGGCGATCTGGCATGAGCTGGGCGTGCATTGCTCTGCCAACGAGCGCCGCGCTGATGAAGCTTCGCGCGATGTCGAAGCATGGCTCAAGTGCTATTTCATGCGCGACAAGCTCGGCAACGAATTCTCGGGCACGGTCAGCGCGGTCACGTCGTTTGGCATCTTCGTGCAGCTCGACGAGTTGTACGTGGAAGGCCTCGTGCACGTGACGGAGCTTGGCAGTGATTACTTCCAGTACGACGAAGCCCGCAACGAGCTGCGTGGCGAGCGTACCGGTATTCGCTATCGCCTGACCGACCGTGTGCGCGTGCAGTTGCTGCGTGTGGATCTGGACGCGCGGAAGATGGATTTCCGCCTGATCCAGGAGCCCTCGACGAAGGCGTTGCGTCCGGCCAAGGTAACCGGTGCGCCGGAAGCTGCGGCCGCGCGCCAGCCGGCTGGCGCCACGCCGGCACCGCCGGTGGGTCGCAAAAAGCCGCGTCAATTGGCGGCGTTGCTGGGCGGCACGGCCAAGCCGGAAGAGTCGTTTGACGAGACGCTGGATCGCGTCTTCGAAGAGCAACCGGTGTTCGAACCTGGCTCGCGTGCTGTGCCGCCGGGCCATGCGCACCCCAAGCCGGCCCGCAAGAAGCAGCCTACGCGTGTAGTCAAGCCCAAGGGCGGCGCCAAAACCGCCGCGCCGCGCAAGGCGGCCGGCAAAACCACGCGGAAACCGAAGGGGCGGTAAAACGGCCGGGGAGCGAGGGCGGACGGGTACAATCGCGCCATGTCTAAATCCAAGCTCCTCATCGGCTTTCATGCCGTAACCGCCCGACTGCGCCACAGCGCAAAGTCGATCGACGAAATCTACTTCGAGGCCAACCGCCGCGACCGCCGCATGCAGGATTTCCTGAAAGCGGCGGAAGCAGCGGGCGTGCGCCTGATCCCCGCTGACAACGATCGCCTGCGCGGTATTGCCGGCACCGACCGCCACCAGGGTGTGGTTGCCAAGGCAGAGTCGCTGTCGCTGGCGCTCAACCTCGACGAACTGCTCGACGGTATTGAAGGCACACCGCTGCTGCTCGTGCTCGATGGCGTGACCGATCCGCATAACCTCGGCGCCTGCCTGCGGGTGGCCGATGCAGCCGGCGCACATGCCGTGATCGCGCCGAAGGATCGCAGCGTTGGCATCAACACGACGGTCGCTAAAGTGGCCAGTGGCGCTGCCGAGACTGTTCCGTACATCACCGTGACCAACCTAGCGCGCACGCTGCGCGAGCTGCAAGAGCGCGGCGTGTGGGTGATCGGCACGGCGGATGAAGCCGAGCAAGATCTCTACCAAGCCGACTTCAAGGGCCCGATCGCCATCGTGATGGGTGCCGAAGGTGAGGGCATGCGCCGCCTCACGCGCGAGACGTGTGACGCGCTGGTCAGCATCCCCATGGCGGGTAGCGTGGAAAGCCTGAACGTTTCGGTGGCCAGCGGCGTTTGCCTGTTCGAGGCGGTGCGTCAACGCGCAGCTGCACCAGCCAAGAAGTGATGCCTGCCGAACCGACGGCTGTGTCTGACACGGCTGCGTTGGCGCAGGCACGTGCCTGGGTTGAATCTGCGGATCGCATCATGGTGCTGACCGGCGCGGGGGTGTCGGCGGAATCCGGCGTGGCCACGTTCCGCGATGCGCTCACGGGCTTGTGGGAGAAGTTCAAGCCCGAAGACATGGCTACCGAGGCTGCCTACCGCAAGCACCCGCGCATGGTGTGGGACTGGTATCAGGAGCGCCGCGAGCGCGTGCTGGAGGCACAGCCGAATCCCGCCCATCTGGCGATTGCCGCCTTGGCCAAGCGCAAGACGGTGACGCTCGTCACGCAGAACGTTGACGGCCTGCACCAGCGCGCCGGCAGCGAGGGCATCATCGAACTGCACGGCAATCTGTTCGCCAACAAATGGCTGGGCGGCTGCGGCAAATGCGATGTCGCCACAGCGGAGCCAGGAAGACCGCCGCGTTGCGCGACCTGCGGCGCAATGCTGCGTCCGGGCGTGGTGTGGTTTGGCGAGCAACTGCCGTTGGTGGCCACCTATCGCGCAGAAGAGGCGGCCAGCACGTGCGATGTGTGCCTTGTGGTGGGGACATCCGGCCTCGTGTATCCGGCGGCCAGTCTGCCGGGGCGCGCAAAAGATGGTGGCGCCAAGGTCATCGTGGTGAACCCGCAGCCGAGCGCGCTCGATGCGACGGCCGACTTGGTGATCCACCAGCCGGCGGGCGTATGTCTGCCCGCCATGCTGGGGTAACGCGCTTTTCTCGCTTACGCTGCCGCGCGCAGCGGCTCAATCAACGCTTCCAATTTGACCGCGTCCGCCGCAAACAGGCGGATGCCTTCGGCCAGCTTTTCCGTTGCCATGGCATCAGCGTTCATGTGCCAGCGGAACGATTTCTCATCGGCGGGCAGGCGGACGATGTTGGCGGCATGCGCGTTGTCTGGCGAGAGCTTGCGCTCGACGGGCGCGTCGGATTGCTGCAACTGGGCGAGCAGGTCCGGGCTGATGGTCAGCAGGTCGCAGCCAGCCAGTTCGACAATCTGCGACACATTGCGGAAGCTCGCGCCCATCACCTCGGTCGGGTAGTCGAACTTCTTGTAGTAGTTGTAGATGCGCAGGACGGACTGCACGCCCGGGTCGTTCGCACCGCCTTGGGCGACCGGGTCCCAGTTGGCGCCGGCATCCTTCTTGTACCAGTCGTAGATGCGGCCGACGAAGGGCGAGATGAGCTGCACACCCGCTTCCGCGCACGCCACGGCCTGCGCCAGCGAGAACAGCAGCGTCATGTTGCAGCGGATACCTTCGGCGCGAAGCTGGTCTGCCGCGCGAATGCCTTCCCAGGTCGATGCAATCTTGATCAGCACGCGCTCGCGGGCCACGCCACGCGCTTCGTATAACGCGATCAGGTGCTTGGCCTTGGCGACTGTCGCCTCGGTGTCGAACGACAAACGCGCATCGACTTCGGTCGACACGCGGCCTGGGATGATCGACAGGATCTCGCAGCCGAATGCCACGAGCACGGCATCGATGATGTCTTCCACGCTGTCACTACGCGCATCGCGCACGGCTTGTTCCAGCAGCGGGCGGTATTCGGCTTTCTGCACGGCCTTCAGGATCAGCGACGGGTTGGTCGTGGCATCGTGCGGCGCATAGGCGCGCATGGCCTGAAAGTCGCCCGTGTCGGCGACGACAGTGGTGAACTGCTTGAGTTGATCGAGCTGAGTCATAAAGCGAGTCCGGATTGGGTTCCGGCGACGTTCCAACATTCTTGTTCCAACGTTCTGCCGGAGGTGAAAGGATGAATCGATTGTACTCCGCAGGTTTGGCTCCGCCAGCCGGCCGGGAGCCATCGTATTGATCCGGTACACTACCGGGTTTTCCGATTCCGACCGGTTTCTTGGGGTATTTGCGATGACGCAGGATGAACTGAAGGCGCTGGTGGCCCAGGCCGCCGCAGATTACGTATTGGCCAACGTGCCCGAGGGCGCGGTGTTGGGTGTCGGCACCGGTTCGACGGCCAACCTGTTCATCGACGCGATGGCGCCGCACAAGGCGCGTTTTGCCGGTGCGGTGTCCAGCTCCGAAGCCTCGACGCGTCGCCTGCAGGGCCATGGCTTTACCGTGCTGGATCTGAACGAGGTCGATGCCATCCCCGTGTACGTGGACGGCGCTGACGAGATCGATGCTTCGGGCGCCATGATCAAGGGCGGCGGTGGCGCACTCACACGCGAGAAGATCGTGGCCTCTGTGGCTAGCGTGTTCGTCTGCATCGCCGATGGCAGCAAGCTGGTCGAAACGATGGGCGCGTTCCCGCTGCCGGTGGAAGTGGTGCCGATGGCACGTGCCGCCGTGGCGCGCCAACTCGCCGCGCTCGGCGGTCAGCCCCGTCTGCGCATGACCAAGGAAGGCCAGATCTACAAGACTGACAACGGCAATGTGATCCTCGACGTGGTCGGTCTGCGCATTGCCGACCCGAAGGGGTTGGAATCGGTAGTCAACGACATTCCGGGCGTGGTCACTGTGGGCCTGTTTGCCAAGCGCGGTGCCAACGTGCTGCTGCTGGGCACGGAAGCGGGTGTGCAGCGACGCGATTTCTGACCGCCACGCAGTTACCGCGCACCAAAGCAAACATGCCGTTCAGTTCATGCTGAACGGCATGTTTGCTTTTGAGCCTCGTATTGATTGCCTTAGTCGCCCGGGTCATCCTCGTGCACGCCGGGTGACGCGACCCCGCATGCGCGCAGCACTAGCTGCACGACGTCTTCGGTGCGCTCGGCAAAGGCCTTTTGCGTGAGCGCGCGCTTGCCCGAGAGCGCGCGGATCTGCGCTTCGAAATCGGCGTAGTGCTGGGTGGTCGACCAGATCAGGTACATCAGCGTCTGCGCGTCGACGGGGGCGAGTTGTCCGCGTGCGATCCAGGCGTCGATGACCTGCACGCGCGTGTCGAACCACGGTTTGACGCGCTGGGCGAGGATGTCCTGCATATGCTCCGCGCCGTGGATGATCTCGTTGGCCCAGACCTTGGAGCCGAGGGGCCGGCGGCGTGACAGCTCCATCTTTGCGCGCACGTAGCCGCTGATGGCCTCGGCTGGATCGTCGCTATCTTCAAACGAGTTGGCCGCGCGGTGCCAATCTTCAAACAAGTCTTCCAGCACCCGCTTGTACAGCGCCAGCTTGGTTGGAAAGTAGTAATGCAGATTCGCCTTGGGCAGGCCGGCGCGCTCGGCAATCATGGCGGTGCTCGCGCCTTCCAGTCCGCGTTCGGCAAACACGGCTTCGGCGCAGGCCAGCAGATGCGCTTCGTTCGAGGCGCGAATATGCGCCTTGCGCCGCCGCATTGGCGTTGCGGTTTCGGTGTTCTCTGACGGGTCGGCTGCGGCTGGGTCGTCTCGCATGGTGGTCTCGTGCGGCGTGTCTGCGCAGGGGATGCCGCGCTGCGCCTCATTCTAGTCGTTGCGATGGCAGCACGGCATCTCTCGACAGCGCGGGCGCGTTCTTCATGTTGCGCCGCAATGGCACGCTTCTCGCTTTAAAAGCCTGTCTGCGAAAGACATTGATTTGATGGGAATCCTCGTCTACAACCTGTCCATTCGGACAGGATTGCGTTGGCGGGTAAGGCCCCGAAAACGCTGTCCGAGACAACACCATCCGCATGCACCGCCCGCGTGCGGAGATGCCCCAAAACACGGCTGCCGCTGCACCGCACGGGTGTGGTTGGCGGGCCGGCATGGCGGACCCCAAAGGAGCGACACGCAATGAGTGCAGCACCCGAAGCGTTGGAAACGACCCGGCTCGATACGTCCGTCCAGGTCAACGGCAAGCGATTGTGGGACAGCCTGATGACGGTGGCGAAGATCGGCGCTACGCCCAAGGGTGGTGTCTGTCGACTTGCGCTGACCGATCTGGACAAGCAAGGGCGCGATCTCATCGTCGGCTGGGCCAAGGAGGCCGGCTGCACGGTGACGGTCGACCAGATGGGCAACGTGTTCATGCGACGCGCCGGGCGCAATCTGGATGCTCTGCCCGTGATGACCGGCTCGCATGCGGACTCACAGCCGACCGGAGGCCGCTTTGACGGCATCTACGGCGTGCTCGGCGGGCTGGAGGTGATCCGCAGCCTGAACGACCATGGCATCGAGACCGAACACCCGATCGAAGTCGTGATCTGGACCAACGAAGAGGGCTCGCGCTTTGCGCCGGCGATGGTGGCTTCGGGCGTGTTTGCCGGTGTTTTTACGCTCGACTACGGCCTCTCGCGCAAGGACGTGGACGGCAAGACCATCGGCGAAGAACTCAAGCGGATCGGCTATGCCGGCGACGTGCCGTGCGGGGGCCGCAAGCTGCATGCCGCGTTCGAGCTGCATATCGAGCAGGGGCCGATTCTGGAAGCCGAGCACAAAACCATCGGTGTGGTGACCGACGCGCAAGGCCAGCGCTGGTACGAGATCACGCTGACGGGCCAGGAGGCCCACGCCGGCCCCACGCCAATGCCGCGCCGCCGCGACGCGCTGCTGGGCGCCGCGCGCGTGGTCGACTTGGTCAACCGCATCGGGCTGAACCACGCGCCGTTTGCCTGCGCGACGGTCGGCATGATGCAGGTGCACCCGAACTCGCGCAACGTGATTCCGGGGCGTGTGTTCTTTACGGTTGATTTCCGGCACCCCGAGGATGCGGTGCTCGCGAAGATGGACGCCGCCTTGCGCGAGGGCGTCGCCAAGATCGCCGAGGGCATCGGGCTGGAAACGCAGCTCGAACAGATCTTCTACTACGCGCCCGTCAAGTTCGATGCCGCGTGTGTGGCATCCGTGCGTGCTGCGGCAGAGCGCTTCGGCTATTCGCACCGCGACATGGTGTCCGGCGCGGGCCACGACGCGTGCTATCTGGCGCAGGTGGCGCCCACGTCGATGGTGTTTGTGCCGTGCGTGGACGGCATCAGCCACAACGAGATCGAAGACGCCACGCCCGAGTGGATCGAGGCCGGCGCGAATGTCCTGCTGCACGCGATGCTCTCACGCGCGTGCGAGCCCGCTTCATAGCGCAACCGTAGTCGCTGTCGCATTACCCAAAAACGAAAGCCGTCCCGACCTCGCCTGCGTGAGGCCGGCGGGCACGGCTGTGTCCTCACACGGAAGAAGGAGCCCTCATGGCTATCAAGGAAACCGGTGATATTGCCGCGCATCGCCTGTCGCCGGAGCAGTTGTCGTGCGAGTTTGCCGACATTGCGCCGTTGCTCGATCCCACTGCCGCGGCAGCTGCGGCCAGCCGCTGTCACTACTGCTACGACGCCCCATGCGTGCAAGCGTGTCCGACGCAGATCGACATCCCCAGCTTCATCCGCAAGATCGGCAACGGCAACCTGAAGGGCGCAGCGGTGGACATCCTCTCCGCTAACCCGCTCGGCGGGATGTGCGCGCGGGTGTGCCCGACCGAGATCCTGTGCGAGGGCGCATGCGTGCGCAACGATCAGGACGCGCAGCCCGTGGCCATTGGCGCGCTGCAGCGCCATGCCACGGATTGGGCGATGGCCAAGGGCGCACCGCTCTTCAAGCGGGCGCCGCAAACCGGCCGCCATGTCGCCGTGGTTGGGGCGGGGCCGGCGGGGCTGGCGTGTGCCCATCGGCTGGCGCTGGCCGGGCACCGCGTCACGCTGTTCGATGCGCATGCCAAGCCGGGTGGCCTGAACGAGTACGGCATTGCCGCGTACAAGACCGTCGACGATTTTGCGCAGCGTGAGGTGGCGTGGTTGCTGTCGGTCGGTGGCATCGAATTGAAGACCGGCGTGGTATTGGGCGGAGACATGTCGCTCGATGCATTGCGCAAGCAGCATGACGCGGTGTTTTTGGCGATGGGCCTGGGTGGCGTGCGCGCGTTGGCGTTGGAAGGCGAAGATCTGTCGGGCGTGATGAACGCCGTCGATTTCATTGAGCAGGTGCGCCAGGCGGTGTCGCTCGAAGCTGTGCCGGTCGGCCGGCGCGTGGTGGTGATCGGCGGCGGCAACACCGCGGTGGATGCGGCCGTGCAAAGCCGCAAGCTCGGTGCGACGACGGTGACGATGGTCTACCGGCGCGGTGTCGAATCGATGAGCGCCACCTGGGCTGAGCGCGAATTCGCGCAAAAGAATGGCGTCACGCTCATTACGCATGCCAAGCCCGTGCGGTTGATCGGTCAGGGCGGGCAGGTGACTGGCGTGGAGTTTGAGCGCGCAGGCGAGCGCCTGACGGTGGATGCGGACATGGTGCTCAAGGCCATCGGCCAGACGCTGGTGCCGATTGGCGTGGATGGCGAACTGCTGACCGTTGACGGCAGCCGCATTGCCGTAGATGAGGCCGGGCGCACCACGCTGCCTGACGTATGGGCCGGGGGCGACTGCGCAGCCACGGGCGGTATCGACCTGACGGTGCAGGCCGTGCAGGACGGCAAGGTCGCCGCCGCGTCCATTGACGCTTATCTGGCCAGCCTCACCGCCAAGGCGGCCTGAGCCGCATCCCCGAATACCACTTTCCACGGAGCCGAACATGGCTGACTTGCGCTGCACGATTGCCGGCATCAAATCGCCGAACCCCTTCTGGCTGGCCTCGGCGCCGCCCACCGACAAGGCCTACAACGTCAACCGCGCGTTTGAGGCGGGCTGGGGCGGCGTGGTGTGGAAGACGCTGGGGCTCGACCCGCATGTGGTCAACGTCAGCTCGCGCTATGGCGCGGTGCAGTGGAATGGCCAGCGCATCGCGGGGCTGAACAACATCGAGTTGATCACCGATCGTCCGCTGGATGTGAACCTGCGCGAGATTGCGCAAGTCAAGCGCGACTGGCCCGACCGCGCGCTGATCGTCTCGCTGATGGTGCCGTGCAACGAGCACGACTGGAAATGGATCCTGCCGATGGTGGAAGACACCGGCGCCGATGCCGTCGAGCTGAATTTCGGCTGCCCACACGGCATGAGCGAACGGGGCATGGGCGCGGCCGTCGGGCAGGTGCCGGAGTATGTGGAGATGGTGACGCGCTGGGTGAAGGAGGCCACCAAGTTGCCGTGCCTGGTGAAGCTCACACCCAACATCACCGACATCCGTTTGGGCTCCCGTGCGGCATACAAAGGCGGGGCGGATGGCGTGTCGCTCATCAACACCATCAACTCCATCGTTGCGGTGGATTTGGACCAGATGGCACCGATGCCGACCGTGGACGGCAAGGGCACCCATGGCGGCTACTGCGGCCCGGCCGTCAAACCGATTGCGCTGAACATGGTGGCCGAGATCGCCCGCGATACGCAGACGCCCAATCTGCCGATCTCGGGCATTGGTGGCATTTCCAATTGGCGCGATGCGGCGGAGTTCATCGTGCTGGGCGCTGGCAGCGTGCAGGTGTGTACGGCGGCCATGCATTACGGCTTTCGCATCGTGCAGGACATGGCCGATGGCCTGGCCAACTGGATGGACGAGAAGGGCTACGCCACGCTGGACGACATCCGTGGCCGCGCCGTGCCCAATGTGACGGACTGGAAGTACCTGAACCTGAAGTACGACATCAAGGCACGCATCGATCAGGACCGCTGCATCAAGTGCGGCCTGTGCCATATCGCCTGCGAAGACACCTCGCACCAGGCCATCACACGCGAGAAAGACGGCAAGCGCCACTTCGAGGTGGTCGACGCCGAATGCGTCGGGTGCAATTTATGCATGCATGTCTGCCCGGTCGAGCAATGCATCACGATGGAGCGTGTGGACGCGGGCGACTACGCCAACTGGACCACGCATCCGAACAACCCAGCGCGCGCAGTTGCCAGTGCGCCGGATGCAGGCGCCACAGAGCCGGCGCCTGCGGCCAAGGCAGCGTGATCCTGCTTGTGCTGACCGGTTTTGATTCCTACAAATGAGCCTGACGCGCGCCGAAGAGCGCGCCAACAATCCGTGGAGGTCTTCCAATGAAGCAGGCAGCACACACCGCCGATCCGCTCGCGGGCGGCGCGCAGGGCAGCAGTCTCTATAACGACGATCTGGCGCCCACCGGCGTGGCCCAGCGCACCTGGAAGTGGTACCACTTTGCGGCGCTGTGGGTCGGCATGGTGATGAACATCGCCTCGTATATGCTGGCCGCCGGGCTGACGGAGCAGGGCATGTCGCCATGGCAGGCAGTGGTGACGGTGCTGCTGGGCAACGCCATCGTGCTGGTGCCGATGCTGCTGATTGGCCATGCGGGCGCCAAGCATGGGATTCCGTATGCGGTGCTGGTGCGCACGTCCTTCGGCACACAGGGGGCGAAGCTGCCAGCGCTGCTGCGCGCCATCGTTGCGTGCGGCTGGTATGGCATCCAGACGTGGCTGGGCGGCAGCGCCATCTATACGCTGGCCAACATCCTGACGGGCAATGCATTGCATGGCGCGCCGCTACCGTTTCTCGACATCTCGGGCGGCCAGCTTGCGTGCTTTCTGCTGTTCTGGGCGCTGCAGCTTTACTTCATCCTGCACGGCACCGATTCGATCCGCTGGCTGGAAAGCTGGTCCGCCCCCATCAAGATCGTGATGTGCGTCGTGCTGGTGTGGTGGGCCACGTCCAAGGCGGGGGGCGCTGGCTCGATGCTCTCCACGCCGTCGCAGTTCGTCGCGGGCGGCAAGAAGGAGGGCCTGTTCTGGGCAACGTTCTGGCCGAGCCTCACGGCCATGGTCGGCTTCTGGGCGACGCTGGCGCTGAACATTCCCGACTTCACGCGCTTTGCCAAGTCGCAGCGTGACCAGATCGTCGGCCAGTCGATTGGTCTGCCGATTCCGATGGCGTTGCTGTCGGTCATCTCGGTGGTGGTCACGTCAGCCACCGTGGTCATCTACGGCAAGGCCATCTGGGACCCAATCGACCTCACCAGCCGCATGACCGGTATTGGCGTGGGTATCGCGCTCATCATCCTCACGCTGGACACCATGTGCTGCAACCTGGCGGCGAACCTCGTCGGGCCCGCATACGATTTTTCGAGCCTCTGGCCGAAAGGCATTTCGTACAAGACGGGTGGGCTGATTACCGCCACCATCGCCATTGTGATGATGCCGTGGAAGATTCTGGCCACGTCGGAGGGCTACATCTTTACGTGGCTGGTGGGGTATTCCGCGCTGCTGGGGCCGGTGGCCGGCATCATGATGGTCGACTACTTCCTCATCCGCGGCACGCGCCTGAATGCGCGCGAGCTATTCGACGAGCACGGCGAGTACACCTACACCGGTGGCTGGAACCTCGGCGCGGTGGTGGCGCTGGCTGTGGGCGTGCTGCCCAATCTGCCGGGTTTTTTGCATACCGCCTTTCCGAGCGCGTTTCCGAACGTGCCGGCGTTCTTCAACACGCTCTACACGTATGCGTGGTTCGTTGGCCTCGTGCTGGCGGCGCTGGTCTACAGCGCGTGGATGAAGCTGCGCGGCAGCCCGAGCGCCAGCGTGGCGAGTGCCTGATCATTGCGATGATGTCGTCCCCGCGAAGGCGGGGACCCAGCGACTTCAGCGCGCTTTAACGACGCTGGTTTCCCGCCTGCGCGGGAATGACGGCAAAAGGAGACAGCAACATGACGACCCTGATCCGTGGCGGCACGGTCATCGATGCAGACCGCACCTGGCGTGCCGATGTGCTCTGCGCCAGCGCAGAGAGCGGCGGCACCATCCTGCAGGTGGCGGCGCAGATCGACGCGCCGGCCGGCGCCACGGTCATTGATGCGCACGGGCAGTACGTCATGCCCGGCGGCATTGATCCGCACACGCACATGGAGCTGCCGTTCATGGGCACCACGGCCAGCGACGATTTCTTTACCGGCACGGCGGCGGGCTTGGCGGGTGGCACCACCAGCATCATCGACTTCGTGATCCCCAGCCCGCGCCAGCCACTGATGGACGCCTTTCGTGAATGGCGCGGCTGGGCCGAGAAGGCGGCTGCCGACTACGGCTTCCACGTTGCCGTGACGTGGTGGGACGAGTCCGTGCATCGCGACATGGGGTCGCTTGTGCACGACCATGGCGTTTCCAGTTTCAAGCACTTCATGGCCTATAAAAACGCGATCATGGCCGACGACGAGATCCTGGTGAACAGCTTCACGCGCTCGCTCGAACTGGGCGCGTTGCCCACCGTGCACGCGGAAAACGGTGAACTCGTCTTCCAACTCCAGCGCCAGTTGCTCGCGCGCGGTATCACGGGGCCGGAAGCGCATCCGCTGTCGCGCCCGCCCGAGGTGGAGGGCGAAGCGGCCAATCGCGCCATCCGCATCGCACAGGTGTTGGGTGTGCCGGTGTACATCGTGCATGTGTCGGCCAAGGACGCGGTGGACGTGATCGCCCGCGCGCGCAATGAGGGCCTGCGCGTGTTTGGCGAGGTACTGCCGGGCCATCTCGTGATCGACGAAGCGGTGTACCGCGATCCGGACTGGACGCGCGCCGCCGCCCACGTCATGAGCCCGCCGTTCCGCTCGGCTGAGCATCGTGAGGCGCTGTGGCGCGGGCTGCAAGCCGGCCAGCTGCACACCACCGGCACCGACCACTGCACGTTCTGCGCGTCGCAAAAAGCGATGGGCCGAGAGGACTTCACCAAGATCCCCAACGGGTGCGGTGGCATCGAAGATCGCCTTTCCATCCTGTGGCATCACGGCGTCAACGCGGGCCGCATCACGCCCAACGAGTTCGTGCGCATCACCTCGACCAACGCTGCGCAGATCTTCAACCTGTATCCGCGCAAGGGCGCTGTGCAACCTGGTGCGGATGCCGATCTGGTGGTGTGGGACCCAGCGGCCACCAGGACGATCTCGGTGAAGACGCACCACCAGAAGGTGGACTTCAACATCTTCGAAGGGATGACGGTGCATGGCGTTGCCACCCATACGCTGACGCGCGGCGCGTTGGCGTGGGCCAATGGCGACCTGCGTGCTGTGCGCGGCGCGGGGCAATATCTCAAGCGTCCGCCGGCGGCAGCGTATTACGATGCCGTCCGCCTGGCCAATGCACGCCGCACCCCGCATGCCGTGGATCGCGCTACTGAGGCGTTGTCGACCGCGAAGTAACGCGCTCCATGTGCCAAGGCAAAGACCGCTCACTGCTTGGGCGGTCTTTTTTTTTGTGCGGCAGGCAAATCACATTCGCGGCGGTTGATCGTTTGCGATGTGCATGTTGTTGAAAGCAGGATTAAGTGATGCGTTAAGTGGCCGATAAGATAAACGCAGTGGCTCCCATGCCGCTGACATTGCCTGCATTCACGAGATGCGGTCGATGCCGTCAGCGCAATCGTCTTACCCGGAACACCATGAAACTTGCTCTCAAACTCCCCCTGGCTTTTGCCGCCGCATTGCTGTTGATGTTTGCCGGGGCGATCTACGGCATTGCCTCGCTCAATCACTCCATCGTCGAATACAACACCACCGTCCAGGCCCGCGCCGCCGACGAACGTGCAGTGACGAAAATGCTCGTCACCTTCAAGACCCAGGTGCAGGAATGGAAAGACACCCTGCTGCGCGGCCAGGACCACGACAAGCTGGACAAGTACTGGGGCGCCTTTCTCAAGCGCGAGCAGGCGGTGAGTGAGCAGGCGAAGGCGCTCCAGGCTGCGCTGCCGCCCGGCAAGAGCCGCGACTTGATTGCTCAGTTTGCCGCCGCCCATACCACCATGGGCGAG